>Ga0209373_10000017_pt1 | contig 477973 bp, 379 predicted proteins | sample Higcelweek5metaG_FD_187173 | JGI IMG/M metagenome (GOLD analysis project Ga0209373, IMG submission 187173) | Freshwater pond sediment microbial communities from the University of Edinburgh, under environmental carbon perturbations - High... | ecosystem: Environmental > Aquatic > Freshwater >...
GGACCTCCGACATCACCTACATCTGGACTACTTTCGGATGGGTTTACCTCGCGGTGATTCTGGACCTGTTCTCCCGTCGGATTGTTGGCTGGTCAGTCAGTGACAAGCCCGATACGGCGTTGGTCAAGAGCGCGTTGTCCAAAGCGATTCGGCTGCGGCGACCAAGACGGTGGCGGCTGATGTTCCACTCCGACCAAGGGTGCCAATACACGTCCATTGAGCTTCAGCAGTACCTCAGGGACTCGGGAATCCTGCAGTCGATGAGTCGGCGAGGCCAGTGCTGGGATAACGCTCCAACGGAGAGCTTCTTCGGGACCATGAAGCAGGAAACCGGCATCGCGAAGTTCATTCTGGAGGACTGCGGTGCCGTGGAGATCGCCATGCTAGATTGGATCGACGGCTGGTACAACCAGACCCGAAGACACACCACGCTCGATGGATGCAGCCCCATCGAATTCGAACTCAAAATGGCTGCATAACTTGTCCGCTCAGAGGGGGACGGGTCACAAGATACGTGCACGCTCGATGAACCACGCCTTGTCACGAGTGACCTCTACATCCGGACTCTTCGTTGAGCAACCCATGACTTCAATCTATGCATACTTGCAAGAAAACACAAGCAGATCCCTCGCCAATCATTACCAAAGGGGGAAATCATTCAAGAATGAGCAAAGAAAAGAGGTCATGAGAATATGACCATATCAACCCCGCCCAGATTCAGATAAATTCCGAACACGCCACACCGCACACAAGTCACTTGTTCGCAACCATATTTTTCCGGCCTATTTACAGCTAGGCTATAGCCCAAGCAAAAACCAAGTAGCAAGTAATAGTCGCGAGGATTTGACCGCAATGTGTTCGTGTCCTTGCAAATGCGCCAGGGACCGATGCCCGGCAGGGCCGGGACGCCTCATCTCGGCTCGCTTGCCCAAGGCGCTTCTCCACAGCACAGGCCAGAGGTGGCCCGGCTCGCGAGGGCCCGGCCGCCGGAGCCCAATCCCCCTTCGGTCACCCCCTCCGGCGGGGCGCCCCATCGAGGACGAGAATGCGATTCATGGTTTCCTTCGGGTCCCGAAACCTTTATATTGAATACTGATTCAGTATTCAATGGCTCGAAAGGAATGGCTTTGCGCAAGAAGGAAGGCGACAAGCACACGAGCATTCTGGATGCTGCCATCCGCGTTTTCGCACGCGATGGCTTCGACCGCGCCCAGATCGCCGCGATCGCCACCGAGGCAGGGATCGGCACGGGGAGCGTGTACCTCTACTTCCACAGCAAGGACAAGATCCTCGACGGCGTCTTCGAACGGTTCTGGAACGCTCTCCTTGACGCGTTGCAGGCGCTCCCCAAAGCTCCTCCGCGCGAACACCTGCGCGCCCAACTGGAACTCCTGTTCGAACACCTCTCGCGCAATCCCGACATGGTCCCGATCTACCTGCGCGAATCGCACAGGCACGCGCTGCGCCCACAGGCCACCGGGAACAAGGAACGCGAGGCATGTCTCGCCTTGGGGGAACAGACCTACGAGGAAGGCGTGGCCAATGGCTGCTTCAGACCGGGGTTGCCATTGGGACTGGCTCGCTCCTTCGTGTTCGGAGGAATCCGGTCGGCTCTGTCCTGGTGCCTGGATCCGAGCGAATCCCTCCACCACAGGGAGGCCGGAGGCCACGAATCGCACTTGGTCGCGCCCGCGTCCATCCGGCAGCTCGCGATCGATCTCGCGATATCCGTCCTGCTTCCCGATTCCAGCACGGACATCTCGCACCCCAATGCGGAGGTCGGGAATGATACCCTGGCCCCTAAGCAGGAGCTTCATCCATGACTCGAAATTTCCTCGGTGCGGGAATCCTCCTCTCGCTGGTTTCCTTCGGATACTCCGGCGAAATCACCCTCCACGACGGCTGGGCGAAGCTCCAGACCGACAACCACGCGCTGGAGGCGGCGCGAGCGCGCAGCGAAGGCGCCCAGGCCACGCGCATGGCCGCCTACGGAGGCTTCCTCCCCGTGGTGCGGCTGGAAGCGTCCGTCAACCACATGGACCGCGATCTCGTGATGGATCTGAACCCCATCCGCGACGCGCTCATCGAACTGCAGAGTCGCGACCAGGCGTCGCTGTACGTGCTGCAACAGTCGATGGCGGCCCAGGCGGCGGGACAAACGCTCACGCCCGAGCAGCAGGCCGCGATGAGCGCCGGAGCGAGGGCGAAGGCCGCGGCCGCGTACGAAGCGTCGCTTCCGCCCTTCGAGACGGTGCTCAAGGAACAGGACCACTGGACGGCCGCGCTGAGCGCCTACCAGCCGTTGTTCCACGGCGGCAAGATCCTCTCGATCAACCGCGCCGCCGCGGCGAAGAGCCGGGCCGCCGCCGCTGACACGATCCGTCAACTCGCCGACCTCAAGCGCGACTACGCGAAGTACTACATCCAAGGCGCCATGCTGAGACGCTCCATCGCGCTGCGGCTGGAAGCCCTCGAGGCCATCGGCCACCACCGCGACCGCGCGAAGAAGCTCGTGGAAGAAGGCATGGCCGACCGGTCCGCCCTGCTGCGCGCCGATCTCGCCGTCGCCGAAGCGACCACGGCGCTGGCCGACGACAGCGCGAAGCTCGCCACCCTGCAGGTCGCGCTCGCCCAGCTTTCGGGATCGAGCGACCCGCAGCTTCCCTCCGACAAGCTCCCCGACCCGCCCGTGCCACCCGCCGGCCCCTCGAGCGACGTGTCGGGCAATCCCCTGCTGGCCTCCATCCAGGCCAATCGCGAAGCGGCCTCCAGCGCGACATGGATCAAGGCTGGCGAGTTCCTTCCCGAGATCGGCGCCTTCGGCAAGTACGAACTCCATCGCGAGGCGCTTTCGGCGCTCGATCCGTACTGGATCGTGGGCGTGCGCGGCACATGGACGCTCTTCCGCGGCGGCACCGACGCCATGAACTGGAAAGCCGCGCGGTCGCAGGAAGCCGAAGCCGTCGCGATGCACAAGGAAGCGACGAGCCTCCTCGCCGTGCAGCGGACGAGGCAATATCTGTCGTGGACGCAGGCGCGCGGCAAATGGGAGCGCATGGCCTCCCAGGAATCGCTCGCGTTCGAGAACCACCGCGTGGCGGAGCTGCGGTTCCAGCAGGGCCAGGGGACGTCGCTGGATGTCGTGGACGCGTGGCTTTCGCGCGAGAAGGCGGGCCTGGAGCGTCTGGCCGCCTCGGGCGAAGCGTGGAACGCGGCCCTCGAGGCGCGGTGGTCGGAGGGACGAGTGGACGATTTCGGATCGATGTGGAACAACGGGGGTGCGCGATGAGAAGGACGGGAATCGCAGCGATGGCGTTGACGGGAATCGTCTTGTTCGCCGGATGCCGCGACAAGGACGGACTGCTGCTCGTGGGCATGTCGGAAGGCCGCGAGGTCTCCGTGGCGGGAAAGCTCGCGGGACGCATCGCGAGCGTGCGCTGCGACGAAGGCGACACGGTGGAGGCCGGCGACACGGTGGCCATGATCGGAAGCCCGGAGGTGGATGCGAAGGTGCTGCAGGCCGAAGGTGCCGTGCGCAGCGCCGAAGCGAGGCTTTCCATGGCGCGCCACGGAGCTCGTCCCGAGGAGATCCGCATGGCGGCCTCGGCCGCCGCGCAGGCCGCGCAGGGACGGATTCTGGCCGAGACCACGTGGAAGCGCGTGCAGGCGCTTCTCGCCGACAGCGCGATCCCCGCGCAGCAGGCCGACGAGGTGCGCATGAAGTGGCAGCTCGCCGTCCAGACCGAGGAAGCGGCTCAAGCGCGGTTGCAGATGACGAGGAAGGGCGCGCGTTCCGAGGAGATCGACGCGGCGGAAGGACTCGTGGAAAGCGCCCGCAACGCGCTCGCCGAAGCCCGTTCGTGGCAGAACGAGACCGCCGTGCTGGCGCCCGTCGACGGCGTGGTCCAGAAGCGCTACCTCGCCGCGGGCGAAGTGGCCGGAGCGGGATCGCCCATCGTGGTGCTCATCCGCCCCGAAGAGACGTGGGCCACCCTCGCCGTGCGCGAAGACCTGCTCGCGGAGCTCAAGCTCGGCACGGTCGTGAAGGCCGAGATCCCGTCCTTGGGAGCCAAGGACGTTTCCTTCAAGGTGACCTGGCTCTCCTCGATGGGCGACTTCGCCACCTGGCGCGCCACGAGCCGCAAAGGCGACACCGATCTGCGCTCCTTCGAGGTGCGGCTGGAACCGCTCTCGCCCGTCCCCGGATTCCTTCCCGGCATGAGCGTCCGTCTGGCCGTCCCCGCCGAAGGCTGACCGGTGGGCTCCGGATCACTCCGCCGCGGCCTGCTCGGCGAGCTGCTGCGCATCGCACGAACCCCGTTGCGGATGGCGCTCTTCCTCGTGCCGTTCGTCGCATGGGCGTTGTGCATCGCGGTCTACGCGAATCGCACGCCGCGCCAACTCCGCACGGGTGTCCTGGACCAGGACCACACCACCCTGTCGCGCACGCTGGTGCGCGACTTCATGGCGGCGCCGGCCCTCGCCGTGGAGCAGTACCAGGATCTGTCATCGCTTCGGAAGGACCTGCGCGCCGGACGCGTCCGCGCCGGGATCGTGATCCCCGACGGCACCGACGAGGCCGTCCGCGAAGGGCGCACCGCCCGCATCCCGCTCCTGCGCGACGCGACGCGCACCATGCCCACGACGCAGATCTTCACGGCAGTGTCCACCGTGATCTCGACGGAAGCCACGCGCCTATCGGCGGCGCGGCTCATGCGCGCCGGAATGCCCGGAAGCGCAGCACGGGAGATCGCGCTCGCACTGCGCATCGACGGACGCCCGCTGGGCAATCCATGGATGGACTATCTGCGCAGCTTCTCGCCGGTCCTTCTGCCCATGTTCCTGCAGATGGCCCTCATGATCGCGGGCGGAGCCTGCGCGACCCATCTGCGCCGACTGCGGCGGCGCTTCCAGATCGGACGCGTGCTCGCCTGGGCGATCCCGATGGCTCTCCTCGGCGGCGGAATCGAGATGTTCCTGGCCGACACGGTCTTCTCCGGACTGTGCGCCGCCGGCGCCACGGCGGCCCTGTGCCTGGCTTCGGGCCTCGTGGGCCTCGGCCTCGGGCGCATCCTGAACGACACGCAGAGAGCCGTCCAGCTCCTGCTCGTCGTCAACACCCCGGCGTTCATCCTGTCGGGATTCTCGTTTCCCGAATGGGCCATGCCCCGGCTCATGGAGATCGTCACGAGGCCTCTCCCCTTTTCCCTGTGGCTCGACTTCCAACTGGCCACGTCGGGGGCGCCCGACGGCCACCTCCTGCGGGGACTGCTGGGACTCCTCGCCTGGACGGCCATCGGGCTCGTGCTGTGCCTGCCGCGCCACGCGACCGAAAAGGCCCCGCCCCCGTTCCCCTTCAAGCTGCCCCCGAGACTCGGCTTCCTCGCCATCCGTGGACTGGCCACCCTCGTGTTCGCCGCCCCCTGGGGCTACTTCGCGCTCTACGGCACGATCTACGCCGACAAGGAGGAGACCCGCGTACCGGTGGCGATCACGGGCGCTCCGGCTTCGGCGCGCAACACCCAGCTCGCGCGACAGCTTTCAGCCCACCCGCGCCTGGACGCGCGCTTCCTCGCGCCGGAGGAAGCCGCCTCGGAACTGCGTTCGGGCGAAGTACGCGCCATCGTCGCGCTCGACGACGACCTCGACCTGCGCGTCCGCCGCGGCCGCTCCGTCTCGGTGCCCGTGATCATCCACGCCGACCGCTTCCTGCCCGTCTCCGAGATCCAAAGAGCCGTCTCGGAAGTCCTGGGCGACGCGAACGCGCGCATCCGCGCCGGCATCTTCGCGGCAAGACAGAACCTGTCGCGCGCGAAGGAGCTCGCCGCTCCGATCCTCCTCGACGACCATCCCCTGGGAAATCCCCACGAGACCTACGGCGACTACATGCTGCTGATCATCGGGATCCTGATCACCCATCAGCTGCTGCTCATCTCGACGGGCGTGGTCGCCAGCGCGCGCCGCCACGGCGTGGGATCCATCGACATCCCGGGTCGGCAGACCGTCCTCCTGTGGATCTGGTTCTCGCTGGCGGGTTGCGTCTGGCTCACCCTGGGACTCGCCATCTTCGACGTTCCCACCAACGGCAACTTGGGCGTCGCCATGCTCCAACTCTTCCTGAGCGTCATCGGCGCGGCGGGAATCGGCGGCGTGATCGGTCGCCTGTGCGGAGACCCGGTGTGGGTGATGCGCCTGGCCGCGTTCACGAGCTACCCGCTCTTCTTCCTCTCCGGCGCGAGCTGGCCCATGGAAGCCATGCCCCGCGCGCTGCGGATCCTCGCCTGGTTCAATCCCATGGTCCCCCTGCTCGACGGCACCGACCGCGCGCTCCGACTGGGCGCGACCTTCGGCGAGATCGCTCCCGCCCTGCGACACGGCCTCCTGGTCGGAGTCTTCTGGCTTCTCGCCGCCTGGCTCGTAGGCAAGGCGATGCACGTGCGGGAAATCCGACGCGCCGACGGCTGAACGCGAATCCTCGGCGGGAGTCTAGATTCGATTCCCTTGCCGACCGCGAACGCCAACTCCCGAGGATGTCCGTGACGTTTTCCGACAACGATCTTCTCCGCGACCCGATTCCCGCCGAATGCGACGCCGTGGTGGTGGGAGCGGGTCCCGCCGGGTTGTGCGCCGCGCTGGCCCTCGCGCGATCGGGCGCCGGAAAGGTGGTGCTCCTCGACAAGCGCGATCCATGGCGCGAGCCCGTCGCCTGCGCCGAAGCCGTGCGCAGCCGTCCTTTCTTCGCGATCTCGCCGCTGCCCGCGGAGCCGTGGGTCCGGACCACCGTCGACAACTGCCTGTTCGCGAGCGAGCGAGCCTCGTTCCTATGGAGTTCCCCGGGCGACGGATGCATCATCGACCGCGCCCGCATGCACCGCGACCTCGCCATGGCCTGCCAGCGCGCCGGGGCAGTCTGCAACGTCCGCGCCCGCGCCCTGTCCGTGTCGCCCCTGGTCGGGAGACACCGCGTCCTCGACATCGATGTTGACGGAATCCGTCACAGCCTGCGCGCGCGCTGCGTGATCGACGCCACCGGCCCCGGCAAGGGGCTCGAACACGGCGAGGGACTGGCCAGCGGAGACCGGGACCTGGAGACGGCGGCCTTCGCCCTGGTCGAAGGACTCGAATTCGACCCCCGGACCATCCAGCTCTGGTACGGCAACCGCTTCGCCCCCGGCGGATACGCATGGCTCTTCCCCAGCGGAGACGGACGAGCCAACGTCGGCGTCGTCTGCGCCCGCGGATCGGGATTGCCCGCGCGCAAGGGGCTCGAGACATTCCTCGACATCCTGGAGCCGGGCCTGAAGCCGGGACCCGTCTGGGGAGGCGCCATCCCCTGCGGCGGCGTACGCGGAGCGCTCGCGCGCGACATGCTCTTCAAGGCCGGAGACGCCGCGTCCATGGTCCACCCGCTGGGACGCGCCGGCATCGTCGAGGCCATGGAGGCCGGCACGATGGCCGCCCGACACGCGGCCGCCGCGCTGCGCGCCACGTCCCCCAACGAGCGCATCCGCCAGCAACGCTCCTACAAGACCCGCTGGCTCCTGCGACGCGGCATCGCCTACCGCGCGACCGGCTGGATCAAGCCCTGGTTCGGCTCCATCCCCGACCACGTCTGGGACGCTCTGTTCGCGCGCCTGGGGCGCCGCCCCGCGTCGGGACGCACCTGGCGCCGCACCGTTTGGGAGATTCTGCATGTCGTTCCCGCCGCGCTGACGTCCCCGCGGCGCTGAATACCTACCTTGCACACCCTCTTCCCGGAAGACGCGCCTCCGGCCGTCCCCGGTGAAGGCGGCGCGCGAGGTGCGCGTCGTGCTCGTCCATCTCCCTCAGACGCGGAGACTGTGCATGCGCAAGTGGCGGATCGAAGATTCCCGGGAACTCTACAATGTCGGCGGATGGGGCATCCGCTACTTCGACATCAACGACAAGGGCCACGCGATCGTGCGCCCTCTCAAGGAAAAAGGACCCGAGATCGATCTCGTCGAGGTCATGCAGGAACTGGAACTGCGCGACTTCGCGACGCCCGTCCTCCTGCGCTTCCCCGACATCCTCGACCACCGCATCGAGCAGATCTTCAACTGCTTCCAGAAGGCGGCCAAGGAATACGGCTTCCAGGGCAAGCACTACAACGTCTACCCGATCAAGGTGAACCAGCAGCGCCCCGTGCTCGAGGAGATCGTGGAGCACGGCAAGAAGTTCAACATCGGACTGGAGGCCGGCTCCAAGCCCGAGCTGCACGCTGTGCTCGCCATCCAGGACAACCCCGAGTCGCTCATCGTCTGCAACGGCTACAAGGACGAGGACTTCATCGAACTCGCGCTGCTGGCCCAGAAGATGGGCAAGCGCATCTTCCTCGTGGTCGAGAAGCTCAACGAACTGGCCCTCATCGCCCGGCTCTCTCGCACGCTGAACGTGCGTCCCAACATCGGCCTGCGCATCAAGCTGTCCTCGTCGGGAAGCGGCAAGTGGGAGGAATCGGGCGGCTACCAGAGCAAGTTCGGCCTCAACGCGTCGGAGCTCATCGAAGCCATCGAGTTCGCGGCCGCCGAAGGCCTGACGGATTGTGTCAAACTCATCCACTTCCATCTCGGCTCGCAGATCACCAACATCCGCAAGATCAAGGGCGGACTGCGCGAAGTGGCCCAGTTCTACTGCCAGTTGCGCAAGATGGGCGTTCCCGTCGAATACGTCGACGTGGGCGGCGGTCTCGGAGTGGACTACGACGGATCGCGCTCCACCTCCGCGAGTTCGGTGAACTATTCCGTGCAGGAATACGCCAACGACGTCCTCTACACCATCGTCGACGCGGCCAACAAGCAGGATCTCCCCCACCCCAACGTGATCGCCGAATCGGGACGCGCCCTCACCGCGCACCACAGCATGCTCGTGTTCAACGTCCTCGAGACCACCGGACAGGCGTACTGGAACGAGGAGCAGCACAGCGTCGGCGCCGAAGACCTCGATCTCGTGAAGGACCTCCAGTCCATCCTCAGGGGGATCGGCAACGCCAACGTGCTCGAGCAGTGGCACGACGCCCTCCAGATCCACGAAGACGTGCTCGACCGCTTCTCCATGGGCCTGATCGACCTGCCCACGCGCGCCAAGGCGGAGCGCCTCTTCTGGAGCATCGCCCAGAAGGTGAGCCGCCACGCCTCGCAGATGAAGCACCCGCCCTTCGAACTCGCGGGACTCGGAAAGCTCCTGGCCGACAAGTACTTCTGCAACTTCTCGCTCTTCCAGTCGCTCCCCGACAGCTGGGCCATCGACCAGATCTTCCCGATCATGCCCATCCAGCGGCTCAACGAGGAGCCCACGGCCCGCGTCACGCTCCAGGACATCACCTGCGACTCCGACGGCAAGATCGACTTCTTCGTGCAGCAGAACGAGATCACGCGCGAGCTCCCGCTCCACACCGTGACGTCCGACGAGAACTACTACGTGGCCGTCTACCTCGTGGGAGCGTACCAGGAGATCCTGGGCGACCTGCACAACCTCTTCGGCGACACCAACGCGGTGCACATCGACGTCGAGGGCGAAGGCTGGAAGATCGACCAGATCATCGACGGCGAGTCCATCGCCGACGTGCTCGAGTACGTCCAGTTCGACGACAAGCGCCTGGTGCGCGACATCGAATCGTGGGTGACCACCTCGGTGAAGGAAAAGCGCATCACGGCGGCCGAAGGCAAGGAATTCCTGAACATCTACCGTTCCGGACTGTACGGGTACACCTACCTGGAAGGGTAGGCGCCGGGCGCCCGCCGCCATGCGCGAATACGGGACACCCGATCGCCGGAGGGATCGCCTCCGACGACGGGATCACCACACCGTGACGAATCCCAGCGAGGCACCGCTTCCCGCCGACTTGACGGCGTAGACGCCCGTCGGAACGGCGGGCATGCGCCCTTCGCCCTGCCGCAGCCTCACCCGCCCCGCGACGGATCCCGTCAAGGAGCGCAGCTCGACTTCGGAAACGCCGTCCGCGTGCAGCACCCCGTCGCGGACGTGGGCGCGGCGCGTGTCGTCCACCTTGCGCGGCGCGATCGCGGTCGAGCTCGCGACGCCGTCGAGGATGCCCTGGCGGAACGCCTCGTAGGCGGGCTTGGGCTTGTAGTTCTCGTCGAACAGGAGCGCGCTTTGCCCCATGCGCCAGTAGGTGTTCGTGTTGTCGGCCACGCCCCACAGGCAGATCCAGTTCGCCCCGCCCGCCACCGCTGCGGTCACCATCGCCTTGTACTGGCGGGATTGGGTGGAGTCGAAGTCGGCGTTGCGGTGGGCGGAAGTGGCCGACGCGATCGGATCGACGTCGCCGTAGTCGACCTCGGTGACGTAGACCTCGAGCCCGAGCTTGCGATACTCGGAGACGGCAGTCCGGAACTGGGTCCAGTCGTAGGTCTTGTCGGTGCGGAAGTGTCCCTGCACGCCGATGGCGTCGATGGGCGTACCCGAATTCTGGAGGTGCTTGACGAGCTGGTAGAACACCTTCGCCTTGCGCGAGTCGTCCCAGAACTCGATGCCGTAGTCGCGCAGTTCGAGCTTGGCGTTGGGAGCGTACTTGCGGGCGAGTTCGAAGGCCTTCCGGATGTAGACCGGATGCTTGCTCAGGACCTTCGCGGAGCCGGTCAGGCCCGACTTGTCGGCCTCCCAACCCATCTTCTGCCAAGGGTTGGTGTTGTCCACCGAGGAGGAATCCCAGTAGGTGCCATCCCACATGAACGCCTCGTTGACGACGTTCCAGTAGTCGATCTTCGAGGCATTGCCATTGTCGGTGGCGGCGAACTTGATCCAGCGTTCGAGAAGACCCTCGAGCTGGGCGGGAGTCCAGCTGCCTTCGTTGAGCCAGGTGGGAAAGTAGGTGGGAGAGCCCGCCATGAGATGCACCACGACCTTCTTCCCCTGCGACTTGGCGAAGTCGATGACCTTGTTGGGGTTGGTCATGTCGAAACTGACGCCGTCGATGCCCGTTCCCTTCCATGTGTCCCACTTTGGATAGGAGGTGGTCTGGACCAGCCCGAACTCGCGGGAGATCACCGACTTGACGGAGTCCGCACGCTTCCACGAAAAGGCGCCTTCCTTGTCGGAGCTGCCGACCTCGGACGTGGCGCCGACGAGGATGCCGTTCTGGGTCAATGGGGTCGCGCCCGACACCGCGGTGGCGACGGAAAGCAACGCTGCGGCCAGTAGCAGGAAAGGATTGGCGTGCATGGATGGTCTCTCCGGATCGAGTGTCGAGGGACGTTTCGAGCTAACCTATCGCGGACGCCGCAAACCACCGAGCAGAATCGCCGGCCATTCTGTACACCCTGTGTTATTTGTATCATCCACCACATCATGCGACAGCTCGAAGAAACCCTTCTTCGGACCCCCGGGCGGGATGGCCAGGCGCTTCCGTCGGTACGCGCTCTGGCCCTCCACCACGGCGTCACGCCCTTGACCATGCACCGGGCCCTGCGCCACCTCGCCCAGGACGGACGCGTCCACGCGATCCCGCGAAAGGGTTTCTTCTGGGGTCCCCGGCCTCCGTACCGTCCACCGCTCGCCGCCCCCGCGAAAGCGCGGCTGGAGGATGTGCGGGATCGTCTGCTGGAAGATCTGCGCCGCGGCGTCTTCCATCCCCATCGCCCTCTCCCCGACCCGCGCAGCCTTGGAGAGATCCATGGCGTGGGCGCGCGGAGGATGGCCGGATTGCTCGCGACGCTGGTGGAGCAGGGCTGGCTCGTGCGCCGTGGCCGCGCGCTGTACACCGCGCCTTCCATCGAGCCCCCCTCCCATGCCACCGTCCTGGTGGTCTCCCGGTGCGACCATCACGGCATGCTCCTCCTCGATTCGGAACGCGAAACCGACTTTCTCAAATCCATCCGTTCGCAGGCCCGAGAGCTTGGCCTGGAAGCCTTGTTCGCTGGATGGCACGAGGACGATGCGGGCGGAAGACTCCTGGATCGCGACGGCGCCGAACTGCGGCTGGAGGGCATCCGCGCTCCCCTCCTGGGCATCGTCGCCTCCACCTGGCTCGTCCTCGATCCCGTCGCGATGTTGCAGAACCTGCGCCGCGCGAAGGTGCCCATCGCCGTGTGGTGGGAACATCCCTCCAAAGACTTCCCGAAGAGCCGGACAGGATCCTTGGTCGGCTTCAACCTGTCCTTCGGAGCGTCGGCTGGATGGGAGGCCGGGCGCCACCTCCGCTCGCTCGCCGATGGAGCCGTGGCCTTCATCTCGCCCTTCCACGCGAGCGAATGGTCCCGCGCACGCCTGGAGGGCTTGCAGCACGCCATGGAGGGTTCCGGCATCCAGGTACGTTCCTATGTGGACTCCACTTGGGAAAGCGCCTGGCACATGCGCCAAGCCTTCGGAGGTGCCGCCGAGGCCGAGGCGCGGATGCACGCGATCCTCGCGGGGTTCCTCCAGTCGGATGGCCTGGCGGAGCAGTCGACCTGGGTCGTCGCCAACGACCACGTCGCCATGCACCTGATCGCGCTGCTGCGGGAGATGCGCCTTCCGCGTCCGCGCATCGTCTCGTTCGACAACACCTCGGCGAGCGAAGCCTGGCAGTTCGACTCCTTCGAGTTCCACACCGACGGCATGGTCCGCCAGATGCTCCACCAGATCCTCCACCCCGACGCCAAGATGTTCCGCGACGGCGGACTGCACGAGATGATGGGCCGCATGGTGGTGCGCCAGCCCCGCCCACCCACATCGATTCACCCTGACATCCAAACTCGAAGCGATCGTCCCTTACCGGACCCGCACGTGCCTTTCGATCTTTCGAGCATGTCCATCGTCCGGCCGCTTCTCGTACTTTCCATCGCCACGCTGCACACCATCCCCGCCCTCGCCGCGAACGAGGGCATGGCCACCCAGTTCCTGGGCGTCGGCTATCCCTACGGAGCATGCGGCGTGTCGGATTCCGTCGCCGCGGCCGAAGGCGCCATGGACACGCTGACGGGACAGGGCAATCCATTCGACTACGTCGCCCTCAACGTGTTCGACACGCCGGGCGTGTACACAATGCCGGCATCGCGCCCCATGGTCGGCAAGGACACGGTGTACATCGGCGCCTACGACAACGGACGCAACTGCGGACGCTGGCTGAAGCTCACCCTCGGCGACACCTGCGACGGCAGCAACGACGGCGCGATGAACCAGCCGTTCTGCCGCGGCGGCAGCGGCTGGCATCCGAACGAATACACGGGATCCGGCATCCACGCGATCGTCTTCGACCAGTGCACCGACGGCAACGCCTGGTGCCGCGACTCGAAGTGGCACCTGGACCTCCATACGCCCATCCTGGCGCGTCTGCGCAAGAACGGGATCATCCTTCCTCCCATGGCCAAGGCCGTGCTGGACGCGAACGGCAACCCCCAGGCCGACAAGAACAATCCCTGGGCCGTCTACTACCAGGTGGAGCGATTCAACAACCCGAAGGTCTCGTGGGAATTCGTCGAGGCGCCCAACTACCAGGGCGAACCGCGATTCTGGTTCAGCGTCGATTCCAAGGCGTACTACCAGCGCATCATCGTCACGCATCTTCCCAACGGCATCCACGGAGTGGAGCAGCTCGTAGGCACCGAGTGGAAGGCGGCGAAGATGGAAGGCGACATGGGCCAGCTGTGGATCCTGCCCGATCCCTCCGTGAACACCTTCACGGTGCGCATCCTCGACGCGCGCGACTCCCTGGTCATGAACGGCCGCACCTGGACCTTCGACTTCCCTTCGGCCTGCGGAAGCGTGTGCACCCGCCCCGCGACCGCCGCGACCAACGTGGTCGGCAAGGGCGGGACGGTTTCCGTCCTGCGCGAGCACGCGCGACGCTCTCCGCCGCCCCGTGCGCTCGCTTCCGGCTCGCTCCACTTCCCCGGCGGGATGGACGGGTGGGTGGACCTCTCGAAGCCGTCCGGACGCACCTTCCCGCGCCAGGCCGTGATCGCCGGCAAGGCGCGCCTTCCCTTGCAGGGTGCCGGCGTCTGGATCGCACACTGGAACGTGGGTGGATCCGAAGGACGCGGAACGATCGTGGCGCGCTGAGGCGCCTTCGACGGACTCGACCAGCGGGCACGGCACAGTGCGGCTGGCTTCGGCGACCAGCGAACCTGCGCGATGCTATTTTGCCCAGGCATGGAACAGAATCCTCTACGCCGCTCGAGAACGGACCGCCGCCTCGCAGGTGTCTGCGCCGGCATCGGTCGCCACTGGAACATCGATCCGCTGAAGGTCCGCCTGGTCGTTGGAAGTCTCGCGATCGCGGGCATCTTCTGCGTGGGCATCTCCACGATGCTCATCGTCGCGCTCTACGCGTTCGCCTGGCTCCTCATCCCCGAAGAGGGAACTCCGTAGACGGCACCTCGCCATTCCTGCACGGCATCCACCGGGGGGACGAGGAGAGGAGATGGCTGGGGGATACGCTATGCCTGGCGATCCTTTCGCCGCATCGCGTGAAGCCCGGCCAAAGCCGACAGGACGACGACAAGGATTCCCACGCCCACGAGGCCGAAATGGTCTGCGGTCGCGCCCACGAGCGGCGCGCAGATCATGACGCCAAGCGACGAGAACTGCGCCTCCACGGAGAGGATCGCGGCCCCGTAGCTCGAATCCGAAACGTCGTCGAGACGATCCAGGAACAGCGGTCGCCACAGGTTCTCGAGGAAGACGAGGCCGACAAATCCCGACACCGCGGCGGCCGTGGCCCAGGGGAACGTCTCGCGCAACGCGCTTCCCGACGCCACGAGAAGGCCCGTCGAGGCGACCGCGACCCATAGCCAGGGGAAACGCCGTCGTTCCAGCTGGTCGAACCGGTGGGCGTTGCGGCTCGCCCATGCGGCCGCGGCGTTCAGGACGAAGTAGACCATGCCCAGGAGGAGCGCCGAGCGTCGCGTCGCGTCGATGCCCGCGAGAGGCCCGCGAAGGGACCATCCCGCGAGCACCAGGACAAGAAGCGGCTGCACGTAGTCCTTGACCGTCTTGCCCACGGCCTGAAGCACGGCGGACTGGATGAACAACCCCCGCAACGGGCGGTTGCGGAAGCAGCCGACCGTCTCGCGGCCCATCGTGGAGCACGCGTCGCGCCATGAGAACGAGCCGCGCTGGACGACCGCCTCGCCTTCGAGACGTCGGGGATAGGTGCCCACGTTCAGGATGTTGAGCAGATACGGAGGAACGACCCACAGGAAGACGCCCGCGGGACTTCCCGAGACGAACACGAGCACGCCGGAGAGCAGGGACGACAAGGACGATCCGATCTTGGACCAGGAACGCGTGAACCCGTAGACGCGCGACTTCTCCGACTCGCGCCCCTCGAGGCGCAGGTGGTGGAAGATCATCGCCTTGTGCGTGCCGGAACGGAAGGATTCGCCCACCGCGAAGAAGAACATCGACAGGTACAGCATGGGGACGGATTCCGTCCACGCGAAACCGGCGAACGACGCGATGTAGGAGCAGAAGCAGACGACGAGCGACGTGCGACGTCCCTGCATGTCGGCGAGGAAACCGACCGGGATGCCGAGGATGTTCACCCAGACCTCCCGGAACGCGAAGAGCAGGCCGATCTGGAAGAACGAAAGTCCTTTCGCCTGGAGGACCAGGAGGAAGAAGGGCTCGTAGTACTGCTGGTTCTTCAGGAACCCGTAGAGGCTGAACCTCCACAGCATCGGATCGCGGCATCGGGTCATCGACGGAATAATGCTTTCCAACAAACCGTCCTTGCAACCGGAGCCAGTCGAACGCCGCACGCACGACGAAGGCGAAGCGGCTCAGGGCACGACGGCGAGGGCGTTCCGTTCTCCGTCGGGGCCGGAGAGGCGCACGCGGTAGAGGCCGGAGCCCAGGCGCGGAAGCCCCTGGATCGCCGCGACGGGCAGGGTCGCGACCCGTCGGCCCACGTGATCGAACAATTCGATGCTCGACCACCTCGCCAGGTCGCCGTCGACGAGGATCCGTCCCTGCGCGACAGACAGAAACCGTCTAGAAGACGGAATGCGGGGAACGATGCCGGAGGCCTTGGCCTCGCGCGCACCCCACTTCTGGTTCTTCGTGTTCCACCAGCGGTACAGCATGACCTTCGCGCCGTCGGCCGTCGCCGATTCGCCTCCGTTCACGTCGAGCGTCTTGCCCGAACAGCCGTTGACGATCTGGAGGTTGCCCGAACCGTCGTCGACCATCTTCCAGCGCGAACCCGTTCCGGTGTCGGAGACGAGCCCCAGGGCGGCGCCGTCGACGACGGAATCGCCCGGCACACCCAGACGTTTTCCGTCCTGCTCGAAGGCCCACCAGCCGTTCCCCAGCGCTTTCGCGCGCCAGACCTGCGTGGAAAGGGAGGAATCGGCTCGCTGCTCCATGCCGGTCGCGCCCGTGGTGAGGACCTTGGAGCTGTGCTTGGCGATGAAGACGTACGAGCGACCGTCGACGACGGACGATACGACCGGCACGATGTTCCACTCCTGGTGGGCGCCCGACGCGTACTGTCCCAGCACCGCCTGCGCACCGTTCGCGGTGGACGCGTCGGCGACCTGGAGGACCTTGCCCAGCGTGTTCTCGTTGACCATGCGCCATGCATCCGGGGCCGACTGGACCAGATGCCATCGCTGGTTGAAGCCTCCGTTGTCCGCGTAGTGGATGGCGTTCGCGCCCGCATCCCTGGAGCTCCCGCTGATTTCCATGCGCAAGCCCGACAGCACCGACGTGAACTGGTATTCCGAGCCGTTGATCGCCGCGAGCTTCCATCGTTGCGAATTCGTGCCCGAGTCGGGAACCATGCGCAGCTTCCCGCCGGACGCGCTCGAGGGAACCGCGAGCACCTTGCCCGTGGCGCGCGAACGGATGGAATACACGCCGTCGGGAAAATAGGGTTCGCCGCGCTGCCAACCGGAATCGGCGCCGGGATACCATCGATCGAACCATTGGACGGAAAGTGTCGTGCCGGCGATGGTGAAGGGAAGCATGACCATGCGCGTCATGGCGAAGTCGCCCACCGACCAGCGGTCGCCCATGTAGACGAAGTTGGCTCCGTCGTTTCCCGGCATGGCGAACGCCCATCCCACCTGCGACTCGTAGGTGTGCGTGCCGGACGTGGCCACGAGCGAACCGGCGCTCCACGGCCCCTCGAGGGACGTGGCCGTGAAGTAGCGGTTGTCGTTGAAGTCCCAACCCGAGCACCAGGACATCATCCAGTAGTAGCGCCCCTTGGACTTCACGATGGCGTGGCCTTCGCACTCCATGTCGTCGGCGGCCGACCCCCGATAGATCTCGCTCTTGATCTTCATGTAGGTGGAGTCGAGTTCGAAGAGGCTGACGTTCTGGTTGCCCTTGGTGGTGCAGATGAGGTACGCCTTGCCGTCGTCGTCCTGGTAGACGTTCAGATCGCGGCTGTCGAGGTCGAGCGGACGGTAGTGTTCCTTGAACACGAAGTCGCCCGTGATGCTGTCGGCGACGGCCATCCCCACTTCGGCCACGCTGTAGGCGTTGTGGCCTTCGTAGTGCATCCACATCACGAATTTGCCGGTGCGCTTGTTCTGGAGGATCTTGGCGCGCTCCACGACGGCATTGTTGTCGAGCAGGGGATCGGAATCGTGGCGCAGGACCTGCTTGATGTACTTCCAGTGCACGAGGTCGGTGGAGGAGTAGAGGTTGATGCCGACGAAATAGCTGTTGTTGGCCGAACGATCCATGCCCCACATGTACCACAGACCCTTCACCTGGATGATGCCGCCTTCGGTGGCCGAGATGACCTTGCCTCGGTCGTCCTTCCAATCGCCTCCAGGCACGACGGGATCGCGACAGGCATCGACGGCGGAAACACCTCCGAGAAGGAGGACGCATAGAACGGAAAAGGCGGCCGGCAGATGGAATCTGGACATGCGGACAAATCCCGGGTGAGAGTTGATCTCCGAACATACCGCCGACCGGGAAGCTTGCGCCCGACGATCGCGCCCATCTCCGGTGACGCGAACGACACCGCAAGGGATATCACTCCCGGGAAGCCTCGATGTATTGGAACGTCCGGTCGACCGCCCGCTCAGGGCGCGGGGACGACGACGAGGCGGGAACCGTCGAGGCTCGCGCCTTTCCACGAAGCGACGTAGACGCCCGGAGGAGGAGCGGCGAAGCGGAACGTCCGGCTGCGCGCCACCCGCGACGCGAGAAGCAGACGGCCATCGGAGGCGCGGAAGGTGAACGCGACGTCTTCGGCCAATGGGCCGAAACCCAGCGTGCCGCGGAACGGGCGCGACAGGTGCGGCAGCTTCGACGACGAAGGCACGGCGACAGCGACGATGGAGGCGATGCGGCGCAGGTCGGGAACGCCCCAGCCAAGCAGGTTGTCGGGAGACGAGGCGTTCGAACCAGAGCGCATCAGGGAATCGCGCACGCCCATGGCCGTCCAGGACGGACGGATCTGGCGCAACAAGGCCGCCATGCCGGCCACCAGAGGCGCGGCATAGGAGGTGCCGAGCCCTCCTTCGTAGTAGCCGTTTTCGGCATCGCCATTGGCGACGGGAATGGAGCAGCCGAAAGCGACCAATTCCGGCTTGATGCGGCCATCCGCGGTAGGCCCCTTGCTGGAGAAGCTGCAGCGCAGGTGACTCTCGGAGACGGCGCCGACCGCGATGATGGAATCGGCATCGGCTGGCGAGTTGACGGTCTGGCTACCCCATTCGCCTTCGTTCCCGACGGACGCGACGACGACGACGCCGCGGCTTGCCGCCCACGAAGCGGTTCGCGAGGCGACCAAAGTCCGGCCATCCATGGACGAGGCCGGATGATCGCTCGCATTGTCGAAGGCGTAGCGGTACCCCAGGGATGTCGAGATGACATGCGCACCGCTGTCGACGGCGCGTTGGAAGGCCGCGGCGAGGTAGTCCTCCTCGGCATAGGTCTCATGCACGTCGTCTTCGGTGCGATACAGCATGAGATCCGCGGCCGGCGCGATGCCGGGAAGGACACCGTCCCATTGCGAAGCGATGAGTCCCACCGTGGCCGTGCCATGATCCCAGGCCCAGGGAGCGGCGACGCTTTCATCCCAGGGAATGCTGTCGTTGGAGACGAAATCCCAGGCGTCGACGATATTCGCCCCTGCGAGGACATTGTGCTGACGAATGAAGCCATCGTCGATCACGGCGATGCGGATGCCGAGGCCCGGCTCGCCGAAGCGCGCGCGCAGAGTGTCCTGGATCGCGGTCACGCCGAGAGTGTCGTGCATGCGACGCAACGTGACCAAAGCGGGATCGACCGACAGGGCACGGGCCGCGACCGGTGCGACGGGCTTGGGCGAAGGAACCACCCGGGCCACGGACGCATGGACCTCCAGGCAGGCGGGAAGCGTCGCGTCGGCCCGCTCGGGGGATGCGGAAACCAGGTTGTCCCACTTGAGGGTGGTACGGACGACCCATCCCCTTCCGCGAAGGGAATCGAGGAGATCGGAGCGCACCGGAGCGTCTTCCCAGGCGCGACTCCCCGGCTCCAGCGGAAGACCGTCGGCACCACGCTTGTCGCAGGCGCGAAGCCACAGCGGATGACCAGGTTCGTAAGCGGTGTTGGCGGCCTTCCCCAAGGCCAGCAAGGCAAGGACGATGTGGATCGAGATCACGGAATGACATTCTACTTCGCCGCGGCGGACTCCACATTGGATACTTTTGGAACCATGAGCAGCACCCTCTTCCAGAAGATCCACGAAGGCTCCATCCCAGCCCGGTTCCTCCTGCGCGAAGAACTCTGCTTCGCGATCGAGGATATCAAGCCGGAGGCACCCTTCCACGCGCTGGTGATCCCGGTGAAACCCATTCCGTCTCTCGCCGAGGCGACGGCCGAGGACGCCCCCATCCTTGCGGCGTGTCTCGCGGCCGCAAGCAAGCTCGCCAAGGAAAACCATCTGGAAAACGGCTGGCGTCTGGTCACGAACATCGGCCCCGAAGCCGGACAGTCCGTTCCCCATCTGCATTTCCACCTGCTGGGCGGGCGGCGCTTGAGCTGGCCTCCGGGCTGACGTTGGCGGTCGTTCGCACAGCGGCCGTCCTCCTCCGTCGGATTCCGTTCGGAGAGACGTCCTGGATCGTCCATGCCCTCACCGAAACGGAGGGGATGATGGGCATGCTCGCCCGCGGCGCGAGGCGCAAGGGGTCCCCTCTGGCGTCCGCCGTCGAGCCTCTCACGCTTTCCGAACTCGTCGTCTCGGTCCGTCCGGGGCGCGAACTCCAGAACCTGATGCAGGCATCGCCCCTGGACAGCCATCCCAACCTCGCATCGGATCTCGAACGCCACGCCACGGCCCAGGCCTGCGCCGAAGCGACGTTGCGCTTCCTGCGCGAAAGCGGCGCGGCACCCGGCATCTTCCAACTGCTGCGGGACACGCTCGCCGAACTGGACGTGCAGCACGCATGCGCCCCCGCGCTGTGGCGCTTCCTGGGCGGATTCGCCGACGAACTCGGCTGGGCCCTCTCGCTGGACCATTGCGCCCAGTGCGGCTCCGAAGACGTCGCCGTCTCCCGCAGCATCTCGGCCGAAGCGGGCGGATTCCTCTGCCCCGCCTGCGCGAACCGCAGCCACGTCGGCTTCATCCCCTCCGGGATCGCCACCCTGCTGCGCGGATCGCGCGCCGCCTTCCCGACAAATCCCGTCTTCGATCCCCGCGACGCCGACGCCGTCGAGGGGATCCTCTACGACCACCTCTGCCGCCACGCGGGAATCCATCCCCGGCTCGACGCGCACGCCTTGCTGCGCGCGGTGCGCGCACCATGAGGACGCGGCTGGCTCCCACTCCGTCGGGACAGCTCCACGTCGGCAACGCGTTCAGCTTCCTGCTCGCCTGGTGCTGGGCGCGCACGCGCGGCGGAAGCGTCGTCCTGCGCATCGAGGACACCGACACGACACGTTCGCGCGACGCCTGGATCGAAGACGTCTTCCGCGACCTCGAGTGGCTGGGACTCGACTGGGACGAAGGCCCCGCGAGCCCCGCGGACCGCGGCAGTCCGTTCATGCAATCCTCGCCGGAACGCCGCGAACGGCACCGCGACGTGCTGGAAGGCTGGATCGCCCGCGGCATCGCCTACCCCTGCCGCTGCACGCGACGGGAATTGTCCATCGACGCGCCCCAGATCGTCCATCTGGGCGATTCCGACCTTCCTCTCAACCCCTATCCCGGCCGTTGCCGCGCGCGCGCCGCCTCCGAAGCGCTTCCCGCCGATTCCTGGCGGCTGCGCCTCCCCGACACGTCCTCCCGCGTGGACGATCTCCTGCGCGGGCCATCCGTCCTCGACCGCCTCTCCGATCTGGGCGATCCGGTGTTGCGACGCGCCGACGGCTGCTTCTCCTACCACCTGGCCGTCTGCGTCGACGACGCCGACCAGGGAATCGACACCGTCGTCCGCGGCCGCGACCTCGCTCCCTGGAGCCATCTCCACGCGCATCTGCACGGGCTCCTCGGACACCCCGTCCCGAACTTCGCCCACCACGCCCTCCTCGGCGGCGAGCAGGGAGAACGCCTCGCCAAGCGCATCGGATCGACGTCCCTGAAAGGGCTCCGCGAAGCCGGCGTCCCCGGCGCGGCGCTCGTCGGTCGCATCGCGCCGTTCCTGCATCCGTCGAAGGATCACGACGGCACGCCGCTTTCGGCATCGGGCCTCCTCCACCTGGGGCCTCCGCGCCCCGTCACGACGGATTCTGTCATAACTCTTCCGGAGAAGCAATGAACGCATTCGAACAGTTCGCCCTCTTCGACGCGCCTTCCACGCGCCTCATGTCCATGATCACCGCCTACGACGCGCCTTTCGCCGCGCTCGCCCACGAAGCGGGAATCGACGTCCTCCTGGTCGGCGACTCCGTGGCGAACACGGTGCTCGGCCATGCCCGCACCGGCGACATCGGCATGGACGCCATGCGCCACCACGTGGGGGCCGTGCGACGCGGCGCGCCGGACGCGTGCGTCCTGGCCGACATGCCGCTGGGCTCCGACCACGGCATCGGGAACGCCGTATCCAACGCGACATCCCTCGTCGAGGCCGGTGCGGACGCCGTGAAGATCGAGGGAGCGAGAGTCGACGAGATCTCGGCCCTGACGCGAGCGGGAATCGCCGTCTGCGGACACCTGGGGCTTCTGCCCCAGACAGCGACGAGCCTGAAGCAGGCCGCGCGCGAAACCGCCGACCAGGATCGACTCCTCGCCGACGCGCTCGCCCTCCAGGATGCCGGATGCGTGGGAATCGTCCTCGAACACATCCCCGCCGACCTGGGTGGCCGGGTCACCAAAGCGTTGAGAATTCCCACGATCGGAATCGGAGCGGGCCCCGATTGCCGCGGCCAGGTGCTCGTGATGCACGACGTCCTCGGACTCTCGGCACGCAGGCCCCCCTTCGCGAAGGCCTGGGCCGACCTGCGCTCGGTCGCCCTGGAAGCCCTGCGCGGATACCACCGCGAGACCACCGAAGGAGCTTGGCCTCCGCGAGGCTGATTTCCAATATCGCGGATTTGCACTCTCGATCCGTTGTCTTTCGCTTCGGGAAGCGATACCTTCATCCAATGGATTCCCCGGAGGCGATCGCTCCCCTGCTTCATGCAGTTCCTGATCCAGCATTCATCAAGACCGCCGATCACCGGTGGGTCCTGGTAAACCATCATTTCTGCGATTTAATCGGTCTTCCCGCCGAAGAAATCGTGGGCAAGACGGACTCCGAGATCTTCTCGCCCACCCTGGCCGTCCAGTTCTCCACCACCGACGACCAGGTCATCGCCTCGCGCACGCCTTTGCAATCGCCTTGGCGATTGGATCGCGGAGAACTTCTCCATCCTCGCGCTTCCCGCAGAGGCCGCATGGAAGCGCGCACCCACAAGAGCGTGATCCTGCAGAACGATGGAAAGCCCTTCGTCTTCGGTATCGTGCGCGACGTGACGGAACTGGCGGTCGCCCAGGAAGTTTTGCGCAAAGAACTCGACACGGCCAATGCACTGGTTTCACGGAAAAGCATGTTCCTGGCCTCCCTCGGCCACGAGATCCGCAATCCGCTCCAAGCGATGCTCGAGGCGGCCCGCCAGCTGGAAGAACACGTCGCACCGGGAACGGCATCGGAACTCGCGCATCTCCTGCGCCGTTCGGGTCGCGATCTGCTCGAATTGGTCGACGACATCCTCGATCTTTCACACCTCGAGTCGGGACACGCGGACCTCCGCAGGATCCCCTTCGATCTGCCCAACCTCGTCGAAGAAGCGGCGAGCCTCTTCGACCCGATGGTGCGTGCGCGCGGAGGAAGTCTTTCCATCGTATGCGGGAAGCATCCGCTGATCGTCCAGGGCGACCCGATCCGTCTAAGACAGATCTTGTCAAATCTTCTCGGCAACGCGGTTCGCTACGCCGGCCACACGGCGATCCGGGTCGAACTCTCCGTGGAAGGGAAGGAAGCGTCCAGGATCGTGCCATTCACCGTGCGCGTGGTCGACCAGGGCCCTGGATTCACCGCCGAAGAGGGAATGCGTCTTTTCGAGCGATGGCGCCGTGGAAGCGCGAACCAGAAGGGAACCGGACTGGGGCTCGCCATCGTGCACCAGACCGTCGAGGCGATGGGAGGCACCATCCTCGCCGAAGGGCATCCGGGAGCAGGCGCGAGCTTCACGATCCACCTCAAGCTTCCACGGGCCGGACACCAACTCGACCTCTTCAACGCATGGACCGCCACGGCCTCCGAACTCGAAAACCTCCGCATCGACACTCCCTCCGAATCGTTGCTCCACCGTCCCCCTCCGGTTCCGACCGTTCCCGCGTCCCACTCGATATCGAGTCAAGCCTCGCCGTCCGATCAGGACACGCCCCCGGACGGACTGCGCATCCTCGTCGTGGAGGACAACCACACGAACCAGTTCGTCCTGCGGCAACTGCTCCACAAGTTGCACCACCATACGGCCCTCGCCGAAAACGGCGCGGAGGCCCTCGAGCATCTCGAGACCGAATCCTTCGACATCGTCCTCATGGACTGCCAGATGCCCGTGATGGACGGCTTCGAAGCCACGCGCCGGTGGAGGGCGAGGGAAACCGAACGCGGACTCGTCCGCATACCCATTCTCGCCGTCACGGCCCTCAACCTCCTGACGACCAGGGACGAATGCATCTCGTCGGGCATGGACGACGTCCTCACCAAGCCGCTCCGCATCACGACCATCCAGGACGCACTGAAGCACTGGACGCCCACCCGCGTCTCCTGAAGGCCGCACCCTTCGCTCCGCATTGAAAAGACTTGCGCCTCGACGTCGTCGCGTCTATGTTTGATAGAAATGTTTAATAGACCTATTAATCAAACCGAGGAAGCACCCGCGACCCGAGCGCCCGCGACCAACGACACGGAGCAGGCCATCCTCGATGCGGCCGAGCGCCTCTTCCTCGAGAAGGGCTTCGCCCGTACATCCACCACGGAGATCGCGCGCGCGGCCGGGTGCAACCAAGCGCTCATCCACTACTACTTCCGCACGAAGGACAATCTCTTCGAATCGATCTTCGAGCGGAAAGTGCGGCTCATCCTCGGAAACGTCCAGCAGATCCAGGAGACCAGACGATCCTTCGAGGAGCGGATGGCCCAACGCATCGAAGCGCACTTCGACATCATCGCCGCCAATCCCGCGATCCCCGCGCTCGTCTTCAGCGAACTACTCACCAATCCGGAACGCATCCGCTCGTTGCGAGCGCGCATCGGCGATCTCCCGCTGACGATGTTCGGAACCTGGCAGAAGGAACTTGATGCCGAGATCCGGAAGGGCACCATCCGGCCCGTCGCCCTGATCGATCTCCTGCTCTCGATCCTGTCCCTCAACGTCGCCCCCTTCCTGGTGGGCCCCATCCTGAAGAATGCGATCGCCCTCCCCGAGGACGAGTATCGCGAGCTTCTCCGCCGCCGCAAGACGGAAAATGTCAGGACGATCCTCGCCAGCCTCCGTCCCGATCCCGCGGAGAAGTCCTCGCGCCCCGAACGCGCAGCCGCGGCGGCCACGAAACGGAGGAGATCGTGAAAGCTTCCATCCTGGCCATCGCGGCCGCGACGGGATGCGCGCTCGCCACCGATGCGATCACGCTGGACGCGTGCCAGCGCAAGGCGCGCGCCCACCATCCTTCGGTCCGACAGCGGGAATTGATCGAACGATCGAGCGGCTACACGCTGTCGAACGCGAACCGGGGATACCTTCCCCAGGTCTCCCTCTCGGGAAAGCTCACCGACCAGTCGGACCCGGCCATGCGCGGCCTCGAAACGGACCAGTCGCAGATCGTCGCCGAGATCAGCCAGACGATCTGGGACGGTGGAGGCATCGGAGCCCGCAAGCGCGTGGCGAAGGCGTCCGCCACCGCCGACGCGGCGAAGCTCGAGACGGAGCTCTACGCCCTGCGCGCTCGCGTCGACCAGATCTTCTTCGGAGTTCTTTCGATCGACGAGCAGCTCGTCCAGAACGATCTCCTGACGCGGGATCTGCGCACGAATCTCGAGCGCGTGCGCGCCTACCAGAAGAACGGGATCGCCAACCAGTCCGATGTGGACGTGCTCCAGGTGGAATTGCTCCGCACGGCGCAAAGACGCACGGAACTGCGCAGCTCCGGCGAAGCATATCGCGCGATGCTGTCGCTGCTCACGGGCGAATCGTTCGACACGGCGAGCCGCTTCGAACGCCCCGCACTGTCCATCCCCCGAGGACCGCGCGCGAATCGTCGTCCGGAACTCGCGCTCTACCAGGCGCAGAGCGACCTCGCCCTGAGCCAGGACGCCTCGATTCTCGCGAGGAACGTCCCCCGTCTCGGCGCCTTCCTGCAACTGGCCTACGGAAAGCCGGGACTGGTCCTGACCAACACGGATCCCATGTCCTACTGGGTGGCGGGGTTGCGCCTTTCCTGGGATCTCGGCGGATTCTACACGCTGGGGAACGAACGCGCGCAGATCGGACTCCAGCGCGAGACGATCGCCTCGCGCAAGGAAGCCTTCGAGCTCGACGTCGAGATGAAGGCCGTGCGCGAATCGCGCGAAATCGACAAGTACCGCGCCCTGATCGCCGACGACGACGAGATCATCGCGCTGCGTTCGCGGATCAAGACCGCCGCCGAGGCGAAGGTGGCGGCGGGCACCATGGCCGTCTCCGACCTCGTCCGCGAAGTGGACGCCGAAGCCGTGGCGCGACAGGAAAAGATCCTCCACGAGATGCAACTCCTCATGGCCATCGCGTCCCTGGACGCCACCACGAACGACGGAACCGCACCATGAACGCGAAGACATTCCTGCTCGCCAACGTCCTCCTTCTCGCCTCCTGCGCGACGCGCGAGGCCGACGTCGACGCCACCGGAGCCTTCGAGGCCCGCGAGGTCGTGGTCTCGGCGGAAGGATCGGGACGTATTCTCGCCTTCCCCGTGGAAGAAGGACAGATTCTGGATTCGGGAGCCTTCGCGGCCTCGATCGACAGCGTCCAGCCGCGTCTGAAGAGGATGCAGTTCCTGAAGAGCCGAGGCGCGGTGCTCGCGCGCCGTCCCGACGTGGGCAAGCAGATCGCCGCGATCGAACAGCAGATCGCGACCGCCAGGACCGAACGGCGACGCATCGAGAGCCTCCTCGCCGCCGACGCGGCCAACCGCAAGCAGCTCGACGACATCGACGGCCAGATCGCCGTGCTCGCGCGCCAGCTCGACGCCCAGAAGTCGGCGCTCCAGACCAGCGACCGCGGCATCACCGAGGAGTCGGACGCGCTGTCGATCCAGGCGGCCCAGATCGACGACCAGCTCGCGAAGTGCCGCGTGGTCAATCCGCTGCGCGGAACGGTCCTCGAGAAATACGCCGAGGCGGGCGAATTCGCGAGCCCGGGCAAGGCTCTCTACAGGATCGCCGACCTCGACCGCATGGTTCTGCGCGCCTACGTGGTGGCCTCCCAGCTCTCCTCCGCGAAAGTAGGACAGAAAGTGACCGTATTCTCGGAAGCGGGCGAAGGCGAGGACCGTCGGTACGAGGGAACGATCTCGTGGATTTCCGACAGGGCCGAGTTCACGCCCCGGACCATCCTCACGCGCGACGAGCGCGAGAACCTCGTGTACGCCGTGAAGGTGTCGGTGAAGAACGACGGATACCTGAAGATCGGCATGTACGGTTCGCTGCGGCTGAAGTGACCATGCCCGCGATCGCGACGGAGGGGATCCGCAGGAGTTTCGGCGGGACGGAGGCGCTGGCCGGAGTGACGATTTCCGTCGAGCCGGGCGAGATCCACGGGCTGGTGGGCCCGGATGGAGCGGGAAAGAGCACCCTGATACGCATTCTCGCCACCCTCCTGCTGCCGGACGCGGGCGTCGCGACGATCGACGGCCTCGACGTGCGACGCGACGCGAAGCGCATCCGCGGACGCGTGGGCTACATGCCGGGCCGGTTCTCATTGTACCAGGATCTGTCCGTGGAGGAGAACCTCGAATTCTTCGCCACCGTCTTCGGCACCACCGTCGCCGAGAACCGGCACCTGGTGGAAAGCGTCTACGCCCCGCTGGATCCATTCCGCAAGCGCCGCGCGGGCGCGCTCTCGGGCGGCATGAAGCAGAAGCTCGCCCTCTCCTGCGCACTCATCCACCGCCCGAGCGTCCTGCTGCTGGACGAGCCGACCACGGGAGTGGACCCGGTTTCGCGCCGCGACTTCTGGGACATCCTCGGCGGACTCGGAAAGCACGGCATCGCCGTCCTCGTCTCGACCCCGTACATGGACGAGGCATCGCTGTGCCATCGCGTGTCGCTGATCGACAGGGGACGGATCCTGCGGACGGACACCCCCGCGGAAATCGTCGCGGGATATCCCCTTCCCCTGTGGAGCGCCCGCTCGCGAAACATGCACCGTCTGCTGACCGATCTGCGCGCCGACGGAGACGTGGGCAGCGCCTTCGCGTTCGGAGACGCGCACCACGCCACGCCGCGGACGGCGTCCGCCTCGATGGAGGCCGTGGCGGCACGCCTGCGGGCCAGGGGCCACGACGACCTCGTCCTGGAACCGGCGCGGCCCGGCATCGAGGACTGCTTCATGAGGCTGACCGAGGAAGGGGGCGCGCCATGACGCCCGACGCGGCGGAGGAATGGACCGTCGAGGCGGAAGGCCTCGTCAAGCGCTTCGGCGACTTCGCCGCGGTGGACGGCATCTCGTTCACGGCGCGCAAGGGCGAGATCTTCGGGTTCCTGGGCGCCAACGGCGCCGGCAAGACCACCGCCATGCGCATGCTCTGCGGCCTGAGCACGCCCACTTCCGGCCGCGCGCGCGTGGCCGGGTTCGACGTGCGCACCCAGACGGAATCCGTCAAGAAGAACATCGGCTACATGAGCCAGAAGTTCTCCCTCTACGACGACCTCAGGGTGCGCGAGAACATCCGTCTGTTCGGCGGCATCTACGGGCTCTCGACACGCGAGATCGCCCGGCGCTCCGACGAGATGCTCGAGCGGCTCGACTTCCACGCCGAAGGGAACGCGATGGTGCGTTCCCTTCCGCTGGGATGGAAGCAGAAGCTCGCGTTCTCGATCGCGATCCTGCACCATCCACGCGTGGTGTTCCTCGACGAACCGACGGGAGGGGTCGATCCCGCGGCCCGTCGCCGCTTCTGGGAGCTCATCTACGAGGCAGCCGACGAAGGCATCACCGTGTTCGTGACCACGCACTACATGGACGAGGCCGAGTACTGCGATCGCGCGAGCATCATGGTCGATGGACGCATCGAGGCCCTGGGTTCGCCGGCGGAACTCAAGACGCGGTTCGCGGCGTCGAGCATGGACGAGGTCTTCCGGCATCTGGCCCGCAAGGCCGAACGGAAGGGGGACTGACATGAAGCGGTTCCTCGCGTTCACGAAGAAGGAAATGCTCCATATCCTGCGCGACAGGCGCACGATGCTCATCCTGCTCGCGGTCCCCGTCCTGCAGATCCTGTTGTTCGGCTTCGCGCTCTCCACGGAAGTGAAGGACTCGCGCATCGCCATCCTCGACCCCGCGCCCGACATCGCGACGCGACGCGCGATCCAAGCTCTCGACGCGAGCGAATACTTCGACGCGGCGATGATCGCCCACTCCCCCCGCGAGATCGACCGCGCCTTCCGACGCGGCGAAATCGGCATGGCCGTGGTGTTCCCCCCCGGCTTCCGCGAATCGCTCGAGCGCGACGGCAGGGCGCGCGTCCAGCTGATCGCCGACGCCACCGATCCCAACACGGCGAATCTGCGCGTCCAGTACGCCACCGCCATCCTCTCTTCGAACGTCGCGAAGTCCGCTGCCGGCACCGCCTGGAACGTCGAGACGCGCACCAGGCTCCTCTACAACCCGCGGATGAAGGCCGCCTACAACTTCGTGCCCGGCGTACTGGGCATGATCCTCCTGCTGGTGTGCGCGATGATGACGTCCATCTCGATCGTGCGCGAACGCGAGGTCGGCACCATGGAGGTCGTTCTCGTCTCCCCCATGCCACCCCTGCTCGTGATCCTCGCCAAACTCGTCCCCTATTTCCTGCTCTCGTGCGCGAACCTCGCCTCGGTGCTGCTCCTGTCGGTGTTCGCCCTCGGCGTTCCCATCGCGGGATCGCTCGCCGCGCTCCTCGTCCTGTCGCTCGTCTACATCGCCCTGGGACTCGCCCTGGGACTCCTCATCTCGAACCTCGTCGCCACGCAGGTGGCCGCCATGCTCGTCTCCGGAATGGCCTTCATGATGCCCGTCCTCCTGCTCTCGGGCATGGTGTTCCCCGTCGAGAGCATGCCCGCGATCCTGCGCTGGATCTCGATGGTGGTCCCCGCCCGCTGGTACATCGCCGCCACGAAAGCGGTCATGATCAAGGGCCTCGGATTCGCGGGAATCGCCCGGGAGTTCTCCATCCTCCTCGCCATGTTCGTCGGCCTGCTTGCCGCGAGCCTCGCGAAATTCCGCACGAGGCTCGACTGACATGCTGCGATACCTCCTGGAAAAGGAATTCCGCCAGTTCTTCCGCAACCGTTTCCTGCCCAAGATGGTCGTCGCCTTCCCGTGCATGGCGCTCCTGGTGTTCCCCTGGGCGGCCAGCCACGAGATCCGGGGAATCCGCCTGTGCGTGGTCGATTCCGATCACGGGGCCCTGTCCGGAAGGCTGGTACGGAAGGTCGCGTCGTCGGGATATTTCGAGCTTGTCCGGAGCACGCCCGATCCGCGCGAGGCGATGCGGGCCGTGGACGCCGACGAGGTCGACGCGATCCTCGAGATCCCGCATGGATTCGGGGACGGCGAAGGACGCGGGGAACCGCGTCCGGCCATGGTCTCGGCGAACACCGTCAACGGGACGAAAGGGGGGCTCGCCAACGCGTACCTGTCCTCCGTCGTGTCGGATTTCGTCCGAGAGGTCGGCGCCACGCCGCCGCGGACGGGAACGATCGAGGTCGTCCCCCAGATGCGGTTCAATCCCCATCTGCGCTACCAGTCGATGATGGTCCCGGCTCTGCTGGTCATGATCCTCACCATGATCTGCGGCTTCCTGCCCGCGCTCAACATCGTGTCGGAGAAGGAGGCCGGAACCATCGAGCAGATCAACGTCACGCCCGTCCCGAAGTTCCTCTTCGTGCTGGCCAAGCTCGTCCCCTACTGGATCATCGGAATGGTCGTCATCTCGATCGGCCTGCTGATCGCGCATTTCGTCTACGGGCTGTCGCCCCAGGGAGGCATCGCCACCGTCTACCTGCTTTCGGCCATCTACATCCTCGTGGTCTCGGGGCTCGGCATCGTCATCTCCAACCACTCCGAAACCATGCAGCAGGCCATGTTCGTGATGTTCTTCTTCGTCATGGTCTTCAACCTGATGAGCGGCCTCTTCACACCCATCGAGAGCATGCCCGACTGGGCGCAGGCGACCAGCTGGATCAATCCCCTCGCCTACTACATCGACGCCATCCGCAGGGTCTACCTGAAGGGAAGCGGAATCGCCGACCTCGCGCACCCGTTCGTCGCGCTGGGACTCCTGGCCGTCTTCTTCAACAGCTGGGCGGTCCTGAGCTACCGCAAGACGAACTAGGAAGACTTCCCGCATCCGCGCGATTCCCGTGCGGCGCCCCTCTCCCCCGGCTATCTTTGGAATCCTACCCATGAAGACCCGGACCCTTCTCCTGCTCTCCCTCGTCGTCAGCGCCGTCCACGCCTGGAAGTACGAAACCCCCTACTTCATGCCCGCCCCGCGCCTGGTCGGCGAAGCAGGCAGCAGCGACACGGCATGGTACTTCGACACCACCGCCAAGGCGGGGCTGTATCCGCGAACCACATCCATGGTCCACGAGGGAGGTTGGTCGGGCCTGGAATTCGATCCCTCCGACGCCTCGGGAGCATCCTTCTGGACCGTCTCCGAAGGCGGACTCGTCACCTCCCGCGAAAACGCCACCCGCAACGACCGCGTGATCGCCTTCCCCGGCTATCACCAGAAGCTCGTCCACGTTTCCTTCTCGAACGACTCGCTCCAGATCGACCAGACCGACTCCATCGCGTCATGGAGCAGCCCCTCCGTGTACACCAACGGCCTCTCGAATACGCTCTCGACGTCCGACGCGGTCCTCCTCAAGATGAACCTCGCCACCGGCGTGATCGATTCGACCGCGACGCTTTCGCCCTCCGCGAGCGGCTACGACTTCGAGGCCATCCGCTACCAAGGCGGATTCTTCTGGCTCTCCGACGAAAGCGGCCCCTTCATCCTGAAGGTGAACCCGTCCACGCACCGCATCGACAAGCAGTGGTATCCCGACAACGGCCTTCCCAAGGTCTATCTGCGCCGCCGTTCGAACAGGAGCTTCGAGGCCATGGCGACCACGCCTTCGGGCCTGGTCGCGGCCATGGTGCAGTCCCCCATGTACAACGCGCAAGGCACGGTCGAGAACATCACCACCCGCGACTCGCGCGTGATGCGTCTCCTTCTGCTCGACCCCACCACGGGTGCCGTGCGGGAATTCGTCTACCTCAACGATCAGAAGCCCAACGCCCTGGGGGCCACGCGCAAGGGACGCGATTGCAAGGTTGGCGACATGATCGCTCTCGACGATTCGCGCTTCCTCGTGGTCGAGCACGGCGCCAACGCCGCGGGCAAGTACTGGATCGATCTCTGGGAGATCGACATCTCGAAGGCGACGAACGTCACCGCGACCAACAAGATCGGCATCACCTTCTCGAACGGCGACCTCACCCTCGAACAGCTTTCCGATTCCGCCACCCTGGTCGCCAACGGCGTGACTCCGGTCGCCAAGAAGCTCGTGCGAGCCGACCTCGCGGGAACCACGCCCTGGACATCCACCCAGCCCGAGGGACTCGGCATCGTCGACGATACCACGGTCGCCCTGCTCTCCGACGACAACTACGGCTGCCGGGACATGGACGCCGACGGCGGCCCCGACGGAATCTGTCATACCCAGCGAGGGAACATCTCCCGCTCCATCCTCATGTACTTCAAGGTCCCGTCGCTTTCCTGGGCGCGAACCGCCGCGCACCACGCCGTCCGTCCCGCGCCATTCCGCATCGGAGCCGTCCCCGGAGCCGCCCTGGTGTCGTGGTCGGCGAGGCACGCCGCCTTCACGATCGAGGCCATGGACCTGGAAGGTCGCCTGCTGGGCCGCTGGAAGGTTTCCCCCTCCGGAGCCGGTCGACGCGTGTTTCCGGTCGGCAACGCGTCGGGAGCCATCCTCGTGCGCGTGCGGGAAGCCGGGTCGACGCAATCGGGAATCATCGCGATCCCCTAGCCAGCACTCCCGCGACAATGATAGGCTGATCCTCGACGTCGTCGCCTCAACCCGCCAGAGGATTACCCATGCAAGACTTGTCGCTTCGCACCAAGGTCATCATTCTCCTCACCTGCGCGCTCGTCGTGGCCTGTTCCGTCACCGGCTGGATCTTCGTGGCGCGCATGCGGAGTTCCGGGGTCAGACAGATCGAACAGATCCGGAACGAAGCACTCGCGCAAGTCACGCTGCGGCTCAAGGAAGAAGTCGCCGTCGGCGTCGGGATCGTCGATGCATTCAAGGATTCCTCCGACATTCCGGAAGCCAGTGCCCGTCAACAGATACGGGCGAAGACGGTCCTCCGCGACATCCGCTTCGGCGGGAGCGGGTATTACTTCGCCTACGACACGAACGGCGTCTGCATGGTCCTCGGCCCCAAACCGGACTGGGAAGGGCAGTCCAAGATCGACATCAAGGATCCCTCGGAGAAGTATTACGTCCGCGATCTCATCAAAGCGGCGCGCACCTCCGGAGGCGACACGGTTCATTACGGATTCTCCAAGCCGCCCAACGGCCAGATCATCCCGAAGATCGCCTATGCCGCGGGCACCGCCAACTGGGGCTGGCTGGTCGGCACGGGCGTGTATGTGGACGACATCGATTCCCTCGTGGCCCAGCGGAAAGCGCAGATCTCCGCGGAGATCGGCCACAGCATCCTCGTCGGCAGCCTCGTCACCCTGCTTGCCGTGGCGCTGCTGATCGCGATCGGCATCGCGCTCACGCGGCGGGCCTTGATCCCGCTCGGAAAGCTCCAGGACCGCATGGTCTCGATCTCGGAAGGAACGAAGGACCTCACCGTCCGCCTGACGACGGATTCGGAGGACGAAGTCGGAATCACCTCGAAGGCGTTCAACCGCTTCTTGGGGAGCATCGCCGAATTCGTCACGCAGATCGTCACGGAATCCGGCAAGGTCGCGAGATCGTCCGCGCAGGTGCGTCAAGCGGCCGACTCGACCAGCGGAGGAATGCGCAACATCGAATCCTTCGCGTCCTCGATCGCCGCCTCGGGAGAACAGGCCAGTTCGAGCATCCGCGACATCGCCAACGCGAGCGAGGAGTCGTCCTCGAGCATCTCGTCGGTCTCGGCGGCGCTGGAGGAAATGACCGCGAGCATCGCGGAGATCGCACGCTCCAGCCAGCAGGAACTCATGGTGGCCCGCGAGGCGAATCGCATCACGGAAGAGGCGCGCGGCAAGATCGAACATCTGGTCGCGGTCGCGAAGGAAGCCGGAACCGTTCTCGAAACGATCAGCGAAGTCGCCGAGCAGACCAAGCTCCTCGCCCTCAACGCGACCATCGAAGCCGCGCGAGCAGGCGAAGCGGGCAAGGGGTTCGCCGTGGTGGCAAGCGAGGTGAAGGATCTCGCGAAGCAGGCTGCGGAAGCGACCGTGTCGATCCGGGAACGGATCGAAGCTCTCATGAGCGAGACCGGCGTAGCCTCACGGGCGATCCAATCGGTCGCGCAGGAAGTCGACAAGGTGGACATGCTTTCACAGACCATCGGCAGCGCCCTCGAAGAGCAGTCGTCAACCGTCCAGGACATCGCCCGCAACGTGTCCGTGGTACAGGAACGATCGCTTCTCGTCGCCCGCAACACGGTGCAGTCGGCGCTGGGCCTCGAGGAGATCTCCAAATCGATCGCGGAACTCCACGCGACCGTCCGCGATGCGAACAAGACGTCCACGGACCTCGGCCACGCGTCCAACGACCTCGACCAGCTCGCTTCCGCTCTCGTGGCGCGCACGGGAGAATTCCGCGTCTAGCTCTCTTTCCCCCGGAAACGGACGAATCCTGCGCGAAACGAGGCGCGGGGATTCCCGCAAGCGGGGTCCGTCGCTCCGGTTCTAGAGTTCTCCTCCATCCATTTCCGGAGGAGCGAAGCGCCATGAAGGTCCTGGTCACGGGAGCAACGGGATTCATCGGGAGCCATGTCGCGACGCGGTTGGCGCGCGCGGGACACGAAGTCGTCGCCACGGCCCGCGACACGGCCAAGCTCCCGTCGCTCGCCGCTGTTGACGGAATCCGTCTCCAGGGACTCGACCTGTCCGAGCGCGTCGGCTGGACGGACCTGCTCCAGGGGTGCGATGCGCTGGTCCACATCGCCCTCGGCTGGGGCGACACGGGCCCCGACATGCTCGCCAACGACACCGCCGCGAGCGTGGCCCTGTTCGAGGCCGCCCGCCAGGCAGGCGTACGCCGGATCGTCTACACGAGCTCCACCGCCGCCAACGGCGAGATGACTCCCGTCAACAGCGCGGATCGCGCTCCCCGCCCCGTGGACCTGTATGGAGCCACCAAGGCCGCCACGGAGATGTTCGCGCGCGCCTATGCGGCCACGACGGGGATGCGAATCCACGTCGTCCGTCCCGGCTACGTCTTCGGAGAACCCGCGATCCCCGGCGCGCATGCGCAACCGGATCGCCGCTTCCACGGAATCTGTCGCGATGTCCGCTCCGGCCAGCCCGTGAAACTGGTGAAGCACGACGGAACCCAGTTCCTCCATGTGCAGGACATCTCGCAGGTCTATCTGCGCCTGCTCGAACACCCGGCGCGCTTCTCGCTCCATTACGCGCTGTCCCGGGACTGGCGCTCCTGGGAATGGGTCGCGAAGGAAGCCATGGCCATCGCCGGACGGGAGGTACCTCTGGATATCGAAGACCTGGGTTACGGCGAATCGCCATTCCTCTTCGATGTCGCGCCTCTGTGCGACGACTTCGGATTGTCCTTCGGAAACGAAGAGCGTCTGCGGGAACACCTGCGCTGGGAATTGTCGATCCAGGATTGACGCCCCCGCGTCGCATGGATGGCCTTCCGGTCGCGACGCCATCGCGCCATCCGGGAAACCGCTCTGGTCTTCGGATGTCGAGAATGATAGCCTCAGCCTAGGCATCCATCGCACTCGACCGTCGAGGTTCTCCATGAGCGACTTTTCGCTTCGCAACAAGGCCATCGTTCTTCTTTCCTGCACCATGGCGCTGGCCTGCATCCTGACAGGCTGGATCTTCGTCGCACGCATGCAGCGTTCCGGAGAGGACCAGATCGCGCAAACCCGCAAGGAAGCCCTGGCGCAGGTCCACCAGCGCATCAAGGAGGAAGTCGATATCGGCTTCACGATTCTCGAGGAATTCAAGGATTCCTCCGACGTTCCGCAAGCACGGGTCCGGCAGCAGGAGCGCGCGAAAGCGGCCATCCGAGGCATCCGCTACGGTGGTGGATCCGGATACATCTTCGTGTACGACACGAACGGCATCTGCATGGCCATGGGAATCAAGCCGGAATGGGAAGGGCAGTCCAAGATCGACCTTCAGGATGCGAATGGAAAACATTACGTCCAGGAACTCATCCAGGCGGGTCGGCATCCGGAAGGCGACACCGTCCATTACAGCTTCCCCAAGCCTCCCGACGGGACGGTCACTCCGAAGATCGGATATTCCCGGATTTTCGACACCTGGGGCTGGATGGTCGGCACGGGAGTCTATGTCGACGACATCGACTCCCTCCTGGCGCGCCAGGAGGCGCAGATCTCCCGACAGATCAGGCACAGCGTCCTCGTGGGAAGCCTCGTCTCGCTCGGCGCGATGCTCCTTCTGATCGCGATCGGCATCGTTCTCATGCGACGCGCTCTGGTCCCTCTCGAAGAGCTCCAGGAGCGCATGGTCTCGATCTCCGAGGGCACGAAGGATCTCACCGTCCGCCTGAAGCACGACGCCAACGACGAGATCGGCACCACGTCGAAAGCGTTCAACCGCTTCGTGGGAAGCATCGCGGAATTCGTCACGAAGATCATCGAAGAGTCGGGATCGGTCGCGCGCTCGTCCGCCCAGGTCCGCAAGGCCGCCGACACGAGCAGCGACGGAATGCGTCGCATCGAAGCCTCCGCCTCCTCGATCGCGGCGTCGGGAGAGCAGGCAAGCACGAGCATCCGCGACATCGCGGGCGCGAGCGAGGAGTCCGCGGCGAGCATCTCGTCGGTCTCGGCCGCCCTGGAAGAGATGACCGCGAGCATCGCGGAGATCGCCCGTTCCTGCCAGGAAGAGCTCGTGGTGGCCCATGAGGCGAACCGCATCACCAGCGAAGCGCGCACCAAGATCGAACATCTGGTCTCCGTGGCGCAGGAAGCGGGAACCGTCCTGGAGACCATCGGAGAGGTCGCCGAGCAGACGAAGCTGCTCGCGCTCAACGCGACCATCGAGGCGGCACGGGCCGGTGAAGCAGGCAAAGGCTTCGCCGTCGTGGCGAGCGAAGTGAAGGAACTCGCGAAGCAGGCCGCGGAAGCGACCGTGTCGATCCGGGAGCGGATCGAATCGCTCATGAGCGAGACCGGCGTGGCGTCGCAGGCGATCCAGTCGGTCGCGCAGGAAGTCGACAAGGTGAACCTGCTTTCGCAGACCATCGGCAGCGCCCTCGAAGAGCAGTCCTCGACCGTCCAGGACATCGCACGCAACGTCTCCACGGTGCAGGAACGATCGTTGCTCGTCTCGCGCAACACCGTCCAATCGGCACAGGGCCTCCAGGAAATCGCGAACGCCATCGCGGAGCTGCACGCGACCGTCCGCGACGCGAACAAGGCCACGATGGCTCTCGGAGAAGAGTCCAACAATCTCGACCGGCTCGCATCCGGTCTCGCGACCCGCACCGGCGACTTCCGCGTCTGACCGCATTTCGGATCCGGATGGATCCGTCCAGTCGCACCTCGCTGGCGGCGAGAATGACTAGGTTCCCCCGTCTTCCATGGAAAACGCGATCCGCATCCTGCATCGCGACGAGCACGTCGTCGTCGTCGCCAAGCCTGCCGGGATGCTCGTGCATCGCGGCATGGGCGCATCCCGCGACGAGACGTTCCTCCTGCAGGCCGTGCGCGACCTGGTCGGCGCGTTCCTCTATCCCGTCCACCGACTCGACCGTCCCACGGAAGGAGTCGTCCTGTTCGCGCTCGACTCGGCCTCGGCCCGCGTCCTGCAGGAATCGTGGCAGACAGGATCCGTCCGAAAGACGTACCGCGCGATCGTGCGCGGCTGGCTCGCCGAACCCGAGGGCGTGCGCGACGAGGCCCTCGACAGCCCCGACAACGGAGCCCTCCAGGAGGCTCGCACCCGCTGGAAGGTTCTCGAACAAACGACGGTTCCCTGGCCGTGCGGCCCCCATCCGGGCCTGCGCCTGTCGCTCCTGGAACTCGAACCCCTCACCGGACGCTGGCACCAGCTGCGCCGCCACGCCGCGCGCATGGGCCACCCCATCGCGGGCGACACGACCCACGGCGACCGCCATGTGAACCATCTCCTGCGCGACCGTCTGGGCTGGTGGCGACTCCACCTGGAAGCGACCACCCTCCTGGTCCCTCATCCGACGACGGGCGAAATCCTGCGTTTGGAATCGGCTCCCGCCGGTGAAGGCGCCATCGACGAACTGTGGAAGGCGTTGCGGGCCTGCGCCGGTTGAGCGAGCGCCGCGCCGCGGTTCCCGAAGGATGGAACCCAGCGGAAACACGCCGCTTCCCGCCCCGCCCACGTGGACGGAATTCGACCTGCGGGCGGGATCACCCGGCTTTCACGTGGTTCTGGATGGCGTCGCGCAATTCGCTCTTGCGCACGGGCTTGGCGAGGAAGCCATCCATTCCGGCCGCGATGCAGCGATCCTTCTCCTCCACGCTCGCGCTGGCCGTCAGAGCGACGATCGGCCCCTCGTAGCCGCGTCCACGCAGCACGCGCGTCGTCTCGAGTCCATCGAGGACAGGCATGTGGATGTCCATGAACACGATGTCGTAATCGGATTTCTCGAGCATCATGAGCGCGATGCTCCCATCCTCGGCATCGATGACATCGCAACCCAGGCGGGAGAGGAGTCCCCGCATCACCTGGCGATTGACGAGATTGTCCTCGACCACGAGGACGCGCGTTCCGGACACCTGCGCCGCATCGGCTTCCGGATGCGTGGACGTGCTCGGTCCGCTTTCGCTCTCCAGTTTCCGCGTGCGGGTCGGGACCCTGAGACAGAACTCGCTGCCGCGTCCCTCTTGGCTCCAGGAAAGCGTGAGATCCCCCCCCATGCGATGCGCCAGATGGCGCGAGATGGTGAGTCCGAGACCGGTGCCGCCGAAACGGCGCGTCGTGGTCTCGTCCGCCTGGGTGAATGCGTCCCAGATGCGCTCGCGCGCCGCCTCGGAGATTCCCGTCCCCGTGTCGCGGACGGAAATGACGAGCCAGGGCCCCACCGAAGTATTCTCGATCGTCCCCCGGATGACGATGCCGCCTTCCTCCGTGAACTTGATGGCGTTCGAGCACAGGTTAGACAGAATCTGTCGTACACGGCCGGGGTCACCCGACACGACGACGTCTTCGGGACCTCCCCACGAGGATTCGAGAACCAGCAGGTTGGCTCGCGCATTGGGCTGGAACAGGTCGGCCACGTCGGAGAGGATCTGGGACGGCTGGAATTCGATCGTTTCGAGGACGACGCCTTCGGCCTCGATCTTGGAGAGGTCGAGGATGTCGCCCACGAGGATCCGCAAGGAGTCGGCGCTGGCCATGAGGGTTCTGGCGCAACGTGCCGCGTCGTCCGGCAAATCCGATTCGGAGAGGAGTTCGGCCATGCCGGAAATACCGTTGAGGGGCGTTCGGATCTCGTGGCTCATGTTCGCGAGGAATCGCCCCTTGGCCTCGTTGGCCTCCTGGGCGTCCTTCGCCAGGCGAGCGGAGTCGCGGATCATCCCCGTGAGCGTCTCGGCCATGTGGTCCATCGCCACCCCCAGACGCCCGATTTCGTCCTCCTGGCGAATTCCGGAACGAGCCTCGAGATCGCCCATGGCGATCGATTCGAGCACATCGACGGCCTTCTCCAGAGGCTTCACGAGAAGACCGGCCCTCCACACGATCCCCCAGACGAGCAGAATCGAAGCGAACAGGAAGAAAACCATCAGCATGAGGATCAGCCGTCGCGCCAACGACATGGCCACGTCCATCGGAATGGAAAGGAGAACGACCCAGGACGTGCCTTGAACCGGGCTCGCCGCGAAGATGACATCGTCTCCCGTACGCAGATCCTTCCCGCTCCATGTCGTATCGACCATGCGTCCTGGCCGGGATTCGACGCGCGCTCCATGGAGTGGATTCCCGGAACGGAACGTATCGCATGCGAGAACCCACCCCTGGGAGTCCAGCAGATAGACCCCCGTCCGGACATTCCTGCGCAGGCTCGCGAGCAGCCCCGGTTGCAGGACATTCTCGCTCTTGAGAAGGTCGAGTTCGTGCATCCGCTGCAGTTGCAGCGCGGCCAAGCGGGCTTCGACAGCGGCGTCGCCGACGGCTTGGGTATGCGCCCCATTGGCGATCGCGAACGACGCTCCCAGGATGGTCGCGAGCATCAGGCCTTGCGCAAGCGGAAGAATCGCCGCGAGAAGTCCCGTCTGGAACGAGGATCGCAGGCGTCCCAAAGCCAATATCTGTCGCACCACGACCAGCGCGAAGAGGACGACGACGGTCCCGAGGAGGACGCGAACGCCTCTCGTCGAACCCGTGGCCAGGAGCCAGGAGAGCGTGAGGCCCGGGAGGGCGATCCAAGCCAGCGGGACGAGCGACTCGCGCAAGGCCGTGTAGAGCCGCGCCTGCGGGTGCGAATCGACCGGCTTTCCTGAAAGGTTGGCGAGCCCCCCCTGCAATGCGAACCAGGCGAAGAGGATGTTGCTGAAGTGGATGAACACGCGCGCGGCATGGCCTCCGACCAGCGCCAGATCGAGGACGATGTCGCCCGTGATGAGGCAGATGAACGCGAGGGCGAAATATCGGTAGGCGCGACCCGACGCGTCGCGCTCCGGTCCGCGTACGATGAGATCGATGGAGAGGAACAGGAGGATGAACTCGACGACCGGATAGATGTAGGTGAGGAGGGAGGAAAGGATGTGGCGCCCCTCCATGCTCACCAGCAAGGCCGGTACGAAGAGGGTGGAATACAGGCTCCCGACGGCTCCTCCCGCGATCAGGATGTCCAGGAGCGAAATGCGCCGATCGATCGGAGTACCGGTGCGCATCGGAAGGAGCATCAATCCCACGAGGCAGACGAACCCTGCGGGCAGGAAGAAGAAGTCCCCCCATTTGATGGCATGCCTCTGAACTTCGACCGCCATCCCCGATACGACCTGGAGCCCTTGCACGGCGTTCGCCGTGGTCCAGAGCACCATGGCGACTCCGAGAGCCTTCCAGCCCATGTTTTCCCTGCGCAAGCAGCGATCCTGATGGCTCCGGAAGACGGCGATGGACGCGCCAGCACCCACGACGATGCACAAGGCGCGCATGAGGAGCTCGTAGGCCACGCCCCTCGCGAACAGGGCAATCAATCCGGTGACGAGGAAGAGCCCTCCCCACTGGAGCGACACGAGAGCGGCGTTCCGAAACGACATCGCCCTGAAGGATATCACAGGTTGGGGAAACGCACCAGCGCCAGAAGACAATTTTTGCATGCAAGCGTCCCCTGTACGCGGGAACCGTCGCCGGTTTCCATTGCAGGGACGAGGTTGCAAGGCAGGAAAACCATTTTCCTGCGAGCGGTACACCCTGCCGCGGTCATTCTGGCTAGGTTTGCTTCTCGAACCGCCACTGGAGGCTCCATGCGACGTGCATTGCTTGCTCTTTTCACCCTTGTCGGCCTCGCGAACGCGGCCAACATCGCGCCAGCGAACCCCAACACGACCGCCGAAGCGCGCAAGCTGCTCGCCTATCTCCAGAATCTGGGCGGACAAGGCATCCTGTCGGGCCAGCTTTCCATGCTCAACGACACCTTCCAGTCGGCCAGCGCCACCACGTTCCGCGAGCGCTTCGTGATGACGAAAAACGGCGGCAAGCTTCCCGCCCTGTACGCCTCGAATTTCGGCGACTGGCCCATGGACTACCAGCAAGCCATCGTCACCACGATCAAGGAGAAATGGGTCAAATCGGGCGGGAAAATGGTGGTCATGCTCTGCTGGCACACGGTTCAACCCGACACCACCGAAACCCTCGGCTACTCGGCCATGAGCAGATTCTCGAATACCGACCCCTACCCTCGATGGAAGATCGACAGCATCCTGAAGCCGGGAACCGCGCTCAACATCGAGCACATGAAACGCCTCAAGGTCGCGGCCGGCTACCTGAAATCCCTCGACAGCGCCGGGATCCCCGTGCTGTGGCGCCCCTACCACGAAAACAACGGCTCGTTCTTCTGGTGGGGCCAGCAGCCCCGATTCAAGGAGCTGTGGGCGCAGATGTACGACTACTACGTCGACAGTCTCAAGCTGAACAACCTGCTGTGGGTCTACTCCACCTGCTGGTTCGGCGAAGGCGATTCCTGGGTCGATTCCCTCTATCCCGGACACAAGTACGTGGACGTCCTGGGCGCCGACATCTACGCGGGAAGCTACGGACAGGACTACCAATCCTGGATCTACGGCAAGCTTCTCTCGAAAGGCGAAGGACGCCCCATCGGCATCACCGAAAACGGCCGCATGCCGCACGTCCCGTCGTTCAAGTACACCCAGCCCAAATGGACGTTCTTCTGCACCTGGTGGGGCTACGAGGTCGACACCCTCTGGAAGAACGCCTACTACCATCCGGATGGCTACACCATCCAGAATCCCGATTCGCTCTACGCGTCCGTCTACGGCGACCCGTACACCATCACCCAGGACGAGGTGGATTTCGACATCGCTCCCGACAGCCACGTATTCCTTTCCGGCGGAGAGTCGCCCAAAGGCTCGGGCTACATCACGGCATCCCCCGACAGCACCGGCCGCTATCAGGCGGGCCAGACGGTCACCCTCACCGCCGTCCCGACCGAAGGCTGGGTGTTCACGGGCTGGGCGGGCGACGCCTCCGGCTCCACCAATCCGCTGGTCGTCGCCATGACGGGCGACAAGGCGGTCACGGCCCGATTCAGTCCCTTGAGAGGCACCAACCTGCTGCTCAACGGCAAGTTCTCGCAGGGGATGAACGACTGGTCCTTCTCCGCCTGGCAGACCAACGCCAAGGCCACCGCATCGGTGACAGGAACCGACAGCGTCTTCGCCGTCGACGTGACGGGCACGAGCGCCGATCCGTGGGGCATCCAGCTCACGCAGGGCCTCCTGCTCGACAGCGGCGTCACCTACCAGGTATCGTTCGACGCCTCCGGAACGGAGCGCGCCGTCGTGAGCTACGCCATCGGCGAATCGTCGGGCGACTACCGCAAGATCTGGTCGGGCGCCGACACCATCGGCACGGCGACACGCACCACCTGCGATACCATCGTCGACACGCTCCCCTCGGCCACGGCGCTGCGCCTGGAATTCAATCTCGGCAAGCAGACCGGCTCGCTCAAGCTCGACAACATCAAGGTCGCGCGCATCTCGGGAACGGATCCGTCAAGAGTTCCATCCCGCGCGACCACCGCACCGGAATGGAGCCTGCGAGCCGTTCGCGGAGGATTCTCCTGGAAGAGCCCCAATCCGGTCCCAGCCGGCAGCGTCCTGCGCCTAGTCGCCCTCGACGGCTCGCGCATCGGCGAGTTCCCCCTGGTCACGGGTTCGCGCTCGGGCCGAATCGCCCTGAACGTCCACAACGGCGCCCTGCTCGCCCGTATCCCAGGCGGCGAGACAATCCTCCTGCCTATGCCCTGAAAAAGGATCTGGCCGAGCCGCCGCGGTCGAGACGCGTCTCTTTCCGGAAAGGGCCTTTTACCGGGAGGCACCATGCTCATGGATCACCCAGCGGCCAGGTTCTACCTTTCCTGCCCTATGTCCATGGAAAAAGCGTACTCGCCGATCGATGTCGAAGCCAAATGGGAAAAAGCCCACCGAGAGGGAGGCGCGTTCGCCCCCAAGGGAGATGGCAAGCCATTCACCATCGTGATCCCGCCGCCCAACGTCACCGGCGCGCTGCACATGGGACACGCCCTGAACCACACCATCCAGGACGTGCTGGCGCGTTTCGAGCGCTTGCGCGGCCGTCGCGTGCTGTGGCAGCCCGGCACCGACCACGCCGGCATCGCGACCCAGAACGTGGTCGAGCGCGCCTTGGCGAAGGAAGGCAAAAAACGTCGCGAGATGGGGCGCGAAGCATTCCTCGAACAGGTGTGGGCCTGGAAGAACCAGTATGAAGCCCGCATCGTGAGCCAGGTCCAGCGCATGGGCAATTCGTGCGACTGGGACCGTCTGCGCTTCACCATGGACGAAGGCCTCTCGCGTTCGGTGCGCGCCGCGTTCGTGCACCTCTACGAAAAGGGGCTGATCTACCGCGGCAAGTACATCGTCAACTGGTGTCCCAAGGACCGCACGGCCCTCTCCGACGACGAGGTCGAGACGAAGGACGGCGGCGAGCCGGGACACCTGTGGCACCTGCGCTACCCTCTGGCCGACGGGACGTTTCTTGTCGTCGCCACCACGCGTCCCGAGACCATGCTCGGGGACACCGCCGTGGCCGTGAATCCCAAGGACGAGCGTTACACGCACCTGGTCGGCAAGAAGATCAAGCTCCCGCTCACCGACCGCGAGATCCCCGTCATCGCCGACGACTTCGTCGAGATGGACTTCGGCACCGGCTGCGTGAAAGTCACGCCCGCGCACGATCTCAACGACTTCGGCGTGTTCCAGCGCCATCCCGAGATCGGCTGCATCGACATCATGAACGAGGACGCGTCCCTGAACGACCAGGTTCCGGAACGTTTCCGCGGTCTGGACCGCTTCGAAGCGCGCAAGCGCATCGTGGCCGAGTTCGAGGAGCTGGGACTGCTCGAGAAAATCGAAGACCGCATGACCCCGATCGGCCGCTCCTACCGCTCGGGCGAGCCCATCGAGTACCGCCTCAGCGACCAGTGGTTCGTCGACCTCAAACCCTTGGCGGAAAAGGCCCTGGCCAGCAACCGCGAAGGCCGCGTGCGCTTCGTGCCCGAGCGTTGGAACGACTACTACTGCAAATGGCTCGAGAACGTGCGCCCCTGGTGCATCAGCCGCCAGCTGTGGTGGGGCCATCGCATCCCCGTGTGGTACGACGAAGACGGCGTTCCCTGCGCCGCGGTGGAAGAGCCCACGGTGCATCCGAAGACGGGCAAGAAGATCGTGCGCCAGGACGACGACGTGCTGGACACGTGGTTCTCGTCGGGGCTGTGGCCGTTCTCCACGCTGGGCTGGCCCGGACACGAGGCCAAGGCCGGCGAACCGATCGACGGCTGGACCCAACCCGACGTCAAGGGGCACTACCCCACCGATGTCCTGGTCACCGACCGCGGCATCATCTTCTTCTGGGTGGCGCGCATGGTCATGATGGCCAACGAGCTCACCGGAACGGATCCATTCCACACCGTGTACATCCACGGCACCATCCTCGACGACAAGGGACGGAAAATGTCCAAGTCGTTGGGGAACGGCATCGATCCACTGGAGATGGCCGACCAGTACGGAGCGGACGCGGTGCGCTTCTCGCTCCTGATCCTCTCGAGCGAAGGCCAGGACATCAAGCTCTCTCCCGTCAAGTTCGAGATGGGCCGCAACTTCGCCAACAAACTGTGGAACGCCACCCGCTTCGTGCTTCCGCACCTCGAGGGGGCGGACGCCGACGCCGAGGCCCTCGATCCCGCCGACCGCTGGATCCGCTCGCGCTTGGCGACTGTGACAGGAAACGTCACGAAGTCGCTGGAAGCCTGCAAGTTCGCCGAAGCCGCGATGGAGCTCTACCACTTCGCCTGGGGCGACTTCTGTTCCTGGTACCTGGAGCTTCGCAAGACGCAGATCCACGGCGAGGACGGACCCGCCAAGCGTTCGGCCGTGGGCTCCTGCCTGCAGGTGCTCGACGCGCTCACCAAGCTCCTGAACCCGTTCATGCCGGCCCTCACGGAAGAACTGCGCGAGAATCTGGGGCTCCCCCAGGCCATCGAGTCGCGCTGGCCCTCGTTTGCCGCCTCGGTGCGGGACGAAGCCGCCGAAACCGCCTTCGCGCGCCTGATCTCCACGGTGGAAGGCGTGCGTTCGCTGCGCGGCCGCTACCAGATCGCCCCGGCCAAGGAACTCGTCGTCACCGTACGTTGCGACTCCGAAGCCGTGAAGGCCCAGCTGGAAGGCAATCTCGAGGCTTTCCAGACGCTCGCAAGCGCCCATGTGACCCTCCAGGTGGCTGGCGCCAAGCCCGCCTTCTCGGGCACGGAGATCCTCCACGGCGTGCAGGTCCACGTGGCTCTCGAAGGCATCCTCGACAAGACCGTCGAGGTGGCGCGCCTCTCCAAGGAACTCGCCGAGGCGGAGAAGTTCGTGAAGGCCATCGAGGGCAAGCTCGGCAACGAGTCGTTCGTCAGCCGCGCCAAGCCCGAGGTGGTGGAAGCCGAACGCGAGAAGCTCGCCGGCCAGGTCACCCGCGCCGCGCAGTTGCGCGAGACGTTGGCCGACCTGGGCTGATCCTCCGTACGCGATGATTTCAAGGGCGGCCCCAAGACGGGGTCGCCCTTTTTCGTCCCGGCCTTGGATCGTCGCGTCGAGCCAAGTTCGTCGTCGCGATCGCTCGAGGCTGTTCGCCAATACCGAACAATTTCTGCACTTCCCGCCTCAAACAGGCCCCGACACGCGGACCGAGCCCTACGTTTTAGGCGTGCAGCACAGTCGACGCCCATTGCAATCCCCCCTCTCCACGAGGGTCGTCCTTTCCCTTCTGACGGCAGCGTCCCTGGGCCAGGCATTCCAGACCACCTACAAGGTCGCGGCGGAAGGCGGCACCCATGCCACGCTGCAAATGGCCGTCGACGCCTGCCCCGCTTTTTCCGGGTGCCGCATCGAACTCGCCGATTCCGTCTACCTGTTCTCCAAACCCGTGACCATCCGCGGCAAATCCAACATCTCGATCGTCGGTGCGCGCCCCAACGGAATTCGCCCCATCCTCCGGATCGATTCGGCCGCCTTGGTCGAAGAGGCGATCCCGAACATCGGGAGCCATTCGGGAAGCCAGGTGACCCCGCTGCATTACCGCGAAGCGGCAACGCCGGACACCCTCGTGGACCCCGACGGCACAGTGACCATCAGGACCCTCGAACTCGTCGCAGGCGCCCCGGGAAAGCTCCCCGCCTTCCTGCTCGCCGCGGGGATCCGGACCAACGCGAGCCTCGATCCATCGCGGCCGCGAGGCTGGATGGCCAGCCCCTACGACCAGGCGTTCAGCGCGGACGCGTCCCTCGATGCGCGGCTCGTCCGGTGGGGATACGTCCACTCCGCGCTTCTCCTCGTCGACAGTTCCCGACACGTATCCGTATCGGGCCTGGAATTCGACGGCGGCGTCCCGGTGGAATTCACGTCGCCCTACGTCTGGGGCGGGAGAACCGATCTCTTCGGAGGCATCGCGGCGATCGTCCTGTCGCACTCCCTCGACGGCCAGGTCACGGGATGCGTGTTCCACGGCTGGAGCGCCGCCCTGCGGACGCTCGACGACAATCCCGGCGGCGTCGTTTCCGATCTTCTGGTCGGCAAATCCGGTTATTCCAGCCGGAATCTGTCGCCGCTCTCCAATCCGGGGACCATGGGAGGCCATCGCTTCGAGGACAACGCCGCCTACGACAACCACAACGTCGTCCATTTCCTGTCCTCCATGGATCTCGCCTCGAACATCCGATTCAACCGCGCCTGGGAAAACGGACTCTCCCGCATGCTCGTCGCGCAAGGGCGGACGGCTGCGCCCAGTGCCACCTGGTCCAGCTTCCGCGGCGGCTTCCTCTACACGCAGAACGAATCCTTCGTCCCGCATGTCGTCCAGGGGAACACGCTGGTGCGCAACAGCAGCGATCTGATCTGGGGCGACATGTGCAGCTACGGCATCCAGTTCTTCGACAACGTGGCCGTCCGCAGAGACACGGCCTACTGGAATTCGTACCTGACGTCCGCCAACAACAACCTGCGTTCGAACTGGTTCGCCGACGTGGATCGGGTCCACGGCACATTCTCATCGGCCGACTCCATCGTCCCGTTCTGCGACAACGACCGCTGCGAGCCCCTGACCCCCGGCTGGGGAACGCTGGAGATCGACATGAATCTCGTCGGCCGCGGCCGTTTCGGAGACGATCTCGGCGCGCTGTGGCACTCCCCACGCAAAGCCGAGCCAATCCGGGTCCAGGACCAGACTCTCGGATTCGCATCCCGCGACGACAGCGGCTGGAACGTCGTCCTTCCCATTCCGCTCGAAGCCACCGCGAGCATCGCCAAACCGCATGTCATCAAGCCGCTCGGCCAGTACATCAACAGCTCAGTCGATGCCCGCCAAGCCATCGGCGAGCACCTCGTTCCCCTCTCCAGCCTCGAAGGCCTCGAATTGCGGCGGGGCATCAACGTCCTCCAATTCCACCTTCCCGCAAAAGCATCCGACAGTCTCTGGCGCGTCGAGATGGCCATCGAAGGAACCGACATCAACACCGGCCGCAAGGTCCACTCCAACCTCGGGATATGGCTCGTTCGTCCCCTTGGCAAGCAGCTCCAGATCACACGGGCCGACACGGGTGCGATCACCCCCGGGCTAACGGTGCGATTCCTCGTCGACGTCAAGGATTCCTACGGGCAAGACGTGGTCCTGTCGGAAGCACCCACGCTGAACGCCGAGGGTTGGACCATCGCCTCGTCGGATACCGCGCCGAGCGCCGCCCGCAAGGCATCCGGAAGCAGCCGGTTCCTTGTCCAGGCCATCGCCCCGTCGACAGTGGGGATCAGCCAGGTCTTCTTCCACGGCAACGCGAAGGACGACAGCTCATCCATCCTCGCTGGCGCCATCTACGTGCAAATCGAGACGCCGTCGTTCTCCTCGCCGAAACCCACGCCCCTCCCCCCCGCGCCCGCGCCCTGGCGCGTCGCGAGCATCTCCCGCACCAGATCGAACTGGAGACTCGGCATTCTCGACGCCGACGAAACGGCACTCTCCAGCGCGCTCCTGCACAGCGTTTCCGGACAAGCATGGAAGCCGGTGATCGGCCACGATGGAACGAATCCATCCCTGCTGTTCCCTCTGCTCGGAACCGGAACCTACTTCCTTCGGATAGGAGGGGTCTCCACACCCGTCGTCCTCCCCTGATTCCACCCAACCCGCTCCACCGCCCCATCCTCGAGGGCAGTGGGGCTTCCGCGTCCTCCGCCCGCCAACCTCCGGGTGGAGGACGTCCGAAGTCGAGGAGCGCCTCCGAGAAACGATGCCCGACATCTTCGCATACAACGACTACCGAGCTTTCCTCAAGGACTGGTTCGACTGGAAGAAGAGGATCAACCCCCGCTTCTCCTATCGGGTCCTGGGCGAAAAAGTCGGCTTTCGTTCGGCGGGATTCTTCTCCCAGCTCCTGCAGGGCAAGTCGTCGATCTCCCTCGATCTCGCGCACCGCTTCGCCACCGGCATCGGGCTCGACAAACGCGAGGAGGAATTCTTCGAGGCGTTGGTCCTCCACAACCAGGCGAAGAGCCTCGTGGAGGAGAAGCGCCAGCTCGACCGCATGCTCGACCTCCGCCCCGAAGCGCTCGCGAAGCTCGAGCGCGACCGCAGCGAATTCCTCGAAGCATGGCACCACATCGTGGTGTGGCAGCTCCTCGAAGCGTTCGTCGTCCACGACGACCTCGAGCGCCTGGCTTCGTCCCTCGTTCCGCCGATTTCCGTCGACCAGACGCGCGCCTCGCTCGCCCTGCTCGAACGCCTGGGGATGGCCCGGCGCGATTCCGAAGGTCGATGGCGGCAGCTCGATCCGATCCTTTCCGTCGCATCCGAGATGCCCCGGGCCACGACCCGCCGCTTCTACCTTTCCTTGAATCGCCTGGCGGGGGAAGCGCACGACCGTTTCGAACGGGATGAGCGGAATCTGTCCTGGGTCACCTTGGCCGTTTCCGACGCCAAGCGCGACGAGATCATCCAGGAGATCAGGGCATTCCGACGCCATCTGGTCGAACTCGCGCGTCGCGACACGCAACCACAGGACGTCCACCAGTTGCTGATCCAGCTATTCCCCCTCTCCCGCAGCCGCTCGATCCCCGGGAGAGACCGATGAGAGCTCTGTGGCTCGTCGCCTTCCTCCTCTTCGCGTCCTGCATGGACGACTCCACGCAAGTCGCGGGCGGAAGCGCCGTCGAGGGCGAGACCGTCACGGCCAGGATCATCGACTCCCGCGGCATTCCGCTCGCCGGCACGACCGTCAGCATCCGGTCCGCCGACTCCTCCTGGTCCATCGAAACCGTCTCGAACTCCTCGGGCGTCGTCGTCTTCAAGGCGCCGGCGGGAGCCGACGAACTGTTCCTGTCCGTGGCATGCCCCGATTCCACTGGACAAATCCTGACATTCCGGATCATCCTGCACCCGAGCCTGGACACCACCCTGGTGCTGCAGCGATGGGGGGCGCTCACTGGAAAAGCGACGGCGCCGGAGGGTTGGACGGCGCGTTCGATCTTCTCCCCGGGCCTCGACCTCTCGACGGCGATCGATGGCGGACAGTTCTCCTTCGAACACGTCCGACCAGGTTCCTGGCCCTTCAATCTCATGGCGGACAGCGCCGGCATCGCCGACACGTTCGATCTCGGCGATGTCGACATGCCAGCCAACGGCATGGACGTCCATCGGGAGTTCACGATCCGCTCCAACGTCTATCTGACGGCCTCGTTCGACGACGCCCCCACACAGAAAACGACGTGCGTCGAAGACGGCCCCGACGCAGGCGTGCTTCTGCGACGCTCGGCCGGTTGCGCCAGCGTGGCCACGGGCTCCAGCGCCTGGTCGGGCTCCAGTCTGCGCCTGGATCTCCACGGAACCTCCGATACCCTCCACGCCATCCTCGTGTACCCCGACGCCGACAGCCAAGGCGGATTCATGGCGGCCCCCACGGACACGCTCGCCTTCATGGCCCGCGGGACCGGCCTCCTCGAAATCTTCGTGGGACTCGCTTCCGGCGACACGCTCACATACGTCGGCACGACCTCCACGAAGGCCTTGCTGCAATCGACCTGGACACGACACCGCATGCCTCTCCGAGACATGCTTCCCGCGGGAACCGAGCTCGCCACGGTCCGCTGGATCGCCTTCGGAGCGCACGAGCAGGCCTGGGCCGTCCTCGACGAACTCTACCTGGCCGCCATCCGCCCCTGAGTTCGTTCCGCCGGTTCCGACCACGTTCGATCGGCGGAACAGCCCGTTCTCTTGCTATGTTCCGGCCCGCGATGACTTCGACCCTTACCGACCGGAACCCATGATTCCCATCAAGATCCAGGAGCAGCTTCTCCAGGACGCGTTGCGACACGCCTCCCTGGCCGCCGCCACCACGTCACAGCCCATGCTCGGCGGCGCGGGAATCTCCTCCAAGGGAATCCTGTTCGCCCTCCTGCTGCCACAGGGAAGCGCGCTCAAGCTCTCGCCCGAAGACCAGGAGCATTTCCTGCGCATGCCCGGCGCGACCCGCTACGAGATCGCGGGCGATCCCACGCGATCCCGCATCTGGGTGATCGCACCACCGGATCTGCCCGACCAGACGGCCCACTGGGCCTCGTGGATCCGCAAGGCGTTCCAGTTCAACGAACGTACGGTTCCTCCCAATCGCCGTCCTCCTCCCAAGCCCGGACGGAAAGCCGCCCACGGACGCGGCGCGCGCTGATCAGAAGTCGAAATCCGACTCCTCGGCGACGCTGTCCGGGAGCGTGAACGCGACGCGCGTCCCCTTCCCCATCTCCGAATCCACCGTCACCGTCCCGTCGTGGCGTTCCACGATCCGTTGCACGAGGGCGAGTCCGATGCCCGTCCCGGGAAACATCGATTCGTCGTGCATGCGACGGAACGGCTGGAACAGTTTCGAAGCCGCGGCCCTGTCGAAGCCGACACCGTTGTCGGAAATCGTCCACGTCGTGCACGAGTCTCCCTGCTCCGCGCGGACGACGATGGACGCGTCCTCGTTGAGCGACGTGAACTTGAACGCGTTCGAGAGCAGGTTCGCCCAGACCTGGTGGATCAGACCCGGATCGACGTAGGCCACCCCCAGATCGCCGACATCCCACGAGACTCTCCTGGCGGGCTCGGCCTCCCGGAAACCTTCGACGAGGTCGCGCACCATGGCGGCCATGTCCACGTGATGAAGCGACAAGGGGACGCGGCTCGCCTTGCTCAAAGCCAGGAGATCGTCGATCAGATCCGACATCTTCCCCGTGGCGCGACGGATCCGCGCCAGCGCGTCCTTCTCCTCGGGGAGCAGGCGATCGGACGCGTCCTCGTCGAGGACCTGCGAGAACCCGGCGATCGCGCGCAGCGGAGCGCGCAGGTCGTGGCTGACGGAATAGGAGAACGACTCCATTTCGCGCAAGGCGAGCTCCAGCTGCCGTCCCCGCTCCTCGAGTTCTTCCGAACGAGCCTCCAATTTGACTCGCCGCTCCCGCTCCCGCTCGGCCACGCGAGTGGCCATGCGCTCGAAGGAACGGGACAGCTCCTCGATCTCCCGCAGATCGGAGGGAGGCAGCATCCCTTCCCAACGCTCCTCCTCGAGCTCGCGGATGCTTTCGGACAATTCCGACAGCGGAACGGCCACCGTCTTTGTAACGGATTTCGTCATTCTTCGGGACAGGGAAACGACGCCGGCGAAGGCCAGCGCGACGAAGACGAAAAGCGGAAGCAGGTATCTGGCGATGTCCCCCGCCTCGATCCTGACGACCAGGATCCACGGCGTGCTGGGCACAGCCTTCGCCGCCCACGCGATGATTTTCGAGCCGCTGCGGTAGACGCCTCGCGTGACACCGGACGAACTCGAAAGCCACCCCTGGGGATCCGACTTCTTCGTGTCATCCCCGCTCCAATCGAACACCGGCGCACCCGTGGTGTCGACCACGATCATCCGCAATTCCCCGTCGGATTCGCGGAAAGGCTCGACCTCCGCCGACAACTTGTCGAGACGCAGGGTCACCACGCCCTTCCGCCCGGAGTCCAGCGGGATGCAGGAACGGATCACAGGACCATCGCATCGCGGATGGGTCTCGACTCCGGTCCAACCATTCGTGTCCACTCGTGGCGGAGGGACGACATCGCGCCGAGGCCACGACACCTCCATCGTTCCCGTCGAATCCCAGATCGAAAGGATGCAGAATTCCGGAAAGCGATTCGACCACAGGTCGTAGTACAAGGTCGGATCGCCCACCTTCTGGAGGTGATGCAGACGAGCGCTCCAATCGTTCCGCTCCATCCCGAGCACACGGGCGATCATGTGGGCGTGCATCGCTCCCGCGGATTCGGCGCGACGAGTGGCGTACCAGATGGCCTGGGCGATCCCCGCGAACAGGAGAGCGAGGCAGAGGAGCCCCGCGGGAAGCAGAACGGCCCAACTCGTCCGCCGATGGATGAGCGCCGCGATGGACTTCATGGCAGCGGCTCGTATTGGCGCGCACGTATGCGGCAAAGTTCGTAGGAACGGCGCGCATCACCCAGGGAATCGAGCATAAGCGGCCACCCAAGAGGCGCTTGCGTCCGATCGGCGAGGATCCGATCCCTGGCCTGGATCGGGTCCTCGACATCGAGGACTTTCAGCGCAAGCCAAGCGGCCTCCCAACCGTACACGGCCGCGAAGGATGGATCCCGCCCGAAGCGTTCCCGAAACCGCGCCCGAATCCGTATCATCCGTGGAGAGCGGTCGAACTGCTCGCGCATGCCGACGAGAGTCGCCCCTTCCGCCTCCGCGCCTCCGACACGCAGAAAATCGTCTCCCAACGACCAGTGCGTCCCGTACACATCGAGATGCCTGCCCACCCGTACCAGATCCTTTTGGAAGATGCCGAGATCCATTCCGGCGCAGATCACCAGGACGGCGGACGATTCCGGCAGAGACGCCTGTTCCCTCGAGAAGTCGAGATCGATGCCGCTCGAATAGGGATGGAGGCCTGCCACGATCCTGCCTCCCGCGCGGACGAGGGAATCGAACAGATGCGCCAAAGGCTCCGTGAAGGCCGCATTCCTGACGTCGTAGAAGACGGAAACCGTCTCGATGTCCGAAGACAGGAAGCGGGACGCCAGCAGTTCCGCCTCGCGCAGATTGTCGGGACTCAGCTTCACGAACAGGTCGTTTCTTCCCGAAAGCCTGGAGGTGCTGACCGTCGGGGAGATGACGAGGATTCCTTGGCGCGACGCCTCTTCGGCGACAGCTTCGGCGACGGAGGAAAGTACCGGTCCCACGACGACCCGGATACCCGCCGCCTTGAAGGACCGGATGCAGGAGACGGCGTGCTTCGAACTCTCCCGATCGTCGCACATGTCGAATTCGACCCCTCGATCTTCGAGAAGCAACTGCATCCCATTCCGCGCGGCGCACCCGATCTCCGATCCCGGCCCGCTGAGCGTGCCGACGAATCCCAGACGCGGAGCGTCTTGGCATCCAGCGAGCCATGCACCCGCCAAGAGCGACCACGCCCGATTCATCGAACGACCTCGTACCGGCCATCATGCACCCGACACAGCTCGAACGAGCGACGCGAATCCCCCATGGAATCGAGGCCAAGCGCCCAGCCAAGAGGATATGCCGCACTGTCGCCCAGGAGAAGATTCCGCGCGGCGACCGGATCATGGAGGCTGGACACCCTGAGCGCCAACCAAGCCGCCTCCCAGCTGAACACCGCACCGAAGGACGGAATGTGACCGAATCGTTTCTTGAATTCCGTGCGCATCAGATCCATCCGCGGGTTGCGATCGAACTGTTCCCGCATGCAGAGAAGAATCGCGCCCTCCGCATCGACGCCTCCGACGCGGAGCAGATCCTCTCCCAGGGCCCAATGGGTTCCATACAGTTCGACATGCATGCCGGCTCGAGCACGATCCTTCTCGAAGACGGCCATGTCCATCCCGGTACTGACGAGCAATGCGGCGGAAGAGTCCGGCAAGACGGCCAGCTGCCTCCGAAAATCCAGATCCACGTTGCTCGTGTACGGATGGATGCCCAGCACGATCTTCCCCGCGGATCGGACGATCGAATCGAAACGGAGGACGATGGGCTCCGAAAATGCCGGGTTCGAGAGATCGTAGAAGATGGAGACCGTGTCGACTCCGGAAGAAAGGAAGCGGCGTGCGAGCAATTCCGCCGCCCTCAAGTTGTCCGGACTCAGCTTGATGAAGAGATCGTTCTTCCCGGAAAGCCTTGCCGTGCTGACCGTGGGAGAAACGAGCAGAACACCCAGTCGATCCGCCTCCGCCGCGATCGCCATGGCAACCGAGGAGATGTTCGGTCCTACGACGACGCGCACCCCCGATGCAGCCAAGGAACGCAGACAGGCGACCCCGCTGTCCGGACGTCCATGATCGTCGCACACGGAGAATTCGGCTCCGCGCATCTCGAAAAACAACTGCGCCCCATCCCGACCGGCCCTTCCGGGCTCGGAACTCGTTCCACTCAAGGTTCCGATGAACCCTACAGGTGCCTCGTCCCCGCATCCAACGACCAGCGCGCACACGAGAACCAGTCCCAAGCCAATCGAAATGCAGGTGGGATGCACCCATCGGATGCATCCCGTCGTTCTTCGCCAAGCAGAAACCACCAAGTGGCCATCTTGGTACGTTTTGTCCTCTGATCGAGCGACACGCGGGAACATGCTCCGAGCATACCATAGAGCCCCCTCCGCCCGCCACGTTGAACACACCAAGTGGACTCAAAACGACATAACCCCTTGAACGGAAGAAGCTTGCATGGTTATACTGCACTCAGGAACCGGTATGGGAAACGTCACCAAAAAAGACATTGTCGAGGAAATCTCCAGGCGCACGGGTCTCACGCAAGTCGAGACCAAAGCTGTTTTGGAGAGCCTGCTCGAAGCGATCTCCAATTCGTTGCGCGAAGGGCGCAACATCGAGATCCGCGGTTTCGGACGTTTCAAGGTCCGCCCCAAGAAACCACGCGTGGCGCGCAATCCCCGCACGGGCGAAGTCGTCCAGGTGCAGGGTTGCCTCAAGCCCGTCTTCGAAGCCTCCCGCGAACTGCGCGAGCTTTTGAACTCCGGCTCCATCGAGATCGGCCAGCTGCAGGACGTCCTTCAGAAGGCCGTTCCCGAGCTGCGCTCAACGCTCGAGAGCTGAGTTGCCCCCCCTTCTCCAGAACCGCAAGGCCAAGCACGATTATTTCATCCTCGAAACCCTCGAGGCTGGACTGCAGTTGTGCGGCACCGAGGTCAAGAGCCTGCGCGACGGCAAGTGCGTCCTCACCGACGCCTGGGTGAGCTTCGAGCGAGGCGAAGCCTGGTTGCGCGATGCGCGCATCGACGAATTCACCGCGGGAAATCGCTGGAACCACCAGCACAGCCGCGCCCGCAAGTTGCTCCTGCACGCCAAGGAAGTCGAGAAATTCGCCCGCGAAGTCGACCGCAAGGGCCTCACTTGCATCCCGCTCGAGATCTACTTCAAGGAGTCGTGGGCCAAGGTGAAGATCGGCCTGTGCAAGGGCAAGGCCGAACACGACAAGCGCGACACCAAGATCGAGCAGATCCACAAGCGCGAGATCGATCGCGCCATGAAGAAGGCCATCCGGTGACACGCCTGCGCAACGCCGCCCTGCTCGCGTTCGCGCTCCTGGTTCCCCCTGTTTCCGCCTCTCTCGAGGTTCACGACACACTCCTTTCCAGCGTTCCCTGGACCTCGATCGAGACTATCGTGGCCAAGGCCAGGAAGGGCGTGAAAACCGATCCATCGAGTCTCCGGATCGACAAGGATCGCGGCGTGGCGCGCGCACGCCTGACGCTCTCCAGCGGCGACATGTGGACCTTCTGGGACAGCAACCCCTTCGCCCGACATGGTCATGGCATCGTTTCGCTCGGCCTTTCCGCGAAGGTCCAGGGCAACCGTCTCCTCGTCCCGCGCGAAACCGCCGCCGCCGCGAAATTGCGTCCCGTCGAACGCGCGCCAAAAAATGTCGAGACGTCCTCCGCGATCGCCAAGGCTTCCGCGACAGCCCCCCTCTCCGCCGCGACCGACACCCCGGCGATCCGCGCCCCCGCCGAAACGACCCGCGTCGTCCCGGCCGCGACGCCCGAAGATTCGGTGAAACCGACGCCGCTCCCGACCGATGCGCTCGACACTTCCGGCAAATCATCTCCCACCGACGATTCCGCCGCGCCCACGCAGCAGCCGAAAGCGTCGAAATCCGTCGCGAGCACTCCACCGATCAGCGACATCAAGGGGGAGGACGGCATCTTCACGGTCGTGCTCGACGCGGGGCACGGCGGCAAGGATCCCGGTGCGGTGGGCAAGAAGGTGGACGACAAGGCGCTCCAGGAGAAGGACGCGGCCCTCGGCATCGCCCTCAAGCTGCGGGACGAACTGCGCTCGTACAAGGACATCCGCGTGGTGATGACCCGCGACGACGACGAGTTCCTCAAGCTGAACGAGCGGACCCGCGTGGCCAACGAGAAGAAGGGCGACCTGTTCGTTTCCCTCCATTGCAACAGCCTTCCCTTGAATTCCTCGCATCGCGACGAGGTCGAGGGCTTCATGGTCTACCTCCTGAGAGAAGCGAAATCGGATGCCGACCGTGCCATCGAACGGCGGGAAAACGACGTGATCCGGTATGAAACAGGAGAGCGCCAGCGGAAGGAATCTCTTTCCCCCGTCGAATGGGTGATGCTCGAGCACCAGCTGAACCTGTACACCAAGGAAAGCGAGCGCTTCGCCGGGATCGTCGTGAAGAACCTGGAGGCGAAGAGTCCCATGAAGAAGGAACGCACCGGTGCCGGACAGGCCGGATTCTTCGTGCTTGTGGGCGCCCTGATGCCTTCGGTCCTGATCGAGACCGGCTACGTCTCCCACGACGGCGACGCGCGCAATCTGGGAAGCGACGCGGGCAGGAAGTCCATCGCGCGCCAGATCGCGCGTTCCATCGACGAATTCCGACGCGCAAGCCGCTGACCCGCAACCCCGTTTCGAGGAAAACAGGCGAGCGTCAGCGTTTTCCATATGCTAGAATTCGACTTCGCTCCGCAGACTTGAAGAGATGGAGGTCGAGCCATGGCGACGGTGCTGCCTTTCCGAGGAACGCGCTACAACACGGAACGAGTCGGTTCCGACATCTCCTCCCTCGTCTGTCCCTCGGCCGACGCGATCCCTCCGGCACGTCGCAGGGTGTTCCACGATCGCCACCCCTACAATTTCTGTCGCATCGTCGCTCCTCTTTCCGCGCAGGCTCCCTCGCCTCGCACCCAGGCCGGCGGATGGCTTTCCGACGGCATCCTGATGCGCGACTCGTCGCCCTCGTTCTATCTCCTCAGCCAAACCTTCACCGCCACGGTCGGCGGCGTGGACGACCGTTTCACGCGCTTGGGGCTGATCGTCGAACTCGAATACGACGCCGTCAGCGACTCCTCCCTCCTGACCCCCTTCAACGACATCCAGACATCCTTCGGAAGCATATCCGACAGCGAAGGCACCCGGTTCCTCGTCGAACCGTCCCTTCTCACCTACAACGACCCGCATCGCACGATCGTGCCGTTGCTGCAGGAGGCCATGAACAGCGCCCCCCTGACCCGCATCCTGGACGACGATTCCGTGGAACACAGCCTGCACGCGATCTCCGACGAAGGATCGGTCTCCGCCATCCAGGCGTTCTTCCGCTCCAGGACGCTCATGGTCCTCGACGGCACGAGCTGGTCGTCGGCCTCGCGACGCATGGCGTATCTGGTCGATGCGGCCGATTCCGGCCTCTTCGCCTCACCCATGCACCGCGTATACCGGGGACCGCGCAACGTCGACCCCGCCAAGCTCGAAGAAATCCTCGCGCCCGATTTCCAGTGCGAACACCTTCCCTGGTCGGGCGGCGATGCGGCCTCCGCCCTCCTCGCCGCGTACGCCTCCGACCACCATGCGTTCATCCTTCGCTGGAAGGCATCCGACGAAATCATCCTCGCCCGGGCTCCCCACGGAACGATCCGGAACGTGTCCTGCGCGGCGGCGGGCTCCATTCCTCCCGACGGCACCGTGCTCGAGCAGGTCATCGAGGAGCGCTTGCGCTCCCTGGCCCTGGACGTCTCCTCGCTCGCGGTGCGCGACGCGCACAACACGATGGACGTCCTCGACCATCTCGACGACGGACGTTTCGCGATCCTCGCCAACCCCTGCGAAATCGACGATCTCTGGCGCATCGCCTCGACAGGTGGACAAGTTCCGCCCAGAAGCATCCTCTTCCTGCCGCGACTGTGCTGCGGGCTCATCTCCATGCCGCTCCATGGCTGGTGAGACGATCCCGCGCCCCCTTTGGCGCAGGCATGCGGGCACGGCATCCCGAATTCTCCTCGGAGCCCTCCTCCTGTGGTTCCTCCACGAGAAGGGGCTCCTCGACGCGCACCACATCGGCGACGCCATCGCGCACCATCCCTTCTGGGTGGCAAGCGCCGTCGTCCTGCATGGCATCCTGTTCTTGTTGCTGGGTGTGCGCTGGTCCTACGTCGCGGCCGCCGGTCATCTGCACATTCCCTTGCGGACAGCCGAGAAACTCACCTTCATTTCCCACTTCTTCTCCACCTGCCTCCCCGGCAACGGAGCCGGCGACGTCGTCAAGGGATTCCTCCTCAGCCGGACCGGCATCCCCTTCTCCGAAATCCTGGGGACGATGGCCATCGACCGCGTCGCGGGAATGACCGGACTTTTCCTGACTTGGAACGGTTGCATGGTCGCCGTGGCGGCCCTCCATCCAGAAACCCGTCCACTTCTGCTGGCCGTCGTTCCCTTCACGCTTCCCGTGGCGATCCTCCTGCTCGCGAGCCTGTACGCGACCGCTTCGCTGGGTCGGATCGCCGTACGCATCGCCGATCGCCTTCCCCGCAAGGGCATCGTCGGACGGCTCGCCTCGGAAGCCACCACGACTCTCGAGCGCATGGCCCACTGCACGTCCCGGCGCGGCACGGTGACGATCTCCGTGACAATTTCCGTCGGTCTGCAGCTGATCCTGCTCGCGGTCGCCCTCTGCGCGGCGCGAAGCCTTTCCCTCTCGCTGAGCCTCCTCGAAGCCGGCGCGATCCTCCCCCTGGCATCCCTCGCCAACGCGCTTCCGCTCTCTCCTGGCGGCCTCGGTGTCGGGGAAACCGCGGCCTCGCTCGCCCTCGCTCGCCTCGGCCACCCGGCCAATACCGGAGCCGAACTCATGCTCGTCGTCCGCTTGGCCTTCACGGTCTGGGCCATCCTCGGCGGCATCCTCTACATGTTCGTCTCGTTCCATCGCCACCCAGCGGATCCATCAAAATGAGCCCGAAACCTGGTTTTTCCGCCTTTCAAGACCCAAGAAACGCATCCTTCGTTGACAATCAACGTCTCGAGGCTGTAAATTTCCGCCACTCTAGAAATGGTCTCCCGGTTCGCGGGAACCTGAGCATCCAAAGATCGGGAGAATCCAGTGCCCAACAAGAAGTCCGCCGAGAAGCGTCTCCGTCAGTCCGAAACCGCCCGTCTGGTCAATCGTTCCGTTCGTTCGGCCATCCGCACGTCCATCAAGAAGGTCCGTGGAGCCAAGACGAAGGACGAAGCCCTCGTCGAACTGCCCAAGCTCTTCTCGCTCCTCGATCGCGCCGCTCGCAAGAACCAGGGCAACATCAAGGACAACACGAGCGCCAATTACAAGCGCAAGGCGCATCTCGCGATTTCCAAGCTCGCTTGATTGTAGCTGACGCCTTGGCTGGACACTGCTAGAATGGTGTCCATGTCCAACAGGCGGATCCTCGTCGTCGATGACGAGAAAAGCCTCTGCGATTACCTGGCCATTCTGCTTCGAAGGGAATCCTTCGCGGTGGAGGTGGCGACCGAGGTACCGGAGGCCATCGACAAACTCTCTCGCTCGCGTTACGATGTCATCCTTTCGGACCTGATGATCGGAACGCGTTCGGGACTCGAGATCGTGCAGGCGGTCGCCTCCGGGGGGCCGCCCGTTGTTCTCATGACCGCTTTTGGCACCGTCGAGAAGGCCGTCGAAGCTCTCCGGATGGGCGCACGCGATTTCATCGTCAAGCCCTTCCAGAACGAAGTCCTGGTCGACTCCATCCGCCGCGCCATGGACCAGGCGGAAACGACGTCCAAGAACACGCCGAAACCGAGGACCAGTTACTCGTCCGGCGGCGACGACAATCTGGAACAGGACCTCGTGGGCAAATCCGCGCGCATCATCCAGATGCGCGAGATCCTGCGCCGAGTGGCTCCCAGCGAAAGCACGATCCTCATCACCGGCGAATCCGGCACAGGCAAGGAAGTCGTCGCCCGCGCGATCCACCGCCTCTCGATACGGGCAGGCAAAGCATTCCTGCCCATCCACTGCGCGGCGCTGAGCGAGAGCCTTCTCGAAAGCGAACTCTTCGGCCACGTCAAGGGCGCGTTCACCGGAGCCACGAACGATTCCGCCGGACTGTTCGTCGCCGCCAAGGGCGGCACGGTCTTCCTGGACGAAATCGGCGAGATCCCGCCATCCATCCAAGTCAAGCTCCTGCGCGTGCTGCAGGAACGCGAAGTCACGCCCGTGGGAGGCGTCCAAGCGACCCCCATCGACGTACGCATCGTCGCCGCGACGAATGCCGACCTCGAGAAGATGGTCCAACGCGGCACCTTCCGCGAAGACCTCTATTACCGTCTCAACGTCATCCGTCTTCTCACGCCCCCTCTGCGGGATCGCCAAGAAGACCTCGGCCCCCTGGCCACCACGCTTCTCGAACGCATTTCGCGCCGGCTCCAGCGGGAGCCCATCGCGCTCGCCCCCGAAGCCGTCGCGCATCTCGCCACCCACAACTGGCCAGGCAACATCCGCGAGCTGGAAAACACCTTGGAACGCTCGGCGGTCCTCTGTCCCCGACAGATCCTGGAGCCCTCCGATCTCGCTCTGGGTGCGCAAACAAGGGTCTCGACACTTCCCGCTTCGATGTCACCATCGCTGGAAGCCGTCCAGAAGGCCTATATTTACTGGGTATTGGTGCAGAACCAGTGGCGTCAGCCCCAAGCTGCCGCAATCCTGGGAATCGACCCCACCCGACTCCAACGGATGATCGAACACTATGGACTCCAGGATTCCTCGGCTCATGCTGACTGAACTCCGGCGCGCCACCGCAGCGATCCTGCTCGCGGCGGGTTTTGTCGTGTGCGCCGACCTCTCTCCCACGCCATTGCAGGCGGAGATCGCCCAGGCCTTCCAGGTCCAGGCGGCCTTCCGCCACATCGCACCTACGCTTTCCAACGCGATCGAAGGGCGCACCGCCGACGAATCCCGCGCCCAGCAGGAATTCATGAGCCTGCCCAGCAACCAGCCGGCGATCCTGGCCATGGGCAACTCCGCGATGGGGCTCATCCAAGAACGCTCCAAGCCGGGCTCCGGCAAGGTCTGGTTGCGCGAATCGGCGCGTCTGGCCGATCGCGATCTCGGACTGCATTGGAACATGTTGCTTCTCCAGATGCATTTCGGAACCGCATCGTCGTTCGCGACGCAGCTCGATGGAATGGAATCGGCCATGCTCGCTCTAGGCTGGCAGCGGCTTCCAGAAGCCGCCTCCTGGCTTCTGGCCAGCGCCCAGGATCTGCGTCGCTCAGGACGAGACGAAACCGCCGTATTGGCGCTTCAGGCGGCCATCCGCCTCGACCCCGTCTCGCCCGTGCCCTCGTGGTCGGCCGCTCTGCTCGACATCCGCACCATGCGATTCTCCGAAGCCTATTCGGCCTTCCGAGAATCGATCCGCCGCATCGTCACCTATCCGTCGGCCCAGCAGGTCTTCGCCTTCAATCTGTTGCGGTTCGCACGCTACACGCTGGCACTCACCTTCCTGCTCGTCCTGATCGCCTGGCTCATCCGCTACTGGCCATGGATCGCGCACGAATGGGCCGAACGACTCCCTCGCGACACCCCGATTCTCCTGCGCTACCTGGTGCTGGCCTCCGTCCTTCTCGCTCTTCTCATCGCCGGACTCGGACTCCTCTCCCTGAGCTTCCTCGCGGCCTTCCTCCTCTGGAAGCCCGCCAAGCGACACGAGCGCGTCATTCTCTCGCTCCTCATCCTCTTCACCGGAGCCCAGCCCTGGATCGCAGGGCTCGAAGGCAGCCTCTCGCGCCGCTTCGACCGCTCCGGCACGGAAGCCATCTACCAGCGCACCGTCGAGGAAGGCTACAGCCCCGAACTCGAAGCGACTCTCGACCAGGCATCATCCATCGCTTCAAGCGACCAGTCGCCCCTTCTCACGGCGGGCCATGCCATCCTGCTTCGCAAGAAGGACATCTATCTCGATGCCCTCGCCGAAGCACGCCGCGCGGCGGAACTGGGATCGTCCGATCCGCGGGTCCTCATCACGCTGGGCAACATGCATTTCCTGGTGGGCCACTTCGACACCGCGCTCGCCCTGTACAAGAAGGCGGAACTCCTCGATCCGGGAAATCCGGTGCTCACGTTCAACCTCGGCCAGGCCTATTCGTACCGCAGCCGCCTCGACAGCACGGCCATGATCTTCGGCGCGGCGTCTACCGTCGCGCAGTATCGCGTCGAAGTCCAAGCGCACCAGAACAGCCGCCACTTCCAGACCCTTCCCGCCAATCGCCTCGTCCTCGATGCCGAGCTGTCCTCGGAACTTTCCTGGACCTCGCTCTTCGATGAGTTCCTTTCCGGCAAGACGTCCATCGGACGCTGGGACCTCCACACCGGCGTTCTCGATCTCCCTCCGCTGTTGCTTCCCTGGGTCGCGGCCATCCTCCTCGGCTGGCTCCTGGTGCGCGGAAGCGCGCCACCGCGACGGCGCGTCCTGTTCACATGCAAGACCTGCGGGCGCGTGATGTGCGGACACTGCCGCAAGGGCCTGCACTGCGCGCAGTGCTTCCGGAAATTGTCAGGGGTCGACGAAATCGAACTTCGCAACGAGCTTCTGGAACGCATCGAGAAGGATCGCATCGGGCAGAGCCGACTCCTGCGGCTCGGCCTCGACCTGGCGGTTCCCGGAATGGGACGACTCGTGTCCGCTCCGGGCATCATGGCCCTGATCCAGCTCACCATCTTCTCCGCCGCGCTGGGCTACGCCCTGAACCTGCCGAACTTCCTCTCGCTCTACCCCACCTCCGAGACCCTCGCGGGCCGCCCCCTCGCGCTCGCGGTCCTCGCGATCCTCTACATCGTCGCCGGCATCCAGCTCGTGCGCGGAATCAGCCGTTCCACCTTCGCTCCGGAGGGGAAGTGACATGGCCCAGGCACTGAACGGACAGTTGCGCGACTTCTCGCTTCCCGACGTGCTGCAGTTCATCCTGCAGCAACGCAAGAGCGGGCGTCTTCTCCTGAACCACCGCGGCGTGCGCGCCGAGGTCGGCATTTCGCGCGGCAACATCAGCCATGTCGAGGTCGACGGGCGCTCGGTCGAAACGATCCTCCGCGACTGGCTCCTCGCGGTCGGCCGCATCAGCCACGACGAGTACGCCGGCATCGAGAACCTCTCCGCGCAGATGGAGCGATCCATCCTGGAGACGCTCGTCGCCAAGAAGTTCATCTCCGCCGAGGAACGCTCCGAATGGGTCCAGCTCGTCGCCGAGGATCTCGTGTGCGAGCTGTTCCACTGGGCCGACGGCAACTACGAATTCAACACGGAGCTGCCCGCCACGGGGCCACGCGGAATCGGACTGAATCTGTCCACCGAGATGGTCACGATGGAAGGCATGCGCAGACTCGACGAATGGCCGCGCTTGCGCGAAAAACTCGCCGGCCCCGGAATCCAGATCACGCTCTCGTCCGCACCTCCCACCGACCTCGAACCAGGCCCCGAAGCCCTGATTCTCCAGGTTCTCGGAGCCTCCGGCGAGCGCTGCCCCCTCGACGAGCTCGAGCACAAGGTTCCCTTCGGGCTCTTCCGCCTCTACGACACGATCGTCGCCTACGCCGACGCGGGGTACATCACCCTGCACCAGGACGGTCGCACGTTCGACACCCTCCCCACGCTGGAAGCCATTCCGGAAGCTTCGCGAGGATCGTCCTCCACGCTTCTCGTGCTGTCGTCCGTCGCCATTCTCGTGGGCGCGTTCATGCTGAACTGGGTCGCATCGACGGCCATCGGGCATCTTGCCGATCTTCCATCCGAAGGTTTCGCGGGTGCCGAAGTGCGCTTCGAGTCCCAGAAGCTCCACACCGCCGTCCTGCGCTATCGGTTCCTCACCGGCCAATGGCCCAGCACACTCAATCGAGCCGAGGACGTCTTCCCGCTCACCAAGAGCGAACGCTCCTCCTCGTTGGGGCTCAACTACGGATTCCAGCCCCAGGATTCCGGATACGTCCTCTGGTTGCGCGATCATCCATCCCGTAAGGAGTCGCCATGACGTCGCAATTATCAACGCCTCTCCATCCGGAAAGCCTTGCGGAACTGCTCGATGGCCGCCCCGACACGCGGGAGATGATCTCCGCGAACCGGAGCCTCGCCGAGGCGTGCATCCAGCTCAAGGATGGAGAAAGGGACTCGCTCGAGCACACTCTCGCCTTGGCGAAAGCGACCCCGTCGCCCGGCATCGAGACCATCAGCGCCTGCATCCGCGCCGAGGCCGTGCGCCTTTCAGGCCGTGAATCGGACGCATGGGACATGGCGGAAGAGATCGTCGCCAAGAACCGCTTCGACATCGTCGCGGCCCTGTACCTGCGATTTCTCTTCCCTTGCCGCAAAACCGGCGTCGCCCACCGCGAGACGGCAGCCCTGCCGCCGATCCCTCCCGTGCCGTCACCACCCTCGGAGCTTTCCTCACCGAAAGCGACGGAAATCGCGGCACCGTCGGAGATCATTTCGTCCTCTTCCGAAATCGCTTCGTCGTCCGAGATCCCGCTTCCCCCCGTTGTCCCGCCGCTCCAAGCACCCGAGCCATCCATCGACACGCCGTCGGTGCTCGCCTTGCACGACGCGCCGTCGCAGTCGTTCCACGACCCCGACTCCGAGATCTCCATCGCTCTCGAGCACGAAGCCTCCGAAGAATCCTTGCCCGCGGTGCAAGGCGATCTTCCGGGCGTCTTCACCAAGATCTCGCAGGACGAATCGGTGCGCCTGTTGCGCTTGCGCAATCCCGACGGTACCATCGCGGAAATGCTCCGCTCCTCCTCCCCCATCGCCGACCTCGACGAACAGATCCTGGAGCGTCCCTCCAGCATCCTCGCCTCCCTCGGCTTCGGCCGACTGTTGCACGCGAGCTTCGAAGGCTCCGAAGGCGCCGCCCATTCATGGCAGCGTTCCGGCAAGGCACTCTTCCTCGTCGTCACGAACACCAGCAGCGCTCCCGCGCTCGCGGCTCGCTGTTCCCACGCCATGGAGGACCAGTCATGAACACGGCATCCCCCATTCTGAGCTATACGGCCGATCTCGACGAAAACTGCGGATTCCTCGCCGCCGTGCGAGGAATCACCGGAGCGATCATCCTCGACGATACCGGCCTCCCCTGGGGCCAGTCCTCGTGCGAACAGCCATTTCTCGACCACGCCCCCTGGCTCGTCGAGCAGATGCGCATCGCCAGCGATTTCGCGAAACGTACGGAGTCGTCGCCTCCGGAGCAGCTTCTGCTGCTCGATGGCGATTCATTCTGGCATTGCACGATCATCCACGGTAAGTTCTACTATGTGGTAGCCGGGTCGCGCGGTAGTTTCGAGCTTTTCAAGGGCCGAATCGACCGTTGCGTACAGATGGCCGAGCAGGCCCTCAAGGAACGGAGAGACAACGCGCCATGATGCAGAAGGCCCTAGAGACCATCAATCGAACCAAGGGCGTCCTCGGCAGTGCCGTGGTCGGCACCGACGGCATCCTGATCGCGGCCGAAATGGCCGATCCAGGCCGAGCCGACCTCGTCTCCGCACTGGCTGCGAGCCTCGCCGACACGGGTAGCCGCGTCTCCGAGGCCTGTGGAGCGGGGGCGGTGAACCAGATCCTTCTCGAGGGAGAAACGGGCAAGGTCCTGGTTCTCCAGGTCAACCTCGGATGGCTGGTCGTCCTCACCTCTTCCAACGTCAATGTCGGCTTGGCCCGCGTCGAGATGCGCCAAGCAGCCAAGGCGATCGGCTGATCCATGGCATCGATCAACTACGCCACACGCGAAATTTCCTGCAAGATCGTGTACTACGGCCCAGGTCTCTCGGGCAAGACCACGAACCTGCAGATCATCCATCGCAAGATCCCCAACGACAACAAGAGCGAGATGGTCAGCCTGGCGACAGAAACTGACCGCACGCTGTTCTTCGACTTCCTGCCGCTCGATCTGGGTTCCATCAAGGGTTTCGCCACCAAGTTCCAGCTCTACACGGTTCCCGGCCAGGTCTACTACAACGCCACCCGCAAGCTCGTCCTGCGCGGAGTGGATGGCGTCGTGTTCGTCGCCGACAGCCAGCGCGACAAGATGCCCGAGAACATCGAGAGCCTCAAGAACCTCCAGGAGAACCTGAAGGAATACGGCATCGATCTCGGCACGGTCCCCTTCGTTCTCCAGTACAACAAGCGCGACCTTCCCGGAGTGGCCTCGGTCGAAGAACTCGATGCGCAGATCAACTGGCACAGTGTTCCCACCTTCGAGGCGCAAGCCCACCAGGGTGTCGGCGTCTTCACCACGCTGAAGGCGATCGGCAAGATCGTCATCGACACCTTCAACGCCAAGTACAGCGCCCGCCAGAGCTCCCGCCGCCCCGTCGCCCAAAGCGAACCCGTCGGCTCCAGCTCCGATTCTTCCAACGCGGGCGTCGCTCCTCCACCGCGCCCATCCATCGCACCGCCTCCCGCACCCGCTCCACGGCCAGCGCCCATCCCGCCACCGCCCGTGCCTGCCGCACGACCCGTGCCCATACCGCCGCCGGTTCAGCCTGCTCCCATTCCGGCACAGATACCTCCACCGGTCGTGGCCCCGCCTGTGGCCGCACCGCCACCACTCATGGCGCCCCAGATCATCCAAGGCTACGGCTCCGACTCCCAGGTCGTGCCGCCATCCGTGGCCATGCGCCCCACCTCCCAGAACATCGTATTCACCGATTTCCCACAAGGCCCTCCGCCCACACCAGCACCGCTTCCGGGACTGCAGACCTTCTCGGCGGCACAGCCCATGACCACGTCATCCCAGACGCAGGGGTTCATCGACATCCAGCCGCCTCCGGTGCTTCCTACAGCCCCTGTCGCGCCCGCCTCTGGATTGCAGGGCTTCGCCTCGCCTCAAAGCGCCCCGTCGGCATCGAGTCTTCAAGGGTTCGCTCCGCCGACCAACGCGGTTCCCGCTACGCACGCCCCCGGCTCCCACAGCGGTTCCGCAGCAGGTCTCAAGAAGAGTCGTCTCGACGGCACTCTCGATCCCAGCGACCTCGACGCCGAAATCGCACGCTACGAGCGCGAACTGGCCGAGCAGAAGCAGATGGATGTGCAACGCCAGCAGAATCCCGTGATGGCCAATCCGGGTGTGAATCCCAACGTCGAAAACGATCCCCTCGCTTCGGCGTTCCTGACCCCCGAAGAGCTTGGCCGACTGAATGGCCAGGACAGCTTCCCCACCCGACGGATGCCCCTGGGGCCCGGACAGCAGCCCTGAGGTCCCGATGTCCAATTTCATTCTCTACAAGGAAGACATCGACCGCCTGAATCGCGTTCTGGCGCACCTCCTCTCGTCGGCCAGCGCGACCTTCGTGCTGCTCGTCCACAAGGATGGCAACCTCCTCGCGAACCAGGGCTACACGAAGGCATTCGACACGACCGCCCTGGCCGCCTTGGCCGCAGGCTCCTACGCCGCCACGCGCGCCATCGCGCAGCTCATCGGCGAAAGCGAGTTCACGGTGCTCTTCCACAAGGGCAAGACCGACAACATCCACATCAGCCTGGTCGACGAGGACTGCATCCTCGTGCTCGTCTTCGACGACCGCACGAACCCGGGCATGGTGCGCGTCGAGTCGGACAAGGCCATCAAAGCCATCAACGTGATCCTCGAAGACATCCGCAACAACGAGTTCACCGACCTCGAAGCCGCGCCTCCCGTCAAGAACGATTCGGTCAGCCAGCAACTCGACCGCATGTTCCCAGGGATGCTTTGATCCGGATTCGCATCCGCCCCGCGCGGAGGCCGTCTTGACAAGATTTGTCGACGTCGCCGTCCTCTCGGGAGAGTCCCCCGCCTTCACCTACTCGGACCCCGGCCTCGATCTGAGCCCCGGCGATGTCGTGCTCGTGCCCTTCGGAGAGCGCAAAGCCCCGGAGCCCGAGGCGGAACAGCTCGGACTGAAAGGCCTCGTCGCGCGCAAACGCGCACCGAAGCGGGCCGAGAAGTTCGCCTTGGTCCTGGAGGCGCACGAACGCGTCCCGCCCTTCCCCACCAAGCCCGTGCTTGAACGCCTCCTCGGCGCACCGTTGCTGCCTCCGCAACTGGTCGCGATGTGCCGCTGGATCTCCGACTACTACCTGTGCCCTCCGGGAACCGCCTTGGGGCCGGCGCTCAGCTCGGCCGGCCCATCCAGCCTGGTCCAGCTCGGATTGGGGCGTCGCAAGCCACGCAAGCCCCCTCCATCGCCCTGTGCGGCTCCTCCGCCCGTCCTCCCACCCCTCGCGGCATGGACGCCCACGGCAGACCAGGCCGCCGCCATCGCCTCGCTCCAGGACGCCGTTCGCTCAGGCGGCTTCTCGGCGCATCTACTGTGGGGCATCACCGGTTCGGGCAAGACGGCCGTATTCCTCGAAGCCGCGCGCACGGCTCTCGAACAAGGGCAACAGGTTCTGTTCCTCGTGCCCGAAATCGGCCTCACGCCGCAAACCGTCGCACGCATCCGCAAGGCTCTCGGCGACGGGGTGGCCGTGCTGCACAGCCAGCTCACCGACACCGAACGCGCCGAAAGCTGGATGGCCTTGCGCGAAGGACGGCTGCAGGTGGCGCTCGGGCCACGCTCGGCCCTGTTCGCCCCCCTCTTCCGCCCCGGCCTCGTCATCGTGGACGAGGAACACGACGGCTCGTACAAGCAGAACGGCGACTCGCCGCGCTATCACGGGCGCGACGCGGCGGTGTGGCTCGCGCGCGAACACGGGATCCCCGTGATCCTGGGCTCGGCGACCCCGTCGCTCGAAACCTGGAACAACGCGCTCGAAGGGCGGTACCGCCGCCACGACCTGCGCGCACGCGCCACGGGCGCGGAGCTTCCACCCGTGCAGCTCGTCGACCTGCGACAAAGCCGAGCCGCGACGGGAAGCGCCCTTTCTCCGGCCCTGCGCCAGGCGCTCGTGGACTGCGTCGAAAGCGGTGCGCGGGCGATGGTGCTGCACAACCGACGCGGCTACGCTCCCCAGCTTTGCTGCCTGGACTGCGGCCACGTGCCGGAGTGCCCCGAGTGCCCCGGCCTGCGACTCACGCTCCACCGCGGACACGGAGTGCTCGCGTGCCACCACTGCGGCCACACCTGGCCCGTGCCGCGCACCTGTCCCCAATGCGGCTCCGAAGAGCTCGATCCGGAAGGCTGGGCCATCCAGCGCGTGGAGGAGGAACTGCGCCGCGCGCTTCCGGGGACGCCGATCACGAGACTCGACCGCGACGTCGCGGGCGAGCGCGAAGGGCATTCCACGGCGCTCGGAGCGTTCCACGCGGGCGGAGGCGTGCTGCTGGGCACGCAGATGATCGCCAAGGGCCACGACTTCGCCGAAGTCACCCTGGCCGCCGTGACGGATTCCGACATCGGCGCGTCGATGCCCGACTTCCGGGCCGCCGAGCGCACATTCCAGCTCCTGAGCCAGTTCGCGGGACGCGCGGGACGCGCCGACCGTCCGGGTCGCGTGATGCTGCAGACGCGCAGACCCGCAGACCCGCTCCTCCAGCGCGTGGCGTCCCACGACTTCGAGGGATTCGCCGGCGAGGAGATCGAGAGACGACGGGAATTGTCACTGCCGCCCTTCGGCAGGATGGTCCTCGTGGAGGCCTCGTCGGAATCGCCCGAACCGGCCCAACGCTGGCTCGCCCTCCTCGCGCGCGCCCTCCAGCAGGCGTTCGCGGGGCGCGCCCTCGCGCAGGGGCCCGTCGAGGCGCCGCTTCCGGTGGTGCGCCGCCGCCACCGCCAGCACCTGCTCCTGAAATCCTCTCCCGAGCACTTCGCGTTCCTCAGGAAGACGCTCGCCCGCGAGATCGCGCGCGTTCCCGTGCCCCGCGAGGTCCGCATGCACATCGACGTCGATCCGGTCGATCTGCTCTGACGACATTGCAACGGAAAATGGCGGCGATGCTGGACTATTCGAAGCGGAAGCCGATGATGCCGAGGAGGAATTCGCCACCGGGACGCAGGACGGCGTAGGGGACGCGTTCGTCGCCAGCGAAGAGGCCGTTGACCGAACCGAGGTCCGAGACGAAGGCCATGCCGTCGGGTAGCACGCGGATCTCGGCGTGGCGGCGCGAGACATGGGGATCGGGCACGGTGATGTCGCACGTGTGCTCGCGCCCGATCACGAAGGTCTTCCCCGGTTCGAGAGCGATGCGCATGGAAAGAAACGCCAAGCTCGGCATCGGCAAATATTAGTTCCCGACGGAATGGACGAAAAATGAGCAAATTTGGCGATTCCCGCATCCACCATGCGACCCGTTCCAGCCTTCCGTTCCTCCACTCGAAAGCCACCCGGCCATGATGACGCGCATCACACTCTCCATCTTGCTTGCCATCGCATCCACGCAGGCGCAAGACTCCACCGCCACGCCCCCCGTCGCTCCGGCGGCGCCCACGACGGCTCCCGTTGCCGCCAAGGCTCCCACGGCACCGGACAAACCCAATGCGCTCTACATCCACCCAGTCTCCACAGGGCTCACGCTCGTGATCAGCGCCATCCCTACCTGGTGGTATTTCACCTACGAGCGCGAACTTGGAAACGGCAGGAGCATCACCCTCCAGCCGATGTTCACCACCGGCGAATTCGATCCCGAGATCTTCGGCGCCGACGAGGACGAAAACCCCATCACGGTTTCCCAGCTCGGCATCACGGCCGCCTACCGGATCTACACCAGAAGCGAGGAATCCCGCAGCAGCTACTTCGCTCCGGCGATCATGTTCAGCAAGCTCACCGTCGGCCAGGAAGGCTCGTACTCCTACAACTACGCCGATGCGAGGGTGCAGGAAGAAGACATCGAGATCTCCGCCACCACGTTCGGCGCGCTGATCTACGGAGGATTCCGCAGCAAGGGCGGAACATTCTCCTGGTACATCGACGGCGGCATCGGGTTTCGATCCGTATCGCTCGAGGTCACGGGCGACGACACCGACATCGATGATATCGAAGACTACTCGAACACCGGCCTCGCCTACGACGTGAACTACGGCATCGGCATCGCCTTCTGATCCCCGTCGGGGAACACCTGACTTGAACATACGTTCAGGTTGCGCTAGGTTTGCATCCCACTTCATCATCTGAAAGCGCCCCAGAACGGGGCTATTTCGGATGAAACCGATTTTCCGAAAGGGAGGAACGTGGCCAGTCCTGCACCAGACGCCCAGTCGATGGCCAAGAAGCAACGCGAGATCTCCGTCGCCGACTTCTTCGCCAAGAACAGACACATGCTGGGCTTCGACAATCCCCGCAAGGCTCTCCTCACCGCCGTGAAGGAAGCCGTCGACAATTCCCTGGATGCCTGCGAGGAAGCCCGCCTCCAGCCCGAAATACGGGTCGAGATCCGCAAGGTCGAAGGAACGGAAGACCATTACATCCTGTCGGTGGCCGACAACGGCCCCGGCATCGTGAAGGCCCAGATCCCCCGCGTTTTCGGCAAGCTCCTCTACGGATCGAAGTTCCACCGTCTGCGCATGAGCCGTGGCCAGCAGGGCATCGGCATTTCAGCGGCGGGCATGTACGGCCTGATCACCACGGGCAAGCCTGTCCAGATCACCAGCCGTCCCTACAAATCCAAGCCGGCGCACTTCTACATGCTGCGCATCGACACGGCCAAGAACGAGCCCGTCATCCTCCAGGACGAAGAAATCACCTGGGACGGCCCCGGCGGCAGGGACAGCACCGGCACGCGTGTCATGATCACGATGAAAGCCACGTTCTTCCGAGGCCGCCAGTCGGTCGACGAATACCTCGAACAGACGGCCATCGCCAATCCGCACGCGGCCTTCTCCTTCCTCGCACCCGACGGCACGGAACGCGTCTTTCCGCGCGCCACGGAAGAGCTTCCCGCCGAGCCCAAGGAAATCCAGCCCCACCCGCACGGCATCGAGCTGGGCATCTTCATGCACATGGTGCGCGAAAGCCCGCACCGCAGCATGGGCGTCTTCCTCACCGGTTCGTTCAGCCGCGTCACCTCCCAAGCGGCCGGCAAGGTCTGTCGCGAAGCCGGCGTCGCCCTCTCGGCCGTCCCCGCCGAACTGCACTCCAACGAGATCGAAAAGATCTTCCACGCCCTCCAGAAGGCGGATCTGCCGCCACCGCAGACCGACTGCCTCGCGCCCATCGGCGTCGAGCACATTCTCAAGGGCATGCACAAGGAGCTGGGCGCCGAGTTCTACGCGGCCACCACTCGCAAGCCCGCGATCTACCGCGGCAACCCCTTCCAGATCGAAGTGGGCCTCGCCTGGGGCGGACGCCTCGACAACGAAGGCATCGCGCGCGTGATCCGCTTCGCCAACCGCGTGCCTCTGCAGTACCAGCTTTCCGCCTGCGCGAGCACCAAATCCGTCATGGACGTGAGTTGGAAGAGCTACGGCCTCCAGCAGTCCAGGGGCGCGCTTCCCGCAGGCCCTCTGGTCGTGATGGTCCACATGGCCTCGGTGTGGGTGCCGTTCACCAACCAGGCCAAGGAAGCCATCGCCGACTACGACGAAATCCGTCGCGAGTTCAAGCTGGCCATCCAGGACGCGGGACGCAAGCTCGGCGTCTATCTCAAGAAGAAGCAGGCGGCCCAGAACCAGGCCAAGCGCCGCCACGTCTTCAACGCCTACATCGAAGAAGTCGTGAAGGCCTACCAGAGCATCACGAAGCTGGACGGCGACGATCTCCGCCAAGCGCTTCTCGAGACGTCCCGCCGCAAGACGGAACTTGCCGAGAAGCTCGATGCCCTGAAGCACAAGGACGCCCCCGAAGAGCTCGAAGGCACCCTCGTGATCGGCCCCGACGGACAGCCCCTCGTGCCCGGAGCCACAGTCGTCTCCGACGACTCCCTGCCCGACGACGCTCCCGACTCCACGACGGATTCCGACCTCGACGCCCCGGCCTCGGAACTCGTCGCCAACTCCTCGGACGACGATTCCTCCGTCGATCTCGAGGCCCTCGTGGCCAGCGCCGCGCCCAAGGTCGGCGCGCCCGCGAAGGCGGTGAAGACGCCCCACGCCGCCGACAAGCCGCACCCGGCGGCACCCAAAGCCTTGAGCCTCTTCGGAGAAGACGACGCATGAGCGCGAAGAAGACCACCACCGCACTCTCGACCGACGAGAAGATCGTCAAGATGGCGCAGGACGTGCGCGCGCAGGGACTCGCGGGCGACGACCCGCGCTTCCACGTGCCCTCGCGCACCCTCGCCAACGTGAACTTCAACGAGGTCAAGCGCATCATCGAGATGGGCGAAGGCAGGACGGCCCGCGAATTCTTCAACCTGGGCCAGTCCAAGAAGTTCATGCAGACCATGCTGGTCGCGGAAGCGTGCAAGAGACTCGTCGCCGCCGGCAAGACGAACTCGATTCGTGACCTGTACTACATGACCAAGCACACCATCGGCGGCACGCGCGAGAACACCTTCGACGACCAGGCCGAATCCGACCCGATCATCGAAGACCTCGAGGTCACGCTCGACAGCCTGCGCGAAGAGCTGCACCTGTTCGCGTCGAACAAGGGCGCCATGGTGGGAGAGATCACCGTGGTCGACGGCGGCGACGTCATCGACGCGCGCCGCATGGGCACGGGCGGCTGGTCGGTCCCGTCCATCGTCGAACCCGACGTCATCCAGTTCCGCGAGTGCGAAGCCAAGTTCATCCTGCTCGTCGAGAAGGACGCCATGTGGCGGCGCTTGAACGAGGACAAATTCTGGAAGCTGCACCACTGCATCCTGATCCACGGCGGAGGCCAGCCCCCTCGCGGCGTGCGACGCCTCATGCACCGCATGGTCCACGAGCTCAAGCTTCCCCTGTACGTCTTCGTCGACAACGACCCCTGGGGCTACTACATCTACTCGGTGGTCAAGCAGGGTTCCATCTCGCTCGCCTACGAATCGCGCCGCATGGCCATTCCCACGGCCAAGTTCATCGGTCTTTCCAGCAACGACGTCGAGAAGTACCAGATTCCGTCGGAAGTGACCATCCGCCTGGAAGACAACGACATCGCACGCGCCAAGGAGATCATGGCCTACCCCTGGTTCGCCAGCAACAAGGTGTGGCAGAAGGAGATCCAGCGCATGCTCTCGAGCAAGGTCAAGCTGGAACTCGAAGCGCTCTCCGCGAAGGGCATCACCTTCGCCTCCGACGAGTATCTGCCGCGCAAGCTCAAGGAAAAGGACTTCCTGGACTGAATCCGCGCGGGAGGGCGGATACTCCCCTTCCCTTCGGGTCGACGCCCCAAAGCGGGCGCCTTCCCCATCGGGGGCGGGTCGTCTCCATCCCTCCGGCGCGGATTCGGAGCCGGAGGTGCGGGCGTTCCTTCGGCATCAAGTCCAGACGCCGGGCACGGGGCGTCCGCAGTCGGGACATTTTCCGTCCACGAGGCGGTTGACGAGGACGTCGAATCCCGAGCGCTCAAGCAGCTGGGCGCCGCACCCGGGGCAGAGCGTGTCGCTTCCGCCGGGATCGGCGACGTTTCCGCTGTACACGTACGCGAGCCCCTCCTCGCGCAGGAGGGTGCGCACGCGCACCACCTCCTCGAGCGAGGTGCCGGGAACATCCAGCATCCTGTAGTCCGGATGGAAGGCGGATACATGGAGGGGCGTCTCGGCGCCGAGATGCCCGACCACCCAGCGCGCCATTTCGCGCAGTTCCGCATCGTCGTCGTTTTTTGTCGGAATGAGGAGCGTGGCGAGTTCGAGGTGGCAGGTCCCGAGGGCGACGATTTCCCGGAGGGTCCGCAGCACCGGCTCGAGGCTCCCCTTGCAGACGCTCTTGTAGAAGTCCTCCGAGAAGCCCTTCAGATCGACGTTGGCCGCATCCATGTGGCCGAAGAATTCGCGTGCGCAGCCGGGGTTCGCGTAGCCGTTGGTGACCGCGATCGTCCGCAGGCCGCGGCGACGGCATTCCTTGGCGGTCTCGATCCAGAACTCCGCGGAAATCAGCGGTTCGTTGTAGGTGAACGAGACGCTGGCTGCTTCCTCGCGGAGCGCCCGATCCGCGATGGCCTCGGGAGTCAGCGAGATCGGCATGGGTGCGCCACCGCGGCTGGCCGAAAGAGACCAGTTCTGGCAATGCAGGCACCCCAGGTTGCAGCCGACGAGCCCGAGGGACAAGGTCCGCGATCCGGGGAGGAAATGGTGCAGAGGCTTCTTCTCGACAGGATCGAGATGCACCGCGGCCGCACCGTTCCAGCCACGCGTCCACAGGGCTCCCTCCTTGCGGAATCGCAAGCCGCACACGCCACGTGCCCCGTCCGTCCCGATGCGGCATTCGTTCGGACACAGCTCGCAGACCACCTGGGCCCCGCTCGCATGCCACCAGCGCGCGGGCGCCTCCTGGATCACGAACGCTCTTCCTCGACGTGTTCGACCTCGTAGACCTGCAGCTCCATGTCGGAATCCCATGCGTCCAGCGGAAGCCCCGCCTTGCGCCTCAAGGCCGCGAGAAACGATTTCGGATCGGGCAACTGCTCCCAGACCTGGGGCAGGAACGTGGCCCGATGGCCATGGCAGTACAGGATCACGCCATGCACCCCGCGGACAAGACGGGCGCAGGCATCCGCTTCGTCCTTGCACGGGAAAGGGCGCGACGGGGACAGCACGGAGATCTCGATGCGAACGCTTGACAATTCCTGTCCAGAGAGAGGAGGGAAGCGCGGATCCTCGAAGGCCGCGGCGATGGCATTCCGCGTACAGTCCTCCCGAAGAGGCCGATGCGCGCGGAGCGTCCCGATGCATCCGCGCAGATCGCCCGCGATCTTGAGGGTGACGAAGGTCGCACCGGGGCGGGCCAGTTCTTCCACCACATCCGCACCGGAAGCGGGCTCGGGCCCCGGATCGCGTCCGAGCCGTTCCGTGATCGCGCGTCGCGCCAACGCGAGGAGCGCATTTCCCAAGGCGGCGTTCATCGCCCACCCCAGGCGGCGAAGGCCCCATATCCCACGACCCGATCGCGGTCGCCGGAAGTGTCGCCGGAATTGCGCAAGTCGAGCATTTCCATCTTCCAGCCTCTCTTTTCCGCCGTCTCCAGCAGACCGCAGAGCGGATGACTGCCACAGGCGCAATCGGAACGGATCGCGGTATCCAAGGCATCCACTCGCATGGCGGTCTCCCGATCCTTCGCGACCGCCCGTTCATAGGGCAGATAATGGGACAAGTCCGAACTGACCACCACCAAAGCATCCGGGAACGCGCCGATACACGCGTCGATCACGGCCGAAACCTCTTGCGGCGCCGTGCGACCGACGACCACGGGCATGATGGAACAGTCGCCCAAGGCGACCTGCAGGAACGGCAACTGCACTTCCAAGGAATGCTCCTCGGCATGCGCTTCCTCGAACACCCTGACCTCCGGAAGATCCTTCACGACCTCGCGCAGATCACCGTCGAGGTCGAGTTCCCCGAGCGGAGTCCTGAAACGCGTCGCGCCGGAGAGGGCCATTCCCTCGAAGGCCACGCGGTGCGAAGGCCCCAGGAGCAGCACCCGTCCGCATCGTACTCCCGGCCCCGTCGCGAGCCGGTATGCGCTCCCTGCGATCGAACCGGAATAGATGTAGCCCGCATGGGGCGCGACAAGGGCGCGGAGCTTCCCCGAAGGCGGAGGAGGAGCAGCCTCGGCGAGGAATCGCTCGACCATCGCGCGAAGGACGCCGCGGTCGGACGGATAGAAGAATCCTGAGAAGACGGGCTGTCGTACCATGATGGCTCTCTAGCAAGGGAATCGATCGGCGGGGCGCGAACTGGATCATGGTCGCATTCCCCGGACGATTCGGCATCATGGCGAAAACGATCAAGGAAACAGGACGGCTCCCTGCTCCAGAACGGTTCCGTCTTCCATCCGGCACCGGACCTTCACCATGCCGCGTACGGATCCACCCAAGGCCCACTTGCCGGAGCTGGTGCGACCTCGTTCGACGAGCCGGCCTCGCGGATCGAAGACGTCGATCCGCGCCAGTCGACCGTTCCACGATTCCGGTAGCGACAGAATTCGTCCCGCAAGGCGCAGCGCATCCCGCGCGCGGACGATCCGACGCGATCCGACCACGCCCTCGACGCCGGCGGCGAAGGTGCCGGCGCGATCGACCACGGCCCAGACCTCGCGGCGTTCGGGATCCACTCCGTGCGTGCCTACGGGATCGTTCGTCTTCCAGACTCCGACGCGGGGCGCGCCTGTTCCCGCAGATTTCCACGAAATCGAATCCTCGCGCAGCAGACTGATTCCACCTGCGCGCAGGAGCGAATCGGAAACGTCGCGGTCCACGCCGAGGGAAAGGGCGAACGCGGGCGTCGTGGTGGCGCCATTGGCGCGTTCCAGCCCCCACAGGGTCCAGGCGGCGCTGCGCATTTCGGGGAAGCGGCGCCAATCCGTGGATGCGAGCGCGGAAAAATTCCGACCGTACAAGTCGCGTACGGCGGCCTTCCAGACGCCGGAAAGCACGCGCCCCCGGGTTCCGAGCGCGGAGTCGCCGAGCTTGGACAGGCTGTCGCTGGTGGCGAGCAGGGTGCGCTTGCCGCGCGGCGACCATCCCCATCGCCGCCTCAAGCTCCACTTGCCCCCGAGATCGGGCGCGACCTGGAGGTCGCCCATCTGAATGCCCGAGGGGCCGCCCCAGGCGGATATTTCCACTCGAGAGCCGCTATCGACCTCCAACAGGAGATACCCCACGCAACCCAGATCCTGGGCCAGTGGAGTCTCGCGATTCTTCCCGAAGGCGGGCATGTTGTACTGGGCGTCCAGATTCAGGGGTGGATAGAGTTTGTAGGATGCGCCCGGCGTGATGCATTGCTGAATCCGGATCCCGCGCGCACCCGGCTCCTCGATGAGCGAGTGCTGCAACTGGTGGTCGTGTCCAGCAATGAAGAGCTCCACGCCGTTGCGACGAAGCACTTCGAAGAACCTGCCCGTGGTTGCGGAATCCGTCGCGGGAGTGTCTCCGAAGAGATTGTCCGCATGGCAGGCCCCTTGCAACGGCTTGTGCGCGATCACGAAAGCCGGCGTGCCCGGCTCGCGCGCACTCAGTACGGAGTCGATCCAGGCGATCTGGGACGATATCGGACAAGCCTCGGCCTTGACGCCCATGAACTGGTCGAGCAACACGAACGTGGCGCCACTCTCGCGGAAGGCGTAGCTGCGTCCGGGCGCGCAAGCTGGACTGGAAAAGCCGGTGCCCATGGCGAAGGGAGCATGCGCGGCTCTGAACGGGTGGATATTGGCGCTGTCGGTCCAGAGGATGGCATCGACCGGGGTGGCCCCGTGCATGCCTCCCGTGGTCTGCGGAAAGACGCGCAGGAACTCGCGGGCCGCGACCGGGCCCTCGTCGTGGTTCCCGCGAATCGGAAAGACCCCGACACCGGCGTCGTAGAGTTCCTGGGCCCAGGTGGCTCTGGTACGCATGGATTCGAGCGTGGGCCAGTCGGACAGGTCTCCGGCGGCCACCAGGAAACGGATTCCGTGCGCACGCAAACGTTCGTGGATCTGATGCAGGAAGTCCGCCGCCACCATGTGGGGATTGCGATATCCACTGAGACTGTCCCCGTTCACGATGATCGTGGAGTCGGAATCGTCGGCGGCCTTGACGACCTTCCCGGCCGCGTCCAGCAGCGGTATGCGGACGGTGTCGGGCCACTGGGTATCACCGAGTACGGCGAACGTCCAGGGTTCGGCCGAAACGGATGCTCCACAGAGAATCGCTCCCAGAAGCAGACGTCTGATGCTTGAATGCCAATCGCGCAATTCGGCTTCAGCAAACAACTGGAACCTCCCGAAGTGAATCAGGACATGGAACAGGGTGAGTGAGGTGACGGTGGACGAATGCCCATCCCGTCACCTAGTGACTATAACGCCAATCACGTCGCGCGATGGCGGATTTCCGCCCGTTCTTCCGCACGGATCAGGCCAGCGCGATCCCCTGCCCCGCATCCCAGATGCGATTCTCCCGCGCTGTGCGGGCATACCAGTTGGCGGACGCCTTGGGAGTGCGCACCTGGGAGTCGAAATCCACATGCACGAGACCGAAGCGCCGCGTGTAGCCTTGGGCCCACTCGAAGTTGTCCAGCAGGGACCAGGCGAAGTAGCCGCGCACGGGAACGCCCTCGGCGCAGGCCTGGGCCAGCGCGTGCAGGTGTTCGCGATAGTACGAGACGCGCAGCTGGTCGTCCAGACCGCCGGCCTCCCAAGCGCAGCCGTTCTCGGTGATGTAGAGCTTGCCCGGATTCCACCGCTCGTGCGTGAACTTGGGGATGTAGTACATGATGTCGGGCTCGACGACCCAGCCGAAATCCGTCTTCATGGCGTCCTCGCGGCGCCAGGCCTTCTCCTCGAGCACCGAGACGCGTTCGCCGAAGTAGAGGTTCAGCCCCAGGAAGTCCGGACGATCGCCGATCAGTTCCATCTCGCCGGGAAGCACCACGGGCACGTCCTTCCCGAGGGATTCCCATTCGGCTTCCGGATAGGCTCCGAAATAGAGTGGATCGAGCCACCAGGCGGCAAGACGACAATAATTGGCGCGCGCCTTCTCGACATCCTCCACGGTCGGCATGGCCGGAATCTGGGGCCATGGATTGTGGACGAATCCGACCTCCACCTTGTCGCGCCCCATCACGTCGCGCAGAGCGCGGGAAGCGTGGCCATGGGCCAGGAGGACGGTATGGCGGCACTGGCGCACCACCTGTTCGGACTCCGTGAGCCCGGGGGCGAAGACGCCCGTGCGGTAGCCGTTCTCGGTGATGCACGGCCCCTCGTTGATGGTCATCCACTTGCGCACCCGATCGCCCAGACGGACGGCCATGACCTCGGCGAGACGTCCCATCGCCTTGCCGGTGTCGCGCTCGCGCCAGCCGCCCTTCTCCTCCAAGGCCTGCGGCAGATCCCAATGGAACAACGTGGGACACGGCTCGATGCCGCGCTCCAGGCAGCCGTCCACGAGGCGTTCGTAGAAATCCAGACCCTTGGCGTTGACGGAACCCGTGCCCTGGGGCAGGACGCGTGGCCACGAGATCGAGAAGCGGTAGGCCTTCATGCCCAGATCGCGCATGAGATCGAGGTCGTCACGCCAGCGGTGGTAGTGGTCGCAAGCCACGTCGCCGGTGTGGCCTTCGGCGATCCTCCCCGGAGTACGACAGAACTTGTCCCAATTCGATTCGCCCTTGCCGTCCAGGTTCCAGGCCCCCTCGATCTGGTAGCTCGAGGTCGCGCTTCCCCACAGGAAATCTTCCGGAAAAGCATCGACGCGAAGGGGGGTGGTTCTGTTCTGCGACATGGGCATCGATCGGACTCCTGTGATTTCTGTCATATGGCTTGTGGCGCACCGGTCGTCGAAATTTTACCATGATGAACGTGGAACTCACACCCGCTCTCATCGAGGACATCCTATCCGGCGTTTTCCAGGCCGGCCTCCAACTCGGCAACGACGAGGTTTCCCTCTCCTATCCCGGTCGGCGCAAATACCCCCTGTTCCGCCAGGAGCAGAGGTTGCGGCGCAAGGCCTTCGTGGAACTCGCGGACGATTGTCGGAAATTGGTCGAATCGCGGGGCGAAGCGGCCTGCACATCCGATGGGACGCCGATTTCCGCCGACATGATCGCCGACCTGGAAGACTCGCTCTCGAACTTCGACCCCGACTACCACGCGGGCCACCTGCTGAGCCTCGTCCGCATCTCCTTCGACATCGCCGACACAGCCTCCACGGGCATCACCGTCGCCGAAAGACGCTCCTTCCACCAGCTTGGACGCCGATTGCGGGAAATGCAGCAGACGGCCAGGCCGGTCCCTCCCGAATTCTCCACGACCATTCTGGCCTCCTTGGCGGAAAACGATCCGCGTCCATTGCGGGAAATCGCCGATCTCCTGCGCTATCTCGACGAGGTGACGCACCATCCCCTCCTCGGATGGCCCCAGTACGCGGCCACCGACGCCCTCGACTTGTTCCTTCACCTGTTCCTCGTCGCCGAGGCCGCGCGTTCGCGCCGGCCCGGATGCCACGTCACTCCGCTCGACGCGTGCCTCGGTGCGCGCGCGGTGCTGGCCAACGCGCGCGTCTTCCACATGCGGGTCGGCGCGGTCCTCGACATGGTCCTCCCCGAGGAGGCGGATCTGCGGCCAGCTCTCGACTCGTGGCTCGACCAGGTCGACCACACGACCTGCGACGGCACGCTGCCCCTCTCCGAGATGGGACGGGATCCGTCCTTCCGCATCGAGAAGAACCACATCCAGCCCGCCGACCTCGTGCTGCGCACCGCGCGCAAGATCCTCTCGTCGTCGCGTCCCCACAAGGTCGAAGAAGCCCTCACGGCCCTCGAACGCACCCTCTACCGCAAGATCTACCGGCAGGAAGGGCACAAGCACCAGAGCATCGTCCTGTTGCGCCGCAACTTCGACAGGGCGTTGCATTCGCGCCACCGCAAGGCCATGCGCATCGCGGGAAGCACCTCCCGCATGTCGATTCTTCCCGCCGCCCCCGAAGTCGCCGCGCGACGCTGGCCGCTCGAAGAATGGGAGCCGCTGCGCAACCTCGCCGAACAGCTCGAACGGGCGCGTTCGGGAGGGTGGAGTCCGTCCGGATCCGAAGCGACCCGCATCATCTACCCCTCTGGCGAAGAACGACCCGAATCGGCTCTTCCCGACACCGAGGAATTCCTCCGCTGGATCCTCGACTGCCGCGGCAACCTGCACGATGCGCTCGACCGTCTCGACGAAGAACGCGTCGAGACCATCTCCAGCTGGATGCACCAGCTCGTGCGCCGCTGCGCGATGCACGACGAGAAGCGGCGCGCCGCCCTCGATCCGAAAGCGCCTCGCTTCACCAATCTCTGGAGCCCCACGAGCCCGTTGCTCTGGTTCTCCGCCGCGCGCGAGCTTTCACGCCAAGGCCCGGAACCGCGCCGTTGGGACGCGCGCATCCACGATCCCGAAGAGCTGCTCCCTCCGTTCGACCTGCGCGTCGAGAACCTCCTCGCCGATTGGCAGCAACGCATGCCGTGGGACCAGCGCCTGTTCGGCATCTGGCCACTGTCGCTACGAGGAGAGATCCTCCGTTCCGGCTTGCGACAAGGCGTGATCGACGCCCAGGAGCGGGACGAGAATCCCACCCCTGTCGAAATCCGTCTGCGCCTCCTGGAGCGGGAACTCGAGTTCCGGTGCTGGATGGGTGCGAAAGAGCGCGTGGTCCTCTTCGAATCGACGATGCTGCCGTCCGAATAGCGCCTCCGCCGCGCCCTAGTCGACCATCACGGGAAGCGCGCTGGAGACGCCATGGACGCGCACGAGATAGAGACCACGCGCCGCGGGACGATCGAACACGACGGTCCCTTCGCCCGAAACGCTCTGGAGCAGACGACCGTGCAGGTCGCGCAGTTCGGCCTGGGCGACCCCCTTGCCGCGCAGCTCGATGCCGCGCGCGGTGCGTGCCACGGACCAGGATGCGATTTCCGGCGTGCGCGCTTCGACGCCGACGGGCTTGACCGTGCCCGCGAAGTTCTGGAAGTTGCCGGAGAGGGTGAGCGCGTAGAGCAGTTGCCAGGAATCGTTGTAGTAGTAGTCGGAACCCAGGCTCAGGATCTCCTGCATGCCCTTGCGCATCCAGGCGCTGTCGGCGGCATCGACAAAACCTGTCACGGCGAACGCGCCGTAGTAGAGGGAGTTGAAGAACGTCGCGGAACCACTTCCGTCGAGCTTCCACTCCGCGTAGACCTTGGCCCAGCTGGTGCCGGCCTTGGTCTGGATCCATGTGTTGATCTTGGAGAGCCAAGCCTTCTCGCTCGCGCCACCGTACCAGATGTAGGACATGGCCACGCGCCATGGAGTGCGGGCCGCGTCGTAACCGAACTTGTCGGTGCCACTGCTCTTGAAATCCGTGGGAGAGAAGTTCCCGCTGGTGGCGCACCAATCCGAGGGAAGTCCCGTGGTGGCATTGGCGTTCTTGGTCAGCATGGCCATGAGGTTGTCGGCGACCTTGGCCCACTCGTGTCCCGTATCGAGCGTCGCGAACACGCGCAGGGCGCCGATGGACGCGTAGCTGGGGTTGTAGGGCGTCGTGAACTGCGACCCGGGATAGAGAAGGAATGCGGACTTGTCGACCTCGTTCGCCCAGATCTTGGCGAGCAGACTCTTGAGATTGGTGAGGTAGGTCGCATCGCCCCACTGCTTGTAGGCCATGGCCAACGCGAGAGCGACGTCCATCTCGGCATCGGTGGCGGCCCCACCCTCCACCTTGCTGTCGCAACCGCTGATCTTCCAGTCCATCAAACCCTTGTCGTCGAGGAAGCTGTTGTAGTAGGTCCACAGCTTGTCGAACATGGCCTTGGTGTTGTTCGTCGAGTTGTCCATGTAGACCGTGATGAGCATGCCGTAGCCGATACCCTCCGACACGGTGCAATTGCCCGAGGAATTGCACGTGCCCGAAGCCTTGGAGTCGGCCCACTTGATGCGGGCTCCCTTGCCGTTGGAACATTCTTCGTAGTAGGTGCTCTTCCATGCCTGGTACAGGGTCTGGATGTCGAGCGAACTGTAGGACGACGAGAAGGTGGCCGCTTTGGCTTGCGGATAGTCGGCGAAATACGGGAACGGGTAGTTCGCCGCCTTGGCGGTGCCGACGAGGGCGAGGACGAGGAGAAGATGGATTTTCACGAGAAGATTCCTGAAGGGAAGGTTTCGAGGGCGATCATGATAAAAAACAAATTCCGTCGTCAGCTGGGTCGCGAAGGATCGACTTCAGGTTCGAGCTCCGCATGCTTAGTGGACTCTGAGGATCCCTTGCAAACGCGTCAAAGGCGGCGAAAGGCGATCTCGCGCCAGATTCTGAACCACAGGGCCACGAACCGGGCCGTGTCGCGCCAAGGACGAATGTGCGATTCGGCATCGCCGTAGAGCGTTGGGACCTCGACGCGTCCCACCGGCCATCCCGCGCGGGCGATCCGCACCAACGCCTCGGACTCCCATTCGAAGCGACCTTGAGAAGGGACTCCCGCCTGAAAGACCGCCTCGACACGATACATCCGGTAACCGCACTGGCTGTCCCACAAGCGGCATCCCGCCTGCCACGAAAGCAAGGCCGTGGTGAGGCGGTTGGAACACACGCGCGGCCACGGCATCGGCGGCGTCCGCAGAGCGCGAGCCCCCACGACCACGCCGTCGCGTCCGTCCATGCAGGCCTCGAAGGCCGGAAGACAGGCGGGATCGTGCTGCCCGTCGGCATCCATGGCGACCACCCAGGTCCAGCCACGGCGACGAGCTTCGTCGAGGCCTGTCCAAAGCGCGGTCCCTTTGCCTGCGTTGCGCTCCAGACGCAGCACTTCGGCACCCGCCTCGCGGGCACGCTCGGAGGTCGCATCGGGCGAGCCGTCGTCGACCACCAGGACCGCATGGCCCATCCCGCGCACCTGGCGCACCAGATTCCCCACCGAGTCTTCGGCACGGAATGCGGGCACCACGACACCCCAAGGGGAGCTCATTCGCCGGCCAGGCCCCACAATACGCGGGCTTCCGAAGCGCGCAGATCGTCGAGTTGCGCATGCCCTTCGGGAATTTCGCCGGCGCGCCGGGCTCGCAGCGTGCCCTGCCGCGTACCGAGAAGCAACCGCAGCACATCGCCGCCGCGACGGTTCGGAAGCCAGCCCAGGCGAATGCCCAGCGCAAGAAGAGCCATGCGCTGTTGCAGCTCGGACTCGCTCATCAAGCGAGCCGCTCCGAGCACGGCGTCGCTGCGCTGCACCGCGTCGCGCAATTCCCCACCCCAGTGTTCCACGAGGTCGCGCGCGGCACGCTCCTCCTCCTCGGAAATGCGTCGGGTCCAGCGTTCCAGGTCGTGTAGAAGATCGAGCTCGGACCGCCCGAGCGTGATGCGATTGGATGCCACCACGAGCGGCCCCAGGGCTTCGCCGTGCCAGGCGCAGCGCAGACGTCCACCCAGCACATCGAGGCCGTCGGACAGGCTGGAAAGGCGGCGTGCGAGCCACAGCGCGGGAACATGCAGGAGCGCGCCCGCGCGCAAGCCGGTGCCGACATCTTCCGGCGAAGCGGTGCGCCAGCCCCAGTCGGGATCGCGCGAGAAGGGCCCCAGGAGCGCGATGTCGGATTCGACTTCGACGAGATCGTCGAGCGCACCCGGAAAATCGAAGCCGGGACGCAGAGCCCAGGCGCGCAGATGGTCGTCGTGAAGCACCAGGACGCCTCTCGCCCCCTTGCGCAACGCGAGCCAGGGCGAGCCGTTCTCGACAAGATCTGTCGGAATGGTGAGCGAATCGGCCAGCTCGACGGCATCGGAGGAGGCGTCGCTCGCGAGGGTACCGTAACCGAAAGGATCCAGGCTGGAGCGGACGCGTTCGCAGAAATCGCGGGCCGCGCTGGGTGGAAGGGCGCCGCGGAACGGAAGGCCGTCGAGGTTGCGCGCCAGGCGTACCCTCGATGCCAGGACGATGCCGGGATCGTCGGAAAGCCAGGGCAGGTTCACAGGACCTCCTGGGCGATCTGGTCGCGCAACGCCGATGCGGCGACGTAGTCTTCGCGCGCGACGGCCTCCTGGAGCTTGCGCTCGAGCTCGATGCGGCGGCGCGCCGCGACCTGGTCGCGCAACGGCGGAGCCACATGGGATTCGGCCGTTCCCTGCACGTCGAGCAGGATGTTGCGCAGTTCGGACCGGAAGGTGTCCCAGCAACGGGTGCACCCCAGGAAGGTGGTTCGACGCGCGTCGTCCCAGGTTCTGCCACAGCCGGGACAGATCATGCGGGCACCATGCGACCTTCCTCCAACCGCAGGCGGCGCGATGCCGCCTGGGCGAGGCGTTCGTCGTGCGTGGCCACCAGGAAGGCCTGTCCGAAGCTGGCCGCGAGCCCCGTGAGGAGTTCCATCAGCTTGTGCGCATTCGCCGGATCGAGATTACCCGTGGGTTCGTCGGCGAGCACGAGAGCGGGACGATTCGCCAGCGCCCGCGCCAAGGCCACACGCTGCCGTTCGCCGCCCGAAAGCGTCGCGGGACGATGACGGGCGCGGTCGGCAAGCCCGGAGAATTCGAGCAGTTCGTCGGCGCGACAAAGCGCCTCGCGAGGACCGACGCCACCGATGCGGGCCGCGAGGGCGATGTTCTCGCGCGCGTCGAGGTCGGGAATCAGGTGGTGGAACTGGAAGACGAATCCGAGCTTCGTGGCGCGCAGGCGGGAAAGTCGCGTATCGTTGAGCGAAAGCGGATCCTGTCCCGCCAGCACGAGCGTGCCCTCGTTGGGGCGGTCGAGCGTGCCAAGAATCGACAGTAGCGTGCTCTTGCCGGAGCCGGAGACGCCCATGACCGCGACGGTCTCGCCTTGGCGGACATCGAGATCGACGCCGCGGAGGATGGAGAGATCGTCGTCGTATTCATGGAAGTGGCGGACGATGCCGCGCGCCTGCAGGACGATTTCACTCATGGCGAACCGCCTCGATGGGACGCATCCGCGAGGCGTACCACGCGGGGAGGAAGGACGCGAACAGACTGATGAGAAGGGCGCTCACGAGGATGAGGACCACGTCCATGGCGTGGACGCTCACGGGCAGGTAGTCGATGAAATAGACGTCGCCGGGGATCGTGACCACATGGAAGCGACCCTGGATCCAGCACAGGAGAAGACCGAAGAGTCCGCCACCCAAAGCGCCCATGGTGCCCGCGAAACTGCCCTGCAGGACGAACACGCCCAGCACCGAACGCGACGTCGCACCCATGGTCCGCAGGATGCCGATCTCGCTGGTGCGCTCCATCACGGCCATGATGAGGGACGAAGCGATGTTGAAACCAGCCACGATGATGATGAGACAGATGACGAGCGCGACGACCATCTTCTCGACGCGCATCCACTTCATGAGGTTCTCGTTCTTCTCGAACCAATCCATGGGTCGCACGCCCCCGCCCATCTTCTTGTAGATGGCGTTGCCCACGTCGCGCGCCTGCCAGAGGTCGCTCACGCGCACCTGGACGCCCCCGACCCGCCCGGGCATCTCGTAGAGCTTCTGGGCCGCGGGAAGACCGAGGTAGGCCATGTTGGCGTCGACCTCGTACATGCCCGTGTGGAAGAGGCCCGTGACACGCGCCCGCAGGAAGCGAGGCGCCTCCTGGCCGGTGAGCGCGCGCGGCGACGAAAGGGAAATGAGCGTGACCTTCTCGCCGGGAATCACGCCCAGACGCTGGGCGAGCCAGTCGCCCATGAAGATCCCGTGTTCGATGCGCCCCGAATCGAGATCGATGGACGACAGATCGATCTTGCCGGCGACCAGGAATCGCTCGATGTCGATGACCTTCGTGAAACGCTTTTCGTCGACGCCGTAGACGATGATGCCGTCGGCGGCCGCCTGCGACGAGATGCCGGCCTTTCCCAGGAGGAAAGGCGACGTCGCCACGACCCGCGGATCGGCCTTGGCGATGTAGTCGGGAAGGGAATCCCCGTCGGGGAAGGAGATCGTTTCGGCGGGAAGGATGTCGAGATGCGCGTCGCGCCCGATGAGACGGTCGCGCACCTGCTCTTCGAAGCCGTTCATCAGGGAGGTCGACAGCACGAGAGCCGCCGTCCCGATGAACACGCCCGTGACGGAGAAGACTCCGATCAGGGAGGCGAAGCGATTGCTGCGCCTGGCCCCGAGATACTTGCGGGCGAGTTCGAACTCCCACCCGATCTTGGGAAATCCCACGATCAGACGCTGGTCAGAAAATGACCGGAGGCGTCTGGCCTCCGATCGCGCGCAGTGCCAGGCGGTCGAAGTCGCGACGGTCGGCCGGAAGAGCCGAGACGACCTCGCCGCGCAACGACGCGACGGAGATGAGGACCGCGCCGCGATCCCAGCTCGTACCGAACTTCTGGGGGGTCAGGTCGTTCTCGTAGTAGGCCGACATCTCGCCCGAATAGGAACCCTTTGCGGGGATCTTGTTATGGCCCTTGAGGGTGATGGTGCCGGCGAGCTTGCCGCGCAGATAGACCTTGACGACCACGGGCGCGAGATCGAGATCGGCGTTGTTGGACACCTTGCCCGTCACATGGAAGAAGGCCTGGAAATTGTTCTCGACGATGGCGGAGGAGAACTTGAGCGACACGCTCTTGGCCAGTCCCTGCCCGATGGAGTCCTTGGCGGCTTCGAACTTCTTCATGAGAGCGAGTCCGATGTGGAAGCGCGGGCCATTGGGGGTCTTGATGACCATGATGGTGCGGGTGGAATCGCGCTTGGTGGGAAGATTCCCGTTCTCGCTCAGGTTCTGGAGCTGGTCGCGACGGCTCAAGCGCGACTTGATGTCGTCCAGGCGCTCCCAGTTCGGGCACAGACGAACGCCGCCGACGACGGTGGTGTCGCCGCTCTCGCGGATGATCTTCCACTCCAGGACGGAGTCGAACCCGGGGACGCGCATGGAGTCGGCGAGGGCGGCCACGAAGGAGGCCTGGTCCATCGCGAGCTTGTCCTCGTCGGAAAGCATCGTCCAGGCACCGGCGAAATTCGAGCTGTCGATCTTGGCGTAGAAGCTCTTGGCCTGGGTCACGGCCTCGGGATCGGATTGACAGGCGCCCAGGGCCAGCAAGGGAAGGAGCGCGAGCGAAGAGGGCAACAGAGCGAGGATGCGTCGCATGGATTCGGACCTCTCGAGTGGGTGTGTGGACAGAAGGCGTTGGGGAACGCGGTGACGGGAAATGTCAGTGGTGGTGGTCGTGCCCGGGCGTGTGGGCGTGCCCGTGCTCGATCTCCTCGGGAGTGGCCAGGCGGATGCCGTGGACCTCGACCGAGAAGTGCAGATCCTGTCCGGCAAGCTCGTGGTTGCCGTCGATGGTGATCGTGGTGCCTTCGACCTTCTCGACGCGCCAGACGTTCCAATGGCCGTCTTCCTCGATCTGGAGAAGCGTTCCAGGCTTGGGATTGCGCATGCGGGCCGGGAATTCCGACTTGGGAACCGTGCGCAGACGCTCCGGATCGAAATCGCCGTAGCCCTCGTCCGGAGTGAGCGCGACCTCGAGCTTGTCGCCGATCGTCTTGCCGGAAAGCGCCCTCTCCAGCCCGGGAACGATGTTCTCGTGCCCATGGAGATAATGGAATTCGTCACCGGCCTCGGTCTGATCGAGGATTTCCCCCTTCGCATCCTTGAGGACATAGGAGATGTGGACGACTGTATCGGGCGCAACGACGCTCATGGCTTCCTCTTTTCAGACATTCGAATCATGCAAAGCTAGAACCGGTCCGGCCTTCTGGAACGACCGGAAGGCTCATTCCTTCGTTTCCGGAGCGTCCCATTCGTCGTCGGAGCTCGGAGTTTTCGGTGCGGGCACGGGGGGGGGCACCACCGGACGCGGGGGAACTTCCGGAGCCACCTGGGGAGCCACCGCCGGAGCCACGATCGCATCGGGTGCGCTGGGCGAAGGAGCAACCGCCGTGGAATCGACCAACGGTACGGAAACGGACGCCGAACCAGAGGGCGCGACAGTGTCGGACGCAGACGCCACGGGAGGAACCTGAGCCGCGGAATCGCGAACGATGGTTTCACGGACGGAGTCGCTGGGAGAAACGGACGTGGCCGAATCGGCCTTCGAAACGACCGGGGCGGCGCTCGAATCGAGCTTGGCCGAATCGGGTACGACCGCGGGCGCGATCGTGTCGAGCGGAGCCTGAAGGGGTACGTCGTCCGTCTTGGCCTGCTTGGACTTGCGAGGCACCCCGAAGACGAGGCCCAAGGCCACCCGATGCATGCTGCCGAGATCGGGATCGACCACCAATGCGTAATCGATGCGGGCACGGTTGGCCCAGAGATAACCGGCTCCAAAGGAGACCATGCCGCTTGACTCTCCAAAAAGTCCTTGCTCGTCCTTGGACTGGAGAAAGTCGGTCAGACGCGTCAGCGCCTGGATTTCGCACCCCGCGCGCAACACGCCGCCGAAGTCGAACTGGAATTCGCCGCCCAAGCGCGAAGCGCGCAGGAAAAGCCATGGATCCGTCGTCAACCTCGCGTCCTTGTCCGTGAAGGTCGTATTCCCTTCCTCCTGGAAAAGGCCCGGACTCTCCCAAGCCAACAGACCCTTGCCATAGAAATAGGGCATGCGTTTCTCGATACCCGCGCCGACCATCACGTCCGAGGGGCTGTATTCGCGCCGACCGCTTTCCCAACCCGCGAAACTGCCGAATCCACGATCGAGACGGGTTCCGACACGCCATCCCATGGGAGATTTCCACAGGAGCGAGGCTTCCGTCTGGGCCCCGATGCCGGTTTGATCGAGGTCGCGGTACAGGAAGCGCACGGCCGCGCCGCCCAGCAGGCGTCCATCGAACCAAGCGCGCCCTATTCCCAGCGTCCCGACCCAATCGGAAGCGGAGAAGGTTTTCGGGTTCTGGAAATCGGGATCCTCGCCTTCCCCGACACGCATGATGCCGTCGGCGCCTACACGCGAAATCGCACCTCCCAAGCCCACGCCGGGCTGCAATGGAACAGCCAGGAGGATCTCGTCCTGCGTCGCTCCAAGGCCGGAATAAAGCACCGCATGGTGGACGACAAGCTCGGGATGCTGGTATTCGGCAAGCCCCGCCGGAGAACGTCCGATGCCACCCGGATCGGGAGGCAGCCCCAGCGTGACGCCCGCCACGGCGGGCAGGCGCGCCCCCTGCAGAAGCTCGGCAGCCTCGTTGGCGTAACGCACCTCGGTGGCAAGGCTCGCGCCCGCGAGAAGAAGAAGGGGCAGGAGGGAGCGGATCATCGTCGCACCAAGATACACGCGTGGACGTTCGGAGAAAGGGCGCGTTCGGAACTCACCGTCCGAAGGCCTCGGCGACCGAGGCGGCGATGTCGCGGGCGAAGCGATCGACATCCTCGTCGGTGTGCGCCACGGAGAGGAAGAACGCCTCGAACTGGGCAGGCGGAAGGAAGTGCCCCCGCTCCAGCATTCCCTTGAAGAAACGCCCGTAGGCAGCCGTATCGCAGGCCATGACGTCGTCGAACGAACGGATGGGTCCCTCCGCGAAGAACAGGGTGCCCATGCTTCCCACGCGCTGGAAGCACACGCCGCGAATCCCTGACAAGGCCGTTTCGAGACGTACCCCCAGCGCCTCGAGACGCTCGTAGACGGACGCGTCGAGCAACCGCAGCGACGCGAGCCCCGCCGCGCAGGCGAGCGGATTTCCCGAAAGAGTGCCCGCCTGGTAGACGGGACCGATCGGACTCAGAAGGTCCATGATCGAGGCGGGGCCTGCGAAGGCCGCCAGAGGAAGGCCACCGCCGGCGATCTTGCCGAGCGTCACGAGATCGCCCCGGATCCCGAATCGTTCCGAGGCGCCACCACGAGCCAGACGGAATCCGGTCATGACCTCGTCCATCACGAGAAGCGCCCCTTCGCGCGTGCAGAGATCGCGCAACGCCTGCAGGAATCCTGGCGCGGCCGGAACCACGCCCATGTTGCCGGGAACGGGCTCGGCGAACACGCACGCGACGGTGCCCGGATTGGCCTTGAAGAGAGCCTCGACGGACGCGATGTCGTTCCAGTCGGCGAGCAGGGTGTCGCGCGCCGTCCCCTCGGTGACGCCGGGGCTCGATGGCGAACCGTGCGTGAGAGCGCCCGATCCGGCCGCGACCAGGAACGAATCGCCGTGGCCGTGGTAGCAACCGCGGAACTTCACGAACCGCTCGCGTCCCGTCGCGCCGCGGGCCAAGCGCAAGGCCGACATGGTCGCTTCGGTACCGGAATTCACCAAGCGGACTTTTTCGACACCGGGCACGCGCCGCACGATCTCCTCGGACAGTTCGACCTCGGGAACGGAACAGGCACCGTAGCTCGTGCCATTGTCCAGAGCGGAGCGAATGGCTTCGACGATCGCCGGATGGTTGTGGCCCATCACCATCGGGCCCCAGGATCCCACCCAATCGACCAGCTCGCGGCCATCGACCGTGACGATGCGCGCTCCGTGCGCCGAAGCCGCGTAGAACGGCTCGCACCCCACGTTGCGGAAGGCTCGCACGGGGGAATGGACTCCGCCGGGAATCACGGCCTGGGCGCGTTCGAACCATCGGGAGGAAAGGGTCACGGGGATTCTCCAAGACGGACGGATTTCGTCAGAAAGAGGGCAAGCAGAGCCTGCGGCGACGGCTCGGGAGCGACACGCACGTCGCGCCATCCGACCTCGCGCAGAGCGATGGCGGTCGTGGGGCCGCAAAGGGCGGGGACGGTTTCCGAGAGCGCGTGCGCCAGATCGGGCTCGATCGCGCGCAACACGCGCAGGCAGGAAGGAGCGAGCACCGCGAGGGCGGCGCAGGAGCGCAGGACCGCGACGTCGTCGAAATCGAACGCCTCGCGATCGCGCAGTTCGTAGACCACGAGGGCGTCCACGCCGCGTCCCTCGACCGAGAGGGCGGCCTCGAGGGTACCGGCGGTCTCGGTGCCGCACACATGGAGGACCGCGCCCCGCGATTCCGAGATGATCCGGGTGGCCACGGCGTCGCCACCGCTTCCCGAAAGCGGAGGCAGAGGATTCCATCCACCGGAGGCTAGGATGCGCGCCGTGCGCCCACCCGAGCAGTACACGGAAGCGCGCGGAAACGAGGAGGGAAGATCCGCCATCCAGCCGGCCGCGCGCGGACTCGTGACCGCGATGGGACGCCGCTTGCGCACGGCCTGCTCCAACTCGTCGGCCGAATCGTCTCCATAATAGACGGAACTTGTCAGGATGTCGCGGACCACGGCGCCTGTCGCGATCCAGCGCTCGCCGCCGGGCGCGCGCAGAACGGCGACGAGCGGTTCAGGCGTCGGCATCGAGTTCCGCCTCCCGCGCCGCGTCCAGGAGATCGAGCGCCAGCGTCTCCATGGCGGCCATGGCGGCGTCGCGCGCTCCGAGCCACGACGAGCGCACCACCTCTCCCCTGCGGGGATCTCCGATCGCCCCCCGCACGAGGATGCCTTCGGGGACGACTTCGGCCAGAGCGGCCAAGGCACGCTTGCAACCGCCGCCGAGGGCGCGCATGAGCGAACGCTCGAGGTTGGCGCACGTTTCCGCGTCGGCGTCCGAAGCCCGGTCGAGCAGGATCGAAACATCGCTTCCTTCGCGGCACTGCAGGGCCAGGACGCCTTGTCCGAAAGCGGGAAGACAGATGGACGGATCGAGGCGTTCCGCGATCCGTCCCGCCCAACCCAACCGCGAAAGCCCCGCCGCTGCCAAGACGATCGCGTCGAACTCGCCGTCGTCGAGGCGGCGCAGTCGCGTATCGAGATTGCCGCGCAGATCGGAAAAACGCAGATCGGGGCGGCGATGGCGCAGTTGCGCGATGCGCCGCGGAGACCCCGTCCCCACGAGCGCCCCATGGGGAAGCGCATCGATCCCGCCATGCGGCGAGATCAGCGCGTCGCGCGGATCCTCGCGCGGCAGCATGCGCAGTTCCGTGCCGGGTTGCACGTCGAAGGGAACGTCCTTGAGGGAATGGATGGCGAGATCGACCTCTCCGGCGAGAAGCGCCGCCTCGATCTCCTTCGTGAAAAGTCCCGTGCCGGGAAGCGCCTTCAGCGATGTGGCGCGGTCGCGGTCGCCCTTCGTGTCGATGCGCACGCGCTCGAACGCGACATCGCCGCCGAGGCGCGCCGAGAGATGCTCGAGCGCCTGCCCCGCCTGCGTCCAAGCCAGTTGGGAGCCGCGCGTTCCTGCTCGTAGAAGATTCATTTCCCGGACTCCTGGAGGAAGAGATCGCGCAGAGCCGCCGCGATCTCGGATTCGCGTCCTTCCGCGGCCGCATGGCGCGCACCCACCGTGGGCTGGTGCAGGAACTTGTTGGCCAGGGCCCGGGCGAAATCTTCGAGCACCGCTCGCGATTGGGCTTGATCCTGCGCCTTGGCGAGCCTCGGAAGGAACCTGTCGACCTCTTCCCTCGCCGTGGAGTGGACATCGTCGCGCAATCGCGCGAGCAGGGGGATCACGGCCAGCTCCCGAACCCATTCGACGAAGCGGAGAGCCTCCTCGTCGAGGATCCCTTCCGCCTTCCCCGCCTCGTCGCCGCGACTGCGGCGCGTGCGGTCGACCACGTGCTCCAGGTCGTCGATGCCGTAGAGGAATACGCCCGGGATCTCCGAGCAGGAAGGTTCGATGTCGCGCGGCGCGGCGATGTCGAGCAGGAACAACGGGGAGCGGCGCGACTTCATGGCCTGTTCCACGAGGGAACGCGCCACGACGAAGCCCGGCGCCGCGGTCGCCGAGACGAGCACGTCGCATTCGGAAAGGACGTCGCCCAGGCGCGGAAGCGGCTCGAGCCTTCCGGGATGGATGTTCCGCAGACGCGAGGCGTTCGCCTCCGTACGGTTGAGGTAGACGAAGTTCCTCGCCCCTGCTCTGACAAAACCCGTCACCGCGAGCTCGGCCATCTCGCCCGCGCCCACGACCGCCACGGACAGATGCGCCATCTCCCCCACCATCTTGCGGGCGAGGTCCACCGCGGCGCTGGCCACGGAAGTCGCCCCTTCGCCCAGACGCGTCGCGGTGCGCACGCGCTTGGAGGCGGCGAGCGCCGCCTGCACGAGGCGCCCCAGAAACCAGCCGCAGCGGCCCGCCTCGCGCGAGGTCCTCCAGGCCAGATGCACCTGTGACGGAATCTGCGTCTCGCCCAGCACGAGCGAATCGACCGACGACGCCACCCGGAACACATGGGATACCGCCTGGTCGTGGAAGCGCACGAGCAACGCGTCGCGCCATCCCGCCCCCGGGGAGCGCAGCGCCTCCCAGCGATCCATCGCCGCCGCGACGGCGCGATCGGGATCGGAGCAGGCCATCCAGAATTCGACGCGATTGCAGGTGGAGAGCAGCACGACCTCCTCGACGCCATCCTCCTGCAGACCGGCGAGGATCCCGGGGACGTCGTCCGGCGGGATGAAGCAACGATCACGCAGGTCGGCCGAGGCCGATCTCCAGGAAAGGCCGACGGCGACGGTGTGCAGGACGGTCCGATCAGCCATGCGCGCCCACCAGGGCCACCAGGACGACGAGGATGCCTCCCAGCATGGCCAGACGCGCCGACGTGCGGCTCGTGAAAGCGCGACGACATCCAAGAAGCGTGGCGACGGAGAACCAGGCCATCGTGGAGCACACGAAGACGATTTTTGTCACGACGTTCGCGAGAGGCAGACTCCACAGCACGATCCACAAGGCCCCGGACGCGACCGAAAGGGCGAGGAGCGCGGTTCCGAACGACCCGCAGAGGCGGAAGGCGCGCTCGAGCGCGGGCAAGGCGGGCAGGCGCCGCGAGAGAACCCCGAAACGGCGGTTCTCGAGCTGGCGATACTGGAGGAGATAGGCTCCTCCGAGGAGCGAGGAGGCGAACAGGATGGCCAAGGCCGCTGAACCCGCGCAGGCGTGGATCGCGAACAAGGGCGAGCGCAGGTGTGCCGGCCAGGGAGCCGAGACCGCACCGGTCGAGGAGAACACCGTGGCGACGAACACGGGTCCGAGGAAGAAGACGCCGAGCGATGTCGTGCGGAGCTTCCATTCCAGGAGCGCGTACGAAGCGACCAGGAAGAGCGCGCTCACCGAGAGCGCCTCGCCCATGGAGGCGAAGGGGATGCGGCCACGCGCGAATCCCTGGACAGCCAGGGCCAGCACATGGAGGACGATCGCGCCGAGGACGAGCCGCAGCAGCGCACCCGTCTCCTTGCTCCCCCTGTCGCCCAGGAACCAAAGCAGGTAGAGGCTCGCGACGAGCCCGTACGCGACGGGTGGAATCCATTGGACGAACGCGATCATTCCGCTCAATTTAGCAGATCGGCCAGCATCCATCGCCGCCGCCGGTCGAGTTTCACACCAGCTCGAAGGCGAAGTCGGCGTCGAGACCCGCGATGTGCCCCTGCGTGCCCAGAAGGAACATGAGTTTCGTCATGGCCGCGGGAGTGCTCATGGCCGGGACGAGACGCGCCCCCGCGTCGAGGAAAGCCTTCGTGGAAGCGTAGGGCGTCTTGCGGGTCGCGCAAGGCCCGAGCAGGAAGGGGATGTTCTTCGCGCTGGCCCGACGGACGAGATCGAGGACGCTCGCGTCGCCCTCGGTCGAGGAAGCCGTTCCGGAATGGTATGGAAGCTGCAAAATACCCTGCCAGCCCAGATCGAGCGCGATGCGACCCGTGTCGAGCCCCGGATGGGGAGGCAGGACGAGCAACCGCGGCGCGAAAAGCTGCGCGGCATCGAGCCACTTGAGGGAAGCGGTCCATGACATGCCGCCACCACGCTGGTTCACCTCGTCGCGGCTGGGATTCCCCGGAATGGTTTCGCGAACGAAATGCCCTTCCCGCATGCGACCGAATACGAGGTTGCGCGGCGCGGAGAAGCGATCGTCCAATGGATCGGCCGGTTGGAGGCGCGTCCCCAGATACACGACCGGTTCCTCGCCTGGATGCGTCCAAACGGCGAACACGCCGGGAAGCTTCTCCTCCCGGATGAAGGCCATCGCAGCGCCGAAGTTCACATGCCCGTTCGAGAGGGGGTCGTCGAGAGGGCGGTCCGAGGCGACGAGGACCAGGGGAACGGGCACGCCGCGCAACGCGAAAGCGAGCGCGGAGGCGCTCCAGGGAAGCGTATCGGAGCCATGAAGGACGACGATCGCATCGACCTTGTGGTCGACGATGCGGCGCTTGAGGTGGCGCGCCAGGTGCTCCCAGTGGGTGGGGGTCGCGTCCTCGGAAAGGATCCGGTAGGGCTCGGAGACGTCGAATTCGACTTCGCCCGGATGCGCCAAGCTCCACTGCTCGAGAAGATGGCGCGGCGGCTCCGGCGCGACGTTGACGGAATCCGTCACAACGTCGACGAGGCTGCCGATGGTCCCGCCCGTGAAGACGGCCGCGATCTTCATGCGTCGACCTCGGTGGTCGAACCAGCCGAGGCCTCCGAATCCGCCGCGCCCCTTGCCAGCTCGGCAGGTCTCGACAAGCGTACCTGTCCGACGTCGTTGGAAATCATGGCTCGCCCTTTCCTTCCAGGCGTTCGAGGGTCTCGGCCTTGAACCGGGGCCATCGTCCTTCCGACAAGGCCTTGCGCGAGGCCTCCATCAGTTCCTGGTAGAAGTGGATGTTGTGCAAGGTCGCCAATCGCAGGGGAAGGATCTCCCCCGCCTTGAACAAGTGTCGCAAATATCCGCGGCTGTAGCCAGCACGACATGCGACGCATCCGCACGAAGGATCAAAAGGGCGCGTGTCGCGGGCCACGGAGGCGTTCTTGTAGTGGAAGGACCCGTTCCAGGTGAACACCATGCCGTTGCGGGCGTTGCGCGTGGGCATCACGCAATCGAACATGTCGATCCCGCGGTCGATCAGTTCGAGCAGGTTGCGCGGCGTCCCCACGCCCATCACGTACCGAGGCTTCGCTTCCGGGAGGACATCCGAGCATAGGTCGGCGATGCGGTACATCTCGGGCTCGGGCTCCCCCACCGAAAGCCCGCCGATGGCGTGCCCCGGCAGGTCGAGCTCGGCGACCTCGCGAGCCGAACGCTCCCGCAGATGCTGGTGCAAAGCGCCTTGGACGATGGGGAAGAGCAGTTGCCGATGTCCGTGGGCTGTCGGATCCTTGTGCCACCTCTCGGCCATCTCTCGCGTCCAGCGCAGGGTGCGCTCCCACGACAGCGTGGCGGTGGGGACATCGGCGTCGGAAGGCGTGCATTCGTCGAGGGCCATGATGATGTCGGCACCGATGTCGCGCTGGGCCTCCAGTACGGACTCCGGCGTGAAGCGCAAGCGAGCCCCGTCGAGATGGCTCGCGAAGGTGATGCCTTCGTCGTCGATCTTGCGGATGCCCGAAAGCGACCAGGCCTGGAAGCCTCCCGAATCGGTGAGAAGAGCCCGATTCCACAGGTTGAATTTCCGCAGTCCCCCCCACTCTCGCAGGAATGCGGTCCCCGGACGCAACCACAGGTGATAGGTGTTCCCGAGGATCACGTCGGCCCCGGTTCCGGCGACTTCCTCGCTCGAAAGCGACTTCACCGACCCCGCCGTCCCCACTGGCATGAAGGCGGGAGTACGGATGTCGCCGTGGTCGGTGACGAGAATGCCCGTGCGGGCTTTGCCCGAGCGGGCCCTGATTTGGAAATCTCCTGCGGCCATGATGGGGGTCCAAGGTAGTCCAATCGCACCCCTGCTACTCGACAACCTTTTCAAGAAAGGGGTATCCTCTCCCCGTGCAGAATCACCCCCCTAGGCATTTGGCATGAAGCACCCCCTGCTCGCCATGGCAAGAGCGCCGTTCTTCTGCTGGATTTCATTCAGCGCCCTGCTCTGGTCGATCGATTCCACCGTCGAATGGGCTCATGGAACCGGGGCGTTCTGGACTCACGTCGTGCCGGACACATCCGCAACGTGGATCTCGCGCATCGCCGCGATCCTCGCGCTCTTCGTCGTCGGTGCGATCTTCATGCGCTTCCGGATCCGGCACGAGCGCAACCTGGCCGAAACGGAGAAGCAATTGCGCCGCGCACGACTGGCCTGGGAGACAAGCTACCAGTACACGAATCTGCTCGATCGCAACGGCATCATCCTGCAGACGAATCAGGCGGGCTTCGAATCCGCCAAGGTCGACATCGGGACGGTTCTGGGGAAACCCTTGTGGGAATGTCCCGGCTGGGACTCCGGCCCCGAGAGCAGGAAACGGATCCGCCAAGCCTGCGAAAAGGCAGCCTCGGGGGAGCCTGTCAGCTACGTCGCGACACAAATTCCGCCTTCCGGAAAATCGCAGGAATTCGAGGTGCGCTACCGCCCCGCGTTCGGCACCGACGGCTCGGTGGAATACATCATCGCGGAGGCTCGCGACATCACGGAACTCCGGACGGCCGAACGCGAGAAGATCGAGGCGTCGCGCATGCTCCAGATCGTGCTCGACACCACGCCGGTGCGTTTCTTCTGGAAGGACGGGGAATCGCGCTACCTGGGCTGCAACCTCGCCTTCGCCCAGGATGCCGGCTTGAAAAGTCCCCACGACATCGTCGGAAGATCGGACTTCGATCTGGTCTGGAGAGAACAGGCTCCGGCCTTCCGCGCCGACGACAAGGACGTGTTCGATACGGGCGTCATGAAGATCGGGATCGAGGAGCCGATCACGCGGACGGACGGCGCGATCGCGTGGATCCGCACGTCGAAGGTGCCGTTGCGCGACCACGAGGGCCGCATCATCGGCATGCTGGGAAGCTACGAGGAGATATCGGAATCCCACAGGATCCGCGAGGAACTCGAATGCAGCCGCAAGCGCGTGGAGGAGATCAACGGCGAATTGGAGCGGAGAGTCCGCGAGAGGACGACGGATCTTGTCCAGATGAACCGCGAACTCGAAACCTTCGCGCACTCGGCCGCCCACGATCTGCGCACCCCCTTGCGCGCCATCGACGGCTGGTCGCACGCGATCCTGGAGGAGAGCGGAAACGAGCTGGACGAGACCGCCCTCGAGCGCCTCGCGAGGATCCGCGCCGCGGCGCAACGCATCGGCGAGACGCTCGACGACCTTCTGCGCCTTTCCCAGGTCTCGCGCAGCGGCTTCTCCATCCAGGACGTCGATCTCGCCAAAGTGGCCCGCTCGCAGCGCGACATGCTCGCGGCGATGACTCCGGATCGCAGGATCGAATGGACGATCCCCGAATCGCTCCCCATCAAGGGCGACCCCGAGCTGCTGCGGCTCCTCCTGTGGAACCTGCTCGAGAACGCCGTCAAGTTCACCGTCGCGCGCGATGTCGCCCGCATCGAGATCGGCGTCGACCCGAAGGGCCTGTTCGTGCGCGACAACGGCGTCGGCTTCGACATGGCGCACTCGGGCAAGCTCTTCAACGCGTTCCAGCGCCTCCATCTGCCCGAGGAGTTTTCGGGCACGGGCATCGGTCTCGCGGTGGTGCGGCGCATCGCCGAGCGTCACGGCGGAAGCGTCACCGCCGAAGGCGCGCCAGGCCAGGGTGCGACATTCTGGTTCGTCATGGATCCTGCCTGAAGTCAGGGGAAGACCTTGCCTCCACCCTCGGCGCGAGGGGTTAAATTTTCCGACTTACCTCATTTTCCGTCGGAGAGTGCTCGTGCCTCGTTACAATCCGCAAGCAATCGAACCCAAGTGGCAGGATGTCTGGCTTTCGCAAAAGACCTTCCGCACGCCCGGAATCGCCGAACTCGACCGCTCCCGCCCCAAGTTCTACGCCCTCGACATGTTCCCCTATCCGTCGGGCGCGGGGCTCCACGTGGGACACCCCGAAGGCTACACCGCCACCGACATCGTCAGCCGCCACAAGCGCATGAAGGGCTTCAACGTCCTGCACCCCATGGGCTGGGACGCCTTCGGCCTGCCCGCCGAGCAGTACGCGCTGCGCACCGGCACGCATCCGTCCGTCACCACCAGGAAGAACATCGACACATTCCGTCACCAGATCCAGGCGCTCGGCCTCTCGTACGACTGGGATCGCGAAGTCGACACGACGGATCCCGACTACTACCGCTGGACCCAGTGGATCTTCTGCCGCCTCTACGAAACCTGGTACGACTCCGACATGAAGAAGGGCCGCCCCATCGCGGAGCTTCCCGTCCCCGCCGAAGTGAAGGCCTTGGGCGACGTCGCCGTACGCGACCATGTCGGCGCCAGGCGTCTGGCCTACATGGCCGAAGTCAGCGTGAACTGGTGCGAGACCCTCAAGGCCGTGCTCGCCAACGAGGAAGTGACCGCCGAAGGCAAATCCGTCGAGGGCAACCACGCCGTCGTCAAGCGCCCCATGAAGCAGTGGATGCTGCGAATCCCGCACTACGCCGAACGCCTCATCGACGATCTCTCCGAAGTCGACTGGCCCGAAGCCATCAAGGAGATGCAGCGCAATTGGATCGGCAAGAGCCACGGCGCCGAGGTCGATTTCCGCGTCGCCGGACGCGACGAGGTCATCCGCGTGTTCACCACGCGCCCCGACACGCTCTTCGGGGCCACCTACATGGTGCTCGCTCCCGAACACGCCCTGGTGGACGCGATCACCACAGACGCGCGGAAGACCGCCGTCAAGGACTACCAGATACAGGCATCGCGCAAGAGCGACCTCGAGCGCACGGACCTCGCCAAGGGCAAGTCCGGCGTCTGGACCGGCGCCAAGGCCGTGAACCCCGTGAATGGCGACGAAATCCCGGTGTGGATCTCCGACTACGTGCTCGCCACCTACGGCACCGGAGCGATCATGGCCGTGCCCGCGCACGATTCGCGCGACTGGGAATTCGCCAAGACGTTCGACCTCCCCATCATCCGCGTGCTGGATGGCGGCAAGGAAGACGAATGCTGGGAAGAAGACGGGCCGCACATCAACAGCTCCAACAGCGAGATCTCCCTCGACGGTCTCGGTCTGGAAGAATCCGTCGACAAGATCACCGCCTGGCTCGCGAAGAAGGGCGCCGGCGAACCCAAGGTCAACTACCGTCTGCGCGATTGGCTCTTCAGTCGCCAGCGCTACTGGGGCGAACCGTTTCCCCTCATCCACTGGGAAGACGGCTCCATTTCCCTCGTTCCCGATTCCGAACTACCCGTGCGCCTGCCCGAGATGGAGCGTTTCGAGCCCTCCGGCACCGGCGAATCGCCTCTGGCCAACGCCGTCGAATGGCTGAGTGTGACAGATCCTGTCACAGGCCGCAAGGGCCGTCGCGAAACCAACACGATGCCGCAATGGGCCGGCTCCTGCTGGTACTACCTGCGCTACGCCGACCCGAAGAACAAGGAACGCCTCGTCGACCCCGCGGTCGAGCAGTACTGGCTTCCGGTCGATCTCTACATCGGCGGCGCCGAGCATGCGGTGCTGCACCTCCTGTACAGCAGATTCTGGCACAAGGTCCTGTTCGATCTAGGCCTCGTCAGCCGTTGCGAGCCGTTCCACAAGCTCTACAACCAGGGCATGATCCTCGCCTACGCCTACCTCGATTCCCGCGAGGCCAAGGTCCCGACGGCCCTCATGGTGGAGCGCGACGGCGGCTTCTTCCACAAGGAGACCGGCGAGAAGCTCACCCAGATCGTCGCCAAGATGTCCAAGTCGCTGGGCAACGTCGTAACCCCCGACGAGGTCATCGCCTCGCACGGTGCCGACGCCATGCGCCTCTACCTCATGTTCATGGGTCCGCTCGACAAGGCGAAGCCCTGGCAGATGGGCGGCATCGAGGGCGTGCATCGCTTCCTGTCGCGCGTATGGCGCCTCCTGGTCGACGAAGAAGCCGAGCAGGTCGTCCTGCGCCCGCTCGTCGAGACGGAATCCGTCGAGCTGGAACGCCTGCGCCACCAGACCTGCCTGAAGGTCGACGCCGACATCGAAGGCCTGCGCTTCAACACGGCGATCTCGGCGCTGATGGTGTACGTGAACGGCCTCTTCGAAGCCGGTGCGGTGCCTCGCGTGGCCGCCGAAACGCTCGTGAAGCTGCTCGCGCCCTTCGCGCCGCATCTCTCCGAGGAACTCTGGAACCTGCTGGGACACTCCGCCACGCTGGCCTACGAGCCCTGGCCCGAAGGCGACCCGAAGAAGGCCGAAGACGACGCCGTCGAAATCGCCTTCCAGGTGAACGGCAAGCTGCGCGACACCGTGCGCGTCCCCAAAACCGCCACCAAGGACGAACTGATCGCCCTCGCGAAGGCGAACCCGCGCTTGGCGAAGTTCCTCGAAGGACAAACCGTCGTGAAAGAGATCGCCGTACCGGGCCGCATCGTCAACCTCGTGGTGAAGCCCACCTGAGCATGAACCGGGACGCCTCGGACGGAATCGCGAACGAGGCGTCCCCAGCAAGCGTGTTCGAGGCCGAACTCCTCGCGCACCACACTTGGCCCTGTGCCGCCGAAAAGCGGATGGGCGAGTGGATCCTCCGCGCCTCCGACGGCTTCACGCGCCGCGCGAACTCGGCCCTCGCCATCGGATCTCCCGCCCCCTGCCTGGACGCAGCCCTGGAACATCTCGCCTCGTGGTCGCATCAACACGGCATCGAACCATGCGTCAAGATCACGCCTCTGGCCGAACGATCTCTCGACGCCGCCCTCCAGAGCCGCGGTTGGGCGGTCGCGACACCCGCCCTGGTGCTGAAAGCCGATCTTCGGTGCGCTCCTCCGGAAAGCCCGCCAGAAAGCCTGGGCATGGAGAACGCCTCATCCCGCGAATGGCTCGAGGCTCTCTTCGACTGGGATGGCACAAGCGAAGACAACGCGTTCCGCCATCGCGCCATCCTCGCCCGCATGCCGTCCCCCCTCTTCGCCTCCTGGCGCGAACAGGGCGCGCTTGTCGCCGTCGCCGCCATCGTCCCCATCGGCGATGCGGCCCACCTGTACGACCTCGTCGTCGATCCGGCGCATCGTGGACGCGGGATCGGCGGACGCTTCCTGCGAGCGATCCTGCCGCAGCTGCGGCGAGCCCGCATCCAGAACGCGTTCCTCCAGGTTCTCGATGCGAACACCACGGCCAAGTCGCTGTACGACGCGACAGGATTTGTCCTATCGCACCGCTACCACTACCGCATCGCCCCGCCGACGTAGGTCAGGGCAGATATTCCCAGACCACTACGCCGACGAATTTCGGCTTGCTCGCGAGATATTCGGCCAGTGGCTGCTCTCGCACGGTGCCCGCCTGCGAAGCGTGGCGCAGAAGAGGTTGCAACCCTTCGCGTTCCACCAGGAAACCCGTGTGCAGGATCCCCAGCCCCGGCACCTTGCCCACGAATCCCACGCCCCGGATGCGCGTGGTCGTGGAAGGTTTCGCGAAGAGCGCCAACGCCCTCGCGCGGGTGATCAACGGCAGAAGCACCGCGGTATCGGAGCGCGCCACGCCGCGTTTGCCGTAGAAAGCCTCGCGTGCCAAGACGCGACGATCGATCGAATCGGCCTCGGTGGTGACGAGACGCACACGTCCCGCGAGCGTGTTGGCGGGAAGCCAGTCGGCCTCGGTGTAGTGGTTGCGATGCGCCCACGCCACCTGCCCGCGGTCGTAGCGGATGCGGTCCAGCACCGGCAGGACGGAATCCAGCGTCGAGGCGCGCGCGAAGGCCTCTGAGGTCTCGATGTAGGTCACGCAATCGAAGGAATCGGTGCGGATCCGGGGCGAAGCATCGCCCAGCGCCGTGTCACCCTCTCCGAGAGGCCCACCCTTGTAGGCTCTCCCGAGGAAGGAGCGGGAGACGGAGTCGAGGCGGGCGTGGAAGGACAAAACCACCGCAGATGCAGTACCTCGGTGCACCTGCTCCGGAGGTGCAGCGCAGGAGGCACTGGCAACCAAGCCACAAAGAGCGGCGACATGAAATACCCGAATCAGCGGTACTCTCCCAATCGCTCCATCTGGACCCAACCATCCTTGAGCACAAGGACGCTGGTCTTGGTCGAATTGGTTTGGGATTTGTCGCCGTTGAAACGGATAATCCATTTATCCGTACCCGTTCCGACGCCATCGCTTGAGAAGAAGCTTCCGACGATGTCAGAAAAGACCGTTTGAGTTGCCGCATCGTTGCGGAAAACATTCAATCCCGTCCCCGCATTGATACGAATACCGCTCCCGCTCTGCCCCGTGAATGCGGTGCTTGAGATTTCGATCGCACCATAAAGATTGAATTTGGATCCATATGATCTGAGGTAATCGTAATCGCCAGCCAATTGTATGAATCCATAGAAGTCGCCATCCCAACCAAAATCCGTCAACTTCGAAGAGGATTGCAAGATCTGGACGCTCCCCCGTTGTCCGGAATACCAGCATCCATTTATGTTCCGTGGAATTTCGATGATCCAGAAAATTTTAACACCTGCAGGAAGAATCCGCTGCGCAGATGAAAGCTGATTCAGATTATTGAATCTATTCTTGCCGGAATTAGCGATCTTGATGACGAGATATTGTTTGTTCCACAGGAAGCTTCCAGAAGTAGCTACCTCCTTGTTGTAGATGCAAGCCAATTGACTGGCGTTGGGAGGATAATCATCGCCCGTACCAGTAGCTCCTGATGCATACACGAACTCATTCAATTTGCACGCATCTTTGTATTTTGAGTAAATATTTTCGTATTCAGAATTTGTGTACGTCGCACCCATTCTGCTCACGAAGACTTCCGAAGCTGGATTATTTGCCAAGGTAAGATCTTGTTCTGCCGCAGAATATCCAAGGCTAGTTAGCGTGGGTGGAGTTTCCTTCGCTGGAACGATGTCTAGCGGATGAGCAGAAAAATCAACATCCGTGGAGCGCCACGTACCCGTGACATTTGTGATGGTATTTTTGTACGCCTCCGCGCCATTGTAGGACCACGACGGAGTCGACGTACCAATGAAAAACCACCTTTTCTTCCCTGCAGTCGAGCCAAAAGCGGATGCAAGACTTCCATTCATGACAAGCGATGATTGGAAACGTGCAGCCCCGTTGGCGAATGTTTCCTGACCACCACCGCTAGCGGCCGAAGTTCGATTCAGATATACACCCCCAAGGAATACCATCCCCGCAGTATCCTCAGATCCATTGCGGTCGATATTTTTGATGCCATTGCCAAGCCAAGACTGCCCCTTTACCTTCAGGCAAGGCGCAGCGCCATTCGTCGACCAACTCAAATATGACGGCACCGAAGGAGACGGCGCGTTATTGTCTGTTGCAATACTCCAATAGGAAGCCAAATCCTGTTCGGCCATGAGCGACCCGGCATTTATAGCTATGTGCGAGTACTCTCCAGCGTTCGTTTGGTAAAAATTCAAATCTCCGCGAACGGTGACCCATCCACCGATTTTGTTATCATCCGAATTTTTCCTAGAACCGACGTCCATTCGTCCATTGACCTCAACAACAGCTCCATTGGTCTGAATCCCCCGATCAAACCATGCGTTGATCGTAGATGTTCCACTCTTTCCGACTCTCATTTTGCCTGCGAAATCGAGCGGCATGTCGCGGAACCATATATTCTCGCCGACCGTAATATCCTTGTTGATGGGAGATGGAGATGTTACCCCCCATACATAGAGGGACTTGGCCACCTCAAGCGATCCATCAATCGGCCCGACACCATGTGATAGCGCGGACGAGCTGGAATATGCGTAGCCCGTCACGAGATTGGCACCGAATTTGGCAACCCCTCCTCCACCGATCTTCAGCAAACCTCCAATGATGGAATTGCCAACAACTGTAACAGGTGCCGCCGCACTGCTGTAGATCTCAAGATCCCCACGAATTCTGACCCTGGAAAATGAAGCCGTAGCACCTTTCGCTTGGAGCTTCGTAGTTCCAGTTCCACCGGAGTAGATACCGCCATCGACATTCAAGCCGGCATCCGCATTTTCGATCCCTCCTCGTGCAAGGATTGCATCAGTTGGACCATTCGTCGGGTAGACATTCGTATAGTCAAGACCACGTGCCAAGTAGACGCCACGGGCCTCATAGACTTCTCCATCACGTCCGCGACCAAGGCTACGCAAATAGATGGGCAAGCCTTCGTTCACCAGACCGCTCCCCAATCCGATAATCTGAATTTTGATCGCTGATTGGTCCGGGGTAGCGCTTAAGGCAAACCAGTCGGGCTCCGACGACTGGACCGTGACGGGATCGCCTGAAGAGGAGATGACAACCCAAGATTTGGTCGGATCAGCGATGAACGCCTTGAGTATGGCGAGTGTCACTGTCGGTTTTTGCTGGATACGAGCTGCGGCCAGATTCAGGCCTGAAATAGCGACAATACGCTGGCTCTTCATATTGAAAACGTTGCCAGCCTCGTCGTTATCATGTTTGGCAAGATTCAGGCCGAGGAAACCAAGCATGGTGATGACGATAATCACACCAAGCACAACGAACATTGCCACACCTTTTCGCAGGCTCGTGGGACGTCTGAGTTTGTTTTCAGAAGACATTATTCACCGCCGGGATGATGCGATCGAATGAAAGATTCTCTTTATTCTTGCCTTCGACATTGAAAAGAATCCGGACAGCACCAACAGTCTCCCAAGAAGGAGTAGGCGTTGTGGATTGATCAACCCACGACGAATAGGTCCCGCGAGAAACTCTTTTCAGCTGTATCCCAGAAAGTATTAGCACACATTGCGCCGGATTCGATGGAACCGTTTGCATCCGAGCCGAAATACCAACCCGATACGTCCCCGCTACGGGAGGTGAAAATTCGTATTGAATGAAGCGCGGAGCGCCTGCGGCACCTGGTGCGAAGGGAATTTCGACGTTCGCTCCCCCTAGAGTCGGAGCGAGAATGATCTTGATGCCAGTAGCTCCATCTGTTTGATCCATGAAGGATGGTGAGCCATCAGCCCAAAACGAAATACGATAGGTGGATTTGTTGTCGAGAGTCAGATTCTTGAGGAGGCTGGCATTGCCAACCGATGTCGTCCAGTTGGAAACCGTCCAAGGGCGAGATGTCGCAGATGTTTGATCGACCGAGATTTGAACGGGAGCGGTCAGACTGAAAAGCGTACTCGGTGAAGCCGCTGTTTGATCGGCAATCGTGATCATTTCCGTCGCATCCGAATAAATCCCGTACTGGACACTGAAGCTTTTGACGCCATTCAGAAAGGGGACCCAGGTAGCATTGGTGTATCCGGAAACCCCGCCGCCTCGATTGGCTTTTCGCTCCAATACAGTTCCATTCAATCTATAGCCGATCGTCCATAGATCCGTTTCCGCACATTGGAAATTTTCAAACGGATTGAAAAATCGAAACTCGAGAGAGCTCACCACCGGAGATGCGAAGGACGCCTTGGTCGTAGCATACTGCGTCTCGCTGCATTTGCTCACAGTCACTGTCGTTCCTGAAAGAGTGGTGCGCGTCTTGAAGCCAAGATTCTTGATTTCCTCCTCTATGAGACGCACTCCCTCGCGAGCATCAGCTTGGAGTTTGATTTTCTCCCGAGTCGTGGTGTAGTTCGCATGCTCATCATGGAACAGGTCGAATGCCATAAAAGCAACCAACCCAGAGAGCGCCATGGCGATCAAGAGCTCAATCAACGTGAGCCCTCTGCGCTGATTCATGGCAACACCCCCACAATTACTGTTGAACGTGTCTTGTTTCCCACGACCCACGATACATTGACCTTTACCTGCCTGCCGCCAAGATTCGTCCCACCGCTCGCATATGCTGTTCTCGACCATTGGAGCGTGTAATCACGTCCTGCCTCCGTGATGATTTTCGTGCCCGCATCGGCACCGAATCCGGGAGGCTGGATCGCCATTTCATTGATCAGTTGCATCGCAGCCTCGGCACCGGCCTCGAATCGCAGACTTCCTACCTGCGTCTTTCGGGCCCCCGTCACCATGTAGACAAGTCCAGGCAATACAAATGCCAAAATGACGATGGCAACCAAAACCTCAACGAGAGTATAACCGCCCTTCCTAGTGAGTCTTCCTGATACCATCAGTCTTCCTCCCAGGATACACCCATGTAACGGAATCGTTTCAAAGCAAGCCCTACAGTCCGATTGAAAACAACCGCATAGGCCCTTTTCGTAGAACGACTGGTCGCGAGATACAGCACGCCTGTCTCCATGTCGGAAACAGCGCCTCCACATGCGGTGATGCCATTGACCCAACTTTCTTGAGTCTGGCCGACTTCCAGACACTGCGCGGTCGAGGCCAAGCCGCTCCCTAATCCTCCCGTAACAGTACCGCCGATACCTGTGAATGCGGACGCAGTCGGGATTGGCACACTAGCAGGAAGTCCCAACTGGACGCCAACGCCCGCATGATTCGACCTTTTCGGAGTCGCGACGCCTTCTTCTTTGATCGTCCAGGAGAGTCTTGAATTACCCTCGACAACGACGGTTCCGAAGGTCATCACGTACTTCTTGTTCGTCAGAACAGATCGAGAACGCATCCATTGCATGTCGAGGAACAGCATGTTCGCATCGCCGTCAAGCTGTCCTTCCCGGGTGTATGTCAAGAATTTCGGCACCGCCACGGCGGAGAGGATGCCGATGATCGCGACGACGACCAGGATTTCCACCAAGGTCATGCCGCGCTTGCGGAACGGGCTACTGGAATTGGCTACGCTCACCGAATCCTCCGACACGACGACAGGGGCCATCCCCCTTTTCCACCTTATACCAGTATACCACGGAAAAACACGCATCCTCCATACGATTCAAGCAATTTCGCAATCGTTCCCAGGGAATTTTCAATGTATCGTCCATGCCTTTCATACCTGCATGCGACGCAGAAGTGTTTCATGAAGAATTCCATTGCTGGAAATCGCGTTTCCCGCATCGACACGACGCGATCCATCGAGGGCAGTGAAGCTTCCGCCCGCTTCAGGAAGGATGATCCCCATGGGAGCCACGTCCCAGATGTTCACGACGGGATCGAACATGGCCTCGGCGCGACCGCACGCGACCAGGAAATGCCCGTAGCAATCCCCCCAGCCCCGCGCAACCCCGGCTTCCGCACGCAAATCGGCCCAGGCTTTCCCCCATGGAGAGCGCGACGCCGTGATGGCCGAGCCATCGCACAAAAGGGCATCGGAAATCGACGCGACCGCCGAGACGCGACAGGGAGAACCGTTCAGGAACGCTCCATGGCCTTTGGCCGCCCACACGCTCTCGCCCAGAGCCGGCATGTGGATGACCCCCACCACGGGCTGCCCTTGATCGAGAAGCGCAAGCAGGGTCCCGAAGAGCGGAACGCCGTGGATGAATGCCTTGGTCCCGTCGATGGGATCGACGACCCACTGGAAGCGGGCCTCCGGATGCGAGACTCCATGCTCCTCCCCGATCACGCCATGCTCGGGACGAAGTTCGGCGAGACGCCGCCGCACAAGGAGCTCCGCCTCGCGATCGGCCTCGGTGACCGGCGAGCTGTCGCGTTTCTTCACGACCTCGATCTTCTTCTGGTAGCGCGAGAGGATGGGCTCCTCCGCTTCCTTCACGAGACGGAGTGCGAGAGCGAGTTCGGCTTCGAGATCGTGCGAGGTCATCGTGTCCCAAAGGTAGCTGAACAGGTCCGAAAGCCGGATTGGAGATACCTTTCCCCTCCCTTGCCCGCCTTCTCCAAAACGAAAGCGCCATCCGCCCGTCCAATGACCACGCAGCAGTCTCCGATCCAGCCCAACCTCGCCTTCGACGGAAGCCTTCCCATCCATGCGCGAGTGGACGACCTCGTGGATGCGTTGGTCCGCCATCCGGTCGTGATCCTTGCCGGCGAAACGGGTTCGGGAAAGACCACGCAGATCCCGCGCATCCTGCTCAAGGCGGGATGCGGCAAAAGCCGTCCCGTGGTGGTCACCCAGCCGCGCCGCGTCGCGGCGATGTCGCTCGGTCGGCGCGTGGCCGAAGAAATGAAGGTCGAGGGAACGGGATTCGTCGGGCACAAGGTTCGTTTCGACAATCGGACGACCGCCGCGACACGGGTCGTGTTCGCGACCGATGGCGCTCTTCTCGCCGAACTGGGAAGCGACCCCGACCTGCGCCGCTACGACGCGATCGTGGTCGACGAAGCCCATGAACGCAGCCTCAATGTGGACTTCCTCCTGGGAGTGCTGCAACGCATCCGGCGACGCCGTCCGGATCTGCGCATCGTCATCGCCTCAGCCACCATCGACACCGAAGCCTTCGCGAAGGCTTTCGCCGATGCGCGAGGCGTTCCCGCCCCCGTGGTCCAGGTCGAAGGACGCTCCTACCCTGTCGACATCCTCTACCGCGACGAGCTGGTGGACGAAGACGACGACGAGACCCTTCCCGAGCGCACGGCCGCCGCGATCCGCGAAATGCTGGAACTGGGGGAGGGCGACCTGCTCGCCTTCCTTCCCGGCGAACGCGAGATCCGCGAGACGCAACGCCAGCTGGAGAAGACGCCGACGCGCAATACGGAAATCGTCCCGCTGTTCGGACGACTTTCGGCCGCCGACCAGGATCGCGTCTTCCACCCAGGGCCCAAGCGGCGCGTGATCCTCTCCACCAACGTCGCCGAGACCTCCGTGACCGTGCCGCGCATTCGTCTGGTGGTCGACACGGGGCTCGCGCGCATCGCCCGCTACGCGCCGCGCACGCGCACCAAGCGCCTGCAGATCGAAGCCGTCAGCCAGGCGTCGGCGCGCCAAAGAGCCGGACGTTGCGGACGCGTTGCGCCCGGAATCTGTCTGCGCCTCTATTCGCGCGAGGATTTCGAGCAGCGCGAAGCGCAGACGCTCCCCGAAGTGCGGCGGGCCGATCTGTCCGAAGTCATCCTGCGCCTCCTGGACCTGGGGCTCGGCGCGCCGGAGGACTTCCCGTTCCTGGATCCTCCCGAACGCCGCCAGATCTCCGACGGCTGGCAGCTCCTGCGCGAACTCGGAGCCGTCGACGACGAGGGCGCTCTCCTGAAGACGGGACGGCGCATGGCGCGCCTGCCGCTCGACCCGCGCAGCGCGCGCATCCTGGTCGAGGCCTCGCGGGAGCACTGCCTGCGCGAAGCGGTCGTCCTCGCCTCCGGACTCTCGATCCCCGATCCGCGGGAACGCCCCGAAGGGAAGGAAGATGCCGCGAAGCAGGCGCAGAAGCCCTTCGAGGACCGCCAGAGCGACTTCCTGTCGCTTCTGAACCTGTACGAGGCCTGCGAGAAGGAGCTGGGCGCGGAAGGCTCGGGGAACCGTCTGCGCAAATTCTGTCAGAAACACTTCCTGAGCTACCCGCGCATGCGCGACTGGCGCGAAGCGACCCGGCAGGTCTCGCGCCTCCTGGCAGAGGACCCCGAGCTCGATCCCGGACAACAGAAGGGATCGGCCGACTACGGGCAGATCCACCGCGCGCTTCTCGCCGGATTTCTTTCCAACGTCGCGCGCCTCGACGAAGAGGCGTTCGCCCGGACGCGCAAGGGCGACAAGGACGCGCAGCGGCGGGCGGGCGTCCCCTATCGCGTCGCCCGCGGGCGCACGGCGGTTCCATGGCCGGGGTCTGTGCTCGCCCGCGCCTCCTGCACCTGGCTCGTGGCCGCGGAAGTCGTCGAGACGAGCCGCACCTGGGCGCGCACCTGCGCCGAAGTGGACCCGGCCTCGATCGAGGCCGTCGCGGGCGATCTCGTGAAGCGCGAATACGGACCCGCCCGGTGGGACGAAGCCGGACAGCAGGCCGTGTGCGAAATGCGCATCCTGCTGTGGGGATTGCCACTGGTCTCCGGACGGCGCTGCCGCGCGATCGAAGCCGACCCGGATCAGGCGACCCTGTGCTTCGCCCGCGAAGCCCTGGTCGAAGCGCGCCTCCAGGGACGTTTTCCGTTCCTGGAAGCCAACCTCGCGTTGCGCGAACGGATCCGCGGCCTGGAGGACAGGACACGTCGCCGCGCCCTGTGGGTGGGTGAGGACGCCGAGGCGGAATGGTATCGCGCGCGCCTGCCGAAAGGACTCGGAAGCCGTTCCGACCTCCAGGGACACATCAAGGCGAACGGCGACGCCGCGCTGCGGATGACGGAATCCGACCTCATCTCCGACCCGTCCCTCCTGCCTCGCGGCGACGCGTTCCCCGACCGATGGAAAGCGGGTGGCCTCGATCTCGCCCTGTCCTACCGCTTCTCGCCCGGCGATGACGACGACGGCGTCGTCCTTCTCGTGCCCGAGACGCAGCTCGGGCAGATTCCGGATGCCGCGCTCGAATGGTCCGTGCCTGGCCTCCTGCCGGAGCGCATCGAAACGCTCCTGCGCGCGCTCCCCCGCGACTTGCGCGCGCCCTTGATCCCCCTGGGCGACTCGTCGCGCAAGGCCGCGATCTTCGTGGATCCCCTCGCGGGACGCAAGCCGTTGCGCGAAGCGCTCGCGGAATGGGTCCGGTCGCGCGGCATCCCGCTCAAGGCCGCCCTCTTCCCGCAGGAATCCGACCTGCCTCCGCACCTGCGCTTCCTCGTGCGAGTCCTGGGCCCCAAGGGAGAAGCGCTCGGCGAGGGCCGCGAACTCCCCGAACTGCGCACGCGTTTCGCCGAACGCATGCGACGTCTCCAGCTCGAAGCCTCGAAATCGGCTCTCGGAACCGCGTTGCGCCGCGATCTGCGCGACTGGCCTCGGGATCTCGATCTCCCCGCCCAGGAAGAGATCCGCGTCTCGGGCGCCCTTCCCATCGTCCTCTTTCCCGCTCTTGCGGAGGGCGACCAGAATGTCGAGGTTCGCCGCTTTCCCACCCAGGAGGAAGCGCGCCTTTCGCATCACGCGGCGGTCTCGAAGCTCCTTTCCTGGACCGTCGACGGATCGGACCATCTGCTGGCCTGGCTTCCACGCGACGTGAAGCTCCCGCAGGACATCCTTCTGCCGCTGTCGGCCTTCACCGACGCGCGACTCTTCCACCAGGGACTGTGCGAGTCACTGAGATCCCACGCCCTCGAGAGCGGACGGAATCCGTCCATCTCGACGCGGGAACGGCCGGGGCCGCGCGACGTCGCCTCGTTCTCCCTCGCGCTGGACGAGGCGCGCCGCCGCATACGATCCGGACGAGGCGAGGCCGTGGCGATCGTGCGCGCCCTGGTCGCCGCGCGGACGGCCTTCGAAGACGAGGCGCGCCGCATTCCATCGCATCGCCCCGACCTCGCCCGCCTGGCCGAGCTAACCCGGGAGCGCCTCTGGCCCGCCGGTTTCCCGGCGAACACGCCCTGGGAAACGCTCTCTCGGATTCCCGCCTGGTGGAAAGCCGCCGCACGCCGGATCGCCAGCGCGAAGGACAATCCCGCGCGCGACCTGCAACGCGTGCAGGAGTTCGCCCCTCTGGCGAAAATGCTCGCGACAAGAACCGGCAGCACCGCGCCACCCGCGCGCTGGCCCGGCAAGCTCGGCGATCCCGATCCCCTCGAACAGCTCTCGGAGCTCGCGTTCCTCCTCGAGGAATTCCGCATCCAGATCTGGGCGCAGGAAACCGGGACGGCGATCCCCGCGAGCCGCAAACGAGTCGAAGAGGCCTTCGCCGCCGCAGGATTCTGAACCGACCCGCGAGCGGAACAGGAAACCGACGATGGTGCTGCCGCACCGTTTCCAATTCCAACGGTTCAGGTTATCGTTCCCCATCCAGCTTCGCTCGCGATCCATCGTCGCATCGATGGATCGCCGTGTCGCCGGATTCAAACCCTCGCCATCACTCTCATCGGAGTCTCCATGCGTTCCTTCGCCTTCGTCCTTTTCTGCGCCGCCGGCCTCGTGTCCGCTGCTTGCCCCACCTGGGTCGGGCAGACCGCCCCGTATTCCGTCAACACGATCGTCGCCTACAACGGCGCGAACTACAAGGTGATCCGTACTCTCGACAACGGCTGGATCTCCCCGACCGACACATGGTTCTGGTCGGCCACCACCGAGACCTGCGCCGCCGCGACCACGGGCAGCGCCACCCTCGCAGCAGCGACGGTCACCAATGCGGTGGCCTCCGTTCCCAAGACGATGCTCGTCACCATCGAAGGCACCAAGCAGGGCAAGTTCAAGGGTGAATCCTTGCGCGCGGGCCAGCAGAACAAGACCGAAGCCTGGAACCTGTCGCACACGATCACGTCACCGCGCGACATCGCGACAGGCCAAGCAAGCGGCAAGCGCCAGCACGGCGCGCTCACCATCACCAAGGCCTGGGGTGCGGCAACTCCGCAGATCTTCCAAGCTCTCGTGACGAACGAAGTCCTGAAGACCGTCCTGATCGAGTACTACCAGATCACAGCGGATGGCGTCGATGAAGTTCGCGGTACCATCAAGCTGACGAACGCGACGATCTCGAATGTCGTCCGCAACTCGGACGCCTCGGGCCAGATGGTCGAAGCCGTTTCCTTCACCTACCAGCGCATCGAGCTGGAGGACAAGGTCGGAAAGACCGCAGCCACGGACGACTGGACGAAGTAAAAGGAGGGAGAAGCGCCTCTCGACCCGAGAGACGCTTCTCACCGACCTCAGTCCTTGAGGACCACTGGTGCGACGGCTTGCCACCCTTCGCCACGCACCACGAGCAGCTTGAGCCCGGAGAGGCGGCTGTCGAGGTGCATCGAGAGATCGGAGCCATCGAGGCTGTAGGAGCCAAGATCGACGGCAGCTTGGCCAGCAGGCGAGACGAGCGAAATGGATGCGGCCCCCTGCTTGGCGACGCGCACGCTCAAGACTCCCTTGGCGAACCGAGCCGAAATGCCGACCGAAGAGGATGTGCGCAGAGCACGTCCCTGGACGCCTACGGGAGCATCGGCCAGAGCGATGTCGTCGATGAAGATTCCCTGCCAGGACAAGGCGTTGCCGCCGCCGAGAAGGAAGTCGAAAGCTCCGGTCCCCGCCGCCGTGGGCGAGAAGCTGTAGCTGTAGTTGTGCCAGATCGTGTCCTGGGGAATGCTGTCGCTCTTCTTGAACATCTGGGTGCCGCCAACCGTCACACGAACACCGATCGGGTGCTGACCGCGAACATCGTCCCTCTTCTCGACGCGAGCGCGGAACGACACGTAGTAGGTGGTGCCCTTGACGAGCTGGATGCCGGACTGGGTCATCTTGAGAGTGGTGTCGGGCAGCGCCTGGTAGTTGTTGTCCTTGGCATAGCAGACCGTATTGCTGGTGTTGCCAGGCTCGGACTGGGTATTGATCGCCCAACCGTTGTTGTTGACACCCCAACCCACCCACTTGGTCCCATCGGAGCAATCGCCGCCGGAAAGGAGGCTCGTGACCTGGCCCTGCTTGCGGAAGGTCGCCGTGATCGTCTTGGCCGCATCCATGGTGATGATGAGGGGGTTGGTGCTGCCGGAGACATCACCAGACCAGCCCGTGAAGTCGTAGCCGGCCGTCGGAGTGGCCGTCAGAGTCACGGAGGTGCCGCGCACATAGCCATCCGTCGGCATGACCGGACTGGTGGCGACCGTACCATTGGTCGCGTTCACGGTGAGCTTGACAGGCGAGTTGTCGGCAACGAAGGTGGCGCCGAGGGTCTTGTTGCCCGTCATCACGATGGCGACCGGCGATGCGGTGGACGTAGATGCGCCCGTCCAGGCCGAAAACTTGTAGTTGCCGATCGCCGATGCCGTCGCAGTCACCGTGGTGCCGGAGTCGTACGAGCCGCCAGCAGGACTCAGCGTGATCGTGCCATTGGTAGGCGTGGTCACGGTGAGCGTGTACTTGGGCTTGGTCGTCGAAGTGAACGTCGCACCGATCGTCTTGTTGCCGGTCATCACGATGGTGATGGGAGACGTGGTGGATGTGGAAGCACCTGTCCAAGCCGAAAACGCATAGTTCGTGGAGGCCGTGGCCGTGACCGTCACGCTCGTGCCGGAATCGTACGAACCTCCGGTAGGGCTCAGCGCGATCGTGCCATTGGTGGGCGTGGTCACGGTGAGCGTGTACTTGGGCAGGGTGGTCGATCCGCAGGTCTTGAGCGTGGAGCTCGCGAGCTGGGTGCGCAGGGCAGTGGTTCCCCAAGAGCTCCCCGGGAGCGCTTCCATGAGGGCGATCACACCATCGTTGATGCGCGCCTTGAGGTTGCTGGCATCGCTCCACCCCGCATTGGGACTGGTGGCGGTTCCACCCGTACCGTAACCGTCATCGGCAATCATGCCTTTGCCATCGGAAACGGACCAGACCGTCGCCCAACTCGTGATGTCCTTGATCGTGGCACCGGGGAGTGAAACACCACCCGAGGTGTTCATGAACTTGACCTTGGTGAGCGGAACCATGTTGGGCAGGACAGCGCTCTGGTCTTTCCAGGGCGATATGTCCATGGAGATCCAGGCGTTGGGCATCTGGCCCAGGATGACATCGATGATGTCGGACAGAAGCGTCTTGGCATCGGCGTAGGAAAGGGGACTGCCCTGCGTTCCTTCCGTGTACTGGATGAAGTCTGGCTCCAGAGCCCAGATCATGGGCTTGGTCGTACCCCAATTCGATGCGGCAAAGGCCGCGTATGTCTTGTATTGGTTGAGGATCGTGGCTCGGTTGGCCTTGATGTAGGCCGCTCCGCCAGTGCACAACGTACCGCTTCCCCCACTCATGTTGCAGTCGGTCAGGTTGCTGGCGAGTTTCGCGCCTTCGGCGATGATGTACGTGTACCAGACGGGAGTGACACCCAGCGTCTTGGCATCCGCGAGCATCTGGCCTTCCTTGTCGCCCTTGGGCGCTGGAGTGACCTTGGTCGAACCATTCTGGGTCCAGCCCACGAAGTTCGCGATGAAATTGATGTCCTTGGGCATCTGAAGCTCGGACACATCTCCGCAATTCGGCCGGTAGTAGCTGCAATTCTTGGAGATGTGCTGTCCCCAATCCACGCCGAAATTGAACGTGCAGAGGGAAAATTCGGCGGACATGGCAGATGACGAAGCCAAGCCGATAGCGGCAAGTGCCCGGAGCAATCGTGTTCGGATCATGGGTCTCTCAGGAATGGCGTTCTGAAATGGGGACCTAAGGATCCAATTTAGGTAAATCGCTCCGTTCTGCTGGTCATCCGCACATTCCAGCCACTCATGCGGATTCTCCCGGAACCACTTTTCTGAAGATTCGAGCTACTTGGTGAAGCCGTCGTCGACCATGCGATTAGCCACCTTCTCGATCGTTTCAGGCTTGTCATAATAGCCTGAATCGACTTTTTCTCGCGCCTCTTCCACCTTCTCGAGCCTGATTTCAGGGCTTGCCGAGGCAAGTTTCGCGACACCATGACCAGCACTTCGGGTGTGGCCTCCATCGGAACTGAGTTCCACGCGATCACGGGAGCCGGACTTCGCCACGGAGACCGTCTTGCGAGGGTTCGGCGACTCCACCTTCCAGGCTCCAGCCGAGCCATTGATTCTTTGGATATCCATGACAATGGCCCTCCCCCGCTTCCTTCATCGGATGATTGCGCGACAACCTGAAGGAATTACGGGCCGGACGAAAACATACCCTCATCGGGGTTGTCAGTTCGAAATTTCCTGCTCCCCGGAGAGGATCTGGAACAGACGGTCGATGGCGACCATCTCGAACAGATCGTGGATGTCCTCCGAAAGGTTGAGGAGACGGATGTCGCCTCCCTGGGAACGAACCTCCTGGAGGAGATGGATGAGCATCCCCACTCCGGAACTGTCGATGAACTGGACATCGGCCAGATTCACGACGAGATCGCGCTGACCGTCCTTCAAGCAAGTGCGTACGAACGCCTTGAACTCTCCGACTTCATTTCCTCGAATCTGTCCGCGGACATCGAGCACAGTCGCTCGCCCCACGATTCTTGGCTGTATCTCCATATGCTTCTACCTGGTTTCCCTGCCGGAAACGGGGAATGCCACCTCGACGATGGTGCCGCGTCCTTCCAGCGATTGTACCCTGAATGTGCCGCCGAGTAAAGAGGTCAATTGCCGAGAAATCGCAACCCCCAACCCGACCCCCCCCTGGCGGGTGGTGAAAAACGCCTCTCCCATCTTGGCCAATACATCCGCGCCCATTCCGACTCCATTGTCGCGGACACGAAACTTGACGCCCCCCTCCACGCTGTCGATCTCGAACAGGATGCGCCCCTTCCGGTCGATGGAAAGCGCCTGGAGGCCGTTGATTCCGAGGTTCGAAAGGATCTGGACAAGCATATCCCGATCCAGATGGATCCTGGGAGCGACGACCAGAGCCCGGATGTCGATCTGGACGTCGGCGATGCCCATGGTCGTGGCGCGAGCCCGAACCATCTCGACGACCTCCTGGATGACGTCCATGGGGGAGAATTCCCGGATCGAAGGGGTCCTGGTCCGGGAATAGTCGAGGAACTCCGCCAAGATGCGATCGAGACGCTTCGACTCCCGGCGGATCAATTCGAGCAACTGGCGATCGTCGGAGGCGAGATCCGGATTCTGTCCCAGCAGCTGGCTCGACCCCGTGATGCTCGCGAGGGGATTGCGGATCTCGTGGGCGATGCGCGCCGCCATGTGGCCAAGGGTTGCCATGCGCTCCGCATTGCGGACTTCCTCCTCCATCCGCCGAATCGCCGAGATGTCGTCGATGGTGACCACCAGGGAGCGCAAGCGTCCCTCGAGGAGCGTGGGAGCGACCTGCAGCCGCAGCCAGGCCCCCGCCTCGGTGCGGCACTCGCGCTCTGACAATTCTTGTCGTCCGCCCCGGACCTGTTCGACGAGGACCATGAGGTCGCTTCCCCAGGGCTCGGCGAAGGCGATCTCCTCCAGCCGCACGCCGGGATGGAGGGGGCCGTGGAGGACGGCGACCGCCGCGGAATTGAAATAGAGGATCCGATCGGCGACGTCGACGACCACGACTCCGTAGGAAAGGCGGTTGAGAACGCCATCGAGATCGAGACGCGCCATCTCGAGATCGCGCGCCTTGCCTTCGACGAGGTTGCGCTGCTGCTGGAGACTCGTCGCAAGGAACGCCGTGAGGCCACCCAGCAGACCGGACTCGAGGGTGAGCAGAATCCAGCGGAAGAGGATCGTGCGCACCTCGTGCATCTGCAGAGGGGGAAAGAACGGCAAGGCTCCCGTCTCGGCGGCGGCGACCACCCCCAGCAGGGAAAAGGTCAGGAAGACCGAGACCAGAGCACCGATCCCTCCGAACAGGAATCCGGACAGCGTGGAGATCAGGACGAACAAGAGCCCGAAATCGGACGTGACACTGCCATCGGCCACGAGCAATCCCGCCACCAGGACATGCTCGGCGACAAGCAGGACCGCGAGGGCCGGACGCATCCAGATCGAAGGACGCGCCAAGGTCCGCCAACTTCGTCCGGCAAGGATCGTCGAATCGTTCCCGTGCGTCCAGACGATGCCCGCCAGGAACAGGAAGTTCGCGAGCCCGTAGAGCCCCACTCCACCCCACAGGAACAGCGAAACGGGAACAGTGCCGACCCCGACCAGAAGAGCCAGGGGGATCAGGAGACGGGTGAAGACCACCCATCCCTGCCCGACGGGGAAATGCCCTGATGTCATCCCATCTGACCGGCCATCTCGAACATCGGCAGATACATGGCGATGAGCACCGCGCCGATGATGCCGCCCAGGACGACGATCACGAGGGGCTCGAGCATGCTCGTCAACGATTCGACGGCGGCCTCGACCTCCTCGTCGTAGAAGTCGGACACGCGCGTGAGCATGTCGGACAGACCGCCCGTGCGTTCGCCGACGGAGATCATGTGGATGACCATGGGCGGGAACACTCCCGTGGCTTTCAGCGGCTCGGCGATGGACTGTCCACCCGAGATGGCCTCGACCGTGCGGAAGATGCCCGCCTCGAGCACGACGTTGCCGGACGTGCGCGCGGTGACGGTGAGGGCGTCGATGATGGGCACGCCCGAAGAGAGGAGCGTCCCCAATGTGCGACAGAATCTGGCGACAGCGCCCTTGCGCTGGAGATCTCCGAACAGCGGCATCTTCAACATGACGCCGTCCCACCAGAAGCGGAACGGGGGGCTGCGCTTGAGAGCCTGCAGGAAGGTGACGACGCCGCCGATGGCGAGGAGCGCCATCCACCAGAAGTTCGCCTTCAGGAAGTCGGAGGCGGCCATGACGGCGCGCGTGGGCGCGGGCAGCTGGCCACCGAGATCCTTGAACATGTTGGCGAAGACGGGCACGACCAGCGTGAGGAGCGCGACCACGCAACCAGCGGCGACCACGGCCACGAGCACGGGATAGGTGAGCGCGCCCTTGATCTTGCGACGCAGGCGTTCGGCGGATTCCTGGTATTCGGCCAGGCGATTGAGGATCGTATCCAGAATGCCGCCCGCCTCGCCCGCGCGGACCATCTGGCAGTAGAGCTCCGTGAAGACCGGCTTCTGCTTCTCCAGGGACTCGGCCAAGGTGCCGCCTCCCTGGATGTCGGCGGAGACCTTGCGGATGCGCTGCCCGAGCTTCGGGTTTTCGCACTGCTCGGCGAGGATGTCCAGGCACTGGATGAGTGGAAGACCGGCCTGGTTCATCGCCGAAAACTGTCGCGTGAAGCGGCTGATGTCCTTGAGACCGATGCCCGTCCCGAAGGAGAAGCCTCCGCTGCCGGCGCGCTTCACCACCGCGTCCTTGATGCGCTTCTTCTTCACCAGGACCTTGGCGGCCTCGAGATTCTCCGCCTCGAACGTTCCCTCGATCGTGGTGCCGTTCGTGGCCTTGCCCTTGTACGTGAACTTCGCCATGAGTGTCTCCCGATGCCTTTAGGGATCAGAGTCGGAAATTGCCGGAAATGAACTTTTCCAGCTGTTCGTTGTCGCCGGAATAGATCATCGCGTCTTCGCGGGTGATCTTGCGCTGGAGCACGAGCTTGGCCAGATCCATGTTCAGGGTCTGCATGCCGTACTTCTGGCTGACTTCCATGATGCCCTGGATCTGGTGGAGCTTGTCGTCGCGGATGAGCGAACGGATGGCAGGCGTCACGACGAGGATTTCCGTCGCGCACACGCGTCCGCCGCCGATCTTCGGAATGAGCTGCTGGCAGACGACGCCTTCGAGGACGAAGGCGAGTTGCGCGCGCACGGCGTCGCGTTCACCCTGTTCGAACATGTCGATGACGCGGTTGATGGTCTGGGGGGCGGAGTTGGTGTGCAGGGTCGCGAAGGTCAAGTGGCCCGTCTCGGCGATCTGGAGGCCGATGCCGACGGTTTCCCGGTCTCGCATTTCGCCCAGGAGGACGACGTCGGGGTCCTGTCGCAACGCGACCTTCAGCGCCGAGCCGAAACTCGCCGTATCGGAGTAGACTTCGCGCTGGTTGACGATGCACTGCTTGTGCTGGTGCACGAACTCGATCGGGTCCTCGATCGTGAGGATGTGCTCGTTGCGCTCGATGTTGATCTTGTCGACCATGGCCGCGAGCGTCGTGGATTTGCCGGAACCAGTGGGCCCGGTGACGAGGACCAGGCCTCGCGGACGATCGCAGAATTCGGAGATCGTGCGCGGGAGGCCCAGATCTTCGAAGCTGCGGATGTCGGTGGGGATGTGGCGCAGCACCATCGCCGTGTTGCCCCGCTGCATGTAGACGTTCGCACGGAAGCGCGCCTCGAAGGGGCGTCCATCGGACATCTGGTGGCGGATGCCGAAGGAGAAGTCGACCTGGCGACCGCGCTCCTTGTCGAGATCGAAGTCCTCGAACTTCTTCTTCTGCTCCTCCTTCATCACGCTGTAAGCGACCTGCTGAGCCTCTTCTGGTGTCAGAGGATGATTGTCGTAGGGGCGAAGGGAGCCGTCGACGCGAAACATCGGTGGGGCGTTCACCGTGATATGGAGGTCGGAGGCCTTCCATTCGATCATTCGCGTGATGAGGTCGAGAACGCTGACCATGGCACCTTTCGGCCGCAGGGCTGCGGCAAGGAGAAAAAACTCAGGACTCGGTGGTTCGGATGACTTCCTGGGCCGTCGTAAGCCCGTTCTGGAGCATCTTGAGCGCGGCCAGGCGCAATGTCAGGACGCCGTCGGCAATGGCCGCCTCGCGAATTTCATCGATGCTCGCGCGATCGATGATGAGCTGCTTGATCGTGGACGAGATGGGCATGATCTCGTAGATGCCCTGCCGCCCCTTGTATCCGGAACCGGCGCAGGCGTCGCACCCCTGTCCCTTCTTGAGGACGAGCTTTTCCCATGCCTCGTCGTCCAGATGCAGGAGACGCTGGAGAGCGGGCGTCTTGCCTTCGGGATCTTCGACCCCGCAATCGGGGCAGACCTTGCGCACGAGGCGCTGGGCCATGATGAGACGCAGCGAACTCGCCACCAGGAAGGGTTCGATTCCCATGTCGACGAGACGGTTGATCGTGCTGGGCGCATCGTTGGTGTGCAGCGTGGAGAGCACGAGGTGGCCCGTGAGCGCCGCCTTCACGCCGATCTCGGCCGTCTCGAGGTCGCGCATTTCGCCGACCATGATGACATCCGGATCCTGACGCAGGAAGGAACGCAGGGCCGCGGCGAAGGTGAGGCCGATCTCGGAGTGCACCTGGACCTGGTTGATGCCGTGGAGGTTGTATTCGACGGGGTCTTCGGCCGTCATGATGTTGATGCCCACGTCGTTGATCGTGGACATCGCCGAGTACAGCGTGGTGGACTTGCCCGAGCCCGTGGGGCCGGTCACGAGGATCATGCCGAAGGGCGCCTCGATGGACTCCTGAAGATCGCGCAGACCGCGCTCGTGCAGGCCGAGCTTGGTGAGATCGAGCTGCAGGTTGGTCTGGTCGAGGATACGCATCACGACCTTCTCGCCGAAGATGCACGGCAAGCACGAGACGCGCAGGTCGACCGTGCGGCCCTGCTGGGTCTTGAGCTTGATGCGGCCATCCTGGGGAAGGCGCCTCTCCGAGATGTCGAGGTTCGCCATGATCTTGATGCGGCTGATGATGGCGTGGCGCAGCTTGAAGGGAAGCGAACTGATCTCGCGCAACGTGCCATCGACACGGTAGCGCACGCGCATGACCTTCTCGTAGATCTCGACGTGGATGTCGGAAGCGCGCATCCGGATGGCATCGAGCAGGAGCTTGTTGACGAGCTTGACGAGCGGGGCGTCGTCGATGGCGGCGAGCGCGGCGGAAGCGGCGTCGGCATCGTCGTTCTGGTCCTTGACGACCTCCATCTCGTCGCCGACCGCGCCGAGGATGTCCTGCATCTCCTTCTGCATGGAGCTCCGGAAGAACTTCTCCAGGCAGACCTTGATCTGGCTTTCGGTGGCGACGACGGGCTTGACCGCGCAACCCGTGATGAACTTGATCGCGTCGAGGACGTAGACGTTCTTGGGGTCGGCCGTGGCGACCGTGAGCACCTTGTTGGTACGGCTCACCGCGATGATGGTGTACTTGAGACAGAGGTCTTCGGGAATGATGCGGACGACGTCTTCTTCGAGTTCGATGTCCGGAAGCGCGATATGGCCGAGGTTCATCTGACGCGCCACGAAGGAGGCGATCTCCTCTTCGTCGAGGAGGGCTCCCACCCGAACGAGATTCTCGCCGAGTTTCCCACCCATCGAGCGTTGGCTCTTGAGCGCCATCAGCAACTGTTCCTTGCTGATGAGTCCGCTCTCGACCATCATTTCGCCGAGCTTCAGGGCCACGCGTTCTCCGTTGGTCAGACCTCCATCGCGGGAAGGCCGGAAATACGATTCTCCGAAAGATACTCCCGTCCATCCAAGACCGCGCCTCAGGTTTCCGGGCCCGGTGATCGTACCATCGTTCACGCCCCTGGTACACCCCCATGACCCCTCGTCCTTCGAGCCGACCCGGGGGAACACATCTTGTCCCCTGCTACCTCCGCGATGCTCGTCGGATGTACTATTCAGTCTTTCCTTTCGCGTCCGGGTCATGTGCCTCACCGCCTCCCCGGACTCCGCCCCGCGGGGCGGACCCACGACCACACGCGACGTCCGCACCGGGCGCCGCCCACGGGAGAACCACCATGTCCGGCCACTCCAAATGGGCAACCACCAAGCGCAAGAAGGCCAAGATCGACGGCGCACGCGCCAAGGTCTGGAACCGCATCAACAAGGAACTGACGGTCGCGTCGCGCATGGGTGGCGAAGATCCTGAAGCCAATCCCCGGTTGCGCCTGGCCGTGACCAGGGCGAAAGCGGCCAACATGCCGGCCAAGAACATCGAGACCGCGATCCTCAAGGGCGCGGGCAAGCTCGAGGGCCAAAGCTACGAGGAAATCGTCTACGAGGGCTACGGTCCCACCGGAACCGCGATCATCATCGAGTGCGTGACCGACAACAAGAATCGCACCGTCGGCGAACTTCGGAACCTGTTTTCCAAGAACGGGGGCAACCTCGCCCAGGACGGCGCGGTCGCTTGGATGTTCGAGCAGAAGGGCAAGGTCGTGGTCCAGGTCCCCTCCTACACGGAAGACCAGGCGACCGAACTCGCCATCGAGTGCGGCGGCGAAGACGTCCAGCTCGGCGAAGACGGCTGGGAGATTCTCACCGCTCCCGAAGACCTCGCCCAGGTGGCCAAGGCCGTCGAGGGCAGGAAGCTGACGGTCACCGAGGCGGAATTCATCCGCATCCCCAAGAACATGTGCTCCGTCTCCGACGAAGACGCGGTGAGGGTGCAGAAGCTCCTCGACATCCTGGACGACCAGGACGACGTGCAGAACCTGTACTCGAACGTCGAATTCTCGGACGAGTTTCTGGAGAGCCAGGAATAAGCTTGAAGGTTTTGGGCATCGATCCAGGCAGCATCCGCTGCGGCTACGCGCTCCTCGAGGATCTCGGGGGGCGCGTTCCTCTCTTGCGGGAAGCCGGAACCTGGAATCTCGGCTCATCCTCTCCCCTGCCCCATCGCCTCGGACTCCTGCAAACACGGGTCGAAGAGGCGCTCGATGCACACAAACCAGATTGTCTGTGCATCGAGGAGAGTTTCGTCCACCTCAACGTGCGCAGCGCCATGGTCCTCGGGCACGCTCGCGGCGTCGTGATCGCCTGTTGCGCGCGTCGCGACATGGAGATCCTCGAGCTTTCCCCCTCCGAAGCGAAGAAGACCATCGCAGGATCGGGGCGAGCCACCAAGGAGGCTGTGGCCGAAATGTGTCGTCGACTGCTCGCCCTCGAATCGCTGCCCGTGGGACCCGACGCATCGGACGCCCTCGCGCTGGGCCTCGCCGCGCTTTCACGCGGGAAGACGTCGGCCCTGCTCGGCGCGGAGAAGGCACGGGGCGGATTCGACCTGGAAGCGTATCTGAAGCGGATCGGAAAAACCTCAGGCTGAACCCGCAGGTTTCGATTTCCCTCAACCAGCGGCGACGTACCTTTCCGTCCATGATCGAATTCGTCCGCGGGCGCATCGTGGCGCGCGAATCCACCAGACTCGTCCTGGATGTAGGCCCCATGGGGCTGGGCATCGACGTGCCGTCGTCCGTATCCCTCACCGCCGGGGCCACCGGATCGGAATGCACCCTCCACACCATCCTCCTGGTGCGTGAGGACGCCATGCAGCTCGTCGGATTCGCCACGGACACGCAGAAGAAGATGTTCCAGGCGCTCACGAGCGTATCGGGGATCGGCCCCAAGGTCGCCTTGCGCGTCCTCGGCGAAATCGAACCGTACGACCTCGCCGGCACGATCGTGCGTGGCGATCTCGCGCGTCTGACCAAGATCCCGGGCATCGGCAAGAAGACCGCCGAAGTGCTCGTGGCGCACCTGCGCGACGCGATGGCGAAATCCACCACCGGCAAGGCCGCTCCGCGCGCCATGTCGCTTCCCGTCGGAGCCATCCCCTCGGGCGGCAACGCCCAGGACGCCATCCTCGCCCTCCAGGCCCTCGGCCTCGACGCCGCACGGGCCGAAGCGGCCGTGCGCGCCGCCTCCGTCGAACTCGGCCCCGACGCCGACACGTCGATCCTCGTCGCCAAGGCTCTCCAGAGGAACTGAGGATGGACGACCGACTCCTCAATCCGGTGCAGCGCACCGAGGATCTCGACAACGAGAACATCCTCCGCCCCAAACGTCTGACGGATTTTGTCGGACAGGCGGAACTGCGCGAGAATCTCGGCATCTTCGTGCAAGCCGCGCGCGAACGCGGCGAAGCCCTCGACCACGTCCTGTTCGCCGGCCCTCCGGGCCTGGGCAAGACCACCCTCTCGGCGATCATCGCCCAGGAGATGGGATCGGCCCTGAAGGTCACCTCCGGCCCCGTGCTCGACAAGCCGTCCGACCTCGCCGGTCTCCTCACCTCGCTCAATCCGGGCGACGTCCTGTTCATCGACGAGATCCACCGGCTGAACCGCACCATCGAGGAATACCTCTATCCGGCCATGGAAGACTTCGCGATCGACATCATGCTCGATTCGGGACCGGCCGCGCGATCGGTCCACCTGCCGTTGCCCCGCTTCACCCTGGTGGGCGCCACCACGCGCACCGGCATGCTCACGGGTCCCCTGCGCGACCGCTTCGGCCTGACCTTCCGCCTCGACCCCTACTCGCCCTCCGAAATCGAGACGATCGGGCGGCGCACCGCGGGACTCCTCGGCCATTCCCTCTCGCCCGAAGCCGCCGCCCTTCTCGGGCGCCGGTGCCGCGGGACGCCGCGCGTGGTCAATCGCGTGGTCCGGCGCTGCCGCGACGTCGCCCAAGTGCGGCGCAAGGACGTGATCGACGTCGAAGTCGCCGAAAAGACGCTCTCGATCCTCGGGCTCGACGCGCTGGGCCTCGACGAAATGGACCGACGGATCCTGTCCACCATCCTCGAGAAGTTCGACGGGGGCCCCGTGGGGCTTTCCACGCTTTCGGCAGCCCTCAACGAGGAAGCCGACACCCTCGAGGAAGTCTACGAACCCTACCTCATCCAGCAGGGCCTCCTCTCCCGCACCCCCCGCGGCCGCGTGACCACGCCGGCAGGGGCCCGCCACCTCGGCATCGCCGGGCGCTCCTGGCAGGAATCGCTGCTCTGACCGCGTAGGAGACCGTCTCCCGCGATGGCCGGACGACGGTGGCGCAGGAAGAACCTTTTCGACATTCTTCCTCGCCAAAATCCAGAGTCGACGCTATCTTTTCCGACCCATCTGGAGAGATGACCGAGTGGTCGAAGGTGCACGTCTGGAAAGCGTGTGAGGGGCAACCCTCCGAGAGTTCGAATCTCTCTCTCTCCGTAGCGAAGAACCCTGGTCGCCAAGTGCGATCGGGGTTCTTTCGTTTCCGGGAGGCCAAGAAGGCGCACCGGTCCGGAAGTCCGCCTCCTGCGCCACAGCCTCGATTTCCAGGCGACGCGGCATCGTGGACGGATGCCGCATTCCGCCGAAGGGGGTCAGAGCGGACGGTGATGACCGCCGATCTCCTCGAGCTTCCGCCGAGACACGCCTGCCGCCTCGCCGAACTCTCCCCAACGCTCGACAGCGCTTCGGATCTCGTCGAGGATGGATTTGGCGCCGCCGATGGAGAACCGCTCGGCTTCCTGGAGAAGATCATGGCGGGCGATGTCGTCGTGCTTGCCGTTGACGGCCAGAAAGTGCTGGTAGTTCCAGCGTCCGGACGGATCGTGAGCGAAGGTGAGGTCGTAGGCCGGGGCAAGCTCCCATGTACAACCCTGTCTGAGCAGAAAAGACCAGTTCTTCGTGTGGTCGTCCAGGTTCCGGGCCATGACGTTGAACGCCATGCGACGGAAGGCCTGCTCCAGATCCGCGTCGGAAAGACGGAGTCTCTGGATGACGTCGAAGAGCTGGCCGTACGAGTAGGCTCCCATCTGGCCGAAATCCATGTGGCCCATGGCGCACAGGGTCTGGATGTGATGGCGGGTCGCACCGGCCTCGCGCTCGAAGCGCCGGGTCATGAAGTGCGCACGTCCGCCTTCTTCATGCAGACGACACTCGGTCATCCGGATCCCGGCGGCCTTGGCCATGAGGTGGTAGGCGTACTCGATTCGACCTTCGTTGCGCGGCTCGTCGAGCTGCCCCTCCTCGATGCCATCGAACTTGAGGAGCCAGTGCTCGAAGCCTTGAGGGGCGTCGAACTGTCCGGAGCGGAATTCGCCGGTTTCGGGACTCCAGGAAACGACGGCTTTCGGCCTCGCGCCGCCGGCGGAGACGCCCACGCTGATGATGTGCTGGAGTCCCTGCGCGCCTTCGCTGTCGAGATTGCCCCGGATGGCCTGCCGCGCCTCGTCCACCAGATCGCGGAGCTCGATGGCCGTGGCATGCTTGACTTCGCCCTGTGCAGGCTTGAAGCGCAACGCCCCCATGGCACGGCTGCCCAGATAGGCCAGTCGATCCAGAGGCGTGATGGCCTCCTTGGCGATGCCGTAGGAGAAGAGAGCCTTGTCGATCAGAGCATTGCCGAACTTGTCCGGCAAGCTGTCGTTCACCAGCGCCGGCAATCGATGGTAGGTGCGTTCCTGGAGGCTGGGGAAGAGAAAGGTCTCGGCTCGGCTCGTAGGCATGTACAGAGGTGCCGGTTCGATGCCTCGAGCGCGGAAGTCGTCCGTGTAGCGGAACGCGTAGAAGCCGCTGCTTGGATCGCGCGCGATGGCGCCGACCAGATGGTCCCACAGGTGGACTTCGATGCGCGCGACGTGTCGGAAGCTCTTCCTAGGAGGCATCGGACGATCTCCTTCCCCGTGCGCGTCGACGCGGCTGATCCTCGACCATGAGGAGAGGATTGATGGCCGAAATGGGAGCCAGGGTCTCGAACCAATCTTCGAGCTGGAGCGCCTTCAACACCCCGATGAAGGCGCGTAGCGAAGTTCCTCGACCGCTCTCCATCCGCTGTAGCACGCCCCGGCTGATCCCGGCCTTCGAAGCCACCACATCCTGAGGCTGGTTCTTGTCGAGACGATACGCTCGGAGCTTTTCACCGATGAGGGCTTCGATCTGCTCGATGCTTCGATGCGCCATAGCCCCTCCTATTCAATAGGATAGTGATCTCAAAATAGATCTATAAACAAAGAAACACATGACAATGAGTTAAAAATAGATCTTTGTTAGAAGCTCTTCACGTTTACGCCCCGACCAAGGAAATGCAATCCACTCGAGTACCTGCGGCGGACCCACCCACCTCGAGCACCCGCAACCGCATGATCGGTTGATGTTTGCTATTTCCTAACGCATGAATCCGAATTCCCAGAACTACAATGCCACCGTGGTGGCGGTGACCGAATTCTCCGCGGGCCTGCGCACCATCCACATCCGCCCCGACGCTCCTGTCGAGCGCTTCGAGTCCGGTCAGTATGTGACTTTGGGCCTGGAAGGCGCGACACCCCGCGCAGGCGCCTGCATCGAGGAAGGGCGTCAGACAGACCTCTCGAAAATGGTCCTTCGCGCCTACTCCATCGCCTCGCCCGGCGATCGTACCGACGAACTCGAATTCTTCGTGGCGCACGTCCCGGGCGGCTCCATGACCCCTCGCGTCTGGGCTCTCGAAGCGGGCGACCGCATCCAGCTCGGCAAGCGTTTCGTCGGAAACTTCACGATCGCGCGGGCCTGCACGAAGAAGATCCTGATGGTGGGCACAGGCACCGGCATCGCGCCCTTCATCGCTTTCGCACGCGACGCGGCGCGACACCCCGACATGCGATACTGTCTGCTCCATGGTGCGACGCATCGACGTGAACTGGGCTACTACGGCGAACTCCATGCCCTGGGCAACTCGCTTCCGAACTTCACCTACGTGCCCGCCATTTCGCGACCGCACATGGATCCCACCTGGGCCGGCCAGACAGGACGACTCACCGTCTACTTCGAGGATGGCGCGAAGCTCCTGAAGGAACAAACCGGATTCGAACTCGATCCGCAGACTCTCGACGTCTACCTCTGCGGCTCTCCCGGCATGGTGCGCGACATCTCGGCCGTCCTCGCGCCCTTGGGTTACGAGAAGTGGTCCTCGACCGTCCATGGCTCGCTGCACATCGAGGAGTATTGGAAGGACAAGGAGTGACAGCCAGCCCTTGGACGCCCGCGCGGATGGGGCTCCGTCTGCGCCTGGACGACCTCGCCTGGAACGCGCAAGGAGAACTCGCCTGGCTGGAAGGGCGCTCCGATCGCAGCACCGTGATGCTCCGCGGCCGCGAAGGCGGTGTTCGAGAGCTGACTCCGGAGCATTCCGTCCGCGCCGGAGTGGGCTATGGCGGCGGCGACTTCGCCTTCGACCGCGAAGCCCTGCTCTTCGTGGAGCGCGGAGGGCCGCTCCAGCGCAAACCCCTGCCCAGAGGACTCGCCAAGCCGATTCTTCCACGATTCGGATCGACGGCATCGCCCACGCCGTCTCCGGACGGACGCTGGATCGCCTGCGTGCACACGCTCGACAACGAGGACGTCATCGCTCTCTGCGATCCCACGGGCAAACGCTGGCCCATCGATCTGGTCCGCGGAGCCGACTTCTACATGCAGCCGGCCTGGTCCCCCGATTCGCGGCGTCTGGCCTGGGTGGAATGGAACCACCCCCAAATGTCCTGGGACGGTGCGACCATCGTGGTCGGAATCCTCGAGAACTCGACGGCGGGCGCCACGATCGTTTCACGCGAAATCGTCGACGGCGGAACGGACGAACCGATCCACCAGCCCTGCTGGTCGCCCGACGGGCATCATCTGGCCTGGATCGCGACCGAAGGCGACGACCACGTCCTGAAGCTGCGCGACGAACGGACACGCCAAACCCGCATTCTCCTGCGCGACAAGGCGCTTCTCCCTCCCGCCTGGGTGCAGGGGACTCGATCCTTTTCCTGGAAACACGACAGCTCCGGCCTCTGGATCCTCTCTCCCGTGCTCGGCCGCGGACGGATTCTGTGGGTCGCGCTCGACGGTTCGGCAGAAGCGATTCCGACGGACGACTACGCGAACTTCGCGCAGATCGCCGCCTCCCCCTGCGGGAACGGCTTCGCGGTCCTCGCCTCTTCGCCGGCCATTCCCGATCGCGTCGCCATCTGGGAAGACGGCGAATGGAGCGTCGCGGCCCACTCCGATCCGGAAGACCTGCCGGAGGAAGCCTACCCCGTCTGCGAAGACGTCTCGTGGACGGGCCCCGACAAGGCGACCATCCACGGCATCCTCTATCTGCCCCGCGGAAGCAGACAGAATCTGCCACTTCTCGTGGGCGTGCATGGAGGTCCCACATCCCAGCGCGGCATGGGATTCCACCCCGACGCGTGCTTCTTCACCAGTCGGGGCTGGGCCGTCCTGGAGGTGAACTACCGGGGTTCCACCGGCTACGGAGAAGCCTACCGCAAGGCGCTCGACGGCCGATGGGGAGAGATCGACGTCGAGGACTGCGTGCGCGGCGCGCAGGCCCTGATCGAACGCGGTCTGGCCGATCCCGCGCGCACGGCGATCAAGGGCGGATCGTCCGGTGGCCTCACCGTGTTGAACGCGCTCATCCGCCATCCCGGCGTCTTCAAGGTCGGCATCTCGAACTTCGGCGTCACCGATCTCGAAGCGCTCGCGCGCACGACGCACAAATTCGAGGAACGCTATCTCGACCGACTCGTCGGCCCCCTGCCCGAAGCTCGCGAGACCTATCGCTCGCGCAGTCCCGTCCTCCACGCCGACCAGATCCGCGACCACCTCGCCCTCTTCCAAGGCATGGAGGACCGCGTGGTACCGCCCGAACAAGCGCGCGACCTGGCTGCCGTGCTCAAGAAAAACGGCACGCCGCACCTCCTCCGCCTCTACGAGGGCGAAGGCCACGGATGGCGCAAGGCGGAAACGATCAGCGCCTACTACACCGAGGTCCTGTCTTTCCTCGAGGAGTCGTTCGGCACGTGAGTACCTTTGGGGTGCGGTATCGGTTTCCGTCACCGCCTCCATTCATGAAAATACCGATCAACGAACTGTTTCGAGGCTTCCGGTACCAGCATCTGCGCGTGGTCCACCGGTCGCGCGACCCGCATTCCGCGGCCTTGTCCTTCGGATTGGGCGTATTTCTCGGTTTCATGCCGCTGTCCGTCTTCGCCACGGTCCTGGCGCTCTTCATCCCGCGACGCCTCGGGCTGCGCACCATTCCCGCCGTCGTGGGAACCTTCACGAGCAACTGGATCACGGGGCCGTTCATCGTGGGCGCATCCATGGTGGTGGGACAGCTCGTCACCACGGGCAGCTGGACGGGATTCCATGAGCTGATGCCGGCAAGCGACCTCAGTTTCCAGGGGAAAATCGACGAATTCATGGCGCTGGGCCTCTCGTTCTTCCTCGGCATCACCCTCGTTTCCCTGTTCGCCGCGGGCGTCGGCTATTCCCTCGTCTTCTGGTCCGTGCAGGGTGCCGTCCGATTGCGCCGCCAGAAACTCGTTGCTCGCCTGGCCCAGAAACTGCATCACCACGGCCATGCGACTCCCGGCGAGAAGCAGAAGAGTGCGCCCCCGAATCCCCCCGACAACCAGCCTTCCCCAACGCCAGCTCTTCCGGAAGAACCTCCTTCTCCGAAGCAATGAGTATATTTGGCTCCCTTGGTCCATTTCCAGAACAGGAACGATCCATGACTCAGAAGCTTCACTTCGATCCCGACGAGGTCTACGCGAAGGGGATGTCCCCCTTCGAGGCCGTGGTCATCGCCTCCCAGGAAGCTCGCTTCATCAACGAGCAGGCTCGCCTAGGCTTCCTGGAACTCAATGGCGAAAAGCCCACGACGGTGGCTCTCGACCGCCTGCGGGCCGGCAAGATCACGGTCTCCAGCGAGGAGTGACACGGTGAGTCAGGGGCTTTCGGGCCGCCGCGTGCTGCTGGGCGTGACCGGTGGCATCGCCGCCTACAAGACCCCCGACCTCGTTCGGCAATTGCAGAAGGCTGGTGCCGAAGTGCGCTGCCTCCTGACCCCCAACGCGGCGCGACTGGTTTCTCCGGCCGCGCTTTCCGCGTTGACGCGGCATCCTGTCGAACTCGAGATCTTCGGGCAGGACGGCTCCGTCTACACGCGCCACATCGAATGGGCGCAGTGGGCCGACGCCTACGTGATCGCCCCCGCCACGGCGAACACGATCGCGCGCCTGGCCGCGGGAATGGCCGACGATCCCGTCTCGATGGCCTGGCTCGTCGTGCAGTCGCCCAAGCTCCTGTGCCCCTCCATGAACACGCGCATGCTCGAGGCGCCCACGACGCAACGGAATCTGTCACGCCTGCGCGACGACGGCGCCCGCGTGCTCCAGCCCGATTCGGGCGAGCTTGCCTGCGGCGAAAGCGGTCCGGGTCGTCTTCCCGATCCGTCGGCCATCGTCGCGGAGCTGGAAGCCACGCTCTCCACCGCCACCTCGGGCCGATCCGTGCTGCTCACGATGGGCCGCACCGAAGAAGCCGTGGACGACGTGCGCATCCTCACCAACCGCAGTTCCGGACGCACCGGCGCCGATCTCGCCGCCGAAGCGCTGCGACGCGGCCATCGCGTCACGGTCGTATGCGGTCCGTGCGAGATCCTGCCTCCCGCCGGCGCCACGGTCGTCCGCGTGACCACCGCCCTCCAGATGCACGAGGCGGCCACGCGCCTCTGGCCCGACCACGATTGGGCGATCTGCGCGGCCGCCGTTGCCGATTTCCGTCCGGCGGCCCCCGCTTCGGGCAAGATCCCGGCCTCGCGCGGACTCGAATCCATCGCCCTGGTCCCGAACCCCGACATACTCGCCGATCTCTGCGCGCGACGCGCACGGAACCAGACGGTCGTGGGCTTCGCCCTGGAGGCGGGATCGCTGGAACGGGGATCGGCCAAGCTCGCGAAGAAGGGTGCGGACATCGCCGTCTGCAACGACCCGCTCAAGGACCCGTCGCAAGGCGGCTTCGGATCCGACCGGGTCTGGGCCTGGATCGGCACGGCCGGACAGGAACCGTCACCCTCGTGGATGCCCAAGCGCGATCTCGCGACGGGCGTATTCCTGGCGCTCGAGACGCTCGACGGAAACGCCCGCTCGTGACATCCCTCCTGCCCGAGCCGATCCTCCGCTGGGTCCGTCTCCAAAAGGAACTCGGCCTGGACGAGGTCTTTCTCGACCAGCCTTGGGCACCCCCCGCCGCCGCGACTCCCGCGCAGGCGCCCTCGCGCAGACCGCCCGCCGAACCGGCTCGCCGTCCCGCCTCTCCGGGCGCACCGCCCCCGCCGCAAGCCCGCCGCCCCGCGCCATCCGCGCCGACGGCTCCGCGCCAGGAAGTCCGGAGCGCACCCGCCGCTCCTGCGCAACGCCCGATCTTCACGCCTCCCGCGACTCCCGCGCCCGTGGCGCGCCCGGACTTGCCTCCGACGCCGCGCATGGCGCCGCGCACGCCGCCCGTTCCCGTCTTCCAGGACGTCGCGGCGCTCCACGAACACATGCGATCCTGCTCGCGCTGCATCCTCCACCAGAAGCGCAAGGCCATCCTCGTCGAGGGCGGCGCGAAGACGTCCTCGTGGGCGGTGCTCACGCTCTACGGATGGGCCGACGACGACGCGCGCGGACAACTTCTGTCAGGGAGCTACGCGGCCCCCTTCCTCGAACTCGCGAAAGCCGCCGGCCTTCCCGAGCCCGCGATCCTGCCCGTCCTCGCCTGCACGCCCAGCGATCCCGCCGACACCACCATCCAGGGCTTCACCGAGGCCGTGCGTTGCCGTCCCCACTGGATCCAGGCTCTGCGCTTCTCGGGCGCCCGCGCCGTCCTCGTCCTCGACCACAAGGCCACGCAACTCGTGCGGGGCCCCTCGGCCCCCGTGGCATGGCCCGCCTTCCGCGGCGAGCCCTGGACCATCGAGGGCCTTCCGGCCGTGACCACGCACCACCCCGCGAGGCTCGCCCGTTCCCCGCAACTCGCGCCCGAGGTCGCCTCCGACCTGACACGGCTCAAATCCCTCCTGGAGAAGGCGACATGAGCGACCCGCGGATGGGCCTGCCCCGCTCCGAAGAAGCCGAACGCTCCGTCCTCGGCGGCGTCCTGCGCGACTGGCGCGTCCTCGACGACATCCTCGCCGAGGTCTCGCCTTCCGACTTCTACTCCGAGCGCCACAAGGCGGTCTTCGAGGCCATGCGCCAACTCGCCAGCGAACAGGTTCCCGTCGACCTCGTGACCCTGGCCGAGCGCCTGCGCCGCGACCGTCTCCTGGAATTGGCCGGAGGCGAAGTCTATCTCATGGAACTGGCCGACTCCGTGGTCTCGGCGGCCGGCATTCTCGCGCATGCAAGCATCGTGCGCGCCAAGAGCTCGTTGCGCGCCCTCATCGAGAGCGCGCGCAAGATCAACGAGATGGCCTTCGAGGACGCGGAAGACACCGCGTCGGTGCTCGATCGCGCCTCGTCGGAGATCATGGCGTTGGCCAGCCGAGGCGCGGCGCACAAGCTGCTGCCCATCAAGGATCTCATCCACCCCACCCTGCACAACATCTCCACCTATGGAGAAGCGCTCCTGGGCACCCCCACGGGATTCGTGGATGTGGACGAGCTCCTGCGCGGCCTGCGCCCGAACGCGATGATCGTGCTCGCGGCCCGCCCCGGCGTGGGCAAGACATCCTTCGCGCTCAACATCGCCCTCAACGCGGCCACCGGCGTGGGCGATCCGACCGGCCGATGCCATCCCGTCGCGGTCTTCTCGATGGAAATGGGCTACATGGAACTCGTGGAGCGTCTGATCTGTTCGGCCGCGGAAATCGACGGGCACGCGTTGCACAAGGGCAATTACATGCCCCAGAAGCTCCAGCGAGACATCGAGCCCCTCTACCAGGCCCCCATCTACATCGACGACACCTCGGGCATGAACATCCTCGAGCTGCGCGCCCGTTGCAAGCGTCTTTCTTCGACCTTGCGCCAGCGCGGCGAAAAGCTCGATCTGATCGTCATCGACTATCTCCAGCTCATGGAAGCCCCCGGCAAGGGCGGTGGCGAAAACCGCCAGGCCGAAGTGGCGCAGATTTCCCGCGGACTCAAGCAGTTGGCCAAGGAACTCGAGTGCCCGGTGCTCGCGCTCTCGCAGCTCTCCCGCGAACCGGCCAAGGGCGACGCGCAACCCAAGCTCCACCATCTGCGCGAATCGGGCGCCATCGAGCAGGACGCCGACGTCGTCGCGTTCCTGCATCCCGACGCCGAAGAACCCGGCAAAGTGTGGCTTCTGGTCCAGAAGCACCGTGCCGGCGCCCAGGCGGATATCCCGCTGACCTTCCGCAAGGAGTTCACGAGGTACTACGATTATTCGATGCGGATGGATCCCGACCATGGATTCTAGGACCACGATCGCGATCCCGATCGCGATCATCGAGGCGATCGGAGAGATCGCCATCGGGGTCTTCATGCGCGTGCGCAAATTCATCGTCGCCGCGCTCTCGAGCGTGGGCGAAATGCTCCGCATCTGCTTCGAGGTCTTCGTCCTGTTCCCCAAGGCCATCAAGACTCCTTCGCTGATCATCAAGCAGGCGATGGAGCTGTGCGTCAGCTCCATCCCGCTCATCTTCGTGACAAGCATCTTCATCGGCATGATCTCGGCCGTGTCGGCCAAGTACCAGTTCCGCAACATGGTGCCGCTCAAGTACCTCGGCACGTCGGTCACCAAGCTCACCCTCCTCGAGCTCGGCCCCGTCCTCACCGGACTCGTGATGTCTGGGCGCATCGGCTCCTCCATCGCGGCGCAGATCGCCTCCATGAAGGAGAAGGAGGAGGTCGACGCCTACACGGTGCTCGGACTCGACCCGTTGCGCTTCCTGGCCGCGCCGCGCATCCTCGTGAGCATGGTCACCATGCCCGTGCTCATCATCCTCGGATGCTTCCTCGCCGTGATCGGCGCATGGGCCGTCTCGGTCTCGGGACTCGGAGTCACGAGCTACACGTTCCTCTCCGGAACGCGTCTGTTCTTCAGCAACTACGACATCTTCGTCTGCCTCGTGAAATCCGTCGTCTTCGGCCTTCTCATCTCCCTTCTGGGCTACTACCACGGCATCCATTCGGCCGGAGGCGCCAAGGGCGTCGGCGAGGCCACGATGAAGTCGGTCGTGAGCTCTTCCGTCATGATCCTCATGTTCGACTTCCTCATCGCCTTCCTGCTCTTGTTCTGAGCACCCGTCCAGGAGGACCAAGCTCGTGCCAGGCGTACAGATCGATTCCAACGACATCATCATCAACCTCCGCGGGCTCCGCAAGAGCTTCTGGAACAAGGATGGCGAGCAGGCCGTTCTCAAGGACGTGAACCTGCAGATCCGCCGCGGCGAGACGATGGTCATCATCGGCGGTTCGGGCGGCGGCAAGTCGGTCATCCTCAAGCACATGATCGGCCTCCTCCAGCCCGACGAAGGCGAAGTCGAGGTCGACGGCAGCGTCATCTCCACGCCCACCTTCTTCGACGCGGCCACGATCCGCCGCAAGATGGGCATGCTCTTCCAGATGGGCGCGCTCTTCGACTCCATGAGCGTCGGCGAGAACATCGCCTTCGCCCTGCGCGAACACAATCCCGGCATCCCCGAAGATTCGGTGGACGAGGTCGTGGCGCGTCTGCTGGGACTCATCAACCTGAATCCGGCATTCGCATCGAAGATGCCCTCCGAGCTCTCGGGCGGCATGAAGAAGCGCGTGTCGCTCGCGCGCACGCTCGCCGTCGAACCGGAAATCGTCCTCTACGACGAACCTACGACGGGCCTCGATCCCATCACGTCCGACGTGATCAACGACCTCATCATCGACACGCAGAGCCACTTCCACGTGACCTCCGTGGTGGTCACGCACGACATGGTCTCGGCCTACAAGGTCGCCGACCGCATCGCGATGCTCTACCAGGGCCACATCATCTTCGTGGGCACCCCCGACGAGGTGAAGGCCACGAAGAACCCCTACGTGCAGCAGTTCATCCGGGGCATGCGCAAGCTCGAGGCCGTGCCCGAGTAGGGCTCGAACCGCGGAGACGGAAAGTGTCCAAAGCGAAGACGGTCTGGGTCTGTTCCTCCTGCGGGCACCACAGCCCCAAACCGGGCGGATTCTGTCCGAGCTGCCGCAGCTACAACACGCTCCAGGAGGAGGCTCCGGCCCCCACGTTCGGCCGTTCCGCGAAGGCTTCGCCCGGCTCGGTCTCGCGCCGCATGGGCGACGTGTCCCTCTCCGACGCGACGCGCCTCACCACGGGGATCGCCGAGCTCGACCGCGTGCTGGGAGGCGGCGTGGTTCCCGGCTCCCTCATCCTCGTCGGCGGCGATCCCGGCATCGGGAAGAGCACGCTGCTCCTGCAGATGTGCGCCCGCCTGGAGAAGCAGGCCGGCGTCATGTACGTCACGGGCGAGGAGTCGGCGGCCCAGGTCGCCTTGCGCTCCGAACGCCTGGGAGGCGGGGCGTCGCACATATGGCTCCTGTGCGAGACGCGCATCGAGGCCATCCTCGCCGAACTGGAGAGGCTGAAGCCCCGCCTGGTCGTCATCGATTCCATCCAGACGGTCTACCGCGACGGATTGGACAGCGCCCCCGGAACGGTCACGCAACTGCGGGAAAGCACGGCCGCGCTCCTGGAGTGGGCCAAGACGTCCGGCTCGGCGGTGTTCCTCGTCGGACACGTCACCAAGGAAGGCCAGCTCGCGGGGCCGCGCGTCCTCGAGCACATGGTCGACACCGTTCTCTACTTCGAGGGCGACCGCCACCACCTCTACCGCCTTCTGCGGGCCACCAAGAACCGTTTCGGCGCGACAGGCGAGGTCGGCGTCTTCGAGATGCGCACCTCCGGTCTGGAAGGGGTCGCCAATCCGTCCGCGCTGTTCCTGGGCGATCGCGGCCCACGGCCGGGCATCTGCGTCACGGCGGCATTGGAAGGCTCGCGCCCCATCCTGGTGGAAGTGCAGGCGTTGGCGGGTCCCACGCACTACAGCCTGCCGCAGCGTGTCAGCACGGGGTTCGACGCCCGCCGCACCACCATTCTCCTCGCCCTCCTGGAGCGCCACGGCGGCATGCACCTGGCCGGCTCCGACGTGTTCCTTTCCGTCGCGGGCGGCATGAAGCTCGACGATCCGGGTGGAGAACTCGCCGCGGCCCTGGCGGTCGCCTCGAGCCTGCGCGATCGTCCTCTTCCGCCGCGGATGATCGTGCTGGGCGAACTCGGCCTGGGCGGCGAAGTGCGTGCCACGGGGCACATGGACGCGCGTCTGCGCGAAGCCGCGCACATGGGATTCACGTCGGCGCTGATCCCGTCCGGCTCCAAGGCGAAGTCGGTCAAGGATCTCCGGATCCACGAGGTCGCCGATCTCTGGAGCGCCCTGCAGGTGCTCGAGAACGGGAATTAACTTGGACGAGGTCGTCTCCTCGGACGGCCAGCCCCCAAGAATTCTTCCGCGGCGCAGCTCCCTTGCGGAGCGGACGGCGCAGCCCCCCTTCGCGCACCAGGCACCATGACATCCAATTCTCTGACCGGCACCGACATGGAAACCCTCGCCGCCCGCGGCATCGACGCGGCGGAGATCCATTCCCAGATCGAGATCCTTCACACCGGAGCGACCGCCCCCGACCTCGCACGAGCGGCCACGGTGGGCGATGGCATCGTCGCCCGTACGCTTTCCGACCTCTCGAGCCTCCTTCCCGCCTTCGACGCGGCCTGCGCCGCTGGATCGATCGGATTCTTCGTCCCGGCCTCCGGCGCGGCCAGCCGCATGTTCGCCGGCCTCCGGCAATACCTCTCCGGAACGCACGAATCGCCCGATGCGGAGGCGGAAAGGATCCGCACGCTCGCTCGCGCACCCGTGGTCGCGCGCAACTTGTGGGACAAGCGGATCGACCCCGACGACGAGGCGGGAATCGCCCGACTCCTGGTCGAGGACGCACCCGTCGGATACGGATGGGCAAGCCGCCCCAAGGCGTTCGTCCCCTTCCACGAAGATCCCGAAGACTCCTTCCCCCTGCGCACCCCTCTGGTCGAGCAGGTCGCGGAGGCGTCCGCGATCCTGGGGCGCGCGGGGCGCGGCGTGCTCCATTTCACGCTTCCCGAAGCCTGGCCCCTCCCCGGCGGATTCGACGAGCACTGCCGGAATCTGTCACGACGGCACGGCGGCGACGTGATCGCGATCGCCTCGATGCAGTCGCCTTCCACCGACACGCTTTCGCTCGATCCCGACGGAGAGATCCTGCGCGACGGCGACGGCGTTCCCGCATTGCGGGCCGGAGGCCACGGCGCCCTTCTGCCCAACCTCGAAATGACGCCGGGCCGCGTGGTCCTCGTCAAGAACATCGACAACATCCAGCCCGACGATCGCCGCGACGCCGTCGTCCCTTGGCGCCGAAGCCTGGGCGCCCTCGCCCTCGCCCTACGGGACGCCGCCGACGCGTTCCTCGAAAGCGGCGACGCGAAATCCCTGCGCGCGCTCGCCTCCTCCCTGGGAATCGCGCTCCCCGCCACGGAAAGCGCCCTGCGAGAAGCGGTCGACCGCCCGTTGCGCGTAGCGGGCATGGTGAAGAACGTCGGAGAACCCGGCGGCGGCCCCTTCTGGGTCAGGATCCCCGGCGGCGAGCGACTCGAAATCGTCGAACAATCGGAAGTGGCACCCGATCAGAAGCCCATCCTCGGCACGTCCACGCACTTCAATCCGGTCGAACTCGCCTGCTGCTTCCGCCGCAAGGACGGAAGCTCCTGGCCCCTGTCGGACTACGTGGACCACTCGCGCGCATTCCTTTCGTCGAAACCCTCCCCGCGCGGCGACATCCGCGTCCTGGAAAGGCCGGGTCTCTGGAACGGCTCCATGTCGCTGTGGTGGACCGTCTTCCTCGAGATCCCCCTCGACACGTTCCTTCCCGCCAAGACCATCCACGACCTCGCCCACCCCTGGCGCACCGGAATCGCCTGACATCGCGTGGTCTGGTTCCAGAAAACGCTATTCTCCGTCATGCCGTACCGCACATGGTCCATGACGTTTCCGACTTGTTCCTCTTCATGAACAAAACAGCGCAATCAATGTCATTGTTCGAAATTTGACCATTGACACTTTGTCTGACTGTATTCCTGAAAAGGAATACCGGCCCAATTCAGATTGCAGGCACGATTATCGCTTACAAGATTCGGCAGAGACGAGCCGGAAATTTCGGTCCAGCACGAGTTCAAGCGCAATCACCATCCAAATCGGAGGTCGCCCATGCATTTCTTGTCGCCATTACACCGTCTAGGCTTCGTCCTTGCGTTGTGCGGAGGCCTGTCGTTGGCTGTCGCGCAGGAGACGTCCCCCTCGACCACTCCGGCCCCCGTCACGGTCGCCACTCCGGTTCCCGACTCCACGTTGCTCAAGCGCGTGGTGGATCTCGAGGCGTACATCAACAACACGACCCCGGCGAATCTCACTGGAGTCGCAGGACCTGGTCACAACGGCTTCATGATGATCTGCTCCGCTCTGGTGCTCTTCATGACCTTGCCGGGCCTGTTCCTGTTCTATGGCGGTCTCGTTCGCACCAAGAACGTGCTCTCCATCGTCGCGCAATGCTTCGGCATCGCGGGAATGGTCACGCTTCTCTGGTGGGCCGTGGGCTACAGCTTCGCTTTCGAGGGTGGCAACGCCTATCTCGGCGGCCTCGGAAAGATGTTCCTCAAGGGAGTCGGATCGGCGCCCAACACGAACTACTCCGCATGGGTGTCGGAATCCGTCTTCGCGATGTACCAGCTCATGTTCGCGATCATCACGCCCGCGCTCATCATCGGAGCCATCGCCGAGCGCATGAAGTACAAGGCCATCATGCTGTTCATCCTCCTGTGGATGTTCGTCGTCTACTTCCCCCTCGCGCACATGGTCTGGGGCGCCACTGGAATGATGAACGGCGTCTGGAACGCCGCCGCCTCCATCAAGTCGATCGACTTCGCCGGTGGCACCGTGGTCCACATGAGCTCCGGCTGGTCGGCTCTCGTGCTGATGATCATCCTCGGCAAGCGCAAGGGATGGGGAAAGCAGAATTTCGCTCCCCACAGCCTCGTCCTTACCGCCATCGGCACCGGCATGCTCTGGGTAGGCTGGTACGGATTCAACGCGGGTTCCGCCGTCGCAGCCGACGGAGTGGCGGCGCAGGCGTTCATGACCACGACCCTCGCCACGGGCATCGCCTCCTTCGTCTGGCCGATGGTCGAATGGCTCCGCACCGGCAAGCCCACCGTCCTTGGCTTCTGCTCCGGTGCAGTGGCTGGCCTGGTCGTCGTCACACCTGCCACGGGCTTCATCACGGCGACAGGCGCAGTCGTCATCGGCATCGTCGCGGGCATCGTTCCCTACTTCGCCTGCACGGTCCTGAAGGGTTGGCTGAAGTACGACGACGCGCTCGACACGTTCGGAGTGCATGGCGTGGGCGGTACCATGGGAGCTCTCCTCACCGGCTTCCTGGCCAGCAACAGCGCCAACGGCAACCTGGCTCTCAACCTCAAGGACTACGTCACCGACGCATTCGTCCAGCCCTTGGTGATCGAGCAGCTGAAGGCCATGGGCTTCACCATCGCGCTCTCGGTCGTCGGCACGATCGTGATCGCCTACATCGTGAAGTCGATCGTGGGACTGCGTCCCGACCACGACGAGGAATTGCAGGGCCTCGATCTCGTCGACCACGGTGAACAAGGCTACCACTACGTCGACTGATCCACGAACGGCGGATGCCGATCGGCGCAGATAGGTGGAGGCCTCGTCGCGAAATCGCGGCGGGGCCTCATTGTATAGCGGAAACGATCCTGGCCACTCTGGCCTCCAGCGCATGCTGGGCCTTGGCTCTTTCCAATGCCTTTCGACCGATCCGGATGGAAAGGTCCGGATCCAGCGCCAACCGTTCCAGGACGGACTCGAGTTCGCGCCCATCGCGATAGGCCAGGAATTCCATCCCCGGCTCGAAGAGACGGACCAGGTCTTCCGACGGTTCGGCCACGAGGCATCCACCCGACGCGGCCACGTCGAAGGCGCGCAGCGTCGCGATGTCGCGCTGGTGCAGCCGGGGCACGTCGACGCTCGCGAGGCTCGTCGCGTAGGTCCTCGTGAGCGGCACCCCGTCGGGAAGCGCTCCCTTCCACGCGGATCCGACGATTTCCGTCCATCCGTCGTCTCCATGGACGGCGACGCCGCGCGAGGCGAGTTCGCGCACCCGCATCCGCCGGAAGGAGGCGGCGATCCGCGCGTTCGCGGCCTCGGCCACCACGGGCGCAGGCTCCCCCGACAGTTCGATGAGCCGTGCAGGCAGATTCTGTCCGCCCGGAGGAAGGCCCGCGAAGACGGCGTCGTCGAGGCCGATCGCGGCGAAGGAGTCGAAGGCGTCGCGCAACGCTTCGGCGTCGCCGCCGCCGATTCCCCAGCGCGCGAGCGCCTGTTCGAAGAGCGCGATCTCGTCGCGCAGGCTCGAGCCGACGAAGCTCGGAGCCGTGCGTTCGGCGGAAGGAGGCGGCGCCTGCTCGAAGCGGCGGCGCGGCGCGGCCAGCGGGAGCCATTCCACGAAAGGGAAGCCCATGGCGCGGAAGATCGCCACCTGCGAGGAGCGGTGCAGGAACACGCGCACCAACGCCGGATCGGTGCCGTCCAGGACGCGCATGCGGTCGAGGGACAAGGGATCGACGGTCCACGAGACGTAGGGAAGACTGCAGCCCGTCGCGAGCCAGGCGAGTTCCGGGCTGTGGTTGATGGAGAGGAGGAAGCGCGGCTTGCGGACGCGGACGAATTCGCGGAACGACTCGATGCCGATCGCGTCGTGGCGCAGGATTTCGACCTCCCAGCCCAGGCGCTCGAACTCGATGGCGAGATCGGCACCGACGAGCTTCGATTCGACCAGAGCGAGCAGGCGACCACTCAAAGCCGCACGCCCTCGTGGAGCAGAAGGAGACGCTTCGTTTCCTGGCCGCCTGCGGAATACCCTCCCAGAAGTCCGCCATGGGCGAGCACTCGATGGCACGGCAGCACCAGCGGGAAGGGATTGCGCGCCATGGCCTGGCCCACGGCGCGCGCGCCGTGCGGGATGCCGCACCGCGCGGCCAGTCCGCCGTAGTCGACGACGCCTCCGAAGGGCACTTCGGCGAGGATCTCGAGGATCCGGGCCGTGCGGACGGGAACGACCAGCCAATCGAGGAGCGAAAGGTCGAGCGGAAGAGGGTGTCCTTCGTTCCAGGAATCGATCCAGCGAGCGAGCGCCTCTTCGGATTCGTTGCGAGGATCCGTGGACGCCAAACCCGACGCTTCCAGGGAAATCCGCGAGAGCAGTCCATCCTTCCAGAAGGCGACCACGTCGAGCCCGAGAGAAGCCGCGAGCCGATGGCGCGATGCGGATTCCGGAAGTGCGGCGCTCACCGCCCCGCGACCTGGCGCAGGATGCCCTCGTACAGCTCGCGGAGCCTCGGGACGGCGATGCCGGCCGCCTCGGCGCGACGCAACGGTTCGCCCACGATGGCTTCGTGTTCGGTGGGACGCCCCTTCTCGAAATCGACGAGTATGGACGGCTTGTAGGCCCCCATCCCCTCGGTCTGACGGAAATTGTCATCCATGGCGCGGGGATCGAGCTCGACGCCGTCGGCGCGGGCCGCCTTCAGGACCTCCTCCATGAGTTCGCGGACGAAGACGATCTTCCCGGGATCGGACACGAGATGGTCGGTGGTGATTCCGCCGTAGTAGAGGGAAAGCCCCGAAAACGGGACGTTCCAGACGAGTTTGTTCCACTTCACCTTGCGTCCGTCCGTCGCGCGGCGCACGGGAACGCCCGCGGCGCGGAAGAGATCGCCCAACTCCTGGGCGACGGACTGGAGACGCTCGCGTCCGGCGTCGAAATAGGGCGCGAAGGAAATACCTCCGGCCGCGTAGTGGTGCACCACGCCCGGATCGCCCCGCTCGGCGCAGATGAACGCGGCTCCCGCGAGCACGCGCTCCTCGCCCACGAGGCTCGCGCAGATCTCCTCGTTGCCCAGACCGTTCATGAGACAGACGGCCACGCCGTCGTCCTCCAGGACGCGGGGAAGCATACCGGCCAGAAGACCGTTCTGAGCCGTCTTGAAGGCGAGGATCGCCACGTCGCAACGAGGCATCTCGTCCACCGCCCCGCAGGCGTCCACGGGGCCCTGCCAGTTTCCGTCCACGCTCTCCAGACGCAGGCCGTCGCGGCGCACGGCCTCGAGCTCGGAGTGGTACAGGAAATGGACGTCGGCCCCGCTCTGGGCCAGGCGTCCCCCGTAGTAGCCTCCGACGGCGCCCGCGCCCAGGATCGCGATCTTCACCGGATGTTCCTCGTCTGCCCCGCCCAGACGCCGAAGCCCACGAATCCGAGGATGGTGAGGACGAGCATGGGAATGGCCTTCTGGTCGCCGAGGAAGCCGCGCAGGATGATTTCGCTCCAGCTGGAAAGGAGCGAATAGCCGAACGTGAAGAGGGCGATCCAGACGAGGGTGCGAAGGAAGAAGTTCCAACGTCCCACCAGGCGCGCGACGAGAGTGTCGATGCTCCGGGAGATCACGACCACGAAGCTTGTCGCCATGGCGTAGGAGATCTCGCGCACGTGGGCTTGCGCGAAGACGGAGAGACGGTCGATCTGCAGGGTGTGGGTCCAATCCATGGGGATGAAAACTAGGTTACCCGGTCCGCCCATGAAGACTCTCGACCTCTTCCAGAACAACGAACCAGATACACCCAGCCCGCCTCCGTCGCAGGAAGTCTCCGAGCAACTGCAGCGTCTGGCGAAGCTTCTACGGGAACTCGACGACGCCTACTACGGCGCGGCACGTCCGGAGGTTTCCGACGCCGAGTACGACGCCCTGCGCGCCGAGTACGACGATCTCGCCGACCAAGCGGGGCTCTCCGAGACCGATCGCTACACCCGCACCGTGGGCGACGACCATGCCGACGGTTTCGCCACGGTGGTCCACGCGACCCCGATGCTCTCGTTGGAGAAGGCCGCCACCCGCCCCGAGCACCTGGGCGACGGAGGAAACGACCTTCCTTCCGATGCCGCCGAGCGCATCCCGCGCTGGGAGTCCGAGACGGCATGGGGAAAGCTCAAGGCCTGGGAACGCCGCACGCTCGACCTGCTGGAACTCGAAGGTCCGCTGCACGCGATGCTCGAGCCCAAGATCGACGGCATCTCCGTGTCGCTGACCTACGCGGATGGGCGTCTGGAGCGCGCCGTCACGCGTGGAGACGGGCGTCGTGGAGACGTGATCACCGCCCAGGTGCTCGCCGCCGGTGCCGTGCCCGCCACGGTTCCCGAGAAGGCCCGTTTCGAGGTGCGCGGCGAACTCTACCTTCCCCAGGCCGCGTTCGACGCCCTGAACGAGCGTCTGGACCGCGAGGAAGAGAAGGCGCTGGCCAATCCGCGCAACGCCTGCGCGGGGCTCATGAAGCGCAAGGATCCCTCTAGCCTCGAAGGCAGCGGAGTCCGTTCGTTCCTGTACCTGGTGCCCGCGGGACTGCACGGAATGTCCCTCCCCGATTCCCAGGAGAAGCGCCTCGAATGGCTCGCCTCCCAGGGATTCCAGGTCCACGGCCATGCGCGCCCCTGCGACGGCGTGGAAGACGCCTATCGCGCCTGTCTCGCCTTCGCCGCCCGCCGAGGCTCGCTCGACCACGACATCGACGGCATGGTCCTCAAGGTGGACGACACGTCGCTCCACGAGCGCCTGGGCAGCACCGAGCACCATCCCCGCTGGGGCATCGCCTACAAGTTCCCTCCCGAACGGCGCGCCACGCGCCTTCTGGGCATCGCCATCCAAGTGGGACGCACCGGCGCGCTCACGCCGGTGGCCGAACTCGAACCCGTGCGCCTCGCCGGCACCACGGTGAGCCGCGCGAGCCTGCACAACCGTTCGCACCTCGAACGCCTCGACGCGCGCGTCGGCGACCTCGTGGTGGTCCAGAAGGCGGGAGAGATCATTCCCCAGGTGGTGGAGGTCCGCAAGGAGTCGCGCCCGTCGGATTCCGTCCCCTTCGTCTTCCCCGCGCGGTGCCCCGTCTGCGGCGCGGAGCTCGAGGATCGCGGCCAGGGGATCGACAAGACCACGGGCGAACGCATCCAGCTCGTCGCCTGCTCCAACATGGCCTCCTGCCCCGCCCAGCTGGTGGGACGCCTGGAGCACTTCGCGTCGCGGCGCGCCCTGGATCTGGAAGGCCTGGGCGGCATCGTCGCCGAAGCCCTTGTCGAAAAAGGTCTCGTGAACGGGGTCCTCGACCTGTTCGATCTGTCCACGGAAGCCCTCGCCGCGCTGAACCTCGGCACGGAGGACGCTCCGCGCGTGTTCGGCGAGAAGAACGCCGCCAAGCTCGTCGACGCGATCCGTCGCGCCCGCACCGCACCGCTCGCGAAGTGGCTGCACGCCTTGGCCATCCGGGATGTGGGCGAGACCATCGCCATCAAGCTCGCCGCGACGCACGAGACGCTGGAGGCGATCGCGCAATCCCCCGCATTGGCCGCACTCGACGAACTGGGATTGCTGAAGGCCGATGACACCCTGCTTGGGAACAAGTCCGCCAAAGCTGCCCGCACCGAGGAGGAGAAGGCGGAAGTCGCCCTCCGTCGCGAGGCGATCAAGGCCCGTATCACAGCCCTGTCCGCGACAACCCGTGACGCCGGAGTGGACGACATCGGCTCCGTGACCTCGCGCTCCATCCGATCGTTCCTGAGTTCAGAACGCGGCGCAGCTCTGCTCTCCCGACTCCGCGAACTCGGCATCTCGCCGCGCGGCGAATCGCGCATCGTCGACGGTCCCCTCTCCGGCAAGACCGTGGTGATCACGGGCACGCTTCCCTCCCTCTCCCGCGACCAGGCGCGCGACCTCGTGCGCACCGCCGGTGGCAAGGCGTCGGATTCCGTCAGCAAGAAGACGGATTACGTCGTGGCCGGCGAAGAAGCGGGCTCCAAGCTCGCCAAGGCGCAGGCGCTGGGCGTGCCAGTGATCGACGAGGCGGAATTGAGGAGGCTGACAGGGGGGTGATCGGCACTCGTCGGCTCCCCGACCACCGGATGCGGCCCGTCAATCCCGCAGGCTCAGCATGCAGTCGCCGTAGCTGAAGAGGCGGTACTTCTCCTTCAGCGCCGTCTCGTAGACCTCGCGCCAGCGCTCGCGGGAACCGAGCCATCCCGCCACCAGCAGGATGAGCGTGGTGCGCGGCCAGTGGAAGTTCGTGAGAAGCCCCTGCGCCGAACGAGGCGGATCGAACGGGTGCAGGAACAGGCGCGTGTCGCCCGATCCGGGACGGAACGTGTCACCATTGGCCCGGAAGCACGTCTCGACGGTGCGCAAGGAGGTGGTTCCGACGCACACGATGCGCCCGCCGCGCTCGCGCGTCTCGACGAGATCGCGTGTCGCCCGCTCTCCGACCTCCCAGCTCTCGCGATGCATGGGGTGTTCCAACGCGTTCTCGACCGACACGGGTTGGAACGTCCCCGCGCCCACATGGAGCGTGACCGTGGTGGTGCGAACCCCCTTGGCGCGCAACGCGGCGAGGATGTCCTCCGACAGGTGCAGCCCCGCCGTGGGCGCCGCGACGGCTCCCGGCCGCGCGGCCCAGACGGTCTGGTAGTTCTCTTCGTCCTCGGCGCAAGGACGGCGGCGGACATACGGAGGCAGGGGCACTTCGCCCTGCGCCTCGAGCCAGGCGTGGAACTCGCCCGGCGCGCACGAAAAACGCAGAGTCCTGGTCCCGTCCTCGGATACGGATTCCACCGTCGCGACCACGCCGCCGCCAAGCTCGACCTCGCGGCCTGGCGTCAATTTCCGTCCAGGCTTGGCGAAGGCTTCCCAACGGGGTGCGCCATCCAGACTCGCCGCGGGCACCGGAGCGAGCAGGAGCAGTTCGACCGCGCCTCCCGTGGCGACCTTGCCGCGCAGCCGCGCGCGCAGGACGCGCGTATCGTTGAGCACCAGGAGATCGCCCTCGCGCAGGAAGCGCGGAAGGTCGGAGACTCCGCGATGATCCAGCGGGGCTCCGGGAAGCCCCGGAGGAGCGACCAGCATGCGTGCGGTGCCGCGCGAAGCGGGCTCCTGTGCCACCAGCTCGGGCGGCACCTCGAAATCGAAATCGGACAGGTTCAGGACGTTCATGCGAAGGGAGAAAGGTACTCGACAGGATCGAGCCTCCTCCCCGAGAACTACCGATGCACGGAACCGTGCGTGATGCGGGCTCCCATGAGTGCCGCCGAGATCTGCGCACGCAGGATGTCGAGGAGGACGCCGCGCCGGAGCGCAAGCTCCAGGAAGACGTATCCGATCTGGGTCTTGCCGAAGAAGAGCGGCTCCACGACGAGGGTCGAACGCAGAAGCGCCTTCCGTACGAGCCGATCGAAGAGTTGATCGTAGCGCGTCTTCCTGCCCCCTGGGGGCAGTTCCGCGCGCACGCCCTGGTCGACGGAAAGGACCAGTCGCCCCCCCACGGGATCGAGTGCCTTCTCGCGCAGGAGAAGGTGGATGCTCGTGATCTGCAGATTCTTCATGTCCTGGAAGAGGGTCTCCACGAGATCGGCCACGTCGAAGCTGTTGACGAGCTGGCAGCCCGTCTCGTTGAGTTTGCGGGTCCAGCGCTGCGTCTGCACCGATCGGTACGCGGCGAGCTGCACCGCCCGTTCATGGACGATCACGCGCATCTGGTGGAGCAAGCCCTCGAAGCTCTCCGAGATCGCGGACGACCCCGAAAAGAAAGGCAACGATGCATGACGGATTCTGGATAGGAAGACCTGCCAGCGCTCCGGGCTGTCGTCGGGACGCGAATGCGTCTCGAGAAGGAAATAGAACGCCTTCAACGTCCCGTTCCTGCCATATCCATGGACATCCTCGACCATGGCCTTCACGAGTTCGTCCAGGCTTTCCCCCAGACGCACCCCGCCGTCGAGTCCGCAACAGGCCTTCTTGCACTCTTCGAGATGCTCGGGTCCTCCCGGCGCACCGGACGTCGAAACGGAACGCTCCCGACAGGCGTCTTCCAACGCGTAGGAGTGGCATCCGCACGACCCTCGACGCACGAGCACCGCGGCATGCCGGGTCTCCGGCTTCACCTCGATCCCGTCGAGCAGATCGAGCGCGATCCGCAGACTGGCCTCGCCCTGCTCGAACACGGGCTGCCGAACCGTCGCCAGGGCGGGATTGGCGTACTGGCCGTCCTCGATGTCGTCGAACCCGATCACCACGACGTCGTCTGGAATCTTGCGGCCGCGCTCCTTGAGCGCTTCCATGGCCGCCAGGGCCATCTCGTCGTTGGCGGCGACGACGCCGTCGAATGCCGCTCCGGTGTCGAGAAGTTCGAGAAGACGATCCCGCGCGATTCCGAAATCGAACTCACCGACGATGTCGTACGACGGATCGAAAGCGATCCCGTGGCGCTCCAGCACGGCGAGGAACGCCTCGCGCCGGACGATCGCATCGGGATTGAGGATAGGTCCGCCCATGTAGACGAGACGACGACGGCCGTGCGCGGCCACGAGATGCTCGACGGCGCCTTCCATGCCGTGCGCATTGTCGACCATGACGGCCGGATGCCCGGGAATCACCACGCCGACGGTCACGACCGGCGTCGGGGCGAACGACGCGATGAATGCGGCGCGCTCCTCCGGCGTCGTCGCGTTGGCGAGCACGGGAGCCGTAAGCACGATGGCGTCGGGTTTCGCGTACTTGACGAGATCGAACACGGACATCCGCATCGACTTCGATGGATCGGAGGAGGAGAGTTCGCCGCCGTTGAAACTGATGAGATCGCAATCCTCTTCGCGGGCGGCGGCCTTCATTCCACCCCACAAGGCGTACTGGTAGGAGCCCACCAGATCGTTCGTGAGCAAGGCGACGAGATAACGCTTGGTCATGGTCGGGCCATTCTACCATTGCCTGGAGTTTCCAGACAAGTCCCGTCAACCAGGAAAGATCGGAAAACCGCCCTGGACTCGCCGACGCGCCGCGCAGTCTTCTACCTTCGCCTCCATGAAGTCGATCACTCTCGATGGCGTCACCCTGGAGCTCCTTTCGCCCGAGCCGACCGCCCCCCAATGGATCGGCCAGGAAGATCCGCTCCGGCAGCTCCTCGCCTGCTGGCTGGACGGCGACGAGACCGATCCCCCGCTGACGCCCCGCATCACGGGCGTCCCCGGCGTGGGCAAGACCACCCTCGCGATGGCCGGCGCCCTCCGGCGCGGCCAGGACTGCTGGGTGCAGCAGTGCACGAGCGACACCCGCCCCGAGGATCTCGTGGTCACGCCCGTCATCGGCGACGGCCAGAAGATCCTCTACCGAGCCTCCCCGCTCCTCTCCGCGGTCGTCGAAGGAGGCGTGTGCGTCCTCGACGAAGGGAACCGCATGAGCGAGAAGGCCTGGGCGTCGCTCGCGGCCCTGCTCGACCACCGGCGCACGATCGACTCGCTCACCGCGGGCATCCGGATCCTGGCCCACCCGCGATTCCGCCTGGCCGTCACGATGAACGAGGACGGCTCGACCTTCGACCTCCCCGACTACATCGTCTCGCGTCTGCAGCCGCGCATCGAGATCGGCTTTCCGCCCGCCGAAGAAGAGGAGCGGATCCTCGCCCACCATCTCCCGCGCGCTCCCGAGGAGCTGCGCGCGACGTGCGTCGCGTTCCTCCAGGAGGCGCACGGCCTCGATCTGCCATTTTCCGTCCGCGATGGACTGAACCTGGTGCGACTCTCCACCAGGCTCGGCAGGCAGGACGGCACCGACCCGCGCGGCGCGTTCCCGGAAGCGATCCGTCGCGTCCTCGGAGCGGAAGCGCTCGATCTCGGCTCGATGAGACGCCGGCGCCGCGGCTTCCAGGAAGCCTCCAGCGACGAATTCTTCTTTTCCGAGGGCGACGCCGACCTGGACGAGGACTAGGGGCATGGGCGCGCTCCCCGGCATCGTCGATCTCGACGGGATGGTTCCCGGACTGTGCCTGCTTCCGGTGCGGCACGGCAGCCTGCCTTTCGCCGAAGCCGCGCGCGAAGCGCTCCCCGGACGCTTCCGACGCGTCGCCCTCGATCTGCCCGCCTTCTGCCGCGAGGAATTCGTCGAAAGCGTCGAACGACTTCCGGAACTGCACGCGGCCACGTGGATCCAGGGAGGACGCCGCTGGATCCTTCCCGCCGACCCCTGCGACGCCGCGACGACGGCCTGCCGCGCCGCCCTCATGGAACGCCTCGGGATCGAGTTCCTGGACGACGAAGGCGCACCCGGCCCCGAGGAGGATCCGGTCCTCCCGGACGCGTCCACGATCGAGTCCATCGGCATCGGCGACTATGCCGGAATCTGTCTTCCCTGGCTCTCGGCCCTTTCCACGCCGGAATCGGATTCCCGCGCGCGCCGGATCGCGTCCCGCGCGCGCGCGCTCTCGGGAAAGCCCACCCTGCTCGTGCTGCGCCTTTCCCTCGTGCCCGCGTTCCTCCGCTCGCTCGCTTCCGGAACCGAAGCGGAACCGGAAGCCCTCGCGGAGGAGGCCATGGCCTCGCGCGTCGAGCGGCTCCCCCTCGAACCGCGCCAGGCGCTGTTCGCCCTGGGCGAGTGGCCCTGGATCGCCCAGGAGACCGAACGCCTGCGCGCCGATCCCTTCGGACGGATTCCGTCACAGGATCGCTGGATCGGGCGCCTCTACCTGTACGCGCGCGACCGCTTCCTCTCGCGCCGCAAGGCCGCGCGCGTGTCCCTGGCCGATCTCGCCAACGCCACCCGCTTCGCGCGCCGCCTCGCCCGCCTGGATCGACGCGCCACGCCTTCCCTCTGGGACGCCGTCGTCGCGGCCAAGGCCTGCGCCGGCGACGGCTTCGCCGCCGTGGCGCTCGAGGCGGCGACCTTCCACGGCATCGAACCCCTAGAGCGCGAGCGCCTGCATCTGGGCCGGGCCCGTGCGCGCACCCCGGACGATCCTCCGAGACCCTGGTCCCACCGTCTTCTGCCCAATCCACCATCCTGGACGACCCTGCGCCTGCGCAGGGATCCCGACCCCGAGGAAGCCGCGCAGTGGATCCGCGAGTGGAAGTCGAATTCCATTTGCAGCCACGTTCCCGAGGACGTCGCGATCGAACGGTTCAACCAGGAGATCCGCACGCGAGCCCGCTCCAGCAACCCCTCGGGGCAACCGCGTTCGCTCCCTTTCGAGGCGAGCCTCCTCGACGGCCTCGACCTGCGCGAAACGATCCGCCACGCGTGGCGGCACGAACTGTGGGTGAAGGAGATTCCCGCCCGCGAACTGGGGATGGACGCCGTCGTGATCCTGTTCGACGACGAGCGCGACGTCGAATATCCCCACCGCGGCACCTGGTACGCCGAGCACAAGGAGGAATCGACGCTCCTGTTCTACGCGACGAACCCGGCGACGGATCCTGTCGGCCCCGGCATTCTCCGCAGCCGCTACGGAGGACTCGCCCTCCTCTTCCCGCCCCGCGGCGTTCCCGACGCGTTCCGGATGCGCCCCCCGCCCCTGGGAGCCGCCAACTGCGCCGAGACCCTTCTCGCCGGAGCCTGCCTGTTCGCGCGCAACCACGCCGTCGTCCACGTCGGCTGGGAGAAGCCCACGCTCGCCATGCTCGACATCGCGCGCGAAGCCGGGAAGCGACTCGTGCACATTCCCCTCTCGAGCTTTCCCGCCGCCACCATCGAGAAGCTGCGCACCTTCCACGTCCTCGACGGGAAGGATGTCCGCGGCTGGGCGGACCGCTTCATCCAGGGGGAATGACAGGCATCCTGACGGTTTCCGTCGACATCGGAAGACGTATGCGGAAGACGCAACCCGACGCGCTCTCGCGGGGCGCCAGCTCGAGCACCCCGCCATGGCGCTGGCAGACCGCGTAGCTGATCGCGAGTCCCAGCCCCACGCCTTCGTCGCGCGTCGTGAAGAACGGGTCGAAGATGCGCTCCACATCCTCGGGAGGAATGCCAGAGCCGGTATCCTGGACTTCGAGGACGGCCATGCCGCCATCCCGCGAAAGAGCGACGCCGAGCGTTCCACCATCGGGCATCGACTGGACCGCGTTCATGCACAGGTTCAGGACCACCTGCCGCAACTCGTCCGGATTGCCATCGACCCGCGGCGTATCCTGGAACCCGGTCCGGACGACCTGGATCTGGTTGCGACGAATGCGATGTTCGAGAATCTGGAGAGACGATTCGCACAGTTCGGAGAGGTACACCCTCTCCTTGGGAGCGTTCTCCCGCGACTGGTGCGAGAAGTCCTGGATCCCCCGCACGATGCGTGCGATGCGCTTGGTCTCGACCTCGATGCGCGAAAGCTCCTCCAGCGCCTTGTCCTGGCCGGCAAGGCGCATTTGCAGGATCTGGATGCGCCCCATCACCACTTGGAGGGGATTGTTGATCTCGTGCGCGATGCCGCCAGCGAGCTGCCCCAGACCGGCAAGGCGCCCGGCCTGCACCAGATGCGTCTGCATGGCCGAAAGACGTTCGTTGACCCCCAGGAGGTCGTCGTAGAGGCGCGCGTTCTCGAGGGAAGCGGACAGGAGTCCGGAAAGCGCCACCATCCAATTCAATGCTCCGGGAGAGTCCAAAGGCCCTCCATTCGGTCCACCGATGGCGAGACCGCCCAGAATCGTGGTTCCCCGATGGACGAACGGAACGGCCAGGAGGACGTCGACCTGCAAGGCGTCGAGTTCGCGCCCTCCACCCAGGTCGCGCCGCAACTGCACCGGTTCGCCGCGCCGACAGGCGGCGAGAAGACCGCTGTCGTCGGGGATGTCGGAACCGGCCGTCCCGCGCACGCACAGCGCACGCACATGCGTGGGCTGCTGCGCATCGATCGCGGCGAGCTGGATGAAACCGGGCTTGAACCGTTCGACAAGCGCGTCCACGGCAGCTTGCAGGATCTCGCCCAGATCGAGACTCGATCCGATGCGGGCTCCCACCGCGTAGAGGCTCTCCAATTCGGCGAAGCTCTCCTGGACACGCCCCATCTGCGAGAGATTCTCGAGCGTGGCGGCGGCTTGGCTCCCGACCAGGCGCAAGGTCTGGAGGTGATGCGCGGCAACGCTCTCCGCGGGAATTTCCGGAAGCAGGGAGAGCCATCCGATGGCGCGCCCCATCACCTGCAGAGGGACGAGGATCCAACCGCGTCCGGCCTCGCCAACGGGAAGCACGACGGGCTTGGCCGTCTGGAAAACCCAGTCGATGATCCCGTCCTCCAGCCACCCCCTCACCACGTCATTGTCCTCGGGGCGGAACCCCCGTTCGAACAGAAGAGTCCGAGCCTGCGTCTTCGAATCGTAACCATTGATGCACAGAGACTCCCAGGGCACGACCTTGGCGGCCACGGAGGCGATGGCTTCCAGAAGCGTCGCGAGATCCGGAGCGCTTCCGACCGCCTCGGCGAGACTTTGGAGCGAAAGCGTCTGGCGCAGGGTCGTGACGAGGGAATCCCGCTCGCGCATGAGATCCTCGACATGAAGCATCATCGCCTTCCATGCCGGATCCGTCTCCCTGCCTCCCGCGGAGGTATTCTCTCTCCGCGGAGACGACTCGCCGAAAAGTGGCGCGTCGGCCATCACCGCTCGTCTCCCCCCCGACACGGGCGATCCGCGGCCGATCTCACTGGAACGCCTCGCGAAGCCCCTCGACCTTCTCCACATCTTCGGCGATGGCGTGTTCGAGATCGTCGAGATCGCTGTCGGCGACGATCAGTCCCTCCGTGACCAGGATCCGCAACGCGTCGGGATGGAGTTCCGGGCGCACTTCCGGCCCGAAGCCGTTCCCGAAGCCGATGCGGCGCGAGAGATAATCGGACAGATGGAGCAACGCAGCCGCCGCCGCGTGTTCCTGGGACGCTCCGCCCGGCGCGTGATGGAAACGGACCGCTTCGACAAGTCCTGTCGGCAGGTTCCACTTCTCGGCGAGCCACGCGCCCACCTCGGCGTGCGTGGCGCCCAGCACATCCAGTTCCGCATCGAGAGGCGGAACGTCGTCCTCGACCACGCGGCGGACCATCTCGTCGAATTCGCGCGGCTGGTACTGGTACATCACGATCTTGCCGATGTCGTGGATGATCCCCGCCGTGAAGCTCTCGCCCACGGCCCTCCAGCGCAGGAGACGCGCGATCCTGCGCGAGGCGGCGGCGACGCGCAGCGAGTGTTCCCAGAAGCACGGGAGATCGAAGCGCCCGTCGCGGGCACCCGAGCGGAACAGGTCCATCACGGCCACGGACAGGACGAGATCCTTGATCGTGTCGAATCCGAGCACGACGACGGCGAGGTTCACCGTCCCGATGCTGCGCGGGAATCCGTAGTAGGAGGAATTGGCGAGCTTGAGGATGCGCGCGGTGAGCGCCTGGTCCTCGGAGAGAGCCTTGGAAAAGGTTCCGCTCGAGATGTTCGGATCGTCGACCATCTGCAGAAGGCGCGTGGCGACGACGGGAAGCGTGGGAAGAGTCAAGACGGATTCCGTCGTGCGGCGCAGGTTTCCCGCGCGTTCTTCGAGCCCCTGGACGGGCTCCCCCGGACGTTCCAGGGGGCCTTTCAGACGCAGGACGAGACGCCGGGTCGCGTCGTTCACGAGGGCACCATCAGGCGCGGTCCTTCAGGCGCATGCGCGACCGCAGCTTCAGCATGGCCTTCGAATGGATCTGGCAGACGCGGGACTCCGTGACCCCCATGGCCTTGCCGATTTCCTTGAAGTTCAGCTCCTCGTAGTGGTACAGGGAGATGACGACGCGCTCCTTCTCGGGAAGCCCCGCGATCGCATCGCGCAGGACCCTCCTCCGCTCGCGTTCCGACAATTCCTCCAGCGCATTCACGGCCTGCGGATCGGCCACGGTCTCGGAAAGAGTGGGTCCATCCTCTTCGAAGCCATCCTGCTCGTCGAGCGAAAGCACGGTCAGCGGCGCAACTTCGTTGAGGACCTCCTCGAACTCCGCGATCGACAACCCCAGATGCTCGGCGACCTCGTCGTCGTAGGGCATGCGTCCCAGACGCATGGAAAGCTCCGCATAGGTCTTCTGGAGGTCGCGCGCCTTCTGCCGCACCGAGCGCGGCACCCAGTCAAGCGAACGGAGTTCGTCGAGGATCGCGCCCCGGATCTTGTGGACCGCGTAGGTCTCGAACTTGATCTCACGCTCGGGATCGAACGATTCGACCGCGCGGATCAGGCCAAACACCCCGGCCCCGACCAGGTCGCCGAGTTCGACATGCCCAGGCAATCCGATCGCCACGCGCAGAGCCGTCTGCTTGACGAGTCCAGCGTACTCGCCAAGGATGAGATCCTTCGCACGAACGGACCCGTTTTCCCGCCATTCTTTCCAAAGCGCATCCATCGAAGCCATCAAGACGAGTGTACCATGACGGAAACCGGTATGCCAGCGTTCCGTCCCAATCCGGTGCGCGGTGGACGCTTCAGAGTGCGGTGCAACCCCGGAGCGGGAAGAGGTCGACGACTGGCGATTCCGATTGCGTCGAACCTGGAGCATGCTCGGGTGGATCTGGCCAAGCCCCCCCAACGAGGCAACTTTTCGCCATCACGGCACGAGCACTCTCCGTGACACGACGCCGGAGGGGCTGGAGAGCCGCACCAGCAGCATGCCGCGCCCTGGCGCGACGCTTCGAGCGCGCGCATCCAGCGATTCGCCCAACCGCAGCTCGAACTCCGCGATCGCCCGTCCGTCGAGCGCAAATACCGTGACGCGTCCTCCGGACGACTCGATGTCGGCAGGCGTCGGGTTCCGAGCCTGGATGGACGTCGTGGGTGGGACGACGTCCGAGAAGGTGCGCGTGGCGACGACGGTCGCGCCGTCGAGGAAGTTCTTCCAGGTGACGAGCTGGCTCGGATTGGCGATGTTGCCCGTCGTGGTATCGCCAGGATACCGCACGACGAACGGACGATGGAGGAGCTCCGCCTTGGCGAGCTTCTTGTCGGCGGGGATGTTGATCGCGAAGTAGAGCAGATCGTAGCGCCACGGCCCCGATCCCGTGCTCCAATTGCGGTCGACGCCGCCATACGGGTAGAGGGCCGCGCGCGTCGAGCCATCGGCGTAGGTGAACCGGAAGGTCAGATCGTTGGGACCCCAGTAGAAGTACCATCCGTAGGGACCGCCTCCATACGGACCGCTTCCGTCCACGTTCTTCTTGAGTGCGGCGAAGGTGGCGGAATCGGTGGGATCAACGAGCGCGGGAAGGGTGCCCACGTACGCGGCTGGCTTCAGGAACATCGTCTCGTTGGAATAGGCGGGATGGTAGGTTCCGAAGACAGTGTAGACGGGGACGTTCCACGCGGCCGGGCGCAGGAAGTCGTAATTCTCCTCGTCCCGGAGCTCCTGCGGCTGCGTGGCTCCGCGCACCAGAACACGTCGCCCGGACGCATCGAGCTCCAGGTTCGGCCAGCCCATCTGCTTCTTCAGGTGGAACCGGGGTGACGTTCCGTAATACGGGACATGCCCAGACGACGAGTCGGCGTTGCCGTGCAGGAACTGCTGGATCGCCCGGGCGGACATGTCGCCGAATCCATCCCAGGGACCTCGCCCCGTATTGCGGGTCTCCTCGCACCAGTGGTTGCGCTGCATGGCGTCGGAGCGCTCCTTGCCGTGGAGGGAATTTTGGGAATCCATGCACAGCGGAGAAACGAACTCGCGCGTGTTTGGCTCGTAGTTCCAGGTCTGGCCTCGCCCTCCCCCGTCGGACGCGGCTCCGTTCAGGCCCCCGTAGGGATACGTGTAGTCGTACCGCCCTGGGTTCGCATCGCCGTACGAACCTTCGCCCCAGTGCGGGAGGTCGAGCGCGTGTCCCATCTCGTGGAGGAAAACCCCTTCGTAGTCGCCGCCCACGAAGGTCTTTCCGCCGCCCCAGCCACCCGGCTGGAAGTTCTGGCTGTTGCCGTAGGTGAAGCCGTACGAGCTGGTACCGGTCGCGCGCGCCACCGCGCCCGCCAGGCGCGAGACCGCGGCAAGCTGATCCATCCCCGAGACGGAGGAGTAGCTCCGGCATCCGGTCCGATCGACAAGATCCGTCCGGCAGGCGAGGATCGGCTCGGGATCCGTACCTCCGAACACGAACCTGTCCAGCACGAACCGGGCCGGAATCCGACCCAGTCGGGTCTTCGCGGCCGGCATCGCCGCGGCGAAATCGGCGAGGAAGGTCGGTGGCACGACGAGGTCGGGCTTGCCGTCGTCGTAGTGGAGCAGATCGACATCGAACATCAGGAGGTTCAGATCCGTGGGCGAAGTGACGCCCAGTGACGCCTCGTCGTAGTGGACGGAATCCGTCCCCGCCACGACCAAGACGGAGAGGCCCGGCCGCATCCAGGCCGACGGCAACGTCATGGTATAGCGGTGTTCGAAGTCAGGCGCGTCGGGCCATGTGGTCGGGATCCGATCCGGGCCGGCAAGACAGGCCGTACCCACCACCTTGCCGTCGATTCGTGCGGTCAAGCGCACATCCGGAGCCGCACCAGTTCCGGAAAGTTCGACGTAGGCGAGGGCGGGACGTCCGCCGGTCAGCTGGAACAAGGGCCAGCTCGGCTCCATCAGGTGGGTCTGCGCGAACGCCACCCGCGCGATGCCCGCTGCCGTATTGGGAGCCCTGCCACAGGGCGCGCTGTCGGCCGACTCGGCGAACACGTGTTCCTGAAATCCGTAGCCGGGTGGGAGCGCGTCGAGGCCGCCGAACGCCGTACCACACAGCAGGAACGATGTGCCCAATGCCAAGTGCTTCATCTGTCGACCTCCGAATCGAGTCCTGCGGACGCGTGGTCTGTGCCGCGCCTCCCCAAGATCATCCCTCGGCGGCGTTTCCGCTCCCTGCTCCCGCCTTCCCGGCCCCCCGTTTTTCCGGTTTTCCCAAAATCCGGAGTAGCATGTCCAGGCGTTGGTCCGCGCCGCCATGCCAAGCGCACCATACAAAAGAGCCGCCCCGGTTTCCCGAAGCGGCTCATGGAGATCGAAGGGTCAGGACGGAGAGTTATTCTTCGCCGCCAAGACGCTTGGCACCGCCATACTTCTTCTGGAGTTCATCGCCAACGGAGCGGGGCACGGCTTCGTACTTGGCGAATTCCATCGTGAACTCGGCCTTGCCCTGCGACATCGAGCGAAGCTCGGTGGCGTAGCCGAACATCTCGGAGAGGGGGACCTCGACGTCGATGCGGGTGTAGGCGAATTCCTCGGTGGTGCCCAGGATGACGCCGCGACGGCCGTTCAGGTTGCCCATGATGGTGCCCTGGAACTCCGTGGGGGTGTCGATCTGGACCTTCATGATGGGTTCCAGGATCTGGGGCTTGGCCTTCGCGTAGGTCTCGCGGAACGCCATGCGGGCGGCGATCTGGAAGGCGTTGTCCGAAGAGTCGACCTGGTGGGTCGCGCCGTCGTTGATGCCCACGCGGATGCGCACGATGGGGAAGCCGATGAGGCCGCCGCCACCGAGACAGGACTGGAAGCCCTTGTCGCAAGAGCCGATGAATTCCTTGGGGATCACGCCGCCGACGATGTTGTCGACGAACTCGTAGTCCTTGGCCTCTTCGGCGAGGATGGGCTCGATCCATCCGCCCACCTTCGCGAACTGGCCCGAACCGCCGGTCTGCTTCTTGTGGGTGTAGGAGAATTCGGCCTTCTGGGTGATCGCTTCGCGGTAGGCCACCTGGGGCTTGCCTGTCGAAACTTCCACGCCGTACTCGCGGCGCATGCGCTCCACGTAGACATCCAAGTGGAGTTCGCCCATGCCCGAGATGATGGTTTCACCCGACTCGTCGTCGACATGGCAACGGAACGTGGGATCTTCCTTCGTGAAGCGGTTGAGGGCCTTCGACATATTGACCAGGTGGTCGCGATTCTTGGCTTCGATCTTCAGCGAAATCACCGCTTCCGGGACGAACATGGACGTCATGTTGACGTTCACCTTGCCGTCGGTGAAGGTGGTGCCCGACGAGCAATCGATGCCGTAGAGCGCCACGATGTCACCCGAGGACGACTCGGCGATTTCTTCCATCTTGTCGGAGTGCATACGCACCAGACGACCAACGTTCACCTTCTTCTTGGTGGTCTGGTTGTAGATGGTGAGGCCCTTGGTGAGCTTGCCCTGGTAGACGCGCACGTAGGTGAGCTGTCCGTACTTCGATTCCTGCAGCTTGAAGGCGTAGGCCACCAGCGGCTTGCTGTCGTCGGTGAACATCTCGATCTTCTCTTCACCCTTGTCGAGGTCCAACGCGTAGTTCTGGACGTCGTAGGGGTTGGGAAGATACAGGTTGACGCCGTCGAGCAGCTTCTGGACGCCGCGGTTCTTGTAGGCGGAACCGCAGAACACCGGCACGAGCTGGAGCGCGATGACACCCTTGCGGATGGCAGCACGGATCTTGTCGACCGGAATTTCCTTCTCTTCGAGACGGAGTTCGTCGATCTCTTCGTCGAACTGCCCGAGACCGTCGAGCATCTTCTCGCGGTAGATGTGGGCTTCTTCGAGGATGTTCTTGTAGATGAGGTGGTGGGTTGCCGGATGGTCGGCGGGGATTTCCGCCTCGCGAACCGTTTCGCCCGACTCGCCGTCGTTGTAGTAAGCCTTCATCGTGATCAGGTCGATCACGCCAGCGATCTTGTCTTCCAATCCCAGCGGGATCTGAATCATCACGGAATTCAGATTGAGCTTGTCGCGAAGCTGATCGGCCACGCGGAAGGGGTTCGCGCCCGAGCGGTCGCACTTGTTCACGAAGGCGACGCGGGGCACGCCGTAGCGGCGCATCTGGCGGTCGACCGTGATGGACTGCGACTGCACGCCGGCAACGCCGCAAAGCACCAGGATGGCGCCGTCGAGCACACGCAACGAACGTTCCACTTCGATGGTGAAGTCGACGTGTCCCGGAGTGTCGATGATGTTGTAGTTGCAATTGTCCCAGCCGCAATAGGTGGCAGCCGACTGGATCGTGATGCCGCGCTCGCGCTCGAGTTCCATGGAGTCCATGGTGGCACCGACGCCATCCTTGCCGCGCACTTCATGGATCTGGTGAATACGACCCGTGTAGAACAGGATGCGCTCGGTGAGCGTCGTCTTGCCCGAGTCGATGTGGGCAGAAATGCCGAAGTTGCGGACGTTTTCCAGCGGACGCATGGATTTCCCTCGATGATGGTGGTTGATACAGGAAGAGGGGGGCAATGTAACTTCTGCCGCGCTTTCACGGCAAGCCACCTTGAAAACGACCGAGGCAGCGTGCAAAAGCGCCGCTCTCCAGCTTTCGGAGAGCGGCGCTTTCTGATGGCCCGGAATCGGCCCGCCAGTCGATCCGGCCCTTCAAATCACTCGTCGGTGGTGGAATCCTCGGAACCTTCGATGTTCGTGGGAAGGCCAACGACCAGGTCGTCTCCGCCCTTGAGGGCTTCCCGGATGCGAAGTTCAACGTCATTGGCGATGCTCGGGTTCTGGCGGAGGTACTCGAGAGCCGAGTCGCGCCCCTGCCCGATGCGCTCCGATCCGTAGGAGAACCAGGAACCGGACTTGGTGATGATCTCGAGCTCTACACCAAGATCAAGAATCGACGAAGGACGCGAAACGCCTTCGCCATACATGATGTCGAACTCGCACTGCTTGAACGGCGCGGCGACCTTGTTCTTGACGATCTTGACCCGCGTGCGGTTGCCCACGACCTCGTCGCCCGATTTGATGGAGCTGACGCGACGGATATCGACACGCACCGAGGCGTAGAATTTGAGTGCGTTGCCGCCCGTAGTGGTTTCGGGGTTGCCGAACATCACGCCGATCTTCATGCGCAGCTGGTTGATGAAGAGCATGCAGCAGTTGGACTTGCTCAGGATGCCCGTGAGCTTGCGCAGAGCCTGGCTCATGAGCCGAGCCTGGAGGCCCACATGGCTGTCACCCATTTCGCCGTTGATTTCGGCCTGCGGAACAAGCGCCGCCACGGAGTCGATGACGAGAATGTCGATCGCGCCGGACCGCACGAGGGTCTCGGCGATGTCGAGAGCCTGCTCGCCCGTGTCGGGTTGCGAGACGAGGAGGTTGTCGATGTCCACGCCGAGCTTCTTGGCGTAGAGGGCGTCGAAGGCGTGTTCGGCATCGATGAAGGCCGCGACGCCGCCAGCCTTCTGGGCCTCGGCGATGGCGTGCAAAGCGAGGGTGGTCTTGCCCGAGCTCTCGGGACCGTAGACCTCGATGACACGGCCACGCGGCCAGCCGCCAACGCCCAGGATGGCGTCAAGCTGGATGCAACCAGTGGGGATGATGCCCATTTCGGGCCTCTGGGAACCCTGGCCGAGAGTCATGATGCTGCCCTTGCCGAAGTTCTTTTCGATCTGGGCGATCGCGGTCTGAAGCGCCCTTTCCTTGTCCTTGTCCATCCCGGCAGCCGTAACGGTGGTGCCTTCCTTCTGGCTGTTGGACTTACGCGTGGTGGCGGTGCTCATGGTTTCCTCGTACGTATGGAGTTGTGCGCGTTGTCGGATTGTCGGGACCGTTCCCGGCCAAGTTCGCGCTCCGGAAGGAACTTCCCCGGAATTCGCTCTCCTTGTGCTCAGGAATGTACAGACTACTGCACAAAGGTGCAAGTGAAAAAACGGGCACATCATCAGATGAGGGACATCCCCCGGAAAGGGGGTTGACGTGATAAGCTACGAAAGGCATTTCGCGCGCCCCGTCGCCATCAGAATCGGTTCCGCGCCCGCAGATGCACCAGAGCGTCCTCCCAGGAGGGCGTATCGCGCTCCCCCGCGACCAGGCAGTCGATCTCCCACGACCCGGCACGGAAGCGCAGGCCACCGCCGACCGTCCAGGTGGCGCGAGCCTCCCAAGCCTGGTCGGAAGCGCGGCGGACCCACCAGGCGCCTGGTTCCCAGAAGGCGCGCAATCCACCCTGGCCCGGACTTCCCAGACGCAATTCCAAGGCGCCGTAGGCCCACGAGGGAGTCCAGGGAGTTCCTTCGCGCCAGCCGTGCCAGCCGTCGAGTCCGCCCGGGGATGCGTATTCGGCGAGCGGCGTGGAAGGCTCGAGGGGCCAGAGTCCCGCGAGTCCCCAGCGGGTCTGGAGGAGGATTGGGCCGAGTAGAGGATGGGTGGCCTCGAAGGCGTGCCGCGCCCGGACGCGGCCGAGATGGTCGCGCAGGGTGACGATTTCCGTCGCCAGGGACGCGTCGAGACGCCGTGTCGGCCAGAATCCGTCACGGTCGCCGATCCAGCCCCGAACGCCCAATCGCGTGGATGTCTCCGTTTCGGCCGCCCCGAACACGGTGTCGCCCAAGGTGCGCTCGGCGTGGCGCCACCATCCGAGACCGGCAGTGAGCGTCAGCCGCCCGTCGCCCGGAGAGCCTTCGAAATCCCCCCAGACGCGAGTGCTGCGCACGAGGCTGTCGCTCGAGAGCTCCAACCCGAGCTTGAGGGCGATGTCGAGCGGGCCGAGCCAGGGTTCGGTCCAGACGGCGCGCGCCTGGGAGCCGTCCTCTTCCTGCGCGATCGAGAAGAGGAGTCCGCGTCCGGTGCCCAGCAGATCGACCAGGTCGACGAGCAGATGACCCGTCGCATCTTCGCCCGAAGTCCATCCGCCCACCGCTTCGACCTGGCTCGTGGGAAGATCCTGCAGGTGCAGACGTCCCCTCAGGCGCAACGACCTCGGCTCGCGGACAAGATCCGGCTCCGCGGTCCGACGCACCCATCCCGTGTTCTCCAGCCGCGCGAGAGCCGCTTCGAGACGCGCGGGATCGGCATCGCGCCCCGGCTTCCAACGCGCCGCGCGCACGAGAGCGGCAGGACGCAGACGCGAGCCTTCCTGTTCGATGGATGACCACGAGAAGCGGGGACCCACGCCGGACGAAACGTGGAGCGTCGTGCGACCGCGCGTGGAATCGAGACTGTCGGCCGAAAGACGCGCGAACAGATGTCCCTGCGCCACGAGGGAATCGACGACGCTCGAGAGGGCCGCGCGGACGCGGACCGTGTCGGCCGTGCCGGGAGGAAGACGCAAGCGGAGGATCGGGTCGAGCCGGGATGGCGAAGAGGCGGGCATCGCCTCGGAAAGACCGCGGCGCATGGCGGGACGATCCGATGTCGACAGGGAGTCGAACATCGGAAGGGGCGCGAGGGAATCGGGCGCGAACCAGAGGAGGGAAAGGATAAGACAGAGCATCAGAAGACCGCCCGCGCTTCGGCCGAAGCCTTCTGGAAAGGCTTCGCTCCAGGATCGACGCGCAGGACCCAATCGGCGCTGGCCGAGAAGTGGCGATCGATCGTCCAGTCGAGACCCGCAGAAGCGCGCCACGTGCGACCGTCGTAGAATCCCTCCGTGAGGTTCGAGCCCGCCTGGCCGGAAACGGTGGCCTGCGCGCGACGCAGCTCGGAACGCAGCGTCCCCGTCTTCCCCAGCCGCACCGCGACGCCCAAGGCGGGAGCGTAGAGCGAACCGTCCATGGTCTCGTCGCCGTCGTGTCCCGAACCCGAGGCGAGAAGAGTCGAGGGCCGGATGTCGACGATGCGCAGGACGCGCACGGAAACGGATGGTTCCAGGACATGCACGATCTCGCGCCGAGACAGATCCTGTCCTGACAGGATCCGGTCGCGACGTCTCCAGGGAAGCTCCGCGCGATGTCCGCGCTCGGACGACCAGCCCCACGACGCGCGCCACTCCAGTTCGCGCACGAGCGACGCGGAGGAGTAGATGGTGGCGCCCGAGACGATCCAGTCGCGTTCGACCGCGACGTCGAGGCGATGGGAGGCGCGCGCCCACCATGCGTCGGCCTGCAAGGACGATCGCCCCTGGACGCTGTGGAGGAGGCCTTCGTCCGAGAGGGCGGGCAGGAAGGCGGCCTCGGCGGAACTGTCGGCCTGTTCCCATTCGCCCCGAGCGTGCATTCCGACATCGGCGAGGACTCCGCCGAGCCCGTCCCACAGCCGCCCCGGTTCCAAGGTCGCCTCCAGCGAAAGAAGCCTCTGGGCCGAGCGGATCGCCGTCTTGCTCGTGTCGAGCCGGGTGCCGGAGTAGACGAGATCGCCGTCGTCTGCGACCACGATCTGCTGGGAGACGGAATCCCACTTGTGCGTTCCCGTGCCGACGGGGACGGTGTCCCACACGTCGATCTCCGGCTGGAAGTCGGAAAGCGACAAGCGCCAGCGGAGATCGCCTTCCAGGCCATCGTGCGGGCGGGCGGCCACGTGCGTCTCGCCGAGCCAGGTCTGGTCGGCGATCCACGCTCCGTCGGTCGAGCGCGTCTCGACGATCTTCCCGTCCACCAGCCCGTCGACGGCGAGCGGTTCGTCCGTCCATTTCGATTCGAGGCGAAATCCGCGCGAACGCGCCGAGTCCCGCGGCTCTTCGAGCGAACTCGAACGGTCGGACTGGTCGAGCCGCGCCTCGACGGAAAGATCGTTCTCCATGCGCCCGTCGAAGCCGTTCATGGCGACTCCCGCGCGCGACGCGCCCCAGCGGTGGCGCGAGACTCCGGAATCCCCCGTCCCGATCTGCCGGTCCTCCCCCTCGCCTTCCAGGCGCGGGACGAACCATCCGAAGCGCCAGCGGGTCCCCTCGCGCATCCACCAGCGATCGAGGGTCCGCGCCGATTCCTCGCGCCGCGCGACGGACATCTCCGACAGGATCCGTCGATCCTCCTCCTTGAGACCAGCCACGACCTCCGCGCGCTTCGCGAGCGCCCCCCCGTCGCGCAGGAGTCCACCCCCGGTCCAGACGCCGAGCTTCGGCCTGGCCTCCCAGGACAGTCCCCCCGAAGTCTCCCACGAACGCCCCGTCGAATCCGCACCGTCGCCATTCCATCGGCTGGTGCCGTTTTCCGACGCGAAGCGGCGGCCCGAAAGCGGATCGAAACCTTCGTCGTTCCCGCGCAGCTTCAGGCTCGCCCCCACGATTCCCGCACCTCCGTCGGAGAGCGCCGACCCGACGTGCGACGAGGCGTCGAGAGCGCCGGCGATGCCGTCCAGGGGCTCGTCCACGGTCGACGCGAGGTTCCGGTTGACGCGCGTGGCACGCACTTCGGTCCCCACGTCCAGGAGGCCGCTCTCGCGCCATCCGAGACGGAATCCGACATCACTGCGTTCCGTGGGAAGCGGAACCACCGTGCTGTCGGCGAGGACCGCCTTCGACGCGTCGGCTCCCGCCGCGCGCAGCACGGAGTCGGCTTCCTCGCTCGCGCTGAATGAAAGCGGATGCGATGGATCGTCCGCCTCGCGCACGGCCCAGACGCCCCAGCGCAAGCCCTGCTTCGTCGTGTCCCCCGACGATCCCTGCCCCGCCTGCAGGGATCGCTGGTAATCGAGGACGGCGGCCTGCCACTCCACTTCGATGCGGTCGGAGGATGTGACGCGGCGACGCGGCAGGAAGTCCAGGACGCCCTCCGCCGCGCGCAGGGTGTAGTCGGTGCCCGCAACCATCCGCACCCCGTTCACGGTCACGCGTTCCGATCCCGGCACCACGGGAGACGTCGTCCGTCCCTCGGGTCCGGGGAGCACCCATCCCTCCTGCCGCCCCTCGACGCCATCGAAAACCTGCCGCATCCACTGCGCATGCGGCGAGCCCACCACCGCCCTGGCGTTCCATCCATCGTTCCAACCCGTGGAGAGCCCGCGCAGTCGGCGCGTCGCACCCGGCGTCGCACCGTCGGGAAGCGTCCAATCCTGGTCTCCGGCGAGCAGGTCCCAACGGCGCGTTTCCACGTGCAGGTAGACCTCGTCGAGCTCGCGCAAGGCCTCGGAGCCGCCCTCCGCCCCAAGCGGTACCTGCTGGTCGGACAGATGCGCCTTCAACCGCACGCCGGGAGAGATCTCGCCGGACGCGTCCAGGAGAAGGCTCTGGTCGACGGCCACGCCGCCTTCCCCGCCGACGCCCACGCGGATCGTCTTGTGTCCCGAGAAGACGAGCTTCGACGACGTGTCGGAATCCGAAGGAATCGGACCGCGCGTCGCGGACGCGCGCGACCGCGCGACGGTATCGATGTCAGAATCCGTCCAACGGGAGACGGAGAACGGATACCCCCGCACGTCCAGGCGCGCGCGCGAGGGAACCGCGGACGCGGTGTCGCGCGCCAAGGCGGAATCGACGGCGGAATCATCGCGCGACGGCGCAAGGACCGTGGAATCGCCGCGCGAGGCCGCGGTGTCGCGGGACGCGTTCCCGAGGGAATCGCCGGGAAACGCGAAGAGCGCGAAGGCCAGGAGCGCGGGAGGGATCAAGGGAGGACGGAATCCGGCAGGGAGACGGGCGTCGGAGGCGGCACCGGCCCGGAGAGGAAGCCGAGGATCCACAGGCGTGGCGGGCGGACCGTCACGAGGGAGAGCCCCCGGGCCCCGTCCCAGGAAGCGCGCGCGCCGACGAGATCGGACGGACGAAGCCCGTCCGGAAGCGGATGGACGGAAACCGTCCGGAGAAGCGGACTGAGATGGACGATCCGCCCACCTCGCGAGACCTCCAGCACGACCAGTCCACGGTCCGGTCCTTCGCACCAGGCCGACGGGACCACGCCCGCGGGAGAGGCCCACGGAAGCCGCGCCCGGACGGAATCCCCATCCAAGGAGACGATGGCCGAACGCGAGACCAGATAAGCCGCGCGCCCGGCGATGCGCACCGTGTCGGGCGCGTCGCCCGCGACGGCGGCCATGGAAAGGATCGCGAGGAGAAGAAGGCCCATGGGGATCCACGATACCCGCTCCGGAGCGAAACGACCAGGAACGGAAGCGGGACGCGCGGACATGTCAGTCGGCGAGCTTGACGGCCTCGTCGAGCTGCACGGAAGCCAGCTGCGAGACGCCCTTGATCTCCTGGGTCACGCCGTAGAGCATGTCGGACGCGGCCATGGTGCGCTTGTTGTGCGAGACCACGATGAATTGCGTCTGATGGGCGAACTTGCGCAGCAGATCGACGAAGCGTCCGATGTTGGCGTCGTCCAGAGGCGCGTCGACTTCGTCCATGATGCAGTAGGGCGACGGGCGGATGAGGTAGAGCGCGAACAGCAAGGCCGTGGCCGTGAGAGCGCGCTCGCCGCCGGAAAGGAGCGAAATGGCCTGCATCTTCTTGCCCGTGGGCCGGGCGTGGATGTCGATGCGGGCGTCCAGAGGGTCGACGCCCTGCTCGAGTTCGAGACGTCCTTCGCCACCGCCGAAGAGCGTGCTGAAGACGTTCTGGAAATTCACGCGCACCTGTTCGAACGTGGTCGTGAAGCGGTCGCAGGCCATGCGGTCGAGACGCTTGATGGCGCGTTCGAGGGACGTCTTGGCCTTGTCGAGATCGTCGCACTGCTTCTGGACTTCGTCGAGGCGAGCCTTCTCCTGCTCGTATTCGTCGATGGCCTGGAGGTTCACGGGACCCAGGTTGCGCAGCTTCCCGCGCAATTCCTCGATGAGGTGGGGCGCCGTCTCGAATTCGAATTCCTCCGGAGGCGGAGGCGGCGCTTCGAGGGAGTCGAGATCGGTCTCCCAGGTCTCGAAGGCGCGTTCGCGCAGGCGGTTGTCCTCACCCGAATTCTCGGCGCGGGAGAGATCGGCCTGGTGGATGGCCTGCGAAAGATCGTCGATGCGCTTGGTGTGTCCGCGCACGCCGCCGAGCTTTTCTTCGACGGCGAGGATCGCGGCGTCGTAGATCTCGCGGGCCTCGTCGCGACGGCGGCTCACCAGGGCGAGTTCCTCGCGGCCGCGTCCGGCCTCTTCTTCCAGCCGCCCCACGAGTTCCTCGCGTTCGACGGACTGGGTGGAAAGTTCTTCCAGTTCGCGACGTCCGCGCGAACGGCGATCGTCGAATTCATCGAGGCGGCCTTCGGCGGATTCGGCCTCGGCTTCGAGGCGTCGCACGTCGCCCTGCAGGCGCGCGATCTCGCGTTCGGTCTGACGGATTCCGTCTTCGGACTCGCGCAGATCGGCTTCGGCTTCGGAACGCGCCTCCTCGGAACGGCGCGCGGAGTTCTCGCGCACGAGCTTCTCCTCTTCGAGAGTCTCGGCGCGACCGCGGGCCTTCTCGGCGCGCTCGCGCAACGGCGCCGACTGCGGGAGGATCGCGTCGAGGCGCTGCCGCAGTTCTTCCAGCCGATCGCTGGTTCCCGCAGCCTGGGCTTCGAGACGGCTCCAGGCGCTGTCGACCTCCTGGAACTGGCGGCGGGCGTTCGTGAGTTCGCGGTCCGTCTCGCGCCAGCGGTCCTGCAATTCGGCGCGGCGGGCACTCCACTCGACGCGCTCTTCCTGCGCCTTCACGAGTTCGGCCTCGGCAGTTTCGAGTTCGAGAGCGAGATCCTCGCCCATCTGATGGCGCTTGAGCAGTCCCATGGACTCGCCCGACTTGCGGCCGCCGGCGACGAGTCCCGATCCGTGGGCACGCAACCCCGGCGCGGCGAACCAGAGGTCTTCGCCGGCATGCTCCTGCGAAAGCGCGAGCGCCGTGGCGCCGTCTTCCACGAGGCAGACGTTGCCCAGGAACAGATCGACCGCGGGCGCGAGCGATGCGTCGCACTCCACGAAATCGGAGGCCCAACCCAGGACGCCGGCACCCGAGACCGCGGGGCGGTTCCGGCGGGCGCGCAGGGATTCGACCGGCACGAGGACCGCGATGCCCTTGCCCGAAGCGCTCAACTGCGAGAGAGCCGCCTCGGCGCTCTGGCGCGAATCGGACAGCACATACGAGAGCGTGTCGCCCAGCACTTCTTCGATGCGCTCGAGAACCTCGGGCGCCGCGCGCAGATGGTCGGCAAGGAGGCCCTTGACTCCCGCAGGGCGGGAACCTTCGGCGAGAAGAGCACGGGCTCCGGAACCAACGCCTTCGAGGGCGCGGTTCAGTCGTTGCACGACTTCGAGCTGGCTCTTGGTGCCGGCGCGGCGCGATGCCGCTTGGCGCTCGCGATCGACCGCATCTTCCACGCGACGAGCGGCCAACTGGCCCTCTTCCGTCAGACGCTCCTTCTCGGCGTCCAGCGCCTCGCATTGGGCCTGCGATTGTTCTCGCGCCGCGGCGAGCGATTCCAGTTTGACGGAGAACTCACCCGAGGCCGACTCGTGTCGTTCGATCTCAGCGGAGAGGCGTTCTTCCTCGGCCGTTGCGCGCTGCAATTCGTTTTCGGCACCAAGCAATTCAGCCCTTGCCTGGTTCAATTCTTCCAAGATGGACAAGCGTGCCTGGGCCTGCTCCGAAGCCCCCTGCCGTAACGCGTCGAGGCGTTCCTGCCGCAAGCGCTTCTCTTCCTGGAGACGTTCGAGCTGATCGACGCCGGATTTGCCGCTTTCGGTGATCTCTTCCATGGAACGACGCGATATGGCAAGCGACTCGCGCACCTGCCGCTCGAGGTCGTCGAGTCTCTGGAGCTCTTCTTCGACGCGCTCGGCCGTCTGGCGCAGATGTCCCACGCCGTCGCGGGCACGCAACGCCTCGCCTTCCATGGTCTGGACTTCGGAACGCGCATCGGCGTATTCGCGCTCGCGCTCCCGAAGTTCGCCTTCGAGACGTGCCGCCTCGAGACGTTGCTCCGCTGCACCCGATTCGGCGAGCGTCATCTCGGAGCGCAGACGATCGCATTCGTCCTTCCACTCGCGGATGCGGGACTCGGCCTGCACGACGAAACCACGCAACTGCTCGCGCCGGAGGTGGATCCAGGCCAATTCGACGGACTTCAAACGCGCATTGGCGGTCTTGTAGGCCTCCACTTGGCGGGCCTGGCGCTCGAAACTCGCGACGCTACGACGCACCGTGGCGAGATTCTCGGCCACGCGAACGAGGTCGGCGTCGGTCTTCTCGAACTGGCGAATCGCTTCCTTGCGCTGGGCGCGGTAGCGGCTGATACCCGCGGCTTCCTCGAACAGGACGCGCCGTTCCTCGGGCTTCTCCTGCACGAGCGTCATGACCTGGCCCTGTTCGATCACGCTGTAGGACGCCGCTCCCAGACCCGTGTCGTAGAAGAGGTTCTGGATATCGCGCAGACGGCAGGGCTGGTTGTTGATCAGGTATTCAGAAGCCCCGTCGCGAAAGGCGCGGCGAGTGATCATGATTTCCGAAAACTCGCTGGCGATCACGCCCTTGTCGTTCTTGACGATCAGGGTCACTTCGGCCATGTTCACCGGAGCGCGTTCGGCCGTGCCCGCGAAGATGACGTCTTCCATCTTGTGGCCACGCAAGGCCTTGGCTCGCTGCTCGCCCAACACCCAACGGATCGCGTCGATGATGTTGGACTTTCCACACCCGTTCGGGCCGACGACGCACGTGATGCCATCGCCGGGGAAGTTCACCTCGATCTTGTTGGCGAAGCTCTTGAAGCCGAATACGCGGAGCTTTGAGAGGTACATAGGTCCTTGTCAGGGCATGAGATAGGACTGAAAGGTACACCCATGGCACGCCAGGGCGAAGGGGTCCAGGCACATAGGAATGCGTGCCCACGAAAATGTGGATAAATCTGTGGATAGACGGGGATCAACCCGTTCTCAGTAGGTGTGCAATTGGTGGTTATTCCTTCTCAAGCGCCCTCTGCATCGCGCCTCCTGCTCCATTGGCATCCCCGCCCGGGAATCCACAAGAGCTTGTCACGTTGTGGAAACGCCGGTGCATCTTTGCTGGGATGGGATCGGTTCCAAGGAAACTCGCGGGTCTGCCGCTCCTTCTCCTCCTGGGAGGGTGCGGAGGGATCTTCTACCAGCCCAGCCCGCGCGTCTACACCCATCCCGAAAGCACCGGATATCAATGGCAGAAATTGTCTTTCGCCCGTCCTGGCGGAGGACGTCTCTCCGCGGCGCTCGTTCCGGGACGCAACCCGGACAGCGGACGCGGCCTGATCATCCAGTTCCACGGCAACGCCCAGAACATGACGGCCCACTGGATGGGCTTGCAATGGGCGGTGCGGCGCGGCTGGGATCTCCTCGTCTGGGACTACTCCGGCTACGGCGCATCCGACGATCATCCCTCGCGAACGCAAATCGCCCGCGATGCCGACGCCTTTCTCGCCTGGGTCTCCGACTCCATCCTGCCCAGCCACCCGGGGCCCGTGGTCCTGATCGGCCAGTCGCTGGGGGCCGCAGTCCTCACCAGCGCCTTCCCGCGATGGAAGGATCGCGACAGAGCGCTTCTGGTGGTGGCCGAAGGCGGCTTCTCCTCCTACCGATCCATCGCGGCCGACGTGGTCGCGCGGCAGTGGATCACCTGGATCGCCTGGCCCTTCGTGCCGCTTCTGATCGACGAGGAAGACGCACCCTTCAAGGCGCTCGATCGCATCGCCCCCACGCCCTTCCTGATCATTTCCTGCAGCGACGACAAGATCGTCCCCCGTCGATTCCAGCACAGGATGCACGAGCAGGCTCCCGGCTCGCTGCTATGGGACGTCGAGGGCTGCAAGCACATCGGCAGCTTCCGCAACGACGTCACCCGTGCGCGCTTCCAGGATCTGGTCGACTCCCTTCGCGGGAAAGAGTCGCCATGACCTCGCTCTTCTAAGCGATCTGGGCCGCTCTCAACAACGCGACGATCGAAATGGAATCGGTCAGCCGACCATCGAGCGCCTGTCGAACGGCTTCCTCCAAGGGAATCCGCCGGGTCTCGATCTGTTCCCTCGGCTCCGGATTCGCTGGACCTTCCGTGAGATCGCGCGCAAGCCAGAGGATCGCGGTTTCATCGGTGACGGAATTCGACGTGTGCGTCTCGCCGAGCGGAATCCAAATGCGGGCGACGAGACCGGTCTCTTCAGCCAACTCGCGTTTCATTTCCTCGAGAGGATCCTGGCCGGGACGACCGCCGCCTTCGGGGATTTCCCAGAAATAGCGGTCCAGGGGATAGCGATGCTGGCCGACGAGCGTCACGGTTCCGTCGTCGTGCAAAGGCACGCAACCAAGCGCGACATGCCGGAAGCGAACCACGCCGTAGATGCCGTTGGCCCCCGATGGATCGAGAACCTCGTGGTGTTCCACCTGGATCCACGGATTGCGATAGGGAACCGTAACCGATTTCCGCGTCCACGGCCCGATCCGCTTCCCGAAAGGCTCCACCACGCGGTCTGTCGACAATTCGAACAGGGTCTCGTCCTGAGGGTCGGGTTGATTCATGAATCAGAGGAAGTCGCGGTAGTCCGCGTCCGGGAAGATGTTGTCGCGCTTCTCCAGAAGAGCGAGTTCCTTGAGGGGGACCTGTCCGCCCGCATCGAGGATGTCGTGGAGTTTCTGGAACGCCACGAGGTGTTCCTTGGTGCGCTGGACGGCGTACTGCACGGACGTTCCCGTGCGCATGATGAACGCCCAGTCGGAACTCTGCGCAAGGAAAAGCTCGCGGGCCATCTGGTTCAAGGCGCGCTTGTAGTCTCCCCAGGCTTCCGGATACTTCGATCCGAGGCGCTTCATCTGGTCGGCGGCCGCATGCAGGTGCGGATAGACCCAATCGTTCGTTCCGTTGACCCAGACATCGGCATAGCCCATGTGGCCCCAGGTGCTGAAAGCCGGCTGGAGCTTCTGATTCACCGGGTGCCGTTCGAGATAGTCGCTGGGCCGGACCGATTCGATCTCGCTCTGGTCGAAATGGAGCTTCTTGAAGACGAAGTAGAGGAACTCGGGGCCCTCGTACCACCAATGTCCGAAGAGCTCCGCGTCGTAGGGCGCCATGAGGAGCGGAGGACGATCCATGAAGCGCCCGAGCCAATCGGCCTGGCGGCGACGGTTGTCGACGAAGTCCTGGGCGTGCTGGCTCGCCTTCAGGAAGGCCGCACGCGGATTGTACGGCTCCTGGGCCTTGCCCTTGCCGGTGATGCGATAGTACTTGATGCCGGTGTTGGTGCGCAAACCAGGCATGTGCTGGATATCGCTCAGGTATTCCTCGTCGAGATCGAAGCCGATGTCGCGATAGAATTCTCGATAGTCGGGATCGCCCGGATAGCCCGTCTCGGCCGACCAGACGGCGCGGCTGGTCTCGGGATCGCGAGCGAAGCACGCCGGACCGGCATGCGTGATCACCGGAGCGTAGACACCGAAGCGCGGCGGGGGCGAACCGAAAAGGATGCCGTGGGTGTCGGTGAAGAAGTAGCCGATGCCCTCGCGGGCGAGTTCGTCTTCGAGGCCTTCGTAATAGCCGCACTCGGCAAGCCAGATGCCGTTCGGATTGCGCCCGAAATGGCGTTTGTGCGAACGTACGGCCTGCTTCAGTTGGGCGGTCACGCTCTGCGGATTCTCGCGCAACGCGGGAAGGAATCCGTGCGTTCCGTTGCAGGTGACGATTTCCAGGCGCCCCGTATCCTGATAGTGGCGGAAGCCCGAGAGGAGATCGCGTCCGTACCACTCGTCGAAGAAGCGTTTGCACCAGGTGAACTTGTCGTGGTACATCCGCGCCAGGTCGTGGAACTGGGGCACGAACTGCGTGCGCGAGAGCTCCTTGGACGAGAGAGCGATCAGACGGTCGAGATGTTCGACATACCGGGCCTGCAGAAGAGGATCGGCGAGCATCTCGGCCAAGGGCGGCGTGATGGACATCGCGAGCCGGAAATGCACTCCCTCGCTGTCGAGCCGATTGAAGACGTCGAGCAGAGGGATGTAGGTCTCGGTGATGGCCTCGAAGAGCCAGTCTTCCTCGAGATGACGCGCGTTTTCTGGATGTCGGACGAAAGGAAGGTGGGCGTGGAGAAGGATCCCGAGATAGCCAGTCGCCACGTTATTCCTCTGTCCAGCGACGAGCCGCAGGCTTGGCTTCGCGGACCTGGTCGCCATCGCGGTCGACCGCGCGCACGTCCATGTGCAGTTCCGTGCCGTGCGGGAACGGGAATTGCACGCGGAAGGTGCCATCTGGATTCAATGTGATGGGGCGACCCATGAGAGTCACCTGGGCGTCAGGTTCCGTCGCGCCGTAGAGCGTGAGTTCCGTTTCGACCCAAAGCCAGAAATCCTTGGAACGTCCACCAGGCCCCTGGGGCCGGCCTCCGGGGACGCCGCTCCAGGAAACGCCGGAGCCGATGCTCGTGGTGCTCCAGCTCGAAGGCGAGAAGGCCGATTGCGTCTCGAAGGACGACGGCCCCCACGACGACGGAGCGAGCTCCATGCGCCCCATGCCGGAACCCCAGGACGTGAGCCAAGCGGCACCCGCCATGGCGCCGGAGCCATCGGTGCGCGAGCGCAGACGCTTGATGAGGTCGTTGATTCCCTCGCCGTCGCCGAGTCCCGCGGCAGCGCGGAAAAGTTCCTCGGAGGCGATGGAGACCCACTCTTCGGAGTCGGGCCGGAAGCCCATCATGCCTGGCTCGAAGCCGACGGGACGGGAGCGCGCGACAGCCTGCCACCCACCTTCGCTCGTGACGAGGCCGTATTCGAAGGTGTAGACGCGTCCCTGGTAGGGAAGGCGCACGTACCACGACCGGGCGTAGGGAGCGACCTCGAGGTCAAGCGCCACGGGAGCGTTCTTCCCGTCGAAGAGAAGGCCCGTGGTGTCGAAGCCGCGCAGACGGAATCCGTCAGAAGACCCGGCAGACAGTTTTTGACGAGTGGCATCCGAGACCTCCCAGTACAGGTGGGTCCACTCGGGATCCTTGGGAATCGCGACGAGGCGATCCATTCCGTAGGAAGCAGGAAGCTCGCCCTCGAGGAGGGATGCGCGTTCGGACGACTGGGGGCGAGCCGCCTTGGCCGTCTTGCGGCGGGGAAGGTCGCGAGGAGGAACCGACGCGGCAGGCACCTTCGCGCGCGAAGCGGGCTTCGCGGCCTTGGAAACCGAAGCATCGACGCGCCGACTGGACGCGGGGCGTTTGCTTTCGCCGGAAACCGGCGCCGATGCGGCCTTGGATGAAGAGGCCGAGGCAGGCTTTGCCGCTTCCTTGGACGCAGATACAGCGGTTTTCTTCAAGGAAACGGGCATTTTGGAGCTCTTTGTTTTCTGGGAGGATTTGCCTGCGGGAGAATTGGCGCGGGAGGCCATGCATCGCTCCTCTTTTAAATGGTACCTATCGACGTTTTCTCTGGGAGAGTCCCCAACGATTCGCCCCGGTCAATGAAACATACAACCGCAGGAAAGAATCCTGCAATTGATCGCCTGTGACCTCGCTGGTCGTGCGACCCGCCTGGGCCGTGAAATCGAGAGTACCATAACTGCCAAGAGGAAGGCCAGTCCCAAGAGTCATTCCAAGAGTGGTGATGTCGCCGGGACCGCCCAACGTCGTGAATCCACCGGCACGGAATGCGGAGCGTTTCCATAGATCGTCGAAGCGATCCCCCACCCCCTGCCACTGCCATCCGGCACCCAAGGTCCAGCGAGGATCGGCGTCATCGACGGTTCCATCCCACTCTTCCCGGGCGATTCGCGCGACGACGGCCTGCTTTGGAAGGAAACGCCAAGCACCTGCGACGCCCCAACCCACGGGAGCATCGACGGTTTTTGTTGAATCGCCGGAGAACTGCTGATCGGATGCGCCGCGATGCCGCGTGATCTCGACGTCGTTGGAAATCGAATACCATCCACCCAGATCGACGTCGCCACGCGTCCAGTAGGTGGACAATGTCCAATAGGATCCGCTGCGGCGCGTCTCCACCGTGTCGTAGCGCTTGATCGAAAGGTATTCGTCCGAATTCTGCCACAACTGGGTCGAGAACACGCGGTCGCGTCCGAGAATCCTGTGGTAGGCCAGGCCGAAAGCCAGCCCCTGGGTCGCTTCGAACGGAAGCGCGTATTCGTAGCTCGCGACGGCCTCGAAGGCGCCGCCTTCGCCGGTGAGCGTGAAGCCCGTGTCGTTCACGTCCTTCGATTCGAAGGTGCGCGTGAAGCGCTGCCAGTAGCCTCCGGAGAGATGGCCGTAGCCTCCCAGCGGGATCCCGATCGAAAGACGGGGCACGTCGATCGCGCCCAGCGTGTTGGAGGTCACGTCGTCCTCCGTGAACACGAACTGCGGAACGATCTGGACTTCCAGGGCCGTGAGGGTGTTGAAGGACGAACGCGCCGTCAGCAACGGGTCCCAGGCGCGATCGGTGCGCAAGGCCGCGCCGGCTTCGCCCATGCCGCGCGAAGGACCGTCGACCGAGGTGTTTTCGCGCCCCCAGCCGATGAGGTTCATGGGAGTCTGAGCGAACGTCGCGCCGACCAGGAGCAGAAGGGAGGAAAGACTCTTCACTCGACAACTCCCTGGTTGCGGCGACGGACGATGAAGGTGGCCGAATCGATCGGATTGCTGCGCAGATCGATCCTGTAGTTGCCATCGAGTGTCGCGTCGGTGGCGACGCTGGTCATGTAAAGATCCGTCCAGACCTCCTGGACCTTGCGATTGAGCATTCTGCTGAAGGCCGTGCGCGCCTCGAAGCGGACCCGCGAAAGACCGGCCGTCGCGATGGCCTCTTCACGATATACCGAAGAGCCGTCTTCGGTGCTCTGGACTTGGTCGTCGGCGGCGACGCCCAGTGCGAGGACGGTGCGGATGAAGCGGACCTTCGTTCCATCGTTCACGAACCAGAATTTGGTCCATCCCGGATCCGCGTACATGGGAGCCTCGACGGCCTGTCCGGGGAAGAGGTAGAAGTGGCTGACCGTATCGGTCTGCGTGGTGTAGAACGGCACGGAGTCGCCGTCGGTCACCAGGGCGATGCGGGCGATGCCGCCCTTCAAGCCCATCACGCGGAGTTCGCCTTGCATGGTCTTGCCATCGACCTTGCGGCTGCTCGCGAAGGCCTTCGACGCGTTCGCGCCGACACTGAAGGGAAGGTCCGTGGTGTCGCGATTCAGGACCACCCAGCTGGCCAAGCGGAACCGCTGACTCGTGCTCGCCGAAACGGAAACAAGAGGTGCTGTGGCACGCGCGGAGTAGAGGGAAAACGTGTTGTCGAACGAATCCGAGGCGACGCTGTCGATGCCGAACGCATTCTGCAAGGACCGACGGAGAGCGATCTCGTCGAAGCGCAGGCGCAGGCGAGTGCCGGCCGTGGCCATCGAGGTCAGGGATCCAGCCGAACGCGGCGTCGCACGCACGCCCCAGGCGCCGCGCCCTTCGAAGAGGCCGACCGCGAGAGTATCGCCTTGTCCGTTGACGACGCGAACCGCGGAGACGACGCGCGAAGCGAAGTCGGAAGCGGTCAGACGGATCCCGAAATTCGTCCCCTTGCGAACGACCGTCGTCGAATCGCCCAGAGGAAGATCGATGGTGTGGCTCGTGCCGGTCGAGTCGTCGCTGCACGAGGCGGTGGCCTCGTAATCGGGCGCGTCGGAAAAATCGGCGCCGTCGAGTCCGAGCAGGAAAGCGCCCGTATCGAGTTCCGTGTTCCATCTCGACAAATGGACTTTGCCGCTCGCACAGCTCGTGTCGAGCGACAGAACGAGGCGCCAGCCCAGGTTGGCCACGGCATCGGGGCGATTCGTGATCCAGCGCGTGGTGTCCTTGACGTCGAACCACAGGGACGTGGACACCGCGAAGGCGTCGCCACCGCCGACGACCAAGGATCCCGAGCCACTGTAGGCGGGCACTCCAGGTTCGACGATGGTATCGATGTGCACGAAGGAAACCGGCAACGTGACCGCCTGGTAACCCTGAGGTCCAAGGTCCTGGCCATCGAGCCATGCGGAGCCGGTCTTGTTCGGGCCGTCGGTGATGCAGCCGGACAAGGATGCCACGGCTAGAAGAGCGAAAATGCGTCTCACAGAGGATCCACTGTTGGAGGAAGACCTGGAAAATAGTCAGACCAGCAACGCTAGCCCACCCAGTAGCAGAAGAAGGGCAAAAGCCTTGCGTCGCCGATTGCGCTCCCGGAAGGCGATTCCGCCGATCACGAAACCGATGATCACGTTGCCCCGCCGCATGGAAGAGACGATCGCCACAAGGGCTTCGGGTTCGGCCAAGGCTCGAAAATAGAAGGCATCGGCCACCAGAAGAAGGATTCCGGTCGCAGGCATCGTCCAGCGCCATTGGAAAGGAAACGCGCTCTCGCGGCGTCCGAAAGCGAACCAAAGTCCTCCCTGGAGCCCCACGTTGTACAGAGTGAACCAGACCTGCATCGCCGCTGGATCGAGCCCTTCCCGCTGGAGAAGGTTCTTGTCCCACAAGGCGCTGACGGACCCGACGACGGTCCCGGCCAGCAGAGCCCAGACTCTGGGCGACTTCGAGAAACGGATTCCCTCGGCCTTTCCCAGCACGGAGAAGGCGAAATGACCGGCGAAGACAAGGGCGATTCCCATCCATTGGCGCGATGTCGGAAGCTCGCCAAACAGGAAAATCGCCCCGGCAAGGGTGTAGAGAGGACCCGTGGCCCGGATGGGCGACGCGATCGTGAGGGGCAATTTTTGCAAGGCGATGAAGGAAAGCGTCCAGGAAAGCGTGACGATTCCCGCCTTGGCCAGCACGAAAAGATGCCCCCGCAAACCGAGCTCGCCCACCGCCAAGCCATGCGCGACGGCCCATCCGGGCGCGAGGCGCGCGATCAGAAGCCAGGGCACGACCACCACCCCGCCCCACATCGAGCAGGCGAACAGGGACGCGAGAGCCGCATTGCGGTCGGCCGATGCCTTCTTCGCGACGTCGTACAATCCCAGCGTGGCCGCCGAAGCCAATGCGAGAAGGATCCAGACCGGAATGTCCACGAACGACGGCACGGGGGCTCATGTAGCAATCGGAGGAGACCCCGCGGGAATGGATGCAACGGCTACCTTTGCACCCTCCAAAAGGGAGTCAACGCACATGAAAGCGCATTTCCGTTCGATCGAGAACCACGACGCTATCCATGCCCTCGAGGAGGTCGTGTACGACCACGAAGGCAGCCTGCTCGAAGTCCACCAACCCATGGAGGCCCTGAAGACCAGGACCGCATCGGAATGGAAGGCCATGTTCGACAAGCGAGCGGGCTCGATGGACCTCGTGGAACGCTCCGGCGTCTGGGGCAAGCTCGAATGGGTGCTGCCACAGATTCCCCGCGAACACGTCGTGACGCTCGCCGAGGGCTGGAATCCACTGCTTCCCGCCCCGCGCACCGCGACGCGTCTGGGACTTCGCGACCTGCGCATGAAGCTCTGCGGCACCACGCACACCGGCTCGTTCAAGGATCTCGGCATGACGGTTCTCGTCAGCTGGGTGAACCACCTCGTGCGCACCGGAGCCCCCATCCGCGCCGTCGCCTGCGCCTCCACCGGAGACACCTCCGCGGCGCTGGCCGCCTACGCCGCCTCGGCGGGCCTCCCTGCCATCGTCTTCCTGCCCGCCGACAAGGTGAGCCTCGCCCAGCTCATCCAGCCCGTGGCCAACGGCGCCCATGTGCTCGCTCTCGACACCGACTTCGACGGCTGCATGAAGGTGGTCCAGGAACTCACGCAGGACAAGAGCATCTACCTCGCCAACTCCAAGAACAGCCTGCGCGTCGAAGGCCAGAAGACCGTCGCCATCGAAACCGTGCAGCAACTGGGCTGGACCGCGCCCGACTGGTTCGTGATCCCCGGCGGCAACCTCGGCAACGTCTCGGCGCTCGCCAAGGGCCTCGACATGCTCTACGAGCTCGGCCTCCTTTCGGGCAAGCGCCCACGCATCGCCGTCGCCCAGGCGGAAGCCGCGAATCCACTCGTGAAGTCCTTCGAGAAGGGCCTCGCCCCGCTCGAACCGCAGACCGCCCGTCCCACCCTGGCCAGCGCCATCCGCATCGGCAACCCCGTGAGCTTCCCCAAGGCCCTCGACGCGCTGAAGCGCTACGACGGCGTGGCGGAATCCGTCACCGAGGACCGCCTCGCCGACGCCGCCGCCCGCGGCGACCTCGAGGGCTTCTACAACTGCCCCCACACGGGCGTGGCCCTCGGCGCGCTCGAGCAGCTCGTCGAGAAGGGCGTCATCGGGAAGGGCGAGAGCGTCGTCGTCGTGAGCACGGCCCATGGGCTCAAGTTCAGCGAATTCAAGACGGGCTACCACGAAGGGAAGCTCGCGGGCGTCGAATCGCGCCTGGCCAATCGCGTCGCGCGCGTCGCGCCCACCTACGCGGCGGTCCAGGACGAACTCAAGCGCCGCCTGGGCTGACGTCCGGACGCTCCCCGCCATTGCGGGGAGTCCATGTGAACGAGGAGGATCGTCGGGACGATGACCGGAGTCCGCGAAGCAGTGGCCATGAGTGGCGGAGTCGACAGTTCGGTCGCCGCGCTCCTGCGCGTGCGCGCCGGCGCCGAGGTCGTCGGCCTCACCATGCAGCTGTGGGATTCCGACTGCGCCGACGCCGGCACGAAGGCCTGCTGCGGCCTGGAGCACGCGCTGGACGCGCGCAACGTGTGCAAGGCCCTGGGCGCCACCCACAAGCTGCTGGATCTGCGAGCGACATTCAAGGAACAGGTCGTCGACGATTTCGTCCGGGAATACCTGGCGGGACGCACGCCCAACCCCTGCGTGCGCTGCAACACGCTCATGAAGTGGGACGCCCTCTGGACGAAGGCCGAATCGCTCGGATGCCGGAAATTGTCCACGGGACACTACGCGCGGATCGTGGATGGCCGATTCGGGCACGAACTGCGTTGCGGAGCCGATCCGACCAAGGACCAGTCCTACTTCCTGTGGGGGATCCCGCGCCGTCTGCTTGAGCACACGCTGTTCCCCCTGGCCGACCTTCCCAAGTCGGACACCCGCGCGCTCGCCGCCGAAGCGGGCCTCCCCACGGCGCAGAAGCGGGAAAGCCAGGACATCTGCTTCGTTCCCGGAGGCGACTACCGCGCCCTGGTGCGGGCGCACGACCCGCTCGCCCCGCTCCTGCGTCCCGGCCCCATCCTCGGCCCAGGCGGGACCCTCCTGGGCACGCACGATGGACTCGCCCGCTACACGATCGGCCAGCGCCGCGGCGTGAAGGCCGCATGGAGCGAGGCGCTCTACGTGACGCGTCTGGACATCGCGACCAACACGCTCCACCTGGGCACCGCCCCCGAGCTCCTCGTCGGCACGCTGGACCTGGAGCAGGAGAACTGGCTCCTGCACGAAGGCGAAGAGATGCCGGAATCCGTCACCGTGCGCATGCGGTACCGCTCGCGCGCCCTCCCCTGCCGTCTGGAACGATTCGACGGCGCGACGCGGATCAGGCTCCTCGAGCCGGCCTCGGGCCCAGCCCCCGGACAGAGCATGGTGATCTACGCGGACGACCGCGTGGTCGGCGGCGGAGTCCTGCGCTCCGCATTCTGAAAGACCTCAGGGCTGGTCGTCGAGAAGACGCTCCAGGTTGATGATCGCGATGAGGTCGTCCTTCGATTTCAGGATGTTTCGGAAGAAGTGGCCCGAGACACCGCCGATGTTGGACGGTGTCGGCTCGAGATCCTTCTCCGCCGCAGTCATCACGTCCTCGACGCCATCGACGATCAGGCCGACATCCTCGCCACCCGTCGGAACCACCAGGATGCGCGCCTTCCGGTCTTCGGGGACAGGGCCGATGCCGAAGCGGACGCCGAGGTCGATGACGGTCATGATCTGTCCACGAAGGTTCACGACGCCGCGCACGTGTGCCGGAGCGTGGTGCACGGGCGTGACGGGACGCATGCCCGAAATCTCGTGGACGCGCAGATTCTCCAGCGCGCAGAGAAGGTCACCGATCGCGAAGACCGTGAGTTCGAGATTCTCGGACAAGGCCGTCTGGCTCGTTGTGGCGGACATCTCAATGCCTCCCGTGGGCGAGGAAGGTTTCGACCGTATGGAGGATCTTCTCCCGGTCGAGCTTGACCATGTAGGAGTCGACGCCGGCCTCCTTGCCGCGTTTCGTCGCCTCCTCGCCCGAAAGCGACGTGACGGCCACGACGGGCAGGTGGCGGAGCTTCTCCGACGAGCGGATGTTGCGTGTGAGTTCCAGGCCGTCCATCACCGGCATCTCGATGTCGGTCAGGACCAGTTCGATCGCCGCCTCCGACTGGAGCTTCGCCATGGCGTCGCCCCCATGGACCGCTGTGACCACCTGGTATCCCGCATCCTCGAGGAAACCCGAGATCTGCTTCAGGTAGAAGGGCGAATCCTCGACCACGAGCAGCCGCGTGGGTTTCCCGTCCCGTTGCGGCTTGTCGGGGATCCAACCGGGAAGGTTCGCGCGGACGACGCCCCAGAGATCGACAAGAAGTGTCGTCGATCCGCCGATGATGGCCGAACCGATGATTCCCGTCTGCCGGAAGGTCATCTCGTCGAATTCCTCCGACGCCTCCGCGATGTCGACGATCTGGGAGATGACAAGCCCGACTTCCCGCCCGCCGGCTGAGAAGACGATGACGAAATACGTGTCCTGCGGAGGCAATGGTTGGATCTGCGCCACGTCGGCCAGATCCACCAGCGGCAGGCTCCCCCCGCGGTACTGCACGGAACGACGGCCACCGACGACCTCGATGCTCTTCGCGTCGATGACCTCGAGACGGCTGACGAGAGCCACGGGAATCGCGAACTGTTCGGTCGAAGCCACGCGGAAGAGGAGCAGGGATTGTGTGTCGCGAAGCCTCTCGGCGACGCTGGCGTGGTCTTCCTGGACCTTGTCGGAAGCGCCCACGTCGTGCAGACTGAGGAATTTGCTCACGCCCACGACATCAAGGATGAGAGCGACGCGGCCATCGCCGAGGATGGTCGCTCCGGCGTAGCAGGAAATCCCGTTGAAGTGCCGTCCGATCGGCTTGACGACGATCTCCTCCGATTCATGGAGGCGGTCGACGATCAGACCGTACTGGAACGCTCCGGCTGAAAGCACGGCGATGTTGATCGCGCTCGCGGAGCGGAAGCGCCGGTCTCCGCTGCGGCGACGGGAGCGTTCCGCCGCGGATTCCTGTTCGACCGGACCTCGACGATCCTCCACCTGGGAACGCTTGTCTGGAACGATCTCGCCCGTCTCCGGGTGCTGGAAGAACTTCTCCTCGATCCCCATCGCGTCCGACAGACGCACCAGAGGAAGCAGATGCCCCCGCAGGCGCATCACCAGTGCGTCGCCGATGCGTTCGATGCGATTGCGCACGTCCTTGGCGGGAATGCGCACCAGTTCCACGAGGCTCACCTGCGGGATGGCGTAGATCTCGTCCTGCACGGAGACCAGAAGGCTTGGAATGATCGCGAGCGTGAGGGGAAGCTTCACCCGGAACGTGGAACCGACGCCCTTGCGGGACTCGATGTCGATCACGCCGCCCAGGCGCGTGAAGTTGGTCTTCACCACATCCATGCCGACGCCGCGCCCGGAAATGTCCGTGACCTTCGCCGCCGTCGAGAAACCGGGCAGGAAGATCAGGTTGATGATCTCCTTCTCGCTCATCTGCGCGAGTGTCGCCGGATCGACGAGCTTGAGCTCTAGCGCCTTCTCGCGGACCCTGTCCGTGTTGACGCCGCGACCGTCGTCCGAGACTTCGATGACGACCTTGCCCGCTTCGTGGTAGGCATGCAGGCGCACGACCGCTTGGCGTGGCTTCCCGGCCTTCTCGCGATCCTCGGGAGAGTTTTCGACGCCATGGTCGATCGCGTTGCGGACCAGGTGCGTGAGCGGATCGCCGATCGATTCGATGACGGTCTTGTCGAGCTCGACGTCCTCGCCCTCGATGTCGAGGCGGATTTCCTTCCCCAACGAACCGGACATGTCGCGCACGACCCTCTGGAATTTGGAGAAGACGACGGTGAGCGGCTGCATGCGCGTGGTCATCACGGCTTCCTGGAGCTCGCTGATGATGAGCGATATCGACTGCGACGAAGCCTGGATCTCTCCGATGTTCCGCCCGGCGACCTTCTGGACGAGCTGGTTGCGTGAAAGAACGAGCTCCCCCGCGAGGGTCATGAGCTGGTCGAGGACCTTCACGTTCACGCGCAGCGAGTTCGACTGCGGCGCGGGCGCGGATACGGCGGAAGGCGCGACCGACCGAGCCTCGTCCGGGCGAACTTCGGGCGCGAACACGGACGAATTGGGCGCGGCCACGTCCGGTTGCGGGTCCCTTGCGGGAGGCGGGACAGGAGAAGGCGGCGCAGGCGAAGCGGATACGGCATGGGGCATGTCCTTCACCTTTTCCTTCTTGCGAGGCTTCGTGGCGTTCTGTTCCGAGGTTCCGGATTGCTGCATCGCGACGACGGATTCCGCATCGACGAGGTGGATGCGGGAAGATGGAAGCCCCGTGAGAAGGGCCGTCATCTCCGCGTCGAGGACCGTCGCGTAGAGGATGTGGAAGGGAAGACTCGCGAAGGACGCCTGGATCGCTCCGTCGACATCCACATCGAAGCAGGAATCGACGATGAGTCCCGTCTTTTCCAGTTCGCGGATGAGATCGAGGGGGTTGAGGCCCCTGGCGTCCGCGTCGGCGACCATGTCGAAGGCCAGGATGTAGAGGGCCTTCCCGCCTCTCTTCGCGGTATCGATCTCCCCCTTGGAGAGCCGGAAGCGGATCTTCTTCCGGGCATCGGCGATGCCGACGACGACGGCCGCGGCCGGCTCTTCGTTCTGGGCATCCTTGAGAAGCCCGATCGACGGATTGATGTCGACATTTTCCGACGTCGCGGGAGCGTCCACCATCGAGGAGAGGACGTCGGCCGAGCGCAGAAGGCTCTCGATCACGCGTCGTCCCGGAACGACTTCGAGATTGCGGATGCGATTGAGCAGGTTCTCCATCACATGGGAAAGCTCCTTGATCTTGCCCAGACCGAAGAACCCGGACGCGCCCTTGATCGAATGGATGCCGCGAAAGACCTTGTTCACGAGTTCGACGTCGGCGGGGCCCGTCTCGGTCTCGATCGTGAGAAGATCCGTCTCGATGTCGCGAAGATGATCCTTCGCCTCTTCGAGAAACAGCTGGAGAGTTTCGTCGTTTTCCATGGAAGCCATGTGTCGTCCTCGAATCAGGCGAGATCGAAGTGGCGGTCGAGTCCCATCAAGCGCATGAGATGGAGGATTCCGTCGGCGGCCCCCTCCACGCGCAGTCGTCTTCCCGAAGCGCGCAACGCGTTGTGCCCCGCGATCAGGGCTCCGATCGCGGACGAGGAGACGACCTGCACCTGCGAAAGATCGGCCACGACGTCGCCGTCCTTGGCAGCGGACTCGAGAGCGCGCTGCAACTCCGCGATCGCGGCCATGTCGAGGCTGCCATCCGGAACAACACGCGTGACGCCATCCTGGACCGATACGCGGATCATGCAACGCCTCCTTTGCGCCAACTTGGGAACATTCGATAGTGTCCCCTCTTGGCGGAGGAAATGCAAGAAGCAACTGCACGGAAGAGCGGATGGCGCCGAAGATCAGTATTCGAAGGCCAGGACCACGACGTCGTCGGTATTCCGCTCCCCCACGAGATTCTCGGCCAGAAGGCGTGGAAGATCGGCGAGGGGAACGTCATGGACGCGCCGAGCCGCTTCGAGAAGGCGCGCAAGCCCCGCGTTCCAGAGGATGCCGTCGTCGGGATCCTCGACGAGTCCGTCCGAATACAGCACGACGCGATCGCCTGGCATGAGATGGATGTCCCGCGTTCCGAAATGCGCGCCGGAAAAGGCTCCCAGGACATCTCCGGAAAGTTCGACCAGCCAAGGCTCGCCCAGGCGCGGCAGCACGAGGCAGGGGGGATGCGCGGCGCTCACCAGCGAGAGATGGCCCGTCAAGCGATTCAGGCACGCGTAGACGGCCGTGAGATACTTGCCGGGAGGGATCCAGGTGACGAGGGCGTCGTTGGCGAGCGAGAACGTCTGTTCGGGGGACCATACGGGGCTCGCGTTCTGCCGCAGCAGCGCTCGCGCGCCCGCGGCGACAAGACTTGTCCCGATGTCGTGCCCGCTCGCGTCGGCGACGAAGTAGCCGTGGATCGCGGCGGCCGGCTCGACGACGTCGTAGAGGTCGCCGCCGACTTCCTCGCGCGAAGCGAAATGGACGGCGAAGCGCGCCTGCGGCAGCTCCTCCGGATGCCTCAGAAGCTGCCGTTGCGCTTCGACGAGCGTTTCGAGCTTCCGAGACTGCTCCTCGACGATGGCGCGGCGACTCTGCGCGAGCTGGAGATGGATGCGCACGCGCGCGCGCAATTCCTCGATGTGGAAGGGCTTGGTCACGTAGTCCACGGCGCCGAGCGAGAATCCTCGCAGCTTGGACGAGAGATCCTCCATGCCCGAAAGGAAGATCACGGGGATGCGCGACGTCTCGGGCCGTTCCTTCATGCGATCCAGGACCTGGAAGCCGTCCATTCCCGGCATCATGATGTCGAGGAGCGCGAGATCCGGAGGCTGCTCCATGGAACGCGCGATCGCATCCACCCCGTTGGAGCAGGCGACGACCTCGTAACCTTCGTTGCGCAGGGTGAGCGTCAGGAGCGCCAGATTGGAGCGCTCGTCGTCGACGACAAGAAGGCGAGGACGCTTGGCCGCCTCGCCAAGAACCGTCATGCGGGAGGCAAGGCCAGGACCTCCAGCGCCCGCTCGACCTCCTCCCCGAGTTTCGCGACATGCTCCGCCTGGATCGACCAGTTCCCTTCGAGCGCCGTCGCTTCGATGGTGCGAGCCTGCTCGGCCACGCGCACGGTTCCGACATTGGAGGACGCGCCCTTCAGCGCGTGCGCGGCCCGCCGCAGACCGTCCGCGTTTCCGGCCTCCAGAGCATCCCGGACATTCCGGAGCATCTGGGGAACGTCCTCGATCCAGATCGTACGGATCTCGTTCCAGAGCTCCTCGTCGTTGTCGAGTCTCTCCATCGAACCCTGGCGGTCGATCACGGGAATCGTCGAGTCCATCGTCATCCTCCTGCGGACAAAAGCGTTTCAGCGTGATCCACGCTCGCGGCCATGCGCGCCATGAGCGCATCCACCGTGGCCAGATCGAGTCCCAGGCTCTCCCATGCGCTCTCGCGGAAAGCGCGCCCTTCGGTGGGGAGATCGTCCCAGGCGATGCCCGCATGGTTGCAGACACCGTTCGCGACATGAAGAATAGCCATAAGCCGATGGAGCATCGCATCGGCGGACTCGTCGGCCCACCCGAGATCGTGGTGGTGCCGCACCAGAAGCGGCACGGGGTGGGGCGTCTTCCAGCGTTCGGCAAGGAAGATCGCGCCCGTCTCCGCGTGGTCGATTCCCAGCTCCTCGAGTTCGAGCTCGCTGACGCCTCTCTCGTCCCAGCCGGTGGAATTGTGCATGTCCACGCAACGGGCGAGGAAATCGCCGTAACCGTCGTACACGCGCGAGAGCACGAGCGCCCCCACGTCGTGGAGAAGTCCCGCGAGATAGGCCATGTCGCGCTCGGCGGCGCTTCCTCCCACGAAGTTCACGAGATCCGCCGAAAGCGCCGCGACGGCCAGCGAGTGCTTCCACAGCGCCCGGTAGTGGAAGTTGCCACCCTGGAAGAGACGCGGCAAGGTGAGCGCGTAGACCAGTCCGCGGACCGCCTTCAGGCCCAGGCGCTGGATCGCCGCCTGCGCGTTGGCCACCTGCGATCCGCCGCGCGCGTAGTAGGCGCTGTTGGCCATCCTCAGGAGCTGCCCAGCAAGGACGGAATCCGTCTGCACGAGCTTCGCGACTTCGCGGACGTCGACTTCCGGATCGGAGAGGATCCCGTCCAGCCTGGCCAGGACGTCGGGGAAGGCCGGCAGGGAGAGATCCCCCTGGAGCCGCCGAAGGATTTCTTCGCGAGTCAAGGTTCCCCTCCGTCCAGCCCCAGCTCGAGCGCGTCGACGATCTTCGTCAGCAATTCCGAACTCGTGAACGGCTTGGTGAGATATTGCTTCGCGCCTTCCTGGATGGCGCGGATCATCGACTCCCTCTGGGCGATGCTCGAGACCATGATCACGGGGATGGCCTGGTAGCGCGGATCCTTCTTGACGGCCTCGAGGAAGGCGAGTCCGTCCATGCGGGGCATCTCGAGATCCAGCAGGATCAGATCCACGGCCCCGATCTTCTCGAGAACTTCAAGCCCCTCGACACCGTCGCCGGCCTCGAAGAATTCGGCGCCGACCACTTCCACCATCTTGTGGACCGCGTGGCGAATCGACTTGGAATCGTCGATCGAAAGAATCCTCACGGTTCACCTCCCCCCTTGGCGCACGAAATACGTGCAGTTCTTGTAGACTTCCGGAACGAATCCGTCGGCGTACCCGCGCAGACTTTCCGTGGCCCCCAGGACCAGATGGCACCCGGGACGCATCGCGCCCCCGATTCTCGTGAAGAGATCCTTCTTGAATTCTTCCTGGAAGTAGATCGCCACGTAGCGGCAGAGAACGAGGTCGAACTGTCCCAGGCTCGCGAAGCTGTCCATCAGGTTGAACCTCCGGAAATGCGCGCGCTTGCGGAGGTCGTCGTCCAGGACCCAGACGGATCCGTCCTCGCGGAAATAGCGCTTGCGTCGCTCGTCGGAGAGTCCACGGCGGATCGCGAGACTGTCGTATCGGCCCGAAAGCGCGAGGAAGAGGGCCGCGGAGGAGATGTCCGTGCCCACGATGTCGACGCACTTGGCCAACTGCGGAGTTCCCTGGGAACGCGCGACCTCGTCGATCAGCATCGCGAGCGAATAGGCTTCCTGCCCGGTCGACGCGGCGGCGGACCACACGCGGGCCGCTCCCGTCGCGACGACCTTCTTCAGGAGATCCGGAACGGCGACCTCGCGCATGTACGTCCACAGGGTGTCGTCGCGGAAGAAGTACGTCTCGTTGGTCGTCATCGCGTCCACGATGCGGTCGCGGAGCTTGCCCGTGGAGTCGGCCAAGGCGGCCTTGTGGAACTCGTAGAAGCTGCCGCAACCCTTCTCTATGACGATATCCGTCAATCTTGTCTCGACGAGGTATTCCTTGCCCGTTTCCAGATGGATGCCGCAGTTCTTCTCGATGTAGGTGCGCATGAGATCGAACTCGTTGGGGAGAAGCTTCACCGCGCGCCCCCTCTCCTGGCGATCTCCACGATCCTGTCGGCGATCCGTTCGAGGGGAAGGATCTCGTCGGCCTGTCCCGACTGGGCCACCGCGCCGGGCATCCCCCACACGACCGAAGTCGCCTCGTCCTGCGCGATGCTCCACGCGCCCTTGGCCCTCAACCCCTTCACGCCGACGGCGCCGTCGGCGCCCATTCCCGTGAGGACCACGGAGACGACGTCGCCGCCCACGGCGTCCTCCACCGACCGGAAGAGGACGTCGACCGCTGGACGACAGGAATTGACTGGAGCGGAATCCGTCATCTTCAGCGACAGACGCCCGTCCCCCGAGCGCACGACGGTCATGTGCCGTCCTCCCGGAGCCAGATACATGGAGCCCTTCTCGACGCGCTGTCCATCGCTTCCTTCGACGACCCTCATGGGCGAGATCCGGTCCAGCCGTTCCGCGAGGGATGCGGTGAAGAGGGGTGGCATGTGCTGCACGCACAGGACAGGAAAGGGAAGATCCGCCGGAAGCTTCGGAATCACGACCTGGAGCGCGTTCGGCCCACCCGTGGAAACGCCGACCACCAGAAGTTCGACGCGCGGCGGAACGTGCCGCCCCGTCGTCGCGGCGACGGGGATCGGGACGTGCGCAGGCGGTGCGCTCCTGGCCGCGGGCAGAGGTGGCAAGCCATGGACCTCCTTGCGCGTCTTCGGTGCGGCGGGAACGGCGGGAGCGGCAGGAACGACGGGAGCGGATGGCGCGATGGAGACGGGTGGCGCCACGGGCGCGGAGGAAGCCGCGGGCGGAGCGGAAGCCCCCCCCAACCCCAATTGCGACCGGAACGTCGAGCGCGGAAGAGAAGGCGGCGGCGGCTCGAACGACGCGGGGGTCGGCACATGATAGGCCCCCGCCTGGCGAGCCAGCCGCTTGTGCTTGCGCGCCAGAGCCAGTTCGAGCAGCGGATACAGCGCGGACGCAAGCGACGCGAAGCTTTCGGTCGGATTGTCTCCTTGCGGCTTCGCGATGAAGTCCAGCGCCCCCAGGGAAAGAGCCTGCATCGTGAGACCCGTCTGATCCGCATCGACACCGGAACACATCACGACATCGACATCCATCCATCGCGAACGGATGCGCTTGAGGGTTTCGATTCCGTCGAGAATCGGCATGGAGACATCCAGCAGCACGAGTTGCGGCTTCTTCTCCGCGATGGCCAGGAGCCCGGCTTCTCCATCGCCCGCGGTACCCACGAGGTTGGCCATCGGCCACCCCTTCACGGCACGGGAAAGGATCATCCGATAGGTCGGAGAATCGTCGACCAGAAGGATGTCGAGAGCGTCTTCGGTGAATGTGTCAGGCATCTTTGGGGTATCCTACCATATCGAATACGCCTCTCGCCAAGCCTTGCGACCGATTCCCACCGAGCCCGAACAAGCAACCGCTCAAACCATTTTGTTCTTGGCGGTCGCAGTTGTACTTTTGATCCGGACCTAGTCGCTTCCGATCATTTGCGCTCTGGCCTGATATTCTGTTCTCTCGGTCCCGACACGTTTGGCTAGAGGATGCCCACCTTCATTGTCGTGGGAACCTCGAATCAGGCGGAACGGACCAATTTCAATCAAGAGAGGACCAGAGGAAAAAATCCGGTGTCAGTCGACAGGTCTTTCCCCGCTCAGCCCGAGACGCGGCTCCGGGACGCACGGAAGAGCCGATCGCGCACGGCGAGCCCGAGCCCTTTCGCGGAAGGCAGCAAGGCGAGGATGCGCGGAACATGCGCACTATCGAGCTCCCGGAGGGCCGCGAACAACCGGACGGCCATCGCAGCCCCTTCCCCGAGGACACGCGACTCGAGACACTCGATGCCCAGGTCATTCTCCGAGAGGACCGCGCATTGCCCGTCGAGCGCCCTTGCCCGCTCCGCCAGCGCACCGCAGGACTCGAACGCTTCCAGGGGAACCCGCGGAGCATAGTGGCTTTCGAGCATCCCGGGCGCTTCGGTCTTCACCGGGGGAACGAAACCTTCCCACGCGAGCTCTTCTCCGAGGACCTGCTCCACCGCCTCGCGCGGCAGTCCTCCGGGACGCAGGAGACGCGGCCGGTCGCCGGAAAGATCGACAATGGTGGACTCCACCCCGACCGCGCAGTCGCCACCCTCGAGAACGAGGTCGACCCGTTCTCCAAGCCCTTCGCAGACATGGGCCGCCGTCGTGGGGCTCACGTATCCGAACGGATTGGCGCTGGGAGCGGCCACGGGAAGGGCGGTCCGGCCCAGAAGAGCGAGTGCGAGAGGCTGATTCGGCACCCGGATGCCCACCGTGTCGAGCCCCGAGGTGACGAGATCGGGAATGCGCGGAACGCCGTCGAGCCACAAGCGGGGGAGGACCATGGTGAGAGGACCCGGCCAGAAGGTCCGGGCCAGGAGCACGGCCCGATCGTCGAAACGCGCCCAGGAACGGGCTTCCTCGAGGCCTGGGACATGCACGATGAGGGGATCGAACGTGGGCCGTCTCTTCGCCTCGAAGATGCGCGCGACCGCCTCGGCACGGTCGGCGCGCGCACCCAGACCGTAGACGGTTTCCGTCGGGAAGGCGACGAGCCCCCCTTCGCGCAGGATCCGCGCCGCCTCGGCGATGTCGTGCGACGGGATCAGAAGCTGATGCCCAGAGCCCCGGCGAGAGTGACGGGGAAGCCGCCGTCGTTCTCCGCGAACATGACGGTGGAGCGTCCTTCCAGGTTGAGCTGGACCTTGGAACTGCGAAACATCTGAACGCCCACGCTGCCGCCCAGGATGAATCCGTTGGACCAGCCGTTGCCGTAGGCGACGCCCCAGCCGAGATCGGCGCCCGCGTAGGGAGCGAATTCGCCCTTGCCCAGGAAGCCGAGGGCACCGAGGGCTCCGGAGACGTTCAGGGCGTCCGACGTGAAGTCGCCGCTTCCCATGACCCGGATCCCCGCCGAGGACATCGCCTCGTGGAAATACCCGCCCGCGAGATGGTAGGCGACACCGTGGGCATCCTGGTTCAGGATGGCACCGGGTCCGAAGGAGAAGAACTTGAAGTCCTTCTCCTCGGCGGTCGCGGCAGAGCAAAGGCAGAGAAGGCTGGTCAGCGCAAGAGCCGGAATTCGCATTGGAGGTCGCTCCGTGTGGTGCAGTGGGTCGACCGTGAAATCTACCCAATCGCGCCCGGGATCGCGAAGATCAGACGCGCAACCACCGCGGAATCCGCTGGCGGGCACTGATCCGCTCCATGTGCACTTGGGCTTCGCGCTGGAGGTTCTAAGATTTCTGCCTTCATGACCCCATCGAAGAAGATCGCCGACAAGAAGCCCAAAGGCCCCCATCCATCCGTCCTGCACCCGCACGCGCGGGCGGAAGACGTGGAATGGAGCGGCAAGCGCCTCCCCCCCACCTTCGAATGGGAGTTTCCCGCGCGCATCCTGCCCACGCGACGCGACGAACGCTCCGAGGCGTTTTCCGATGCGATGGACCAGGCCGTCGTCGACGCCATCCGCGCCTCGTACGCCCAGATGGCGCCCGGCGCACCCACCGCGGAGATGGCGCGGGCGCAGGCGGAGTTCTTCGACGCGTATGGACAATTCCTGTCATACAGCACGGGAGCAAACGCGATCAAGGTCTCGTGCGGACGCGGATGCGACCGCTGCTGCCAGCACTTCCCCACCTCCATCCACGCCCTCGAGATCGCCCTCCTGTACCAGCATCTCGCGACCCGTCCCGACCTTCCCGCGCTCATCGAGGCCTGCCGCAAGCGCGTCGACGACTTCGAGGGCTGGAAGACCTTCACGGACGAGACCTATCCGGAACGGACCGTGTCCGAAAGGGAGGACCTCGCGCTCGAGCACTACTACGACGAGGGCAACCGCTGTCCATTCCTCGGAGCCGACGGAGCCTGCACGGTCTACGCGCACCGTCCCCTGACCTGCCGCATGTACATCGCGACCTCCGATCCCGTGTTCTGCCAGCCCGAAAGCATCACCGACGAGGGCGCCGACATCTTCACGATCCCGCCCGACGAATCGATCGCCACGCGCCTGCAGCGTCTCGATCGCGCCGTCGACTACTGGGGCCACAGCCCCGACCTCTACCGCTCGCTGGCGCGCATCCACGAATGGCATCAGCGCTGGAGCGCCCCGCAGGCCTGATCCTCGCGATCCGCGACGGTCTTCGCCAAGGGGCGTCCGGACGACGATTCGACAGCGCGACGCGGATATGCTACATTGGCGTTCGGATTCCAGTCCGCGTCCTCCGCGAGGAACAAGCCATCACGGCTTTGGGAGAGACGCCCCCTTGTGTTGGAATCCATCGCCATCCTCGCGACACTCGAATTCGGACGACCGTCCGTGTTCCCGTGCCCACTCGAACATGTCCCGTGGAGCGCACCTCGAAAGGCCCGCCCGAAGGACGACCAGGATATTTCATGCGTTTTTCCGATTTCCATCTTCTGCCCGCCATCGAGCAAGCCATTTCCGAGCAGGGCTACGACAAGCCCACGCCCATCCAGCAGCGCGCCATTCCGCCTGGACTCGAAGGACTCGACGTGCTGGGCATCGCCCAGACGGGAACCGGCAAGACCGCCGCGTTCGCCCTGCCCATCCTGAACCGTCTCGGACAAGATCCGGCACAGGCCAGCGGCCGCCGCCACACTCGCGTCCTGGTGCTCGCCCCCACCCGCGAACTCGCCGCCCAGATCGGCGAGTCGTTCCGCGACTACGGACGCCACCTGCACCTGAAATCCGCCGTGATCTTCGGCGGAGTGGGCCAGAAACCCCAGGAAGACGAAGTCCGCCGCGGCCTCGACATCCTCGTCGCCTGCCCGGGCCGCCTCCTCGACCTCATGAACCAGGGCATCGTCAACCTCGGCTCCGTGGAGCACCTCGTGCTCGACGAAGCCGACCGCATGCTCGACATGGGCTTCCTCCCCGACATCCGCCGCATCGTCTCGAAGGTCCCCAAGGACCGCCAGACCATGTTCTTCTCGGCCACCATGCCCGAAGAGATCAACCGCCTCGCCTCCGACATGCTGCGCGACCCCGTCACCGTCGAGGTCACCCCCGTGGCCACCGCCGCCGAGACCGTCGAACAGTTCCTCGTCGCCGTCTCGAAGGACGACAAGGTGGGACTGCTCGAGTCCCTCGTGAAGCAGACGGCGGGCCGCGTGCTCGTGTTCACGCGCACCAAGCACGGCGCCGACCGCGTGGTCCGCAAGCTCGACAAGGGCGACGTCGCCGCCGCCGCGATCCACGGCGACAAGAGCCAAGGCGCCCGCACCAAGGCGCTCGAGGGCTTCCGCAAGGGAACCATCCCGGTCCTCGTGGCCTCCGACATCGCCGCCCGCGGCCTCGACATTGACGAAATCCGTCTTGTCGTGAACTACGACATCCCCGGCGATCCCGACACCTACGTGCACCGCATCGGCCGCACCGGCCGCGCCGGAGCCACGGGCCGCGCGATCACCTTCGTCACTCCGGACGACGAAGAGGAACTGCGCGACATCGAAAAGCGCATCAACCGGGCGATCCCGACTCTGGAAGGCGCTCCCGCACCCGTGCGCCGGGCCGTGAAGGCTCCGCCCCAGCCGAAACCGAAGGCTCCCGCCCAGAACGCGTCCCGCCGTGGCGGCAACGCGCCACGCGAGCAGGGCGAAGGCCGCGCACCCAAGGAGTCCGGTCGCAGCGGCAACCGCAGCGGACGCGGCAAGGGCTCGTCGGGAGCGAAGGACAATTCCCGGCAGCAGCAGGAGCGCAGCCCCAAGGCCGCAGGTTCCGGCCGGTCGACGGAAGGCGCCAAGGGACGCTCGAGCCGCACGCAGGGCGAAGGTCGTCCCTCCAAGGAGTCCAGTCGCAGCAACAATCGCCGCGGTGACCGTCGCGACGACCGCCGCGGCGGCGCCGGCAGGGACGAGCGCCACGGCGAACCTCGTTCCCTCGGCGAGCAACGTACCGCTTCGGGCAGACCCCTGCCCAAGCTGACGCAGCCCGGCGAGAATCCGATCAAGAAGCTCTGGAAGAAGTTCACCGGAGGCTGATCCTTCGCCAAGTTCGCCCTCGGCTTGGTAGTTTTTGGCGTCTCATGAAGAGACGCCATTTTCTTTGCCTGCTTCTGGCCCTCGCGATCGGCGCCTCCGCCAAACCGCAGCTCAGACAGACTCTTCCGACAGGCCCCGTGCGCGACACCCTCCATGTCGGCACGGCCATCCTGCGCATCGAGGTCGCGAACACGGACGCCCTCCGCACCCAAGGGCTTTCCGACCGCAAGACCATGGGCTGGGACGAAGGCATGCTCTTCGTCTTTCCCGATGCGGAACAGCGATCCTTCTGGATGATCGACTGCCATTTCGATCTCGACATCGCCTACGTCGCGCCCAACGGCACCATCCGCGACATACAGACCATGATCGTCGAGCCAGGCGTTCAGCCGCGGGATCTGGCCCGCTACCCTTCAACCACCAGCGACATCATGTATGCCCTCGAGGTGAATCGAGGTTGGTTTGCCGCCCATGGCATCAAGGTCGGCCAGAAGCTCCCAGGAATACGAAGGAACACGACGTCCCGCTGACAATGAAACCGGTAACGGCCATTCAAGTATCCCCTCTAGCCTTCGAAACCAGACGTGCATTGCGGATACATTCCGTATCCAAATCGCACGATTTTGTTACGGTAACCGAACAAGCGGCCCAAACCGCTCCGCAGAAAGACCAACTGGGTACAAAGTAAAAGCGGGTCAGCTCTCGAAGGAGCTGACCCGCTTTCCGCTATTTTGGGGGAACTGGCGGATCTTCTTTTAGAAGATACGGCCAGAGGAACTTAAGAAATGCTTAAGAAAAACTTAAGCTCAAGTATTTGTCTCTTCTGCATACTCGACTTGAACCGACGCTTCCAATTGGAAACGCCCACGTCCTGCCTTGGCCAAATGTACCGCAGGCAAGCGTTCGTCCAGGCGCTGGGCAAGAATCCGTAGCCGGCTTTCCAGATTGGGATTCGATGGATCGAGCTTCAGATCGGGATCCCGACGGAACTCGCGATGCTCGAAGAGTGTACGCCCGGTGACGGTATGAGCGATCAGGACCTTCTGGAGAATCTTGGCCGGAACTCCCCGCAGAAGATGGGTCCCGTTGCAGGAGATGGTTTCATCGCCCGTGTGGTAGACGAAACGGAGCCGATGGCGATCGTTGTCCAGAAGGAGCTTGTGGAGATCCTCGGCGCGTTGCCAGCCATACCCGGCATCGCTATCGAGAGCCTCGGCGATCAACGCTCGCAAGGCCTCCTCGGCAGGGGAAGCGTCGTCCAGGGACCAGTGGAGGAGAAAAAGGCCGAAGGGAGCGCCGTAAGCGGTTCCCGTGGTAAGGACTCGACGTCCACGCAGAGGACAGATCCAATCGCGCACAACCGCTTGAAGTTCCGCCTCGGAGGGACTCCCCACGTCTTGAGCGGAGATGCCGTTGCGCTCGAGCCACCCATGGAGGGAAACAGGACGCGTCAGAGGCTCCCCGTTGACGAACCAGGTGCCGTTGGAAAAATCGGGCGCTTCGGAGCGCTGCGTGGATGTCGCGATGGAATCCATCGTGCGCAGATCGGCGACGATCTGGACGGGCTCGAAGGACGCGGCCCCCATGCGGCGGGGGCAGTGAGCGAGCGCGAGCGCGATCCAGGAACAAAGATCCGATTCACGCACCTCGTCGCCGAAATCCCCGACATCCAGGACGACCCAAGCGCGCAACTGGTCGGCGGAGCGCTCGTGGCGCAGCAACCGCAACCGCAACCCCGACGCGATCTCCATGCTTGCCGTTTCGAGCAGACGCAACAGCGTGAGACGAACGTCGGGAGTACGCAACAGCTCCCCCAGGAATTGGCCGACGAAGCGCAGGCATGAACGAGGAGCCAGGAGGCTGCCTTGATTCATGCCGAGCATCCGATCTTCGATGAAGGCGCGATAGTCGAGGCCGTAGCGAAGACAGAACGATTCGAGAGATCCGAAGACGCGCAGGACCCACTCGAGCGGATAGCTCGCCGATTCGTCCCAGACGCATTCGTGGAGATCGGCGCCGGAAAGGACCCCATCACCCCTTTCGAGAGGATGGCCCGACCAGAATTCGCGCGCCATGGTACCTCCGCCTTGCAAAAGCAGGGCGGCATGGACCAGACGGATGACAGAACCTGTCGTCTGGGGCGGCTCGCGCGGATTGGAGGCTGTGCTGGACATGGACGAGATCCAAGAAGTCTAATTCGACGACGCGGCTTCGTTGCTCCGTTTATGCGCCTCGGCCTTCGCTCTTTGAGAAAACGTCTTGACGTTGGCACCCCTTGGATTTATGTTGTTTGAAACAAAGTCTCATTCTCAAAACTCGCTCCGAGCGAACGATTCGGCAGGGGCTTGAAGACGCGAGAGCCACGGGGGACCCGAAAGCGAGGGCCCGCAGGATATCCACGAAAACGCCCAACGACGGAATGGCGAGAGAGGAGCCGATGATGAACAAACCGACCCGCTTGTCCGAACTCGCAACACGTCAGAGCGCGATGATTGGCACCATTTCCGGCCATCCATCCCTCCGTTCGCGCCTCCATGAACTGGGCTTCACCCCCGGCGCGACTGTGCGGCTCGTCGCCCGCGCAGCCTTCGGCGGCGCACTCGCCTGCCAGGTCCGCGGCTCCACGATCGCCTTGCGGAAAGCCGATGCCTGGTGCGTCGAATTGCAAGCATGAACGCACCCCTGACAGATGCGCGCGCCATCGTCCTGATCGGCCCTCCCAACGCGGGCAAGACGAGCCTCTACAACCATCTCACCGGCTCCCGGTTCAAGACCGTGAACTACCCGGGAGCGACGGTGGAGTTCTCGGTCGGACATCTTCGCGCAAGCGCCTCGCTCGAGGCCGAGGTCGTCGACACGCCCGGGATCGTCTCCCTGGTGCCGCGTTCCCTCGACGAACAGGTCGCGATCGACACTCTCGTCCACCTCGACCGCATCGGACAGAACCGCGAGACGCCCGATCTGCTGCTCGTGGTCGTCGACGCGACCCAACCGGAGCGCCACCTGCCGCTCGTGCGCCAGATCCAGCGCGCCGGATTCCCATGCATCGTCGCCCTGACCATGAACGACATCGCGCGCAAACGCGGGCGTCCCGTGGACGTCAACCGCCTCTCCGAGCTGCTCGGGATTCCCGCCGTCGAAGTCGACGGACGCTCCGGCGACGGATTGACGGAACTTGTCAGCGCTCTCGAGGAGTCGTGCCGGTCGATCGAAGCCGCCGCGCCGTCGCTTCCGGAATCGTCGAGCGACGAGACCATCTGGAACGACTTCCTCTGGGCCGACGATCTCGTGCGCCGATGCGTGCCGCCGGGGGAGCCTCTCCACGCGAAGATCTCCACCCTCGACCGCGTCGCGCTCCACCCCGTGTTCGGGCTCGTCGTCTTCGCCGCGGTCATGACGGGCCTCTTCTGGTCGGTCTTCTCGGCCGCGGCCCCGTTCATGGACTGGACGGAATCGTTCTTCGCCTGGATCGGCGCACTCGTCTCGGCTTCGCTTCCCGCCTCGTGGTTCACGAGCCTCCTGGTCGACGGCGTGATCGCCGGCTTCGGAGCGGTCGCCGTCTTCGTCCCGCAGATCGCGATCCTCTTCCTCGCGCTGGGCCTCCTGGAGGATTCGGGATATCTCGCCCGCGGAGCCATGCTCGCCGATCGGGTCCTTTCCCTCGTCGGCCTGAACGGGAAGTCCTTCGTGCCGCTCCTCTCCGCGAACGCGTGCGCCATTCCCGCCGCCATGGCGGCCCGGACCATCCCGGGACGCAAGGAGCGCATGCTGACACTTCTTGTCATCCCCCTGATGAGCTGTTCGGCGCGCCTGCCCGTGTGGGGACTCCTGCTCGCCTTCCTGGTGCCCCGCGACAAGCCCTGGCTGGGCGGCTTCGCGCTCGCGTCCATCTACCTGCTCAGTCTCGTGTTCGCCTCCGTCGCCGCCTTCGTGGGCGGAAAACTGCTGCGCATCCCCCCTTCGTACACGGGATTCCAGGTGGAGCTTCCGCTGTGGCGAACGCCCACGTTCCGCACCGTCGTCGTCTCGGCCTGGGACCGCACCCTCGGCTACATCCAGCGCGCGGGACTCACCATCCTCGGCGTGTCCATCGCCTTCTGGCTCTTCATGACCTTCCCCAGCCAGCAGCACTCCTTCGCCACCATGGCGGGGCGCATTCTCGAACCATTGCTCGCGCCCATGGGCGTCGACTGGCGCGTGGGCATCGCCCTGATCGCGGCCTTCGCGGCGCGCGAGGTGTTCGTCTCGGCGCTGGCGGTCGTGTATTCGATCCAGGGAGCGGACCAATCCTCGGCGGGACTGATCCAGGCCATGCGCCAAGCGACCTTCGACGGCTCGAACCAGCACGTGTTCACGTTCGCCTCGACGGCGGGACTGGTCGTATTCTTCCTGATCGCCCTGCAGTGCCTCAGCACCGTGGCGGTCATGCGCCGCGAGACATCCAACCGCTTCGCCCTGGGGCAGATGGCAGCTTTCATCGCGCTGGCCTGGATCCTCGCATCCATCACGACGCAGGGACTGCGACTGCTGGGAATCCCCTGATCGGAGAGCGACGCCATGATGCACGAACACGGCCACGAAGCGCACGCCCACCACCATCCCCACGGAACGGACAAGCCCAGATCGCGCGCCCTCGCGGTCGCAGGCGCCGCGAACCTCGGCTGGGCCCTCGCGCAGGGGCTGGCCGGAGCCGCGATCGGATCCACCGCGCTTATGACGGATTCCGTCCACAATTTGGGAGACGCGGCCGGACTCGTCCTCGCCTGGGGCGCAGCCGTCCTCGCCTCGCGCAAGGCCACCTCCCGCCGGACCTGGGGATGGCATCGCGCCGAACAGCTCGCCGGATTCGCCAACGCGATCCTCGTGGTGATCGGCGCCCTGGCGGTCGGACTCGGCGCTCTCTGGAAGCTTTCCACCCCGTCCCCTCTCGACGGGCTCTCCGTTTCGGCGTGGGCTCTTGGCGGCATCGCGGTGAACGCCCTCTCCGCCTGGTGGATCTCCGGGCATGGACGCGACCTGAACTCGCGCGGCGCCTTCCTGCATCTGGTCTCCGACGCACTCGTCTCGGTCGCCGTCCTCGCGGGCGGAATCGCCGTCCACTTCACGCGCCAGTACTGGATCGACCCGCTCCTGGCGGTCGGCGTTTCGATCTGGCTCCTGCGGACCACCTGGCCCTTCCTGCGCGAAACGACCGACGCCCTCCTCGACGCGGTCCCGGCGAGACAGGATCTGTCGCGCATCGAAGACGACCTGCGCGCGCTTCCCGGAGTCGTCGCGATCCACGACCTGCACGTGTGGCCACTGGGGGGCGACAGCGCGGCCGCATCCGCCCATATCGTGGTCTCCCAGGACGCGAGCGTCTCCGACGTGCTGCGCGCGGCGCTGGACGCGTTGCACCACGACCATCCCTCGCTCCACGCCACGCTGCAGGTCGAACCGCAGGATAGCGCCGACTGGCACGGCCACTCGGTCTGCGCCGGTCGGGAGTGAAATTCGCGAATCGGGGATCTGTACCCCGGGTTTTGTGGCATCCGGCGCCTTGTTGCATTCCGGACCGATGGCCATTCCTCTGGGACCGCCATTGCTGACGGCCTCTAGCGGCTACCCGCAGGCTCAGGGACGGATCGCCCCCGCTCCACGAAGGGAGCGCCCACTGTTCGCCTTGCACCGGATGGGGTTTACCTTGCCCCGGACCATTGCTGGCCGGGCGGTGGGCTCTTACCCCGCCGTTTCACCCTTGCCTGATCCCCGAAGGGCCATCGGCGGTCTATTCTCTGTGGCACTTTCCATCGCATTGCTGCGCCCGGAATTTCTCCGGCATCCTATCCTGTGGTGCCCGGAAGTTCCTCTGGATTTCTCCAGCGGCCATCCGATCCCCGACTCGCGAAGAAGGCAAGGTAGGAATTCGCATCGACTCGCGCCGTCCCGACCTCGAAGGTCTCACTCCGCGAAGACCACCCGGTTCCGTCCCTCCGCCTTCGCCTTGTAGAGGGCCGCATCGGCGCACGCGAGCATCGTGTCCTTCTCGACGGGAGTGCCGGGCACGAAGGAGGCCACTCCGACACTGATCGTGAGTCGCACCACGTCGTCCTCGTACGGGACTCTCAGCGCCTCGACGATGGAGCGCATCGTTTCCGCGATCGTCCCCGCACCCGCCAAGTCGGTCTCCGGAAGCAGTACGACGAATTCCTCTCCACCGTACCGGGCGAGGATGTCGGCCGGACGCTTCAGGCTGGTCTGGATCGAGGCCGCCACCGCGACAAGGCATTCGTCGCCGCAAAGATGTCCGTGCTCGTCGTTGATCTTCTTGAAGAAGTCGATGTCGACCATGAGGACGGACAGGTTCGCCTTGTTTCTCCTGGCGCGCGAATACTCCTCGTCGAACCGCAGATCGAAGGCTCTTCGATTGAACGCCTTGGTCAGGGAGTCCGTCACGGCGATCCCTTCCAGACGTCGGTTCACGTCCTTCAATTCCTCCAGGGTCTTTTCCAGACGGAGATTCGCTTCCTTCAGCTGGTTCGTCCTCACGAAGACGTCGATCTCCAACTCCTGGTTGAGGCGGTCTTCCTCGTTGGCGGTGTGGACGAAACGGATCGAGAGGATGAAGAGGATCGTGAGGATGAACGCAGGAACTCCGAATCCGGTGAGATAGACTCCGGGAATCTGCAGCGCCTCCCGGACCACGAGATCGAAGGGAATCGCGACGAACAACGGCGCGAAGCCGATCAGGATGGTGAGTACGCCCTTCTGCCGCCTGATCAGCCCATGGACCAGGAGAAAGGCGATATACGCCGCCGGGACCATGAACATGTAGAGAAGGGCGCCCCGGAACTGATTGAAGACCCTGAAATCGGGCGCACCCAGGAACAACACGATGAACACGAGAAGAACCAGCCCGTACAGATAGCGCAGCCATTCGGGATCCCTGCGATCGAGGAACGACGAGACGAACTTGCCCAAGGCGAGGGCGGAAACCGTCATCGCGATGAAGACGACCTTCTGGAACACCAGATAGGACGGCTCCATCTCGAGGAATCCGGGGATGGCCGTGGCGTAGAAATTCGTCAGATACAGGGCGCAGGAGAACCCCAGCAGCGCATAGTACGCGTTGTACCGATCCTTGGGACGCTGGATGAAGATGAGGAGGTGGTAGAACGCGATGATGAAAAGCAGCAGGGAAATGGCCAGATTCAGATCCTTGCCGAAGAACTCGCGGAGCCGGTATTCACTGGACACCCGATGCGATTCGTCGAGCAGGATTTCACCAAGCAATGCGCCTTCGTGATGGACATACAGCTTGATCAGGAGCGTGTCGGTCGGCAGGATCTGGCGGGATTCCAGATGGCAATGGCGGGTGCCATTCCAGTCGCTGAAGAAATGCGGCGGAAACCTGCCGCTTTGTCCGATCTTCTCCCCGTTCAAGTACACTTCGTCGGCGATGGCGGCTCGCCCCAGCAACAGAGCGAGATCCTTCCGCCTCATGGAATCGGGCAGATTGAATCTGGCCCTGACCCAGAGGAATCCGATCTCGCCCTGGACCAGTTCGTGCAAGCGATTGAAGCGAGGCAACCGGGCGAAGCGAAGGGTGTCGGCATCCTGGATCGTCTGTTCCACGCTCCCGACCGAGTACTCCCACGACGCGCTCTTCTTCAAATCCATCCCGCGAAGACACGAGGGAAGGACCAGCAGAAGCAGGAGCACAAGAAACGATCGGCCTGACAGGCTCATCGGCATCGCACCACCTTGTCTTCGGTCCGTCGGCGGGAACACCGACAGCCCAGCAACGATTCCACGGGACCTTTCTAGAAGATGATAGCTTCTCGCGCCACGAGGCTGGCTCCATGCCTGCTCCCCCGGTGGACGCCGGGGATCGGGATTGCACTGAGCGCAGAAACGAATGCAACGTCGTCTTCGACCCGCCGACCGAGTAATTTTCATGTCCATGCCAAACAGAAATTTGTCCAGCTCCGCCATCGCTACCCTGCGCCGCATGCAGCAGGGCGAGATCGACAGCCACGCCATCTACCTCCTCGTCGCCCGCGGCGTGAAGGACGACAACCGCGCCATCCTGGAGCGCATCGCCCAGGACGAACTCGGCCATGCACGCGTCTGGGAGAGCTACACGAAGACGTCCTGCCGGCCCAACCGCCTGCGCGTGTGGACCTACGGACTGCTCGCTCGATTGCTGGGTTTCACCTTCACCGTGAAGCTGCTCGAAAAAGGCGAAGTCGGAGACCAGAACGCCTACGCGTGCCTCGAGACCGAAGTGCCCGAAGTCGCCAAGGTGCGCGCCGACGAAGCCCGCCACGAACAGGAGCTGATCGGCATGCTCGACGAGGAGCGCCTCAAGTTCGTGGGCTCCATGGTTCTCGGCATGAACGACGCCCTGGTGGAGCTCACCGGTGCGCTCGCCGGCTTCACCTTCGCCATGCGCGACACGCGCATCGTGGCCCTGGCCGGTCTGATCACGGGCATCTCGGCCACGCTCTCCATGACGTCGTCGTCCTACCTCTCGGCCAAGGCCGACGAGGACCCCGACGCGCTCAAGTCGTCCCTCTACACCGGCACCATGTACCTGGTCACGGTGGCCCTCATGGTCCTGCCGTTCCTTGTCCTGCCCACCACCATGGTCTACTGGGCGCTGGGCGCGATGTTCGCCGTGGTCGTGGCCATCATCGCCGGCTTCAACTTCTACATCGCGGTCGCCAAGGAACTCGACTTCAAGAAGCGATTCTTCGAGATGTTCATCCTGTGCGTCGCGGTCACGGCCGTGTCGTTCGCCATCGGCAGCGTGGTCAAACACTTCCTGGGCATCGACCTGGGTTGACAGAATTTGGAGGATCGGGAATGGAGGACGTCGGCCTCGTCCTCGAAGGAGGCGGCTTGCGATGCACCTTCACCGGCGGCGTCCTCGACCTCTTCCTCGAGAGGGGAATCGAGTTCGGCAGGATCGTCGGCGTGTCGGCCGGCGCCTGCTCCGGGGCATCGTACGCATCGCGCCAGAAGGGACGGAACTGGAAGGTGCACGTGGAGCACCCTTCGCGCAAGGAGTTCATGGGCATCCGCCATCTCCTGCGCACGGGCAACTATTTCAACACGCGGTTCGCCTTCGAGGAAATCCCCTACCGCCTCGCGCCCTTCGACGAGAAGACCTTCTACGGGAATCCCGCCGAATTCGACGTGCTCGCCACGTCCCGTTCCACCGGCAAGAGCGTCGTCTTCACCAAGCAGGACCAGCGCCGATTCGGCCTCAACAGGATCCTGCTGGCTTCGTCGAGCATCCCCCTGCTGGCCACTCCCGTCGACATCGACGGGGAGTTCTACTTCGATGGCGGCGTGACGGATTCCATTCCGACTCGATACGCCCTGTCCAAGCACGACAAGGCCGTCGTCGTGCTCACCAGGCCGCGCGGCTACCGGAAGAAGATCTCGCGCCGATCGTTCTTCTTCCGGATGACGCTCGGCAAGCATCCTGCGTTCATGAATGCCGTGCTGCGGCGGAACGAGGAATACAACGCGGCTCTCGACTTCTGCGACCGCATGGAGAACGAGGGTCGGCTGTTCATCCTCGCGCCCTCCGCGGAGCACCCCGTGGGACGTACCGAGCACGATTTCCAACGACGGGCGAACGCCTATCGGCACGGATACGATCTCGCGTCCAGGGAATCAGCGAAGCTCCAAGCATTCTTGCAAGGATGATGGGGAAAGCCTTCCCCTCGCTGCGGCTCAGGGATCCTTCGCGACCCCTTCAGCTCCGCACGCTCTTGTGGCAGTCCTGGCAGACGGTCACACGGGTCTTGAAGAAGAACTCCGTGTAGAACCGCTTGACCTGGTTCTGTGGAAGCCCCCACCAGGACCTGGTGCGTACACGCGGGGAATGACAGAACAGGCAGCAGACGCTCTCGGGGGAAATTTCGTCGCCGGGAGGAATCAGGTCTTCGCGCTCGCGAAGATCGGAGGCGGCGAGGAAGGCGCGAGCCCGCTCGCCGTCGTCCCTGCGGACCATGACCTTGACGCCACCGAAGGCATTGACGTTCCAACCCTGCATGTTCGAGATCTCGCCATCGAACACGTAGGCCTCTATGCCGCCCATTTCCAAGCAAGAGCGGACCGACTCCGCCGACAGAGGCTCGGGGAAATTGCCGACCTCGACCAGATCGGATGGATCCTTGATATCGCGTAGGTCTGTCATGGAATCGATGATACCGCTTTTCGCGCCCATCGTCCTTCCCGCAGGCGCGGGGATGACGAAAAAGCGGCGATGGCGAAGAAGAAGCGATGCGGTGTTGTCATTTCCATCAGACTAAATACGCTTTCCATGCCAGATCATACCGATATAAACAACAGAAGTGTTGTCATTTGATTCAGAGATAACGATGACGCACCCTATATTCACTCCATGGCCACGCCTCGGATTCTGGACTACAGCGACTACCGGGAGTACCTGCGGGACTGCCTAGAAGGATTGCGCGAGACACGTCCCTGGTTCTCGCTCCGCCATCTGGCGCGACAGCTCGCTCTGGATGCGGGCAACCTCGTCAAGGTGACCCAGAAGGAACGGCATCTTCCAACCCGCTGCCTAGCCACGCTCTCACTGGAGCTGGGCCTCAATGAACGCGAGCGGGAGTACCTCGAGCGCCTGGTGGTCTTCGGCAAGGCGAAGAGCCAGGAAAGAACCCGCGCGGCCTACGAACGGCTCCTGGAACTGAAATACGTGCGCCCCGAGGTGTTGGGCCGCAGCCAGTACGCGTTCTATCGCGATTGGAGATGCACAGCGGTCCTGGCGTTGCTGCACGTCGAGAACTTCCAGACCACCGAGGCCCAGATCGCACGTCACCTCGAGCCGGCCTCCAGCGTCGAGGACATCCACCGCGTTCTTTCGCTTCTGGAGGAACTGGGCCTCGCCAAGCGCGCTCGAGGTGGACGCTGGCAAGCCTGCAAGAGCGTCTTGACGACTGGCGAAGCATGGCGCGATCTTGCCATACGGGCCTTCCAGAAGGAAACCATGCGATTGGCCGAACGCGCTCTGAACGAGATCCCGCGAGAGGAGCGGGACATATCCACGCTCACGGTGACGTTGGGATCCAAGGATCTGGAGAAGGTGCGGGAAATATCTCGCGAATTTCGCGCAGCCATCCTCGCTCTCGCTTCGGAAACTCCCGCGCCACAGCGCGTCTGGCAGCTCAATCTCCAACTGTTCCCCCTGTCGCGTCCCGTGGAGGCAAAGGCATGAACGCGTCCATCGGGCTTCTTGCGGGGCTGGGCTGGATATCCTTCGGCCTCGGATGCTCCTCCGGCGAGGAGGTCGCGGGGGGATTCGGCTCCGAGACGACCAACGGCGTCACCGTGACCGGCACGACGACTCCTGGGACAATAATTGTCGCACGCCGCCTGGATGGAACCGGCACCCCACTGCGGACTCTGGCCGGAACGTCCGGGGACTGGGAACTCGCCGTGGCACCGGGAGGCTGGGGCATCGTCGGCGATTCGTCCGGCCTGGGCTTCTCCCAATACGTGCGCGTCGACTCCACCGACACCCTGCTCGATCTGGGCGCGCGCTCCTTGACGACGCTCGTGACGCTTTCCGGAACGGTGCCATCCCTGGCGGCCCGAAACGCCGCGTTCGGAGCGACGATGCTCGCGATGTCGGATTGCGAAGCATCCCTGCCCGCTCTTGGACGCACCGTGGCCGTCGCGACCGACGGTTCCTTCTCCATCGATCGCGTACCTCCCGGAGAACATCTCCTTCGCCTCGCCCAGTCGGGCCACGTCCTGTCCGAAGCGATCGTATCGACAGGTGCGACCGCCACGATCGATCCTTCCGGAAACGCATTGCTCCTGGACGACTTCGACGACGGCGACAACGACAACTCTCTCGCCGGGATCCTGAGCCAGGGAAGCTGGCTCTTCTGGCCAGGCTCGGAACAAGGCGTTTCGATTTCTCCGACCTCCGATGGAAGCTCGGGCATCGTCCCTCTTCTCACGGACTCCCTGGCCTACAAGGGCAGGAGCCTTCACGCCGTCGTATCGTCCAGCGACAGCATCCCCACGGCGGAAGCGGCTTTCCTCCTGATCCTGGGATCGCGCGGCGTCCCCGGGATCGACGAAACCGTCCATGATTTTTCGTCCACCGACACGCTCGCATTCATGGCTCGCGGCTCGGGGAAGGTCTGCGTGCGGCTTTGGGCGTATCCGGCGGGGATGTATCCATCGGGACGCGTCTTCCTCGAGGATTCGGTGGAACTTCCCTCGCAGTGGACTCGCATCGCGCTTGCTTGGAGGGACTTCGTTCCCCAGGGATCCACCACTCCCGTCGGCGAGGCCTTCGTCGGCTACCGCCTGCTCAAGGTCACCTGGACCGCATCCCATGCCGATATCTGGCTCGACGACATCCAAGTGCCCGACGCCAGCCCCATGCTCCTCTTCTCCCCCTGAATCCATTTCAAGGAGTCCATCCATGCACGTTTTCCAACGCGCCCAGCTCTTGCTTTGCCTTTTTTCCGGAATTTGTCTTTCCGGAACCCGCAACAACGCCCTGGTGATCGACCACGCATACGATCTCTCGCTTCTTTCCAGCACCGTACGCACCCGCATCGCCGCACGCGCACCGATCGTCCACTACGCCCATCGCAGCGATGGTAGCGCGGTGCCTTTCGGCCTGGCTGCTCTGGCGGAAAGCGATCCGACGAGCTACCCCTACCACGCGGGAGTCATCGGAAGCGATACGACAGGCCTACGTGGCCTTCGCCTCTGGGATGGAATGCCTTCGGGGGACTACGTGTATCCCAGTGGATACTGGGCTTCCGCCAGCGCTCGCGAGGAACTGGGGACGTTGCTCGCCACCCATCCGGAGATCGAAATCACCACTTGGACCTGGTGCAACGAGGACGACTACTGGTCGGCGACGGGAGACTCCACGGGAAGCGACAATGCCCAAGCGTACTTCCATTGGATGGACAGCCTGGAAAAGGCCTATCCCAAAGTGACGTTCGTCTATCAGACGGCGGCCATGCGCGATCCCGGCAGCGAAGACGCCATGCAGAACCAGGCCGCTTTCAACGATTCCGTGCGGACCTGGGCGGTCCGGCGGAACAAGATCCTTTTCGACTTCGCCGATCTCGACGCATGGCATGCGGGAGCGGAATACACGATCGTCGCAAATGGCGATACGATTCCTTTCCAGAACCCCGCATGGCTCGCCGACAACGGAACGACGAACAACGGGCATCACGCCAACGACTCCATGGGAATCGACAAGGGTCGCGCATGGTGGACCCTGATGGCCCGGCTGGAAATCGAGCGGATGGCCGCGACGTCGATCGACGCGCGGAAGGAACGCTCCGTTTCCTGGACCCGCACTCGCACGAGTCGAGGCTGGCGTTGGACGGAAGCCTCAGGGAAGGAGCTGGAGGTCGGCCTCTACGACTTTTCCGGACGCCTTCTCGCGCACGCCCGGGAACGCGGATCGGTGGAACTCGTCGCGCCGTCCTCGCAGACGCTTCTTGTCGCCCGCGTGGGCGATGGCGCGACCGTCTCCAGCGAGATCCTGACCCTGCGGAACCACGTCGTTCCCACGAGCGCGAAACACCCGTGAAAGAAGGGCGACGAGATGGCTGACCATCGCCATTGCGCCCGCTCGATGCTCAGCCTCGACGAACGCCGCTCGGCCTTCGCCCCCACTGGATCTTCGCGGGAGGCGCAGGCTCGGAAAGTGCGGCCTTGGCCTGTGGAACGACGGGAGGAACAGGCACCGACATCGCCCCCCGAGACTTCGGACGGTCCATCGACCGCATTGGATCCGCACTCCGACGCGCGCCCTGCGGCAGATCCGCATCGCGAGGATTCCAATGCAGGGGGGGAAGTTCGCCGCCACCAGGAACCTGGACGGAGACGCGCCTCGACAGCTTTTCCTCGTGTTCCCTCTGGGCGTCGCCGATCGCCTCGAGCACGCCACCGACATCGATGATGGCGGACGACTCCACGTACTTGCCGGTCAGCTTGGTCTCCGGCCGAAGCAATCCCTGCTCATAGAGCGACCAGATTTCCTTCGCGTACATCAGCTCGAGGATGGCCGGTTCGAAACGACCGAAATGCCGCCTCAGATTGTCCACGTCGCGGGCGAACATCATCTCGGCGTTGTTGTTTCCGGCGGCATTGACCGCCTGCGGCAAGTCGATGATGACAGGTCCGCGGGCGTCCACCAGGATGTTGAATTCCGACAAGTCGCCGTGGATGATACCCGAACAGAGCATGCGCACGGTCTGGGTGATCAGCTCGTCGTGGTAGCGCTTCGCCGTCTCGGGCGACAGCTCCATGTCGTTCAGACGAGGGGCGACAGCGCCGTCCTCGTCGACGATCAGTTCCATGACCAGGACGCCATCGAAGAATCCGAATGGCCTGGGAACGCGGATGCCCGCCGCGCTCAAGGTGTTCAGAGCCTGCACCTCGGCCGTGATCCAATTGGTCTCGGCTTCCTTCTGCCCGAAGGCGGACCGCTTGGACAGGGCGCGCGCACTTCTGCTGTTCTGGACGCGGCGTCCTTCCTGATAGCTGCTCGCCTGCTTGAAGCTCCGGTGGATCGAGTCCTTGTACACCTTGGCGCAACGGATTTCTTCGCCGACACGCACCAGGAAGACATCGGCTTCCTTGCCGCTGCGAACCTGCCCGACCACGTCGTCGATGATTCCATCCTCGACGAGTGGCGCGAGGCGAGCCGGTATTTTCATGGAGCCCACTGACGATCGAAAGAGTTTGTTCGCTGCACAGAAGCGCTTCGATGCCCTTCCTGGAGGAGAAAGGTAGCTGGTGGAGCAAGACCGCGACCTTGCCCGGCCGTTCCCCCTACAGCGCCGTCTCCGACAAGAACCGTCCCAGCGTCTCGGCGCGTTCGAGAGGGATGCGCTGCTTGGACTGGTTGAAGGCCTTGATCTCGGGGACCACGCGATGGAAGTCGTCGATGCCGACGGGGCGGATCATGTGGATCGAAGCGACGTCGAAGTGGTAGGCGCCATGGTAGCGGTCGTTCACGGGCGCGGGGTAGTCGGTCACGCTCAGCAGGATGGCCGATCCGAGGATGTGGCCCTTCATCTGGAACAGCACGAGCGCCTTGCCGCCGTCGCAGCGCATGCTGTGCCGCTGGAAGAGGTACTCCCCTCCCCACTCCACGAGCGCCTTCTTGAAGAACGAATCCTGGACCTCTGGGACATCCTTCCCGGCGAACTCCTCGTCGAGACTCATGGGCAGGATGCGGATCGAAGCCACATCCACCGACATGTCGCCGATGGTCACGCGCGCCGCGGTCAACGGCACGGCAGGGACTCGAGCGGCGAGGGCTTCGCTCTTCGCGCACGTATGGGGAGTCTTGGCCTGGCAAGAGGGGCAGAGGACGCCCTTGCAAGCCAAGCATGTGAAAGCGCGCTTGCGGCACGCCGCGCAGATCCACTTGGAACAAACTACGCACTTCACGGCCGACAGCGCCTTGGGAACGCCCGCCACGCGAACGATCGCCTGTTCGCAAACCTTGCACGTCTCCGACGCTTGCGCGCCATTCGATTCCTTGTCCATCCAGCCCCCCGTTTTTCCCTATTGGACCATCAAAGAAGCGTCAAGGATGCCTCCGGCGACGAATCAGGGGCGAAGTTGGAGTAAATCCCGATCGTCCGGAACCAGCATCTCCGGAGACGCGATGTCCCGTACGCCGAACAGTTCGCGCGCGATGTTGCCGATTCCCAGACGCTGCTCGTCGGTGAATTCGGCGAGGGTGCCGATGCGTTCTTCGGGCGGCGATTGGAACAGCAGGTGCTCCATGAAATGGATGTGGAGGGAGTCCTCGCGGGAGTTCTTCTTGCGGCCAGGGCGGTTGTTCATCCGCCGGAAATCGATCTGGCGATCGACCATGCGATCGAACAGATCCAGCAGTTCGCCGTACTTGTTCGGATCCTTGTCGATGATCCGCAACGCCGCGACCGTGGCCTCGATGGTCGAGATGAACGCCTCGTCTGGCTCCTTGCGGATGCGATAGTTGCTGGGTTTCTCCGGCACGAACGCGTAGTGCGGAAACTCGTTCAGGATGGGCGACAGGTAGATCATCTTCTTGGCTTCCCGCCAGGTGCCGTCGATGACCACCAGGGTCTCGATGTCGGCGGGCGCGTCGCTCAGTTCCCGCGCGACAGGCGATGGAAACAGGATTCCCACCAGTTCCTTCCGAGGCAGCAGTTCCCGAACGGTCCGATCGTCGTCGAACGTCACGCCGTGGACCAGCCGCGACTTCGCGAGGCTCAGATGCGCCAGACGCGCGGTGTTGACCGGCATCTTGCGCTCGTTGGGGTGCTGCAGGAAGAGGACCTCGACGGGATTGTCCACCACCCGCACATGGCCGCACAGGCAGAGGATCCTGGCCCGCCAGCAACGGTAGCAGAACGGCCGCCATCGAATGGCTGCCAGATCCTGTCCAGGCATCGGTATCCGAGAAGGCGACGTCATCAGACGAACAAAGCTAGAAAGGGGCCGAAGCGACCGTTCGGTCTTCCCGCGAAAGCGGAGGCGGAGTCCGCGTTCGCCGCCCTCACACGAACAGGTTGATCCCCGCCGTGCCGGCGGATTCCAGGTAGCTGGCGACGCCGCCTTGATGGACACCGTCCATCAGCTCCTCGCGATCGACGCCCATGAGCTCCATCGACATCTGGCAGGCGATCATGCGCACGCCGGCCTTCATGGCGCCATCCATCATCGCTTCGAGACGATCCACCTGGAACGCCTTCATGCGGCGTTTCATGAGCATGGCTCCGATGCCCCCGAAGTTCATGTGCGAGAGCCCCAAGCGCCTGGAATCGCGCGGCAGCAGCATGTCGAACATGCGCCCCATGAAGTCCTTGCGGACGTTCACCTTCTCGCGCTTGCGGATCACCGACAATCCCCAGAAGGTGAAGAACATGGTCACCTTCTTCCCCGTGGCCAGGGCGCCGTTGGCGATGACGAAACTCGCCAAGGCCCGGTCCAGGTCGTTGGAGAACACGATCAACGTGACCTCGTCGCCCGAGACGGCGATTCCCGAAGAAGGAGCCGAAGAGGGTGCCGCGACCTCGGCCTTGGAGCGCTTCTCGATGGATGCGGTCCAATTGCCGCGATGTTCTTCCAGCGACACCAGATGGTGCCCCGTGATGTTGCACCAGGCCTGCACGTCGCGCGCGAACCCCGGGTCGCTCGCCGTCACGACGATGCGCGCATGGAGCGGCGCCCGGTCCACGGATTCCTTCAAGCGAACGATGGGACCAGGGCATTGCAGACCGCAGGCATCGACAACGATTTCCGCCACCGGAGAGGCATCGCTCGCGTTCTCGGGCATCCCGGACCCTTCCGCGTAGCCGGCATCCTCCTCGGAGTCGCGAGCCAGGTGGAATACGGGCTTTCCCACATCGCGATTCTGCTGGGGGTCGGTGGCGGACTTCCACGTCTTCCAGCCGCCGACGAGGTTTCCCACGCGCTCATGGCCGTTCTCGCGCAGGATGCGTTCCGACAGGTAGGCGCGGATTCCCACTCCGCAGTAGACCACGACCTCGCGATCGCGGGGGACTTCGGACACGCGGCCGCGCAGCGCCGTGTTCGGAATGTTGACCGCGCCAGGGATGTGCCCCAGCTCGAATTCCTGGGGCGTACGCACGTCCAGGAGAAACGCTCCCGCTTCGACCTTGGCGGGCAGTTCGTTCCATAAGACAAGATTCGTCAGTCCTTCCATGGAGTTCACCGCCACGAAGCCCGCGTAATTCACGCCGTCCTTGGCGCTGGCGTACGGCGGCGCGTAGGCGTGTTCGAACTCCGCCAGGTCCTGCACCGTGCCGCCCATGCCCAGATGCGCCGCGACCACGTCGATGCGCTTGTCGACGCCTTCGCGTCCGACCGCCTGCGCGCCCAGGATCCTTCCGTTCTCGGGGTTCCAGAGCAGCTTCAGGCTGTAGGGATGCGAACCGGGGTAGTAGCTCGCATGGCTCGACGGATGCACGATGGCCGCGCGGAATGGAATGCCCTCGCGCCTGCAGCTCTTCTCGGAAAGCCCCGTGGTCGCCACCGCGAGATCGAAGACCTTCGCCACGGCCGTGCCCAAGGCGCCGTTCCATCGGCGCGAATCGCCGCGCACGATGTTCTCGGCCGCGATGCGCGCCTGCTTGTTGGCGGGTCCCGCCAAGGGCACCGGTTGCGACTTGCCCGTGAATGGACTCCTGGTCGTCACCGCGTCCCCCACGGCGTAGATCCACGGCACGCTGGTGCGCAGATGGTCGTCGACCACGATGTAGCCGCGTTCGTCGACGACAATTCCCGACTCCCTGGCGAGCCTGGTGTCGGGGCGCACGCCGATGGACAGGATCACCAGATCGGCGGGCAGCTTCGCTCCCGATGCGAGCGCCACGGAAAGGCCGTCGCCTTCGCGCGTGAACTCCTTCACGCCGTCGCCCAGGTACAGGCCGACGCCCTTGTCGCGCAGATGATGGTGCACCGGAGCGGCCATCTCGAAATCGACCACGTTCATCACCTGGTCCAGCGCTTCCACCACCGTGACGGCGACCCCTCGCTCCCACAGGTTCTCGGCCATCTCCAGCCCGATGAAGCCGGCACCCACCACCACGGCGCGTTCCGGACGATTTTCGTCCAGGATCTTCCTGATGCGGTCGACATCGGGAACGGACCGGAGCGTCAGGATCCGCGGATGATCGATCCCGGGAATGGGCGGCCGCACCGGCTCCGCCCCCGGCGAGAGCACCAGCGCATCGCACGGTTCCACCGTGGTGCGTCCCGTGGCCTTGTCGAGAAGCGTCACGCTCTTGGCTGCCGCATCGATGGCCACCGCTTCCGTCGCCGTCCTCACGTCCACGTTCAAGGTCTCGCGGAAATTCGCCGGCGTCATCACGAAGAGCTTTTCGCGATCCTGGATGGATCCACCCGCGTAGTACGGAAGTCCGCAGTTGGCGTAGCTCACGTAGTCGCCGCGCTCGACCATGACGATCTCGGCCTTTTCGTCCAGTCGACGCAGACGCGCCGCCGCCGAGGCCCCACCAGCAACGCCACCGATGATCAGGTACTTCGCCATGCCTGGTTCCTCCTGGATTCGAATCATACCAGTATTCGACGAATCCGCCCCGCAAAGGTTACAGATGCCTGCAAGACGAAATCGGAACCACGGCGAAAACCCGGACGAGCTCCCGATTTCCGTGCAACCTGGGCGCCCCGATCCGCATCCACAGGTGAGCCGACACGCTTCTGGACCGGAATGCCCCCATGCCACGCGTCCATGGATCGCTTGCAAAAGCGCAACCCCCATGCGTTCCCGGGACGCTCCGCACCGCATATCTTTCCCACCATGCAGTACAGACGCCTCGGCAAGACCGGATTGAAGATCAGCGAAGTCACCTACGGTTCCTGGCTCACGTTCGGAAACCAGGTGGAACTCGACGCCGCCAAGGAGATCGTCGAGAAGGCCTTCTCCCTGGGCATCAACTCCTTCGACACGGCCGACGTGTACAAGGCAGGCGAGGCCGAGGCGCTCTTGGGACAGATTCTGCCCAAGCGTCGCCGCGCCGAATACGTCGTGGCCACCAAGGCGTTCTGGCCCATGTCCGACCACGTCACCGACCGGGGCCTGAGCCGCAAGCACCTGTTCGACTCCATCGAAGCGAGCCTGGAACGCCTGCACCTGCGCAACGTCGACATCTTCTACTGCCACCGCTTCGACCCGGAAACGCCGCTGGCCGAGACCTGCGAGGCCCTCGACGACCTGATCCGCCTGGGCCGCATCGCGTACTGGGGCACGAGCGAATGGAGCGCATCCCGGATCCGCGAGGCCAACGAACTGTGCCGTGACAGGAAATGGCACGCTCCGGTGGTGAACCAGCCCTACTACAACCTGCTCGGCCGCGACATCGAAGCCGACATCCTGCCCACCTGCGTGGAGTTCGGCATGGGCACGGCGAACTTCTCGCCGCTCGCGCAGGGCGTGCTCAGCGGCAAGTACTCGAAGGGCCGGATCCCCGCGGGCACGCGCGGCGGCGACGCGACGCAGAACATGTGGATGAAGGACCACCTGTCCGATCCCGGCCTGCTCGACCGCGTCGACCGCATCGGCGAGATCGCCGCGAAGCACGGCATCACCTCGTCGCAGGTCGCGCTCGCCTGGATCCTCCACAATCCCGCCATCACGTCGGTGATCGTGGGCGCCACCACGGCATCCCAGCTTGAGGAAAACACGAAGGCATCGGGCGTGCAATTGGATGCCTCGGACCTGGCCCTGCTGGAAAGCCTGTTCCCCCGCAGGAATTGAGGGCCCTTGGGCCCCGTCATCCCCGCCTTCGCGGGATTGGCGCGTGAAGCACGCCCCTACTTGGCCGCCACCGAGCGCAGCCCCTTGAGTTCGGAAACACGGAACACCCCGCCGGCGAAGAGGCTGTCGCCCACCCGAAGCGAATCGACCATGCTCGCGTCCTTGGCGGAGAGGACCTTGCCCGCCGAATCCAACGCGACCAGTTGGAAGAGTGTGGCTTCCGGGAGGGGGCGCTTCCCCGTTCCCGAGATCACGAGATTGACGAAGAACTCGCCCTTGTAGAAGTCGGGCCGTCCGATCGTGGCGTGCGCGAAGATCACGGGAAGAGTATCGGTGCAGGGCCCGATGGGCAGGGAAAGACGCCGATCCTTGCCGCCCAGGATCGCCTGGATGCGGGCTTTGGCCGAATCGACGATCGCAGTCTCCTGCTTGCCCAGTTCCACCGACTCCGTGACATCCTTGGAGGCATCCCTCTTCGCGGCATTGTCGGCGATCTCCTTTTCCGCCTGGATCCCGATACCCAGGATCTGGTCCACAGGTCCCTTCGGGGCCTCCTTCGTGCATCCGGAAAGAGCGAGAAGTCCACCCAAGCATCCAACAACGATTCCGCGCATGATCCGATCTCCTTGTCGCCGTCTTGTCGGCGGTGATTGCCAAAGACTCAAAATGCATCCATAAAGAGGATCGCAGACTGCGGCTGGAACGCTGACCCGACCCGGCGACGTCCCTCGTCACCTCCGCCATTCCTCTCCTCGTCGTCGCGGCATCCGCACGGCATCGTCGCGTTGACAGTCGCATTGACAATTACCGTCATTGATGGATCCTGGGCCTCGTGACGCGCTGGTCCGAAGGTTGCGATCCATCCGATACGGCACGCGGGACGCGCGGCTGTCACCGGAGGCGAGACCATGATCGATGGATACAGGGATTTCCAACGCGATGCCGATTCGTTCCTCAGGACGGCGCTGGGCGCGAAACGGCGCCCTCGCGTATTCACGCCCACCATCCTCCATGGCATCCTCTCCATGGCCATCGAGAAGCACATGATGGCCATTCTCATGCACTCCGACGAGCTGCCCGACAACCACTCCTTCGACCATCTCGTCCGTGCCATGGACGGCGTCGCGCCGCTGGATCCGGTCGTCGCCTCGTTCTTGCTGGAGCTCGACTCCTTCGACAACATCTGCTCGCTCGCCCCGCACCATCGCCCCGAGCCCGACGCGGCCCTCGTGGAACGCATGATCGATGCATCCTGCGCCGTGCGGGACCACGCCGACGCCCTCCTGGGTCCCGTCGGCGAATGGGAATCGCCGACGCGACAAGCGACCTGAACTTTCGCACCCGCGCCGGATCCGCCACCGCCATGAAGATCCTGCCCACAAATCGATCGCGGCCACCGGAGACGTTCGAGACGACGCTTCTCCGGCGCGGCAAGGATCGACACAACAGAAACCCCGGCCCGCTTGCGCGGACCGGGGCGTCTGCTCCCCACGGACGGTGAAGCGCAAACCGTCGGCGGGAACGTGCCTCCAGGGCGAATCCCCGGAGGCATTCTCGATCACAGACCGATCGTGTAGTAGACAGCCGCGTAGACGCCCCAATAGGCGTCGCTGTTCTTGCCCAGGACCGTGAATGGAACATTGGCTTCGACAGCGAACGCGTCGTCGATGATCCAGTTGACTCCGGGCTTGATCGTGAGAGCGCTGGTCTCGGGGTCGTATTCCTTGGACGTGGGCGTCAGGTCTTCACCCGCCAATACGAGAAGCGCGATCTCCTCGCTGGTCAACCCTTCGGTGGGATCGGAAATCTTCTTGCCATCCCCGACATTGAACGCGTAGTCGATTCCCACATACGGACCGATCTTGTCCGTGACGTTGTACTGGGGTTTCACGTAGATCTCGAGCATGTCGGCCTTCTTGACGTCTTCGACTTCGAGATTTAGCTGGTACTTCACGAAATCGGCCAGGAACACGGGTCCGAAGGTCTTGATGTACTGCGCAGCGACGTGGATGCTCGTGGCGGGATCTTCGCCCACGATGTCTTTCGAACCCAGAGGCAGATCAACCGCGACGAAGCCACCCAATCCCGTGCCGGGATGCGTGTACTTGACACCCAGGTTCACGCGATCGAGACCGCTCAGATCATCGCCCGCGTAGTCCTTGTTCAGCATGAGATAGGGAACGGCCAATTCGACATCCAGGCCATCGATGATGCCGTACTTGAGGCCGAGCACGGGATTCATGGCGGCGGGGCTTCCGTCCGCGTCCTGCTTCGTGCCATCCTCGTCGTAACCACCCGTGTATCCGTAGTAGTTGAACATGGCATCGACCTCGAGCTTCCTGGCGCCGAGCGCACCATACTCGTCCCAGGCCATGGCACCGGTCGCGGCGGCGAGAACTGCAGCAAGAGCGATCTTCTTCATCTGGAACTCCTTGTTGTGGAATGACGCCCAAGGCGCTGCACATGTCCAACACGAATTCCATGCCAACGACGACAGGATCTGGAAAATGCCGCGTCGACGGGACAATGCGATGTCCGGAACGCCAATTGGCGACAATGTCACGGATGTGTCATCGCCGTCTTCACACGACGCGAAAAAGCCGCCCCGACATTTTCTGTCAAGACGGCTTCTCTTCCCGCTTGTTTGCCGCCGACGCTCCGGGCGACAACGATCGACCACGTCGGCGCCAGCAAGGCCGACGGGACGCGTCCATCAAAGGACGTCGTCGCCCGATTCCCCGGTGCGGATGCGCACGGCCGCTTCGATGGGAAGCACGAAGACCTTGCCGTCTCCGATCTTGCCCGTGCGTGCCGAGGTCGTGATCGCCGCGACGATCTTGCTCACGTTCGCATCGGCCACCACGATCTCCAACTTCACCTTGGGGATGAAGTCCGTGTGGTATTCGCTTCCCCGATAGAGCTCGGTATGCCCTTTCTGCCGTCCGAACCCCTTGACCTCCATCACGGTGATTCCCAGGGCTCCGGCCTCGACGACGGCCTGCTTCACATCGTCGAGCTTGAAGGGCTTGATGTAGGCAACGATCATTTTCATGGGTAGAACTCCTTGGATGGCGACCTGGTACGATCCGGACGCAAAGCGGTGGCCGCCACCTCGCATCCATCTTCCTGCACACCATCACATCAAAAGACGGGCCAAGCGGAGAAAATCGCGCATCGTCCCTTCAGGAACGACACTTGGCACGAATCGCTGCGATTTGTCATGACACGATCGACGTCATTCCCGGACAGTGTCAACTTGAGGGCCCCGCCATTCGGCCCCGACCAAAAACAAGAACGGCCCGCCTGGTGACGAAGCCGTTTCGAGATCGAAGATGGAACGAATCAGTCCGGCTTGTACACCATGGCCGTTGCGCGGATGGAGCCTTCGTTCACCATGGCCAGCACATAGCTTCCCGATTGCAAGGAGACGCCCCATTCGCCGAAGCTCATGGTCCCGACCCTGTTCGACAGTTCCTTCCTGGAGACGATCGCTCCTGCCAGATTGAAGAGCGCCAACGAAGCTCCGTCAGCGGGTGCTTGGTACAGAATCTGGCTGTTGGATGTCATCACCCGGGACGAAACCGACAATTCGTAGCTGCCCTGGGGCCGCACCATCGGCTGGATGCCCACCGAGCTGCCCGGCTCCACGAGCATCGAGACGATCCCCGTGTACGTGGTGCCATCGCTCCCCTTCACGGTGAAGCTGAACGAGCCGGTCCCCACGTAGTTGGCCGTGGGAGTGAATCGGACCGTGTGGCCATCGCTCTGGAGGCTGACGGTGCCATTGGTGGCATTCGCCACGGCGTAGGTCGGCGAGACGGATTTGAACCCCTGGGTGAACGAGAGCAGATCAATGTCCGCCTTGCCGTTCTGCAACACCCTCGCGTGCATGGCGCCGAGCCAGTTGATGTACGTCTCGACCAACGCGTACCCGTCGGCACCGAGCGTCATCGCATCGTTGGTGGCGACCTTGCTTCCCGTGGCGGCTTCCCAGAAATCGGGCATGCCGTCGTCGTCGGTATCCGTCGGTCTGGTTCCGCTGTTGATGACGCCGTAGCCGTTGTTGCCGAGTCCCGTTTGCGCCTGGCTCGTGTAGAGGGAGGACGGTCCGGACGTGCCCGCACCCTGGCCCGCGGTACCCTTCCCGAGGGTGTTCACCTGCCCCCAGATCAGGGAATCCATCTGATCGTAGGGAAGCGTGCCGGCGCGCGATGTCACCAGGCGGAATGCGGTGGCCGTGCTGTAGATGGGATTGCTGGTGGTGACCGTCGACCAGGGTGCGGTGAGAATGGTCCCAGCTCCCTGGTACCAGTACGGAGTGGTCTCGGAGCCATTGAGCACGCCGTCCAGCGTCTTGTCCTTCAGGTTGCCGCTGTAGTACATCGTCTGGTTCTTGTCGACCTGGTACCAGGTATTGTCCGTACCGGTGGACGACGGCCCGAAGATGAAGTAGTTGTTGACGACGTCGTGCTTGAAGTTGGTGCTGGTGTGGGTGGTGTAGCCCGCTTCGTAGTTGTAGAGCACGTTGTTCACGAAGACATCGTTCACCTTGGCCAGCGGATTCCGGTTGTGGGAGTTGACGAAGGCGTTGTAGTACCACGCCCAATTGCTGACCACCGATTCGCAGTGGGCACCGAACTGCTGTCCCGTCGGATTCGCGATCAGATTGTACTGGAAGGTGATGTCGGTGACGGGATAATTGGTGTAGTCGTCGCTCACGCCGTCGATGTTGTTCCATGGCGCGAATTCGAAGGAACAATGGTCGAGGATGACGTTGTGCGCCAGGTAAAGGCTGAGGGCGTCGTCTTCGGTGGAGACCGTCTCGCTGCCCGGCCGGATCCGCACATAGCGCATGATGATGTTCGACTTCTTCGCGCAGGAGAGTTCCCCGCCACGGAATCCGATACCTCCCCCAGGAGCGGTCTGGCCAGCGATCGTGATGTTGCTGGAAATGGAGACGGCGGTCTTCAGCGTGATGTATCCACCCACGTCGAAGACGACGATTCGATTGGCGGCGCTGACGGCATCGCGGAACGATCCAGCTCCGGCATCGTTGAGATTGGTCACATGGTACACGGTTCCCCCGCGTCCCCCCGTCGCCTTGCTTCCAAACCCCATGGCCTCCGGAAAGGCTGGTGCCGTCGCAGCATCTCCCGAACATGCAATCCCCAGGACCATCGCGCAGCAAAGGATTCGACGCGTCATCTTGAACTCCCCTTGAATCGCTTGAATCTGCCCTTGGGGCCGGGAATGGTGTTGTCTTTGTTGAACGGAGCAGTCTTTTCCGTTGTCCGACGGCGAAATGAGACAACACGAGTCATCGGAGCATTCATCCTTGCACAGCAGGCATTCGCAGCCAACACGCCTAGCCCGTGCCATTCCGCGTACTGTTGTCTGATTCCGGCGTCAATTCGTCGCTAAAGAAGGATGCAGGCCACTCATCGCGATACGTTCAAGGAGATCGCGCCCTGCGAATCCGCATGGACGACATATTCTCCGGCGGAGATCGTCCCTTGTGCCACGGAAACCCTGGTCGCCGTCGTACGAAACTCGTGGACGACCGTGCCACGGAGATCGACGACGATCACATGGCCTAGAGGGGCGTTTCCCACCAGCTCCCACCCTGTCGGCCGATTCCGAATACGCAGACCGGAACGCGGACGCGCCTTCGGCTCGACGCCGGAGGGGATGGGAACCCCCTGGTAGACCGCGATCGCCGTATGGGCCTGACCGTCCTGCAGAAACAGGTGACGCTTGTTCGTCGTCACCTTGGTCCCATCCAGAAGCCAATGAGAGAACGTGTATCCATTGGCGGGGCGAATCTTGAGCGTGAGCGGAACGCCCGCAGGAAACCAGCCGGAACGAGTCAGGGTATCGCCCTTGCCGAGGCTGGACTTGACGGTCAGCAGATGACGTGGCGCCACGAGGGGGGCCAGAAGCTTCAGGATGCTGTCGTTCGGACGACTCTCGATTTCCTCGACGATCATCCGCGAGTTGACGATCGCTCCCATCTGCTGGAAATGCGTATTGTCCGCGTTACCGTCCGGGTAGGTGGAGTACTCTCCCGCCGCGAGATTGAGGAAATGGAACCATGTCGTGTAGTCGTTGCCGCAACTGTCCATGAACGTCTTGGACTTCTTCTCCAGATCCAGGACCGGCACGTTCAATTTCTTACCCGTGCGGATCATGGCGATGCAGTAGTCGAGGAGCGACTCCTGAACGCCCCCGTTGCTCCATCCGTTCCGGTTCATGGGCGTGACGAAGACGGGATGCACCCCCTTGGCACGGGCCTCGTTGACAAATTTCGTCAAGTTGACGCCGTAGCCGGCCGTATCGACGCCGAGGCCGGCGGTCGTCGTCTTCTGGTCGTTGTGCCCGAACTGGATCATCAGGATGTCGCCCGACTTCAGCGACGCCAAGGTGGTGGCCCACAGCCCCTCGGAGATGAACGACAGCGTGCTTCGACCGGAGCGTGCCTGGTTGGAAACGGAGACGGCTCCGGCATTGAAGAACCTCTCGAACTCCATCCCCCACCCTTCTCGAGGATACAGGGTGGCGGAATCGTAGACGCTTACCGTCGAATCGCCGATGATCACGACTCGCTGCGGGTTGGCGGCGACGGCGGCAAGGCACAGAAGCGCGCTTCCGAGGCAGATGAGACCGACAAGCCCCTTCCTGGAGCGTTTCGCATTCATTCGCATCGGCTTGCTCTCCTGCGACGAGACGTTCGGACGACCATCCCGTTCCGGCGCTTCGCCAGAGGTCGTGGTCGAAGCGCGATTGTAGTGACCGATCCCCGGTACGGCAGCCCGCCTATGGAATCGCCGTTGTCCACTCTCGGCAGGACTCCCACCGACGCGAACGACTCGGCAATGCCCGTGATCGCCGAAGACCCCGTCCACAAAGGGGTTCACGTCGAATCGACCGGCACGAACAGGGGGAAAACCATGTCCGGCTCCGGCGTACTCGTCGACAACGGAAAATGCGACCGATCCCATGGAAACGTCGCGATGCCCCATCGCAGCCACCGCAGGAAGAGAAGGACGCGGATCCGGACGATGCAGGCGGGAAGTCTCCCGGCGTCGGGAGACGGGACGATCAGCGGCGACTGGATGCCATATTTTGTCGGACAATCGCCAGATCCGCTCCCGGATCGGGAAATTCCGGACCGGCGTTCTCTACCGCTCTTTCCATCCAGGCGATGCCATCGTCCGTCCGTCCCGAATGGACCAGCGCGAGACCGAGGCCGTTCATGGCGTAGGAATGGGCGGGCACCCGCTCGAGGACGTCCCGGTTGGCCTTTTCGCAAAGATCGTAGTGCCGCATCTGGAAATGGGCGAAACCCTTGAGAGCAAGAATCTCGACGGGGTCGAATCCGAGCTCCAGAGCCCGCTCGAGGACCAGCAACGCCAGCTGGGTCTCGCCTTCGGAGATGTACTTGCGCGCACGCTCCAGCAGCTCCTGCCCGTCGTGGCTCGCGACGAGAATGGACCTGGCGCGATCGAGCGCGCTGCTGAAGGCGCACCAGGGACTCTCGGAGTGCATCGTACCGTTGATGGTGAGACGGTTGTTCGGACAGCCGCCGAGGCAGGTGTCGCCGTATCGGCACTGCAGACAGTCGCCCTTGAGATCCTGGCGCTTCATGCCGCGCGCCCAGGCGAAGGAATTCTCGTCGTTCCAGATCTCCTCGAGAGGACGATCCTTGATGCTCCCTTCGATCAAGGACTGGTCGCGAATGGAGGTGCATCCGATGACGCGCCCATCGTGCAGCATGCCGAAGCTGCGCTTGCCCGCGTTGCAGCCGTCCCAGCGAACAGGATTCGGTGCGCCGGTTCCGATCATGCGGACGATCTCCTCCTCGCGGCTGAAATATCCGAGGCAGTCGGCGGGGAAAAGCCGGATGCGTCCGCGCAATGCCGTCTCCAGGCAGAAATCGAGGACTCCCTGCACGCCGTCCTTGGGCAGGATGAGGTCCTCGTGATCGCTCATGCTTCCCATCGGGATGCCGAGCTGGACCTGCCAGGAATCGATCCCCCACTCCTCCAGCGTGTCGCGAAGAGTGGGAAGCTGCTGAATATTCATCCGGTTCAGGGTGGTGATGGCGCCAGTATAGACTCCGACCTTCTTGAGAGCATCGAAGGCGCGGCGAGCATGCTCGAACGAGCCTTCCTTCCGGATTTTGTCATGGGTTTCCTGGAGGCCGTCGATGCTGATCGCCATGGTGCCGATCCCCGCATCGCGGATGCGCGCAGCCATGGCGTCGTCGAGAAGCCAGCCGTTGCTGATCATGTTGGGAATGATCCCGTTGCGACGCATTCGTTTCGCGATTTCGGGCCAGTCCTTGCGCGTCAGCGGTTCGCCTCCGGAAAGCGTGACCCACTGCATTCCCAGCCGCCCCATCGAGTCGCAGACGTCCATGGCCTGCTTGGTGGTGAGCTCCCCCGGCAGCGGCCCGGCACAAGCGGATCCGCAGTGCATGCATCTCAGGTTGCACCCCATGGTGATTTCCCATACGGCGGTGATCGGTCCAGGAATGTTCGGCATGTCGTTCTCTCCGTGGAAGGTCTGGGACGAAAGGCCTGGAGACGATCTCCAGGCCTGGTTCGGAACTGGATTCAGCAGCAGTCGTTGGGGAGAACGCCGTACGGCATCGCCGCGCAACCGTCCTGGAAACGCTGCGGAGCGGCATACCGGGTATTCACGGGGAAGCCGTACCTGACGATCGGGTCGATGCCGTACTTCAACGTCGCGGTCGGGATTCCGTATTTGAGAACGGCCGATTGCATGGGCGGAATGCCGTAGTAGGTGGTGGGCATGCAGCAGGTGTCGCCGGCGCTGGCCTGCGTCGCGAACTGTCCGAGCGAAGCCTTCAGAGCATCGCCCGAGGAGGCGTCACCGACTTCGATCACGTAGTCGATCTCGCGCCCAGGAACGCCGGGATTCCAGGAACGGACGAGTTGGAATCCAAGCCCGGACGTTCCTTTCGTCGCGGCGATGAAATTGAAGGTCTGGACCACGTGGCCACAGGTCCCCGACATGTGCTGCTGGATGTCGGTGGAGACCAGCAGGACGCCATTGGCCAGCAGGGAGAGAACCCAGCTGTAACCGGTGGAACCAGGCATCGATTCCAATGTGATGGAGAACGATTGACCACATTCGACGTTCAAAGTCTTCTCGGATTCTTTACTCATCATTTCCTCCAATGAAGCCGAACATCGCCACAAAGCATGGCGATCGATCAAGCTTCGGAAACACCGGGAACGTTCGAGATTCAACCTTAGAATCACGATCCGAACCCGAAAACAGACGAATGGCACAGCTGGGAATTGTCGACGCCGACCCTGCTTCGCACCCATGTGCATGCTCGGAAGATCAGCGCATTCAATAGATACCGCGTCACGTCGAGAAGAACCATTACGAAGGATTACACCGCCGTGGAGCGGCTACTCGACTCCGACGATCTGGATGGCGTCCGAGCAGCTGCCCTTCTTCTGGTTCGTCCCTTGGGCGAGGAGCCCCTTCATGTCGCCCCCAAGCTCCTTGGGCAGGTTGATCTGGATCTCGGTGAGAGTGCCGTTGGAGCAGTTGACGGCGATCTTTCTGTAGCTTCCTTCGCCAAAGGACTTGTCGAAGGCCGCGTTGAAGGCATTGAGCGTCGTGACCTTTCCGACGTTGGCTCGCAGGTACCCCGTCACGAAAGCGCTAGAATCGATCTGCTGCAGAAGGTCCATCGCGAGCTGGAAGTAGGCCGTCGCGGAGGTGTCGCGGCACGTCCCGTGCTTCCACCATTCGTGCCGTTCCAGGCAGGATCCGTACTTCGTGGCGGGCATCGCGGAGTCCAGTCTCGACAGGACCGACGGGTCGATGGAAAATGTCGGAAACTGGCAGAAGTCCTTCAGATCGGCGGTCTCGCTGCCGCAGAAGTCGTAGTCGATGCCGCAGGATTTCTTGTTCGGCCACAGTCCGTGAAGCGTGAAATTCGCCTGAGCGAACGTTTCCTTGGACAAATTCTGACACTCCGGTTTGTTGGAATGCCCTTTGCAGAACCCAGGCTGCCAGCTGATCGCGAAGACGTGCGAGTCGTAATCGCTCTTGAGGTGGCAACTGCCGGCACCCGACGAGCCGGACCCGGCTGACGGCGTCCAGGAAACGCTTCCGCAACTGGATCTGACCCATCGAGGCTCGGCGGAGCCGGTCGCCTCGACGCGGAGCCAGTCGTCGCCCTTGCGTTCGACGATGGCGTAGACGCCCCCCGCGGCCGTGGACAGGTTGCCGGGATTTGTCTGCTTCTTCATGGACTGGTAGAGAGGGCACGCGGCCGAGGCGGTGAACGAGCCTTCGCTCGCGGCGTGTGCGATGCCAAGCGCGAGGAGGAGTGCGGCCGATACCGAGTGGAAGCGTTTCACGGATCGATCTCCATCGAAGAGGGCATCGAGATCCACACCGGGGGAAAGCGGACGCCCCGTTGTCCGCGAGATCGCAAGCGATCGCACGAAACATCGGGAACCGATACGGCAGTCGCGGGTTCCGCCATAGCAGCCCCTCCGCATGGAGGACGTCACACTTCTCGCAACCGGTGAAGACTCGAAAGCGATTCCGGCTCCCGAAGAACGAGCCCGATCATTGAATAGATACGGCATCACTCCCCCGAATCCCATTACAAAGGATTACAGACGCTCTGGAGAAGCGCCCCGGGTCGTCTTCCGATGCGAGCGCGGACCGCGCCTCCCCCCATCAAGCCATCGAGCGCACGCGGAACTGGCTTGCAGGCAGTCCGAACCGCATCCGGCCCCGCAGGCGACGGTCGACCACGCGCTCGGCCAGCTCCGGAGATGCCGATTTCAGCTCCTGTCGGATCCGGAAGACCTGCTGCGCCAGATGCTCCCGATTGATCCTCAGCTCGCCGCAGATCGTCTCGCAATCGACCCAGCCGTCGTCGGTGGCCTCGCCTTCCACCGAAGCGTCGGCGCATGCCTGACGGATTCTCGCCAAGTGGGCCAGCAGATAGAAGTGCACCTTGGGCGCGAAGACCTGGCGTTCCGCCCCCGTCCGGAGGACGATCTCGGCGGACTCCTCGTCCGGCGAGACGCGGATTTCGATCTCCTCCCCCACGGAAGCCACGTCCGAGGAAACCGTCTGGGGAGACTGGTCCGGCTGGAACCCGAGCACGACCGTGTAGCCGATCCCGTCGACGAAAAATGTCTGTCCGTGATCCAGACGTTCGATTCCACCACCGTCCCACTCGAGCGAATATTCATGTCCCCGACCGCACAGGATGGTGCAGAGCGGCTGATCAGGCGACGGCAGCGTGACAAGCGATGTCAGCTGGATGCGTGTTTCCTCGCCACCTTCGTCGCGAGCCAGCAACATGGAACACGGGCCGTCGGCTTCCGCAAGCCGGTACTCCACATGCATGTCTCCGAAGAGGATGCGATCTCCCACGCTCGTCTCCACGCTCTTGCCCTCGGCCAGACGCCGACCGTTCAGATAGGTCCCGTTGCGGCTGGCCAGATCGCGGACCGTCCATTTCAGACCGTTCCAGCTCAGCCGGGCATGGAAGCGGGACACGGCGCTTCTGTCGAGGACGGTGCTGCATTGCGGACTGCGCCCGAACGTGTGTTCCTGGAACAGCCAAATGTGTTCGTCCGACGTTCCTTCTTCCTTCGCGGAATACGGGACACTCCTGACCAGCAGACCCATCTCATCTCCTCGTTTCGGGAATTCCTCTCACAGCACGAGAGGAACAGGATTCAACGACTCTTCAGGCAGCGGCGCATCCAGCCAGCCCATCGTCACGGGAACGGAGTACAGCCTTCCGGAACGGAACCGGGGCCAGAAATGGCGCAGACCGGGCACGACCACCTGCGCCACCGAGATCCCCGTGTCGGGACGAGATTTGTCCACCACCACGACTTCCAGGCCGGCCCGCCGCAGGAGCTCCACGCAATGTCCGACGGCTTCCTCCAATCTCGTTCCGGCGAAAGCGGACACGGGAAGGCCACCTTCCCCCTGCGGCAGAAGGTACGTGTCTGAATCCATGCCGGACGCGTCCCAGGGGGCGCGCAGTTCGCCTCGGGGATCGAACACCTGGTTCACCTCGGTCAGCGCCCTCTGAAGCGCCAGCGCAGGATCCAGATGGCATCCGAAGCCGATGGAGAAACGACCGTCGACGGCGGAACGGGCCAGCGCCGCATGGACGGGAATCGACAAATCGTGCGTCAGGTCGAGCACCCAGAGATCCCAGCCGAGTTCACGGTATTCGCGCACCAGACCATGCACCCAAGGATCGTCGAGAAGAGAGGCGGCGACCCCGGGTCGCCCGATGCGGTTGTACCACCAGACCGCCACGGCGTCCCGCTCCACGAGTTCGAACAGCCCCTGCAGGATCGCCTCCTCGAGACTGGTTCCCGAAGCGACGCCGTTGCCCGTGAAGCTGACGTGGCTCCGATCGATCCCGGACGGAGTGTCCGAATAGCAGTAGGCGAAGGGAACATGGCGACGCTCGTTCCTGGAAATGGACCAGCCGGGAGTCCAGTCCAGGACCGTGTCGCGGGAGCACGGACGGGCGATTCTCAATGCGCCATTCCTCTCCGTTTCCGCCGGAGTCCACGTCCGGTACTGCCGTTCGCTGAACAGCTGGAGGTCGTGGGGATGCAAGGCTTCCGACCCCAATGCGTCCAAGCTCCCGCGCAGGATCGCTTCGTCTCCCTGATAGACGCCGCTGAACCTCTCGACCGCTTCGAACAGGGCGCTCGCCCGCGCCTGGGATACGCTTCGCCCCTTCCCCGCGCACACCCTCTGGAACGAGTTCGCGTCGATCCGGCTCCCATGGGGGCAGACCCTGTAGCCCGAGACAAAAACCGGTCGCGTCTCGGAATGTCTTCGCGGCATCGGCCCAAGCTGGCTGACCGGACCGCAGACGGGACTTACCAGATGCTTGAACCGCCCGTAGGCGTCTTCGGGCGAAAGCCGTCGGAAGCCACCCTCCTTGCGATACCCGGCTTCCGTCGCTTCGAGGACGATCGGGCGCGCACCCTGCTCCTCCATCCAGCGGGGATTGCCGCAGACGGGGCATTGCGGTCGACGGCGCACCGGATGACGCGCGCAATCGAGCGTCCTCGCATCGACGGCGACGAACTCGAAGGGAGCTTCGCTCCGCCCGGTCAGAAACCGACCGACCGAAAGAGCGACATGCTCCGCCAGGACGCGGAACCCCGGCTCGACCGGCTTGCCTTCCGGCGCGGCGAAATCCGCACCACCACGGCGAACGAACTCCTCCACGGGACGATTGACCCGGAGCCAGAAGGAGACGCACGCCCAGCACGGTTCGGGCGAAGGATGGAACAGCGGAGCGAAGCCCATCCGCGTTCCGCGGGAAGACACCGCCATCCATGGCTTCTTCCTGCGGATCTGTTCCCTCTGGATGTCGTCCAGCCGCGGATCGGAACCGTCGGACGACACCACGATCCGGAGATCGGCCTCGTCCCCTCCGCCATCCCGGACGACTCCGATGCCCGCGCGTCCGAGAGTCTCAGCGATCCAATCCGCCGAGACGCGATCCTGGAGCGCCTGGAGATGGACGCTCGCGGACCGCAACGCATCCGCAGGACGCGGTCCATCTCCAAGTTTCAGACAAAATTCGTCAACAGCGTCGAGGCCACCGGACATCCCCGGGGCGCGAACCAATCCCCATGCCGCGAACTGGTCGAGCAGGATTTCGGCTCCCGTTTCCCCGGCGGTCGTCGCAAGCTCCTCCAGGACCTTCCGTTCGGTGCGGGTTCCGTCGAGAAGACGGAGCAGTTCGACCTGCTCCTCGCCGGACAGGACGACCTGCCCATGCTCTCCCGCCAGGACCGCGCTCGTCGACGAAAGGACTCGCGCACGCCAGTCCCCGCGCAGGGACAGGGCGCGGGAAGTCCCCTTTTCCGGACTCCCGTGGAGGAACTTGGTCACGTCGTCCTCCTCAGGGACAGGTGAAGGGGTACTGGTCGCCGGTCACGTTGTACGCGCTCAACGCGATGGCCTGGATGGTGGGAGGCGACGCAGGTTCGGCCGGACGGTTCGGGATGTAGAACCGCAGACCGTTCCGACAGCTGTTGGGCCTGGGTGTCGGCCAGCACTCGCCATTCCAGCGGCAATCCTTGTCCTTCTTCGGACTGTTCGAATCCCACCCGGACAGCTTGAACTCCACATCCATGTTCCAGGTCATGTTGTAGCCGAGCCACTTGTTGAGGATCGTCACGCCGTTGGGCTTGCCGTCCACCTGCTTCAGCTCCTGCCTCACCTGCGGATCCCTCCACGCGACCGCGATCAATCGCATGATCACGGCGGTGAATTCCAGGAAGTCCTTCCAGTTCCCCATGCCCAGCGGATAGGACTCCCGGAGAGGTCCCGATTGCGCCTTCCCGGACTTGGTCGACTCGCTCACCGCCTTCCTGGTGCCCAGGAAGGAAGGAAACTCGTCGTAGTAGGCCGCCCAGGCGCGTCCCCAATCCTCCTGATCGTCCGGCGGAGGCGGCAGCCAGATCGAGATGAGCGCGTTGCGTCCCACCCAACCGCCGGCGTTTTCGGGGCTCCACAGGCTTTCCTTGCTGGAGACGCTTTCGATCTCGAGCACGACATCCCAGGGGAAGACGTAGCCGTCGATCGTCTGCAACTGCTTGATCGGATCCTTCTGCAGCGCCTTCAGGTAGGCGCCGCTCTTGTCCCGCCACGCCTCCGCGATGGCTCGCAGATAGGTCGTCCGGAATTCCATCATTGCGTCAATTCCTGTCATCCTTGATCTCCTGGCCCGCGGGGTGGTCTAGGATCGCGAAAGCGCAGGCTCTCCTTCCGACCCTTGCATCGACTTTTCGAGAAGCGGCAATCCGTGCTCGCGAGCGATCTTCGCCGCCCGTTCGAAGGATGCGCGCGCCCGTTCACCGCCAGATGGTCCGATTTTTCGCAAAAATTGTCCATGCAGAACCAGCAACGGGGCCTGGTAGTAGAATTCGTCGTTCTTCTCGCACAGCGAAAGGCACGTCTCGATGCATTCGACCGCGGCTTCGAACCGGCCCTGCCGGGCGTGGATTTCGGCCACGAGGGATCGATAGTACGACAAGGCCGCAGTGCACCCCATGGACTCGAGAGCGCCGAGCACCTCCTCCGCGCCCGCGACATCGTCTTCGAGCCACCCGGTCATGATCTTCGCGTAGGCCTGGAAGGCGGGCAGCCCGTGCGCATCCGCCAGGGCGTTCAGCTCGGCGATGGTCTCGGCGAGCGCGGCGCGATCGTCGGCGTAGTGGCACAGGTTCGCCTTGTAGAGGAGGGCGATCCCCAACGACGGAACGTGAGCGACCTCACGCGCCCACTCGACGGCCTGGTCCGCCCTCGCACGGGCGACCTCGGGCATGTCGCGGAACCATTCCACCAGCGCGAGGGTGGCCGCGCTCCAAACCCTGGAGTCGAGGCCGAAGCGTCCCGCGTGGTCGCCGTGCGAATCCGGACGATAGTTGTCGAGGACGAAGCCGAAAGCGTCGGAAGCCCGGGCGTAGAATCCCGCTCCGTGCGCCCACAGACCCGTGAACATCCGGGCAGCGATCTGCAAATCGACGTCCGCGACGCGATCGGCGTGGAGGGACAGTTCCTCGGCCACGCAGGCCAGCTCCTTGCGGTTGCTGGACACGTAGTGGTAGGTCATCAGGGAGCAGAGCGTGGAGCCGTAGTGGGGACTGTCGACGGCATCCTCGAGAAGACGGCGCGACCAGTCGATCTGTTCCTTCACCGTGGGGTCGGCCCAGCCGCGGATTCCCATCAGGGCCTGCGTCATGCCGTTGTGGATCGCGAGTCGCGCATCCGCCTGCACCTCCGTCTCGCACCGGTCCATCCAGTCGAGAACGTCCAGCGAAAGCCGCACAGATTCGAGCAGGTTCGACTTCTTCAACTGGTCCGCCACGGCGGCGGCCCCCGCCTGAACCGCCTGCGGGTAGAGGTGGGCTCCCGCGTAGTGGTGGGCCAGCGAAAGCCGCGCATTGCCCAGGCCGCATCCCTCCGAACGCTCGAGCCTGCGAACGACCCGATCGTGGTACTCCCGCCGTCGCGAAGCGATCATGGAGAAGTAGGCTGCATCCCGCAGGAGATCGTGGCGGAACGAATGCGTTCCTTCCCCGCGAACCAGGATGCCCGCGCGGACAAGTCCTTCGAGATCGGCACGCAGGGACGTCTCGTCCAGCGGCGACACTTCGGCGAGCAGCGCATCATCCCATTCCCGTCCGAGGACGGAAGCGAGCCGCGCCGTTTCGGCCGCGCCGCCGATCGCGTCGATCTGCATGGTCAGCAGCTCCATCAGGCCCGACTGGATCGTCTTCAAGACGGATTCCGCCTGCAATTCGTCGATCCCTCCGCTCGTCTCGGGGATCTCCTGCGCAAGAGCCTTGCCGAGCGATTCCAGGAACAGAGGACATCCCCCGGTTCGTTCGAAGATGCGATGCGCCGTGGAGCGAGGGAGACACCCTTTGCCGAAGATTCGCGCCAGCATCCTTTCCGAATCCGCCTCGGAGATTCCCGCGAGAGAGATCGTCTCCACGCCCACGAGGAGATTCGCGTCGAATTCCGTCCGGCATGTGGCCAGCAGGAGACTGCCCTTCTCCTTCCAGACGGGAAGAACGCGTCCAAGGAACTCCAGCGTGGTCGGATCGGCCCAGTGGAGGTCGTCCAGGAAGACCACCCGGAGGGACTCGGTCATGTGCAGCAGGATGTTCTCCACGACCTCGAAGAGGGATTCCTTCTGGAGTCGAGGAGATGAAACCGGCGCGGAGCGATCCGGAGGCAGCGGAAGGGAAAGCCACAGGCACAGGACGGAAAACGCTTCGGTGCCCTGGGATCCGCTTTCGGCGAACACCCTCTCCCAGCGCTGCACCTGGCTCGCGGGAGTCTCGGAGCCGTCGATCCCCAGCCCGCGCCGCAACAGGTCCAGCATGGGATGGAGGGCGCTGTTCCGATGCTCCGGCAGGCAGCGCGCGTGGAGCACGTCCGCGCCATCCAGACGGAATTCGGCACAGGCGGCCTCGGCCAGGGCGGACTTGCCCATGCCCGCCTCTCCTCGGATCAGGAACGCCTTGCCATTCCCGCGCCGGGCGGATGCCCATCCCTCCCGCAACAGATCCAACTCGCCCTCCCGTCCGACGAGAGGATCCTCGGATTTATCCACCCGCCCCCCCTCCTTTCGCAACCGGAGAAGAACGTGGGCATCGGCATCGTCCGCAGGACGGGCTTCCACGAGCCCCTCCATGCGTTCCCGCATGGGAGGACTCAACAGGATCTGTCCAGCCGCCGCGAACGCCCCGAGGCGCAAGGCGCGGGTCGCTGTCGTCCCCGTGGGAACCTCGCCCTTTTCGATTTCGACCGGGCCGGAATGGATCCCCGCCCGGAAGTCCACGGCGGGATGTCCCGCCTTCGCTCCCGAATCGTTCTGCGCACGATTCTCCTCGCCCAACCCGAGCGCGAACAACGCGGCAAGTCGCGATTCCTGGCCCGTCGCGACCGGATAGCCGAAATAGAACAGTTGGAAATCGCCCAGAGAGCCGGCGAACCACCCCCCGTATCTTGCGGCGAGATCGAGAGCCTTCGTCTTGCGGCTGCGCACGAGATGGTCGAGACGTTCGAAACCGGCGGATTCTTCGGCCTCCCGAGATGATCCGAAGCCGCAACAGACGACGACAAGCGAACGGACCTCGCTCCGGACCATCAGGCCTTCGGCGGTCCTCTCGGCCCCGTCCTCCTCCAATGGCCGCTCCCGTGCGACATCGAAACGCCCCACCAAGTCGGCCAGGTGGATCTCCCTGAATTCGGACAGCACCTGGGACGCGTCTCCGGCTCGATCTTCGGGCCGCTTGGCCAGAACCCGGCGAAGCAGCGCGCCGACCGGATGCGCCGCGATCCCCTGGGGAAGCGGAATCTCTTCAGACAGAAGTTGACGGTGGACGACCTCGGGAAGACTCGCCCCCGACATGACCGGTTTCCCTGTCAGGCATTCGAGGAAGACCAATCCCCAGGCGTACAGGTCGGATTTCCCGCTCGCGGGCTCTCCGCGAAGCTGCTCCGGAGCCGCGTAGGACGGCGTACCGATGGTTTCGGCGCTCATCGTCAACGCTTCCCGGCCCTCTTTCGCACCATCGAGGAACGCACCCATGCCGAAGTCGAGGACCTTGGCGTGGACCTGGTCGCAATCGATCCGCACCATGATGTTGGCGGGCTTGAGGTCCCTGTGCACGACACCCTTCCGATGGGCGTAGGCCAACGCCTCCAGGACCTGGCACATCAGCGTCTTCAGCAGACTCGCCGTGACAGGCCCATCCTTCCGCAGGAGTTCCTGCATCGTCAGGCCCTCCACGTATTCGAAGACCGCGTAGAACCGTTCGTCCTCGTCTTCTCCACGATCCAGAAGCCGGACGACGTGGGGATGGTTCAGCATGGCGCAGAGTTCCAGCTCGCGCCGGAAGCGCGCTATCCTCCTGAGGGATCGGCCCCCATCCTTTCCGAGACGGAGTTGCTTGATGGCGACATCCTGCCCCGTGCGCTCGTGGCGAGCCCGATACACGGTACCGTAGGCCCCCTCTCCAAGCCGTTCCAGCAGGCGATAGCCCGGCGGATCGATGGTGGGATCGCGATCGGAAACAGGGTGCGCGCATTCCATGGACCAGTCCCCGTTCTAGTGGACGAGTTGCGCAGCCATCTCGAATTCGAATCCGGCGGGGCTGCATCCGCCGAGTGTCGCGTATCCACGCGTCTGATCGCGCGGACGTCGATCCAATCTAGCATTGGCGATTTCCACTTCCAGGCAATCCCGCCTGGATGAAACGGAATTCGGCGGGGGCGGTTCCATGCCTCCACGATGCTCCCTGTGGAAGGGGAGCCATCGCGCCATTCCGCTCACCGACTCCCGATCTCTTTCGACCCGGTCGCGTCGTGATGAACCTGTTCGACGAGTTCACGCGCCCAGGCGCGGATCTCGGGTCGATCTTCCTGGAAGGCGACCGATCGCAGGAGCGGAAGAGCCCGGGCTCGATCGACATTCCAGAGCGCGCGCAGCAGGACGCGTAGCACCTTGGCGCGCCCCGGGCGATCGAGCGGGGTCTTGTGGAAGCGGCTCTGGAAACCCGAGCGGGGAAGGGCGAGCTGGATCCACTCCTCCCACGAGCGGGGCCATTCCGAAGGATAGACGGAATCCGTCATCACCTTGCGATTCCACGGGCACGCCTGTTGGCAGATGTCGCATCCGAAGATTTCGCCGCGAACGGCTTCCGCCGCGGCCCCTTCCCCGGTGCGGCGATCCTCGATCGACCACTGGGAGATGCAACGCGACGCGTCCACGAATCCGCGCGGATCGATCGCGCGCGACGGACAGGCGTCCAGGCACGCCGAGCAGGTGCCGCAATGGTTCGGACAGGCTGGCGGAACGTCGACGCCCTCGAGGGACAGGAGGATGCCGCCCAGATGGAATGCGCTCCCCTTGGAGCGTTCGATCAGGAGACCGTTGCGTCCCTTCCAGCCCAGTCCGCACAGGACTCCGAGATGGACTTCCTGGACGGGGAGCGCGTCGCAGAACCAGCGCGTGCGCACTCCCGGAAATTCGTCTTCGAGCAGGCGGCAGGCGGCGCGCAACGCTTCCGACACGTATTCGTGGTACTCGCCGACGCGCGCGTATCCAGCCACCACGGGCTCCATCCCGCGCTCCTGTGGCCGCGGAAGCGGATAGTGCCAGCGCACAGCCAGGACGGATCTGGTCCATGGCCACTCCTTCCACGGATCGGCGCGGACCGCCACGGATTCCGGATACCATCGCATTCCACCATGCCGTTCTTCGCGCACCCACTCGGCGAGACGCTCCCCCACCCCGTCGTAATCGGAGGAAGCGAGAGGCGCCAACCCCCAGTCCAGAGCCAACGGCTCCAAGGCCCGGGCGACCCTCGAACGGACGGACTCGGTCAGTTTCTGTCCTCACGGCGGATTCTGGACATGCGGTCGGCGAGACACAGCGCATCCAGCAGACTGCCGTCGTCGGCGTTGCCATGCCAGGCGATGTCGAACCCGGTCCCGTGATCGGGGCTCGTACGGACGATCGGGAGGCCCAGCGTGACGTTCACGCCACGCACCGTGCCCGCACGGAAGTCGAAGGCGATCGTCTTCATGACGGGGTGTCCCTGGTCGTGGTAGAGGCTCACGACGCCATCCAATCGTCCTCCCTTGAGCATGGGGAAGACCACGTCGGCGGGCCACGGCCCGGTGGCGTCGACCCCCTCGGCGCGGAGCTTCGCGATGGCGGGTTCGACCGCGGTCGTCTCCTCGTCGCCGAAGAGACCGTGCTCCCCCGCGTGCGGATTCAAACCAGCCACGCCGATGCGTGGAGATCGGATGCCCACGTCGCGCAGCGCCTCGTGGAGGATGCGCCCCGTGGTACTGACGGATTCCGTCGTGATGGCGGCGCTCACGTCGCGCAAGGCGATGTGCGTGGTGACGAAGGCGACCCACATCTTCTCGTGCACCAGGCATAGGCAATGGTCCACCACGCCGCAACGGCGCGCGATGTGGCCCGTGTGCCCCGAGAAACCGGGCAGCACGAGCGAGACCGCCTCCTTGGCCAGAGGCGCCGTCGTCATGGCGCGAGCCGTTCCGGCGCGACAGGCGTCGGTCGCGGCGTCGACGCACAGGAGGGACTGCGCCCCGGCCCAACGCGTCAAGGCACCGGGCTCGATCGTGCCGTGCTCGATGCCTTGGGGAACCAGGATTCCCGCGGCGCGCGCGGGAATCCGTTCACCCGGTTTCCAGGGCGCGACGGGAAGATCGACGCCCTCCTCGCGCAGCGCACGCGCATAGACATCCGGATCGCCCACGGCGACGAGCCCGAGACGCCGGATTCCGGATCGTCCGAAGGACTTCGCCACGATGCGCGGCCCGACACCGTTCGGATCGCCGAGCGTGACCAGGATCGGTTTCTTGTTCATTCCTCCTCCCCTTCCCAACGTCCATCCAGAACGATCTCGCCGCCGACGGCGGCCACCCTGACTTCCGGCTCCTCCGTCACGAGGAACCTCTCCAGCTCGTCGTCCTCGATGTCGGCCGCGTCGACGGCGATCCAGTCGGCCAAGCACCCCGGACGCAGTCGTCCCGCTTCGAGTCCCAGCGCATGGGCGCCACCAAGGGTGGCCCACGACAGGATCAGACCCGGATCGAGATCGTCGAACTCCTGGGCAAGAAGCGCCATCTGGCGCCACAGGGAAAGGCTCGAGGAACTGGCGAGCGAATCGGTTCCGAGACAGATCTGGACCTTGTTCTTCTGCAGCTCGAAAAGCGGCGGCACGGGATGCTTGAAGAAATCGCGACTGTCTGGACATATGGCGAGCGAAGCACCCATCTTCGCCAACGCCTGCACCTGCGTCGTCGAGAGCGCGTATCCATGCACGGCCACGAACCGAGGGGGAGGCCCGTAGAGGCGCAGCCGGTCGACGGGATCCTCGCCGAAGAGGATGTCGTGGTCGGGACAGATTCCGTCGACGAAATCGCGCATCTTGCCGTAGCCCATGAACAGGTCGACCTCGTCCTCGCTCTCCAGCAGATGCATCGTGGCGAGCCCCTGGTGGAATTCGGACGCGCCGAGTTCGCGCAACAAGGGGCCGGAGCAGGAATAGAGGGCGTGCGGAACGGCGATGTGCTTGTGCCGGGGATGGGCGGGCTGCGCGAGATAGCCGCGCGCCCGTCCGAGGATGGAGGGCACGCGCGACCTGTCGAGGCCCAGGCACTCCAGCGCGAGGAAGCCGCGCGGCCCGTCGGAGGGGAGGACCTCGGCGGGAATGCCGGTGTTCGAGACGTCCAGGAACGCCGTGGTCCCGTGATGGAGCATCTCGTTGGCCCCGAGCCGGCATGCTCGACGGATTTCGTCCATCATGCCCGCTTCCCCGAACCTCTCGCGTCCATCGGCCTGCGCCGCCTGCAACGCCCGCACCCAGGCGGCGAATCCGCCGCGCGCCGGCACCAGATCGCGCAACCAGCCAAGCTCGAGATGGACGTGCGCGTTCACGAGTCCCGGCATCAGGACCGTGCGTCCGCAATTCACCGTGGTTTCGCCCGGCGTCCTGCCCTGCAACAACCGGCGCAGAGGCCCCGCATCGACGATGCGTCCATCCTGCACGCGCATGGCCCAGCCGCGTTCCACGCGACCGGGTCCCGTCCAGGCCCGTTCGGCCTGGATCAGCACGCCCAGCGGATCCCGCCGGAAGAGAGGCCCGCACGCTCCAGCTCCATGGCGAACCGGTCGGCGCCACGGCGAAAGCGTTCGTCGATCAGGAGCTGGAGATTCCTCGTGAGGTAGAAATGCGCCGTTTCGGGATCGACGACGACCTGTCTATGACAAATTTCGTCAAGATTGCGCATGCCCTCCTCGGCGTGCGCGCGCAACGCGCGATCGACGCGGACCATGCGCGAGGGATCGGAGGAGAGGCGCGGTCCCGCCACCCAGAGGGCGAAGACGAAGGGAAGACCGGTCCATTCCTTCCAGGCCGTTCCCATGTCGAGCGAACGCCCGGGATCGATCGCGAAGGCGGGATCGCCGATGACCACGCGCAAAGGGCTGTCGGCTGCGGGAGGGACATCGCGCCCGCGACGACGGCCCAGCAGGAGGCGCGCGAGCAGGTTGGATGTGCGCGACGCGGGGTCGGGACGGAATCCGTCAGCCGTGTCGAGCGCGTCGAGAGGTTCCAGGAGGACGGTGCGGACGGGTCCCTCGGTCCCGATGCCGGTGGAGGGAAGTCCGGCCCAATCGGAACGTCCCACGAGAGCGCCGACGGGCAGCGTGGCCAGATCGATCTCGCCCCGTTCGAGGGCGATCGCGAGATCGGCGGGACGAAGCTTCGCCGCGACGTCGAGTCCATGCTTCATGGGCTCGACGTTCAGGTAGGGAACCACCCCGATGGACAATCCCTCCAGGGCTTGGGCGTCGTCGTTCATCCCGCCGCGCCCCAATTGACGATCTCGCGCATGGGAGGCGGCGCAGGGTGGATGGGCCAATCGTCGGGCGGAGGAGGAAGGTCGTCGAAGTCCTCCTCCCCTTCGTCCTCGCGGGAGCGGGACAGGAGTCCACCATCCACGAGCAGGTCGATCGCGGCACCGATCCGGGCGGGATGATCGAGCCCCCAGGCGGCGAGGACATCGCGAGCCAGCGGCCCGAATCGCTCCAGGCACGACGCGAAGAGACCACCCACGACCTCGGACGCGGGAAGATGGGCGGTTTCACCGGAAAAGGAACGCCGCATCGAAAGACCGTGGATGAGCCCCATCAGGGTACGCAGGCCGTCGATGCGAAAGCCGCCCTCCGAAGCCGCCTGAAACAGAACGCTCTCGGAATCTTCCATCAGGCCTCCACGAAGCAACAACACGAATCGAATTCGGGGATAGACCGCGATGGTCTACCCGGACGACCGAAATTTCGCTGGCTCGCCCATTGGAACGAGATCAGAGAGGTACATGCTGGGCGGGATTCTGTCCCTCCCGGATCTCCAGGTCGATCGACTTCTGGAGCGCACCCGATCGTAGATTCAATTTACGGTTTCCCACCGGAAGTTCAACCATCTTCGGCGTCTTTCCGATGACCTTGCCCTGATAGAGGATCTCGGCTCCAGCCGGAGAAGACGAAAGGAAGAACTTGCCCGCGGGGCCGGAGGCATCGCTCGACGAAGCGCTTCCCGCATCGGCCTGGAGCACGAGATTCAATGTCCCGTGGACATCGGCCACGCGTACATCCTTCTCGAGCGTCTTGTAACCGTCAAGCGCAAGCGCGAGCTGACCCTTGCCGCGAATTTCGACCTCGAGCGGCGTCTTGCCCAGCGACTTGCCATCGAGCGTGACTTTCGCGCCCGAAGGACGCGACGTCAGGAAGACCTTTTCCGTCTTCTTGTCCGCCGGATCAGGCTCCGCTGGAGGCGCCTGGACCACAGGTGGAGCCTTGGCCATCTTCGCCGCGGCAGCCGCCTTGGCATCCTTCTTGACAGTTTCCGTCTTCATCTCCACGACCGGTTTTTCCTCTTCCCGAGACGGAGGCGCGGATGGCTGCGGTGAAGGCGGCACAGGTTCCGGAGGCGCTGCCACGGGAGCGATAGGGGCTTCCGTGGAGGTCGGAGCTGGAATGTCGGAAGACGGCGCCCGTCCAAGCCAGAACCAGGCGGCGACGCCGAACAGGATGATGACGCCACCGATCGCAAGCCAAAGAGCGGAATTGCGCGATTCGGCTTCGCGAGCAGAGCGCCCCTTGGGCCGCGCCCGCATTGTCGCCGAGGAAGCGTCTCGCCCAGAAGGACGCGCTCCCGAAGTCGTGCCGCGGATCGCTGACGATATGCGCGCCCCAGAAGAAGATCTGGCTGGAATGGGAGCACGAACTTCCTGCGGCGCCGGATACGACACAGGTTCGGGAGGTGGAGAAGCGACGATTGTTGCAGGGCGCGATACCGGCTCCGGGGGCGGAGGAGCGATCACGCGCGACACCGGCTCGGGAGGAGGTGGAGCGACAATCGTTGCAGGGCGCGATACCGGCTCCGGGGGCGGAGGCGCAATCACGCGCGACACCGGCTCGGGAGGAGGTGGAGCGACAATCGTTACAGGGCGCGATACCGGCTCCGGGGGCGGAGGTGCGATCACGCGCGACACCGGCTCGGGAGGAGGTGGAGCGACAATCGTTACAGGGCGCGATACCGGCTCCGGGGGCAGAGGAGCGATCACGCGCGACACCGGCTCGGGAGGAGGTGGGGCGACAATCGTTACAGGGCGCGATACCGGCTCCGGGGGCAGAGGAGCGATCACGCGCGACACCGGCTCGGGAGGAGGTGGGGCGACAATCGTTACAGGGCGCGATACCGGCTCCGGAGGCGGAGGCGCGATCACGCGCGACACCGGCTCGGGAGGAGGTGGAGCGACAATCGTTACAGGGCGCGATATCGGCTCCGGAGGCGGAATGATGGTCGTTTCGGCAGGGAGCGCAGATACGACAGGCAGGATGAGCGTAGGCTCTTCCTGAACGCCCACCAGATTTTTGCCAGGCTCGGAGATATGTTGCGGGGGAGGCGAAAACACAGGCGCAGGCACCGACCGCAGCGACTCCTTCAGCGGACGGTGGCCCTCAAAAGGGGCTACGCCCCCTGGAGGTGGGCGCGGCGGAGAAAGCGATGGATCCGAAGCAACGCCTCCCGATGGCTCATCCCAGGAGAAATCAGCGCGAAATGCGGAATCGTCGCGCGTCTTTGCCGACACATCGCCCGGAACAGAGGACGCATCGGAAGCCGATGAATCGAAATGCGGGGACGCCGTGAGGTCGAACGAGACGGCGTCCGCCCCAATACCGGTGTCGAAAATGGTGCCATCAGGAAGGATGAATTCCGGGACATCAGAACGGCGTTCTGTAGCTGGCTGCGGCCCATTTGGTCCGCCAGCACCACGCCCCACAGGACGGCTGGGCGCGACCGACGCGTCAGGAAGCTCGGGAGGAAGCTCGGTGTCGAACTCCCCATCGAGAGCTCGACCTCCGCGACGTCGGGGTCGGACCTCGATCCTGGCCCCTGAACGACGGCGAAGCGCTCGGAAGGATCCGGAATCTTCCCCGGATGAGGGATGATTGTGGATGGCAGGCTGCGAGAAGGCTTGCGAAACGGATCCGGAGAGTCCCGCCCCCTCTGGAAAATCGGCAGGACGGGCATAGGAGGACGATTGCCGCATGATTTCGCGGGAATCGGCGACCAGTTCGGACTCGTTGCGGTAGATGCGCAGGATGTTGTCGATTCCTGCGCGCAGCAGGATTTCGTGAACCTTACCGCTGGTGGCAAGAACGCCGAGCCGTCCACTGGACTCGATCATGCGGCGATTGACCGCGATGAACGCGTTGATGGAGTCGGAATAGAGGTAGTCGACCTCGCTCAGATCGACGACAAGGCGCCGATGTCCGGCTTCGACCATCTCGGTGACAGCCTGCCGCAAGCGCCCAGCATCAAAGACCTCGCGCCCTTCGAGGTGGACGACGAGCACTTCAAAGACACCGACACTGCGGGAATCGAACTTCATGATGTTGCCTTCATGCGTCCGGCGGGGATCGAACCCACAACCTTCGGCTTCGGAGGCCGACGCGCTATCCAATTGCGCCACGAACGCGTTAGAGTGGGGAAAGTTAGCACCGCTCGTTGCACGTTCCCACCCCCGGAAGGAGAATTGTCTCGGCCGAGCAAGGCTGTCCCAGATACATCGCTCCACGCTGCGAAAACCACTCCGCGTTGTCGGTGGTGGCGAACCGGCGAGTCCCGCCGCGCGAGAGTCGCCGTTCCATCTCAGGATGGTTCCGACACCAGTATTCAAGGCGTTCGGCGACCAGATCGGCCTGGGAGACGACCTCGCAAGACGACGGAACGACGCGACGGATCGCATCGTAGAGCAAGGGGTAATGGGTGCATCCCAACAGGATCCTGGAGGGGGGATCATCCCGCTGGAACAAAGGGTCGATGTAGCGATGGAGGAACCACTCGGTTCCAGGCCCATCGAGCTCGCCAGCTTCGACAAGCGGCACCCAGAGGGGACAGGCCTGCTGAAGCACATGCAGGCGCGGAGCCAGTTTCTCGAGTTCGTCGAGATAAGCCCCCGATTCCACGGTACCCACGGTACCAAGTACCGCGACTGTTCCCGTGCGGTCGCTGGGAGGAGTCACGCCGGGGCGCACGCCGGGAGGCAGATCGGCCAAAGCTTCGGCCGACGGACGAATCACGCCCAGAAGACGGTAGTCCGGACGGTGAACGGGAAGATGATTTTGTTGCAGATGTCGCAAGGCACGAGCCGAGACCGTATTGCAGGCCAGGACAACCAGAGGACACCCCTGATCGAACAGCCATTCCACGGCTTCGAGCGTGAATCGCTGGACCACTTCCAGGCTGCGCGAACCATAGGGAGCACGTGCGGAATCGGCCAAGTACAGGTAGTCGTACTGGGGCATGCGCTCAAGCAAACCTCGGAGGATGGTGAGGCCGCCAAAACCAGAGTCGAAAACGCCGATCACGAAAAGCAATGTACGCTGATCTCGCGAATTCCTAGATCTCATTATCGATGATCTCCATTTTTGTCATCCTCGCAACCCTGCAAGCCGCGCCCGAAGTACACCGCTGCGGTCTTTCCGCGATCGTTCCTTCGATGCAGACGGAACTGGCCACAGGCATCTCGATGCGAAACACGCTCCGGAACATTCGTTCCAGCCGTGCGGCCAACACCACGGGCACGCGTCTGTTCACCACATCCCATTTCGCGATCTGGTACAAGCTCGGCATCGATGCCGATTCGCTCGAAGCGCCTTGGAACAGGATTCCTGCCAAGGACTCCGTTCCCACACTGGTGCGCTCTATCGGCATCGCCCTCGAGAATGGCTGGTCATATTATGTCGATACGCTCGGGATGCGTCCTCCCCTCACCTCTTCCGACGATGGTGTGATCGCAGGAGCTCCGCCCAGCGGACTCTATCCCGTCGAGATCTGCCGCCCGGAACGCGCCCTCTCCTCTTCGTACTGGAACAATTCCTACTACGGCCTCGCCCTCCAGGATCCGGACAACTTGGCCGCATCGCGACTCTTCCTTTCCGCCAAGGTCGCCGGTTCCGGCTGGAAGTACCCGCTCGAAACAGGCGGGCTGCTCAACATGGATTACACCGCAAGCGACAACTGGCTCAAAGCGCTCCAAGCGACAGCCGTGCACGAACTGTTCCACGCCGTGGAATTCCGCTACGAGACGAATCTCTCGCATTTCCTCTTCGAAGCGTCCTCCATCGCGATGGAGGATCTCGTCCTCCCCGATGTGGAAGACCACCTCTACTATCTCTCCGCCCTCTACGGATACAACGATTCAAGCTCGACCACCCCGATGTTGCAAGCGTTCTCGGGAAGCGCCTACAGACACGCCCTGTACATGATGGGGCTCGTTCAGGACGTGGGGCGCGACATCATCCCCAAGCTCTGGATCGATCGCGCCGGACGAGGTTCCACGGGACGCGGCTCCATCCTCGGCACGATGCGCGGCAACACGACGTCCGCAACCAGCTTTTCCTGGCGCGAAAGCATGATCCGCTACGGCCAGCGCATCCTGGTCGCCGGAAAACGACGGAATTGGACCGAACACTGGGATACCATTCCCGCCTTCAAGACGTGGGATCGGTCGGCCTACGCGCCACCCCTCGACAAGATCCTGATCAAGCCGCAGACCGGAGACAATTCCTGGACACTCGGCCCCGGAGAACTGAAACTTCTCTCCGATCCGGCCATCACGGGAGACCTCCAGGTGACCTGGCTTCCCTACAACGGCGCATTCCTGGTGCGGCTCGACTCCACCGACAACGGATTCATCCGCGAGACGTTCCCGACCGGCATCACCACCATTCCCGCCGCACGACGGAAAACGTCCTACTGGATCGTTGGATCGGATGGCACGAAATCGTCCGATTCCACTGCGGAGGCGTATTCCTCCGCATCCGCGAGCATCTCGTTCAAGCGGAGCACGCCCACCGTGCCGTCCACCGACGAATGCCGGCTGCACAAGGCGTTCTCGGACACGGCGGGCGACTCCATCAGCAGGAATTTCGGATCCTCGATCCGCGACTCCGTCGTCCTCGAAGGCTGCCCGATCACTTCGCACCTGTCCTACATCGTCCAGATCGTCTTCAAGCCCGTGGACGACGCGCAAGGCAGGAGCCTCGCGAACGACGGAGTCTCCTTCAGCCTGTCGAGCAATCCCACGCTGGCTCTCCAGAATGTCGAACTCTCGATTCCCTCGACGCGCTGGCGCTTCGCCTACGCCAGGAAGAACGACTCCTGGATCCGTCTGTCCTCGCGCCAGAGCAATGGTCGCACGATCGTCGCATGGCCCACGCTCTCGGTCGCCGGAGAGTACCAGATCATCCTCTCCTCGCAGAGCATCGCCACGGCCCCGTTCCCCAACCCCTCCGTCTGCGACGCACCCATCACATTCCCGCTCGGTACCGAACTCGATGGTCTGAAATTGTCCATCTTCGCCGCCGACGGATCCCTCGTCCGCCAGTGGGGAAGCTCCGAACTCGCCTTCAACACCGTATGGAACCTCCGCAACCAATACGGCTTCCGAGTCCGCCCCGGCGTCTACACTTGGGTCCTCCACGGATCCCGCAACGAACGCGGAAGGCTCCTCGTCGGGCGCTGAGCGGACAGGCGGAGACGACCACAGCCGCTCGCGAAGCGAGATCTGCGATCGTGAGAAGCCCCTGCGTTCGAAGGACTGAGCTCCCTTGAGAAGGACGTTCGAGGAAAGAAATCTCCCTCGAAGGCTCCCTACCCGCCCACGGCTTCGTGCAGGCGCAGCGACAGGTCGGCAAGAACGGCCGCGAGGTGTTTGCGCGCCGGGCGGTCGGGCAGGGTGGCCAGCTCGATGGAGGCGTAGGAGAGCTCGGACTCGACGAATTCCGACGCCTTTTGGAGCACACCATTGGCGCGCAGGTGCGCGAGCAGGGCGGGCGTGTCGAGGTCGGCGAGGATGCGAAGGTCTTCGCCGACGAGTTCGCGCACGAGAAGCGCGGGCAAGTTCACGAGTCCGTTGGCGAGATCGGCGCGGGTGGGCTTGTCGAGGTCGGGGACGGCCCCGAGGTCGAGAAGGTCGTCGCACATCTGGAAGGCCATGCCGAAACGCCGCCCGAAGCGGCCTGCGGCGGCGGCTTCGGAGTCGCTCAAACCTCCCGCGATGGCACCGCATTGGCAGCAGGTTTCGAGAAGGCTCGCCGTCTTGAGGTGGATGACCTCGCGATAGGATTCGATGGTGGGGTGTTCGGAGCGCGAGAGATCGAGTTCGGCGACCTCGCCGGCCGTGAGCATGCACGAAGCCGTGTTGATGGCATCGACGATGCTGGTGCTGTTGGTATCGATGGCCAAACGCATGGATCGTGCGAAGGCGTAGTCGCCGACGAGCACAGCCATCTGGTTGCCCCACCGGCTCGGAGCCGAGGCCTCGCCGCGGCGAAGGTCGGAGTCGTCGATGACGTCGTCGTGGGCGAGCGAGGCGAGATGCAGGAGTTCGATGGCCGCGGCCGAGTGGAGCGCGATGCGCTCGTCGGGACGTTCACCCAGACGCGAGACGAGCAGGAGCAACGTGGAACGCACGCGTTTGCCCTGCTTGCCGAAGAGGCTGCGAAGCCTGCCTGCAAGCTCGCCGGGAGCGCCATCGGCCTGACGTTCGAGAAGGTCCCACGATGCGTCCAGACCCGTACGGACCTGCATCCGCGCCGATTCAAGCGCGCTCGATCCAAAGACTACGGCCGACGCGGAAAGCGGATCGGACGCAACCTGATCGCAGCTCGTGTTCGAAGAAGCGGAAGTCGACATATGCACAGTGGAGGAAAGGTACTTGCTCGCGCATCAATTAAGTTTGACCCCAATGGAATCACGCGCCGCAAAATGGATCGATGTCTCCGGCTTTGCCGACCCTGAACTAGCCTCCGACCTGCTTTTCGAAGCAGGTGCGACGGGGCTGGAAGAACCCGAAGGGACCACTGGCGTCCTGCGCGGATGGTTCTCGCTCGATGCCACGGTCGACCTCGCGGCCCTGGGCCTCCAGGTCGTCGGCACCGGAACCGTGGACGCTCGCGACTGGGATCTCTCCTGGCGTCTCCAGCAGGAGCCCATCCACGTCACCAAGCGGCTGGTCGTCGTCCCTCCGTGGGTTCCCGCCCCCGAAGGCACCGAATTCACGCTCGTGATGGAGGCAAAACAGGCCTTCGGCACCGGCGGCCATGAAAGCACCCGCTTGGCCGCTCTCGTGCTGGAGCGTCTTCCCCTTGCAGGTCGTCGCGTCTTCGATCTGGGCGCGGGAACCGGAATTCTCGGCTTCTACGCACGCCTTCTGGGCGCCGCCCACATCGATCTGTGCGACATCGATGCCGACGCGCTTCCCTGCCTCGAGGAAAACGCGAACGTCAACAAGATCACCTGCTGGAACGCCTGGGCGGGTAGCATCGACGCCATGGACCGCAAACCCCTCTGGGACGTCGTTTTCGCCAACATGCTGCGCACCGAGTTCGAGCCCCTGCGCGACGAAACGCTCGCTCGCATGACCCCGGGAGCCCATCTCGTACTTTCTGGCTACCTTGTTTCCGAACGAGAGCGTATGATGGAGTGGTTCTCCCGCGCCCATCTCGAACTCGATTTCGAAGAAACGGAAGGCGAATGGTGGGCCGCCGCCGTCCGCAAGACCTCGGACTGAAGCAAGACGCACGAGTCCTTCCCACGGAGTGATGCCATGGATCTGACAGAAGCCCTTCGCGAACGCCACAGTTGCCGAGCCTTTCTTGGCAAGGTGCCCACGCGCGAATCCATTCTGCGCGCCGTCGAAAGCGCCTCGACGGCCCCCAGCTCCAAGAACGGCCAGCCCTGGAAGCTCCACATCGCGCTCGGCGAAGCCACCGATCGCATCCGCGACGGTCTGTGCGCAAGCTTCGACGACGGCCTCGAAATGACGCCGGACTACCGCTACTCGCCTGCCGAAATGCCTCCCGAAATGCTCGACCGCACCCGCGTATGCGGCATTTCCCTCTTCGCGCACAAAGGCATCGCGCGCGACGACAAGGCAGGCCGCCGCAACCATGACCGCGAAAACTTCAAGCTGTTCGAAGCTCCCGCGGTGGCGGTCCTCACGCTTCCCCGCGTGGCCGAGAAAGGAACGTTCCTCGATGGCGGCCTCTTCCTCGCCCAGTTCCTGCTCGCCTTGCGCGAAGAAGGCTACGAGGCCACCCCCATGTATTCGGTCGTGGGCTACCCCAACGTTTTCCGCGAAGAGATGGACATTCCCGAGAATCGCCTCGTCGTCTGCGCCGTGGCCTTCGGCAAGGAAGATCCCGCCGCGCATGTGAACGCGTTCCGCACCGTCCGCGAGAAGCCCGAAAGCATCGTATCGTGGGCGTGATCGGCTCGCCCTGCCAGGAGAGTCCGTTCCTCCGGGCATGCCGCGGCGAAACCTCCGACCGTGTGCCGGTGTGGATCCTCCGCCAGGCGGGTCGCTATCTGCCCGAATACCGGACAGTCCGCTCGCAATTCCACAATTTCCTCGACTTCCTCGCCCATCCCGAGGCGGCCGCCGAAGTCACCCTCCAGCCACCAGCCTTGCTCGACGTCGACGCCGCGATCCTTTTTTCCGACATCCTTACGGTGCTTCCACCGTTGGGTCTGAATCTCGCGTTCCTCGAAGGCGAAGGCCCTAGAATCGCCAATCCGCTGACCGAGGGCTCCGAGATCGGCCTGCCGCGCTTCGATCCCGTCCAGGAGCTCCCCCACATCTTCGAGACGGTGCGCCTCTGTCGCGCCAACCTTCCCGCGGCCATTCCTCTCATCGGATTCGCCGCCTCGCCCTGGACGCTCGCCTGCTACGCCGTCGATGGTGGAGGTGGCCGCGACTTTTCCAAGACCCGCGCCTGGATGCATCGCTCTCCGGCGTCCTTCCGCGCCCTGATCGAACGCCTCGCCGACGTGCTCATCGAACATCTCGCGGCGCAAGCCGAAGCCGGATGCGACGCGTTGCAGATCTTCGAATCGTGGGGTTCCCTCCTCGCACCCGCCGACTACCGCAGGATGATCCTCCCCGCGATCCAGCGCATGTGCTCCGAGCTGCACTCGCGTACGGGACGTCCCGTGATCGTCTACATCAACGGCGCATCCACCCTCATGACCGAACTCCTCGACACGGGCGCCGACGTCTGCGCCATCGACTGGCGCATCCCGCTCTCGAAAGCGCGCACGCTCGCCGGTTCCCGTCCACTCCAGGGCAACTTCGACCCCACGCTCCTCCACGCACCCGACGAGACCATCGTCCGTCACGTGCGCGAAGCCGCGCTCGGCGCGAAGGGCGGCTCCTGGATCGCGAATCTGGGGCACGGCATCCAGCCTGACGCTCCTGTTTCCGGCCTCAAGACACTCATCCAGGCCGTACACGCACTTCCTTCGAGCCCCTGAAATGACACATCGCATCGCCATCGTCGGAGCCGGGATCACCGGTCTCTCCACGCAATGGTTCCTCGAGCGCGAAGCCCGCCGGACAGGTCTTGACATCCACGTCGAAACCTGGGATCCACGTCCGAATCCCGGCGGCAACGTGCGCACCGCCACGGAACACGGTTGGCAGTGCGAAGAAGCCGCCGAAAGCGTCCTGAACTCGCGCCGTGAAACCCGCGATCTGGCCCTCGAACTCGGCCTGGGCGACAGGATCGTGCAGGTTTCCCCGGTCGCGAGCAAGCGATTCATCGTCTGGAAGGGCAAGTTGCGCGCCATGGGTCCCGCCTCGGCGATCGGCCCCTTCCCCACTTGGGGAGCCAAGCTCCGCGCTCTTTGGGAGCCGTTCGTGCCGCGTGGTCCCGAAGACGAGAGCGTCGCCGCATTCGGCACGCGCCGCCTGGGCCGCGGACTGATGGAACAGATCATGGACCCCATGGTCACCGGCGTCTACGCGGCCGCGCCCGAGCGGCTCTCGGTCAGATCCGCGTTCCCGCGCATCAAGACCATGGAAATGGCGCACGGCTCCCTCTTCGCCGGACTCCGGGCCAACGCGAAGTCTCGCAAGACGCTGCCAGCCGACCAGCGACCCGGCCCGGGTTCGTACACGTTCAAGGACGGCATGTCCGAACTCATCCGCGTGCTGGCGGGCAAGGTGTCGGGACCGGTGCACCAGAACAGACAAATCCTGTCTCTTGCGCGCGAGGGCGGCCGTTGGGCGCTGGGCGCGGCCGACGGCACCCAGGGACTCTTCGACCATGTGGTGCTGGCGATTCCCGCGTTCGAAGTGGCGCGCATCCAGGGCATTCCCTCCGACCTGGTCCCCGACCTCGAGCGACTCCCCTACAACCCGGTGACCGTCGTGGGCCTGGGGTTCGATCGTTCCCAGGTGGCTCACCCGCTCGACGGGTTCGGCTTCCTCGTGCCCAAGCGCGAAGGACGCAGGATCCTCGGCACGCTCTTCTCGAGCTCTCTCTGGCCCCATGCGGCCCCGGCCGGGAAGGTGCTCCTGCGCACCATGATCGGAGGCGGACGCCAGCCCGAACTGGCCACTCTCGCCGACGACGCCCTGGTCGATCTCGTCTGCGAGGAGTTCGCCGAACTGCTGGGCCTCGAAGGTCGCCCCGTCTACACCCACATCGTGCGCCACGCACGTGGAATCCCCGAGTATCCGGTGGGCCACAACGACACGATCCGACGCCTCAAGACCCAACTCGACGGCACGCGCCTCCACTTGGCCGGCAACGCCTGGGACGGCATCGGCTTCAACGACTGCGTCGCCGCGGCGCTTCCGCGCGCACGGACCATCCTCGAAGAACTCCAGGAAACGCGCCGGCGAGACACCTGACTCGCCCGTCCGCCGGCAAGCAGCGGTACCGATGTGATCATCCGACATTCGCCTCCATCCACCGAATGCGGATTAGGTATCCTTGTTCTCGCGATCCGCAACACCGCACATTCCTTCGCCGGAGGCAGCATGAAATCCCTGCGCGCTCTTCCTCTCCTCGTCCTGGGCATGGGCGCCCTTCTGGTCGCAGCCCTCCCCTCTTCCACCCCGACTCCCACCTACGAAGACGTGGTCGTCCGCAAGGGGTTCACCGCCTCGTACATCGCCTTCACGAAGTACGGGCTCTTCAACGATTCCATCGCAAGCCTCATGAAGGCCGACAATCCGGGGCTCGCGAACCTCGACGCCATCAAGGTCGGACAGACTCTCCGCATCCGCAAGGCTCCCTCCGCGCCCCAGGAAACAGCGCTGAGCAACCCCTTGAAGACCGTCCAGCTCGCCTCCCGCCGCGCGATCATCACGCTGGCCTCCGGCACGGGCTCGATCCGCCGCGCCAACGGCTCCGTCGAGCCTCTGAAGGTCAACATCTCGCTGGGCAAGGGCGACGCCATCGCCACCGGCCCCGACGGCTACGCGGAGCTCATCATCGACAACCAGAGCGTCATGCGCCTCAACCACGACACCGAACTGCGGCTCGCCAGCATCCAGGAGCCCCGCGCCGCGAATTCGAAGGACCAGCGTCCCTACGTCACCCGCCTCGCCCTTCTACGCGGCAAGACATGGACCCATGTCCAGAAGTGGGCCGGCGGCATCGTGAACTACCAGATCCAGCTCCCAACCGCCATTGCCGGTGTGCATGGCACCGTCTTCGAGAGCGAGGTCGCCAGCGATTCCACCAGCGCCGTCGGCGTGATCGAAGGCGAGGTCGGCGTCGGAGCCGCTACCGACACCGCACCCGCGCCCCGCAAGGGCCTCGCCCCGAAGCAGGTCGACGGTCCGAAGGAGATCTCCCTCGGCGAGTGGATCCGCTTGGTCAAGACGGGGATGCGCCTTGTGGTCCCGAAGTCGGGAACACCGGGCGAGCCCCAGCCCTGGAAGCCTTCGGAAACGGAATGGAAAGCCGTGACCGATCTTCGCGAAGCTCCATAGAGGTCGAACATCCGATGAACTGGAAGAGAACGTCGTTTTCCATCGCCGCGATCCTGATTCTCCTTTTCGTGGCGATCCGTCCCATCCGCTCGGCCAACCGCGCTTGGCAGGATTCGCTCGCCAAGTGGTCGCCCGGTTTCGCGTCTTCCGGACAGGTCGTCGTGGTCGCCATCGACGACGGCACCATCGCGAAATACGGGACATGGCCGTGGAATCGCGGACAGACGGCGCGGCTTTTTTCCGCGGTCGCCTCCTGCGGAGCGAAGGTCCTCGTGTTCGACGGCTGGTTCCCGCATCGTCCCGATCCGATGCCCGGCGACAGCGCCCTCTCCGACACGCTCGCGCGCATCGCCGCCCGCGGCGCGAAGGTGATCCTTCCTCTGGAACTGCGCTCGCCCTCCAACATTCCGTCCCCCGAGGATTCGATTTCCGTCGAATCGCCCGAGATCCTGCGCACGTCGGCCTTCCAGCTTCTTCCCGACAAGCCTAAATCCGATCTCCTCCCCCTCCTGCGCTCGCGAGAGATCCTCTTCTCCGACACCATGTACCAGCGTTGGTCGTCGCCATCGGGCTTCATCACCAGCTCCGCCGATCCGGAAGACGACGTTTTCCGTCATCTCGTCCACGTGATGCGGGTGGGCGACGAATACTTCCCATCCCTCGCCATCGCCATCCTGGCCGCCTACGGCGACGCCAACCTCGCCGAGGTGAGCTTCTCGCCCGGCTCCGTCCAGGTGCGCGAAACCGTGATCCCCATCGACGAATACGGCCGCACCCCGTTGCGCTTCCTGGGCCCCAGCCCGTCCGTCCCGCAAATCGACGCCGGAGCGCTCATGGAGAACCCCGCGAAATTCCGCGAGCAGCTGCAGGGGCGGATCGTACTCGTGGGCGTGACCTCTTCGGCCGCGCTCAACCGCGAATCGGGCGACTTCTTCCGCACACCCATCTCCGACCGTTTCCCAGGCGTCGAGATCTGGGCCGTGGGACTGGAGAACATCCTCCAGAACAAGATTCCCCTGCGCCCCATCTGGTCCCGCCTGTGGGAACTCGTCCTCGGCCTCGGGTTCGCGGCCACCCTCTGGACCGTCGCCCGCCGCAAGGGGCCCGATCCCGTTGTCTGGACCACACTGGTCGTGGGTGCCGTGCTGGCCACCGTCCTCCAGATCGTGGTCGACCGAGCCGCATCGGTCCACACCGGCATCGATCTTCCCCTCCTTGGCGCGATTCTCGGCCTGATCGGCGTATGGATCCACAAGCCGTCGGATTCGCGTCCTCCCATTTCCATCCCCGCCGGCATGACGCAACTCCAGACGGACACAGGAACCATGGGATCGATCGGCGTGATCGGCGGAACCGCCATGCCATCGGCGCGTCCCGTCGCCGACGACGGCATCCAGCGCATCGGCAAGTACGAGATCGTGGCCGAACTGGGGCGCGGCGCCATGGGCGTCGTGCACAAGGGCTACGACCGCTCCCTCGATCGATACGTGGCGATCAAGGTCATCACCGCCGCACGCCGCCTGGGCGAGAAGCAGGACGAATCGTTCGCCCGTTTCCAGCGCGAGGCCCGAGCCATCGCGGCCCTGAACCACCCCTCCATCGTCACGATCTACGAGAGCGACGAATGGGAAGGCAGCTCGTTCATCGCCATGGAATTCCTGAACGGACAGTCCCTCGAGAAGGTCCTCTCCGGACACCGCATCTCATGGAAGGCGCTCCGGTTGTGGGGCTTGCAGCTGATGGAAGCGCTCGCCTACGCCCACGGCCACGAAGTCATCCATCGCGACATCAAGCCCGCCAACATCATGCTCGTCGAAAACGGACGCCGCGTGAAGCTCACGGACTTCGGCCTCGCGCGCCACGCCGACAGTTCCCTCACGCAGGAAGGACAGGTCCTGGGAACCCCCTTCTACATGGCCCCGGAGCAGATCGACGGCAGCAAGGCCGACGGGCGCGCCGACCAGTTCAGCCTCGGCGTGGTCCTCTACGAGCTCGCCGCGCGACGCAAGCCGTACGACGGCGAGGACGTCCGCCAGATCATGCTGTCCATCCTCCTGCACCCGCACACGCCGCTCGCCGACGTCGCAGGCCCGGACATCCCCGCCGAAGCCGTCGACGTCGTGGAGCGCATGATCTCGAAGGATCCCGGCAACCGTTTCCCCACGCTCGACGAAGCCGCGGAAGCATGGAGACGGATTCCGGCATAAGCCCGATGGGCGGTTGCCGACCAAGGCCGGAGACTAGGAGCTCAGTACACGCGGACGGGCAGGATCACGAACGGCACGCCTTGGTTGTAGAACCTTCTCTGCAGAGAGAAGACGATGTTGTTGTGCAGGAAGCGCGTCACCATCGTCTCTTCGGGGAACACGAGCTGGCCGCCGAAGAAGATGCTCTGCGGGAACTTCTTGAGAATGGCCGGAGCGAGCTCCGTGGCCTCCTGGACCACGTCGGTGCCGATCGCCGTGTAGGCCTCGGCGTACTGGCCGTGCCGTTTCATGAAGTCGACGTACTTGCGCCCTTCGCTCTCGACCTGGGCCTTGAGCGCTTCCATTTCCTCTTCGCCTTTGAAGTTGCCCGCGTCCACCACACCGACATGGATGAAGATGAAGTTCTTGTAGACGCCCGTGAACAATCTCTGGACGTTGAACAGGGTGTGGAGTCCGAGACCGTTGAAACCGCTGACCAGCATGATCGCGGTCTTTCCCTTGGGGTCGCATTCGATGTCCGGCACGGCTTCGGTAGCCGCCTTTCCCGTGGGATCGATCACCGCGGCGCGGACCAGCTTGTCGAGGCGGCGCAGAAGAATCCGGGTCTGGACGTAGTGGCCCTTCACCCACCACGAGAAGGCCACGAGCCCTCCCGTGACCAGCAGCGTGGCGTAGCCGCCCTGATCGAACTTGAAGATCACCACGAAGGTCAGGATGAACACGGAAAGGGCGAGGCCTCCTCCGGCGACGGCGATGTTGCGTTTCCAGGGCACATTGTGCGTGCGGCTTTTCCACCAGTGCTTGACGAGACCCGCCATGGACAGGCTGAACGTGATGAACACGTTGATCGAGTAGAGAATCACGAGCAACTGGACGCTGCCGTGCGTGAAGACCACCGTCGCGACGGCCATGGCACTCATGAGCAACACGCCGTTCTGCGTGACGAGGCGATCGGAGAGCATGGCGAAGCGGCTGGGGACCCAGCGATCGATGGCCATGTTCACGAGCACGCGCGGGCCACCGATGAAACCTGCCTGGGCGGCGATGAAGAGGATCGCGGCTTCGGAGAAGAGCGTGACCCACACGAACACCTGGCCCTGCGTCCCCCATCCCGCCGACATCCGTTCGAAGAGGACCGCATTCAGGGTCTTGCCTTCGATCATCGTGACCGAGTAGAACAGGTAGGCGAGCATCAGTCCCACGACCGTGATGGAAAGAGACCAGGCCATGTAGCGCATCGTCCGCTTGCCATGGAGGACCCGAGGTTCACGCAGGATGTTCAGGCCATTCGAAACGGCCTCGATACCCGTGTACGTTCCCGCGCCCATCGAATAGGCCTTCATGATGAGGAAGAAGACCCCGAACACGCCGAGAAGAGATGACGCGTCATGAACCTGTTGCGAGGTCTCGGCCGCGATCGCCGGAATCTGAGAGGCATGCGTGAACAGGGCGTAGACGATGCCGAAAGCGTGCGTGAACACGAAGACGAGGAAGATGGGGACCATCAGTCCCACCGACTCCTTCACGCCACGCAGATTCATGATCGTGAGGACCGCGATGCCAACGAGAACCGTCGTGAACTTCCAGCCAAGCCACGCCGCGGGCAGGAAGGAGAACACCGCATCGGCGCCGGAGGCGATGGAAATCGAGATCGTGAGCACGTAGTCGATGAGCAATGCGCAACCCGACACCATGCCGAGTCCTGGACTGAGGAGCTTCGAGGCGACCAGGTAGCCGCCACCGCCGCCGGGGAACATTTCGATGATCTGCGAGTAGGCTGCGGAAAGGACGAAGACCGTGATGGCCGTCCCGAGAGCGACGAACAGTCCCAGCGCGGGATAGGCGAGCAGAACATGCCACGCTTCCTGGGGACCGTAGCTGGAGGACGACAGACCGTCCGCACCCAGCCCGACCCAAGCGAAGAAGGGCAAGAGCGCCATCGAGTGGAAGATGTTCTTGTCGAAGGGATTCTTCTCGCCGCCCAGGACAAGACGCTTCATGCGCGTTGTCAGGGCAGGCTTGGTCTCCGGCTCGAAGGCCGGTGTACCACCGGAAACGGAATCGTTCATGGATCTCCTGCTCGCCGTCTATCGGAGCGGGCGAAAAGGTATACACCGCTCCGGAAAAGCGGTGCCTCCTCGCCACCGCCACCCCTCGATCATCCGAAGCACCAGGAAGACCGGGAGTGGCGATTTTTTCATCGAAGCGAGGGCAGCATTCTCACATTGCGATGCCCTGCGACCTCGAGCACCATGTAGACGACACCCGCGCCCTGGGGCTTCCAGGTCGTCGAGCCCGTCGCCGGAACCTCCAGGCGAGCCACGCGGCGCCCATCGAGCCCGATCATCTGGATGGTCGTGCCCTTTGGCGCTTCGATGCGCCAGCCGGCTCCAAGACGGCGTACATTCCAAGCGGCAGCGAGCGCGCGGCCATGCACGCCGACCACGGAGTCGCCCGTGGTACCCAGCAGAGCGACGTTGTCGATCCAGAAGCTTGCCTTGCCAGCCCCCGACATGCGGAAGTTCAGAGCGTTGATGTGGCGAGGCAGGAGAGGGCCGCATTGCTTGGCCCAGCTGGGCTGGGAGAACTGGCTCCAGAGCACGCGCATGGTCTTCCATGCGGAATCCGTATTCAGAAGACCGATCGAATAGTCCTGGTAGTCCTTCACGGTGTCGGTGGGGACGCCGAGCGCGAACGATCCAGCGGTCTTGTTCGAATGCCAAGTGGCGTACTCGAACTGGAGGCCCATCGAATTCGAGACCAGCGCACTGTCCAAGGCGAGGCCGGAGAAGCCAACCACGGTGTAGCCAAGATCGGTGGGCTGCACGAGGACGGCATCGGCGCGTAGCGCGTTGGTGTTTCCCGTACGCTCGACGACGTTCATGGTCCAAGCGCTGGAGTCCTCCGCATCGGCCTGCCAGCTGTTCCACTTGGCCTTGGAAGGCTGCTCCGAAACGAGGTCCAGGTCATTGAAACGATCGATCCAGACATTCGGACGGATCTTTCCGGTCACCGTGAACGTGACGCTGTCCGTACCGATCACGAGCGTCTTGACACCCTCGCCGAGCACATCCACGGGGAGCGAGCCCGTGAAGCCCTCCTGGTCGGCATCCCAGGCACCGTCGATGGATTGGAGCGTCACGGTGGTGTCGCCGATCTTCATGGTCGGGACGCCGGCGCCAGGAGCGCGCAGGATGGTTCCGGACACCTTCACGGTATCGCCGACCTCGATCTGCTTCTTCAGGAGCGTGACGTTGACGAGATGCCCTTCGCCAACCGGAGGCGTCGCGACCGAAGGCGTGTTGCGCACCACGACCATTCCGTAGGCGGGAATCGCCACCTGGTGGTTCCATGCGGCGGGAATGGGCATTCCAGAGGGGCCGGCGTTGGGGAAGGCGTAGGCCTGGTCGGTGGAGCCGCTCCAGGTGTACTGGGTCTTGGAGAACGTGTAGATCCAGCCACTCGAGAAGTTCGAGACCTGGGTGGTGCAGATCCTGGGAGACGTATTCATCAGCAGCCAGGAGGTGTCGGCTCCGTTGACGAGCGCACGCGCTTCGATGTTGGCGTTGCCTGCGACGGTGGCGGAGAGAGGCTTGGCCGAGTCGATCGCCCAGTTCTTCGAAATCATCCAGTTGCCCCAGTAGGGAGCCGTCGGGACGAAGGGGTCGGACGAAACGGTGCCGCCGCGGGGCTCCGCGAAGAGGGAAAGAGCGCCCCAAGTGCCGCCATTGGCCGCACTGCCGGTGCCGCCGCCGTTGTAGGCTTCCCAGACGATGGACATGGAGTTGCCGCCGTTGGCCTCGACAAGTTCGCTGAGCGCCAGAGCGATGCCGACCGCGTTCTCGGGACGCAGCAGGAGGTCCATGGACACGACCGACAAGTTGATTTCGGACATGTTGACCAGACGGGATCCCGGATCCTGCAAGCGTCGCTTCATCATCGCGGCGAGCGTATCGAGACGGGGGCGGAGGTTGCGCACGGCCGCGAGAGCCGCGGTGGGAGCCGGCTTGCCGTCCGTCCAGTAGGGGTAGGCGTGGAAGTCGAAGCCATCGAGATAGCGGGCGCCGTCCTTGACCTCGGCCTCGCCGACGAGCCGGAGGACTTCCTCCGTCCAGGTGGTGCCGTCGAGATGGGCGCTCGCCGTGTTGTCGAATTCCGACGTGGACATGACCGGCCCGAAAACAAGAATTGTCGGATCCACCTTCTTCATGGCGCGGGCATAGGCCAGGAACTTGTTGGCATATTGGCTGGCCGTCACGGGGCCACCCTCTTCCCACACGCCGTCCATCTCGTTGCCGATCTCCCAGAACCTGATGCCCAGCTTCTGGTCGACATTGGCGTATTTCACCCATGCGGCGGCCTCTTCGGGCGTGCCCGTGCCGTAGTTCACGCAGATCATCGATTCGGTGTTGGGAAGCGATGCGGTGTATTCGAGATACTTGGAGAACGTCCAGGACGGAGGCGTGGTCCAGTTCGGCGAAATGTCGTTGCCTGGATGGGCGCCCATGGCCGTGACCTGGGTCTGGCCGCCGGGAGACTTCGAATTGACCGTGACCTGCTTGCCTGCGGCCCATGCGGTGACTTCACCGATCTGGACGCCTTCGACCTTGATGCCGACGGGCTTGATCACGAGGAATTGCATCGCGGTGAAGGGCACATTCAACTCGGTGACGCCTCCGGTGACGGCGACTTTTCCCAACGAAGAGAGCGTCGCGTCCAAGCCTCCGTACCCGTTCCAATAGCTGGTGACGAGCTTGCCGACCACCACGCTGTCGGGACGGAGCGCACCCCAGACGATGCGAACGGAGTCGACCGTGGAGTCGGCCAGGAAATTGAGCTGGACCCAGGGCTGCGAAGCCCCCACCGGATCGCTCCACCAGAAGGTGGAATCGACGCCGTCGGTGACCAACGAATGGAAGTTGGAACCAGAATTTGTCGTTCCACGGTAGCGGGAGTTGGTCAAGATGCCCGGAAGGAGCTTGGTGGAATCGGAATGCCAGATTCCCACGGAGTCGTAGCTGCCCGCGCCGTTCCAATGGTACCAGTTGGACATGCTGCCATTGGGGAAGCGGAAAAGGCGGAATCCCTGCTCGGCGAACCCGCGCTTGACGCCGGCGAACGTGGTGGGAGAGTTGTACACGGACAGGACCGTACCCGTCACGCGCCCCGTCTTCAGCGCGGGAACATCGTTCGCGGCAACGCCAGGGGTCACTTGGAGGATCGCGGCACCAGCGAATCCAGCAGCCACCAGGACCATCCACGCGGCATTTTTCGACGTCATCCTTCATCCCCCGTTCGAGCGACCAACAATGCACCAGCGGACTCTCACGCTAATCCAGAGAGTCCAGAATGTGTTGTCGATCCGTTCATTCCCGTTCAGTGCAACTAATCATTCCCGTTCAGACCGGCTGAACACCCGGCATCCATCCAGCACACCATCCACGGGTTCCGCTGGTCCCCACCCCTGCAGGGAACTATTTTTCCGGAACTGCCATGACGAAGGACCAAGCCCACAGCCACGCCGCCAACTGCCCTCTCCCCGATGTCCAATCCGAATCGGTCCGTGCGCCTCGCGCCGCGGTCACCGCCGGAATCGACGGCATCAGGGTGCGCCTCATTCTACCGGACGGACGCATCGTACTCGCTTCGGCCCGCTTGGTCGCCCATGTCCCCGCGGGACACCGTGGCGTCCACATGAGTCGGCTGGCCCGCGTCTTCGCACCCGAAGGTGCCGCCGTCCCCCTCGACTTCACACTGCCCGAACGCGTGCACCAGCTCGCCTCCACGCAGGACAGCGACCGCGTCGTCGTCCGCCTCTCGTGGGAAGACTCCATCCTTCGCGCGGCCCCCGTGACCGGATCTCTGGGCTTGCAGCCCTACAAGGCCGAAGTTGCCGCCCACTGGACCCCAGAGTCCCTCGAGTGGACCACGCGCATCCAGACCGTCACGATGCTCGCCTGCCCCTGTTCCAAGGCTCTCTCCGAGGAATACGGATTCCACAACCAGCGCGGCATCCTCCAAGCCGAGATCGCCGGATACCACCCCACCGAGATCGAATCGCTCCTCGCGCTCGTCGACCGTGCGGGCTCCAACCGCACCCATCCGGTCCTTCGCCGCGAAGACGAGAAGGAAGTCATCGACGTCATGTCGCGCGAAGGCACGTTCCGCTTCGTCGAAGATGCGGCCAGCCGCCTTCTCGAGCTTCTCGACGACGCCGGACACGGAACGCCTTCCATCCACGTGCGTTCGCTGGAGAGCATCCATACCCACGACGCCGTCGCCTGGGCGGGGCCCCGCGGAGAGGGACTATCCGAAGGCATCCAGTCCTGAACCGATCTCCCCTCCAAGCTCCTTTCTTCCCAGGACTTCTCGCGCTCGCAGCGTTGTTCGCATCCTGCACCGCCACCGGCAATTCCACCTGGAATCGAGCCCACACGTTTCCGACGGCGCGCAAGTCAACCCTGACCTGTCCCGCCTGCTCCGCTTGCACGACCACGGTCCGCAAGGCGTCCAAGTGTCCGCCCCCTCCCGACCCGCGCGTCTACGGTCTGCCCGCCGGTATCGATACGGCGCAGTGGGTGCGTCTGGACAGCATCGCGAAGAGCTTGTACGACCCGATGGGCGGCATCCTCGGTGCCTACGTCGTGCGTACACGCGACTCCCAGCTCATCTGGTCGCGCCACCCCGACCTGCGCACCCTTCCCGCAAGCACGATGAAAATCTTCGCAGCCGCAGCCGCGCTCGAAGATCTCGGCCCGGAATTCCGCTGGAAGACCCAAGTGTGGGCCACAGGACCCGTGGTCAAAGGCGTTCTCAAGGGGGACCTCGTCCTCGAAGGCGGCGGCGACCCCACTCTGGGCGTCGATGGCGCAGGCATGGGTCCCTTCGTGAACGCCGTCGCGCGCGCCGGCATCAAGCACATCGAGGGATCGCTCGTCGCCCTGGACACGATCGTGGGACGAGACCAGGACGTGTGGCCCCAAGGCTGGAGCATCGGCAACTCAAAGGACGGATACGGAGCACCGGTCGCGGGCTTGAACTGGGGACAGAATCGCACGAAGAGCCGTTCCTTCCCGGAACCGCGCCGCCTCGCGCTGCTCACGTTCTCTAAATCCCTCCGGGCCCGCAAGATCACCATCTCCGGTACCGACACCACCGTGTTCGCCCGCGGCGACACCGTGTTGAATCGGCGCAAGTGGAGCCTCGTCGGCAGGATCCAAAGCCCCAAACTCTCCGAAGTCCTGCGCATTTGCCTCGTGCATTCGGTGAACCCCTACGCAGAAGCCTCCATCCTCGCTCTCGGAACCCGGCGCCCCAATTCCCGATACGCCCCCCGCGACCAGGCCAGACGCCGCTTCCGTCAGATCTTGACATCCATGGGCGTCTCCTCCTCGGTGACCGCCGACGACGGTTCGGGCCTCTCCCGCTACGACCTCGTCACCGCGCGGGCGATGGCCACCCTGTTGCGCCGCGACCTGCTGCGCGCCGACGGCCTGCGCATCACGGATCTCATGGCCAAAGGAGGACAGGGAACCCTGCGCTACCGCTTCGGACGCCTGCCCAATCCTTCGTGGGTGAGCGCCAAGACCGGAACGCTCGACGGAACAAGCGGCCTCGTCGGCATCCTGCGCGTCCCCGGACGCGACACCCTCGCCTTCGCCTTCCTCTCCTCGGGCTACCAAGGTTCGGCCCGCACCGTACGCGGATTCCAGGACCGCATGCTCGTCGCGCTGGCCGGTGTCGACCTGCGGGCCACGGCCGACACCGCCGCCACGGAAGATTCGCTCGAAGATCCCGACGACGCGCTCCCCGACTCGAGCGCGCCCGCGACCACTCCGATCGTCGTCGACTCGACACCCGCCGCTCTCGACGACACGAGCTCGACCCCCTCGATCACGCCCGTCCTCGACACGATCGTCCCCGTCGCGCCGGACACGGCTCGTCCTGCTCCGCCTGCCATGGATCCGGATCCCGCGGTCGCGCCCGACACGGCAGCGCAGGAAGCTCCCGCGACAAGCGCAACAGATTCCGTCGCGACGCTCGCACCTCCGGAAGCGCCGACGCCGTCCGCCATCCCCGACACGATCCTCTCCCCGGATCCGCCTGTCGCGCCGCCCATCGATTCGGCACCGACGCTCCCCGCCGCCCCCGACTCGACGGACATGCCCCAGGGACACGCGCAGCCCGACGAACCGCTTCCCGACGAAGCCACGAAGCCCTGATTCCAATGCCGCGCAATGGTATGCTGGGTGGAATGTTTCCCAGCTCCCTCCCTCAGGCAACACAGGCGACACCAGCGATCGTGGCACGCCAGGAATGGGATTCCGTGCTCCTGGAAGATGGAGCTCGCCTCACGTTTCGCGTCATCGACGGCCGCATCCTGGAAGTCGTCACGCACGGCTCGCGCGACGCTTCGGGAGAGCCGGAATACGAGCGCATCCACGACGCCATCGTCGCCGAGATGTTCCCGGACGAGAAGCCGTTCGTGGAGTTCCACGACATCAGCCACATGACGGGCCTCCCCTCGCCCGAATTGCGCCGCGCCTACAGCGCCTACCACTTCTCGCCGTGCTTCCTCGGCTGTCGAGGCTGCTACATCTACGGCGGATCCATCCTGATTCGCACGGTGTTCCAGATCGGTCTGACCATGCGCGGGAACGATCTCCACTACCCCATGAAAGTGGTTTCCGACCGCGAAGCGGCCCTGATCCAGGCGGACCAGCTTCTCCCCCCCACGGCACTCTCGCTGGAACAGTTCCGCTTCGACCCAGGCTGGGAAGTGACCTCGAGGGATGGCTCGGGCTCGATCCAAATGGGAGTTGCGCAGGGGCGCTACCTTCTCCTGCGCTTCCTGGGCGAACTGTCCGACAACGATCTCCCCGCTCGCGTGGTCCAGGTCGCGAAGGAGATCTACCAGTCCACCAGCGTCATCGCCCCGCGTTTCAGCACGATCTTCGACTATACCGACCTCCGGCGCATGTCCCTGGGATCCCGCATGCGGCTTGCCCAAGGCCTGAGGGAATTCTCCAGCACCAACGGGATCACGACGGACCAGATCGTCGCGGTCAACACCTCGTTCTGGGTCGGCGCGTACCTCCGGCTGCTGCAGCGACTGCTCTCCATTCCCATTTCGTTCTCGAACTCCCTCTCGGATGCCTTCGAGCGCCTCCATCGAGGCACGCTCGCCAGGAGTCTCCCCCCCGAGCCACCGCCCCCGACGCCAGCCGATCCGAGCCTCGAGCGGAAAGCGAACGACAGCACGGTGACACTTCCTGTCTCCGATCTGGAGCGTCTGATCCGCCTGCTCGGTTCGCTCGCCTGGGAGGTCAAGGACGACGCGGAGCTCGGCTTCCCGCCCGGCCACCCCCTGCAGGACGTGTCGGAGGCGATCGGGTTGATCTGGGAGGACTTCCACAGGGTGATCGAAAGCCACCGCCAGGCGGAGGTCCAGGCGGATTCCGCCAACCGGGCGAAGACGGAATTCCTCGCCACCATGAGCCACGAGATCCGCACGCCCATGAACGGGGTCCTGGGGATGATGGATCTTCTGCTCGACACCAAGCTCGATCCGGAGCAGCGCCAGCTGGCCGATACGGCGCGTTCCTCGGCCCAATCGCTGCTCGGCATCCTCAACGACGTTCTCGACCTGTCCAAGCTCGAAGCGGGACGGATGGACGTCGAGTGGTCGAATTTCGTCCCTTCGCGGCTGGTCCGCGACGTGGTGGAACTGTTCCACCCCAACGCGTCGAACAAGGGGATCATCCTCACCCTGCACGCGTCGAAGGACTGCGATGCGACCTTCCGTTCCGATCCCGGACGCATCCGGCAGATCCTTCTCAACCTCGTGGGCAACGCGGTGAAGTTCACCCACAATGGAAACGTGCAGATCAAGATCAACATCGTCGACGAAGGGTCGCAGGAGGTGCTCGCCTGCAGCGTGTCGGATACGGGACCGGGAATCCCGGAAGCCTCGCGCAACCGGCTGTTCGGCATGTTCAGCCAGGCGGACGCATCGACGGCCCGCCGATTCGGGGGAACCGGACTGGGGCTGGCGATCTCCAAACGGCTGGCGGAGATGCTCCACGGTTCGATCGGATTCGACCCCCACCTCACCGGAGGATCGTTCTTCTGGTTCCGCATTCCCCTCGAACGACAGGCCCCCGAAGAGCTCCCGCCCGCCCCGATCCGCGGCGAGCACGAAGCACCGACGCGTTCCCTGCGCATCCTCGTGGCCGAGGACAACGCGGTCAACCAGAAGGTCGCCGTCGGTCTCCTGCAACGCCTGGGGCACAAGGTCGAAGTCGCCTGGAACGGAGCGGAAGCCGCCGAGAAAGCGCGGCAGAGCCGCTTCGACATCATCCTCATGGACATGCAGATGCCCGAAGTCGACGGCCTGGAGGCCACGCGCCGGATCCGCGCCATCGAAGGGGACGAGTCGCGCACGCCCGTGATCGCCATGACCGCCAACGCGATGCGCCAGGACCGCGACGCCTGCCTCGGCGCGGGAATGGACGACTTTCTCACCAAGCCCGTTGCACGACAGGAATTGGCCGACATGATCGCCCGATGGTCGTCCGCCATTCCGCCGGAAGGCTGACCGGAGAAGACGGGATCTCCGAGATCCCACAGGAAATCGAACCCTCCTGCAGGAGTCCTTCTGGACCGGAGTGTTCGCAAAGCGGTAGAATACGTCCCATCGACACCCGCATCGAGGAACGCATCCCATGAATGTCCGTTTCCATATCGCCCAGAATCTCGAAGAACTTGGTTCGATCACCCTGCAGGCCATCCAGGGGCCGGTCGTCGCCGTCTCCGGCGGAGCCACCTACGAGTCGCTGTTCCGCTTCTGGCACGGCCCCAAGGTCCGCGACTGCCTTTGGATGCCCGTCGACGAGCGTTGCGTGGGTCTGTCCGAGGAAGGCTCCAACTGGATGGCCACCATCCGCCTGCTCCTGGACCCCAACGGTCTTTCGGAACAAGCCACCCACTGGAGCCTCTTGCCCCAAGGGCTCGCCGACCTCGCGATCGACCTCACGGGCGAAGGCCCCGCGGGTGTCCCCGTCCTCGACCAAATCTGGCTCGGCATGGCCCCGGACGGCTCGACCGCCGCCATCTACCCCGGCACTCCCGAGATGGACGACCTGCGCTCCATCGCCCTGGCGACCTATGCTCCCACGCCGCCCCACCACCACATATCCCTGGGTCTGGGCACCATCCGCGCCGCCCGCGACCTGTGCCTGGTCATGACGGGCGTCCCCAAAGGGCTCACCCTGCGCCGCGCTCTGGACGGCGACCATTCACTCCCCATCACTCGTGCTCTCGAAGGCCTCGACGTTTCGCTCTTCCTCGACAAATACTGCGCCGAAGCCGCTGGGCTCTGACCGTTGGCGCGCGCCACGGGATGGCGCACTCGTCCTTCGCATCGCTTTCGACCTGGAGCCAGCGTAGATCGTCGCGGCGCCCCAGCATCAATAACTTGAAATTTCCCCCACATATCTCTATTCTGTTACTGATGCCCACAATTCGTTGTGGATTCACAATCTTATGCCCTGGAGGACCCGAGTGCCCAATGTGACCAAGCAGGATCTGATCCAGCAGGCGTCCCAGGTGAACGGCCACACGCAGACCGAGACCCGGGCAGTCCTTGAGTCGTTCCTTCAGTTGGTTGGAGAACACCTCCAGTCCAGCAAGGCGATCGAGATGCGCGGTTTTGGCACGTTCCACTCGCGCCGCCGACTCCCCCGCCCCGCACGCAACCCGCGTACTGGCGAGGTCGTCCCTCTGGGGGAACGCAACGTCGCCCTCTTCAAGTTCTCGTCCGACCTGCATCTCGACAAGACTCCCGTGTCCGTCTGGGAACAACAGGAAGTCGCCGCCTGAAAACCGCTCCCGCGCTTCGTGCCGCACTGGTCGCGGCGATCCTCCCGCTGGCCGGATACGCCCAGTCCATCCACTTCGATGGCGTCGATGGCAATCCAGCGTGGGCCGGGCGACTGGATGGCGCCATTCGCGACTCCCTGAAGGCTCGGGGCGCCGATCTTTGGGCCGCCGAATCGCTCTCGTGGCTGAAGGATCGCAACGAATGGCCCGGAGCCGAGCGCACGGCGGCGCAAGTTTCCTGGCTCGCCAAGCGCACGAAGCGCGCCACGATCGCCTGGGTGAAATCCAACTCGCCTGAAGGTCGCTTCCAGCGCCCGTGGTGGTCCGTCCTCTGGACCCGCCGCGTGTGGACCGTCGATGCCGACATCCTCGTGGCGGACGCGGCCGGCAAGCCCAAGGCGGCCCACGTGTCCGTGGAGCGGAAAATCTGGCTTGGCTTCACAGGCACCAACGGCGCCGATCTCTGGCCCGTCACCGAGCCAGAACGCTCGAATGCGGAGAAGCTTCTCCTCGCCGAACTGACGGGGAAGATCGCCGCCACTCTCGCCACCACGCCCGAAAGCGCCAAGTAACGGCTTAGTGAAGCGGCAGCGGAGCGCGGAACGCGGAACGAGGCGCGCCCGACCAGCCAAGCTTGGAGCGCAGCGCATCGGCGAAGACGGCTCCCACGGGGCGCAGCAGCACGACAGGCTTGCTGGAGCGCGAGATGCGCAGTTCGTCGCCGGGCTGGAGCTCGAAACCGCTGCGACCGTCCGAAAGAAGCCGCGCGCCCTCGGCGCTGCGGGGACGGATGCGCAGTTCCTCGTGATCGGGGATCACCAAGGGGCGCACGTTGAGCGAATGCGGCGCGACGGGCGTGAGGATCATGCACGGGACGTCGTGGCGCACGATGGGGCCGCCCACCGCGAGCGAATAGGCGGTGGAGCCCGTGGGAGTGGCGACGAGCAGGCCGTCGGCCCAGTAGTCGGAGAGGAAGCCCTCGCGCGTGGCGACCTCGATCTCGATCATGGAGAGATCGCGCACGCCGCGCAGGAAGAACTCGTTCAGGCAGCGCTCGCGATGGACGATGCGCCGCCCGCGCAGGACCGATGCGGAGAAGACCGCCCGCGGCTCGAGAACGCAATCGCCGGCGGCGATGCGGGACAGCGCGTCCAGGCCGTCGCGATCGGAAAGATCGGCGAGGAAGCCCAGGCGGCCATGGTTGAGACCCACCAGGGGTGTCCCGCTTTCGCCAACAAGACGGGCGGCCGAAAGCAGCGTGCCGTCGCCCCCCAGCGAAAGCACCATCTGGGAGCGGCGGACGAATTCGCGGTCTTCCAGCACGTTTTCGCCGCGACGCGCCCAGGGGCGCGCGCTGCCGTGCCAGAGAAGTTCGATCTCGTGGGCGTCGGCCCATTCGCGAAGGGACTTGAGCGTGGCGGCGGGGCGCGCGCCGCGCTTGAAGACCACGACGCCGATGCGGCGCAGTTTCTGTCCCTTGCGCTGCGTCATCCCGACTCTCCGTCGGAGGCGAGCACGCGCAGCAGATGCGGCCAGACCACGGCCAAGGGGTCGGCGTCGACGATTTCCGTCTTGCCGGCCGTGCAGGAAGCCAGCGCGTGCAGAGCGAGCGCGGGCATCTCGCGGCATCCCGCGTCGACCGTCTCGGCGCCGGGCTGTTCCTCGCCGCGCAGGACGATGCCGTCCGCGTAGAGTCCGGCCGCGACGCCGAACGAACGCAAGCCTTCGGCGAGCAGAGCGAGATCGTCCCGCCCTTCGAGGCGCAATTCGGAAAGGCCGGACAGGACCGTCTCGGCCTCGGCGCCCACGGCCGCGACGGCAAGCAGGCAAGCCCAATTGGTCATGCCAGGGAGGTCGTCGGCGTCGAACTTGCGCCCTACCAGACGGCCGTGCCGCACGCGGATGTCTCCGGAGGAGGCGCCGCGCGATTCGGAACGGCGCACGATCTCGATGTCGCCGCCCATGCGCCGCAGCGCCTGGAAGAGACCCGATCGTCCCGAAGGAAGGGCCACGTCGGGCAGAAGAGCGTCGGTGCCGCGCCGGAGGCAGGCGACGACGGCACACCAGCCCGCAAGATCGACGTCGCCGTGCAAGCGCACGTCGGCGTTGGGAAGAGCGGCGACCGCGGGAATCTCGCGCACCACGGGAGCCTTGGGCGCCGCGCCGCGCATGCGCTGCATGCGTTTGCGCATCTCCTCCTCCTCGGGGGAGATCTCTTCGCGGATCTCGGCGATCTCGAGACCAAACTGCGGCAGGACGTTCCCGAGCATATCGGGAAGATCGGGCATCTCCTGGAAGCGAAGCACCTGTCCCGAAGCGAGCGCGGCAAGGGTCCAGGCGAAACGGCGCGACGGATGGCGCGCGATCGGATCGCGTAGAGGCGGCGTGCGACCGCGGAACGTCCACCGCACGAGAGCGTCGTCGCCGGAAGCGGGGGCGATCCAGCCGGCTTCGCGCAGGGCTTCCCGCACCGGGGCGAGGTCGCGCGCGAGTGCCTGCGGCACCACGACGTCGACCGGGTGCTCGGCCGAGGAGAACCCCGCGGCCAAGGCGAGGGCTCCGGAGGAGAGCAGCGACGGCAGGAAGCGATCGATGACGAATTCCGTCCGCTCGCGCAGATCGGAGGGAGGGGCGACCACGAGTCCCTCCGCATCGGGCTCCGTGGAGACGCCGAGCTTGGAGAGCCATTCGCGCGCATGTTCCCACTCGGGAGTGGACTGCCAGCCACGCAGGACGGTGCGTCCCGGGGAGAGCAGCGCGAGAAGCACGGCCCCCTGCGCCTGCGCACGGTCGGGAGGAAGACGGAATTCGCCCTTGAGCGCCTTGCCTCGTCGGACTTCGAGCTTCACTTGTCCATCACCAGGAAGCGGTCGTGACCGAGGACCTCGCGAGCCCTCTTGGCGTCCTCGGCGCTGCCGAAGCCGAGCAGGAGCGTGCCGCTCTCGCCTTCGCGCACCTTGAGGATTTCGAGATCCTGGACGTTGATGTCGGCCTCGGCGAGCGGCGCGATCAGAGCGAGAAGCTGGCCGGGGCGATCTTCCAGGCGCACCACGAATTCGTGGAGATCGTGGGCGATCCCCTTGCGCGGCATGCGGAAGCGGGAGCGGAAGGCGTGGCCGGATCGGAACGCCTCGCGAAACGACGATTCGGCAAGGGACAGATCGGGACGGGCGCGATCGGAGGACGGGATGCGCGAACGCGCTTCGTCGATCTTGCCGCGCGCCAGGGCATCGAAATATTCGCCGCGGCGCACGACGGAATCGTCGATGTCGTCGAAGGCGCGCAGGGCGTCTTCCCAGATCCAGGCCGCGTCGGCCAGACCCCTCAGGCGATCCGAGAGCTCCGAGAGCGCGGACCCGACGGGGCCGGGATTCGTGGCCACGATGTCGCGCCAGACTTCCCAACGCGAGAGCGCGAGACGCGTCATGTCGCGGAAACCGCCGGCAGCCAGCGAAAGCGATGGCTCGGAAAGGGCTTCGTCGCCTCCGGCCCAGGCGGAAAGAGCGCTGGAGACGATCTGGGGCGCGTGGCTGATGCGCGCGACGGACGCGTCGTGGATGTCGGGCGGAAGGACCGCGAGACGCGCCCCGAGAGCCTGCACGAGGGAATGCAGGGGCTCCGCCTGTCCTTCCGGAAGAAGATCGGGCGGGCACAGCACCCACAATGCCGACTGGAAGAGGAACGGATCGGCGGCGTCGATGCCCGATTTTTCGGAGCCCGCCATGGGGTGGCCGCCGATGAAGCGAGGAGAGCCTTCGCCCTCGTCGGGGAAACACTCGAAACCGGTGCGGCACACGACGAGCTTCGTGGAGCCGACATCGGTCACGACCGCGCCGCGCGCAAGGCGGTCGCGAGCGGCCGAGAGGCGCACGAGGTGGGTCTGGAGGGCCGAAAGCGGAGAGCACAGGAGAACGAGGTCGGCCTCGTCGCAAGCATCCTCGAGCCGATCATAGGTATGGAATTCGTCGCACCAATCGCGAGCGCGCAAGGCCTCGAGCGTCTTGGCCCCGGACACGGCGACCAGGTGTACGCCAGGACGATCGCCGCAGGGACGCCGCAACTGGAGAGCGGAAAGGACGGAGCCGCCAAGCAGCCCCGCTCCGACGACGACGATGCGCTGGGGAAAGCTCACGGGATGTTCTCTTCCGGGATGGCACCCGAAGCGGAAAGAGCCTGGTGGATGCGGCTCTCGGCGAAGATGGCACCCCAGATGCGACGCAGCCCTTCGCGCGTGAGAGGCCCGTCGTTGCGCTGGACGAGTCGATCGAGCACGAGATCCTCCCGGCCGGGATCGAAGACGGGCAAGCCGGATTCGCGCTTGGCGCGCACGATGTCGAGAGCGATGCGCAGGCGGTCATTCAGGAGCCGCAGCATCTCGCGATCGATCGCGTCGAGGCGCAGGCGCGCCGATTCGAGATCGGCGCTCACCGTTTGCCCGTCGCCGCGACGAGAGGAACCACGACTTCGCGGATATCGGCGAGAATTTCCGTCAGGGGCTTGTCCTGGAGGGTGCGACGCACGATGGCAGAGCCCACGACGGCACCGTCGGCGACCTCGCAGACCTCGGCGACCTGTTCGGGCGTGCTCAGGCCGAAACCGACCACGACGGGAGGCTTCACGACCGAACGGACGTGGCGGACCTCGTCGGCCAGCGTCGCCGAGAGATCGGCCTTTTCGCCGGTCACGCCGGTGCGGGAGACGTGGTACACGAAACCCTCGGCGCGCGAAGCGATCGCCTCGAGCCGATGCGGCGTGGTGGTGGGAGTGGTGAGGAACGTGACGAACAGACCGTTGGCCTTGGCCGCGGCCTCGAGTCCGGCGCTCTCCTCGACGGGGATGTCGACGAGCAGGATACCGTCGATCCCGGCGGCGGCGGCGTCGCGCGCGAAACGCTCCACGCCGTAGCGCCAGACGGGGTTGCAGTACCCGAAGGCGACGAGCGGAGTGTCGACGCGGGCGCGGATGGCGCGCACGAGATCCAGGTAGACAGAAATTGTCACACCGGCCTCGAGCCCCTTCTCGGCGGCGGCCTGGTTGACGGCGCCGTCCCCGTACGGATCGGAGAAGGGAATGCCGAACTCGATGACGTCGGCGCCGAGCTTCGAGAGCTCGACGGCGATTTCAACGGATTCCGACCTTCCGGGGCAACCAGCCCCGATGTAGGCCACGAAGAGCTTGCACCCGGAATCGACGCGGGCGCGCAACGACGATGCGCGATCACCCATGGAGCACCCCCTGGACCGTATGGAGATCCTTGTCGCCGCGGCCGGAGAGGTTCACGAGGACGATGGCGTCCTTCGGAAGGGTCGCGGCGATCTTCATCGCGTGCGCGATCGCGTGGGAACTCTCGAGCGCGGGTATGATGCCTTCGGTGCGCGTCAGGCGGAGGAACGCGTCGAGAGCGGCCTCGTCGCCCTCCCAGACGTATTCCACGCGACCGTTGTCGTGGAGCCAGGCGTGTTCGGGTCCGACGGAGGCGTAATCGAGGCCCGCGCTCACGGAATGGGTCCCCATGATCTGTCCGTCGTCGTCTTGCAGCACGTAGCTGCGCGTGCCTTGGAGGATTCCCACGGAACCGCCCGCGAAACGCGCCGCGTGCTCGCCGGGCTGGATGCCGCGGCCACCGGCCTCGACGCCGACGAGACGCACCGGATCCTGCAGGAAATCCCAGAACAGGCCGATCGCATTGGATCCGCCACCGACGCAAGCGACAGCGACATCGGGAAGGCGTCCATGCTTCGAAAGCATCTGGGCGCGCGCCTCGCGCCCGATGACCCGCTGGAATTCCCGCACCATCCAAGGGAACGGATGCGGCCCGAAGGCCGTGCCCAGCACGTAGTGCGTGTGCGTCACGTTCGTGACCCAATCGCGCATGGCTTCGTTGATCGCGTCCTTCAGCGTCCTGGTGCCGAGGTCGACGGGAACGACCGTCGCACCCAACATCTTCATGCGATCGACGTTCACGGCCTGGCGCTCGGTGTCGATGCGGCCCATGTACACGACGCATTCGAGACCAAGCAGAGCGCTTGCCGTCGCGGTCGCGACGCCGTGCTGTCCCGCGCCCGTCTCGGCGATCACGCGGGTCTTGCCCATGCGCTTGGCCAGAAGGCACTGCCCCAACGCATTATTGATCTTGTGCGCGCCCGTGTGATTCAGGTCCTCGCGCTTGAGGAGGATGCGCGCACCGCCGATCTCCTGCGAAAGCCGCTTGGCCTCGTAGATGGGGCTGGGGCGTCCCACGAAATCGGCGAGCAGTCCGTCGAGCTCCGCGAGAAACGCCGGATCGACGCGCGCGGCGCGCCAAGCGCTCTCCAGCTCCTCGAGAGCGGGCATGAGAATCTCGGGGGCGAAGCGGCCCCCGTAATCCCCGAACCGACCCCGTTCATCGGGTTCGGCCATGGGCGTGAACTTCTGGGCTTCTGGGGTAGGCGCGTTCATTGAATCCGAAAAATAGCCCCTGCGAAAGGATCCGGACGCACTCGACCGCGGGCGTCTTCGTACGGGAAGCAAGAGGGCCGAAAAAACACGTTCGTTCTAAAATTCCGACACTTGACGGGATACGATGTTGTTTATCACTTATTGGCTTGAGAAGCACCGTATAACACAGGTGCGCTTTGAGATCATTCGACACAGGTCCGTTGAGAAGGGTCTCGTGAAAGGATTGAGATGAAACTGTTCGTGGGTGGCCTTGCCTGGGCCACGACCGCAGAGACCCTCCAGAAGGCTTTCGAAGCCTTCGGACCCGTGGCAGAAGCCACAGTCGTTTCCGACCGTGAAACCGGCCGCTCCCGCGGTTTCGGCTTCGTGGCTTTCGACAGTGACGACGATGGCAAGAAGGCCTTGGAAGCAATGGAAGGCGCCGTCCTCGACGGTCGCAACATCCGCGTTTCCGAAGCTGTCCAGCGCGAAGCTGGCGAGCGTCGTGGCGGCTTCGGCGGCGGCGCACCTCGTCGCGAAGGCGGCTTCGGCGGCGGCGCAGGCGGCGGTCGCGGCGGCTTCGGCGGCGGCGCACCTCGTCGCGAAGGCGGCTTCGGTGGCGGTTCGGGCGGCGGCTTCGGCGGCGGTCGTTCCGGCGGCGGCGGCGGTGGCTTCGGCGGCGGATCCCGTGGCGGCTTCGGTGGCGGTTCGGGCGGCGGCTTCGGCGGCGGTCGTTCCGGCGGCGGCGGCGGCTTCGGCGGCGGATCCCGTGGCGGACGCGGCGGCGAATACTGAGATCGCCGGCTTCCGCATCGCGGAAGCCCTCTAGTGTGAATCAGGGCGGATCCGAAAGGGTTCGCCTTTTTTCGTTTCCGCATCGGCGAAAGGGCGATTTCCCATGGACAGAATCCGTTTTCGCGTTTCCGGCCGTGTCCAGGGGGTCGGATTCCGTTCGTTCGTCCAGTGGACAGCCTCGCGCATGGGGCTGGGTGGATGGGTCCGCAACACGTGGGATGGCGCGGTGGAAGGCGAGGCCGAAGGTCCCGAGGAGACGCTCCTCGAGCTGCAGATCGAATTGCGGCGAGGGCCCGGCACGGCCTTCGTCGAACGACTGACCGTCGAGCATGTCGCTCCCGCGGGGCTTCCCGAACCGTTTCGCATCCGACGCGACGGCTGAGGCCCAGGGCGATCCCGTACAGCCGGACCAGTTTCCGACAAGAATCGTCAACCACTGCGGAGCGCGTCGCACGGCTTCGATCCAGCTACATTTGAGCCTCTTCTCGGAGGCTCTTCATGTCGTTGGTTCGCAAGGAATTCCAGTCGCAGGTCGGCACGATCGTCATGGACAACCCCGCCAAGCGGAACGTCCTTTCCGACCAGATGATCCACGACATCCGCGACGCCCTTGACGAATTCCGTCAGAAGGAGGTCCGTTGCGTGGTCCTGCGCGCGACGCCCGGAACCAAGGTCTGGTCGGCGGGCCACGATGTGCGCGAGCTCCCCGACCGCGGGCGCGATCCGCTCTCGTGGAACGACCCCCTGCGCGTGCTGGTCCGTGCCATCCAGGAGTTCCCGGCCCCCATCATCGCCCTGCTGGAAGGCGGCGTCTGGGGCGGCGCCTGCGAAGCCGCGATGGCCTGCGACATCCTCGTCGCCACGCCCGACGCGACCTTCGCCATCACACCGGCGAAGCTCGGCATCCCGTACAATCTCGGCGGGCTCCTCACGCTGCTCAACGGCGTGCCGCTTCCCGTGGCCAAGGAGATGCTCTTCACGGCCCAGCCCATCCCCGCCTCGCAGGCGCTGAACCTCGGCATCATCAACCACGTCCGCCCCACCGGGGAAATCGAAGCATTCGTCCTGGGGATCGCCGCGAGCATCGTCGCGAACGCCCCCTTGAGCATCACGGTCATGAAGGAACAGATGCGCCTCCTCTCGAGCGCGCATTCGATGTCCCCCGAAGTCTTCGAGCGAGTCCAGGGCATGCGCCGCATCGTCTACGACTCCCTCGACTACCAGGAAGGCATCGACTCCTTCAAGGCCAAGCGCCGCCCCGTCTACGAAGGCCGCTGAGCGCCTTACAGATCATCGAACAGGCGCGTGAGCATGGCTTCCGTGATCGGAAGCCTCATCGCTCGCAACGTCTTGAGAGGCGTATTGCCAAGCGATGTCCTGTGCATGACGAGCACGCGGCCGCGAAGCCGCAACGCCACGTCCCATTCCGGCGTGCCAGGATCGGCCAGGAGGATCTTGAGGTCAGCGTCACCATCGAGTTCTTCGAGCAGATCGACCCGCTGCGCGCGGCAGATCTTCTGCAGGAGGATCTCGATCGGATCGGGCGAGAACCACGCATCGGAGCGCCAGTAGACGACCCGCAGGAGGTCGCCCGGAAATTCCGACACGGGATCTTCGCGCATCCCCGATATCGTTTCCCACTGGGCGATCTGGGCGTCGAGCGGCAACAGATCGCGCCCGATGGATGCGGCTTCGTGGAATCGTCGCATCTGTTCCGTCCGCAGGGGGGCGACATGGGCGAGAACACATCCCGAGCGCCCCAGGACCACCGCCATCTCGTGGGCGGCCTCGATCGATCGGGCATGGTGGTGCGGCTCCATAGGGCGATCGGCGAGGTAGAATTCGTGGTATTCGCGAATCGGAGCGCCGAGCGTCTCGGGAAGCCGCATCGCCGCGATCACATCGCGGGCGATCTCGACGAAATCCGTCTCGAACGCCTTTCCGAGCGTGGTGGAAAGATTCCATCCGTAGCGCACGCCCTGCGCCTTCCAGGCGATCCAATCCTCGCGCAGATGCGCCATGCACAGAAGTTCGGGCAGATCGTGGAGCAGTCCCAGCAGGAAGCCGAACGCCTCCTGCGCCGGCTCCTGGAATCGCTGGCAGATCATCCCCGTGGCGAGACTGTGCGACCACATGCGCCGAAGGTCCCGTCCCCATACGGACGCGAGTTCGTCAGGCTTGAGAATGGATACGGAGGAGACGATCCGCACCACCTGCGACATTCCGAGGGTGCGGAGCGCTTCTTCGAGATTGGTCGCGAACCCTCCGCGCCGGAACGTGGCCGAATTGGCCATGACCATCACCTGGGCGACCAGTCCGGGATCGCGCCGAAGAACCGCCTCGATCTCGCCGAGACTCGAATTGGGGTCGCTCGCCAGGGACAGGATGTCCGTGACGGCGGAAGGGAAGGAGCGGATCGCGATGTTATCCAGGAATTCGCGCCGTTGATGACGCAACGGCCCTGCGACCACCCCTGTCGCGGACTCCGACGCATCACTCCGGGAATCGGAAAAGACGGCCGACGCGGGAATGGCGGAAGAAGCCGAAAGCGACGAATCGAGCTTCTTGGGCTGATAGGGGGTTTCCAGGTGCGCTTCGATGCGTTCCAAAAGATCCTTGAGGGAAAAGGACGACTTGAGCATGTAGTCCTTCACGCCCATGGACGCGGCACGCATCAGGTAGTCCCTCCGCGCATAGGCCGTGAGGAAGATCACGGGGACCGTCCGGAAGACGGCGCGGCCTCGAAAATACCGCAGCAGTTCGAATCCGTCGATGTTGGGCATCGCGAGATCCAGAAGCATGAGGTCCGGCTTGCTCCGCATCGCCATTTCGAGAGCCTGGGGAGCGGTTCCAGCTTCGCGCACGTCGTAGCCCTGCTCCCTGAGCGCTTCCGCCAGCGGGGACCGGAAGATTTCCTGGTCGTCTACGAGGAGAATACTGTGCATGCTCCCTGGATGATACAGCTCTCCGACATCGCCCGACAAGAAGCGCGAATCGTTTCATAGATTCAGTTCGTGCAGCAGGAAGAACAGCAGAACTCACCGCATCCCCAACAGGACGACTGGAAGGATCGGGTCACGCAATTCGAGACAGGCAAGATCCTGCCATGGTGGGGCCAGCCGGCGCACAAGTTCAATTCGTTCCTGATGCGCTTCGCCACGAAGCTCGGCGACGGCTGGATGTGGACGGTCCTCGGACCCGCCATTCTTTGGAAGGCTGGCTGGAAGGACGGCATCCAGCTTTCCTGGAGAACAGGTATCGTAGCGGTGACCGCGGTCCTGATCTACAAGTTCCTCAAGAACAAGATCAACCGCCCCCGCCCATTCGACCGCAACGATTCCGTCGAAGCGTTGAGCGCCCCGCCCGACCGTTTCAGTTTCCCCAGCGGCCACGCCATGAACAACATCGCCGTGGCCCTCTATCTCGGACATTTCCTACCGGGGCTTCTTCCCTACTTGTTGCCATTCGCCGTTCTCGTCGGCTTTTCGCGCGTCTACCTGCGTGTCCACTATCCGACAGACGTCCTGATGGGAGCGCTCCTCGGCTCCGGCATCGCATACCTGTTCCTCGCGCTGCCCATCTTCACCCACTTGTGAATCCTCATCCCCGTTTCTTCCCTGCCCACCCAAGAGCTCGTCCCATGACCTCTCCCGTCTTTTCCGTGCGATTCCTCCTCTTGCTGGTCTGCGCCTCCCTGCACGCCACCGAATCGCCATCCGGAACCCCGATCGCGATCATGCCCCTGCAAAGCCGGACCCTCGACGCGGAAGCGCTGGAGGTGCTGGGCTCCACGATCGCCTCGGAGCTGATGGCCACAGGCACGGTCCGCGTGATGGAGCGCGCCCAGATGGAGAAGATCCTCCAGGAACAGGGTTTCCAGCAAAGTGGCGCCTGCGACGGAAGCGAATGCGCCGTGGAGATCGGAAGACTGCTCACGGTCGACCGCATCCTGCTGGGAAGCGTGGGACGGTTCGGCAACGCCTACTCGCTCTCCTTGCGGATGGTCGACGTCCAAAGCGGCGAAATCCTGCGAAGCACGTCCAAGACCCTCGAAGGGCCGCAGGAAGCCATCCTCACGCGCCTGGCTCCGGATGCCGTGCGCGATGTCCTGGGCCTCACGCCCCCGAAGCCAAAGCGAGATCCCGCCAAGGAGTATCCGGGCAAGAAGGGCTCCTTCAAGGATCCGCGCGACGGAAAGACCTACCCCTGGATCCGCATCGGGCAACAGGTCTGGATGACCCGCAACCTCGACCGGGACACGATCGGCGGCATATGCTACCAGGCACAGCCTCGCCATTGCACGTCCTACGGCCGCCTCTACGCCTGGAATACAGCCAGAATCGTCTGCCCGCAGGACTGGCACCTGCCCAGCAGCACGGAATGGGACACCCTCGTCGCGCGTGCAGGAGGCCTCGCCAAGGCGGGCGCCCTCTTGAAGGACAATCGGGTCTGGGATGGCGTCAACGAACTTGGATTCCGCGCACTCCCGGCGGGAGAACTCCGAAACGACGCATTCACCGCACTGGAGGGGGCTACCCGATTCTGGAGCTCGTCTCCCGCGCAGAACGACGACCGCAAAACCCTGAGCCTGTTCCTTCAGGGATCCAGCGAGCGCGTCTTCATCCTCGGCGAAGACCGCAACATGGGCATGTCGGTCCGCTGCCTCCTGGATTCCCAGCTTCCCTGAATCGAACCTCTACGCCTCGCCTTTCGAAGGCCCGGCGTGGGGTTGGTCGGCATCGGAGGCCGACGAATCGCCGACCTCGTCCAGACGGCTCGTCGAGTGATGGAAAATAGGCTTGCGCTTGGCGTCGGGACCATACTGCCAGTGGATTCGGGCCCCGATGACTTGACGTGTCCAGGCATCCCGATCGGGATCTTCCAATGCGACGGAGGAATCGTTCGCGCTATCCGGATCGGCGCGCTCGACCATGTCCGCGAAGGAACGCCGCCCGCCCTCGCCACTGCCCTGATCGCGCTCGGCGGCCTTCTGGATCGCCGAAGACGCGCGCGCCGATTCTTCGACGGACCGATGGCCGTCGCGGTCTCCTGTCGGAGCGGGTTGATCTTGGGGCGGGTCGATTCTCATGGATCCTCCAATCGAGGATATAGGCATGGAAGCATTCCGGCCAAAGCGATTTCGCATCCTCGTCGCCGATTCATAACTTGGGAGAGATTCTTTCCGCATTATCTGGATGCCCCCCTTTGAAAGGTCGCGCCATGAGCCGCATCGGTCCCACGGAACTTCTGATCATCCTCGCGATCGTCCTGCTCCTGTTCGGCTCCTCCAAGCTTCCGCAGCTCGCCAAGGGACTCGGTTCGTCCATCAAGGAGTTCAAGAAGGCCGCCAAGGGCGACGACGCCAAGGACTCCGAAGAATCTCCGAAGAAGGACGCGTAGTCCGTGTCCGACGCCCCGCGGGGCCATCGCGACTCGTCCGGCTCCTTCGAATTCTGGCGCCACATCCAGGATCTGCGCAGCGCGTTGCTGTGGAGCGTCCTCGGCTGGGGTGCCGCGACGCTGGTCGCATGGAACTGGTGGGACTTGTTCTGGAGCGTCCTCGCCGCGCCCCTGCGGACCATGCCCCATCCTCCGCGCATCATCGCGACCACGCCCACCGCGGCGGTCGCGGTCTCCGTGCAGATCGCCCTGGTGGCGGGAGCCCTCCTCGCCTCGCCATGGGTCCTGTGGCAGACTTGGCGCTTCGCGGCCCCGGCGCTTCTTCCGCGCGAAAGACACGTGGCCATCCGGACCCTCTTCTGGACGATCCTCCTGTTCGCCCTCGGCGTCGTCTGCGGCTACTGGACCATTCTCCCCATGACCCTGCGCTGGCTTTCCGAATACGGCGCAGGCATGTTCGAATCGCTCTGGAGCGTCCAGGAATACACGTCCATGAGCGTGAAGATGCTCGTCTCCTTCGGCGCCATGTTCGAGTGGCCCCTGCTCACCTACGCGCTCGCCTCGCTCGGCGTCGTCCAGGCGCGACAATTCTTGTCATGGAGCCGCGGAGCGATCGTCGCCATCTTCGTCCTGGCCGCGATCCTCACGCCGCCCGACCCCGTGAGCCAGTGCATCCTGGCCACGCCCATGCTCGCGCTCTACTTCGCGGGTGTCGGCACGGCCGCGCTCGCGCGCCGATCGCCGCCGGGAGGTCCGTAGATGGACTCCGTCGGTTCGGGGGAGCTGTTCGTCATCCTGGTCGTCGCCCTGTTGGCGCTCGACCCCAAGACCGCAGGTCGATGGTGGACGAAATTGCGGGCCCTGCAGAAGCGCATGTTCGAGTTGCGCGACGATCTCGCCCGTGAAGTCGGCGCGGAGCTCCACGAACCCGAAGCCCCCCCGCGTGCGAACGCGCAAGTGCGATTGCGCCGCTGGGCCGCCGAGCGCGTGGCCGCCCTGCCCCCGTCTCGGCACGAAGAAGCGCCGCAAGCGCTCGTGCGACGCCTGCGCGCCTGGGAACTCTACCGGGATGCGAAGGCCGTCGCGGCCTTCTGGCCCCTTGCCGGCGAGCTCCCGCTGGAAACCGCGCTGCAAGCCGTCCTGGACGACGGCAAGGAGCTCTGGCTCCCCTGGCTCGGAACGACGCGCGGGAGCATGGACATGGCCCGCGTCGCGGACCTCGAAAAAAATCTCGTCCCGGGGAAATGGGGACTCCGAGAGCCTGGAGAGGGCCTCCGGACCGGTCGTCTACCCGAGGGTGCCCTCGTCCTGGTCCCCGGCTCCGTTTTCGACCTGCACGGCGGACGAATCGGGAAGGGAGGCGGTTTCTACGACCGCTGGCTCGCCTTACGCCCCGATGTGATCGCGGTTGGCGCGTGCTGGGATGCCCAGGTCCACCCCGGTCGCCTCCCCATGGCCGCGCACGACATCAAGATGCACCACCTCGTGACCGAGTTGCGTTTGGTACCTTTCCCGCGCGCCTAGCCATTTCGGTCCCTCGTCGGGGACTCCGATGGCCCAGGCCAACCCACGGAGGATACTCATGCGTGATGCGACCCTGGCGCTGGAAGACGGAACCGTCTTTCGCGGCAAAGGCTTCGGTGCCGCCACCAAAGCCGCCGGCGAGGTGGTGTTCAATACCGCCATGTCCGGATACCAGGAGGTTCTGACCGATCCCTCGTACTGCGGTCAGATCGTGACCATGACCTACCCCGAGATCGGCAACTACGGCATCGCCCCGGAAGACATGGAATCCGGCAAGATCCAGGTCGAGGGCTTCGTGGTCCGCAACCTTTCGCCCATCGCCTCGAGCTGGCGCGGCGGCGCCCGCAGCCTCGACGACTTCCTCTCGTCCAACGGCATTCCCGGCATCTCCGGAATCGACACCCGCCAGCTCGTGCGCATCCTGCGCGAGAAGGGTGCCCAGCGCGGCGTGATCCTTCCCGGCGCGCCCGGCGAGACGGAATCCGTCGAGGCCGCGCGCGAAGTACCCAGCATCGTCGGCATCGACATGGTCGAGCGCGTGACCTCGCGCGAAGCCTACGACTGGGACGAGCCCGTCTTCGCCTTCGAGGGCGCGAAGATCCCGGCGCCCGCCTCGGAGCGCCCGCTGGTGGTCGCCTACGACTTCGGCATCAAGCGCAACATCCTGCGCCTCCTGGTGAGCAACGGATTCCGCGTACGCGTGGTCCCCGCGTCCACGTCCGCCTCAGAGGTCGCCGCGCTGAATCCCGCGGGCGTATTCCTTTCCAACGGTCCCGGCGATCCGGATGCCGTCCCCTACGCGATCGCGGCCGTCCGCGAACTCGCGCAGAATTTCCCCATGTTCGGCATCTGCCTCGGTCACCAGATCCTTGGCCTGGCCATGGGCGCCAAGACCTACAAACTCAAGTTCGGCCACCGCGGCGCGAACCATCCGGTCCAGGAACAACCTTCGATGCGAGTCGAAGTGAGTTCCCAGAACCACGGTTTCGCTGTCGATCGATCCTCCATGCCCGTCGAGATGGAAGTCTCGCACGTGAACCTCAACGACGGAACGGTCGCCGGAATGCGTCATAGATCCTTGCCCCTCTTCTCAGTGCAATACCATCCGGAGGCTTCCCCCGGACCGCACGACTCCTCCTATCTCTTCGAGCAGTTCGTCCAGGCCGTCCGCCTGCGCTCCGCCGTGCAGGCCCGGCCTTGAACCGCGGATTCGGCTCCCCGCGCGGGAGCAACGACGGCCCCTCGAAGAAGCCCGCCTTCGGCGCGCGTCCCTTTGACAAGTTCCGTCGCGACGGACGCGTGGAACGCGATCAGCCCGTTCCCGACCAGCGCTTCGGCGGCCCGGGCAAGCCTGGCTTCCCCAAGCGCGACGACTACGACGAAAGCCGCTCCGGATCGCGCGGATTCGGCTCCCGCGACCGTGACCACTCCGGATCGGCGCGCGACGCGTCGGGCCGTTTCGCCCGCAGGGACGACAACGCACCTCCGGCACGTCCGTTCTTTCCCAAGTCCGCACCACGACGCGACGACGCGGCCCCGTTCCGCGGATCGTCCGCCCGTTCCGAAGGCGGCTACGGCCGTCCGCGCAACGATCAGCAATCCTTCCGAGACGAGCGTCCCTTCCGCAACAACGATCGCGATGCCCAAGCCTCCCGGCCTCAGCGCTCCTATGGCGACGCTCCCGCGCCACGTAGCCAGCGTTCCTACGGCGACGCTCCCGCACCGCGCAGCCAGCGTTCCTACGATGACGCTCCCGCACCGCGCGCGCGCCGTTCGTTCGACGCTCCCCCGCCGCCGCGCGTGCCTCGCGCCGAAACGCCGCTGGCACCTCGAGGCGAGGCGCCCGTCCGCGTTCCCCGTGTGACGAATTCCGTCGAAGAGACGGATTCGTGCGAGGTCGTCTGCGGAATCCACGCCGTCGAGGCGCTCCTCGAAAGCACCCCGCGCCGCGTGCAGCGCCTGCTGCTCCTGCGCGGCAGCGCCGACACGCGTCTCCACAAGCTCCAGGCCCAAGCCGAAGCCCTGCGCATCCCTTGCCAGCAGATCGAGGGCAAGTTCCTCGATCTCAAGACTCCCGGCAAGAAGAGCCAAGGCGTGGTCGCGCTGTGCAACGCCCGCGAATACGCGGACTGGACCGAACTCCACGCCTCCCTGAAGGCCGATATCGCCGCCGGCAAGGCTCCCATCGTGCTCGTGGCCTCGGCGATCGAGGATCCCCGCAACCTGGGTGCGATCGCGCGCACGTGCGCCGGTCTGGATGTCTCTGCGCTCATCATTCCGATGAAGGGCGGCTGCGGCCTCACGGCGCTCGCCGACGAGACCTCCGCTGGCGCGCTTGCGCAGCTTCCCGTGACCCGTCCCAACGACCTCGAGAAGACTCTCAAGGAACTCTCCGCCGACGGATTCAAGATCATCGGACTCGACGTCGAAGGCGACGACATCCGCAGCGTCGACTTCTCAGGCCCCATCGTCGTGGTCGCCGGAGGCGAGGACCGCGGAATCCCTCCGCACATGCGCCGCCCCTGCGACCGCGTCGCGAGCATCCCGATGTCCAATCGCCTCCAGAGCTACAACGCCTCCGTCGCGGCGGCCGTCGTGCTCTGGGAGATCCGCCGAGGACGCTGATCGCGCTTGTCGTCTCCGCTGGTCGAGCCTGTCGAAGGGCTCGACCAGCCGCGCGATCCTGCTCCGCCAGCTGGTCTCGGCACGTGCGACCAGCGGTTGGACCAATGAAAAGGGCGCCCCGCACAGCGGAGCGCCCTTCCTGCATCGCGATGCGGTGGTGCGGTCAGTCGCCCAGCACCGCTCCGACCACGACGCGGTCGCCTTGCCGGATCCGCAGGAGGGAAACGCCGGAGCTGTGGACGGGAATCGTCACCAGGTTCGCTCCAGCGATCGTGGTGACGGAATTCGTCCAGAGGACGCGCCCGCGCGGATCGTTGAGGACCACCTGGGCGACCCCGGCCTCGGGAGTCGTCCAGGTGGCGCGGACACCTCCGTCGACCGCGACGGCACGGATGGCGCCGACGGCCGCCGCGACGCGGGGCCCGACGGAAACCGTCCACATCGAGGTGGTCGCGGTCTGCCATTCGAGATCCGCGGCCACCGAACTCGTCGGCACGAGCTTCACTTCGTCGACGTTCTTCTCGAACTTGGAGGGAGCCTCCAGATCGAAGGAATAGAGCGTGTCGCTCGCCCCGTTCTTCTTCTTGAACACGATCCAGTCGATGTAGACGGCACCCTGGAAAGCCTTTGAATAGGCCTGCAGCGCGAAGAAGTCGACCTTGGTCGGGTCGGACGGCGCGAGCGCGTTGGTGTCGGACGGATTGGAGGAAAGGGGAATGGCGTAGGTCTTCCATGCGTCGAAGACCAGGGCGCCGAAGCCGCGTTCCTTCCATTTCCAACCGTTCGACATGGTGACCAGGCTCAGGCTCATGTAGCCGTACTTGTGGACCTTGGACGAATCGTACTCGGTGGTTCCCTTGACGAAGGTCCGCACGAGAATCGAGTCGTAGGCGGTGAAGTCGGGCTTGACCACGCCGAGATCGACCTGGCCTCCGAGGGAATCCTTGACCGAGTACAGCACGCGCATCGCGCTCGAGTACTTCACGACGGGCATGTACGAGGTGTCGCCGTCGATCTTCGACAGCCCCCAGCCGCTGCGCAGCGCGTTCAGCAACCCCAGATCGTAGACGCCGCCCGTGGCGCGATCGAAGACCGTCATCGTGTTCGTCCCCTTGCCGCCGGCATCCCATGGAACCGGAATGATGCCGTGCGCCTTGGCGGAGGACGCCACGTACTCGTAGAAGCTGCGGCGCGACTGGATGTGGCGGTTCAGCGTGTCGCCCGACAGGGTCAGACGCTTGATCGCGCCGAACTCGCCGAGGACCACCGGGATGTCCTTGTCCACGAACTGGACCTTCATCAGGTTGAATACGGAGTCCACGAAACTTTCCTCGCCCCAGTTGGGGTTGTGCTTCGTGTCCGTCGTCGAATGATTGTTTCGGCCCCAGTAGTAGAATGGATAGGCGGTGTATCCCCAGTCGGCGGAGTCTTCCATCAGGGAGAACTGGTAGGGGTAGAAGTGCACCTCGGCCATGAGACGCCCGGCGATCTGGTCGGTGGGCAGAGTCGTCATCAACTGGTTCGTCTTCTCGATGTCGGTGCTGGGCCCTTGGATGATCAATGTGCGGGAAGCGTTGTTCCCGCCTGTGGCGCGCACGGTGTCGATGAAGATCTGCAGGAACTCCTTGAGGACGGCCTGCGACGTCGCCGTCTTGACGTTCGGCTCGTTCGTTCCCGCGAAGAGCAGATGGTGGTCGTAGCTCTTGAAATAGTTGGCGATCTGTCGCCAGTAGGCACCCTGCCGCTTGATGATCCGCTGCTTGATGGAGTCGACAGCGGCGGCGGAATCGATCTTGTTCTCGAGCCAGCCCTCGTCCCAGTGGATGTTCAGCATCACGAACAGGCTGTCCTTGATGGCGTAGTCCACCACGGTCTTGACCTGGGCGAGCCAGGCGGGCTTGATGGTGACGCTGTCGGCCTCGGTGTGCGACCGCCACGCGCAAGGAATGCGGATGGTCTTGAAGCCGGCGGCCTTCACGGAGTCGATCAGCGTCTGCGTGGGCAACGGATTGCCCCAGCCCGTCGGATCGTTGGGGACCTCCATGGTATTGCCGATGTTCCAACCCATGCCCATCTCGGCGACAAGCGACTTGGCCGTCGGCAACTGCGCCGAGGCCAACACGGCGGCGGCGAGGACCATGGCAGCCATCCGCACGACGCTTCTGGTGATCATCTTGGACCGTCTCATCGCTTCTCCTTGGTTCTTTTATCTAAGGTCGACGAGGGAGAGAGTACGTACCCACCCCGTTGTCTCGCTCGACGAGCCGGGACAACGGGATCGAGTTCCGGTGAAAAGCGTTTCAGCGGTCGTCGCTGTCGGGGGCGACATCGCTCGTCGAACGAAGGATTTCTGTTTTCCATGGCGTCGACCATGGCAGCCGTTCACTGGCAGGCATTTTGCGATCAACAGCCACCATCCCGCCCCCGCTGCGCCAAGCGGGTGTTCGCACCGTTTTCCGGACGATTCCGCAACCGTCCGTGGAAGCCCGACGAACTCTCTACGATCTGCATCGGAACCACCCCACAGGAGAGACCCGGATGAAGACTCGATTCCTCGGCTGGAGCGCGCTGGCTCTGCTCGCAGGCGCGGCGACGACGCCCGTGCATGCGGCCTACACCTGGAAGAACGTGAAGATCGTCGCCGGCGGCTACGTGCCCGGCGTCGCCTTCCACCCCACGCCCGGAGGCCCCGCCTACATCCGCACCGACGTCGGAGGCTCCTACCGCATGGCGTCCAACGGAAAGTCATGGACGCCCTTGAACGACATGTTCACCGACGGTGGCGACATGGGTTCGGTCGCCATCGGCCTCGATCCCGACGACACGAACTCCGTGTACCTCACCGGCGGCCTCAGCACCGACCTGGGCTATTGCGGCCGCGCCTCCTTCTTCCGTTCGTCCGACCGCGGCAACACATGGACCAGGGTTCCGCTCGACAGCGCCACGGTCTCTGGCGCCGACGTCTCCCGCCTGAACGGGAGCAAGGCCGTGTGCCTGGGCGGCAACGACGTGGGACGCGGCATGGGTCCGCGCATCGCGGCCAAGGGTTCCACGATCTATCTCGCCACCAACCGCAACGGGCTGATCAAGAGCGTCGACCGCGGCAACACATGGACCACCGCCCTCGCGTCGGTCCGCGACTCCGGCGTGGGATCCGTGGCCTTCGACAAGAACGGCGGCGTCTTCATGGCGCCCTACACGGGCGGCGTCTTCAAGAGCACGGACGGCAGCTCGTGGACGCGGCTCGCGGGCCTTTCCGGCGTGGTGTTCCAGATGAGCTACGACAAGACGAACGACAAGTTCTGGCTCACCGTCAACGACTCGAACGGGCTCGACCAGGGTACCGCCGGCAAGGGTTCGGTGTGGACGCTCGACGCGGCGAACGGAACATTCTCGCAGGTCGCGACCCTGCCCGCCAAGGGAGGCAAGGACTTCGGATACGGCGGCATCTCCGCGAATCCCTCCAATCCGCTGCAGGTGGTCGTCGCCACCAACGGCTGGTGGCGCGGCAAGGCATCTCCCGCCATGCCCGACTCCTTCGTCCCCCACGAGGCGATCTACATGACCCGCGACGGCGGCGGCACCTGGACGGACATCGCCGACAGCGGCACATTCGACGCCGCGAGCGCGCAGAACTCCGCGACCAACAATCCGCATTGGATCTCCGGACTCGCCATCGATCCGGCGAATCCCGACCACATCGTCTTCGGCACCGGCTACGGCGTTTGGAGCACCTTCGACGCCACCGCGGCCCATCCCACCTGGATCTTCACGGACGAGAACATCGAGGAGACCGTCGTGCTCGGCATGGTGAGCTCCTCCTACGGCGCGCCTCTGGTGAGCGCGATCGGCGACATCGACGGCTACTACCACGAGGACCTGACCAAGGTTCCCGCCTCGCGCCACCAGGTGGAGGCCGGAACCAACTTCGACATCTCGATGGCGGCCCTCGCTCCCAACAAGATGATCCGCATCTACAAGGAGACCAAGTATGGTCTCGGCGCCTATTCCGAGGACGGTGGCCGTACCTGGACCCGGTTCGCGAGCTACCCACCCTTCGTGGCCAGCCCGTGGAGCGCCACCTACACCAACGAGACGAACTACGCCGCGATTTCAGCCGACGGTTCGTCGATCGTGTGGAACATGCAGAAGCATGGCGTGTACTACTCCAAGAACAACGGCGCGACCTGGACCGCCTCCAGCTCCTCGCCGTCGCTGTTCGCCTCCGACTCGACGAGCTTCCACGTCGCCGCCGACCAGAAGACGCCGGGCACCTTCTACATCTACAACGGCGGCACGGGCAAGTTGCTGCGCTCCATCGACCACGGCGCAACCTGGGCCTCGACGAACGACACCCTCGAATACGGCGCATCCTGGACCCACGGATGGCTGCGCGTGTTCCCCTCCCCCAAGGCTGCAGGCGAAGTCTGGCTCACGCAGGGCGTGCACATCTACAACTGCTTCGGTCAGAGCTGGTGCGGATGGCCCGAGTACGACGGCAGCGGCCTGTGGATCGGCAAGAAGGCAGGCGACGCCAACGTCGTCTACCGCAGCGTCGATGGTGGCAAGACCCTAGCGAAGGTGAGCGGCCTCCTCTACGCCTCCTACATCGGGTTCGGCAAGGGACTCGCCGCTTCGTCACCCGCCGTCTACGCGCTGGGCATGAACAGCCAGGGCGTCGGTGGTCTGTTCCGTTCGACCGACGACGGAGCCTCGTGGACCCGCATCGACGATCCGCTGAAGCAGTTCGGCGGATTCTCGCGGGTGATCGGAGACCCCTGCGTCTACTCGCGCGTGTACCTCACCACCAACGGCCGCGGCCTCGCCTGGGGCGAGGACGGCGCCAACGTCAATTCCTGTCCCGACCGCGTCGAGAACGGCGGCGGCGGGACCGGTGTTTCCAAGCGCACGGCATCCTCCGGATCGCGTCTGGCCCGCGACGGCATGGTCCTGCGCTCCTCGTCGGCCATCGATCTGATGGACGTCTCGGGCCGCATCGTCCGTCGCTCGGCTCCCGCTGGCGACCGCGCCGTCATGGACCTGCACGGCATCCACGGCGGCCTCTACCTCGCACGCAGCGGATCCGTCGTTCTGAAGATCACCCTGCAATAAGCCTCCGCTCCGTCGGGATCCACCGGCGGAGCGAACCCATCCCGATACACGGGAAAACAGGTTTTCCCGTGTAGACACCAGCGAACAACAGCACGGAACTCGATCGCGACTGGATTCATCATCCACCACGGCAGAGCCGGTTTTCCCGGCGATCCCGCATCGCGCGGCGCATTCATCGGAGAGGACATACCGTATGCCTGCTCACCCTCTCCTCCATGGAGCGTCCAACATGAAAAGTCTCTTTCTCGCGTTCGCCCTGCTACCCATGCTCGCGCACGCCCAGGCCGACAGCATCGCGCCCGACGCCACGAACATGAGTACGCTCACGGCCACGAACTTCGCCAAAGGCATCGGCATCGGCTGGAATGTCGGAAATTCCCTCGAATCGACCGGTGGGGAAACGAACTGGGGAAATCCGCGGATCACCCAGCAGCTGATCGACTCCGTGAAGGCCGCCGGATTCAACGCGATCCGCCTGCCCGTGGCCTGGAGCCAATTCTCCAACAGTGCGACCTGGACGATCAAGACCGCCTGGCTGGACCGCGTCGAGGAGGTCGTGAACTACGCCATCAAGCGCGACATGTACGTGGTCATGAACGAACACTGGGATGGCGGCTGGTTGCAGCCCACCAACGCCGCGAACGATTCGGCCACCAAGCGCCTGACAGCGATCTGGAAGCAGGTCGCGATCCGCTTCCGCGATTACGGCGACCACCTGATCTTCGCAGGCACCAACGAAGTCATGAAGGACGGCGACTACGGCACGCCCACCACGGAATACGTGAACGTCCAGAACGGCTACAACCAGACCTTCGTCAAGACCGTGCGCGCCACCGGTGGCCGCAACACCTACCGCTACCTCGTGGTCCAGGGCTTCAACACGAACATCGCCCACGCCGTGAGCTTCCTCAAGATCCCCACCGATCCGACCAAGAACCGCCTGATGGTCGAAGTCCACTACTACGACCCCTACGACTTCACTCTCAACGAAGGGAACTCGACGATCTCGCAGTGGGGTGCCACCGCCACCAGTTCGGCGAAGACCGCGGGATGGGGCGACGAGGCGTACGCGGACCAGACGCTCGGGACGATGAAGACGAACTTCGGCGACAAGGGCTACCCCGTGATCATCGGCGAATACGGCGCGATCCTCAAGAACGTGTCGGAAAGCGGCCAGTACCGGCTCGCCTGGAACAAATACATCACCGAGGCCGCCGTGAAGCGGAACATCGTCCCGTTCTATTGGGACAACGGCGGCACCGGCACCAACGGACTTGGCCTGTTCAACCGCTCCTCCGGCGCGAAGGTCTATTCGGACATCATCAAGGCGATCACCGCCGCCGCGCCCTCCACGACCGTGCAGACACGCCGTGTCGAAAGCCATCTGTCGCTCTTGAACGAGCGTCTCGTGGCCCCGGATGCGCGTCCCATCCAACTGTTCGACCTTCACGGCCGTCTCGTACGCACCTCGTCCCTCGTGGACGGGCGATCGGTCCTGGACATCGGGAACCTCGGCGCCGGCGTCCACATCGCGCGCCATGGCAACCAGTCGACCTCCCTTGTGGCCCGCTAAACACACGCTCCCATCGGGATCCAGGCCTGCTTGCGACCTGGATCCAGCACCTTGGATGCAGGATCCCGTCATGCCGGACCCGATGCTCCAGGATCTTCCGCCGTCCGCGATCGCAGGAACATTGCAGACACGGAAGACGCGCGCGATTATCTATTCGGACCAGGAGAGCCCTTGCATGCCAGCAAGCGAGAGCGACAAGGACGAACTGCTGAGGCAGATCGATCGTTATTTCCGCCAGCACGCGGAAGCATGGGCCGCGTTTGTTTCGGAATTTCTCGCCGTCTCGCCCGATCTCCCGCTTCTGGCGCTCGCGAAGTTCTTCGTGATCCGCTCCAACCAGCCGTTCGACATGAACGCCTACATGCGCGCCCAAGCCGAACACATCCGCCGAGCGCTTGAAGCCGACCTCGAGAAGATCCCCCCCTCCGAACGCCAGAAACTCGTGGCCGACTGGTTGCGCAGCAATGCCCAGAGCCACCGCGATCAGATCATCCTCGACCAGGCGCGCCACATCGACGACTGCGCCGACGAGATCGAGCCCATCCTGCGCGAAATCCTGGGCGAGCATCCGTCCCCGCCGACCTGATCGTCCCGTCACGGCGCCCAGCGGCGGCATCCTCCGGACCATCTCTCGCGCGAACACCTATCTTTCCGCCCCGTGCTACCACTCCACAAGGGCATCCGCGAACGCATCCTGCGCGGCGACGATCACGTCGCTGACGATTTCTGTCGCGCCTGGCTGGGGCTCGTCTCCCGCACCTTCGCGCTGAACATCCGCGTCCTCCCCCCGGGGCTCGAGGAAGCCGTCCGCCTGGCCTACCTCTTCTGCCGCATCGCCGACACCATCGAGGACGACCGCGCCATGGAACCGACCATGCGCCAGACCCTTCTCGAACAATTCGTCCGTTGCTTCGGCCCGCAAGGCCCCGACGCCGCCGAGATCGAATCCTTCCGCGCCATGCTTCCCGAAAGCTGGAAGGACGAAGTCCACCCCGACCTTTTCCTCACCGCCCACGCCGACCTCGTCTTCAAGTGCCACGCCGGCCAGCCGGCTCCCGTGCGGGAAGCCGTCGAAGCGCGGGTGCGCGAGATGTGCGGTGGCATGGTCCACTACGCGCTGCGTCGCGAGGAAAATGGCTGGTTCCGACTCAAGACCCGCCGCGAACTGCTCGACTACTGCTACTTCGTGGCTGGCACCGTGGGCCTCATGCTCTGCGATCTGTTCCACTGGCAGCACCCGATGGGAGCCAAGCGCATCGAAGCTCTCCGTTCGCGCGCCGTCTCGTTCGGCCTGGGCCTCCAACTCGTGAACATCGCCCGCGACGTTCCGGCCGACTGGCAACGGAATACCGTCTTCATCCCCGACGAGATCGCCGAAGCCCACGGCACCACCGCCGAACGCCTCCCGGACCCGGCATTCCGCGTCCAAGGGGCATCCGCCCTGCGCGAAGTGCTCCGCATGGCCCAGAAGGAGCTCCTCGAGGCTCAGCGCTACGTTCTGGACCTCCCCAGAACCGCCTGCCGTCTCCGCCTCTTCTGTCTCTGGCCGCTGCTCTCCGCCCAGGACACCCTGGTCCTTCTGGCGCATCGCCCCGAAGACGCGCTCGATCCGTCGCGCCGCGTCAAGATCACCCGCACCCAGGTCAAGATGGTCGTCTACTCCACGATCGCCACCTGCTGGTCCAACCTTCTGCTCCGAATCCTATTCCGCTGGCGCAATCGCAAACTCGAACGCCTTCTCCAGGAGATCCCCGCGTGAGGCCCAAGTCCCACCTGCGTCTGTCCTATATCCTCGGATTGTTTCCCGTCCTCATCGGACTCGACCAGGCGACCAAGATCCTCGCCGTGAAATCGATGGGCGACACCCTGCGCGATGGTCTGCTCGTGTCCGACCACGCGCGCCGCGCCATCGGCGACTGGCTCTGGTTCTTCATCGCCTACAATCCCGGATCCGCATTCAGCCTCGCCCCCCAGAAGCTCATTCCATTCCTATCCCCCACGGTGTTCTTCAGCCTGCTCACCTTCGTGGCCATCGGCTTCCTCGTCGCCTACGGGCGTCGCCACCAGGAATCGCTGCTGCGCATCGGTGCCGTGTGCATCGCGGCTGGAGCCGTGGGCAACCTGCTCGACCGCTGGCGCCTGGATCATGTCGTCGACTTCATCTCCGTCGGCATTCCCGGCGTCCTCTGGCGCTGGCCCACCTTCAACGTGGCCGACTCCTCCATTTGCGTGGGCGTGGGCGTTCTGCTGTTCGGCGAATGGGTCCTCACCTGGAACGGCAAGCCCTCCGGCCTCGGCCCCCGCGTCTCGCGGCCCGATGTCCCTGACGACGCTCTCGAAGCGACCATGACGCCGGAAGAGCGCACGGAACTGCACCAGCATTCCGAAGAGAAGGACGCTTGAGCGACCTTTCGATCGAGCACTGGATCGTCGAAGAAGATGCGGAAGAAGCGCGACTCGATCGGCATGTGGCCGACCGCTTTCCCGATCTTTCCCGCACACGCGTGCAGGAGTGGATCAAGGCGGGCGCCGTGCAAGTCGACGGGGTCGTCCGCAAGGCATCATTTCGCGTCGAAACGGGCATGAAGATCGCACTCGACCGGACCATCGCGCCCGCGGTGCCCGAACACAGCGTCGGCGTCGTACCGCAGGACATTCCTCTCACGATCGTGTACGAAGACGATCGCATCGTCGTGATCGACAAGCCGGCGGGCCTCACGGTCCACCCCGGGGCAGGCTGCCACGATGGCACCCTCGCCAACGCCCTCGCATGGCGCTACGGCACCCTTTCCGGCTGCAACGGCGCCAACCGCCCCGGCATCGTCCACCGTCTGGACCGCGACACCTCGGGCCTTCTCGTGATCGCCCGCGACGACGATGCGCACCGCGGCCTCGCCGCCCAGTTGCAGGATCGCTCGCTCACGCGCGTCTACCACGCCCTGGTGTGGGGCTGCCCCGACGCGCAACGCATCGACGCGCCCATCGGACGCGATCCCGACCACCGCACGCGCATGGCCGTCGTGCCCGACGGACGCCCCGCCGCGACCAAGGTCGCCCCCCTGCGCTCCGGCAACCCCGCGAGCCTCGTGGAGTGCCGCCTCGAAACGGGACGCACCCACCAGATCCGCGTCCATCTCGCGCACATCGGCCACCCCGTCGTGGGCGACCCCGTCTACGGCGGCGACGCCTCGCGCCTGGGCCGCATCCAGCCCATGGAACGGACGCAGGCGCGCGCCATGGTCGAACGCATCGCACGGCAGTGCCTCCACGCCTGCGAAATCCGCTTCATCCATCCGAACGGACAGGAAATGTCCTTCCGCTCGGAACGCCCCGCCGACTTCCAAGCCGCCGTCGACGCGGCCTTTCCGGAGACCTGACATGGACCCCATCTTCCTGCTTCCCCGCGAGGACCGCCGCCTCGTGGCGGGCCATCTCTGGGCTTTCTCCAACGAAATCGACTGGAAGCGCGCAAGCCGCCCCGAGCCGGGCGAGACGCGTCTCCTCTTCTCGGCGCAGGGACGCGACCTGGGCCTGGCCGACACGCACCCCGGCACCCTCATCGCCGCGCGCCTGCAACCGCTCCTGCCTTCGGCCGACCCCGACGCCTCCTGGTGGAACGAGACCCTCTCGCGACTGCGCAAGAACCGCCTCGCCTGGATGCGCGAAGACAAATTCTGCCGCCTGGTGAACGCCGACGCCGACCTCCTTCCTGGCCTCACGATCGACCTCTTCGGCGACACCGCCGTGGTGGCCGCCCAGACCGCCGCCATGGAGCGCCGCGCCCCCGTGATCGCCGAGGCGCTTCTCGCGATGGGCTTCGCCGGCGTGCGCCGCATCGGAGGAACCCGCGCCCGCGAACTCGAAGGACTGTCCCCCGAAGACGTCTGGCACGGAACGCCATGCGACATGGCCTGGGTTCCGCTCGCCGAAGGCGTCGTGGCCGCCGCGCCGCTCGCCTCGGGCCAGAAGACCGGATTTTTCCTGGACCAGGCGCAGAACCGCCGCTTCGTCGCGCCGCTCGCCGAGGGCGGCAGCGCCCTCGACGTGTGCTGCTACACCGGCGGCTGGGGCCTCTGCATGGCCCAGGCCGGCGCCAAGAACGTGGCGTTCGTGGACGGCGACGCGAAGGCCCTCGGACTCGTGCGCGAAGGCTGGACTCGTTCCGGCCTCGCCGGAGCGCCCGAACTCCTCGAAGGCGACGCGTTCAAGGTCCTCGAGAGCCTGGCCACCGAAGGCCGCACCTTCGACACGGTCGTCCTCGATCCTCCGGCCTTCGCCAAGTCGCGCAAGACCATCGAACAGGCCCTTGCCGGCTACCACAAGCTCGCCCGCCTCGGCCTGCGCGTCCTCGCTCCCGGCGGCACGCTCGTCACCTGCTCCTGCTCCGGCCTCGTGGATCCTGACGATTTCCGTCAAGCCGTCGGACAGGCATTCCGCAAGGAACGCCGCCCAGCCCGCCTGCTCGCCTACCGCGGCGCCGCGCCCGACCATCCGGTGCATCCCGCCATGATCGAAACGGAGTACCTCAAGGTCCTCGTCTGGTCGGTGGACTGACCGAACCCGCTGGCTGAGCCTGTGTTCGGTGGCCTGTCGAAACCCACCGAACCAGCATACCGCTTCAGCGGTGGCGGGGAGAGGTCAGGCCGAGCGCGTTGGAGGGAATTCCCAGCGCCACCAGCTTCTTGCGGAAGCGATGCACCAGGAGGTTGCGCACCTCCTTGGAGCCTGGTTGCATCATGGCCTCGTGGGCGGCCTCGCGAGCATCCTGCCAGTTGATGGAACGCAGGATCTTCTTGACCTCGAGGATGGACCACGGGCTCATGGAAAGTTCGTCCACGCCAAGCCCGGCCAGCACCACCGCTCCGACAGGATCCGACGCTAGCTCGCCGCAGACGGCGACGAGGGTGCCCAGCTCGCGCGTGGAGGAAACCGTGCGGTGGATGAGCTGCAGGATGGCCGGATGGAACGGGTCGTAGAGATGAGCGAGCTTCTGGCTGCCCCGATCGACCGCCAGGGTGAACTGCGTGAGGTCGTTCGTGCCGATGGAAAGGAAATCGCACTCGCGGGCGAGAGACTCGACGCACAGGGCGGCCGAGGGAATCTCGATCATGGCGCCCACGGGAATGCGCGAAGCCATGACGTGCCCCTGCTGCTCGACCTCCTTGCGCGCCTGTTCGAGAAGGCGGCGCGCCTCGCGAAGCTCGTGGAGATCGGAAATCATGGGGAACAGGATGCGGACCTGTCCGTGCGCCGATGCGCGCAGGATGGCGCGCAACTGGGGCAGGAAGATGTCGGGTCGATCGAGACACATGCGGATGGAACGCCATCCCATGAAGGGATTCTGATCGCCCGCTCCACCCTGGAGGCCATCGATGATCTTGTCGCCTCCGGCATCGAGCGTGCGGATCGTGACCGGCCGGGGAGCGAGACGTTCGACGATGTAGCGATAGGCGCCGAGCTGTTCGTCTTCCGTGGGGAGATGGTTCTGGCCCAGGTAGATGAATTCCGTGCGGTAGAGGCCGATTCCATGGGCACCCACCGAGATCGCGTTGTCGGCCTCGACAGGCAGTTCGATGTTGCTCGAGAGAAGCACCGAGCGGCCGTCCATCGTGGTGGAAGGAAGATCGCGCAAGCTGAACAGTTCGAGCTCGAAGCGGCGTAGCGAGGCCTGCCGATCGATGAACGCTTTCTGTTCCTTGTCGGTGGGATTCTGGACGAGGAGACCAGCGTTGCCGTCGAGCGAAATGAGATCGCCATTGCGCAACGCCGCGGAAGCGTTCTGCAGGCCCGAAACGGCAGGAAGATGCAAGGCCCTGGCGAGAATGGCCACATGCGACGTGGGACCGCCCAGGTCGGTGGCGATTCCGAGCACGTTGCGTACACGAAGCTGCGTGAGGGTGGACGGCCCCAGATTGTGGGCGACCACGATGGAGGGAACGGAAAGCTCGATGGTGCGGCGGCGTTGTCCGCGCACCAGGTGGCGGACGATGCGTTCCGACACGTCTTCGATATCGGAAGCGCGTTCGCGCAGGTAGGCATCGGGGATGCGCAGGAAGCGGTCGCGCAATTCCTCGCCGCGGCGGCGCACCAGGAAGGAGGCCTCGCGCAATTCGGTGGAAATGGCCTTGCGAACCCATCCGATCAACTCGGAATCGTCGAGCAGGAGGAGATGGGCATCGAAGACGTGCGCTTCCGTCTCGCCGACCTCGTCCCGCACCTTCTCGCGAAGACTGACAAGCTCCTCTTTCGCGTCTTCGACGGCCTTGTCGAGACGAGCCACTTCGGCTTCGACCTCCCCTGCAGGCAGGGTGCGATCGTTCACCACGAGCTTTTCTTCGTTCAGAAGCACGCAAGGGCCCACGGCGAGCCCAGCCGAAGCTGGCTGGCCCCGATAGAGCTTCCGCGCGGAGTGTCGATGGGCCGGTTGGACCGTCGCCATAGGATTCAAAGAATAGCAACCCTGGAGAGCAGACGCACGAATTACGGAAGTATCTTAGCCCCCCTCCATGGAAAGACTCGTCGAAACCCTCCACAGGCCATCCTTCCCCGTGCCCCTGTCCTGCTCGGGCATCGAGATGGAAGGCTTCTCCATCGGCGGTCTGGCGACCTACCTGATGGTCCCCGAGTGGCGCGCGGTGTTCGACATCGGCGAGTGTCCCGTCGAAGCCGTGCGCATGAACCACGTGTTCCTGACCCACTCGCACGGCGACCACGCGCGCGGCCTGCTCCGCCATTTTTCGCTTCGGCGCATGCTGAACATGCCCCAGGCGGAATATTTCGTGCCCGACTTCCTCGAAGAGCCTCTGCGCGGCCTCGCCAAGGCCTGGTGCGATCTCGAAGGCCACAAGGGGCGAGCCGAGTACATCCCCGACTTCAAGCCACTGCCTCGACGAGGCCATGTCGATCTCAACAGGCAGCTCCGGGTCGAGACCTTCCCGGTCGACCACCGCGTGCGCTCCCTGGGCTTCATCGTCAACGACGTGCGCAAGAAGCTCAAGCCGGAATTCGTCGGTACGGAGGGGCGCGAACTGGGACGCCTCAAGCGCGAAGGCGTCGAGATCGAGACCGAGACGACCCATCCACGTCTGACCTTCATCGGCGACACCACGTTGCGCACCCTGGAACGCGAGCCCCAGTGCCTCGAATCGGACGTCGTCACCATCGAAACCACCTTCGTGATGGACGACGACCTCGAGATGGCGGGTCCCAAAGGACACCTGCACCTGTTCGAACTGTTCGACTTCCTCGAGGCGAACCCCGAACTCGCGAAATTCGAGCACATCGTCCTCAAGCACTTCAGCATGAAGTACACTCGCCGCCAGATCGAAGTCGCCGTCCGCAAGCGCGTTCCCGACTTCCTGCGGGAAAAGACGCTTCTGCTCTTGTAGGCCGAGGAATTCCACGGGCGCCTTTTCCCGGAATCGGCGCCGTATTCCTGATGGCTCAGGCTAGATTTCGAACATGAAGTTCCTAGCCTCACTCTGGAAGTTCCTGTCGGTTCCCGTCCTCATGCTGGCCGTCTGGCTCTGCTGGTGGGGCTGGAAGCACTGGCCCGCCGCCTCCGCGCTGTCGCGCCCCATCGCCGCCAGCGAGCTCGAACGCCACAAGGACGGCGTCTTCTTCGTGCGCGACACGTTCTCGTTCGACATCACGAATCCGGGACTGCGCCAGGAGAACAACTACGGATTCAAGGGCCCGGCCCTGGCCGTCTTCCCCGTGTCGCCTCTGACGAAATCCGACTCCGCCATCGATTCCGTTTCCGACTCCGCGATCGCGAGCCCGACCGCGAACCGGAAACCTCCCCCGGCGCGCTTCGCCGTGATCTCCGACGAAGCGCGCTTCGTCGGTCCCACGATCGGTTCGTTCCTGCGTTCCGACTCCATGTCCGTCGTCGACATCAAGGCATCGAGTTCCACGAGCAAGCATGCAGGCAACGTGGGCCCCGAGATGCAGGCCCTCGTCCAGATCACCGCCGACCAGCTTGGACACGCCCCCCTGGCGCTGCCGCGCTCCGGCCACGTCTTCATCGAAGGCATAGCGCACCTCAGGACGGCCGAGGAATTCGCCGACCTCGCGAATCCCGCACCCGAAGTCTGGGAAATCCGCACGGGCGAAGTCGCGGGAATCGGCAACGTCGTCTTCGCCTTCGTCGGCGCCGTGCTGCTCACCATCATCTTCTTCGTCCTGAACCTCGTGGTGAAGAATTTCGACCGGGCCGAACTCGAACGCGAGATGGCGGAACTGGAAAACGAGACGCCTCTGGTATGAAGATCCTGGTCGTCGGCGCCTCCACCTTCCTGGGAGCCCCCCTGACGGAGGCTTTGGCCGCGGCGGGACACGACATCTCGATCCTGCATCCCGACGCGCGATGCGCCGATCCCGCATGGCGGAATCGCTTCCATTGCCACTTCGGGACGTGCCGCGACGGACACGTCCTGCACGACGCGTTGGAAGGCGTCGAGCGCGTCGTCGCCTGCATCGCCTCCCATGCGGGAAACGGCGAACTCGAACAGACCCGCGACCTGGCCCAGGCGGCCCAACTGCATGGTGTGACCTCGCTGGTGAAGCTGAGCACGGCTCCGCCCCTGCGCAACGCGTCCTGGCACCCCATGCGCGTGCGCCGGTACGCGGACCAGCTCCTCGACGGCCTGGAAATTCCCTCCTGCATCGCCGAAGTCGGCTGGATCGGAGAGTCGCTCCGGAACATGATCGTCGGAAACCGCATCTGGCTCCCCCACCCGCTCTCCTGCCCCGGCAGGATGCGCTGGCAGAGCCGCGGCATGGCCATCGCCCGGTTGACGGAAATCGTCCAGGCGTCCGAGTTGCCGCGCCGCGCCACGGTCTGGGGCGACGACCACGCAACCCTCTGCGAGATCACGGGACGCCTGATCGCCAAGCATCCTCGCCTGGAGCGCGTCTACCTGCCCGGACGGCTGTTCCGCTGGCTCGAAAAACTGCCCCTCGCGCCCGCCTTCTCCGGGTGTCGCATGGTCCACGGATTCAAGGAATCCGACCCGCCCCCGCTCTTCGGACTCGCGCAAGAAGACGCTCTGCGCGATTGGTAGGCTCCCGATTCGGCTATCTTTGATGATTCCTCACGGAATCATCCATCGTCGTTCGCATCGAGGTCTCCATGTCCGATTCGTACATCCAGAAGCTGTTCGCCGAGCGCATCGGCGGCGAGAACTACGGCAAGAGCACCGCGATCTACAAGTTCGAGAAGATCAAGCGCGCCAAGCGCGCCGCGATCGCCGACTTCCCCGACCGCGCCATCATCGACTTCGGCATCGGCGAGAACGACGAGATGGCCCCCGCCCCCGTGCGGGAGGTCATGAAGACGGAAATCGACAAGCTCGAGAACCGCGGCTACGCCGACAACGGCATCGCCGAATACAAGGAAGCGGCCGCGCGGTACATGGAGCGCAACTTCGGCGTGAAGCTCGACCCCGCCACCCAGATCCTCCACAGCATCGGCTCCAAGCCCGCCTACGCCCTGCTCCCCGCCGCGTTCATCGATCCCGGCGACGTGCTGCTCTTCACCGTGCCCGGCTACCCGGTCGCGGGCACCTGGACCAAGTATCTGGGTGGGACGGTCCACAACCTTCCGCTGCTTCCCCAGAACGACTTCTTCCCCGATCTCGACGGCATCCCCGACGAGATCCTCGGCCGCGCCAAGATGCTCGTCATCAACTATCCCAACAGCCCGTCGGGCAAGGTCGCCACCCGCGAGTTCTACGCGAAGGTCGTCGCCTTCGCCAAGAAGAACAACATCGTGGTGGTGCAGGACGCGGCGCACCTGCCGTTCACCCACGGCCAGAAGCCCCTCTCGTTCCTCGAGACCCCGGGAGCCATGGACGTGGGCGTCGAAATCCATTCCATGAGCAAGGGCTGGCACATGATCGGCTGGCGCCTGGGCTTCGTGGCCGGCAACGAGCTGATCGTGAAGGCCTACGGCGACATCAAGGACAACACGGACTCCGGCCAGTTCAAAGCCACCCAGAAGGCGGCGGCGGCAGCACTCGACGACGACGGATTGTGGCACGCCGCCCAGGCGAAGTACCAGCGCCGCATGGAGATGCTGGTCTCCGAACTGCGCAAGCTCGGATTCACGCTGGACATGCCCGAAGGCACCTACTTCCTGTACGCGCGCGCTCCCAAGGGCATCGAGGGCGGTCCATCCTTCGACAACGCCGAGGAAGCGTCGCAGTGGTTCATCCGAGAGAAGAGCATCGTCGTGGTGCCCTTCGACGACATCGGACCGCACCTGCGCTTCGCCGTGACCTACGAGGCTCCGACGGAATCCGACGAAAAGGCATACATGGCCATGCTGGCCGAGCGCCTCGCCGGAGTGCATTTCGAGTTCTGAAGATCGCCGGGAGGAAGCCACCTCCCCACAGCCACGGACGGGCTGCCGACGGAACGCTCCTCCCGGAGAACCGTTCGGCGGCTCCAACGCGATTCACGCCCGCTTCCTGGAAACGCCGAACGTGTCCGAACCATCCGCACTTCCACTCCCCTGCCCCGGCACTTGGGACGCCCCCATGGCCTCGCGGACCACGTTCCAGGCCGGCGGGAACGCGCGCGTTCTGCTCGAACCGTCTTCGGAAAGCGAAATCCTGCGCGCATTGGAGTGGGTTCGCGAACAGAATCTGTCTTTGTTCGCGATGGGGAAGGGATCCAACCTCGTCGTGTCCGACCGTGGCTGGGATGGCGCGATCCTGCGCTTGGGCAAGGCGTTCTCGGGCGTCGAATTCGATGGCACGCGCGCCACCGCGCTCGCCGGCACCATGCTGACGGATCTTGTCATGCAGGCGGTGCGTCTGGGACTGGGCGGGATGGAGATGCTCGCGGGCATCCCCGGCACGGTGGGCGGAGCCGTCTTCATCGATGCGGGAGCGTACGGGCAGGAGTTCCAGGACCGCTGCGTGTCGGTGCGGTCGTGCGCACGCGAAGGCGGCATCCGCGTGCGCACGGCCTCCGAATGCGCCTTCGGGTACCGCACCTCGCTGTTCCGCGGACTCGACGAGATCATCCTCTCGGCCACCGTGGATCTGCAGCCGGGAGACGCCGAGGAGCTGCGAGGCAAGGTCCGCGAAATGCAGCAGTCGCGCCGCGACAAGCAACCGCTCGACAAGCCCAATGCCGGCAGCCTCTTCAAGCGCCCGGCGAACGGGATCGCGTCGAAGATGGTCGACGAAGCGGGGCTGAAAGGATTCCGGGTAGGCAACGCCGCCATCTCCGAAAAGCACGCGGGTTTCGCCGTGAACCTCGGCGGCGCCACCGCCCAGGACCTGTGGGACCTTTCGTGCGAAGTGATTCGGCGCATCGAGCATTCACATGGGGTCGTCCTCGAACGCGAAGTGGTCTTCCTCGGAGAATTCTGAGCCACACGCATCTCCGCGCTGGTCCGAGGATGCGAATCGAGCGTCGTCAGAGCTTTCCCAGCAGCGGCGCGCCGGCCCAACCGGGCTTGGCGAACAGGAGCTGGGAGTCGCCCAGTTGCCGTTCCAGGAAACCGCCCTCGCAATAGGAGAGATACCACTCCCACATGCGCAGGAATTTCTCGTCGAATCCGAGATCCAGGATCTCCCGGCGATGAGACAGAAAGCGTCTTCGCCACTCCCGCAACGTACGGGCGTAGTGCGGACCGATGTCCTCGAGATGGATGAGGGCCAGGTCGCTGTGTTCCATCGCCGCGTCCAGGAGCGACTGGATGGACGGTATGCACGACCCGGGAAAGATGTGGCGCTGGATGAAATCGACATTGCGCCGCGCCGCCTGGTACCGGCGATCGAGGATGGTGATGGCCTGGATCAGGGCGGCTCCATCGGGCTCGAGCACCTCGCCGATGGTCTGGAAATAGCCCGGGAACTGCTTCCATCCGATGGCCTCCACCATCTCGATCGAAACCACCCGATCGAACCTGCCCTTCAGATCACGGTAGTCCTGCCGCAGGACCGTGACCTTGTCCGAGAGCCCCGCCTCCTCGACCCTGCCGACGGCAAGGGCGTACTGCTCGCCGCTGATGGTCGTGGTGGTCACTTGGCACCCGTAGCGCCCCGCCGCGTGGATCGCGAATCCGCCCCAACCGGTGCCGATCTCCAGCACGCGCATGCCCGGTTCCAACGCGAGCTTGCGGCAGATCCGATCGACCTTGAACGCGGCGGCTTCCTCGAGGGTCTGGTCGGGGTGCTCCCAGATCGCCGAGGAATACATCATGCTGCCGTCGAGCCACAGCTTGTAGAATTCGTTCCCCAGATCGTAATGGGCCCCGATGTTGCGGCGGCTCCCTGCGCGCGTGTTGGCCCGCGCCGCGCGCCACAGTTTCAGCAACCACAGGGAGAAGGCCCCCACACCCGTCTCCATGGTCCTCATCGCGTGACGGTTTCTGACAAACAGGCGCACCACGGAAACGGGATCGTCCATGCGGACCCAGCCAGCCATGAAGCACTCGGCGAACCCCACCGTGCCATGCAGCGCGACCCGCTCCCATGTCCTGGGATCGAGCACCTCGATCCGACCACGGAGGTCCGATGGATTGCCGAAGCGATGGACCTCGCCCGCTTCGGCCATGACCAGTTCGCCATCCGAGATCAGACGCAACTTGGCGATCAGCCGATCTCGGAGGAAGCCCTCCAGCCATCCGTAATGCGCCACTTGCGGCGAAAGGGAATTCGGGATACGGGTATTCGTTTGATCCATGGCGGAGAAGCCTGCCTTTGAATGGATTGACGAAGGGAATTTCGATCATGGTCGCCGAGAGCAACCGTCGTCAGGCTACCATTCCCGATGAAGCCTCGTCCACCCGTTCCCGCCCGCGCGGGCTCCATCACCTCATCGCGTCGAGCACCCTCGTCTCCACGCCATCGACCTTCAGAAGAACACCCGCGAGGCGGGCAAGGTCCGTGTCGCCGAGATGATACGGGTACAGGATCCTCGGTCCGATCATTCTAGCCGCATGCGCCGCCTGCTCCGGGGTCATCGTGTATGGCTGGTTCACCGGCAGGAACGCGATGTCGATGTCCTTCAGATCCGCCATTTCCGGAACATCCTCCGTGTCTCCGGCGATGTAGATCCGCACGGCGCCGAGCACCACGACGTACCCGTTGTCGCGCCCCTTCGGGTGGAACCTGTCCCGCCCCGGCGTCGTGTTGTAGGCAGGCACGGCCTCGATCCGCACGCCCTTCACGTCGACGCGCTCCCCGTTCCGGAGGACCCGCCCTCTGCCGAGCGCATCCGCCACGCGCCGATTCGTGACGATTTCCGTCACAGGCCCGGCGATCTTCGCGATCGCGGATGCGTCCATGTGGTCGACATGCTCGTGCGTCACGAGTACGATGTCGGCCTTCGGAAGCGCCTCGTATCGCGCGTACCGCGACACCGGATCCAGCTGGATCTCCAGTCCGTTCCAATCGAGCATCAACGACGAATGCCCGTGGAAACCGATCCTGATCGTGTCTTTCCCGAATACGAGTTCGTCCATCGTCCTCCCCTTTTCGGCCGAGCCGCAAGCGAATCCTGCGCTCACGCAGAGAATCGCCACGACGAACCTTCGCACTGTCGGCATGAATCCTCCTCGGGGACGGCCTCGCGGCGACCGTCCCTCCTTGCGACTCGCAGTGTACATCCTCGGCACAGCTCCTGCACGTCCGATCGGAGCCAGCGGATCGCAAGTCCGGATCCGCTTTGCTTTCATCGAATCCCACCCTGCGAGCGTTCATCAGGCAAGGCATCTTTGCACCACGAAACCATTGCGGAGGATAGACGCCATGAAGGTGCTCGTCATCGGTGGAACGGGCGTGATCTCCACGTCGATCGTCCAACAACTGCTCGATCGCGGCGATTCCGTCACGGTGTTCAATCGCGGCGAGACGCGATCGCGCGTGGAGGGCGACGTCGAATCGCTGCACGGCAACCGCTGGGAGGCGGGCTCGCTCGAACGCGCCGTGGAAGGGCGCACCTGGGACGCGGTGATCGACATGGCGGCCTTCGCGCCGACGAACGGGACGCAGCTTCTGGATGCGTTCCAGGGACGCGTCGGACAGATTCTGCTTTGTTCCACCGCGTGCGTCTACGGCGGCCCCGCCGCGGAGCTTCCCATCCGCGAGACATCCCCGCGATCGCCATTCGGCATGTACGGGATCAACAAGGCGGCCATCGAGCGGATCCTGCTGGACGCGTCGGGACGCGACGGCACGCACGCCACCATCCTCCGTCCCTCCTACACCACGGGCGAAGGCGCCACCGCCGCCGGCGTCCTGTTCGACGATTCCCTGGTCTCGCGCATACGCGCGGGACTGCCCGTCGTCCTCATGGATGACGGAAACTGTCCATGGGCGATCTCGCACGTCTCGGACGTGGCGCGCGGCTTCGTCGCCGCGATCGGCAACCCGAAGGCCCACGGAAACGACTACCACCTCACGAGCCACGAGCACGTCACCTGGAACGTCGTCTACCAGACCCTCGCCGAGGCCGCGGGCGGAACGGCACGCATCGAGCACGTCCCATCCACCTGGCTGCGCCAGGTCGCCCCGCGCCGAAGTCTGGGCGCATGGTTCATCTACCGCTTCCCCAGCGTGTACGACAATTCCAAGGCCGAGCGCGACCTGGGCTTCCGCACCACCGTCCCGCTGGTCGAGACCTTCCGCCGCCAGATCGCATGGATGGAGGCCTCGGGAACGCTCAAATCCGTGACCGACGAACCTTGCGAAGACATCCTGCTCGAAGGCTGGAAGCGCGGCAAGGAGTGGCTGGGCGACGATCCTCGCTGGGTCGACTGGAATCCCTGGGGCAACCAACCCGAGAACTGAATCCGGCGAAGACATCCGCAGGATCGCGAAAACTCATCCCTCGATCATGCTGTCCAGGAGGCGCACGAGCTGGCCCAGGCGGACCGGCTTGGGAAGGTGCATGTCGGCTCCGGCGCTCTTGGAACGGGCGATGTCTTCGGGAAAGGCGAGGCCGGACATGGCGACGATCTTCGGTGCATCGCCACCGGGGAGCGAGCGCAGACGGCGGATCGATTCCAGGCCGTCCATTCCAGGCATCTGTATGTCCATGAGGACGATGTCGGAGGGCTCGTCGGCGAAGGATTCCAGAGCCTGAAATCCTCCCGAGGCGACGCTCACCACCCATCCGGCGGCCTCCAGGTATTCCTGGACGGTCTGCCGCAGATCCTCGTTGTCTTCGACCAGCAGGATGCTCCGCTTGCGCGTATCCAGGCGCGAAATGGCGCCCGTGGCCGTTGCGACCTCGATGCTCGTGCTCGTCTCCTCGTCCACTTTGATCCACGGCAGTTCGAAGGTGAAGATGGCGCCTTTTCCAAGCTCCGATTCGAGGAGGATGCACCCGCCGTGCTGTTCGGCGAGCTGGCGGCTCAAGGCGAGGCCCAGGCCGGTTCCTTCGTGCTCGCGAGCGAGGCGGTTGTCGAGCTGGACGAACGGCTGGAAAAGCTTTTCGCACTCTTCGGGCGCGATGCCGGGGCCTTCGTCCCACACGACCACGCGGATCTTGTCTCCGACTGGATCCGCCTCCAGGCGCAGACCGGCCTTCGCCCCGCTCGGGGAGAACTTGCAGGCGTTCGACAGGAGGTTGGTCAGAATTTGTCTGAATCGGAGCGGATCGACCCGGGCGACGAGCGGCTCGGGCGGCACGGCGCAGGAGAGGTCGATCCCCTTCTTCTCGGCGAAGGGCGTGATCGTATGGACGCATTCCGTCGAGAGCATGCGCAGGTCGACGGGAGAGCGCGACAGCTCCAGCTTGCCCGCGAGGCTCTTCGAAAGGTCGAGGACGTCGTTGATGAGCGCGAGCAGATGGTGTCCGTTGTTCTCCAGCAGGCGCAGACGGGCGACCTGGCGATCGTCGAGCGGCCCCTGGATGCCGCCTCGCAGCGACTCGGAGACGTTGAGCATCGTGGCCAGCGGCGTGCGCAGTTCGTGGCTCATCGTGGCGAGGAATTCTTCGCGCGAACGCAGCGCGTCGCCCAGCTTCTTGTTGGACATGGCGAGTTCGTTGGTGCGTTCGAGGACGCGACGCTCGAGCGCTTCGGCGAGCTCGCGCACCTGGCCTTCCGCCTTGCGCCGCCCCGTGATGTTCGTGCAGATGGCGTAGATGCCCGGATGTTCGCCGTTCTCGGGCGGAATGGGCCCCGCCGAGACCATGGCCCAGATCTCGCGTCCGTCGTCGCGAGGCAGGCGCAGCTCGATGGGATCCGTGGTCTGCCCCCGCGCCTCGGCGAAGAGAGCCGGCGGCAGGATCTCCGACATGCTCCGTCCAGCAAGGGCGGAAACCGACGTTCCCAGGAGATGCGCCATGCTTCCGTTGGCCCATTGCGTCGCGCCCGTGCCGTCGGAAAGCCAGACACCCTCGCGAGCCGACTCCATGAGGGCGCGGAAATTCGCCTCCTGGCGGCGCGCACGCTCGTGGAGGTTGTCGAGGTCGGACTTGACGGCGATCCAGCCCGCGACGAGATCGTGAAACGGATCCTTGTCGGGAAGGGGATTGAGGCCCTCGCCCGGAGTCTCCCAGGGAAGAGCTCCGAAAATCTCGGCCAGACGATCGGCATGCCCGCGCAGCAGGAACGCGGGAAGAGGGATCGCCCAGGAGCGCTTGCGCCGACCGATCGTGGCGACCTTCGTCGGCGGAATCTTCTTGAATGGAATCCCCATCGCGGTCAGGACGGACGGGTAGTCCGGGTAGGCCTCCACGGGGAACGGAACGACATGGAGCGCCTTGCCCAAGGCCACCATGAGACGCGTCAAGCCGTTGAGACCGAAGAAGCGCAGCGAAGCCAGTCGGTTCCGGTGACGCAGATGGTAGGAGACGTAGGCCCGACGCGCGGATGTATCGGCGCCACGCAATTGCGACCAGTCCTCGATGAGCTGCAGCGGCTTGCCGCCGGAGACGTTCGCGAACATGCGGTCGAAGCGCTCGCAATAGCACACGGTGTCGGAAAGATGGATCGTGCCGCTGGAGACTGCGTAGATGGTGCGTTCGTCGAGCATCAACAGCTTGTTCGAATAGTGCGGCAACTCGACATTCCAGTCCGGATGCGTCCAGAGCGTCCGCCCCGTGAGCGTACAGACACCCCCGTTCTGGAGACCAGGAATCCTGTATGGACACTCCTGGCTGTTCTTCGCTTTGTTCTTCGAACTCACGACGCCCCTCGAGAACTGCTACGACGATACCAGAGCGACCAACCGTCGCTCCATCGAACCGTTCGACCTGCGAAGATCCGCCGACTTTTCCGGCTCGACCTCCACGCGACTCCACCTGACGCACCCAAACGTATTCGCAGAAGGGATCCTGCGTCTAGAGAATCCGCATTGCGACTCGTCCGAATGTGATCTCCGCACACGGAGCATGAGACGGAACTCGGCTTCATTTTCGTCATCCCGGCATGCGCTGAAATCCAGCCAATCCGGCATTGCAACGACCAGGGCAACATTGCCAGGCTCATGAGCGACCTCTTCGCCATGGTTCCCCCTCCCGAAGTCGCCACCGAAGGCTCCATTTTCGCACACCACCTTTCCGAGAGCAAGCTCTGAAAGGCGGGGCCGAAAATTCCCTAGGGAAGCGATCTGCGAGCTAGACCACGGCCATACCGTACGCGTGCGCCGGATATCGCGATGGCTCGGAGACTCGTTCGGAATAGGGACGACCGAGGGAATCATCGAGAGTGGCGAAGAGATCTTCCTGGGTGGCCATCGCTTCGGTGTGCGGCACGGAAAGACGCAAGGCGCGCAAAGTCCCGTGACGCGCGGACAGCTCGGAAAGGAGAGTCCAGGCCACATCGCGCAATTCGAGGAAGGTTCGACAAGGACGGGAGGAGCGAATGACGGAGGACAACTCCTGACCATCGGTCCACGAGAGCCCCAGGCGCACCTCGCGCGCCGCGAGGCAACGCTCGCGCAACGAGAAGGAGAGACGATCGGCCAGTTCGTGCACACGTTCGCGAAGCACGGCGTAGTCGGATTCGTCGCGCGGGAAGACGTGCTCTTCGGCAAGGGCGGGCGAGATGGCGCACGAGGATTCGGTGTCGAGTCCGCGGGAGAGGGCCGAAAGGCGTTCACCGACGTCGCCGAAGTGCTGCTTGAGGAACGCGTGCGGAAAGCGGCGGACATCGGACAACACGCGCAGATGGTAGCGATCCATCTGGTCGCGTACGGCCTTGCCAAGCCAGGGAACGACATCGAGGGGCACGTCGCCAAGGAGAGTTTCGAGTTCGGCTTCGCCGGGCTCGAGAAGGGGAAGATCGGAGCGGACACGGGCGAGAATCTCGGCCGCGGCTCTGCTTGATGCCATGGCGATGTTCACGTCGGACACGCCCGTGACACGAGCAAGGTCGGCGCGAAAATGACCGCACCACGCACCTAGGTCGCTTCCGAAGAAGTGGGAAATCCCGCCCAGATCGAGGATCGCGCTCCCCCCGTCGTCGACAGCCCAGACGGTACTGCGCGCATCGCACAAGGTGGAAAGGACGCGCCGGAAACGGGAGAGGAGACGGGAATCTGGAGCTATCACAGGAACCTGCGGGAACTGTCGGCGCAACTCCGAGAGGTGCATCCCGGGCTCGATTCCCATCTGGATGGCTTCAGGAGAGGCATCCTGCACCCGTGCATGGACTCCTTCCTGGCGCAATCCCAGAACCCAAGGGGTGTGACGCAACTCCGGATGGGCAACGCCGAGCAACTGCAAGCGCAAAGACGGGAAATGCAGGGCGACGAAACGACTCATGGCAGCACCTCGGTGAGCGGCGGTCCCGGAAGAAGACAGGGGCTGTTGCGCAACATGCGTTCCGGTGGTCATGAGAAGGAACATACTTGCACTTGCTCATTTGTGCAATACCTTTTTGTTTCGAGCGTCCAAGTCGTTGATTTCAAAGGAAATCCGCCAGATGGGCGATCCAGCTTGAGCCCCCGGCACCTGCACATCGCCGCATCCGAGTACATTTCCCGCTTCTCATCGGGGCCACAGGGCCCTTCTGTCCATCCCAGTCGGGAAAGGTTCTTCATGCGCATTGCGATCTCCCTGTTCGACGGCAACGTGAGCGAAGTCTACGAGCTCTCCCACCAGATTTCCCTTTACGCCCTGGACTTCGAGAACGGGACGATCGCCGACGAAGGGACCCATGCATTCCCCGGCCTCGAGTCCTCGCTGGAATGGTTCGCCGAGCGCGAAGTCGAAGCCCTTCTCACCGGCTCCATCGATCCCGACAACGCGATGCAGCTTGGCCAAGGGGGCACCCAGGTGTTCACGGGCGCCGACGACATCTCCCCCGCCGACAACGCGAAGCGCTTCCTCGCGCTGGTCCAGGAAGCGATACAGCACGGCCATGGCGGCTGCGGATGCGGCGGACACTGCCACGACGATGCGGACGAAGAAGCCCATGAATGCGGCGGCGAAGGTTGTTGCAATGGCGAAGGCGAAGACGATCACGAATGCTGTGGCGGTGCCGGTCACGACGACCCCAACCACGTCTGCCGTTGCCACTGATTCCTTCGCTCTCTCCCCTGGGGGCTGTTCGCACCTGACGTTTCTTGCTGGAATGGCTTTTCCAAGGCCATTCCAATGGATCATGCTCAACAGGTGTTGACCAGCTAGAGAACACTTGCTGGAGGCAAAAACGCGAACGGCTTGCCTTCCAGGGCTCTTCCGTGCAGGTTGGTCATCATCATGAAGCATTTCGCCCCAGGAAGGAGTTTCCTCCTTTCCGCCGCCGCCATTCTCCTCCCCTCGAGCCTCCTCGAGGCGGCACCCTCGGTCCGAACCAATGCGTTGGGCTATGAAACCATGGGCCCGAAGATCGCCGTCGCCCAGGATGCCGCCGCCCCAGGGGTCACGTCCTTCGACCTCCTGAACGCATCGAAGACTGTCGTCCATACAGGGAAAGCCGGCACCGCCCAGGCCGTTCCCGGGTGGAGCGGCATGCAGTTCCAGACACTCGACTTCTCGAGCATGACCGACACGGGCCTGTTCACCCTGCGGATCCAGCCCTCGGGCAGCGTCTCCGACACGTTCCGCGTCGGCAACGCCCGTCTCTTCCGCACCGGTGCGAACGCCGTGGTCGGCTTCTTCAACGGCATGCGCAACACGAGCGAAGCCGACCACGCCATCCCCTACTTCGGCGAGACGTCGCGCGGCAAGCACGATGTCTACGGCGGATGGAACGACGCCACGGGCGACCAGGGCAAGTATCTGAGCCACCTTTCCTTCGCGAACTACATGAACCCCCAGCAGATCCCGATGGTCGTGTGGTCTCTCCTGCGCTCGCAGGAACTGGCGGGCGACCGCGCCGCGGGGATTTCCTTCGTCGACGAAGCTCTCTGGGGTGCCGACTACCTCCTGCGCGTCCAGGATCCCGTCGGTTACTTCTACATCAACGTCTTCAACGAGGGCTGGACCGCCGATCGCACCATCTGCGCCTGGGTCACATCGGCAGGCACGTCCACGAGCGACTACCAGGCCGCCTGGCGCGAAGGTGGCGGCATGAGCATCGCGGCTCTCGCCCTGGCCTCCCGCCTCTCCAAGCACGGCGACTCCTCTTCGGCCCAGTACCTGGCCGGTGCCGAGCGCGGCTTCACCCACCTTTCCGCCTCGAAGGGCAAGTGGGCCGACGACGGCCGTGAAAACCTGATCGACCACATGGCCGCCTTGCTCGCGTCCACCGAACTCGCGCTCGCGACCAGCAACGACAAGTACAAGACGGCGGCTTCGGCGCGCGTCGACAGCATCCTCGTGCGCCAGCAGGCCGCAGGCTGGTTCTACGCCGATTCAGGCTACCGTCCCTGGTACCACGGCGTCGACGAAGGTCTCCCCGTGGTCGCCCTCGTCCGCTACCTGTCCATCGACTCCACGTCCACCCAGGCCGATCGCGTCCGCGCCGCCATCCAGTCCAACCTGAACTGGTACAAGACCATCACCAACGAGGTCGCCAATCCCTTCGGCTACCCGCGCATGTGGGTTCCGACTCTGGCCACGACGCCCTCCGGCGCGAGCAACCTGGCCAAGGGCAAGACCGGCTGGGCAAGCACGACCGAGAAGGCCGGCACCGAAGTGGCCCTCGCCTTCGACGGCGTTGCGACCACCCGCTGGGCCTCGTCCCTCCAGGACTCCACGGGTTGGCTCGCCGTCGACCTCGGCGGACAATATCTGCTCGACTCCGTGGCCATCCTCTGGGAAGCGGCCTACGCCAAGAAGTACGAGATCCAGACGAGCACGGATTCCGTCAACTGGACCACGGCTGCCACCGTGACGGCGTCTTCGGCCGGGCGCAAGACCTCGATTCTATCACGCCCCTCGGGCCGCTACGTCCGCATGAAAGGCGTCGAGCGTTCCAGCTCCAGCTACAGCTACTCCATCTACGAGTTCGAGGTCTACGGCAGGGTGGACGCCCCCGATACCGCAGCCGTGCGCGGCAAGACGTCCTTCTTCATGCCGCACCAGAACGAGTCCGGCTACTGGTGGCAGGGCGAGAACGCCCGCATCGCCTCCATGGCCACCTCGTTCATTCTCGGCTCCCAGGCCACGGATCCCCAGTGGCGCCTGAACCAGGACGACACGATCTCCCGCATGGCCACCTCCGCGCTCGACTGGATCACGGGCTCCAATCCCGTGGGCAGATCCTTCATGCACGGCTTCGGCCCCGACAATCCTCCAGGCTACAAGGGCGCATCGAACATCGTGGGCGGCATCGCCAACGGCATCACGTCCTCCTTCGACGACGAGACGACTCCCGAATTCATGCACTACGCCGACGGCGCCGACTGGCAGAACTGGCGTTGGGTCGAGCAGTGGATCCCGCACGACGCCTGGTACCTCCTGGGCATCAGCTCGATCGCCAACTCCCGCGAGCGGGAAATCATCGTGGGCGTCCAGCCCCGCGCCAACTTGCGTCGTAATCTGTCCATCCTGCGGCAAGGCACCTCGCTGCGCATCGCCGCCCCGGGCGCTCGCTCCATCGAACTGCGCACCCTCGACGGCCGCGTACTGGCGACGGCCACCGGCGAAACGCTTTCCTGGAACGCCCCGATCTCCGGGCTGTCCCTCGTGGTGGCCCGTGGCGAAGGCTGGCAGCAATCCCGAATCGTCGGCTTGCCCCCCAAGTAGGCGAACGGCTGGGGGGTTGTGGTTCGGTTCGGTTCGACTCACTCCTCCAGCAGGAACGACCACGCCGGGATTGCGCGCACCGTCCCTGCGGGGGTCTCCAGCGTTTCGGATTCGCCGCGGGTGACGATGACGCCTTCGGACAGGCCGCATTCCGTCATGGCTTCGACGAGGGCCGCGACTTCCCGCTTTCTCGTCCTCGGGTCGGCCAACGTTTCGCAGACCTGGACCAGCTGCTTTCGCGATCGGTCGCGCAGACGGATGAAGTCGACCTCTTTGCCGGATTTTGTCCGATAGTAGAAGATCTCGCCACCCTCCCGGCGCAAGGCGGCGAACACCATGTTCTCCAGCAGGTGCCCGCTGTTGGTGAGGATGCCCGACGAGATCGAGCGGACCATGGCGTGATCCACGCAATAGATCTTCTTGGGGTTGGCGTTGCTGCGATTCGGCGAGGCATCGAAAAGTCGCACCGAAAACAGGAAATAGCAGTCCTCCATCCAGTCGATGTACTGGCCCACGTGCGCCTTCTGGAGCTTGTGTCCTTGGGCTTTCAGCGAACCGAACAGACTGTTGATCGAATACAGAGAACCCGCGTTGTCGATCAGGAGGTGGGCCAGATCCTTCATCGCCTTGGGGTGCGAGATGTCGTGGCGTTCGACCAGGTCCCGGTACAGGATCGTCTGGAAATACTCCTGATGGACCTTCATGCGCATCGCGTCTGACAGATTTTGTACTTCCGGAAACCCTCCGATCCTCCAGTAGTCCTCGAAGGCATTCTGGACGATCAGTCGATTCTTGCCCGAGTACGGCGGCTTGCTTCCAACACCCTTCGCGTCCAGGCATTCCGCGAAGGAGAACGGGAACAATTCCCACGAGAGCGATCTTCCGCGCATCTGCGTGGCGATTTCCTTCGAGAGCATCCTGGCCGACGACCCCGTGATGTACATCTCGCATTTTTCGGTGCGCATCAATCTTTCCACGAACGACTCCCATTGCGGGATCGTCTGGATCTCATCGAAGAAGAAATGGACGATCTCCGAACCCTTCTTGCTCGGATAGAGGGAGTAGTAGGCTTCGGCCACCAATCCCAGACCACGTGTTTCCAGGAAGTGCAGTCGGTCGTCCACGAAATTGATCAGGACGATATTTTCCCGCGGCACGCCCTCGGCTTCGAGTCTCGCCATCCATTGATGCATGAAGGTCGACTTGCCACTTCGGCGCACGCCCATGCAGACCGTCGCCTTTCCAGGAAGCGCGGTGAGGTCGACGTGCCGGATCACGCCCGAAAAGGGTTGTCGATCGAGTCCATCGAGCAGGATTTCTTTAAGGATTTCGATCATCGCATCCCTCTCGATTCTATGGGGGTGGCTACGCGAGAATGTGGTAAAGTAGACTTATTTCCATCTTATAACACTATAAATTGGACTTAAATACAACCAGTTAACACGTGATTCAGCGAGATTTCAGGCTAGTTATCATAGCAGGTGGGAGCCTTCTTTACCTTGTGCGACCACCCGGCATCGGTTGCGTTGCGTCTCTCGTGGTCGAGATCCAGCCTGGAGACACGTCTTGATAAGCGCTTGACCGATCAAGAACCCTCCTGACGAACCAACAAGAATTTCTTGTGAGTTGATTCCGGCAGGAGCTCTTCTTCCTCGTAGACCGAGGCAAGACCAGGTAGGGCGCCTCCCCGCCGTAGCGAGGCCGCCGTCCTCCGGGCTCGCGCCGTCGCGCTCGGCCGCTACGCGTCTCCCTGCGGGCCCCTTCGGGTGGCTGGCGCGGGGCGAAGCATCAGCCCTTGCGCTTCGGTATGTGTCAGGGGAAATGAGACAGGTTTGGTGTTGAGTTTAAGGTACGGTTGATTCGGTTCCGTCGCAAGTGGACGTGTCGGCCTCCGGTGGTTGTGACACAACTTTGATCGCCTTCATCCGGGTGTTGATCCCGACCGTTTGCGGGTTCTTCCGGACATTGGGGATGCCACGGGCGAACCGTTCAGGGTGGGCCTGGTAGGCAGCCGCCATCACTGACTGACGCGCTGCCACGACCTGGTCCACGCGGCCGTGGTGAACCATGGCAGGGGTCAGCAGGTTCAGACCATTGTGCATGTGGTCTTCGTTGTACCAGGTCATGAACTGGTCCATGTGTGCGACGGCCGCTTCCTTGGTCGGGAAGAACGACGGCATGGTCCAGTGGTACTTCGTGGTGCGAAACGCCGACTCCGAAAAGGGATTGTCGTCGGAGGTCCGAGGGCGCGAGTAGCTGCACGTCACCCCCAGGAGCATCATCATCTCCTGTGTGGTGCCCGCCGTCATCGGGGAACCACGGTCGGAGTGAATAGTCAATTCCTGTCCTGTGGGAATGTGCTTGCGGACCGTTTCTCGGATGAAGCGCTGGGCCAGTCGCGCGTTCTCACGCTCGGCGATCATCCAGCCCACCACGTAGCGCGAGTAGAGGTCCAACATCATGTACAGGAAGTACCACTTGCCCTGATAGGGTCCGGCAAGACGCGAGATGTCCCAGGTCCAGATCTGATTGGGTCCCGTCGCTTCTAGGACCGGAGCTGCGATCGGCGGCCGACGGGCTTGCAATCGACGTTCCCGGACTTCCTCATGGTACGAAAGTACCCGGTAGAAGGTACGGATGGATCCGAGGTAGACGCCCTTGTCGGCAAGCTTTGGAACGATCTCGCGGGGACACTGGTCGATGTATTCCTCCTCGTGCATCGTCTCCAGGATCTTCGCATTCTCGAGATCCGACAATCGATTCGCGGGTGGTCGGCGCGGCGGTTTGAGGGGCTGTTGCTTCGGGGGTGAACGATGGCGGTAGAACGTTGCTCGGGGCAGTCCAAGTCCGTCGCACACCTCCGTGGGCCGGCAACCCTTCTCCACCAACGACAGGGCGAGAGTCATTCGTCGTTCTCGCTCGTCTCGGGGAACATCTCTGCAATTTTTTTTGAGCGGCGATGATCAGTCGCAGTTGCCGGTTCTCTTCCTTGGCCTTCGCCAGCTGCCGCTCCAGCCGGTCCTTCTCGTGGCGGACCTCCTTGGTCGGGTCGGGCTTGGGGCCTCGCTTGCGGGCTTCCACACCGCGTCCAATCTGCTCCTCCAGGTCACGGCGCCAGATGGCCACCTGGGCGGCGTACAGGCCCTCCCGGCGGATAATCCGACCGATCGCGCCGCGCTCCTCCCGGGACTCGTCGATCTCCTGGAGGATCCGGAGCTTATACTCTGGAGTGTACTGGCGGCGCTTGGGCTTGTCGTCCACGCGCTCGCTCGAACGAAGGGATGATACTGTGTCTGTCATGAGAGCCTCGCTAGCCTAAATTTAGGCAGGTTGGTGTCTCATCTGGCCCTGGCACATACCGCTTCACCTCGTCCAACGTGCGGCCGTCAGGGTACTTCCACTCGACCCAACCATTGGCACTTCGAGCCAATACGATGGCCGCAGCTTGGCTTGGCGAGGGGAACACATGACTCTTGGCGAATCGAAGCGTTTCGGCATCGAGGGCTTCCAGAACACCTGCCTCGAGCAATCGCGTCTGGACGGGCTGCATATTCGCCTTTGCCGATGCCGCGATTTCACGATTGGCGATTCCGCCCGCGAACACCACGAAGCCATCGTCGATGTATTCGCCGTAGGCCTGCGCCTTCTTGCCCTTGCAGACCAGGCGCTCAGCGACAGAAACAGTCTGAATCCGGTCGAAGAACGGATACCCCAGCGTGGAGACCAGGATGCGCAGGGTGTCGAAGTGGTCCATCAAATCGGCTACGACGGATTCTGACACATGCGATTTGGTGGGAACCGTGTTGTTCTCCAGCCGGAAGCGCCCCGTCGCCAGGATTTCCTGGTGCGCGAACCATTCCAGGTATTTCACATGGGCCTTGGTGAAATCTTGAGTCTTGGACACGCACACCAAGGCCATGGTCCACCAATCCTTGGTCTTGTTGTGCTGACGCAGGCGAACAGCGCAATCTTCGGCCTCGCCCACGTACGCTTGGGTGAGGCCGGAATCGGTCTCGCCCACCAGGAAGTACACGCCCACATTCGCCAATTCCTGTCGCTCGCAGGCTGCGTCCAGATGCGCGCGCGGCACCTGCACCACCTTCACCGTGCGACTGGTGATCTCGGCGATGCGCACGCCGCGTGGATTGCCGTCTGGCAGGAAAATCTGGATGGTGCGGGGGGTGGTCATCTAGTGAACTTCGGCAAGCCCGCCGCCACATCGCGGAAGCTGGCCAGAGCTGATTCAAGATGGTCGATGATTTCCTGGGCCAGCACATCGGGCGTGGGAAGCTCGTCAAGATTGTCGAGCGATTCGTCCTTGAGCCAGAAAATGTCCAGGCTTGCCTTGTCGCGCGAGATCAACTCATTGTAGGTGTAGCACTTGAAGCGATCAGTTGCCTTGCGGTCGTGGCGGTTTTCGGGATTGTAGCAGGCCACGAAGTCGTCGAGGTCTTCGCGTTTGAGGGTTTTCGTCTTGAGCGTGAAGTGTTTGTTGGTGCGCAGATCGTAGAACCAGGTGCCCTTGGTGTGAACCTTCCCGTCCTTGGGGCGAGCGTCGAAGAAGACCACGTTGGCCTTCACGCCCTGGGCATAGAAGATGCCTGTGGGCAGGCGCAATACTGTGTGTACATCACATGTCTCGAGCATCTTGCGGCGGATCTTCTCCCCCGCCCCTCCCTCGAACAGGACATTGTCGGGCAGGACCACAGCGGCCTTGCCGTTATCCTTGAGGATCGTGACAATGTGCTGCAGGAAGTTCAGCTGCTTGTTCGAGGTGGTTTCCCAGAAGTCCTGACGCTCGTAGGTCAGCGCATCGCGGTCCTCCTCGCCCTCCTCGTTGGTGATCGTCATGCTGCTCTTCTTGCCGAAGGGCGGGTTCGCGAGCACGTAGTCGAATCTCTCGCCAGGATCCGAAATCAGCGCGTCGGCGCGATCGACCTGGGGCTCACCGACCAGATCGCCGATGTTGTGGAGAAACAAGTTCATGAGGCACAGGCGACGCGTGCTGGCCACGATCTCGTTGCCAAAAAACGTCTCGTCGCGCAGGAACTCCTTCTGCTTCCTTGTGCGGACCGCTCCCGACTTCAGCAGCCAATCATGTGCTCCCAGGAAGAATCCGCCGGTACCGCATGCCGGGTCGGCGATAGTCTTCAGTGGTTCAGGGCGTACACATGCCACCATAGCCTGGATCAGCGCGCGAGGGGTGAAGTATTGGCCAGCCCCGCTCTTGGTGTCTTCGGCGTTCTTCTGGAGCAAGCCCTCGTACAGGTCGCCCTTGGTGTCGGCATCCAGTCCCACCCAACTCTCGGAGTCGATCATCTGGACCAGGCGAGACAGCTTGGCGGGGTCGGTGATCTTGTTCTGGGCCTTGAAGAAGATGGCACCCAGCATGCCAGGCTCGTTCCCCAGCTTGTGCAGGATTCGTAGGTACTGGGCTTCCAGTGGTTCGCCGACCTTCGACTTCAGACTGTTCCAATCGAACCCGTACGGAACCTTTGTGTCCCGTTTGTACGGCTCCTGCGCGTACTCGTCGGCCATCTTGAGAAACAGCAGGTAGGTGAGCTGCTCCAGGTAGTCACCATACCCGACTCCATCGTCGCGCAGGGTATTGCAGTAATTCCAGACTTTCTGGACCAGGGCGGAGGTGGTCATGGAATTTGTTCCTCGAGCGCGGCTGTCACGTTGGTCAGCTTGGTAGGTATGGCTCCATGCTTGGTAGGCAAGGCTGGGAGCATGGTAGGTATGACTTCAAGCTTGGTAGGTTGAGTGTACTCGTTGAGGTCTTGACCCACTGGATATGGGGAGTCACCCTCACTTGTGCTCGTGTCAACAGACTCAGCCATGGTAGGTAGGATCAAAACGGGGAAGGTCACGATAAAACAAGCTCCGTTTCTGGAGTTGCAACTGGAAGGGGCTGTGAATTGACGGTAATACCTGAAACCAAGACGCTCCGGCATTCCACTGCATCAAATCCTGAAGGATCGAAGATGGCGTAATTCCAACCAACATTCGACAACGAACTATTGTAAACAACCCCATCGAAACCGAGATTCTTGATTAGTTCACACAAGTACTGACTTGGAAGGTACTCGAGCTGGGCAAGCCGTGGAACAATGGGTGTCGACAATTCCTGCCCCAACTTTTCCAACAAAGAAAGATGTGCTCGAAGCTTGTGCAATGGGTGGTCACCTGAAAAAGGTGACACCTGAAATTTAGGTTGTCGCAAATCAACCAAGGATAGGCTCCGAGACGGCTTAGCAAATGTTGCAACAGTCACTTTGTCGCCTGGACTTGGCCGCACTTCGCTGATGGCGACATTCTCGTGTGAGGCAAGGTATAGATACGGAATCCCCGCTGGGTTCGCTCTCCCATTACCACAAATGTCTCTGGGAGGGGCACCCATCTGTGCACGCAAGTACGACGAATCAGCCGTTTGAATGCGAGCTCGGTACAAAAGGTCCGGAACCTGCAGGGATTCAAGGAGTTGCAGGGCCTCCTCAAGTTGATCGAGCTTTTTTGCAAAAAAGCGATTCGAGTGTTTGATGGATTCTCGGAATTCATCCCATAGCGCCGCTACATCAGAACCCGATCCAGCCTTGACCGAAAAGGTCTTCGTGGATAAGCTGGGATCATTGAATACATCGACCACCAGTTGCCGTGATGCTTCCAGGGGCATGTCTTTGAATAACCCCCAGTCAGAACGCAACCACTCGCTCAACAAGAGGCCAGTCCCAGTACTCTGTTCGTAGATATCCATAAATGGATCGAAATAGGACTGCAACTGTTCCGACTCCAGAAGATCTTCCTCAGGGGAAGAACAATAATCACAAAGTCCTACACAGACTTTTTCCATTCGAATTTTCCAGCCAACCGTAGGATCATCCGAGAAACAACGACTACAACAACGCCTTGTCATCTTCGTATTATCTTCTGAGAAAATTGCTCATCACTTCAAGGTGATGCACCATCGAAAGTTTTTTTACATATCCAAGCCCTGGAAAGTGTTTGCTAGCATGCAAATCCAAGAACTCATTTATCGCCGTCGTGCGCAAAATTCTAGGATCTTGACTTACCTGCCGCACAAGCTTCTGGAGGGCCTCCAAGAATTTGCCACCAGGATTCGTATTCGTATCATTGCTATCGGAGACGAAATGATAAATCATCATTACATCTTCAGCGCTGGGATCGACAATCGTGATATGTATTGCGACCGCCCATGCGGGGCCGCCCCCTTCAGAAAACTCCTTTCCGGCGATCAGAAAATCCCCAAAACCACTAGCCCCCTCCTCATTATAAAGAAGATGGAGATCTGAGAATGATTCAAATAATGGATAAGAGCTATTCTTCGACTGCTTATTGAAGCCATCCTGAATCAGAACCTTAATAGAGTCTTTAAAGTGCCTCTGATATAACTTCCCGCACTTTGACTGGTTGAAAATATTCGTAGCAATATGCGGATATCGCTTGATTGATTCCGCCAAAGATTTCCCATCAGTGAAACCATCGTGAATCACTGCGGCAGGCCGATTAATAACCGATACAATACGTTCGAAATCAGCCAAATCTGATTTTTCATCCATGAGGATGCCCATCCGGGCGGTTATATCATCCCCCGAACATTCTTGAACAATCGCAGAAAATTCCCCAGGATTCCCAACAGTTTCTGATGTGCATTTTGGGTTTGCGATCAAGATGTACGGCACATTGTGAGCTGCCATCGCTTCAATCGCTCTACGTAACCCCGAATAGGTTTCATTGACTGGTTCGATGATTGGACAGAAGTTGCTGCGTGAAAGAAACTCCGCATTCTCGCGAATCGAGAGCAGTTCAAATTGCTTTCCGCGAAAGTAGGGGTGATAGATGCTCGTCACGGAGAAATTCCTTCCATTCAAATGGCGAGGGCCATCTCTGCGGGGAGTTGAAGCGCCTCGAGAATCCGGTCTTGCTCTTCCCTTTTCAGAGAAAGCGAAACTGCGATCGCCTTTAAGTGCTTTGGAACGGCGTGTATGAACCAACCGCGGTCCTGCCGAAGTGCACGAGTGCGCAATGCTTGAACGAAAGCGGCGTGCGCCAACTCTACAGGGAGCGTGGCGAACTCTTGACGAGCCAAATCATGAACAATCCCATTCGGGATTCCGTTAGCGTTCCAACTCTTGAGATCTGCCAGGATTTGGAGATACTCCGCTCGCTGCAGAGACTCGAACATCTGTGCTGGCTCCAAGTTGTCGAGATTCGATCTGGGTTCACGAATAGATGAGAACTGGTAGCGATCGCTGAGGATCATCAAGCCAACACTTCTTGGAAGGATCTCAAGCAGTTCGCCTCGATGGCATTCATCCGCAACCACAACCACCTTGTCGAAGATGCGGAGATAACTATCCAACTGCCCATCCAAACGACAAAGCTTGTCACGCTCGGATTTGATCTCGTAAACGGTTGAGGTGCCGTTGAGAATGACGGCGTCTGCCTTATTCGTGCCGGCACGAAACTCCGTGAGCATAGCGGCCGTATTCAGGGTGTGCCGACCAAGCAAGATGCGTTCGGCGATGGCATTTTTGAAGACGTACTCAGAGCGTAGCTTCGAAGCAAGTTCCTTATAGGCCTCGCCTAGGAAGTCGCCCAACGTCTGATCGACATCCGGAGCGAAGCCCGCTTCCCGCACGATGCAGGCTCCGATAGCGCTTCGCCTCTTCCTTCCAAGTTCATGGAAAACCCGAGAGGAGAACAGGTGCGACAAAGCCTTCACCGAGCCGACTCGTAGGCTAGCTGCTCGTGCTTTGTGACCGGTAGCCATCCTAGCAATTTACCTTCGGCAAAGCTGGGACATATTGACTTTCACTCCCTGCGCAAAAAGGCATAAGATTCATGTCGCAGTCTTCTGTCCCCGCTTGGTCCCCTTCGTCACACGAACAGTACGCTCGGCTCGGATGCGCTCCAGCAACACGCTTGCGGGCTCGTCGTTCGGATCCTGCGGCACCAACTGCCCCGAGAATGCGGCCTTGAGGATGTTCTTGCGCTGGGCGTTCGAGGTTTTTTGAAGGACGATGATTAAGTCAGATTGCTCTTCAATGGCATCCAAGCCAGTCGTAATCTGCGCAAGCATTTCCTTCATCTCTGCAAGTGGAGGTAGTGGGACCGTGACCGAGCTGACCTGTGGAAGGTTCAGTCCAGGCTTTCCTGCACCGTACGCGAATCTATCCAGTTGTGCACGCCCACCAGCTTTGGCAGTCAAATACGCATGCAAATATGGGCTGAGACAAGGATCCGTTGGCCGCATCAAGGCTACATGCTGGCTTACATAGGCTTCTTCAACAGCGACATTTACAAGAGCTGCCTTTCCGACATTTGCTCCGGTAATTGTCAGTAGTAAATCGTTCTTCTGGACTTTCGTTCGAGCCCCTTCTGTACCCCGAGGAGGGTCAACGAATGCAACATCATCCAGACACAATTTGTCTGTATTGATGTTCTGCGACCTTATGAAGACCGCACCTTGTGCCGAGTAGTACTCTGCCCAACCTCTAGAGCCACTGGTCACAAAGTCCGTAAACTGATCGACCGTTGCCCATACCCACCCATCCGGCAGTTCCGGCAGGTTGGTGGTGTCCGGTTTCACGGGATGGGGGTAGGCGGTCCCCCAACCTTTGGGTGGAGTCTTGCCTTGCTGACGGAATTTGTCGAACTGCTTTTCTTCCCAGCGTTTGCGGCGTTCGGCCAGGACGCGCTCCAGTAGCTGCGCACCGCTTTCCTTGGGCTTGTTCTTCTTGCGCCACTCAGCCGTTAGTGAACCATCCACCGCCGCCTTGAGCAGCGACTGCCGGTACTGCCTCAACTTGGCCTGCGCCGCATTCAGCTCGACCACACCGGCGTCGAGGTCGGAGAGGAGTTCTTCGAGCTTGGCGACGATGCGGATTTGCTCTGCAACCGGAGCCAAGGGAACGCCCACCGACGTGAACCACTGGGTTGGAACACGAAGTTGTCCAGCTGTCCCGGTCATGTACTGACGTGCAAGTCTCCGAAATTCTTCCTGTCCAACAAAGTGAGCGATCCACTTGGGGAGGATCCCAGCCCGAGGGCGAAGAACGTGAAATTCTGTCGAGCCAAAGCCAATGCCGTATTGAAGAGATGGAACCAAAACGGATTTCCCGTTCTCCATACAGGGCGTAATCTTCGCAAACAGAACATCTCCAGTTGTGAATGCCGTATAACCCTTCCGCACCTCGCCATATGGCCGGAATCCTGTGGCATCAATCCCACGTCCCTCAGGCTGAACTGCATTCATGGGCACGAAGTTCACTAGAACATCGTCTGATTCGGGAAGATCGATCGTGGATGCCGAAGGATTCACAACCGACAAGGCATCAATTGGAGCCATACTCCACGACTTCGGCAGGCCGTGGATCAGTTCATTCACGCCACCATCTCCCTGTTCAGTTCATCCATCAGCGGATCCAAGGTAGCGCCAAACTCAGCCCATGCCTTCTGTAAACCGCCTTTGCGGGCGAAGTCAGCGAGGTCGAAGTCGGTGCGCACGATGGAGCAGCTCGATGCGATGTGATCCTTCATCAGGCGGAGCCACTCCGTCTGCTCGGGAGTGAATGCCGTGGTACGCTGGGCGTTGTGCCTGAAGATCCACTCCTGGAACCGCTTGTCGACCTGGTCGCGGAAGGGCTTGAGTTCGTCATCCATCCCAACAGCAAAGCGAACCAAGGAGACAAGATCTGATAACTGCCGTTGCGTCCCGGTCCCGCCTACCTTGGCGCTCTGAATCCGTGCGTAGGCGCTCCACAGCTTCTCTGTTGTAAGCATGAGAGGGGGGCGGTGCAGATGGTCGTACAACTCTTCGATCATGTCGAATGTGAGTGTCCGCCGCTGGTAGGGCTGCTGGTAGAAGAAGCTGATAGCCTCCAGGTCGTCCTTGTGAGCCGCGATGAACTCCTGGAAGGTCTGAATCGTTTGTTGCGCCTGCACCTCAACCTGGTCGCTGAAGCCGGACTGAGTCACCGAATCCTGGTTAAGATGGTCCAAAATCTGTTCCCGCTCGCGGCGGGCGGTTTCAATTGAGTCGCGCAACTCGGGTTTATCGAAGGGGGCACAAGCCTGCGCCACCAGCATTGCTCGTGCCGCAGACAGTTCCGTTTCCGTCAGACTTTCTTCCGTGCGAGCTTGCCCATGGGTTTGAGCCGTCGCCAATGCGACCTTCACCACTTCATCGGGGTCCACCGCAGCGATCAGCCCCTTAGCCAGATCTGCCACCGTTGCGCCGCCCGAAATCTTGGCGATGCGGGCTTGGGCTTTGGGGTCCAACTGTTTGGAAAGGCGCACCAGGCGGTTGGCCAGCGACAATACGGTCTCCTCGTCGCGGCTTCCCATGGCCACGCCCTGGAGCAGGTCATAGAGGGGGATGCTGGGCTTCTTCTCCAGCGGGCGGCTTTCGGTCTTGCAGGATTTTTCCACTCCCACGGCGTCGATCAGTACGAACCGGTCCTTGGCGCAGTCGGCACTTTGGCTCACGCGACGTAGATCGTCAAAACCCAGGGAACGGACGCCGCGCCCCTTCATCTGCTCGTAGTACCCCTTGCTGCGCACGTCGCGCATGAAGAGCAATATCTCCAGCGGCTTCACGTCGGTGCCGGTGGCGATCATGTCAACCGTGACGGCAATGCGCGGGTTGTAGTCGTTGCGGAAGCTGGAGAGGATGGAATCGGCGTCCTCTTCGGAGCGATAGGTCACCTTCTTGCAGAAGGCGTTGCCCTCGCCGTACACCTCGCGCACCACTTGGATGATGTCGTCGGCGTGGCTATCGGTCTTGGCGAAGACCAGCGTCTTGGGCACTTCCTTGCGGCGCGGGAAGATGTCCTTCTCCACCGCGCGCTTCATCTCTTGGATCACGGTGCGAATCTGGCTGGTATTCACCACCGAACGGTCCAAGTCCTTACCCGTGTAAATGATGTCCTCTTCCGTCTCGGCCCAGCGCTTCTTGCGGGTTTCGCGGTCGCGGTGGTCCACCCATTCCTTGGCCTGTACCTGTCCGCCCCTCTTGGACACCTCGGTGTCGATCTCGTAGACGTCGTACCCCACGTTCACACCATCGGCTACCGACTGCTCATAGGTGTACTCGGCCACCACGTTCTGATTGAAGAACCCGATGGTCCGCTTGTCGGGCGTGGCAGTCAAGCCCACCAGAAAGGAATCGAAGTAGTCGAGCACCTGTTTCCAGAGGTTGTAGATGGAGCGATGGCACTCGTCCACGATCACCACATCGAAACTCTCGATGGGGATGGAAGGGTTGTACTCCACGAACTTCTGCTGGTTGGGTGCCTGCTGGACTTCGTTCAACGACACATCCTCGGCCGATTCGTCGATGGGGTCGTTGGAGAGGATGCTGTACATGCGCTGGATGGTGGAGATGCACACCTGCGCGTGTGGGTCCAGGTTGCTGCTGCTCAAGCGCTGGACGTTGTACAGCTCGGTGAATTTGCGACCGTCATCAGGCGGCGTAAAGGCCATGAACTCTTGGTGCGCCTGTTTGCCCAGGTTTCGGGTGTCCACCAGGAACAGGATCCGCTTGGCCCCGCCGTACTTGAGCAGGCGGTACACCGAGGTGATAGCAGTGAAGGTCTTGCCAGATCCTGTCGCCATGTGGACCAGCGACCGCGGATTGTTCCGGCCCAAGGACTTTTCTAAACCGCTGACAGCGGTGATCTGGCAGTCGCGCAACTTGCGTTCGTCCAATGGAGGCATCTGTTCAGCCAACCGCCGACGGAACGTGTCGGCTTGGCGCTGCAGTTCGGCCAAGTGTTCTGGACGATAGAAGTGGAACAGTTCACGCGCACGGGGTTTCGGGTCCCGACGGTCGGTGAAATGGATGAAGACAGAATTTGCTTCGAAGAGGAATGGAATCGACAGGCCGTCGACGTGCCACTTCAGTTTGCTCCCGGCGTAGCGCTCGGTCTGAGCCTCGGCGAAAGTCAGGATCGATCGATCCTCCTTGGCCTCCAGAATACCCACCGGCGAGCGATCAACGAACAGCACGTAATCAGCCGGGCCGGAGTCCGTGGGAAATTCACGCACGGCCACACCACGGGAGACACTCAAGTTGAGCTTACGGTAGTCCTGAACCGCCCATCCAGCCGTCTCCAACTTGCGATCGATCGAAATCCGCGCCAAAGCCTCGGGGGTCATGCCGCGTAGCGCTTTCGCGATGTCAGGTGTGGGTATTGACAAGTCATGGGTCACTCCGGGGCGGCTCGGAGGGGAAGATCCGGGCAAGGGTTTGCCCGCTGGTCTCGCCCGGCGTACGATTGCTGGAAAGTAGCTCCCAAAGCCGGATCCTGGCTGAACGGGTATTCATGCGTTAGGGACCCGTTTCGGTGTCCATTTTCCGTGTCTTAAGGCTCCACCCCACCCTCCCCGACACCCCTTACAAGGGCCGCTCCCGAATGCGGGACAGGTGCCGTGTGGTGCTCCTGGGAACGCCGCTCATGGGGGTCAGTCGCCTTGGGGTTCGTCTTCTGTGAAGAGGCACACGTAGGGGTCGTACCGGAACCTCCGGTTGCGCGCATATCCGGTCATCTCGGAGAGGATCCCCAGCTTGACCATCCGGCCCAGCAAAACATTGGACGACGCGTAGGTGGTACGGGTCTGTTCCTGGATGTCGGAAACCGTCACGATGGGCCGCTCGTAGAGCGACTCCAGGATCCGGTGTCCGTTGCCGGCCGCACGTCCCAAATGGTCGGTGATCGCCGTGCGGTGCTGCTCGCGCAAGGCCAGGATGCGCCTGGCCGTGTTCGTGGCCTCGGTGGCGACCTCGATCACCCCGTGCAGGAAGAACCCGATCCATTCTTCCCACCGTCCCTGGTCGCGTACGGCTTGGAGATGCTCGTAGTAGAGCGAACGGTGGCGCTTGAAATAGTGCGACAGGTACAACACGGGCTTGTGCAGGATGCCATGTTCCGTCAAAAGGAAACTGATCAACAGGCGTCCCACGCGTCCGTTGCCGTCCAGGAACGGGTGGATCGTCTCGAACTGCACATGCGCCAACGCGATCTTCACCAGTGGCGGAAGGTCGTCGGTCGCGTGCAGGAAGTCTTCGAGTTCGCCCAAGGCCTGCGGCACCACATCGGGAGGAGGAGGCACGAAGGTGGCGGTTTGGAGCGTGCATCCACCCGGCCCGATCCAGTTCTGGCTGGTCCGCAGTTCCCCCGGTGTCAAACGGCTTCCTCGCACGCCTTGCATCAGTTCGTTGTGGATCTCGCGGATCAGTCTGACACAAATTGGCAGCTCTTCCAGCCGTGCAAGTCCGAACTTCATGGCCCGCACGTAGTTCACCACCTCGTCGACATCGCGAGGCAAGGTCGGGCTCAGGATTTCCGCTTCCGCCGAAAGCAGATCCTGCAGCGAACTCTGGGTCCCCTCGATCTGGCTGGAAAGCACAGCCTCCTTGCGCACATACATGAACACGAACAGATCGGGGTTGGGCAAGGTCAGGACCGAACCATCCAAACGCCCCAAGGCGCGGTCGGCCTGCGACAACAACAAGGCCGTCTCGCCGCCCAAGGCCACCGGAGGAACCGGGGGCAAGCGGGAAGGATGGAAGGCTCGGTACCCACTGGCTTGCCGGAGATAGCGCCCGGCCCGTTCTGTTTTGGGAGAGTCGACCAATGCGATTGCCAGCCTTTCGCAGGGAAGAAAAGACGTTCTATACGATCGCCAAACTATAATATGGACGCATACTTTGCTCCATATGATGGCGATCCATGCGTGCAGCGGGGCTCCCGGTCAGCGGGACGGCATTCATCTTACGCCCCGGTCCAGACGGCCAAAACATGAAATGGGCGTTTACGGTTGCTGGAAAGTCGCTCCCGAGCCGATCTCGAAATCCTTGATAAACGAAACGGACCGCAGAGAGGTTCTGCGGTCCGTTCGAACAAGAGCGGGATAAGAGACTCGAACCCTCGACCTTCTCCATGGCAAGGAGACGCTCTACCAACTGAGCTAATCCCGCGTCGTTGGGAGGAGGAAAAGTACGAGTCGTCCCATTGCTTGGCAAGGGGGAAGGAGGCGTCTTGCCGACGATGCCCATGGCGGGTTGACATCTGGCAACGAGTCGAGGGCGGATGCGAGGTAGCGTGACGAGGCTATGCGTGCGCGCTGTGAACCGCTTCGGGGGATCTGGCTGGGCTGGGGCGTCCTGCTCGCCTGGGGTTCGTTCGCGCTGCCCTCGCCGTTCGGCTGGCTGGCGATCCCGCTTCTCGCGCTGTCGGCGTGCGTTCCCCGTACCCGCGGGACGCGCGCAAGCCTTCTTCTCGGGGTCGTTCTGGAAGCCGCGTCCGTCCTGCTCTTCTGGGAACCACTGCCTCCCGGGCGCACCATCGAAGGCGACTTCCAGGTCTCCATCGTGCGCGAGATCCGAGCCGGTCGCTACGAGGGCGTGCTGCGGCAATCGCCCACCCCGGACCTCCGGGAGCGCACCGTCCGCGTCATCGCCGACTCGGCCTCGATCGGAGACGTTCTCTCGGGCCGAGGACGTCTCCGGACACCGCGCGACCCCGTGAATCCGGGCGGTTTCGACGAGGCCCGCTGGGCCGCCAGCGCGGGACTCGCGGGAACGCTCCAGTTCAATTCCACGAACATCGCGGCGACGACGCCGTCGAGCTGGGACGCGTTCTGCGACGCTCTCGGAAAACGCGTGCGCACGATCCTTTCCGAACGCATCGAACCGGCCTCGGCCGATCTGTGGATCGCGACCCTGCTCGCGGACGGATCCCGTCTGCCCTCCGACGTCAACACCGCCTTCCGCCAGACGGGCCTGTACCACATGCTGTCGGTCTCCGGATTCCACCTCGTGGTCCTGGGCGGCGCGGCCATCACCCTCCTGTCCCTCCTGCGCGCCGGACCGCGACTGTCCTCGCTCGGCGCGCTCGCGACCGTGTGGCTGTACGTGGCCGTCCTCGGATGGCCCGATCCGGCCGTCCGATCCGGCGTCGCGTTCACGGGTTTCGTGCTGGCGCGCTGGACGGGACGGCGCGCCCATGCGGGGAACGCCCTGGGCCTGGGCGTCGCCATCCTCGTGCTGATCGATCCGAACTGCCTGTTCCAAGCCGGCGTCCAGCTGACCGTGGCGGCCACGGCGGCGCTGATCTGGGTCGCGCCGGGCCTCGAGAAGATCATCCTCCCCGCGCGCGCGCCGCGCTGGACGATTTCCGTCATGAAGGCCGTCGTCGCCTCGGTGGCCGCGACCCTCGCCACCGCGCCCCTTCTCGCCTGGAACACCGGACTCGTGCCGTGGATCGGGATTCCCGCGGGAGTGCTCGCCTCGGGATTCTTTTCGGCGGGATTCCTCGCGGCGCTGGCCGTCGCGGCCATGGGAGCGCTTCCCGAAAGCTGGAGCGCGGGTTTCGCCGGTGCGGCCGAACTGTGCGCGCGCGCCGTCCTCGAGATCGCCCTGCGCGCCGGCTCCTGGGACGCGGGCTGGTTCGACGTCCTCCGCCCCTCGATCGGATTCCTCGCCCTGTGGGGCATCCTGCTCGTCCTCCTCTCCCTGTGCGCTTCGGGCCGGACCATGCGCCGACGCGCCCTCGTGGGAATGGCGCTTCTGGCTCCGCTTTTCCTGTGGAACGAGTCGTTGCCGCGCAAGGAGGACACCCTCGTGCTCGATTTCCTCTCGGTGGGCCAGGGAGACGCCACCTTGCTGCGTCTACCCGACGGCGGCGCGTGGCTCGTCGACGGCGGCCCCGCCACGCGAGGTCCGCGCCCGCGCGACGCGGGGACGGATGTCGTCATTCCCGCCCTGCGCGCCCTGCGCGTCGAACGTCTCGAAGGGATCGCCCTCTCGCACCCCGACCTCGACCACTGGGGAGGGCTCCCCGCCGTGGCCGAGGTCCGCCGCCCCCGCTTCCTCCTGGAGCCCGGAGCATCCAATCCCGATCCCTCCGCCGGATGGGATGCGGCCCGCAACGCGATCCTTCGCCACGGTACGCGTCCCGTCCCCCTCATTGCTGGACAATTTCTGCCACTTCCGGGCCACGGCGCCCTCGTCGCGCTCGCACCGGGCCGCATGGACACGTTTCCCGACCGCAACGCGGCGAGCCTCGTGCTTTCGGCTCGCTGGGGCAAGGCGCGGATCCTCCTCGCGGGCGACGCCGAATCGTGGACGGAAGCGCGCATGATCGAAAGCGGCACGCGCCTGCGCTCCGACATTCTCAAGGTCGCCCACCACGGATCGAAGGGCGCCTCCAGCGCGGAGTTCCTGGACTCGGCGCGTCCACGCTGGGCGGTCCTGTCCTGCGGGGAGCGCAACCGCTACGGACATCCGCATCGCGAGACGCTCGAGCGCTTGGCCACCACGGGCGCGAAGATCCTGGACACGCGCGAAGGCGCATGGGAAGCGAGGCTGCACGCCGACGGGCGCATCGAGATCGTTTTGGCGGAATCGCGCTGGTGGCGAGGGCCTTGGCGACGAAGCGACGTATCTTTGCCCGCCTCATGGATCTAGAGCAATCCCTCAAGGAAGTCTTCGAAGGAACACGGGTCGTCCGCCGCCCGGTGCGCGGAATCGTCGCCGCCTACCACGAGCTGCCCTACCAGATCGCCGGCCCCCGGGAAGACGGATCGGTCCTGATCTCGGGCACCATCCGCGTTTCGCCGCGCTTGGTCCTTTCGCTACGCCAGTTCGCCGAACGGTTCGGCGACATCTTCGAAGGCGACGAGGGATTCATGGACTCGCAGATCGTCACCCGTTCGTTCCAGTTCGCCGTGGCGCGCGACCCCAACCGCTCGATCCGCAACGAACACCTGCACATCGATCCGCGGACGGAATCCGCCGACCATCTGCTCGAGCACCTCGAAGACGATCTCGCCCGGGCCGAGGACACGCGGACGGCGCTCATCCAATGCCCCAATCCCCGGTTCTATCCGGTGAGCATCGACAAGTTCGTGCGCGAGATCCTCGACAACGAGATGGGTGCCCGCTAGCAGCTCCGCCATCCCCGTCGCAGGACAACGAAGCGGAGAGGCCTACTGCTTTTCCTTGTAGCAGGTGTCGACGGCGAGGGCGGCGGCCAGGAGCATCTTGCGCGTGGCAACACGGCCCGCGACGTCCGGGGTGAGCGAAATGACGTAGTTGTCGGCGGAGGTGAAAAGCTCCTTGCCCATGCCCGCCCACTTCTTCGTGACCGTCCCGAGCTCGGCACCCATCGGGTTGAGGAGCTTGAAATTCCATCCCTTCCAATCGCCCTTGAGCGTCGCGATCTCGGTTTCGTTGACATCGAGCACACGGAGGTTCGTCCCGATGGAGAAGATCTTCGCCTTGAGGAAGCCCATGAGTTTGCCGTTTCCGTCGAAGACCTGGACCTTGGGCGACAAGAGGGTGAAACCACGCCGGATCTCCAGGATCTCCTGCTGGCCATTGTCGAAAACCTTCACCGTCGTGGGCAGCATGCGCTTGTTGACGGCGAAGCGCAAGAGATGGACCCACCAGGCGGGGACCTCTTGGCAGATGCCCACCGAAGTCCCCGTGGATGGATCGTAGAGGTCGTAGGTGTCGGACATCTTCATGAATCCGACGCGCTCTTTCACGAGGATGGTATCGAGTTCGATCATTGCGGGACTCCTGTGTGTCGTCGATGGATCGGCTGGCAACAAAGCACGTTACATCTTCCCTACCGGTTTCCAAGTGCGACCACCGACGATTTCACACAAGTCATTGTCGTTCAATGTGTTACGCATCCTCGAAACCGGTTGGAGGCGGAAAACCAGCCAGGCAAGCGAGAGGGTGGAGAGGGATTCATTCTAAATTTCGGCCTTTCATCTCCCACCTGTCACTTCAGAGGTTCTCGATGTCCGAATCCGTACCCGCCGAATTGCTCTACTCAGAATCTCACGAATGGATCCGCAAGGAAGGCGACGTGGTTTCCATCGGCATCACCGACCACGCCCAGCACGAACTCGGCGACATCGTCTTCGTCGAGCTGCCCGAAGTCGGACAGAAGGTCGAGGCCGGCAAGGGTCTGGCCGTGATCGAAGCCGTCAAGACCGTCGCCGACGTCTACGCACCGGCAGCGGGCGAAGTGATCGAAGTCAACGAGGCTCTCGGTACCAACGCCGGCGCCATCAACACGGACGCCTACGGCTCCTGGATCGCCAAGATCAAGCTGTCCGAGCCCCTGCCCTCCACGCTCCTCGACGCCGCCGGATACAAGGCGACGCTGTGACCCACCCCTACATCCCGCGCACCCCGGCCGAGGAAGCCGAGATGCTCGCGGTCGCCGGCGTCGACCGGATCGACGATCTCCTCGAAGGTCTTCCCGCCCATCTGCGCCTGAACCGTCTCCTCGACGTGCCCCCGGCGCTTTCCGAGATGGCGCTCACCCGCGAAATCCGTCGACTGGCCCACAGGAACAAAGGCCTCACCGACATCACGAGCTTCCTGGGACTCGGCTGGACCAAGCACTTCATCCCGGCCGCCGTCGATACCATCGTCTCGCGCAGCGAGTTCACCACCGCCTACACGCCGTACCAGGCCGAAGCGTCGCAGGGAAGCCTGCAGCAGATCTTCGAGTACCAGACCATGGTCTGCGAACTCACCGGCCACGAGGTCTCCAACGCGTCCCTCTACGACGGCGCGACGGCGCTCGTCGAAGGCCTGACCATGGCCTCGGCCTGCACGCGCGGGCGTTCCACCTTCGCGATCGCGGGCTCCGTGAATCCGCGCTGGCGCGACGTCGTGAACACCTTCGCCGGCCCCAAGAACTGGTCGTTCCTCGACATCGCCTGGTCCAGGCAGGACGGCCTCGTCGACCGCGTCGACCTCGAGCTCAAGCTCGCCGCCAACGCGGGCAAGGTCGCCGCCATCGTCCTCCAGACCCCCAACGCCTTCGGCCTGCTCGAAGACCTCGTGGGCTTGCGCGAGACCTGCGACAAGCACGGCTGCGTCCTCCTGGTCGCCGCCGATCCGTTGTCGCTTTCCGTCATCGAGCCTCCGGCCTCGTTCGGCGCCGACATCGTCGTCGGCGAAATGCTCGGCATGGGCGTCCCCACCTCCATGGGCGGCCCCGCTCTCGGATATCTCACGACGCTCAAGAAGCACCTCCGCCAGATGCCCGGCCGCGTCGTCGGCCGCACGGTCGATGCCGAAGGCCGCCGCGCCTACTGCCTCACGGCGCAGACGCGCGAGCAGCACATCCGCCGCGAGAAGGCGCTGTCCAACATCTGCTCCAACCAAGGGCTCATGACGGTCTCCGCCTCGGTCTGGATTTCCCTCCTGGGTCCGAAGGGGCTCGAGGAGATCGCCGAGCAATGCCTGACCCGCCTCGCCCACGTCCGCGACGGACTGGCGCACGCCGGCATCCTGCCGCTTTTTGTCGGGACCCCGTTCCAGGAACAGGCGTTCCGCCTGCCCGCCGGTTCGCGTTCGCGCGTCGAGGAAGCCTGCCGCACGGCGGGCATCCTCCCCGGAATCTGGCTTGCCGATCTCGTCCACGGACTGCCCGCCGAAACGTTGCTCGTGTGCGTCAACGAGACCCACACGCACCAGGACCTCGACCTCCTGGTGTCCACCCTTTCTTCGGCCGGAGGCCAGGCATGAGCACGAACGAAGCCGCCGGTCGCACCCTGTTCGAGAAGTCGCGCGCCGGACAGCGCGGAACGGCACCCATCGAGTGGGATATTCCCCGAGCCGGCCTCGACGCGCTCATCCCGACCACGTTCCGCCGCAAGCGCCCCCTGCGTCTGCCCGAACTGGCCGAAGGCGAAGTCGTGCGCCACTTCACGAATCTGAGCACCAAGAACCACCACATCGACAAGGGGTTCTATCCGCTGGGCTCGTGCACCATGAAGTACAACCCCAAGGTGAACGAGTCCCTCGCGCGCCTGACGGGCTTCACCACGCTCCATCCTCTGCAGCCCGCGGAAACCCTCCAGGGCGGCCTTGAGCTGATGTGGCGTCTGGAGCGCATGCTCGCCGAAATTTCGGGCATGAACTCGGTGAGCCTCCAGCCCGCCGCCGGAGCGCACGGCGAACTCACGGCCCTCCTGGTCGTGCGCGCCTACCATCTCTCGCGCGGCGAGCACCGCAAGCGCGTGCTCATCCCCGACTCGGCGCACGGCACCAACCCCGCGTCCGCCGCGATGGCTGGCTTCGAGTGCGAAACCGTGAAGTCGGGCCCCGATGGCCGCGTCGATGTGGACGACCTCAAGTCGAAGCTCGATTCGGACGTCGCCGCGTTCATGATCACCAACCCCAACACGGTCGGCCTGTTCGAGACGCGCATCGAGGAAATCGCCGCGGCCTGCCACGCGGTCGGCGCCCAGGTGTACATGGACGGCGCGAATCTGAACGCCCTGGTGGGCATCACCCGCCCCGGCGACCTCGGCTTCGATCTCATGCACTTCAACCTGCACAAGACCTTCTCGACGCCCCACGGCGGCGGCGGTCCGGGTTGCGGACCGATCGGCGTGAAGTCCCATCTCGCGCCCTTCCTGCCCTCTCCGCGAGTCAAGAACAACGACGGCAAGTTCACGCTCGAACGGCCGTCCACGAGCATCGGCCCCGTGCATGGCGCGTTCGGCAACTTCCTCGTGATGGTGCGCGCGTTCGCCTACATCCTCGCGATGGGTCCCGAGGGTCTGTCGCGCGTGGGTCGCACGGCCGTGCTCAACGCGAACTACCTGTACGCGAAGATCAAGGGCGTCATGGAAACGCGCTACCCCGGCCCCTACATGCACGAATTCGTCCTCGACGGTTCGCCGCTGAAGGCCGAGGGCCTGCACACGTCCGATTTCGCCAAGCGCCTGATGGACTTCGGCATCTACGCCCCCACGATCTACTTCCCATTGATCGTCCCCGAGGCCATGATGATCGAACCCACCGAGACGGAAAGCCGCGAGACGCTCGACAACTTCGTCGACGTCTTCCTGCAGGTGCGCGAAGAGTGCAGGACGAATCCCGATCTCGTGCATGCGGCGCCCCACAACCTGCCTCTCAAGCGGGTCGACGACGTCAAGGCCGCCAAGGACCTGATCCTCGCGCATCCGTTCGACTGATCCCGCGTCTCGCGAGGTCGCATGATCGACGAAGGGGGCTCGGCCACGGCTCGAGCCCCCTTTCTTTTCCTTCCAAAGGGGGTGTCCCGCATCTGAAACACGCCCTTGCGACGACCGCCGCGCGTTGCCATGTTGTGATGACACTCGTTCCCAGGAGCCCTTCGTCGATGCCGATCCGCATCCTCCATTGCGCCGATCTCCATCTCGACTCCCCGTTGCACGGCAGCGATCTTCCCGACACGCTCCCTCGCGACCTGCTCGTCCAGGCCCCGCGCCGCGCCTTCGAGGATCTCGTGCGCGAAGCGATCTCGCGGAAGGCCCACCTCGTCCTGATCGCCGGCGACCTGTTCGACGACTCCGACAACGACGCGCGCACGATCCTGTGGTTGCGCGAGCGCATGCGCGATCTCGGAAAGGCGGGCATCGGCGTCGGGATCGTGCACGGGAACCACGACTTCGGCGCCTTGGGGGCGAACTTCGTCCAATGGCCGGAAAACGTCCACGTCTTCGGGAAGGAACGTCCCGAGACCTGGTCCCTGGAATTCGAGGGACGCGCCGTGGCCGTGCACGGGCAGAGCTTCCCCTCGCGCCACGTGTCCACCAACATCGCCCAAGGATATCCCGCCGCGGTGCCCGGCGCACTGAACATCGGACTCCTGCACACGTCGCTCGTGGGCACCACGGGTCACGACCCCTACGCTCCCTGCACCCTCGCCGACCTCGAAGCGAAAGCCTACGAATACTGGGCACTGGGGCACGTCCACAAGCGCGAACTCTGGACGACCCGCACCGGATGGGCCGCCTATGCGGGGAACCTGCAGGGACGCGATCCCGGCGAACGCGGCGAAAAGGGATTCCTGTGGGTGGAATGCGGCGAGGCCGCGTCCGAGCCCATCTTCGTCCCTTGCGACCGGTTGCGCTGGCGCGAGGAGATTGTCGATCTTTCGGGAGTCGCGAGCTTCGACGAGATGGAATCGCGTCTGCGCGACTTCGCGGCGTTCCGGGAACCCGCCACCATCCCGGAGCTCGTCCGTCTGCGCCTCGCGGGAGCGTGCGACCTCGACGCGCGGCTTCGTCAGAAAACGTCCGAGCGGGACGCGCTCGTCGAATCCTGCCTCGCGGAGCGGGGGCGGCACGTCGAATCGATCCGCGTGGAGACGGTTCCCGCGCGCACCCTCGACGATCTGCGCTCGCTCGACGACCTGCGCGCCGCGGTGCTGCAATCGGTCGAATCGCTCAAGGGCGACACGGCGAGCGGTTCCGCCGAATGGACGAAGGCGCGCGAGGAAATCGTCTACCACCTCGGCGAATGGCTCGCCGCCGATCTGCGCGACGCGCCTCTCGACGACGAACTGTGGAACGAGGTCCTTGCCCAGGCGCTCGGAAGCCTCGAGGAAACCGCCTGATGCGCTTCGTCTCGCTGGAATCGCCTGGGTACGGACGCTTCTCGAACCTCTCGCTGGACGGTTTCGCTCCGTTCACGATCGTCCACGGCCCCAACGAGGCAGGCAAGAGCACGTTGCGCCGTCTCCTGCGCGACATCCTCTTCGGCTTCCCCCTCAGCGCCACGCGCAACCATCCCTACGCGTTCGCGCGGACCATGGAGGCGCGCGCGGCCATCGCCCTGCAGGATGGACGGAATCTGACCATCCACAGGAAGCGCTCCACGCAGGAATTCCTGCGCATCGAACCGGCCGACGCCACCAACGACGCGTGGAAAGCCCTCTTGGGCGGCCTCGACGACGCCCTCTACGGGCGGATCCTCTGCTGCTCGGCGCAGGAGATGGAGGGAACGTCCCGGGCGCTGCGCGAGGGCAGTTTCCTCGAAACGGTCCGCACCGACATCTCGGGCGGCCTGCGCGGCATGAAGGAACTCCTCGCCGAATCGGACGCAGCGCTCGCGCGCTTCCGCTCGGGCCAGGGACATCCGCGCCTGAGGCGCGAGCTGGACCAGATCCAGAAGCAGCTCGGCGCGGAGAACCTCTCCTGGAAAGACCTCGGATACAAGACGGATTCCGTCAAGGATCTGGAACGCCGCATCGAGGCCCTTCGGATCGCGATCGCGGAACAGGACGACCGGATCCGCGGCGACGAGCGCCGTCTCGAGATCGCCCAAGCCCGCGAGGAAGCCGACATCCTGGCGGAATCCCTGAGACTGCAGGGCGCTCCGCTCGAATTCCCGCATCGCGCCCGCGAACGCGCCGCGGACCTCGGTCGGGAGCGCGACCGCCTGCGCGCCGACGTCCAAGCCCTGGAAGCCGCGCGTCGAGTCGAACGGGACGCGCTCGCCCTCCTACCCCCGCCCGACCGCATCCTGGATGCCGACGAATCGATCTTCGACACGCTCCTGGGACGGCGACACGGCGTCGAGTCCTTGTTGCGCGAACTTCCCGGACGGCAGGAGCGGATCCTCTCCGAACGCATCCGTCTCGGAGAGAACGTGGCAGCGATCATCCCCGGCTGGAGCGTCGAGCGATTCCTCGAAGAGGCCCCCGCGGAGTCGGCGTACCGGAATCTGTCCAACGTGTGGAAGTCGCTCGTCGAGGCCCGTGCGAACGCGGCGCAGACCGATCGGGATCTCCGCCAAGTCCGCGAGACCCTCGAAGGAATGGAGCCTCCCGGCGATCTCAGCGAACGCCAGCGGGCGCTGGCCGATCTGTGGATCGGCGAATCGGCCGCGATCGAGGCCGCGCGCAGGAGCGCCGAACGCGAAGAGCCTCGATTGGAGAACGCTCGCCGCGCCTTCCGCCGTTTCGAGCCGCGCCTGGTCCTGGCCGGACTGCCGCCCGTCGAAGAACTGATGCGCCGTCCTCTGCCGCCGCAAGCCGACGTCGAGCGCATCGCCGCCGCCTGGAATCGCGCATCGGAACGCCTCGCCGCATCGACGCGACGACGCGACGAAGCCGATGCCGCTCTCGCGGATCTCTCGAACGGCGTTCCGCCCGACGCCGCCACCCGCGAACGACGCGATGCCCGCCGGGAACGGCGCGACGCTCTTTGGCAGTGCGTCAAAGCGCGACTGGAAGGCTCCCCCCTCCTCGATCGCGAAGCGACTCTTCTGGATGACGAAGCGGATCTGGCAGCCGCGTTCGAGGCGGCCACTCGCGATGCCGACCACGACGCCGACGCCCTCCTCGCGCAGGGCGACCGCGCGCGGCGAATCGAGCGGCTGAAAGCCGAGAAGATCTCGCTCAAAGCGGACATTCCCGCGGCCAAAGTCGATCTCGCCGCCCTGCGGGCCGAATGGGACTCGCTGTGGAATGCCGCGGGAATAGCCCCCGGATCCGATCCCGATGCGGGCCGCGCATGGCTCGCCACGCGTCTCGAGGCCCAGGATCCATGGCTCGAGATCGAGGAGTCGAAACGGAATCTGTCAAACGCGCGCGCGATCCTCTCCGCGTTCGCGGAACGGGCGCGCGAGGCTCTCGGACTTCCATCGCTCTCTCCGGAAGACGCCTACCAGCACACCGTCGCGAGCTCCGAGAAGGCACAGAGACAGAAGAGCGGTCGTGCGGCATTCGAACGGGAGAACGTCCGCCTGCGCGACGACATCGCCCGAAGCGAAGAGTCCCTCCTCGAAATGCGACGCGTCGTGGACGAACGCGAAGCCGCATGGCGCAAGGCCTGCGAAACGACGTTCCCGGGCATGCCCAAGCCCGAAGCGCCAAGCTCCTTCCTGGAGTCGCTCGAACGGGCGCTTGCCGCACGCGTCGCCTTGCGGGATTCCGCGCGCGCGAACGCCGCGGACGAAGCCGAACTCGACGCCATCTCTCGCGCACTCCAGCCCGTCCTGGACTCGCTGTCCCTTTCCGGAAAAGGAGCTGCGCTCCTCGGAACGCTCCTGGATCGCTGGAGCGATGCCCGCAAGGTGCGCTCCGAGCGGGAGCAGGGAACCATCCGCTTCCAGGGCGTAGAAGCGCACTTGGCCCAGCGCAAAAACGATCTCGCGCTCCTGGAGAGTCCATTTTTGTCTCTTTGGCGCGAATCGAACGTCCTCGACGAAGTCGGGTTCGAATCGGCCTTGGCGTCGTTCGAAAAGGCCGCCCCCTCGAGAACGCGTCTCGACGCCATCCACCGGCGCCTCGAAACCGCCTCCCCCGCCGATCTGGAGGGCGCGGCGGAACGCTCCGCCGGGCATTGGCGCGAAGTCCTCGAAACCTCGCGCCGCGAGCAGGCCGAACGGAGCGCCGAGCGCGATCGTCTCCAACACGAGAAGGGCGGTCTGGAACGCGAACTGTCCGACCTCGCGCGCCAGAACGACGATCCTCTGCGTCTACGGCAAGGTCTGCGCCAAAGGGCCGACGCCCTGAACGCGGAGGCGCGGTGCCATCTGCGCAACCGCATGGTCCGTCTCGTGCTGCAGCGCGCGGGCGACTCCTTCGCTTCGCGCCACACGCCTCCTCTCCAGGCATGGTCGGGACGATATCTGTCCACGATCACCGATGGCCGCTGGGACTCCATCGACCTCTCCGGCGATGAACACATCCAGATCGCGAGCGCGGCGCGCAACGAAACCCTCGGCGAGCAGACCCTGTCCACCGGCACGGCCGACCAGGTCCGCCTCGCGTTGCGCATGGCCGCCGCGCGCCAATGGGCCGCGGCGCACGAACCGCTCCCCTTCCTGCTCGACGACGTGCTCGCGACCACCGACGCCGAGCGCATGGAGCGCGCGTTGTCGGCTCTGCGCGAGCTGTCCCGCGACGTGCAGGTGATCTACTTCACCTGCCACCGTTCCGTCGCCGAACGCGGCGCCGCGGCCGGAGCGTCCATCGTCGAGATCTGACGACGAAATCCGGCTCGCCCCGTGGGCGTCCGAAGCGTCGGATCGCACCCGACTCCGCTACGGACTCCCGACACAGCGCAACGATACGGCCCGGTCCGCGATAATGCTCCTGCTATGCGGACCGTTGAGCATGAAGCTCCCGGCGCCATTGTCGAGGGTCACCATCGTATAGCCATTCCCGTCGGCGGCCCAGAAGAAAGCACCGCGATTCCAACTGTCGCCGCCATTGTAGCGTCCTTCCGGCAATGCGCCGAATCCGTAGATGTCCTTGGGCTGGCCAAGCCCCGAAGCCCAGTAGAAGCTTTCGCCACGCAGGACCGCCTGAGGATCCAGCCCCTCCGCCCTCACCGAATCGAACAGCTCGTTCCATTCCACGAGACTCGGGACATGCATCCCTTCCGGGCAGATCCCCTGGACGGATCCGGTCGGACCGGCCGCTGGCGCAACACCTCCGAATGCGGCATCGATCGTGTAGTGGAAACCCGCGATGCTGTCGGTCCCCGCGAGGTACGGTACGGTGTCGACGTTCACGTTCTCGGCCATCCATATCTGGTTCCCGACACGAGTGGTCCGATACCTGTCATCGAGAGTCTTTCCATGCCAGGCGCAGTTCATCGTGTCCGTGGCGGCGCTCCCCACTTGTTCCAGCTGCAGGGTGTAGTGGTAGCGACCCGGCAACGATGGTATCGGGAGATGGATGCTTGCTCCTCCAGTGCTTTCGCCAAGCCGCTCCGGAGTCAGAACCGTATCTCGAGACGCTCCTGCCGTGGAAAGCTGGACGTACACGGACGCGCTGTTGTCGGGAAGGTAGGCTCGGACAGAAACGCCAGGCATCCAGCTGGATTCCAGCACCTGGCCTTCTCGACGCCATCCCGTATCGATGATGACCCCGGTATTGCGCACGCAACGCACGGGATACATGTCCGTGCCGGAAACATCGTAGTGGACATCGAACTCGTTCGAGAGCATCGCGACCCACTTTTGATCACTGGCGACTCCTGGCTTGAAAGCCCACCATATCGCAGTTGTCGCACCACCTGGAACGGAAGGTACCGCGTCGAATCGAAGCGGATCGTTCTGACCTTCCATCGGAGACGTCCACCCGAGACGCGAGCGCAGCAGAATCCCTTCGCGAGCCTCCGGCACGCCGGGAACGGCATCCGAAGAAGCCGCGATCACCGTATTCCAATCATCCACCGACGGCATGCGCCACCCATCCGGGCACACGGACACGACCGCTTTGCCGTCCGAGAACTGATTGTCGACGAGCTTGGAAGGATTGTCGTAGTCGTAGCCAGCCTTGTCGCAATCGCGACCTTCGGGACAGACCGACCGGATGTCGCTGGTTCCGTACATCTTCCAACGAAGATTTCTCCCCATCCACTCGACGCCACCGATCGTCACGATCGGATAGCGAACGCCATTCCGGGCATCGACGAAGCTCTTCAGGAGATCAACGTGCAATGTGTCGTAGGCGATTTCGCCATTGTCCTGAACCGCACGGACCTCGACATGCCACAAGGAATCCCGTACGCCCGGCAGGCGGATCTGGAGCGACGCACCCGGTGCAGGCAGATAGATGGGATTCCACGCATCGTTCTCCTTTGTACGCCATGCGGCGGAGGCGATGGCACCGCCGCGGCTACCCGTTCGAAGAGAATCGATGGTCAGGTACGCGGAGTCGTTCGAGACGAGAATCGTATCGGAGAGACGCGCCATGATGAAGGGCGGAGCGGAGACGACCGTCCAGGACGTATCCAGACTGTCGCGGTTGCCCACCAAATCAGAAACCACCGCCTTGATCCGGTGCGTTCCCACCTCGTTCGAAGCGACCCCGAATTCCGCGTCGGCGATGGAACGCCCGCGCAACGAGAGCGTCTTCCGCTGCACGCCATCCACGAACCAGCGAAGCGAATCGAGATCCGCCGGATCGCTCGCATCGACGATGGATGCGACGAATCCGATCGTGTCATGGACACGAACCAGGAGTCCTCCGTCGATAGATTTCAGCGACTTGATCACGGGAGGATCGGCCGTCACATCGATGATCGCGGAATCGTAATCCGTCGCGCCACTGCGATCCTCGAGCCGCAAGCGCACCTTCTTCGTGCCGGCCGTGGACCAGACGTGCGCAAGTTCGTCGCTCGCCAGTCCCGACACGTCGCGCACGGTATCCCAGACCCCGTCGGCGGTCCAATCCACCGACAACGAGGACAGATCGGAGACGCCATCGGAGTCGCTGAAGGAAGCGCGCAAACGAGCCGTCCGCGAGACACCCACGGCAGCATCGACAAAGGACACGGATCCAAAAGAAGGCTTCGCGTTCTTCGCCGCGAAGGAGAATACGGAGTCGTCGACATTGCCATCGTCGTCGCGCACCTGGACGCGGATGGACACCGGCGCGGACGTCGCGAACACGCGTTCGTAGCTTCCTCCCGCGACCGTCGAGGAGTCGTCCCAGATTCCATCGTCGCCGAAATCCCAACGCTCCTTCACGATCCGGCCGAAAACCGGATCGGATGCGGTCGAAAATGTGATCGTCTTGCCCACGCCCGCCCCGATTCGGGCGATCGAGACGATCGCAGGAACGCCTTGGACGACGCGCACGACCGAGGAATCCCATCCTGTTCCGCCGAAGCTCCCCACGGCGCGGAAGCGGATCACATGCGTCCCGGGGACGTTCCAGAGGAAGCGGCGGGCGTCGACCACGGAAAGCGTCTCGGGAGAGGCATCGTCAACGCGCCACACCAGGCGCAGAGACGAGTAGTACGCGGCAAGCGACGTGCTCACGCTCAGGCGCACCCAGACCTCGTCGCCGATGCTCAGCGACGTATCGCCCGAGCTCGTGCGCTGCACCAGCCCGTAGACTCCCTTGCGCACGTGCAGCACGGCTGAATCGATCGTCTCGTTGCCGTCGTCGTCGCGGACACGGACACGAATTGTCGGATCGTCCGCATCGGGGAAGCTATGCTCCACCACCGCAGGAAGCGAGCCCGTGCCGGTCGAATCCCAACCTCCTTCGAGCGTGCCACCGTAGTCGATCGACCACGACACGACGCGTCCGAATTCGTCCTTGGACGACAGGCGCAGAGACGTCATGATGCTGGCCGAGACCGTGTCGGGAAGATCGTCGAGGTTCAGGACCGGCGCGTCGCGCACCACGTCCACCGTCGAGGAGTCCGCCGAACTCGATCCGAAAGGACCGATCAGACGGGTCCGGATCGTGTGCGTACCGGGAGCGCTCCACGCGAATCGTCGCTCCGCGGCCACTTGGAGTGTCTCCGGGGCGAGTGCATCGACGTTCCACACCAGGCGGGAAACCGAACGCGTGCCGGCCACCGAGAAGTTTTCCTGGAACGTCACCGACACCGTGTCGCCGATCGAGACGCGCTGCGCCGCGCCGCTCAGACGCGTCAGAAGCTCCGCACCTGACACGACCTGGAGCGTGTGCGATCCGATCGCACGGTTGCCGTCGTCGTCCACCGCGAACACGAGGATCTTCCGGGCCGTGTCGAGCTGCGAGAAGACGTGCATGACGGCGCCTGGCTCGCCCTGCAACACCGTGTCCCACCCGTCGGCCGTGTCGGCGTCGAAGTCCATGCCCCAGCGCGCGATCGTACCGTACCGGTCGGTCGCCTTGGGGCTTAACGTCACGCAGGTGTTGCGGTCCACCTTCGCCGGAAAAGGAAGGTCCAGCTTCGGCGCGTCGGACACCACGAGCGCGTTCACCGTCTCCCACGACGTCGAACCGATGGGCGTCACCAGACGCCACGACACCGTGTGCGTGTCGGCGTCGCCCCACGCGAACGAACGCGACAGCACCACCGAAGTCGTATCGAGACGGTTTCCGTCAACATTCCACTCCATGCGGGAGCGCGATTCCAATCCTTCCGGAAAGGCGCGCTGGAAACGAAGCGTCGCCGTGTCGTCCACCGAAAGCACCGTGTCGAGAGGTGACACGCGTCGCAGCACGGCACCGGAATTCGACGTGCTTACCGAGATGGAACCGGACGACACCCTGCGGTTGCCGTCGTCGTCCACCACGAACACGAAGACCTTCTCGCCGCTGGAACGGGAGCGTCCGAACAGATGCTGCACGCTCGGAACAAGGCCCGTTCCCGCCGTGTCCCATCCCTTCGACGTGTCGGCATCGAAGTCCATGCCCCAACGCGCGATCGTGCCGAACGACTGTTCCACTCCGATCGGAAGAGTCGCCACGCCGCCGAGGTCCACCAAGCGCGGAAAATCGCTCAGATCGAGCTTCGGAGCGTCCTGCAACACGTGCACCACCATCGTGTCGCGCGACGCCTCGCCGGCAACATCCGTCGCGGCGACCACGATGCTGTACGTGCCGCTCTTCGGCCAGACGAAACGACGCGACGCCTTCATGCTCGTGGTCGAGGTGTCGCCGGACGCGTTCCACGCCAGCTGCATCGAAGAGGATTGCGCCGGATCGTCGTAGGACATCGACACAAAGACATCCACCGAATCGCCAACGCTCACGGTCGTGTCCTGGGAGATCGCGATCTTCGCGGCCGGCACCACCCGCACGATGGTCGTGTCGCGACGACGCAGGTCGTGGTCGTCCCGAGCCCACACGCAAAGACGGTACGTCCCCGCATCGCTCCATCTCAGAAGGATCGAATCGCGCCCGGTCGGCGGAACGATCGAATCGTCCATCACACCGTCGCCGTCCCGGTCAACCAGAAGAGCGCGCAACGCGTTCTCCGTGTCCGAGGACGTCATGTGGAACATGTACGGGCTGTTGCGACGGACGATCACATCCGCATCGCCTCCGATCCGCACTCGAGGCGCCAGATTCGGACGCGGTACCAGTGGCTGCTCCCCAACGACCCACGAGACCTGGCCCACGGCGACCACGCCGCCACCCTTGTAGATGCGGTAGTACACCGATACATGGCTCCCGTCGGGAGCGCCGATCGGAAAGCGAAGCACGCCAGCCTCGGTGCGAGTCGAAAGGTCGGGGCGCATCGTATCCACCACCACGCCGCCGATCGAGATCTCCGCGACGAGGGAATCGGGAACGCCTTCCGCGGCGATCACCGATGCCAAGCCGACGCCAAAATTCGTCTCCACGTCGGCGGTTTCCGTCGTACTGCCATTGCTCGTGTCGCACGCCACGGGGATGAACCCGGCAAACGCCAGAAGCACGAGGATTCCAATGCGACCGATCTTCATGTTCATTCCGTCACCACCGCATCGACTGGTTTTTTCTCGCCGTCCGAAGACGATTGGCTTTGACTGAGCAGATACACCACCGCCACCGTCGCTCCGGCCACCACCACCGTGCCAGCGACGATCCAGGGCCAAACGCGTTGCTTCTCCGTCGTCAAGACAGAGTGGTCCGAGGCGGGGACCTTCTTGCCCGAGAAGATCTGCGCCATCTCCCAAGCACCGCCCCGCAACAGGGCATCCATGCCGCCCTTGATGTCCAACGCGTGGCTGCGGACGTTCGCGCCCGTGCCGACGTCCACCATCTTCAGGTTCAGCGTCAGCAACTTGTCCACCTTCGTCACTTCACCCACCACGATACGCTCCACGCCAAGCATCTGGCCCACCTGCACCTGGCAATCGCTACCGCACGCGCCGCTCTGCTGGAAACCCTGCTCGCGAAGGATCGCCGCCACGTTGCGACGCTCCAGCACTTGGAATCGCTCCGTCTTCTGGAACTCCGTTTCCAAACGACTGCTGAGCGCGGAAAGGTCGCCGGAGCCCACCTGGGGCGAACCCGACGTCAGCTCGAGAATCGCGATCCGAGGAAGACGAGTCGGCTTGACTTCGGCGGAAAGAACGGACGAGAATAATAACGCCACGCAAAGACCAGAACGCATGACTTCGTACTTTCGGTGGATCGGAGAACGGCTACCAGGGACGCATGCCCCGAGTACGAATCCTCGAGGCCACGCGGAATTTAGCTACAGCCTTTCTCGGAGCGCCCTCCCCATTTATTGGAGCGTGACAGCCATCACGCGCGCCAAGGAAAACACAGAAAACCGTCTGCATGATTCCGCTGTGTCGCGACATCGATTCATGTGTCTCCGCCGGTTGAGCCTCAACCAGCGGCGCTGTTGTCAGTTTCCTACACAGCGAGCAGGGAATGCGTAGTCGATCACGTCCGATTTGAGGTACGGGCCATCGATGACAATATCTAAGCCCCTCCGTGAATCAAGCCATACCAAGTAGTAGCCGTTCGCATCAGCAGCCCAATAGGCACTCGCCTCGTTCCAGCTGGAACCGTCCCAAAGCCCGCTCGGAAATGCTCTGAACCCATAGTCGTCCGTCCCGTTCGGGAGACTACCCCAGTCATATGTCTCGAGACCTGAAAGGTGTGCTCGCAGAGCCGTCTGAGGATTCAGGCCATCACTGGTCACGGATGCGAAGAGAGTCTCCCATTCCGCCTTGGAAGGAATGTGGTAGCCTTCCGGGCAGATTCCCTGGACTGGCGAAGATGGGCCATTGTCCGGAGCCGTGCCGAGAAACATCGAATCGAGATTGTAATGGCGTGCGTTGCTGTAGGGGAGGTCGCTATTGGAAGGAACGTTGACCTTGTCGTAGTCCACGTCTTTCGTCATCCAGCGCTGGCTCCCGATCAGGGTTGTCGTGTAATAGCCATAATCCAATCGACTGTCGGTAATCCCGGATTGAGGAGCCAGGTACTGGGAATCCGTCCAAGTGATGCCGCTCTGCTCCATCTCGAAGGTCACTTTCGATCGTCGAGACTCCATGGCCGGAGGAAGAGCGATCACTTCGTGGGTACCCGATCCGAGCACGAAGTTTGCGTTGGGAATCGCGATCTTCTCGTTGCTCTGCCCCTGAAAGGAAATCCGCATATGTACAGGGGCTGTACTATCGGGAACGTACGCGCTAAAGTAATAGGAGATGGACCATGTGGAATCGATTGCGCTCTCGCTACGCAGGAACTGCGAATCCACGATGAACTCCTTCAGACGGACACAGCGTAGTGAGTGCTGCTGCCCGAAGGCACCATTCATATTCATGCCGTATTGATTCAGGGTTGCCCTCAGATAACGCCAGTTTTCCGCCCCGGAAGCGTTGTCGTAGATCCACCAGTTGGCGATCTCGCTGCTTTGATAACCATCCGTGGGTATGGCCGCGAATCGCATCGGGTCGTTCTGGGGGGGTTCAGGGACACTCCAGCTCGTGCGATCCCGCAGGTTGGCCTTGTCATTCAAGCCGGTACGCTGATATCCATCGCGGAGCAATGCTGTGAAGTCGCTCTCGGTCGGCACCCGCCAGCCATCCGGGCAGACCGAAACGGCATGCTTGAGACCGCGTTCGGAGATCTGATCATACAGTGGAACGGGCGCCGTGTAGAGGCGTCCGAGCCGCGCGCAGTCGTCTTGCGCACAGCTGGATTGGACGCTGTCGAAAGATGTCGTCCCAGCCCTCAGGTCGAGATTCTTGCCCATCCACTCCAAACCACCGGCATCGATGACCGGATAGAGCTTTCCATCGCGCTTGTCGATGAAGCTCTTGAGGAGATCGACTCGCGCCGTATCGTAGCCCGTTTCGCCGTTGTCCTGGACGGTGCGCACGACCACGAACCAGAGGGAATCCCTCAGATGGGGCAGAGTCAGTTGCAGGCGCCCCCCGGGAACGGGAGCCGGGATGGGCATCCACGTGCCGATCCCCTTGTAGGACCAAGCGGCGGAAGCGATCCGTCCTCCCATCTCGCCTGCACGCAGGGAATCGAGGAACAGGGTCGCCGTGTCGCGGGAGGTCAGGATGGAATCCCGGAGACGGATCTTGACAAAAGGCGGCGCTTGGACCACGCTCCACGAGGCGCTCGCGGTATCGCTGTTGCCCACGCGATCGGCCACGATGGTCGTGAGCGAATGGGGCCCCACCACGCGGGAGAATACCGGAACCTGCATGTCGACCACGGAGCGTCCGCGCAGCGACACCATGGAGTCGTTCATCCCGTCGCGGATCCAGCGCGCCGAGTCGAGATCGGCGGGATTGCTCGCGTCGGAGATCGATGCCACGAACCACAACGTGTCACCGATGCGAGCCACGGCGCGGCCGTTCGGCTCCCGAAGCGACGCGATCACGGGAGCATCGGTCGTCACCCGGATCGTCGCCGTATCGAGAGCGTAGGCGCCGCTGTTGTCGACCACGCGCAACGGCACGAGCTTCGTGCCGGGATTCGCCCAGGAGTGGACGAATTCCTCGCTGCCCAGGCCGGTGACGGTGCGGGTGGTATCCCAGGTTCCGTCGTTGTTCCAGTCGACCGAGAGCGAGGAAAGATCGGAGAGTCCATCGGGATCGGAGAACGAAGCCCGGAGACGGACAGGAAGCGTCACGCCCACGGCAGGATCCGTGAAGGCGACCGTGCCGAAGGCGGGCGTCGCGTTCCTCGGCGCGAAGACGAAGACGGAGTCGTCCGTGTTGCCGTCGTCGTCCGTCACCTGGACGCGGATGGAGACTGGTGTCGCGGCGGGAAACACGCGCTCGGTGATCTCGCCCACGATCGAGGATGAATCGTCCCACGTGCCATCGTTCCCGAAATCCCAGCGTTCCCTCGTGATTCGACCAAACACGGGATCGGAAGCCACGGCGAAGGTGATCGACTTGCCGACACCGATTCCCGTGCGCGAGATGGAGACGATCCTTGGCACACCCAGCACGACATGGATGGAGACGGAATCCCAGCCCGTGGAACCGAACAATCCCGTGGCACGAAAACGCACCACATGGTCTCCCACGGCGTCCCACCGGAACGGACGGGCATCGGCGACGGAAAGCGTCTCCGATGCGGCGGCGTCTACGCGCCATTCCAGACGCGATGTGGCGTACTGCGTCTCGAGAATCGATCCCAGACGCAAGCGCACATCCACCGAATCGCGGATGCTCACGGTCGTGTCCGCGGAAATCGCGCGCTGCAGGATCCAGTAAGCTCCCGACGTCACATTGAAGGCCAGCGAATCGGTCGAGACGTTGCCATCGTCGTCCTGGACGCGCACGCGCAGGACCTGTACGCCAAGGCTGGGAAAGCAATGATCGAACTGGGTCGGGAGAGTCCCCGTTCCCGTCGTGTCCCAGCGCTGGGCGGTATCGCCGTCGTAATCCACGGCCCATGACACGATCCGTCCAAACGACTGCGACGCCGAAAGACGAAGCGCGGTCAGGTCGTTCACGGAAATCACCGCGGGAATCCCGGAGAAATCGATCGTCGGAGCGTCCGATACGACATGGATGGAGACGGAATCCCAGCCCGTGGAACCGAACAATCCCGTGGCGCGGAAGCGCACCACATGGTCTCCCACGGCGTCCCACCGGAACGAACGGGCATCGGCGACGGAAAGCGTCTCCGATGCGGCGGCGTCTACGCGCCATTCCAGACGCGATGTGGCCACCTGCGACTCCAGGGCGCTGCTCAGCCGCAGACGCACCCAGGCAAGATCCCCCACGCTGACCGTCGTATCGGAAGACACCGAGCGCTGGACGAGGCCATAGGCGCCCTTGCGCACCTGCAGCGTCCGCGACACCGTCGTCGTGTTGCCGTCGTCGTCCTTCACGCGCGCGCGGATCGTCTGCCCACCCTCCGACGGGAAGCTGTGCAGGATCTGCGTCGGAAGAGGGCCCGTGCCCGAGGAGTCCCAGCGTCCGGAGGTATCGCCGTCGAAGTCCACGGACCACGACAGGATCCGTCCGAATTCCTGCTTCACAGCGAACGACAGAAGCGTCTGGTCGTTCGACGAGACCGTGTCCGGCATGTCGAGGACGACATCCGGAGCATCCAGGACAACCTCGACCACGGTGGAATCCCAGGACGTCGCGCCATAAGGCGCCAGAATCCGCGTGCGCACCACGTGGACATCCGGATCGTTCCACGAGAACTGACGGGACGTGTCCACCTTCAGGGTCTCCGCGGCAAGGCCGTCCACGCGCCATTCCACACGCGCCATCGTACGGCTCCCCACGGGGAAGTTGTCGCTGAAACGAATCGCCACAGGATCATTGATCGACACCCGCTGCGACGAGCCGCTGCGACGGTACAGAAGATCCGTCCCCAGGTTCTCGACCACAAGGCGATGGGATCCCACGGCGCGATTGCCGTCGTCGTCCACAGCGAACACCAGGACCTTCGCGGTATCCTCGATCGCGAACACGTGCAGGATGCTTCCCATGTTCCCCTGGCGAATCGTGTCCCAGCCGTCGGTCGTGTCGCCGTCGAAGTCCATGCCCCAGCGCACGATCGAACCGAAGCTCTGCGACGCCGTCGGAGAGAAGGAAACGATCGTATTCAACCCCACCTCCGCCGGAAACGACGAAAGATCCAAGGCCGGAGCATCGGAAACCACCGACGCCGAAACCGTGTCCCACGACGTCGAGCCCAACGGACTCGAAAGACGCCAGGCCAGCCAATGCGACCCGGATTTGCTCCACGCGAAGGCGCGCGAGATCGTAACGGAGGTCGTGTCGCGACGATTTCCGTCAACGACCCACTCCACCCTCGACTGCGACTCGAGTCCCTCCGGGAACGACCGGGCAAAGCGGACCACGGCGCTGTCGCCGACGGAAAGGGTCGTATCGCGACCCGACACGCGTCGCAGCACGGCACCGGAATTCGACGTGCTTACCGAGATGGAACCGGACGACACCGTGCGGTTGCCGTCGTCGTCCACCACGAACACCAAGATCTTCGCATCGCCGGAGCGGCCGAACAAGTGCTGTACGCTCGACAAGGAGCCCGTCGATGTCGTGTCCCAGCCCTTCGACGTGTCCGCGTCGAAGTCCATGCCCCAACGGACGATCGTGCCGAACGACTGCTCCACTCCCACAGGCAGGATCGCCACGCCGCCGAGGTCCACCAAGCGCGGAAAATCGCTCAGATCGAGCTTCGGAGCGTCCTGCAACACGTGCACCACCATCGTGTCGCGCGACGCCTCGCCGGCGACATCCGTCGCGGCGACCACGATGCTGTACGTGCCACTCTTCGGCCAGACGAAACGACGCGACGCCTTCATGCTCGTGGTCGAGGTGTCGCCGGACGCGTTCCACACCAGCTGCATCGAAGAGGATTGCGCCGGATCGTCGTAGGACATCGACACAAAGACATCCACCGAATCGCCAACGCTCACGGTCGTGTCCTGGGAGATCGCGATCTTCGCGGCCGGCACCACCCGCACGATGGTCGTGTCGCGACGACGCAGGTCGTGGTCGTCCCGAGCCCACACGCAAAGACGGTACGTCCCCGCATCGCTCCATCTCAGAAGGATCGAATCGCGCCCGGTCGGCGGAACGATCGAATCGTCCATCACACCGTCGCCGTCCCGGTCAACCAGAAGAGCGCGCAACGCGTTCTCCGTGTCCGAGGACGTCATGTGGAACATGTACGGGCTGTTGCGACGGACGATCACATCCGCATCGCCTCCGATCCGCACTCGAGGCGCCAGATTCGGACGCGGTACCAGTGGCTGCTCCCCAACGACCCACGAGACCTGGCCCACGGCGACCACGCCGCCACCCTTGTAGATGCGGTAGTACACCGATACATGGCTCCCGTCGGGAGCGCCGATCGGAAAGCGAAGCACGCCAGCCTCGGTGCGAGTCGAAAGGTCGGGGCGCATCGTATCCACCACCACGCCGCCGATCGAGATCTCCGCGACGAGGGAATCGGGAACGCCTTCCGCGGCGATCACCGATGCCAAGCCGACGCCAAAATTCGTCTCCACGTCGGCGGTTTCCGTCGTACTGCCATTGCTCGTGTCGCACGCCACGGGGATGAACCCGGCAAACGCCAGAAGCACGAGGATTCCAATGCGACCGATCTTCATGTTCATTCCGTCACCACCGCATCGACTGGTTTTTTCTCGCCGTCCGAAGACGATTGGCTTTGACTGAGCAGATACACCACCGCCACCGTCGCTCCGGCCACCACCACCGTGCCAGCGACGATCCAGGGCCAAACGCGTTGCTTCTCCGTCGTCAAGACAGAGTGGTCCGAGGCGGGGACCTTCTTGCCCGAGAAGATCTGCGCCATCTCCCAAGCACCGCCCCGCAACAGGGCATCCATGCCGCCCTTGATGTCCAACGCGTGGCTGCGGACGTTCGCGCCCGTGCCGACGTCCACCATCTTCAGGTTCAGCGTCAGCAACTTGTCCACCTTCGTCACTTCACCCACCACGATACGCTCCACGCCAAGCATCTGGCCCACCTGCACCTGGCAATCGCTACCGCACGCGCCGCTCTGCTGGAAACCCTGCTCGCGAAGGATCGCCGCCACGTTGCGACGCTCCAGCACTTGGAATCGCTCCGTCTTCTGGAACTCCGTTTCCAAACGACTGCTGAGCGCGGAAAGGTCGCCGGAGCCCACCTGGGGCGAACCCGACGTCAGTTCGAGGATCGCGATCCGAGGAAGAGGCGCGGACTTGGGATCGGCCGCAAAGATGCCTACGGCAAGGAATAGGAAGAGAATGCAACAGCGCATGGAGACTCCATCAAAGGGAACAGATCCTGTTCCAAACCTGGAAGGTTATGCAAACCATTTGGGGATTTCGTGCTTCCAAGCTCACGAAGCGCTGTCTACGGCCATTTCCGCAGTCGCAAATTAGTCAATAGCAGCAACCATGGGCTCTGCGCTGTGCTCCACTGGGACACGCTCATTCCGGGCCCTGCGTCTATCGCACGGAACGAATGAACCGCGAACGCCCAAGGCTCCATGCATCGGACTACGGGAGGAAACAAAAAAGGCCGGGATCCGCTATTTTACTAGGGTTCCCGGCCTTTATGCGACCTTATCGGTCTTTTTGCAAGCAGAGCCTAGGGGAATCGAACCCCTGTTCCCGCCGTGAGAGGGCAGTGTCCTAACCGCTAGACGAAAGCTCCGTATTAGGGAGAAGAAAGTTAAGGCACGTCATTGTGTTCGTCAAGGACGAAGAGCACCCCGCAATACAAGCGCCTCACAATCCGTTCAGGCGAGCCTTAAGCAAGCGGACATCCGTGGCCGTGTTCCGAGCCAGCCTGCGAGCTTCGAAAGCTCTCCAGGTCCACTGGATGGCCGTGGTGGGGCGTTCCTGTTCGATGAGGCTGATCACCTCCTGGGTGCTCGCCTTTGCAACGCCCTCCATCTCGATCCGTTGCGCCTCCTCCGGCCCCAGGAAGGCACGCAGGCTGTCGATCTCGGGCCAACGTGTCTGGCCAAGCACCACGAGATCGGAGAGTCCTTCCGTCGCCGTGCGCCGCGCCGTGGCGATCTCCGTATTCACGGCGCTGTCGACCACGCGTTCATACCAGGCGAGACCGATGGGGTCGGCCGCGGGACGAGGCGAAGCCTTGAGCAGATCGGCCGCGTTGCGCCGCGCGACAACGGAGTGCCACCAAGAGCGAGCCAACCCCCTCCCCGACTGCAGCCCGATGCCCATGCCGTCGCCCGTGGCCTGGGCTAGGCGGATTTGACTGCGGTAAGTGGCGGCGGCAGTGCGGAAAAGGCCTGGCAGTTTTTTCTGGACGATGACTTCCTGTGCCACCCGATCGGTGTCGGAAGCGAAATCGATGCGCTGCGAAGCCACGTCCATCGCGTAGCGTTCGATCACGCCCGCGATGTCGCGAAGAGCCAGGGGCGTCCAGGGGAAGCTGTAGCAGGCGACCGCTTGGCGATAGTAGCCAAAACTTGTCTCCATGAGTTCACGACGCTGGGCATGGGCTGCGCGCCGCGCAACGAGCGTGGAGTCGAGGAACGTGTGCTGTGCGGCCTTCTGGGCCGCCAGAGTTCCGAGCCGCCAATAGATTTCGGCCGCCTCGACGGAATCGGGGATGATCTCCCCTTGCTTGTTGGCGAACGCATTGGTGAGAACCTTCCATCGGAACTCGCCGCGCACGGTGTCGCCCTGACCGATGAAGGCCCGCCCCTCGGCGATGCGCAACCGGATTTGAAGCCCCGTGTCCGTAGGGAAGAGGCGGCGTCCTTCTTCGAGAAGGGGGAAGACCTCGGCGGACCGATTGGAGGCCAGCAGGACGGAAATCTGTGCTTCCAGGGATGGCACCGCGTAACTGCCGCGCTTCTGGGCATTCCATGCCTTGCGGTAGAGAAGCAGAGCCGAGTCGTTGCGTCCCATGTCTTCAAGGAGACGCCCTGCGCCGAAGCTGAATTCGGCGACGTCGGCGGGATCGTCCATGCCGCGCGTGGAACCGGCGAGCACACGCGCCGCGCCGCCACGATCGGGAACAAGCGCCAGGCAGCGAGCCTGCAGCACCGTGGAACGCAGATGTTGGGACTCGTCTTCGGCGAGAGCGGCGGCCGACGATGCGAAATCGACGCAGCGAAGAAATGCCGCACGCGCGCTGTCCTCGGAGCCATCCACGAGGAAATCGGCGGCTCTCGCGAATTCGATGGATCCGCGAGCGAGACGCTGATCGGAGACACGCACGCCCGATCCCACGGAGAGACCCTCGGCGCCATCCCAGTCGCGCTGGAAAAAACGCTCCAGCCCGCGACGGGCAAGCGAAGGCTTCGCATCGACGAAGCCCATGGCGTAGAACCACTCGGGTGAAAACTCCTCGTATTCGGGAAGCTCCGCTTCGGCGAACAGAAGAACCGGTGTCAGGAGAACCGCAGTGAAAAGCGTTTGGATTCGCATGGATCCAGGAATTTACGACACGATTGGAATGGCCAGCGCGGAGGAACGATCGGCCCTAGGTTTGGTAGGCTTCAATTCGGGCGTCCAATCGTCGGTACGACGATTTCCCACCTCCCTGTTTTTCGAGTCTCGGTTTGCGCAAGCAAAACGATGCCGGAATCGGAGCGGGTCCATTCTCGAGACTCCCGGTTAGGCGAGCAGCAGCGGAATGCGTTGCGCTGGAAACCCACGTAAAGGGATCGTTTTATGCCTCAGGAACCCACGCAGAAGCGTTGCATCGCTTTCATCGATGCACAGAGCCTCTTCCATGCCGCACGCCAGGCATACGGCTCTTTCTACCCGGACTACGACCCTCTCGCGTTGAGTCGGACCATCTGCGAAAAGCAGGGATGGGAACTTGCGCAGGTTCGCGTGTACACGTCTGTTCCCGCCATCGAGGACAACGAATACTGGCATCGCTTCTGGCTCAACAAGCTCCGCTCCCTCGAAAACGCCGGAGTCGTGACATGGTGGAAGGGCTGGAAGATGCGCAAGCGCCCCGTCCACCTGCCGGACGGAAGCGTACAGATGCTCCCCGTCTCCCTCGAAAAGGGGGTCGACGTCAAGATGGCCATCGACGTCCTGCAGCGCGCGCACTCCAAGCTGTTCGACGTGGCGCTCCTCTTCTCGCAGGATCAGGACTTCGCGGAACTGGCCGACGAGATCCGTGGCGTGGCGCGCGAACAGGATCGTTGGATCAAGATCGCCTCGGCCTACCCCTACTCTTCGGCAAGCCGCACCTTCCGCGGCATCGACCGCACCGACTGGCTCCAGATCGAGCGGGAAACCTACGACGCCTGCCTCGACCCACACGACTACCGACCACGTCGACGCACGCCCGACACCGTCGCCGTCAATACGGAGCGCAATTTCGACGACGAAGCGACCGACTCCACCATGAGCAGTTCGGACGACTGAGCGCCCGTTCTCCGAGGCTCAGATGCTCGCGAGGTAGTCGGCGACTTCCTTGGCGACTTCGGGACGCGCCGCACGCGCGGCGATATCCTTGAGTTCCGCCCGAGACACGAAGCGCAGGTGGATGAACCGCCGCAACAGCGTCATCGGGATCTTCATCCGGCAACGCAACAGGGCCGCGGGGACACCGCCATTCTGGTGTCCCGTGTGCAGTTCGCGCTTGGTGGCGATGAACGAGAGGACCTGGCTCGACTTGCAGTTGACGACGACCGTCTCCACGAGGCCGGAGACGCGCTGGCATTTGGGGTTGTTGAGAATGGAGAGGAGCAGCGTCTCGCGGGTGATGTTCGAGAGGACGAGCCCCTTCCAGTCGGGAGGCTTGGGCCTGCTTCCTCCCGAGAGATCGGCGCTCATCGTGTGCTCGTCCAGAAGCATCGGCAGATCGAGTTCGGCGGGACGGAAGGCAATGCCGCCCGGGCCGCAGGTGATGCCGGCACGGACCAGGAGGCGGGTGGCCGCCTGTGGAATGGACGCGCTCACGCGGAACGTCCCGTCCGGCTGGACGCAAGTTGCCCAGAAGCCCGCGCGTTCCAGCCATGTCGCATTGTCCTTGGGAAGACGCAAGGTGCGCGAGAGACTCATGAGCGCCGACAAGACGGGCGGATCGAGAAGCAGGCGCCGTTGCGCATCCCAGACGGGAATCATCGCCCCCAAGCCCATTTCCTGGACGAGTTGGATCAATCGCCCGTAGTCCTTTTCGCCCAGGAAGCGCAGAAGCCCGAGATCCGGCTCCTGGGAGACGCCTTCGCGGGCTTCGCGATCGAGCGTGTCGAGACGATCGGAAAGCTCGTCGTAGATGCGCAGACGCGGCAGGAGGCGAGCCATGGTCCTCATGCTGTAGGGATCGGCGTTGTCGGCGAGCCATCGCGTGCGCTCGCGCAGGCAAGCAGCCTCCAGGGGCAGGATGGCGACGATCTCGCGCGGAGGGAACACGCCCGTCTCGACGGATTCCGTCAACGCGGCGCGGCAGGCGGCGAGATCGAAGCTCGAGGCCCGATCGAGCACGGACACGAGCTCCTCGCCGAAGACCGCGCCGTTCCCGCGCCGCATGAGCATGCGCCCGATGTTGCGCAACCCATGGGTTCTCTGTACGTGGGCCCGCCAGGTGGTCCCTACGAACAGGAGCGTGCGCAACGCCTGCTCGCCGGAAGGCTCGACGCCGTGCAGGAGGGCGAACAGCGGCGAAAGAAAGCGTTTGCGCGTCTCGGGAAGCTCGATGTTGCGAATGGTCTCGGCGAGACGTTCGCAACGGTCGTTTTCGCCGATGGACGGATCGATCGCGGCGAGGACCGGCTCGCCCACCCTAACGATCCCTATCGCGTCTCCAGGCCTGGAGGTCGACCGTGGAAGCGGGTTTCTTCATGACGGAAGCGCGCTCGAGAATGATGCGCTCCTGCTTTGTCAGGCTGTCGATCCCATGCTTGGAAATCTTCTTCAGGATCGGGTCGACACGCGTATCAAAGTATTCCTCGCGCGTGACGAGCTCTTCCGCGGCCTTCACGGTGCGGGCGCGATCGCGCGCGGTGAGGGCGCGGGTGGCCCAGAGCACGAGAGGTTCTTCCAGCCGCAGGTAGGCCCAGCCGCCGAAGATGCCGAAGAGATGGGTGAAGTGGGCCACGCCACCGCCCATGCCACCACCGAGCCCGGCCAGGAAGGAAATGCCGCCGAAGACCCAGACCGCGTAGCGGGCGGGCATGGGGAAGAAGAAGAATACGAGGATCTGGACATGCGGATAGAATCGCGCGAAGGCGAGCATCACGCCGAAGATCGCGCCGGAGGCGCCCACGATGTAGGTGCCGCCCGAACCGCCGACGAAGTAGAACAAAGCGGAGCCGAGACCCGCGACGATGCCGGAAACCAGGTACAGCGCGAGGAAGCGCCGCTCGCCCATCTGGTGGACCAGAGGGGTCCCGAACATCCACAGCGAAAGCATGTTGAAGGCGATGTGCATGAGCCCGCCATGCAGGAACATGTAGGTGAATACGCGCCAAAGCTGCCAGCGACCCCATACGAGGTCGGGAACGAGCGCCCCGTAGCTGAAGAGCATGTTCCCGTAGGGAAGACGGAGAGCATCGGCGAACATGCCGACGACGAAGACGCCCACGTTCAGAAGAAGGAGCGTCTTGAGGACGCCGGGCAAGCGACTCTGTGGGTCGATCATCTCGTCTCCGGCCCGGTCATTTTCCGTCGCAGCGCCTCGGCCACGGGCGGGGCGACGAAGGGAAGGACGTCGCCTCCCATGCGGGATATCTCCCGAACGAGCGTGGACGTCAGCCCCAGATGGTTTTCACGGGTGGGAAGATACACGGTCTCGATCCCGGCTGCGAGGCGATGGTTCATGAGCGCGATCGAGAGCTCCGATTCGAAATCGCCTCCATGCCGCAGCCCGCGCACCATGACCGTCGCGCCATGATCGCGGCACCAGTCCACGGTCAACCCTTCCCAGGAATCCACATGCACCTGGGACATCCCCTTCCAGGCGAGGATTTCGCGCCAAAGTTCGACGCGTTCCTCCGAGGAGAAGAGCGCCGTCTTGCGGGAATTCCGCGCGACCAGGATGGAAACCCGTTCGTACATGGAGCAGGCGCGCACGACGAGATCGAGATGTCCGAGGGTGGGCGGATCGAAGGAACCCGGATGGACGGCGTGGATCAAGCCGCCTCCGGCTTGCGCTGGATGACGAGCTGGGAAGATCCGTAACGACGCACCTCGACGCCTTCGGGCCATTGCGTCGGACGATCCGACGGCCACTGCAGGACCGCGACGCCACCCGGGCGCGTCAGGGCGAAGCAACGCTCGAGAATCGCTTCGTGGATGATCGAGAAGGGAGGGTCGGCGAAGACGACCGCATGGACGGGCGCACGCTGGAAACGACCCGCATCGAGAGGAACGATCTCCAGTCGATCCGACGCGTGGAGATCATCGCAGGAACGACGCAGGCACTCGAGGGCGGCGGGATCGCGCTCGACGGCGACGGCCCGCGGAGCCCCGCGCGAGAGCGCTTCGAAAGCCACCGCGCCAGTTCCTGCGTACAGATCGCAGAACGGACCTTCGAGGATGGCGCCGCCCAGGATGGAGAAGAGCGCCTCGCGGACAATTCCCGGCGTGGGGCGCGTGGGCTCGAGTCCCGGAGGCGCATGGACCTTGCGGCCCCTCCACTCGCCTCCGGAAAGGCGGATTCCCGGCTTCACTTGCCGTAGGCGATGGTCGTCGCCTGGATGCGAAGACGACCATCTGGGCCGGAAGCCAGCTCGAGGGATGTGAAGCCGACCGTGCTTCCCGCTTCGCCGAGCGACGCGATCCAGCGGGCGCACCCATCCCAGGTTCCCGTTCCGGACAATTTCCACGATGCGCGACGGAAGGGCGATGCGACGGTGGTCTGCTGAGCGGACTTCGAAAGATCAAGCCCTTGCGCCGAAGCTAGATCGAGAAGGCGCTGCGCATCGGTGGCGAAGGCCGTGGCAAGCGGTGCTGCGGCCGTGGCGGCGGCAGAGAACGGCAACCGCGCCGTAAGGCGGAAGCGTCCGTTCGCGCCAATGGACGAGGAAGTGTCGACCAAGCTCTGCGCGGCCAACCCCTGCATGAGCATTTCAAGCACCGCAGGAGTTCCTGCCTCTCCATCGACCAGGAGGATTCCCGGGCTCAAGATGCGCACTCGCGTATAACCGATGCCATTGCCGGGAGTGACCTGGCGCAGCTTGTTCAGGATCTGCTCGAAAGCGAATCGCTGATAGGCCACACGGGCGGTAGGCGACAGGTCCTCGAACCGGGTGGTTGTCACCGACGCGGACGCCGCATTGGTGCGCGCCTCTCCAAGAACGAGATCGAGGACGCCTCCAGCCAGGGGCGGAGCCGTCACGGCCGGTGCGACGCCGGAAGGAACCGAACGCGGAAGCTCGGCAGCCTTGTTCGCGACTGCCTTCTGGTTCGCCTGCTCCTTGGCAACCTTCGCTTCGAGTTCCTTGGCCGCCTTCTCCTTGGCCTTGGCTTCCTTCTCGGCAAGCGCGTTGGCCTTGGCCAGCGCGACGGAATCAGTGCGACGCTGCTTGGCGACCTTGATGGAATCGGCCTTGTGGGCCACCGCTGCCGCGATGGAATCCTTGCGAGCCGCGGCCGCGACCTTCAGGGATTCGGCGCGAGCCGCCGCCACGAGGGCGGGATCGACAGGAGTCGGCTTGACAGAATCCTTCACCGCGGCGGGAGCCGCGGCGACAGGATCGGGAGACGCCGCCGATGCGGGTGCCGCTGGCTTGGTCGAATCGACCGATGCAGGAGGAATATCGGGAGCATCCGTCGATTTGTAGAACCACCACCCACCGGCACCGAGTCCGGCCACGAGGCAAGCAGCCAAGGCGAACCACAAAGGCTTGCGGCTGGAATGGACGGCGAAACTTTCCTGCGAATCGAAATCGAGAACGTTTTCGGATGGCTCCGGCGCAGCCCCTTTCCGGGACGCTCCGAACTGGTTGCGCATCAGGTTGAGGCGGATCACGAACGATCTCCTTCGCTGAGAGCCAGAGCCAGACCAAGAGCCACGGCGCACTTGGGTGCGGTCTCGGCCAACTGGCCGATCATGCCCTCGGCACTGGGGAAGCTGATGCCCGCGAAGGCATCGAGCAGACGGACTTCGAAACGCATGCCGTTGCCAAGACGCGGCGCGAAGCCTGCCTCGGCAGCAAGATCACCCGCCAGGAACACCCCCGAAAGCTGATCGGGCGTACCCTTCACGAGCCCCAATCCGGCCTTGAGCGCCTTGCCTCCTTCGAGAGCGAGCTGGTCGGCGGCTTCGCCGCCCGAAAGAACCACGACACCATGGCCGAGGAACTCGCGATCCTTCGTCCACCAGATCTGCAAGGTGCGTCCGGAGGCCAGGACCACGGCCACGAGCCGGTCCCGCCACGAGGGGAAGTTCACTTCGAACGCATTGGCCGCGCCCACGATGTCGACGCCCACGTCGACCAGAGGAAGCTTGGCCGCTTCGGCCGCCGTCCGCACGCGATGGATGGCGTCGCGCTTGTGGGCCACGATCAGATGCGCAGGCTGCCCCATGGGACCTGTTCCCTGCGCGATCACGTTGATCATGCTTTCGTCGTCGGAACGCCCCGTCCAGGTGGCGACCTCGAAGCGCGCCGCATCTTCCACAGGAAGAGTCGAATCGAGTTCCGCCAACGTCAGCATCGCGGAGACGCCGCCCACGCAGACGGATGCGGCCTTCACGCCCTTTTCGAGCTTCAGTTCGGAAAGCCACGATGCGATTCCAGCACCCAAGGCGGCCGGACTCTCGCGCCAGGCCGGCTCGACCCAGGTCAGGCCGACGAACTCGATCTGTCGCAAGTCAGGATGGTAGGCGACCAGCTTGCAGGTGTCGTCACCCAGTTCCAGTCCGACGACAAGTTGGGGTTTCTTGGCCATGGATGCCTCAGAAAAGGAGATGGGGTCCGAGCTTCTCGAGCTTGGAAGGGCCGATGCCCTTCACTCGATCGAGATCGGCCAGGGAACGGAAGGGAGACGCGGCGCGGGCCTCGAGGATCCGCTTCGCAAGAGCGGGACCGATGCCTGGCATGGATTCGAGCTGGGCTTGCGACGCGATGTTGGGATCCAGGCGCGTGACAAGTTCCGTCGCGGGTGTCCTGCACACGGCCGAAGCCGCTGGACGCTCGGCTTCGAGGGAAGCCTGATGCGAGACGGGTTCGCTCCACTCGAGAATGCGGCCTCGAACGGAGAGGGGAGGAAGGATTTCATTGGCATGCGCGGCTCTCCAACCCAGTCCCGCGAGGAACAGGGCCACAGACCCAGCGAGTATGCGCAACTCACCTTGGTGAAACACGTTACAAGGATCTCCCCATGAATGGGTCAATTCTAGAACAATTTCCGCCCAGCCGTGTTCCTCGCGCATGGGCGAGGAATGCCGTCATCCCTTGGAGCGGCGAACCAGGGCCGCCTCGACCAGCCCCTTGAACAAGGGAGCGGGCCTGAGGAGGTTGGACATGAGCTCCGGATGGAACTGGCATGCGATGAAATACGGGTGCTCGGGCAGCTCGACGACCTGCATGATGGGGATCCCCGGAGCCTTGCCGGAGAAGACGATTCCCTTGGCCTCGAGGCGCTCGATGTAGTCGGGGTTCACCTCGTACCGATGGCGGAAACGCTCGCGGATGCGGGTGGCGTTCCCGTAGATCGCACTGGCGCGCGAGCCCTTCTTCACCTCGACATCGTGTCCACCCAAGCGCATCGTGCCGCCCTTGCGGGTCACGGTCCGCTGTCCCGGCAGGTAGCAGACGACCTTGTGCGCCACGGGATTTTCGGGAGACTCGACCTCTTCGGAGTGCGCGCCTTCGAGTCCGCAGACGTTGCGCGCGTACTCGACAACGGCCAGCTGCATGCCGTAGCAGATGCCCAAGAACGGGAGCCCCGTCTCGCGAGCGTACTTGATGAGCTGGATCTTGCCTTCGATGCCGCGCGAGCCGAATCCGCCCGGAATGATGAGGGCGTCCACACCATCGAGAGCCGTGGCCGGATCGATTTCGCCGCGCTCGATGACGGAGGTTTCGATCCATTTGAGTTCGACACGGGCATCCAGGTGCGCGCCGGAATGCTCGAGGGCCTCGACAAGGCTCGCGTAGCTGTCTTCGAGGGCCGTGTACTTGCCGCCGATGGCGATCTGCAAGGTGGTCTTCGGCGACTTGTGATTGCGCTTGACAGCATCGACCCACTGCGACCACTCCCCCAGATCGGGAGGAGAATAGATGCCGAGCTTCTTGTGGATGATGCCCGAGAGGCCTTCCTTCTCGTAGACGAGGGGAAGCTCGTAGACGCATTCGACGTCGGGCCCGGAGATCACGCAATCCTTTTCGATGTTGCCGAAGAGGGCGATCTTCTCCTTGATGTGCTCGTCGATGTATTGCTCGCAGCGCCCGATCACGACGTCCGGGTAGATGCCCGCCTCGTTGAGGAGCTTGATACCCTGCTGGGTGGGCTTGGACTTCTGCTCGCGCACGCCCGTCGGAATGGGGACGTAGGTGAGGTGGACGAACAGCATGTTCTCCGAGCCCACCTCGTGGCGCATCTGGCGAATCGCCTCGATGTAGAAGAGGTTCTCGAGGTCGCCCACCGTGCCGCCGATTTCGACGAGGAGGATGTCGGCCTTCTCTTCGCTCGCGACGCGACCGATGCGGTCCTTGATGACGTTGGTGGCATGCGGAATGAACTGCACCGTCTTGCCGAGGAAATCGCCCCGCCGCTCGCGCTCGAGGATCTCCTGGAAGACCTTGCCCATGGTGAGGTTCCAGCCGGACTTGCCCTGGATGTCGAGGAACCGTTCGTAGTGGCCGAAGTCCATGTCGACTTCGCCGCCGTCATCCAAGACGAAGACCTCGCCGTGTTCGACGGGGTTCATGGTGCCCGGATCCGTGTTCAGATAGCCGTCGAGCTTGACAGGCACGATCTTCAGGCGCGAGCACAGCAGGCGACCGATCGAAGCGGCCGCCACGCCCTTGCCGAGTCCCGAAAGGACGCCGCCGGTCACCACGATGTATTTGGTCGGATGTCCCTTTTTCCCGGTCGGCATTTCCTCACTCCCCTCGTGTTCTTAAAACGTCCAAGACCCTGGAAATATGCTCCATGCGATCGATGGCGACACGGTTCCATTTCCCGAGAATGGCCCGGACCTCGATTCCATGGGCGATGGCACGTAGCGGTTCGATGCGTCGGAATCGCTCCTGATCGGTAGACGGCAGTGCGGAGAACCGCCCCAGAAGCTCCGTCGAACCCGCATAGACACCCACATGGACGGCGATCCGAGCGTCTCCGGTTTCTTCAGAAAGGATGCGGTGGAAGTCGAACGCGCGACCGATCTGTCGCGACGCTGGTTGATCGTGTCGGAACCCGCCGAACCCATCCCGGTCCGTTTCCGCGTCCAACCCGCTGCTTTCGGCAAGCTCGACCAGCGGATCCAGGACGATCTTCACGACGTCCTCGTCGAGGCGTTCCTCGTCGGACAAGGCAAGATCGGCAGCCGTCCAGAGGGCATCCGGATCGGTGGGGACGCGCCGAGCGAGTTCGCGCAGGAGATCGAGCGGAAACAAGGGTTCGTCACCTTGCAGATTCACGACGTGCCGCGCACCGAGTTCGCGCGCAGCCCAGGCGACGCGATCGGTTCCCGTCTCGAAGGAAGGCGTGAGAAGGGCATCGAACCCGTGTTCGCGTGCGACGGACACGATCTCGCGATCCTCCGTAGCCACGACGACCTGTTCGAAGCATCCGGCAAGGCGACCACGCAGGGCCGAGCGGACGACCAGAGGAACGCCTGCGATTTCGACCAAGGGTTTCCCCGGAAAACGACTGGAAGACATCCGCGCCGGAACGACGCAGATCATGTCGGGAACGACCGCTTCCAAGTCTGCGGAAAGGAACCGCCTCAGGCGGCTCCGATCACCTTGGGAATCGCGAAGAAGCCCTCGACCGCCTTGGGAGCGTTGGAGAGCGCGAGATCGCGCGGCAGGCTCGGCAGGGGCTCGTCGGCGCGCAAAGGACGCTCTCCGCTGTCGGGATGCATCATGGGCGGCACGTCAGCCAGATCGAGGGAGGAAAGCTCCTCGAGATGTTCGAGGATGTGCTGGAGCTGCCCGGCCACGTGGGAGAGGTCTTCCTCGGGCACATGCAGGCGCGAGAGCAGGGCAAGCTTGCGGACATCGGCGGCGGTCAGTTCCATGGCGAGCAAAATAGACAATCCCGCCCCAGGACGCAGGTGCACCGCCGATTGGAAATATCTGCCCGGGGATCCCGGTTCGGTTTTTTCGGTTTTCACTGTTCCCGAAGGATTTCCAGAGGATAGACTAGCGAATATGAGTATCGCATCGGTCACATCCGTCTCCTCGGACGTTTCCGTACTTGGCATTCCCCGGCGGGGGATGCTCCCGATCGACACGAGCCGTTCCGATGCGGCGCACAAGTCTCGGACGCTCGTCGATCGATTCCAGCCCTCGGCCCGCACGCCTTTGGCCGCGGACCGCCTTCTCGCCCGGCAACAGAGCGAGACAGCGCCGCTCCTGGGGCGGACGACGGATGAAGGAATGCAGGATTCCGCGAAGAAAGGGATGTCCGCGGAAACGGAAACAACGGGTCCCGCAACGGAATCCGACAAGGATGCGAAGTCGGGCGAAGCGTCCAAGAGCGGCGAGGAAGGCACCGGGAGCAAGAACGCCAGGAATGGCGAACTCACGGAGGAACAGCAGAAACAGGTCGCCGAACTGAAACGGCGCGACACCGAGGTGCGCGCCCACGAGCAGGCGCATCTGTCCGCTTCCGGCGGACTCGCGCGCGGAGGCGCGTCGTTCAGCTTCCAGAACGGCCCCGACGGGAAGCGCTACGCCGTCGGCGGCGAAGTGCAGATCGCCATGAAGAGCGGCAACACGCCCGAAGAGACCATCCGCAACGCCGAGCAGGTGCATGCGGCGGCTCTCGCTCCCGCGAACCCGAGTTCCGTCGACCAGCAGACCGCGGCGGCGGCCTCGCGCATGGCGCAGGAGGCTCGACAGGAATTGGCAGCCGCGACGATGGACAAGGCGTCCTCCGGCGCGAAGTCGGCCGACTCCGACACGAAGGAGAAGTCCGGCACGGAGGCCAAGCCGGAGACAGCCGGAACATCCACCGAAAGCAAGGAGACGAACGCGGGGCTTTCCGCCAGAACCACACGGTCCCAGGAAAAGGACTCGGGTCTTGCCGTGAAAGCTCCGCCGGCCGGGGAAAAGGATTCCGGACTTTCCGCGAAACAGCCTTCGTCCTCCCGTCAACCCGCACCCCCCGCCTTCTCGCTGGATTCCTGACCTCGTCCCGCGCCGCGGGAACGCATCTTTTCACCCCTCATGTCCAGTCGATCCGATCACGGTATCCGTTTGCCGCGCGCCGATGCCGGCACCACACCCCGCCGTTCGCGCGTAGCCACGAGCCTTCCCGAAGGGCTCCCCCACTACGAACTGCGCCGCGTCCTGCGCCCCATCGAGAACGAGCCGGCTCTCTGGGAGCACGCCATCGAGCACGACGACGACTTCGTGCCTTTGCTCGCCGAAAGTTCGCCACCGCCCTTCGATCCGATCGATCCAGCCATGATCCTCGGCGCCCCGAGCCCCATCGAAATCGAGATCGGCACGGGCAAGGGCGGATTCCTTTCAGGCTACGCCCAGCTCCACCCGGAGCGTCCCATCCTGGGCATCGAGTGGACCCGCCCCATCGCCTGGTACGCGGCCCAGAAGTTCACCCGCAGGCCGCATCTGACCCACGCGAAGGTGCTGTGGGCCGACGCGAACTTCTTCCTGCGCGACCGCATGCCCGCGGGCTGCTGCAACGCGTTCCACGTCTACTTCCCCGACCCCTGGCCCAAGAAGGGCAACCGCAAGCGCCGCATCATGCAACCCCCGCTCCTGGAGCAGATGCGCCGTCTGGCTGTTCCGGGCTGCCTCCTGCACTGGGGCACAGACTACCAGGAATACGACGAATCCACGCGCGACCTGCTCTCTTCCACGGACGGATTCCGTCTCCTCGTCCCCGACGCCCCGCCCACCGACGGCGTGATGACGAGCTTCGAGAAGAAGTACCGCCAGGAAGGCCGCCCCATCCACCGCTCGGTCTGGGAGATCTCCCCGGCCGGGTAGGCCTCCGCAGGAGCTGTCGAGCCGTCTTCTCTTTGTAACTTGATCGCTCCATGATCGGCACCATAGAAGTCTCCGGAATCCGCGTGCGCTGCATCATCGGGGTTCTCCCCTTCGAGCGCGTCCAGGAACAGGAGATTCGCATCGATGCGAGCCTCGATCTCGACTTCGCCGAAGCCGTCGCGACGGAAAGCATCGGGGCCACGGTCGATTACGCGCTGGTGGCCAAGGCTCTTTCGGCTCTCGCGGTCGAGCGCAAGTTCCAGCTCGTCGAGACGCTGGCCGAGGAATGCGCATCGCTGGTGCTCTCGCGCTGGCCTCGCGTGGAATCGGCCACCATCGTGATCCACAAGCCCGCCGCCGTTCCCGAAGCCTCCGACGCGCGCGTGAAGATCCTCCGCAGGCGGAACCAATGACGGAATCCGTCCCAACTCGGCGCAGGACCGCCCTGGTGACCGGTTCATGCGTGCGGACCGGTCGCGCCATCGCGATCGCGCTGGCCTCGCGCGGATGGCGCGTGATCGTCCACGGGAAGCCGTCTTCCCTCGCGCAGGCGGAAGAAACCGCGCGCGCCTGCCTCGCGGCGGGAGGCGACGCGTCGATCGTGCTGCGCGACATCTCCACGCAGGATGGTTGCGAAGCGCTTGCCGCCCAGCTCCCCCCGGGATCGCTCGACCTGCTCGTCCACAACGTCGGGATCTATCCGCGCGGCTCGGCGCTCGAGACGTCGCCCGAAGCCCTCTCGGAAACCCTGCGCACCAATCTCGAAGCCCCGTGGCACCTCACGCGCCTGCTCGTTCCACGCATGGAAGCGGGCGGATCCATCGTCGCGATGGGGTACGCGGGCATCCAGAACATCACCGCGACGCGCCACGCGACGGCCTACCTGGTCTCCAAGACCGGCCTGCTCGTGCTGGTCCGCAGCCTCGCGCTCGAACTCGCCCCGCGCGGCATCCGCGTCAACATGGTCTCGCCTGGCCAGTTGGAGAATTCCGTCGACCTCCCCGAGAACGTCGCGTCGCGCGTTCCCATGGGACGCGCCGGAACCCTCCAGGAGGTCGTGAACGCGGTCCTGTGGCTTTCGTCGGACGACGCGTCCTACACGACTGGACAGAATCTGGAAGTCGCCGGCGGCCTCATGCTCCAGGCGCGCTGAGGTCGAGCGAGGCTCGCCCCCCCGACGCGACCTCGAGCGAATCTTCCCAGGAACGCCTGGCGCGCGGCGGGACTTCGGACAATTTCCGACGATGAGCGGGGCGGTGGAAGGCGCACCACTTGGGGTAGACGATCTGGCCGGGAACGAGCTTCACGGCGAAGGGCTCAGTGCACCCCGGGTGGGCGCAGGGCACGGAGCGCTCGACCTCGACGAGGTAGTTGTGCGCGATGATCCGGTTCTCTTCGAGAACGCGCGCGACGAGGCCATCCGACACGCCGTCGCCCAACGCCTTGCGCAGGGCGCGCTCGTGATCGCCGTCGCCAGCGCGATGCTGGAACGTCTCTAGAGCGGCCTGGATCACTTGGGAGCGGACGGCACCGAAGTGGTCGCGGGAGCGGACTTCGCCGCAGGAGCCACGGGTGCCGTGGCCGCGACAGGCTTGACCGCAGGAGTCGCGGGCACCGTGGTCGTGGCAGGAACCGCAGGCTTCACCGCGGAGGGCACGCTTTTCACGACCGGTTTGGTGTCCTTGGCGGGCGCGGCGACCTTCGCCGGCGCCAGAGGCGGAGCCACCTGGAGTTTTGCTCCGGCAGCAGGCTTCCCTGTGGTAGCGGGCTGGACCAACGCCTTCGGAGCGGACAAGCCCTTGAAAGCGCCCAGAGCGAGAGCCTTGTCGAGATCGTCTTCCATCGGCTCGGTCGGGACGTAACCGGACTTGGCCAGACGGACCTTGCCGTCCGGGGAAATGGCCACGAGCGCGGGCACCGTGCACATGCGTCCGTCGCACACGCCGTAGTTCTGCCCCGCCACCTGGTAGCGATCGTGCAGGCCTCTCGCCTTGACGCCGATCCCGTCAAGCCACGCCATCCCCGCCGCCGGTTCCGTGTTCTCGACGAGCATGGGAAGAAAGACGATGTCGCGCGTCTCGGCCCACTTCTGCAAGCGAGGCATCTCGGCGCGGCAGTTCACGCAGGTCGTGGTCCAGAAAGCCAGGACGACCGGCTTTCCCCAAGTGGAATCGGCGGCCCGACGAGCTGAATCGGCGTAATCGCGAAGTCCGGCGCGCTTGGCGTCGTTGTCCAAACGGACCAGGAAGAAGCGAGGCGCGGCCTGCCCGGGCTGGACCTTGAGGGATCCACCCGAGAACGCGGACGTGGCAAGCATGAAGAGGGCAAGAGCCGATGGCAACAGACGCATTTTCAAAAAAGTAACCCCCTCCCTGGATCAGAAGGAGGGGAATCATCCGTCAAGATTGCTCAGTCCTCTCCATGTCCGGCTTGGGGCTCCTTCGGGCAGAGCACTTCCATGAGGAAGGGCATGGTCGCGAACATGATCGTGATGCCAGCGACGTAGCCGATGCAGGCAAGCATGCCGATCGTATTGAGGCCGCGGTGGGAGACGACGATGAGCGACAGGAAACCAAACGCATTCGTGAGCGTTCCCGCGAGCACCGATGAGCCCGCCGTATGCATGATCTCACCCATCTTGCCCGCACCCGCCTCCATGCGGCGATGGAACAGGTGGATGGTCGCGTCGACGGTGTTCGAAAGCAAGGCGGGAATCACGACGATGTTGAACAGGCCGAGCTTCAGGCCGAACCACCCCATCGCACCGTAAGCCCATACGGAGATGAGTCCGATGTAGCCCATGTTGACCACGAAACCGCGCCACGAGCGGGTGTCGAGCCACACGACGATGCCGAGGAAGAGGAAGACGAAGATCGCGAGACGTCCCACGTCGCTCTTCACCATCGCGACCACGTCGGCGTAGATGAATCCCGTGGAGGCCACGTAGACGCTTCCGGTCTGAGTGGTGAAATGCGAGAACCGATCCTGGAACTTCTTGGACTCGATCGCATCGCTTTCGCGCATGTCGGCGTAGATCATGCCGTAGCGACCGTGGGTTCCATCCTTTTCGGTCATGAATCGCTGCGCGTAGGTCGGAAGCGCATAGAAGCCGAACGTGTCGCAGAACGTGTACTGGCGCAACGAACGGACCCGCGCTCGCGCCGAGCTGTCGAGCTTGGCGAACCCTGGGCCATCGAGGGTCCCGCGGATGCGATGGATGATCTCGAGCCGCTTCTGCTGGTCCGCGAGGCGTGGAACGAATGACTGGATGGTGACGAAGCTCTTGAGCATGGTGTCGGCGGGAGAGCCGAACCGCGCCCCCAGCGTGTCATGCACTTCACGCATCTGTTCTTCGGTCTGGGCCATGACCACCGAAGGCGACGTGTTCTTGCCCTTGCCCACGGCGCGCCCGTAGCTGATGCGCGACTGCGACTGCGCAGCGGCAACCGAATCGTTCTGGAAAAGGCTCTCGATGCGGCTGGAAAGCCACTTGAACTTGCCGCCACCGCTGCGGAGATTGGCGAAGTCGTTCTCGAAATCGACTTTGGGGGCCAGCAGGAGGACGATCGTGATGACCATGGTGATCGCGAACGTGGTTCCCATCAACCAGCGAGGCCATGAGAAGAACGGCACGAGCACGCCACCTTGGACTTCCTTCTCGGAAGGCGCGATCCAGGAGATCCAGCGGAGCTTCTTCGTCTCGAGGTGCTTGCCCAGACGCAACATGAGGAAGAGGATGGGCGGAACCAAGGTGAGCGAAGCGATGAACGCCTCGATGATGCCCATCGAAACGACGATGCCGAATTCCTTGAAACCCTGGAAGTGTCCCACCTGCAGCGCGATCATGCAGGTCACCGCGGCAAGCATGGCGGAGAAGAGCGAACGCCCCGTCTTGCGGAGCGTGATCTCCATGGCTTCCTTCGCCGCATGGCCATGGCGACGTTCCTCCATCCAGCGGGAGTAGACGTGGATGGAGTATTCGATGCCAAGACCCGACAGGAGGGCGAGGACGAACGAGGTGAGGACCGTGAGACGTCCGTAGACGAGCTGGGCGGACCCCATCATCCAGACCATGGCGGTCAAGAGAGGCAGGAAGACGACGAGAACGTTGCCGGGGCGGCGCATGTAGTACAGGAGCAACGCGAGGATCAGGACGATGGCCACCGTGGATGCGACCCACATGTCGCCGTTGATCTCGGCGACTTCGGAAGACGGATCGCTGTAGGCGCCGACGACGGATGTGTGGATATCCCAGCCGAGAGCCTTCTTGACCGCGATGGCCGTGGCCTCGCCGCGATCCTTGGCCTGCTGTGCGAAGCGCGTATCCGTGGAGGGCTCGGCAAGCTGGGCGATGATCACACCGACCCACTTGCCCTTTGCCTCGTGCCAACCGACCATGCGGTCACGCAGGGAATCGGGAAGCGTAGGATCGGAGGGCGTCGCCACGCTCTTCTGGGCGGAAGCTGCCGACGGCTTGTCGAGCGTCACGGCGTTGCCCTGATCGCCAGTTTCCTTGTTGATGCGCTCCAGCAGCGCATCGACGACGTCCATGGGGATGCCCTGCTTGTAGAGGGCCTGCTTGTTCGGCCAGCCTTCCAGGGACGCGGGAGCGGCAGGCCCTTCGGCCTCGAGATCCACGACAAGGGGATCCCAGTCGCCGGAGGCTTTCTTCTCGATGGAATGGAGGCGCGACTCGAGATCCACCAGCTGTTCTTCCGGCAGATAGAGAAGGGCGTGCTTCTCGAAAAAGCTGCGATCCTCGTCGTACTGGACCCACTTGACCTTTTCCCAGCGTCCGAGGGACTCGGCGAAAGCCTTCTGGAACTGACCCACGCGTTCGATCGAGGAGTCCTCGAAAGCCATGGTGAAGAAATCGGTGGCCCCCAGGCGCTTCTCGGATCCTTCGAGAGCCTGGACGGATGGCGTACTGGAAGGCAGGAGAACGCGCAGATCGGTGCTGATCCCGATGCGGGAACCCATGACGCCCATGAAGAGCGTGATGATTCCGAAGAAGCCCACGACCTTCCAAGGGCTGCGCCAGCTGATGCCGACATACCATTCGACCAGATGTCGATACAGACGCGAAATGTCGTTGAGGAGTTTGTTCATGTTTGGGTCTCCTGGAGAAGAAGAGCATGCGCAGCCCAAGGACTCGATGCGGCATGGCGCGCGATCCAGTCGCGATCCATGCGGGGCAGGATGTCCTTGTGGTTGGACGAGCACCAATGCAGGACGATCGCCCCCGAAGGCACGACGCCCCCGCGGAAGTAGCGATTGGTCTGACTGGGCGGGAACTGGTAGAAGGCTTCGGGGGCCATGCGACGTGGTAGCTCCGCATCGCCCGGGTCGCGCCACGCGCGATTGACCAAGGCCGGCCCCAGCGCGAAACGGACGGACGGATCCTGACGACAGGCGAGTTCGAGAAGACGCCGGAACCAAGCGTGTCCCGGCTCGCAGGCGAGGACGGCGTTGTTCAGCTCGCGGCGCCCCCACAGGTGTCGCAACCCCGTCTCGAGCATCCCTCGATCGGAGATGCCGAGTCGGGCGAGCGCCCAGGAAATGCCGAAGGCCATCGCGGACGGGATCATGGACGGACCGAAACCGCGCGACACGCGCGCCTCGTCGTCCTTCCAGACCCACTCTTCGCCGACCACGGCCCGCTCCGTACGCGAAAGCCCTTCGAAGGAGCCGATCGCGAGCGTGTCGAAGTCGAGATACCAGCCACCTTCGCGCACGAGGATGGCCAGACGGACCAGATTGGAGCGGCCCGCATGGTACTGCGGCGCGATGCGCCGATGGAGATCGACCAGACGCGGTCCGAATTCGGGCGCCGCAGCCAGGATTTCCTCCGGCTCGTTCGGACGGATCTCGGCAATGGAGCGCAACGACTCCCATGCGTGATTGTCCACTGGCTGTTCGCCCGCATGGATCACGATCTTCCAGCCCGGATTTGCCACGGCCGCAGAGCGGACCGCCAGCGCGAAGACGGAAGGAAAGGTCTTCCCGCTCCAGACGAAATGGATGGTGGTGGGGATCACGAAGTCCGGAAAGATAGACCTACGGATCCTGTCCGCACACCACACCCACGGACATGTTCCGCCCGTCGACCGCCGCACCCCCTCATGCAGCGGGAGCTTCGCCGATCTACCTTTCACCCAAGCGCAGTGCATTTCCCATGAACAGTCCTCATGAAAGGATCCCCGATGTCCAAATGGCGCAAACTCTTCCTGCTCGCAAGCTGCCTCGCCACCGGTTTTCTCACCTCGTGCGATGACAGCACGGGTTCATCCTCGAAGCCGGGAGCAGACCCGGCTCTCGTCGGGTCATGGACAGCGACGGAGAACGACTCCGGCGTGACAACAACGTTTATCGCGAGCTTCGCAGCCAACAACACCATGACACTGCAGGTTACCAGTAGCGGAATGTCATCGGACGCGACGGCCACAGGAACCTGGAGCACATCGGGCGGCAAACTCAGCATGACCATCGACAACGAGACTTCGACGATGGCCTACTCCATCAACGGAACGACACTGACAACCACCGAAGATGACGGAACCATCACGGCCTTTACGCGCGTCGCGACGCCAACCACGACGCCCATCGTCACAACGCCCACGGACACGACGACCGCAACCATCACGGCCTCCCCCGCATTTTCTCCGTCCGCCGGCACCTACAGCGCTGCGCAAACGGTGACGATCACGAGTACCACCAGTGGCGCGACCATCTACTACACCACGGATGGCTCGACTCCGACCACCTATTCGGCCATCTATTCGGGGCCGATCACGGTCGGTGTCAGCAAGACGCTCAAGGCGATCGCGGTAAAATCCGGCACGACGAGCTTGACTTCGAGCGCAACGTACGCAATCAAAGCGTCGACCACGACGATGCCCATGGATGCGAATCTGCTCGGGTCCTGGGAAATGACGCAGAACGACTCCGGCTACACATCTGTGGTGATCGCAACCTTTGCCAACAGCAACGTATTCACGGCAACAATCACCATAAGCGTGAGTGGAACAACACTCTACGACACGACGCTTACCGGGACATGGACCACTTCGGGAAGCAATCTCATCACGGTCACCGGCGGGGAGTCCTCCACTGAGACTTATTCCGTCAGCGGATCGACATTGAGCATCACCTCAGCCTCAGACGGGACCACAGCGACCTACATGCGCACCTCGGCAGTATCGGCGAGAGCCATTTCCTCGTCAGTCGTTCTCCAAACACCCGGCTCAAGCCGCATCTTCGGGATCGATCTGGCCAGTTTGCGGAAATAGACATCTGTCGGAGCCGAACAGCTAACTCGACGCAGATCAGACGCCCGCCCCCAAAAAGAGGGTGGGCGTTTTCTATTCTTCACGGCTCTTCTGACCTGCAAACCCTTCTTTCTCGAGGAATTCACACCATGTCTTCCCCCAAAGTCGCATTCATCACCGGCATCACGGGCCAGGACGGTTCCTACCTCGCCGAACTTCTCCTCGAGAAGGGCTATGAAGTCCACGGCCTGAAGCGCCGCTCCAGCTCGTTCAATACGGTCCGCATCGACCACCTCTACGAGAACCCCAAATTCAAGGCCCACTTCGGCGACCTGTCGGACAGCACCAACCTCGTGCGCCTCGTGGCCGAGATCCAGCCCGACGAGATCTACAACCTGGGTGCCATGAGCCACGTGGCGGTCTCCTTCGAGGAGCCCGAGTACTCGGCCGACGTCGATGGCATCGGCACCTTGCGCCTGCTCGAAGCCATCCGCATCAACGGGCTCGAGAAGAAGACCCGCTTCTACCAAGCGTCCACCTCCGAGCTGTTCGGACTGGTCCAGGAAATCCCGCAGCGCGAGACCACGCCATTCTACCCGCGCAGCCCGTACGCGGTGGCCAAGCTCTACGGTTACTGGATCACGGTGAACTACCGCGAGGCCTACGGCATCTACGCCTGCAACGGCATCCTGTTCAACCACGAGAGCCCTCGCCGCGGCGAGACCTTCGTCACGCGCAAGATCACGCGTGGCATCGCCCGCATCAAGGAAGGACTGGATACGGTCCTGAAGCTCGGCAACATGGACAGCCTGCGCGACTGGGGCCACGCCAAGGACTATGTCGAGATGCAGTGGCTGATGCTGCAGCAGGACCACGCCGAGGACTTCGTGATCGCCACGGGCAAGCAGATCACCGTGCGCGAGTTCGTGACGCTCACCTGCAAGTACGCGGGCATCGACGTCCGCTTCGAAGGCACTGGCTTGGACGAGAAAGGCATCGACGTGGCGACGGGCAAGGTCATCGTCTCGGTCGATCCTCGCTACTTCCGCCCCACCGAAGTGGAGACGCTCCTGGGCAGCCCCGACAAGGCCAAGAAGCTCCTGGGCTGGGTCCCCAAGATCACCGTCGAAGAGATGGCCAAGGAAATGGTCGAAAACGACCTCAAGGATGCGCGCATCGAAAAAATGCTGAAGGCGAGCTGACCTGAACGGCGTTCAACCCATCCTCTTCGAGGCAAGCCCTGCTGGCCTCGAGAGTCGGACCCGCGGAATCGGCCGAGTGGCGGCCCAGCTCCTCCCGGCTCTACGCAGAGCTTGCGATGTCGCCGTGGAAGAAATCGCTGTCGATCGCACCTCCTGTATCGGAGGTGGCTCCGTCCGCTATCTGCCTGGGGGATTTCTGCTACGACGCTTTTCGAAGCCTTGGAGACAGATCCTCATCGCCCCTCGCTTGGGGCGGATGGTTGCTCCCGGTCAGACATTGATCCAAACGGAACCATGTCTCATGCCGTCCCTGCCTGTGGACCGCCATCTCGTTTCGATCCTTTACGACCTGATCCCCCTGCTGGAACCGGATGACTACCTGAAGACAGCCAGCCCCATGGAACGCTGGCTCCTCGCCACGAGGCAGCCCGCCCGATGGCGGCAAGCGACCCGAGTCGTCGCGATCTCGGAGGAAGTCCGCCGTTGCGGCTTGGAGATGATCGGCCTTGCTCCGGAGCAGGTCCAAGTCGTCCACCCAGGACTGGATCATTCCATGTCGCCCGCCGAGCCATCGAACTCCATCGGAAGTCCATTCTTCCTCCATGTTGGAGCGATCGAATCGCGCAAGAACATTCGTCGTCTTGTCGCCGCATTCGCCGCAGCCAGAGTCGATCCGTCCAGCCTGATGGTCTTCGTCGGCCCGATGGCACCCTTCCGCAGAGCTATGCTCGAGTCCTGGGGCAAGGAATCCGGCGTCCTTCCACGACTCCGGATTCTTGGCCACGTCAGCGACGCGAAGCTCCAGGCGTTGTACCGGGATTGCATCGCCTTCGTATTTCCGTCGTTGCACGAAGGATTCGGATTTCCTCCTCTGGAAGCCATGAAGGTCGGCACTCCCGTCCTGGCATCTCGCTCGTCGTGCATGCCCGAAGTCCTCGGTGATGCGGCCTGCTGGTGCGATGGACTCGACATCGCCTCCATAGCGGAAGGATTGACGACCCTTGCGACAGATTCCGTCCTACGTGCGGAGCTTCGGCACCGCGGCCCCCCTCAGGCGGGACTCTACACTTGGGACAACGCGGGCAAGCGATTGGCGCAGATCATCGCATCCATCGGGACCTGATCGGAAGCGACTCCCGAGCCCGGCTTGCAACTTCCAATCAGCGTCGTTTCATCCGCTTTCGCCGATTCCACAAGGAGCACAAGCCATCCCTCCAGGCGGGATCGGGAGGGCGAATCGTACCCGGCCTCACATGCGAAGCGAAGGGGGTGAGAGTCAGGTCGAAGAATCTGTTGAGATCGATGTCGAGCCATGTGTTCTGCGTGCCCACGAAGAGGAATTCCGGCGAACGCCCACGAGCGATGCCCTGTGCGTGAAGTCGGCGCAACGTCTTGTCCTGGAGCCGAGCCCACTCCCCCACGGGGGATTTTTCGCGTCGCAGATCACGCGGCCACTCGGTGCGGCCATGCACAAGATCGCCCGCCCAGGCATCGAGAACAACGACCCGCGACGACATCCAGTCGGACCAAAATTTGTCATCTCCGGAAATCGAGAGACCAGGACAGGCGACAAGGCTCGTACCTCGGAGCGAGAGCAAAGCGCGCAACAGGCCGACCATCGCGGCATCGCGCCCCACGTAGGCAACGGTTCCGCCAGGAGGAAGGGTGGCGAGATGACTGGCGAGATGAGGGAAAGCCACCGAGGCAGGAGTTCCTAGCGTAGTATTGAACGATTCCCTCTCGAGACGAGAACTTCGCACAGGTGCGACGCCGCCCTGGATATCGAGCAGGAGATCGCCGAAACGACGCCCCCCATCGGCTTCGATCCGGATTTCCTCGAACCCCTCGTCGGGGGCACCCCAGATTTCGCGCTGCGCGGGAAGCTCGGCAGAGCGAATGCCGTGAACAAGATCGTGCGCCGACTCGGATGCGAAGCCGCTGCGATGGGTGGGTGTCGCTTGGCGGTTGTGGTCACAGTGGTAGGCGATCACTTTGCCCGCCAAGGAAATATTCCCGCCAGTCTTCACGTGCATGCGGGCGCAGAGATTCCCGTCGACGTGCCACCCTTGCAGGATCCCCTCGTCAAAGCCATCGATCGCATGGAGATCCGAACGCGACAGAAGCTGGAAGTCACCCGGACCGTCGTGCAGGACCACGGAACCACAGTCGACCTGCTCGGCCATTCCCAGCGCCACACCCCACGCACGGAACAGACGGCGGACGTTTTCCGGATCCCTACGATCGACCCCTTCCCATAGCTGTTCAGGAATCTCTCCGCGAGGCGCGATATGCAGACGATCCGCAGAAAGCCCCTTCAACAGTTGTTCCATGGACGCATCCACGTCGCCAAAGACCGGGACGATGTCGCTGTTCGTGGAGAGGATCCAGCGATTCTCCGGATGCGATCGGCGCACCAGGACATTGCGGCAGAAGGGCTCGTGGACCTTGAGCCTCGTTTTCGGGACGAAACGCCGAAATGCGTCGGGTCGAATGCGGATCACGCGTAGAAGGGCACGTGCTTTCTCCGTCAGAGTATCGGAAACGGACTCGGGAAAAGTGGGAAGTGTATCCGGAGTGTTGCAATCGGCGAAGAGAATCTCGTCGCTATCCGACAGCACATGCGCGAATGCGTTGATGCTCAGCGCCGCCCGCCGGGCGAGGTTGTAGCCATGGCCGTCGTTGCGACCGTAAAGGATGACGGAAACGCCGCTCGTCACGGCTTCGGAAGACATACGGGCGGTAAACCTACATTGGCCCTCGTCACTAGATTTCAGATTCGGCGATGTTTGCGGAATCTCCCGCCATGGCCATCTCCAGAAGGATTGCAGAAATGACTCCAGTGCGTTCGAAGGATCGATTTCTCGTCTTCGGTTCCCCTCTGATCGAGGAAGAAGAGATGGCCGAGGTTCTCGACTGCATGCGCACCGGATGGCTCGGCACCGGACCGAAGGTCCAACGCTTCGAAAAGGCATTCTGCGAATACAAAGGCCAAGCATTCGCCATGGCACTCAACAGTTGCACCGCCGCCCTGCATCTGTCCATCCTGGCCGCTGGCATCGGTGACGGGGATGAAGTGATCACAACTCCGATGACCTTCTGCGCCACGACGAACGCCATCCTGCATGCCGGCGCCACGCCGGTCCTCGTCGATATCGATCCAGGAACGCTGAATATCGACCCACGCCGGATCGAGGCGAAGATCACTCCGCGCACGAAGGCAATTCTACCGGTCCACTTCGCGGGAAGGCCCTGCGACATGGACGCGATCTGCGCGATCGCGAGGAAGTACGGACTCAAGCTCATCGAGGACTGCGCCCACGCCATCGAAACCGAATACAAGGGCCGCAAGGCAGGCACGTTCGGAGACCTCGGATGCTTCTCGTTCTATTCCACGAAAAACGTCGTGACGGGTGAAGGCGGCATGGTCACCACCGACAACGCGGACTTCGCGGCACGCATCAAGATCCTGGGCCTGCACGGCATGAGCAAGGACGCGTGGAAGCGCTTCTCCGACGAAGGCTTCAAGCACTACCAAGTCGTGGAATGCGGATTCAAGTACAACATGATGGACATGCAAGCCGCCATCGGCATCCACCAGCTGGCCAAAGTGGACAGATTCTGGAATCGCCGCGTCGAAATCTGGGATCGCTACCAGTCGGCCTTCGCCGATCTCCCCATCGGCATTCCCGTACCGTTTGAAAAGGACACGCGACACGCATGCCACCTCTACACGGTGCAGATCGAAAAGGACCAGTGCGGCGTCGCACGCGATGCGTTCCTCGACCTCATGACGGCCCAAGGAATCGGAGTGGGAGTCCACTATCTGGCTCTGACGGAACATCCCTACTATCAGGAGACGCTCGGCTGGAAACCGGAGGACACGCCAAACGCAGTCCGCATCGGCCAATCCACAGTGAGTCTACCCATCTCGCCCAAACTCTCGGACGCGGACGTCTCCGATGTAATCAAGGCAGTGCATCGCGTCCTGGGGGCCTAGATGGGATTCCTTCGCAGGCAGGTGCGACGCGCCATCCGAAAATTGCTCGAGGTCGCGTACGAAGTCCCCTTCGAGGACATCAAGCGGCCGCGGATGGTGTACGGCTGGACTGGCGCCGATGGTGTTCGCCAGCCGAATACACGTATTTCCGACTCCACGCACATGTACCAACCCTTGAATATCCACATCGAGGATGAAGTCTTCATCGGGCATTTCACATGGCTCGATGGTACATCCCCGCTGACCATCCGCAAGGGTGCCCAAATCTCCGGCAGGGCCGGGATCTTCACCCATAGCAGCCACAATTCCATCCGAGATGCATCGGGCAGCGAGCACGATCTCCCCAACACCGATCCCCCCGGTTTCATCCGCGCTCCCGTCGAGATCGGTTCTTACGCTTTCATCGGATCCGGTGCGACCATCCTCCCCGGAGTCACGATCGGAGAGCGAGCCGTGGTTGCCGCCGGCGCGATCGTGACAAAATCTGTCCAACCTTTCGCGATCGTCGCTGGTGTTCCGGCACGCCCGGTCGGGGATGTTCGCGAACAGAAAAGCGCCCCTTGAGCGACTTGCGCAACTCCGCCATGCACGGCATCTGGTGGAATCTATTCAACACCACCAGTCAATCTGTTCTGCAATCCATCCAATTCCTGGTTCTCGCCAAGTACCTGCTCCCGGCCGATTATGGCGTGGTGGGTCTTGCCTATGTGATCGCGGGCTTCCTCCAAGTGTTCCAGGACATGGGGTTTTCCGCCGTCATTGTGCAGCGCCCTAAACTTGAACCGATCCAGATGTCGTCACTTTGGTGGCTGAACATTGCCTCCGGATTTTTCATTCTGATTCTCCTCGGCGCCATCGCGTGGCCTGTATCCACATTCTACAGCATGCCCTCCCTCAGCCCCATTCTCTGGGCTCTGGGAGGGAATTTCCTTTTGTCGTCCGCAGGACTCCAGTACGCTTGGATCTGTGAAAAGGAGTTGCGTTTCGGCTTCCTTTCCAAGCTGGACACCGTAGCGGGAATCCTCTCCTCGGCATTCGCGATCACGCTGGCCACCCTCGGCTTCGGAGCTTGGTCGATCGTTCTAGCAAACACTCTTCTCGCCGTCATTCGTACTTCCGTCCTAGTAATTGATGGGCGTCGGAAATGGAAGCCCAGCTTGAGCTTCCAATGGAGCAGTCTAGCCGGACTTCGCTCGTTCGGCTTCTTCCAGATGGGTGAACGGACTATCAATTATTTCAACTCCCGAATCGATCAGATTCTCCTGGGCCGCCTCATCGATGCGACACATCTGGGCTATTACAGCTTTGGATTCAATCTCTCGTCGCGCCTTTCCGATCGCACGAATCCCGTCGTCACGCGTGTCGCTTTTCCCGTCTTTTCGCTGATTCAAAATGATCCCGAGCGCAGAAAGGCGATCTATCTCAAGCTTGTCCATGCTTTGACTCTGGTCAATGCAATCGTGCATCTCGGCTTCGCCACATTGGCTCCCACATTGGTTGCACTGTTCTTCGACGGCAAGTGGCTCCCTGCCGTAGCCATCCTCCAGATCGTCGCTTGCACATACCTGCTTCGCAGCATCGGAAACCCCATGGGCTTTCTTGTTCTTTCCACAGGAAAGGCCAATGTCACATTCTGGTGGAATGTTCTCGTTCTCTTCATCACCCCCTTGGCAACGATCACTGGCGCTTGGGTTGGGCACCGAATGGGGCATCCCAGCATCGGTGTCGCGCTCGCAGGACTAGCGACGCAGATCATCCTCTTCTACCCGGCCTATCGCATTCTCATGCAACCCGTCCTGGGAAAATGTCTGGGTAGCTATCTGGACGCGACGCTTCGACCGATTGGTATCGCACTGATCGCCGTGGCAATCATGGTACTCGTCGGCAAATATTGTTCTTCTCCCATCCTTGGACTGACTCTTTCCACCCTCGCAGGATTGGCGTCTTTTCTCGCGAGCGCCCTGCTTCTCGATCATCGCCGTTGCATGAGCCTTGTCGCACTGATTCGAAAGCAAGGTTCGAATCCATCCAAAGAGGTGATACATGAATCTTGATCAGGCGCGACAGAGAGGCTCTGTACCACCACCATCTTGGATCCCCTGCATCTTCGACAACAAACTCGAGCTTTCCGGAAATCCCCAGGATTATTGGCAAGGCTCGTCCTTCATGATCAAGATGTTCGCCGCAGCCTACCAACGGCATCTTCCGCAGATGTGCAAGGGAGGTCTGGTCGACCTCGGCTGCGGTCCAGCCCCTCTGCTGTCGGCCTATCGCTCCTGGGTGGATTGGTACTACCTCGTCGATTGGCCTTCATCCTTGCACGACAACAGATATCTCGATCAGGCCCTCGATCTCAATGCCCCTCTTGACATCCCTGATTCCACCTTCGATACGGCCATTCTGACCAGCGTCCTGGAACATATCCGGCATCCGGATGAACTTCTGAAAGAGTGCGCGCGCATCCTTCGGCCCGATGGTCAACTGTTTATGCAGGTTCCCTTCGCCTACTGGCTTCACGAGGAACCCTACGATTTCTTCCGATACACCCGCCATGGGCTCTCCGCATTGGTTCAAGGCGCAGGTCTGCAACTCGTAACTATCGAGGCTGTTGGAAATGATTGCGATGTGATGATCGACATCCTCTCCAAGCGCCTTTGTTCAAGCTCCTGGAGTATCGTCCGCCGAGCGGGCAGGGTGCTTCAATCCTGCATGAAGACTCGTGCGAACAAGGCTCCCGACACGGAGGGAAGGACGAAGCTGCCCTTAGGCTATGTGGTGATCGCCCGGAAATCGGCTTGATGAAGATTCTTCACGCAGTGCACTCGTGGCTCAAACCCACCGAGAACTGGACCTACCGTCTCCTGAAGCACACGCCTGTCGACGAGACGCATGTCCTTGCTCAGGCATGGGAGCCTGGTCCCTTCCACGATCCTGCATTCCGATACCACTCGTGGCCGGTGCGTCGCGTGACGGAAAACGGTATCGTCGGAGCATGGTGGAACTTCGCGGTGCGCCATACGCACGGACTCCAGGAAGCGTTGCTGGCAGCCGAGCTTCGGGGGAGGGTGGACCTGCTGCACAGCCACTTTTCCTTCATGGGCTGGCGGATGCGATCGCTCGCACGGCGACTCGGGGTTCCCCACGTGGTATCGTTCTACGGCTACGACTACGAAAACCTCCCATTCTCTGAACCCTCTTGGAACGAGCGCTATCGTACCATGTTCCAAGAGGTCGACCATTTCCTTTGCGAAGGCGCGCACGGGGTCGAACTCCTCGCCAACCAAGGATGTTCCCGTGAGAAGCTCGCGATCTCCCGCCTGGGAGTCGATACATCATCGATTGCTTTCGCGCCTTTGCGTGCACCTTCGGGCGGGCGCTTCAAATTCGTCCAGGTTGCAACCCTCACAGCGAAGAAGGGGCATGTCGACGCGCTGAAGGCCATCGCAATCGCCGCTAGACAGGTCGACATCGATTACACAATCGTCGGGCGAGAGGCCGATGTGCGGCAAGCGAACCTCACCACGCTCGCGCAGGATCTTGGAATCTCCGATCGAATCCATTTCGTGAATGGTATCGATTTCACACGCCTGCACGAATACCTCGGCAACTTCGACGCATTCCTTCATCCAAGTCGTTTCTCTTCCGATCGCGACTGCGAAGGCGGCGCGCCTGTTGTGCTGCTAGACGCACAAGCCGTCGGCCTTCCCGTGATATCCACCACCCACTGCGACATTCCGGACGAGGTCGTCCACGGCAAGACGGGCATTCTTTCTCCAGAAGCGGATCCCGCAGCCCTTGCACGCTCGATCGTAGACATGGTTCAGATGCCTCGCGAACGCTTCGCATCCATGCGCGAAGCCGCTCGCGATCATGTACGGACAGAATTCGACTTATCGGTGTGCGGACCAGCCCTCTCGGCCATGTATGCGCGCATCATAGGGTCGCACCGATGAGCCTCGCTCCCGTCGCCCTGTTCGCCTGGCGCCGCCCCGACCACCTGAAGAAGGTCCTCGAATCGCTCGTCGCCAATCCGGAAGCGTCGTCCACCGACGTGATCGCCTTCTGCGACGGAGCCCGCGACGAATCCCAGATCGCAGGAACGGAATCCGTCGCATCCCTGCTCGCGGGCTTCGATGGCTTCCGTTCGCTGCGGATCGTTCGCCGCGAAGCGAACCTGGGCCTGGCCCGCAACATCGTCTCCGGTGTGACGGAAATCGTCAACCAGCATGGGCGCGCGATCGTCCTGGAGGACGACCTCGTCGTGAGCCCCGGATTCCTGGGCTGGATGAACCGGGGCCTGGACCTCTACGCGGACTCGCCCGAGGTCGCGTCCATCCACGGCTACTGGTATCCCGTCCCGGGACAGGTTCCCGACAGTTTCTTCCTGCGTGGAACCGACTGCTGGGGTTGGGCCACTTGGAAGCGCGCATGGGACCGATTCGACGGAGACGGACAGACGCTTCTCGACGAACTCGTCCGCCGCCACCAGGAATGGACGTTCGACTGCGACGGCGCGTTCCCCTACATGGACATGCTCCGCGACCAGATCCGCGGACGCAACGACTCGTGGGCGATCCGCTGGCACGCCTCCGCATTCCTGGCAGGCATGGTCACGCTCTTCCCTGGCAGGAGCCTGGTCGAGAACATCGGCACCGACGGATCGGGCACGAACCACACCAGCACCGACACGAGGTACGCGACGACGATCGCCCTGGTGCCTCCACCGCTGATTCCGCAGCCGCCCGTGGAAAATCGCCAGGCACGCCGCGTTCTGGCCGACTACCACGCCCGCGGCATGGGGCGAAACTCATGGCTTCGCCGAATCCGCACCACCATGCGATCATTCCTTTCAAAGGCAGATAGTCCATGAATGCATCGTTCCAGGGCGCTTCGATCCTGATCACCGGAGGACTCGGCTTCATCGGCTCCAGCTTGGCACGCCGCCTCCTCGGGATGGGTGCCCACATCACGATCGTCGACAGTCTGATTCCCCTTTATGGTGGCAATCCCGCCAATATCGCGGATATCCGAGACCGCTTGGATGTGAACATTTCCGACGTGCGTGACCCGCATGCGATGGCCTATCTGATCCAAGGCAAGGACTACTTGTTCAACCTGGCCGGACAGACGAGCCACATCGACTCGATGACCGATCCATTCACCGATCTCGAGATCAACTCGACCTCGCAGCTGTCCATTCTTGAAGCGGCCCGCAAGCACAATCCACGCATACGAATCGTATTCGCCTCCACGCGCCAGATCTACGGCAAGCCGCAGTATCTGCCGGTGGATGAAAAACATCCAATCGTTCCGGTGGACGTGAACGGAATCAACAAGGTCGCCGGCGAGGGATACCACATTCTCTACAGCAAGGTCCACGGCATCCCCTGCTCCGCCCTGCGCCTCACCAACACATACGGACCCGGCATGCGCGTGAAGGATGCGCGCCAGACGTTCCTCGGCATCTGGGTGAAGAACATCCTCCTCGGCCAACCCGTGAAGATCTTCGGCGACGGACTGCAACTGCGCGATTTCAACTACGTCGACGACGCCGTCGACGCGTTCCTCGCCTGCGCGACCCGCGACGAGGCCATTGGCGAGGTGATGAACCTGGGTAGCGACGAAGTCGTCAATCTCAAGGATCTCGCGGAGATGATCGTTTCGATCAACGGGACGGGTTCGTGGGAGATCGTTCCGTTCCCTCCCGAACGCAAGGCGATCGACATCGGCGACTACTACTCCGACTACTCCATGGCTCGACGCATCCTGGGCTGGGCCCCGCGCACCAGGCTTCGGGAAGGCCTCGAACGTACGCTCGCCTACTACCGTGTCCACAGCAACCAGTACTGGGAGACCTGAGATGATTCTCATGAACGACTTCAAGCGCGACGAAGACGCCCTGGTGAAACAGGAACTGTCCGCCATCGAGCGCGTTCTGCGTTCCGGCTGGTGGATCCTGGGATCCGAGGTCGCCGCGTTCGAATCCGAATGGGCCGCATGGCTCGGCACGCAGCACGCGGTGGGTGTCGCCAACGGCATGGATGCTCTGGAAATCGGCCTCCGCTGCCTCGGGATCGGCCCCGGCGACGAGGTCGTAACCACTCCCATGACGGCATTCGCCACGGTCCTCTCCATCTTCCGCACGGGTGCGACGCCGGTCCTCGCCGACATCGACCCGGACACGGCCATGCTCGATCCGGACTCCGTCCTCCGTTGCCTTTCCCCCCGCGTGCGCGCCGTCATGCTCGTCCACCTGTATGGACAGGCAGGCCCTGTGGAGCGATTGTCGGAGATATGCCGCGAGCACCGCATCCACCTGATCGAGGACTGCGCCCAGGCCCACGGCGCAAAGGCGTCGGGAAAACCCTGCGGCACCTGGGGAATCTACGCGGGCTGGAGCTTCTACCCCACGAAGAATCTCGGCACCATCGGCGACGGAGGGGCCATGACCACGGAAGTCAAGGAGATCGCCGATACAGCCCGGCGCCTGCGCAACTACGGACAGTCCGTCCGCTACCACCATCCCGAGGTCGGACTCAACAGCCGTCTCGACGAACTCCATGCGGCGATCCTCCGCGAGCGCCTGAAGCGGCTCGACGCCTGGACGGCACGACGGCGCGTGATCGCCCATTCGTACGCGAAGGGGATCCACAATCCGCTCGTGCGCATTCTGCCTCTTCCCCAGGATCCGTCACGACATGTGCACCACCTTTTCGTGGCCACCACGACCCATCGAGACGCGTTCCAGGAGCACCTCAAGTCCAACGGCGTCGACACGTTGTTCCATTATCCCGTTCCCGCGCACTGGCAGGAGCCCTGCGAAGGAACCCGCATCGATCCCGCCGGACTGCCGAACGCCGAACGCCATGCGCTGGAATGCATCTCGTTCCCCATCTACCCCATGCTGGAAGATCGCGAGGTCGACCACGTGATCGACACCGTCAACGCGTTCCGCATCTGATATGACGGATTCCGTCGAACATTTCTGCACGCTCTTCGACCTGGGCTTCCTGCCACAAGGGCTCGTCCTCCACGCATCCCTGCGTCGGCACATGCCGGACTCCCTGCTCTGGATACTCTGCATGGATTCCGACGCGCGGGAGGCGCTCGCCCGACTCGACCTTCCCGGAACGCGCCTGTTGACCCTCGCGGACGTCGAAACCGAGGCCCTCCTCGCTGTGAAACCGGGACGCTCGCGCGGAGAATACTGCTGGACGCTCACATCGAGCCTCATGTGCCACATCCTCGAGACGCACCCCGATGTCGCGCGCCTCACCTATCTCGACGCGGACATCTGGTTCCGCGACTCGCCTCAACGGATTCTGTCCACAATGGACGCTTCGAACGCGCATGTCCTGCTCACGCCCCACGACTACGATCAAGAACACGACCAATCCGTCCAGAGCGGACGCTACTGCGTGCAATTCGTCCCCGTGCGCAACACGCCGGAAGGCTTGGCCGTCCTGCACTGGTGGCGCGACCGCTGCATCGAGTGGTGTTTCGCCCGCCAGGAACCGGGACTATTCGGCGACCAGAAGTACCTCGACGAGTGGATCCCCCGCTTCGGAAAGGATGTCGAGGAAATCCCCGACTCGTCGATGACCCTGGCTCCCTGGAACGCCAGGAAGCACGCGGGAGACGCGGATCGCGCAATCTTCTTCCACTTCCACAACCTGCGCATCCACGAAGGATGGCAGGCCTGCCTGTGGCGGCTCTACCGGATTCCGAAAGCCATCGAGAAGGCGTTCTACACACCGTACCTCGATGATCTCGGACGCGCGCGAATACAAATCCTGTCAGCAGGATTGCGGCCTCGCCTCCTTCCTCCCCGCTCGAGCCGGATCATGGACTCCTGGAGGAGGATCCGGCGCCACTTCGAAGGCATCGAACGCTGGCGGATGGTTCCCTGATCGCGCGCGCCATCGCCCGGAGATCGTCTCGTCAGAATTCCTGCGACACGGTCACGAGAAAGCTCGATCCCTCCCGACCGTATGCGACATGCCCCCGGAACAGGAACATGTCGCGCGTACGCACCCGAATGCCCGTTCCCACGCCAGGCGCCGCGTTGTCGGCGTCGAGCTGCCACCACTCCGGAGCGGCCCAGGCGAGTTCGGTGAAGAATACGCCGTCGATGTAGCGCCAGATGGGCCACCGATACTCGGCCGACCCACCGATGACGGAGCGATCCATCAGGCGTCCTCCGCCATAGGCGCGGGCCGGAGCATCGCCACCCATCGAGGGAAAGTTGAAGAACGAAACCGGGTCCCTTGCTTCATCGACCTCCCACATGCGGACGGCGCGCATCTTCAAGGCCAGAATCCGTCGTTGCGTAAGACGCTGGCGAAGCGTGCGCGGATCGAGCAGATCGATGATCGTGTTGGGCGAGAAGTGCAGATACGGTTCGATATCGCCCTTGCGATACGCGTACTTCTCGTCGCCGATCAGGATGAAGCGCGTTCCTTCGAGGGATAGCGTGTAGGCGTCGCCTCCTCCGATGCAGGAGGTCCTTTCGATCGCGACCGACTGGTGTCCTCCGGAAGATGGAATGCCATCGAAATCGCGACTGCTCTTGTTCCAGACCAGTCCGAAGGCTTGAGTCAGTTCGTCGCCGCGAAGGCCGCGATCCCCGTGATCGAACCATCCGATGCCCGAGATGTCGTCCGTCAATCCATTGCGCCTCGAAGGCGCCGCGCTGGAACGGGAAACCGCGCTCCAACTGGGCTCGATGCCGCCCATTTTTCCAAGGGGGATGCTGAGTCCGGTGGACACGAGTTGCCGGGTCTGGAGCACAGAGATCGGAGTGTTCGCGCCACCCAAAGGATACAGGGAGGGAACCCACACGGCAGCCCCGTCCGATTTGGACGCGGCGATACGCATCCGGAACCGCTCGCCGTAGAGGAACGCGGGCGAGAGGGCGTTCACAGCTCCGTACCAGTCGAGATTCACCATCGCCGAGCCGGCGACACGGGCATACCAACCGCTTCCGAACAGATCCGTCGTGAGCAGCGTAGCGCCCAGACGCGACCCGGTACCACCATCCATGACCATGGTCGGGTACGCCATGGCCTTGCCATCCGAACCAATTTGCACGAGCCGCACACCGCGGTCCGTGACGTCCTCGCGTTCGGCATAGAGAGCCGGCTCCCGCAGAGGTACCAGCATGTATCGCCCTACGGGTGTGACCACCTTCTCGACAGGCCACATCGCCGCGCTCAAGAACGAATGGAGATTGACATTCAGCCAGATCAGGCTGTCCAGGCGCGCGGAGCGCCACGGATTTCCGGAAGAATCCTGGGATACCGATCCTTCGAGCGTATCGCGGAAAGGCTCCCGCCAGACGATGGCATTCCGGGTCTCCTGCGTCCGCCAGTCGGGGAAGTCCTGGGCCATGGCAGATACGGCAAGCAGAATCGCGAACGACACGAGGCGTCTCACTCGCGCCGCTCCATCTCGGCTCGCCATGCGTCCAGATACGCGTCCACGCAACCGGCCCATGTGAATCGCGCAGCCTGCCGAGGGCCGTCCTCGCGCATGCGCCGGATGCGCCCCCGATCCGACAGGACCTCGGAAATCGCAGCGGCGACCGCGGCGCCTTCGGATCCATCCGCAAGCGCGGCGACCTCTCCAGCCACTTCGGTCTGGCTGGAATTGCGCGCGCAAACGACAGCCGCTCCGCAAGCCATCGCCTCGGCGATGGGCAATCCGAATCCCTCGTAGAAACTCGGAAAGACGAAGAGTTCGCAAGCGCCGTAGAGGATGGGCAGATCGGCTTCGGCGAGGAAGCCCGTCGAGATCACGCGACGCCGCAGATCGCCGAGACTTCCCAGCATTCTGTCGTAGACTTCCGTCTTCCATCCCCGCGCCCCGACGAGGACCAGATGCAGATCGTCCTGCCCCGGCTGCTGGGCGACGAGGCGGAACGCTTCGAGAAGGGCAGGCAGGTTCTTGCGAGGCTCGAGCGTGCCGACGGCCAGCAGGAAGCGGACATCGGGAATCCCCATGCGACCGAGCTCCGCCCGGCAGAATGCGCGATCACGGACGGAAAATGTCAGAGAGACCCCCGGGCAGGCCACATGCACGCGCGACGGATCGATTCCGGAAACGCGAACGAGGTCGCCCTTGGTGCTCATGGAGGTCGCGAAGGCGTGATCGCCGGCCTGGAGCGATCCGATCGCGTTGCGGAACGGTCGCGTGTCGCCGAACCATTGCGGAAACAGGATGGGAATCAGGTCGTGCACGGTGAGGGAACGAAGGCGCGCATTCGACGATCCGACGGATTCCGGCAGCGCGTGGTAGGGCGAATGGTAGATGCCACCCGGCACGGGGTTCGGCAGGGGGTCCAAGCCGGCCTGCAAAGCCTGCAGGACACCCGCCAGCGCCGTGGGAGGAAGCCCCTTGCGCGCCATGCGGAACGCGAACGCGGAAGCGCGCGTCTGCAATGCGCGCAACCCCGGAACGACGGCGGAACGCGGATGCCACGAATGCGGCAGGGAAAGCAGGAAGGGATCTTCGATGCGCGCCTGCTCCAAGGCGAGTTCGTTCCAGGGCGCCCGGCCGCTCGAAACCAGATGGAGACGCACCCCCTCGCGGGAAGCAAGCTCACGCGCCCACTCCCGGACGAAGCGCCATATTCCGGCACGCTGGGAAGGATATACGGCGGAAACGCCAAGGATGGCCGCATCCAGCACGATATCGAGTCCCGGAGGCGCCTGGGGATTTCCGTTGTTCCTTGCCACTACGCGCATAATTTAGCTTCGAAGGGGTGAAACTTCTTCTCGTCACGCAAGACTTCCCGCCGGAGACAGGCGGCATCCAGAGCTACATGGGCAATCTCGCCCGGGCGATCGCACCGTCGTGCGAGGACTTCGCCGTGGTGGCTCCCACCTCTCCCAGGCTACGACCGGGACACGAACGCTCGCTCGGATTCCCCGTCCATCGCATCGCGATCCACTCATCCTGGCTCGTCCTCCCCCTCCTGGCGCGGCTGCGCGGCATCGTACGAGCCCACGGCACCACGCACGTCCTCTATGCGCAGTGGTTCCCCGCGCTCGCCGGACGATTGCTTCCCGCGTCGCTCAAGCAGACCGCCATCGTCCACGGCCGCGAGCTCCTGCGCCACCCTCTGGGCGCCGCAGGTGTCGCGATGGCGGGCCCGACCCTCGCCCGTCTGGACGCGGTGTTCCCCAACTCGCGGCACACCGCGTCGCTGCTTCCCGGCGGCGTCCGCCCCGAACGCGTCCATGTCGTGCATCCGGGCGTCGACGGAGCGCGCTTCGCCCCCCCGTTGCCGGAATCCGTCACATCGCTCCGGGCACGCCTCGGACTCGCTCCGGAGACGCCCGTCGTCACCTGCCTCACGCGCCTCGTGGAGCGCAAGGGAGTCGACACGCTCGTCGCTTCGGCGCGATCGCTCCGCGAACGCGTCCCCGGCGCGGTCCTCCTGATCGGAGGCTCCGGCCCCGACCGGCCCCGCATCGAAGGCCTGATCCGTCAATCCGGCTGCGGCGATTCCGTGCGCCTGCTCGGAAGGATCGACGACGAAGACCTTCCCGCGTTCCTGTCCCTGGGCGTATTCACGCTTCTCTCTCGTGAAGAATCGCGCGACGTCGAAGGCTTCGGCATGGTGCTCGCCGAGGCGCAGTCCTGCGGAGCCCCCGTGGTCGCCGCCCGTAGCGGCGGCATGCCGGAAGCGGTCGGGCCGGGCGCGGGCCTCGTGATTCCTCCCGACGATCCCGCCGCGGCCGCGGCGGCCTTCGAGGAGCTGTTCCGCCCAGAGCGCCGCGCCGCGTGCGCGAAGGCCGGCATCGCCCACGCGGCGACCCTCGACTGGCCTTCGCGGGCGCGCCAGATCCTCTCGATCCTGACCGCCCTATGATCGATCAGTTCTTCAGCGCTTGACCTTGATGTACTGGTAGAAACCGTCGGTGGTGCGCCCTCGAGCAAGTCGCACGTCGCCGATGAACTGCTTCACGACCCAACGGGTCACGCCTTCCATGCCGTCGAGGATGGAGTTGCCCTGGAGGTACGACTTGCGATCGAGCACGAAGCGTCCACCCTGGGCGCTCGCGAATTCGACGCGCGAAGGCGGGTCGTATCCGGCGCCGGAAGCCACGGACACGGTGCCCGGCGTGTGGAGGACAGGCTTGCCATCCTTCCAGTCGACGACGAATCCCGTCCAACCACGCCCCTTCTCCTTGAAGACGTTCATGTAGAGGGGATTCGGACCTGCGCGGAATCCGCGGTAGTTCTCGTCGACAAGATCGGCCAGAAGCGCGGTTTGCCGCAGATGCTCCATCACGGCCCAGCCTTCCACTTTCACGGTGTCGCCACCAACCGCCAGACGTCCCGAGACGCGAGCCATCGGGATGGGCACGGCGACATTGAGGTCGCCTTCCTTCAAGGAGAACACGCCGTTGCCCCAAGACACGCCAGGCTCCATCTGCGAGAAGGCGAGGTCGAGGTAGTAGCCTTCGTTCTTCGTGGTCGCGAAATGGAGATGGTGGCTCGCCGGAGGCTGCCCCTGGAACCAGATGTCGGGATGGATCTGGACCCGCAGAGGATTGCCGTTCTGCTGGAGGCGATCTTCCGGGTACTCGCGTCCAACGGTGTAGTTGCGCCCCTTGGCCTTGAAATTCGCGATGGAGATGTCGGCGCCGCAGACGGGGTCCTTGAAGCCGAGCCGGGCGTAGGTGAAGTTCAAGCTCACCTGGGATCCGTCGTCGAGGGCGATCTGCCAGCTCCAGACTTCGTTGTAGTAGCGGGGCTTGCGCTTGTTGAGCAGAAGGTCCCCGGCGCCTGTTCCGCGAAGATCACCCGACGGATACGAGACGGCGAGAACCGGAGCGACGGCATAGGAAAGAAGAGCGGCGATGAGGAGGGAAGACTTCATGATGACTCCAAATCAACAAAACTCGCGGCACTGGCGTAGTGCTTCGTAGGTCGCGATGGCCACGGAGCTGGACAGATTCAGGGATCGGACGAATTCGCCCTTCATCGGAATCGCGAGCCATTCGCCGCCTTCGAAGCCATGCAGGCGTTCCGGAAGCCCTCGCGATTCGGCACCGAAGACGATGTGGTCGCCGGGACGGAAGGTCGCGTCCCAATGGGCCTTCGAGCCTTTCGTGGACAGGAAATGGAGACGCGCGTCGGGAGCGAGGCTCGCGAGAAACGCGTCCAGATCCGCGTGTTCCACCAGATCGAGATGCTTCCAGTAGTCCATCCCCGCCCGTTTCAGGTTCTTGTCCGTGATCTGGAAGCCCAGAGGATGGACGAGGTGGAGGCGAAGCCCGTTGCACACGCACAGACGCGCGATGTTTCCGGTGTTGGGAGCGATCTCTGGATGGACGAGGACGATGTTGAACACGGGGCGCAAAGCTACTTTCCACGCATGAAGACAGGCTTTTCGTACTTCGGAATCCGTCGTCCCGAACACGTGCGCGCCGACATGGCCGAAATGGCTCGCGAAGGGTGCAACCGGGTCCTGCACACCTGGAGCGAGGACGATCTGTCCTACTACCGGGACACCATGGGCGAAATCGTGCGCATCTCGCGCCAGGAAGGCCTCGAGGTCTACCTCAATTCGTGGGGCGTGGGCCGCGTGTTCGGCGGAGAAGCGCTCTCCGAACTCGTCGCGAAGAATCCCGGGTCCAACCAGATTCTGTCAACAGGCGAAGCCATGCCGGCGATCTGCCCCAACCACCCGGCCTTCCTCGAATACATGGACGGCTGGATCGACGCCGTGTGCGCGACGGAAGTCGAGACCATCTTCTGGGACGAGCCGCACTTCTATTTCCGCAAGGGGAAGTCGGGTGAATGGGCCTGCCGTTGCGCCGTGTGCCGCAGTCTCTTCCGGGAGCGATCCGGACACGACATGTCCACCGTCGCCGACGACGAGATCTCGTCCTTTCGACAGGTGCGCCTCCTGAAACTGCTCGACCGCTGGACCAGCCGCGTGGCTTCGCACGGCAAGCGCAACTGCGTGTGCCTCCTGCCCGACCACTTCGACGCGGGCCTCCCCGACTGGGACTCCGTGGCCGCGCTTTCCCGGATCGACGAACTCGCCTCCGACCCCTACTGGGAACAACAGGACGGCGAAGACAAGGTGCGGAACGACTACGGCCTCTACTCCCGGCGTCTGGTCGATCTGTGCGCCAAGCACACCATCGAGCCCCAGATGTGGATGAAGCTCTACCGCATCCAAGCGGGGACGGAACATTTCGCTCCGTTGGCTGCCGAGATCAGCTTCGACGCCGGCATCCGCAATCTCATGGCCTGGTCCTGGCGCGCCTCGGAATGGCTTTCCTGGCTGCGCTCCGACGACCCCTCGCTGGCGCACCGACGCATGGTGGAAGCCTACGCCGCGCTGCGGGCCAAACCATGAATCGCTCCATCGCCATCGACGCCCGCGCGCTCGAACTCCGGCGCGACGGACGAGCCGTTCTCGGCCCTCTGGATTGGACCGTGCGAGGTGGCGAACGCTGGATCGTGATGGGACCGAACGGATGCGGCAAAAGCACCCTCACGCAGGCGCTCCAAGGGCGCCTGCATCCCTGGGACGGGCATCTTTCCATCCTCGGTGTCGGACTCGGCGACGCCCCTCTGCAGGCGCTGTGGCACCGCGTGGGTTTCGCGGGCGACACGATGGAACGGCTCGTCGACCCAAGCACGACACTTCTCGAATACGTCGCGACAGCCTCCCTCGGCACGGTGGGAGTGCGTTTCACCCGCCCCACCCGCAAGCAGCGCGAACGCGCCCTGCGCGAGCTCTCGGCTTGGGGAATCGAAGACCTCGCATCCCGAACCTTCCAGGACATCTCGCTGGGCCAGCGTCGCATGGCGCACATCGCCCGCGCCCTGGCACCCGACCCCTCCCTCCTCGTGCTCGATGAACCGTTCGTCGGCCTCGATCCCGTGGCGCGCCACGGGCTCCTGCGCCGCCTCGAATCCTGGAACGCATCCAATCCCGACCTTCCTTGCGTCCTCGTGACCCACCACGTGGAGGAGATCCCCTCCACGGCCACGCACATGCTCCTCATCGGCGCCGACGGCCGCGCCGTGGCATCGGGCCCGATCCGATCCTCCCTGCGAAGCGCCTCGCTGGAAGCCACCTTCGCCGCCCCCGTACGGCTGCGGGGCGGCCCCGGAATGTGGCGCATGGACATCGTTCCGAAAGCCTGACGAATTCCGTCATCACGCATCCTGGGCGCTTCCTCCGGACGAAGCGTCCAGGATTCGGTATAATTCCCCGTATATGGCACGTCCGCCTCTCCGCGTCGTCTTTCCAAGTTTTCCACTGCTGGCCCTCCTGCTCTGCCCTGTTACGGGCGGAACCAAGGACGTGACCGACCAGCCAGGCATCCTCGACGACTTCGAACCGCCCTATGCGGAATCGCTCACCAAAGCGCCCCCCAAGAAGGACTCCCTGCGCACGGAAGCCCCTCCTCCATCCGTGCGCAAAGCGCCGAAGAAGCGCGCGAAGAACGCCCGCGGCATCGCTCCCGGCATCGTGTCCGCCCCCGCCGGATGCTTCCAGATGGGCTCGGCCGATTCGCTTGCCGGCGAGAACGCCCGTCCCCGCCATGAAGTCTGCCTCTCCGCCTTCCGCATGGACCGCATCCCCGTCACCCAGCGCGAATACATGCTGCGCACCGGCGTCGCCCCTTGGGAGATCTGCGAAGGCTACGCGTGCACGCCCCCCAACCCCGACCACCCGGCCTGGTTCGTCACATGGTTCGAGGCCGACAGTTTCTGCCGATCCGTCGGAGGCCGTCTCCCCACCGAGGCCGAATACGAATACGCCCTGCGCGCCGGAGACAGCACGGTCTACCCATGGGGCGACTCGCTCGTCGACGCCTGCGACAACGGGAACCTCGCCGACCTCACCCTCCTCAAGATCTCGAAGAACTGGCGCGTCTTCCCCTGCACCGACGGCTCGGCGCTCGTCGATATCGCCGGCCTCCGGAAACCCAACCGCTGGGGTCTGTACGACATGTCGGGCAACGTGTGGGCATGGGTCGCCGACTGGTACTCCTCGACATGGTACGCCAGCAGTCCGAAACAGGATCCACGAGGGCCTGCAAGCGGATCGGGGCGCGTCATGCGGGGCGGGAGCTGGATCACCGGCCCCGACGGCGCCCGTTCCGCCTATCGGGACGGACTCGCACCGAACCTCCGCTACTTCGGCGCGATCGGCTTCCGATGCGTGTACCCCGAAGCGGCTGCCACACCGGCTCCCCAGGCGCGCTGAAGGCTCGTTCTTCGCGAAAACAGACACGGTCCTCGCGAACGAAAGCGCGGGTGGTTGGGCCTGTATCGCGACCAGCGGGTTTTCCCGTCCCCCCCCAGCAGGTCTTCGACGGCCCAACCACCTCAAGTAGAAGACGCACATCCCCGACGTCCGATTCCCGGATTTTCGCTCTTTCAATCTCTCCTGGAACGCAATTCCAATCGGGCACGACGGATGACCGCCACTCCGGACGACAGGCTCAGGACGGCAAGCAGACACGCGGCGAGCAGATCGGGCCATGCATGCCCCGTCAACACGACCCCCTGGGCGGCGGCCAGGACGGCGACATTCCCCAGGGCATCGTTGCGCGAGCAGAGCCACACCGACTTCCGGTTGGCGTCCCCATCCCTGTGGCGATAGAGCATCCAAGCCACGCCGACGTTCGCCACCAGAGCGAGGATCGATAGAATCGTCATCGTGTCGGCTTCGGGAACTTCGCCGGAATGGAGCATCCATGCGGCACGCAGGAGGACAAGGATGCCCCATCCGAACATCACGCTCCCCTTGGCCAACGCGAGTCGCGAACTCCAGAGGACCGCCATGCCGGTCACGACAAGGCTCGCTCCGTAGTTCACGGAATCCCCCAGGAAATCCAGCGCGTCGGCCAGAAGAGAGGATGATCCGCTCTGGGCGGATCCCATCATCTCGATCACGAAGAACGCCACATTGATGACGAACGCCCACAGAAGAGCTTTCCAGAAGCCGTCATCCCTGCGCCCGCATCCTCCATCGCAGTTGCATCCCGGCATTGGATCGTCCCCCGCTCCGGCGCACCGCGCCTTGCGTCTTCAAAGTACACGGCTCCCTTCCACCATTTCCAGCGAAGCCCGGTTTCCATCCATCATCGGTCCCACCGATCAGGTCCATCGGAACATCCGATTTCGATTCGGCGCCTCCGCCCCGTAGGTTTCTCCTTGTCACCTCGAGTGATTTCAAACACGCCAAGACAAGGAGACGCATCATGTCGATCATCAACTCCACCATCCCCGCTTTCTCGGCCCAGGTCTACCACGAAGAAGCGTTCCGCACCGTGACGGAAAAGGATCTCGCAGGCAAGTGGTCCGTATTCTTCTTCTACCCCGCCGACTTCACGTTCGTCTGTCCCACCGAACTTGGAGACATGGCCGACAAGTACGAGGAACTCAAGAAGATGGGCGTCGAGGTCTACTCGGTCAGCACCGACACGCACTTCACGCACAAGGCTTGGCACGACACGTCCGACACGATCAGGAAGATCAAGTACCCGATGCTCGCCGATCCGACCGGCGCCCTCGCGCGCGCCTTTGGCGTATACATCGAAGAGGAAGGACTGGCCTACCGCGGCACCTTCGTGGTGAACCCCGACGGCAAGATCAAGATCGCCGAGATCCACGACAACGGCATCGGCCGCAACGCCGAGGAGCTGATACGCAAGATCCAGGCGGCGCAGTTCGTGGCGAGCCACCCGGGCGAAGTGTGCCCCGCGAAGTGGAAGCCGGGAGCGGCCACCCTGAAACCCGGCCTGGACCTCGTCGGCAAAATCTGACCTGACCTTCCGGAGGCGCGTTGCGCCTTCGCTCCTTCCTCGGAGGATAGGATGGCTTGCGGGTTTACCGGCAGCCCTCGCCTCGCGGCGCCACTTCTGAATACCCGTGGCGTCGCGGGTTCTCGCACACCCGCATCGGCGGAAATGCATGCGGCGAATCCGAAGCGGGACCTCTGCCGTATCGGAAATTCGATCCAGCACGCAACAAGTTTGACCGCTATAGCGTATGGATAAAGGGCTCAGCGTATCAGAAAGTGATACGTTTTCCTCGTCAATGGCGATGCGAACCCGCTCTTCGAACGTTACGTTGGAAGGGTGCCGAATCCACCGGACATATTCTCCTACATCGATTTCCGACGCTGGCTCGCCGACGTGTCGGAGCACCGCAAGGCGACCACGCGCTACTTCTCGCACCGTTGGTTCGCCCAGACGGCGGGGATCGGCAATCCGTCGATCTACAGCCAGGTCGTCGCCGGCAAGCGCAAGCTCACGCCGTCCCTGGTGGAGACCTTCGCCGAAGTCCTCGAGCTCTCCCCGAAGGAGACGCTGTTCCTTCGCCATCTCGCCCTGTTCGGGCAGGCTCGGACGGCGCTCGAAAAGCAGGAGCACTACGCGGTTCTCCGGGAGATGGGCGGATCCGTCCAGCAGACTCGCCTGGGACCCGACGCATGGGACTTCTACCGGCATTGGTGGATCCCCGCCCTGCGCGAACTCGTCTCCCAAACGGGCTCCTTCGAGAACTGGAAATCGCTCGCTTCGCAGCTGAGACCGCAGATCACCGCCCGCCAGGCCAGGGAGGGAGTGGAAACGCTCGTCAAACTGGGACTGCTCGCCAAGGACGATGACGGAATCTGGCGCCAGAGTTCCCGCGCGCTCACTTCGGGAGACGACGTCCGGATCATGGCCGTACGGAGCCACAACGCGCAGATGGCCCGTCTCGGGGAAGAGTCGCTCGAGCGCTTTCCTCCCGAGAAGCGCCATGTTTCCGGAATCACAGCGGGCCTATCCCCCGCGGGCTTCCGGGTCCTCGTCGCCGAAGTCGAGGCTTTCCGCGACCGCGTCGTCCGACTGGTGTCGCAGGACGATGCTGCGGGAGACGTCTACCAGCTGAACATCCAGTTCTTCCCCCTCTCGGCCAGGGAGGACGTCTGATGCGTCGCCTCCTTCTCGCCCTCCTTCCCGCTCTCTGGGGCTGCTCGTCGGAACCTGTCGCGGGAGGAACCAGCAGCACGGGAAATTCGCTCACCGTGCATGTCGTCCGGCCCGACGGCACGATGGCCACCGGCGATTCGATCATCCTCCGTCCGGACACGCTCTTCCCCGCTCCCGACGATGTTCGAACGGCCATCGCCGATGCGCAGGGCGGCGCCCTCTTCGAAGACATCGGAAAAGGCCCCTGGGTGGTGGAGGCTCGCGGCGACTCCACCGGCACGATCTGGCGCGTCGAATTCGCCGACGGCGAAACACCGGACCTCATGCTGCACGCGGCCCCCTATGCGACCTTGTCGGGATCCCTCCTGATGACGGATTCCGGATCCCCGGGGCGGGCGTATCTCCAGGGGACGGGACAGAGCGTTCCCACCGACGATTCGGGCAGGTTCCGCTTCGAGCGCGCGAGTCCCGGGCACCATGTGGTCGTCGCTCTTCCTCGCACCGACGGATCGCTGGGACGCGCGACCTGGAGCCAAGCACGGCCTCTTCCGGGCGACTCGCTGAAGCTGGACGCGCTTCATCCGATCAAGACGCTGACCGACGAATGGCAGCTCGCCTGGAGCGAGGACTTCGATTCGCTCCAGGCCGACATCTGGAACATCGACACCGGAAACGGATGCCCCGACCTCTGCGCATGGGGAAACGGCTCGCTGCAATCCTTCGACTCGGCCCATGTGCTTCTGCAGGACGGCATCCTGACATTGCGCGCCGAGAACACGCGCTCGGGCTGGCGCTCCGGAAGCATCCAGACGCGCGGACGCGTCGAATTCCTGTACGGCCGCATCGAGATCCAAGCCCGCTTTCCGGCGACCAAAGGGGCCTGGAGCCTGCTGAGCCTCCAGGGCGACTCCACTCCGGGTCCCGTGTGGCCTTCCGGCGGAGCGATCGACATCGCCGGACTGTGGGGACACGAACCCGGCAAGATGATGGGCATCGCCCATCGCATGGGGCCCGACAGCGTCGGCACGCATCCCGGTGCGAATCTGGTCTGGTCGCCCGGATGGGCCGATCGCTGGGTCGAGGTCGCCGTCGAATGGTCGCCGACGGAAATCGTCTGGATGGCGGACGACCAGGTGTTCCACCGCGTCGCCGGCGGCCCGCCCTTCGACCACCCGTTCTACCTCGCTCTCCGCCTGGGCGTGGGTGGCGACGGCAACGCCGTTCCCGACAGCGCCCAGACACCCTTCGAAGCCTCCATCGGCGCGGTGCGAGTCTACCGCCGCACGCGATAGCCCCCAACAACAGAGGAATCCATCCATGTCCGCACGCCTGTCGCGGAGCCTTGTCGCTCCGCTCTGCATCGTCGCGCTCTCCTGGGGCCAGACGCCCGTTCCCCTGGGCAAGGGAAGCTACGCGTCCACCCCGCCGTCTCAAGCCGGAGCCGCGGTCGATTCGTTCGAGCGCCTGTCGCGATTGGACGTCAAGGACGGCGAGACGCGCGCCATCCCGACCAACGACTGGTGGACCGACGTGCTCGTCAGTCCATTCGGCGGCGACCTGTGGGCCCACCCGTTGGTGGTCGACCCGGACGACAAGGGAGCGCGCATCTGGTATCCCACCACGCAGGCGGCGGACGGGAACGGCATGCAGCGCGGCGACGCCATCCATGTCGGCGGAGAGGGGTTCGCCCCGACACGCGATCTCGCCCAGGACTGGGGCGACTGGCACGTCGTGGTCCGTCTGGAGGCGGGTGCCAGCCACATGGACATGACCTTGGCGCGCGGGGTGCCGGTCGCGTGGTTCGAGGTCGCAGGCATCCAGCCACGCCTCGAACTTCCCGCAGGCATGACGGCCGCCACCGCTTCGGGCGCGACGATCACCGCGACGGCGACCACCTTGGACAGGCTCGTCCTGACCCAAGGCGCGAAAGCCTTCGGGGTGCATCTCCCCGCGGGCTCTTCGGCGTCGTTCGCCACGGGCGTCCTCTCCCTGACGCTCCCCGTGGGCTCCGGCTGGTTCGCGCTCTCGGGACTGCCCGCGGCGAAAGACCTGGACAGCTGGCAGGAATGGGCCACCGTCGTCCCCCGCGAGACCAAGCTCGCCTGGACGCGGATGGCACCATCGGGAATGCGCGTCGCGTACTCGGCGATCGGACAGGATTTGTCTGGAAAGGGGCGTTCGGCGATCCTCCAGACATTCCCGCCACACGCGTGGAGAAACGCGAAATCGGCCCCGACGTGGCACGGCGAGACGTGGTCGAGCTCGCGCGGCACGCTGAAAGCCGCATTGGGAAGCTCCTTCGTGTTCGAATACGACATGCCCGGAATCCTTCCCGACTACGGAGCGGCCGAAGCCGATCCCACGGGAACTGCCAATCCGTGGAACCAAGCGACCCAGGACGCGATGGTCTCGGCGTACCTCGCCAAGGCCACCTACGGCGCGGACACCTACTGGGGCGGCAAGGATCTGGTGCTTCTCGCCAAGCACGCGACGTTCGCGACGCGCACCGGACATCCAGACGCGAAGGCCCTGCTCGCCAAAGCGGAGCAAGCCCTGGCGGACTGGTTGACCTGGGATCCAGGAGAAACCGCGCACTACTTCGCCTGGTACCCCCGCTGGAAGGCCCTGGTCGGATTCCAGGAGTCCTACGGGTCCTCGCAATTCACCGACAACCACTTCCACTACGGCTACCTGATCCACGCCGCGGCCCTCGTCGGAAGCATCGATCCCCGATTCCTCGCCGACTACGGCCCGATGCTGCGCAAGGTCGCCAAGCAGTACGCCAACTGGGACAGACAGGATTCGTCACTCCCGTTCCTGCGCACCTTCGAACCCTGGACGGGCCATTCCTACGCGGGCGGAACGAGTTCGCCCGGCGGCAACAACCAGGAATCCACGTCGGAAGCGATGCAGTCCTGGATCGGACTGTTCCTGCTGGGATCGACGATGGGCGACACGGCGATGCGCGACGCGGGATCGTTCGGATACCTGATGGAAAGCCGCGCCACCATGGAATACTGGTTCGACTGGAAGCGCGAGAACTTCGCACCCGGATGGGCGCACTCCAACGTGGGCATCGTCTTCGACGGAGGACAGTCGTACGGCACCTGGTTCAGCGCCAATCCGCTGCACATCCACGGCATCCAGTATCTTCCGGTCTGTCCCGCATTCCAGTATCTCGCCCGCGACACGGCCTGGGCCCGGAGCGAATACGCGGCGATGCGGACGGAGGCGGCCGCATCCGAAGGCTACACGGACGAGACCATGTACGGCGACGACTGGGCGAACGTGGCCTTCGGCTTCGAGCAGCTCTTCGACCCAGGCGAGGTCTGCCGGCGCTTCGACGCCGACCGCGCCGCAGGCAAGGGGTGGACGAGCGAGATCAACGCGACCGCCACCTACGTCTACGCGCACGCCAACCGCCAGCTCGGAGCGGTCGCCTGGGACTACTCGTACAGCCTCCCTTCGGCGATGGGATTCCGCAAGGGCGGGAGGATCACGCACGTGGTGTGGAACCCGTCCACCCAGGAGGTCGCGTGCGACGTCTTCCGCGACGGCGCCAAGGTGGGCACCATCCGCATCCCGGCACGCACCGTGGTGCGCCACCGCATCGACGCCGGACTCGCGAGCCTGGCGATCGTCACGCCGGGCCGCACGCTCTCCTCGGACGTCCCGACGCGCCTCTCCGTGCGCGGAATCGACCAGTACGGCGCCACCATCGACGCCGGTGCGATCCAATGGAGCGCGACATCCGGCACCATCGACGGCACGGGACTGTTCACGGCGGCGGGATTGTCGGATTCCGTCACGATCACCGCGTCCGCCTCGGGCCTTTCCACCTCCATCGTGGTGCGGACGGGCGCGCTTCCGCGCCTCTCGACCATCGAACTCCGCCCCGCCTACGTCCAGATGCTCCAGAACGGATCCCGCGAACTCCTGATCCGCGGCAAGGACCAGTACGGCGACCCGATCGCCCTGTCCGGCATCCAGTGGACGGCGCACGGGCCGCTGGCTGTCGCGAACGGCGTCGTCTCCGCGACGGGCACGGGCACTGGCTGGATCGCGGCTTCGTCGGGCGGCGTCTCCGACTCCATCCCCGTGGACGTCTACGCGCGGATGCTCGACCTTTCCACCGGCGCCAAGGTCGTCGCGTCCTCGACCCTGGGCGCGAACGTCCCGGAAGGCGTCCTCGACGGCGACGGCAAGACGCGCTGGGAAAGCGAGCACGGCATCGACACGGTGTGGCTCCGAATCGAACTCGACACGATTCGCGAACTCTCCTCGACGGTCCTCGAATGGGAGAACGCCGCCGCCGCGAAGTACCAGGTCCAGGTTTCCGACGACGGAATCGTCTGGCGCACCTGGACGAGCGTCACGGGAGGCGACGGCGGACTGGATTCGCTCGCGGGATCGGGGCGGGGCCGGTTCGTGCGCGTCTTCAACACGGCCCGCACCACCGACTACGGATACTCGCTCTGGGAGACGCGCCTGTGGGGCTTCCCGCGCACCGCGTTCAGCGCCCTCCTCGACGCCGACACCGGATCGTGGACGGAATCCGTCACCAAGATCTCCCGGCGCGACGCGGCGTCGGCCTGGCGTTCCGTGCGGATCGGCGACCGCTCGTTCCGGGTGGCGCTGTCTCCGGACGAGACGATCCTGTCGGCCGACCTGGTCGACCTGCGCGGCCGGACGATCTCCGCGCGGCGCTCCAGCCGGGGAATGGCGATCCTGCGCCTGCGCACCGATCGCGGCGAACGGGCGAGACCGGTCCTGATCGCAGACGGAAACTGACGCGCACGGGGAAGGCGCGGCGAATGGCGCCGGGGGGAAAGTCATCCCCCGGCGTTTCGGCGTCTCAGCGCTTGAGCGTCTTGTAGCGGATGGGCTTCGGGGTCTCGGCGCTCAGACCGTTGCGGGCCAGATAGTCGGCCTCGTATTCGCTCCAGTTGCCCTCGAACCACTTCACCTGCGAGTCGCCCTCGAAGGCGAGGATGTGCGTGGCGATGCGATCGAGGAACCAGCGATCGTGGCTGATCACCACGGCGCAACCGGCGAAACCGAGGATGGCCTGCTCGAGGCTCTGCAGCGTTTCGATGTCGAGGTCGTTCGTGGGCTCGTCGAGCATCAGGAGATTGCCCGGCACCTTGAGGTTCTTGGCCATCAGGACGCGGTTGCGCATGCCGCCCGAGAGCTGATCGAGGGTCTTCTGCTGGTCGGCGCCCATGAAGTTGAACAGGCCGCAGTAGGCGTGTCCGTTCATCTTGCGCTCGCCCACCTGGATCTCGTCGGCGCCGCCGGTGATCTCCTCGTAGACGGTGTTGTCGCTGTTCAGCGATTCGCGCCCCTGCTCCATCGAGATGATCTGCACCGTCTCGCCGATGCGGAACGTTCCGCCGTCGGGCGCTTCCTGTCCCAGGATCATGCGGAACAGCGTGGTCTTGCCCGCGCCGTTGGGCCCGATGATGCCGACAATTCCCGACCGCGGCAGCTGGAAGGCGAGGTTTTCGTAGAGGACCTTGTCGCCGTAGGCCTTCGACACGCCCTGCGCCTCGATGACCACGTCGCCCAGGCGCTGTCCGTTGGGGATCGCGATCTGCGCGCCCTTGAGGGTCTCGCGCTTCTCCTGCGACAGCAGTTCGTCGTAGGACTTCAGACGCGCCTTGCTCTTGGCCTGGCGCGCCTTGGGCGACGCCTTCACCCACTCCTGCTCGCGCGAGAGCCGCTTGGCGCGGTCGGATTCCGACTTCTCCTCGCCCTTCATGCGTTCGAGCTTCTGGTCGAGCCACTGGGCGTAGTTGCCTTCCCAGGGGATGCCGCGGCCGCGATCGAGCTCCAGGATCCAGCCCGTGACGTTGTCGAGGAAGTAGCGATCGTGCGTGACCAGGATGACCGATCCCTTGTACGCCTTGAGATGGTGCTCCAGCCAGGCGACGGACTCGGCATCCAGGTGGTTCGTGGGCTCGTCCAGGAGCAGCAGGTCGGGCTGTTCGAGCAGCAGGCGGCACAGCGCCACGCGACGCTTCTCGCCACCGGACAGGTTGGTGACGGCCCAGTCGCCGGGCGGGCAGCGCAGGGCGTCCATGGCGATCTCGATGTCGCGTTCCAGGCTCCACAGGTCCTGCGCGTCGATCACGTCCTGCAACCGCGCCTGCTCGTCGAGCAGCTTGGTCATTTGGGCGTCGTCCATCGGCTCGGCGAACGCCATGGAGATCTCGTTGTAGCGGTCGAGGATGGCCTGGCTCTTCGCCACGGCCTTCATGACGTTTTCCTTCACCGTCAGATTCTGGTCGAGCTGCGGCTCCTGCGGCAGGTAGCCCGCGGTGCGTCCGGGCTCGATCCACGCCTCGCCCGTGAAGTCCTTGTCCATCCCCGCCATGATGCGCAGCAACGTGGACTTTCCCGAGCCGTTCGAGCCGATGATACCGATCTTGGCCCCGTAGTAGAACGAGAGCGAGATGTCGCGAAGCACCGTCTTGTTGGGCGGATACTCCTTGGTCATCTTGTGCATGTAGAACACGAACTTCTGCGGTGCTGTCGGTTCGGCCATTCGGGCGTTCCTTTTCAGAGTGGGTATGCGTTGCACTCAAGCTAATCTCCGGCGATGCTGCGCAAAGCTTCGCCGGGAGAAGCCTCTCCCCTGCCCTCGGCGCCAATAGCCTTCGACAAGTCAAGCATGTGGTCGGCTCGATCACAGGTCCCGGCGCTCCCACGATTCCTATCGGCGGCCGATGTCATGCACCTCCGATGGAATTGCGGGCTCGAAGGACGTTCACGAACACGCCCCGATAGGACCAGGCAAGCGTCAATTCGAGAAGAGCGAACACCAAGGCCATGGGAAGTCCTGTGCGTTCCAGAAACAGATGGAACAGAACGCTGTTCAGAAAGAACGGCGCAAGCAGGAGCAGTGCGAGAGGCACGAAGCGGTTCAGCAAAAGCAGCGGCCCTGCGACCAGGAACAGAACCCCGATCATGGGCATCATGTAGCCTGTATCATGGAGCGCTAGGCTGAACGCCTTGGCACCTTCTGCGAGATCCGTGGGAGCTGCCATCGGGTGGAAGAAGTTCATCAGCCCGAACAACACGAGCGGCAAGCCCAGAAGCCAGCGCCCGACGATTGGCAGGAATCTCAAGACTGTTTTGTTCTGCTGGTCATTCATGGCTGATCCTTTCCGATGACACGACACGAAAACTTCGTGAAGTTGGTGCCCACCTCGTCGAGCCAACGTCTGCACGACATGGTGGAATCACAGTTTCACCCTTCTCTCGAAGCTATGCTTGCCAACAATATACAAGATTGAGTCGCACTCTCAAAATCAACCCGGATCAGCGCGATCTTGAAACCAGCATCAGGCTTTCACGCAGTTCTCGGACTCCCCCGTCTCCAGGTACCTCTTGATGTTCTCCATCGTCGTCTCGGCGATGTTGTCGACGGCTTCCTTGGTGAAAAAGGCCTGATGCGCCGTAATCAGCACGTTGGGAAAGGTCTGCAAGCGAACGAACACATCGTCCTGAATGACTTCCTCCGAACGATCCTCGAAGAACAGCTCCTGCTCCTCCTCGTAGACGTCCAGCCCCAGATAACCAACCTTGCCGGTTTTCAGGGCTGCGATCACGGCCTTGGAATCGACCAGAGGGCCTCGGCTGGTATTGATGATCATCACGCCATGCTTCATGTATCCAAGCGACGTCTCGTTAACGAGATGGCGGGTTTCCTTGGTCAAGGGGCAGTGCAAGCTGACGATGTCGCTCTCACTGTAGAGTCTATCCAATTCCACATATTCCACCCCCGAGGCGACCAGCTCCGCATTGGGAAGCACGTCGTAGGCCAGGATCCGGCAGCCGAAACCACCTAGCAACCGGCACAGAACCTGTCCGATCCTGCCCGTGCCGACAACGCCCACGGTCTTGCCGTGCATGTCGAAACCCAGCAGTCCGTCGAGGGCGAAGTTGCCTTCCCTCAGGCGCACCCACGAGCGGTGGAAGCGCCGGTTCAGGCAAAGCATCAAACCCAGGGCATGCTCGGCCACGGCATGCGGCGAGTACGCGGACACGCGCACCACGCCGATCCCGAGCCGATCGGCGGCCTTGAGGTCGACGTTGTTGAATCCGGCGCAACGCAGAGCGACCAGACGTACGCCCTGCTCCTTCAACCGTTCGAGAACCGCGGCGTCCAATTCATCGTTGACGAAGACGCACACCACCTCGCACCCGGCGGCCAAAGCCGCCGTGTGGAGCGTCAATCGGGGCTCGAGCCAATCGATGTCGGCATCGAAACGGCCTGCCAACGGCTCGAAAGCCTGGTGGACCCAATGCTGGGAACTGAACATGGCGATTTTCATGGGAACGTCCTTTGGCACGCCAAATTGCCGGGGTGCTGTCGGCAACATACACGAAGGCCGCGTCTTCCACGAGCCCACCGCCGTCGATCGGACCGCGCCGAGGACCCGTTCCGCCGCTTTTCCGAGATCCAGCGCATTGCAACCACATTGCGCAATCGCGTCGCGAAACCCGCTGTTTCCTGACCCCATCGCCCGCGCCGATGGCTCCGATCGGAACATGCGATTGGGATTCGACTCCCGCGCGGCGCAGATTCATTCAAAGACGTTCATCGAACATCAACGCCTCGGTTGGGGGAACTCCCCACGAGCGAAAGGAATCGGCCATGCTCGACCAAGACATCCTCGCACAGCTCCGCACTCTCTTCGCCGACCTCGGATCCAACCTGGTCCTGGTCCAGTCCCCCGGCAGCCATGCGCAACAAGGCGAGCTCCGCGAGCTTTTGCAGGCGGTCGCCTCCACCTCCGAACGCATCTCGTGGATCGAATCGGGACACGCCTCTCCCGTGCCACGTTTCTCCATCTCGCGCGACGGCTCTCCCACCGGCGTGGTGTTCCGCGGCATTCCCGGCGGGCACGAGTTCACCTCCCTCGTGCTCGCGCTTCTGAACGCGGACGGCAAGGGCAAGCTCCCCGACGAAGGAACGCTCGCGCGCATCCGCAACCTGCGCGGGCCCGTGCGTCTGCGCACCTTCGCGAGCCTCGAATGCACCAATTGCCCCGACGTGGTCCAGGCCCTGAACATCTTCGCCCTCGTGCACGACGACTTCCAGCACGAGATGTGGGACGGCGCGCTCGCGCCCGAAGAGGTCGAACGGCTGCGTATCCAGGGCGTCCCCGCCGTGTTCTCCGGCGACGAGCTGGTGCATGTGGGCAAGAGCGATCTTGCAGGTCTTCTCGAGATCCTGGAGTCGCGCTTGGGCGTCGCGGAGCCCATGAAGACGGAAAATGTCACTCTCGAATTCGACCTCGCCGTTGTCGGAGGAGGTCCCGCCGGAGCGGCCGCGGCGATCTACAGCGCCCGCAAGGGGTTGCGCGTCGGGCTCGTGGCGGGCAGAGTCGGCGGACAAGTGCGCGACACGCTCGGCATCGAGAACCTCGTTTCCGTCCCCTACACGGAGGGTCCCAAGCTCGCCTCCGATCTGGCCACCCACCTCCAGGCCGCGGGCGTCGTCGTCATGGAGAACCGGACAGCGGAGGAACTCGTGGACGGCGAGACGAAGACCCTGCGCCTCAAGGGCGGCGAAACGCTCCATGCATCCCAGGTCATCATCGCGACCGGAGCGAAGTGGCGCGAACTCGGCGTGCCCGGCGAAAAGGAGCACGTGGGTCGCGGCGTGGCCTTCTGCCCGCACTGCGACGGTCCGTTCTACAAGGGGCGCCGCGTCGCGGTCGTGGGAGGCGGCAACTCCGGAGTCGAGGCCGCCATCGACCTCGCGGGCATATGCTCGGAAGTCACGCTGCTCGAATTCGGCGACGCGCTGCGGGCCGACGCGATCCTCCAGCGCAAGCTCGAGTCGCTTCCCAACGCGACCATCGTCACCAGCGCACGCACCACCGAGGTGGTCGGCGACGGCACCAAGGCGTCCGCCTTGCGCTGGGAAGACCGCCGCACCGGACAGATTCTGACAAAAGATCTCGACGGCATCTTCGTCCAGATCGGACTGTCGCCCAACTCGGCGTTCGTGAAGGATCTCGTGGAGACCAATCGCGCGGGCGAAATCGTCGTCGACGCGCGCGGCAGGACCTCGCGTCCCGGCATCTACGCCGCCGGCGACGTGACCACGATCCCCTTCAAGCAGATCGTCATCAGCATGGGCGACGGCGCCAAGACGGCCCTGTCGGCCTTCGAGGACAGGATGCGGACGATCTGAACGAAACGAGCCTCCCGCGACGATCTCGCTGGAGGCTCGTTCGAACACGGTACGAAGCGCCTCACTTCATCGCGTCGAGCTTTTCCTTCAACACGTCTGGAGTGAATGGCTTGACGATGTAGTTGGTCGCTCCGGACTGGATGGCCTCCAGAATGCGGGTCTTCTCCGACTCGGAAGTCACCATGATCACGGGGACCTTGGCCGTTTCGGGGTTCGCTCGGATCGCCTTGAGGGCCTCGATACCCGTCATGTTGGGCATGTTCCAGTCCATCAGGACCAGGTCGTAGTGGGTCTTCGAAACCTTCGCCACGGCATCCTGACCATCCTCCGCCTCATCCACTTCCGTGAAACCAAGCGCAGAAAGGGTGTTCTTCTGGATGCGCCGCATCGTCGAGGAATCGTCAACGAGAAGGATCTTCATGGCTGGTTCCTCGGCATCACTTCGCTTCGGAAAGCGCGATGCACACTTCCACGACGAAATCGCCGTGCGTGCAGGTGAAAGGGATGACGATGCTCGGAATGTCCTTGGGCGTGGTGACCTTGTGGTTCGACCCTATCACCACCGAAGGAAGCGAGATCGTGACGTTGAGTCCCGCGAGATCGGCTTTCGCCGCACCCGCGATGATGTTCGCGAGTTCGCCCACCGCGTCCGTGACGTCGGCGTCGATCTGGGTGACGTTCAGGCCTATGAAGGACGAGACGGTCGCGAGAGCGGTCTTCGTAGGGAAGCTGATGATGACCGCACCCTTCGCCCCCCCCGAAAGCCCGATGATGCCCGACACGTCGTGGGCAAGAGACGGTTCGGCTTTCACGAACGGCGCGGATGGCGTCGGATTCGTGTTCACCATCGTCTGGAAGGTCGACATCGTCGCCTTCAGGAATGGATTGATCAGTTCGGCCCGCATCGCGGTCTCCCGTTGGGTAAAAGTGCGACCTACGCACTGTACCACCGCGAAATCGCGGGAGTCAAGAAGGAATCGCAGAACGCCTCAGATACGGCCCTTCAACGCGCCGCGGATCATGGAACGGACCTTCTTGACGTCCATCGACTGGACCTTCGTGACAGGATCTTCCGTCCACTTGTCGCACAGAAACTGCTTGTCTTCCCCGACCGAGACGACGCCGGTGGTTCCACCCGTGCGCCAACGTCGAAAGCTGTCACAACGATTGCGGGTCTTGCAGTTCCAGCAGCTGCGGGCCTCTTCCTTGGCCTGACCGCCGGCATCCTTCTTGATGACGGTCTTGTCCTTGCGCGGGTCCTTCTCGTAGGCCATCGCGAGGCTCTTGTTCTTGTCGATGAAACGATCGCCGGAGTATTCCATGGTCAGTCCTCTGATGCGTAGGTGACGAGCGAATGGACCGGATGGGGTGCCAATCGCGCCCGTCCCGGAAGGAAGGAGAGTTCGACGAGGAACGCGTAGCCGGCGATTTCGCCTCCGAGACGCCGCACGAGATTCGATGCCGCGACCATCGTCCCGCCCGTGGCAAGGAGGTCGTCGACGAGGAGGACCTTTTGTCCGGGACGAATGGAGTCCTGATGCACTTCGAGGGCGTCCATCCCATACTCGAGGGCGTATTCCTCCCGCATGGTCTTCCATGGAAGCTTGCCCGGCTTCCTGGCAAGAACGCAACCGGCACCCAAGGCGACCGCGACGGCCGGAGCGAAGAGGAAACCGCGAGCTTCCGTCCCCAGCACGAGATCGACATCCGCGTCCACGAAGGGCAAAGCGAGGGATTCGATGCACGCCTCCAATGCACGCGGATCGCGCAACAGGGTCGTGATGTCCTTGAATTGGATGCCCGGTTTGGGCCAATCGGGGATGTTGCGAATCAGATCGACGAAGGTGTCCACCATAGGGAACCAATGGTAGAAAGTAGACGCTGGCGGAAACGGAGTTTCCCCATCATCGCCGCGCTCGGGGATGCGACGTGGCATGGACCTCGCGAAGCGTCGAGAGATCGAGATGCGTGTAGATCTCGGTGGTCGAAAGTTCCGCGTGGCCCATCATTTCCTGGACCGCGCGAAGATCCGCGCCCCCCTGGAGAAGATGCGTCGCGAAGGAATGCCGCAACACGTGCGGATGGACCCGGTGGCCCCCCTTTCTTCCCGATCCGTCGTCGCTCTGGATGCCGACCTCCCGAGCCCAACGATCAAGGATCGCCCACGCCGACACGCGACTCAAAGCCCCTCCTCGATGATTGAGGAGAACCTTGTCGCAGCGAGGCCCCAAAGCGCCGCGCGCGCCCCTCACGAAGCGTTCGACCCTCTGGACGGAGACCTCGCCCAGAGGCACGACGCGCTCCTTCCCGCCCTTCCCCATGACGCGCACGAGCCCCTGTTCTGGAAGCCAGTCCTGGAGACGCAGTCCGACCGCCTCGGAAACGCGCATTCCCGTCGCGTAGAGCAGTTCCAGAAGCACCCCATCGCGCTCGCCCAGAGGTGTCGACGGATCGGGCGCGTCGACAAGCGCCAGCGTGTCCTTGATCGACAACGCCGATGGCAGCGGGCGGCCCGCTCGCGGCCCGGGAACATCCTCGAGCGGATTGTCGTCCTGCAATCCCCTCCCGATGCGGAATCCGAAGAAGCTCGAAGCAGCGGAACGGGCGCGGGCGCGCGAACGGACACCGAGCCCGTCGACGGCAAGATGAGACAGGAATTGTCCCATCGAGGACAGATCGACCGCTCCGGGACCGATTCCTCGCGACGACATCCAACGCGCGAGCTTCAGGAGATCGGCGGCGTAGGCGCTCGAGGTGTGGCGTGAAAGGCCTCGCTCCAACTCGAGATGATCGCCCCACTCCGCGCGCGAAGCATCCCATTCGGATTCGATCGGATCGCATGCGTTCACGATCGGCCCAAGGACGCCTCCAGGCGCGAGATGCGGCAACGGACGGAATTGGCGAGCCCATGGATCGAAAGCGAAATGCCCGCAGTCCGCAGGCGGCGGACGAGAATCGCGACCTCGCGAAGAATCGCATCGCAGGGAGTCCGTCCCACCGAAAACTCCAGGACGAGATCGGCACCGTCGGAAAGCGCATCACGAACAGCGCTCCTTGGCAATCCCGTGGCATCGGGATCGACTTTCAGCACGATCTCCCCCCCTCCACCCAGGTGCCCGCAATGAGGCGCATTCCCGGAGATGCGGGAAGGACAGGCATCGCACTCGTCCTGCGGACACGAGGACAGACGGAAACAAGCCCGTCGGACAAGGTCTCCAGAAGCGTCGCCATCTCCGAAAAGATCACGGAACTCCATGAAAGCCCACGGCTGAATAATGGATTGCGAGGGCATTTGATGAAAATATCGTCTTTTTCGCCTCATTGCAACGCCAGCGGCATCCATTTCCTCCGCAATTTTCGATGGAATCCAATTACCAGACCCGCTTATCCGTTTATATTTCACGCCGGCGTTCCACCATTTCGTTACACATACTCTCCAAGAGGCTTCCAGATGTCGTTTCCGCTCCTTGATCCAGCCGAAGCTGCGAGCATTGTCTCCCATGACATGACCGTCGGCTTCTCCGGATTCACCCCCGCAGGATCTCCCAAGATCGTGCCGGGTGCCATCGCCGCCAAGGCAGAGGCGGAGCATGCGGCTGGACGTCCATTCAAGATCGGTGTCGTCACGGGCGCCTCCACGGGAGCATCGCTGGACGGTGCGCTGGCCAAGGCCGACGCGATGAAATTCCGCACGCCCTACCAGGGCAACGCCGATCTCCGCAAGGCCATCAATGCCGGGCGCGTCGAATACTACGACATGCACCTCTCGCATCTGCAGCAGACCCTGCGCTCGGGTGCCCTTGGCGAAATCGACGTTGCGGTGGTCGAAGCCGCCGACATCAACGACAAGGGCGAAGTCGTCCTCACCTCCGGCGTGGGCTCCATCCCCACTTCAGCTCGCCTGGCCAAGAAGATCATCGTCGAGCTCAACTCCACGCATCCGGCGGCGCTCGAAGGCATCCACGACATCTTCGAACCCGCCGACCCCCCATTCCGCAAGCCAATCCTCATCGAGTCCGTGCGTGACCGCATCGGTACGGCGCGTCTCGCGCTCGATCCGAAGAAGATCGTGGGCATCGTGAAGTCCGACAAGGCCGACGAGGTCGGCGGCTTCGACGAACTTACCGACACCACCCGCCAGATCGGCGCGAACGTCTCGGACTTCCTGGTCCGCGAGTTCAAGGCCGGCCGCATCCCCAGTCAGTTCCTGCCCATCCAGTCGGGTGTCGGCAACATCGCCAACGCCGTTCTCGCGGCTCTCGGCGAATCGGCCGACATCCCGAACTTCGAGATGTACACGGAAGTGATCCAGGACTCCGTGATCGGGCTCATCGACTCGGGCAAGATCAAGTTCGCGTCGGGCTGTTCCCTCACCATCTCGTCCGCGCTTCTGCAGCACGTCTACGCCGACCTCGAGCGCTACAAGAAGCACATCGTCCTGCGCCCCCAGGAACTCTCGAACAACCCCGAGATCGTCCGCCGCCTGGGCCTGATCACGATGAACACGGCACTCGAAGCCGACATCTTCGGCAACATCAACTCCACCCACGTGCTGGGCACGTCCATGATGAACGGCATCGGCGGATCGGGCGACTTCACGCGCAACGCCTACCTGTCCATCTACGCCTGCCCGTCCACGGCCAAGGGCGGCAAGATCTCCACGATCGTGCCGATGTGCTCCCATATCGACCACACCGAGCACTCCGTCTCAGCCCTCATCACCGAGTGCGGCGTCGCCGACCTGCGCGGCAAGAGCCCACGCCAGCGCGCCGAAGCCATCATCGAGAACTGCGTGCACCCCGACTACCGTCCGCAGATGCGCGAGTACCTCAAGCTCGGCGGCATTGCCCAGACGCCCCACACGCTGTCGAAGGCGTTCAACATGCACGTGCAGTTCCAGAAGACCGGCACGATGCTGGGCGCCGACTGGTCCTGACGTTTTCCGTCACCCTCCGGCGAAGAAATGCCTCCGCGCGAAAGTGCGGAGGCATTTTCTTTTCCCGCTGGTCGAGCCTGTCGAGACCAGCGGACCCGGCATCCATCCAATGCGGGCTCGGCAGGTCTCGACAAGCTCGACCAGCGCTCTCAGCGTTTCCAGCCCGTCTTGAAGATCTGGTTCAGAAGGATGTTCTGTCCATCCTCGTAGTAGTGCGTGACGATGCGGAACATGTACACGCCGCTGGGCGCGACCGCGGCCTGCACGCCAGCGGCATCCTTGAGGGATGTACCGTTCCACGCAAGCCACACTTCATAGTTCCCTCGGGCATCCGGCTTGACACCTTCCGCCGCGATCGCGTCGGCAAGCTTGTCCAGACTGATGTCGGCCACGAAGACGCCCAGATTGTCGTAAAGGTAGGCGGAACCCTTCATGGCGCGATTGAGCTTCAGGTAGATGCCGCCATAGTGCGACGTGTCCTGCCGCGCAGGAGAACCATCAAGCTGCGTCCACTTTCCGGTGACAGGATCGCGAACCAGAATCTGGATGGGCTTCTCACCCGACGGCGGAGTCCAGCCCTCGTACTTGCGCACGGCAGGCATGGGCTTCCAGATGAGCAGAATCGGATGCGGTCCGATCTCCAGAGGGATCCAGCCCGCCGGCGTCCCGGGACGATTCCCCGCCGTGTCGGCGACAGTCCCTCTGGACGCGTCTGAAGTCGCTCGCACCGAATCGCCCTTGCCCACCGCGAAGGACGTGTCGACCAGGAACATGGCGATCTTGCCGTCGGCCGAGAGGATCGTTCCGCCGACCATGCCGGTCCAGGAAACGACATCGCCCTCCGGATCCACGGACGGTCTGCCGGTGGAGAACCAGGCGCTTCCGATATCGTTCGATCCCGAAACGGGCTCGCCGAGGGTCACGATCAGCGTGTCGGGACCGGCGGCACTGGCGTTGTAGCGCAGCTGGGCGCGAACAGGTACGGGCGCGACCTCGTCCAGGACGGGGAAGGAGCTCTTCGCCGTATCCTTGTCCCAGATGGAGATCATCGCGCCGAGATCGGCGCATCCACGAACAGGACAAGCCGTGTACCCGTAGGCGAAGGGCGGCAGATTGAAGGTCAGAATCCGTCCAGCAGAATCGCTCTTCGCCGAGTCGAGGGACATGATGCGCGTTTCGATCCCCGAAGCCCCATCCCAGGAGAAGGCGAAGGAGCGTGTGACGACCGGAGCGGAGCGGAAACGCAGCACGACCTGATCTGCGCGCCCGTCGCCGTTGGCGTCACGCATCACGGCCGAAAGCGGCGCGCGATCGGTTCCCTGAAGGACCACGCGACGCGCGTTCGCGCCAGGAATGTTCCCGAGAAGATCGCGGAGGGAGCCGGAAGGCGAGAATCGCAGGGAGTCGCCGGGCACCGGCTCCGAAGCGTCGTCTGAATGATAGAGCAGGAGCAGCTCCCCATTGACCGTATCGCGAACGGCGACCGCCGGATGCGCTCCGGTCCACACGCCACCGTGTTCGAGCACGACCAGTTCGTCGCTCGTGGCGTAACCACCGGCGACCACCTCCGACCAGGGGATGCGAACGGTGTCGACGCTCGTTCCGTAACGCAACAGGGCGCGGATCGGTACGGGGGCGACATGCTCCCCGATCGGGAAGTCGAGCGTGGTGCGTCCATCCCAGTTCAGGCTACCGCGCGAAGCGGACCCCTGAGTGGTGAGAGGCGCCAACCCCGCCGGGAAAATCCAGGTCGCGACCATCGAATCCGCCGAGAGCGAACGCGTCCCCGTTTCGGCGTCGAACAATGGCGTCACATCCGGCCATGAGACCAGCAAGGCCGAGTTGGCGCGCCAGGGCTGCGCGAGATGGACATCCAGGCGATCGGCGGATCCATCCCCGTTCGTATCGCTCCAGAAAGCGGAATCGGGCGCTTTGGCCGCGAAGGAAAGCGCAAGGGTGTCGGAAGCCCAAAGCGTATCGGAGGCCGCGATCAGAAGATCGTTGGACACCGTGGCTCCGGAGACGATCCAGAGAGACGCGTTGCCTCCCACCAGCGTCACCGTGGCGGTCGGCGCACCATTGCGAACCGAGGAGACGACGACCTCGGGATCGGCCATCGTCAGCGCGATCGTCTGGTTGCAAGTGGTGCAGCTTCCTGTGGCCCGATCGGCGCGCAACCAGACCTGGACCGGAGTGCGGACGGGTCCGGCGATCGAGGGGAGATCCTTGCCTGCGGAATCGACGAAGGACAGATGCAGAGGAGTCATCGACAACGCGAGGGTGTCGGCCGCGAACAGCGAGTCGGCCTTCGCGATCAGGGAAGCCGCGGCGAAAGGCTTCGAGGAACGGATCCAAACGGAAAGACGCCCACCCTGGAGATTGGAGCTGGCGATGGCCGGACCGTTCTCCGTCGCGCTAACGACAATTTCCGACAGCGATGGTTCGAAACGCACGGCATCCGCGCATGTCGCGCACAAGCCGCCCACACCCCGCACCTCGAGCCACACTTTCTTCGACGACAGGATCTCGCCCGGAAGCGATGGGAGATCGACGCCGAGGGAATCGACGAAGCGCAAGGTCTGCGGTATGGCCGACACGATCAGCGTATCGGAAGCCCATAGGGAATCGGAACGGGCCACGACGAAGCCGCCCGCGAGGGGTTGCTTGGCGCGAAGCCAGAGCACGGCCTTGCGTCCCACGAGAAGAACGGAGTCGATCGCAAGGCCCATGGCCGTCGTGGAAGCGACCAACTGGGGGTCGGGCTCGATGCGCACGGGGACGTCGCACCTGACGCAGGTGTCGATGGCGGGCTGTGCCTGAATCCAGACTTTCGCCGGGCGCCCCAGCTCGAAAGAGAGACTGGTGATATGGCTTCCGACGGAATCCTGAAAGCGCAGGAGCGGAGCACGGAAGGTGACGGGACTCCACGGTGCGGAAGCGGCTCCATCGACGAACGTCCCCCGGAACACGCCACCGGAAAGAGGCGCCTTCCCATAGACCCAGAAGCTCGCGCGTCCGTTCACGAGACGAATGGATGCGACGGGAGCGCCTGCGGCCGTGGCGCGGAATTCCAACGGCAAGTCTCCGGAAAGGAGAATCGTATCGGCGCACGCGAGGCAGGTGGTTCCATTCATGACCGCTTCGATGAAGATCTGCTGGGCCGTACGCACATCGCGATCGATCGCGGGAACCGGCGCGAACGGGGTTCCCGCCGCGTCGACATAGCGCAAGATCCTGTCCTGGAACGAAATGCCAGGATAGGTGTCGACCGTGTCGACCGCGGTGAATCCGACGACGAGCGTGTACTCCCCCAAAGCATCGCCGCGGACCCACAGGGTTCGGGGGATTCCGTTCACACCCGTGACGAGAGTGTCGCCAGCGAGAATCTCCGAGGTCTGGAGCGAATCACGGAAATAGCGCAGACCGGCGATCGGATGCAGGATGAAGGGTACGCGATTCGAGTCGATGACGCCTGGCGCGGACATGGACACGACACGCACGGGAAGGCTGGAACCCTTGAGCCCCGTGTAGGCGGGCTTGCTCTGGAAGTAAGGCTGGGCGTTCATGGGAACCACGAACGTGATGCTCCGAGAACCGCTCGAATCCGACCCCGCAGGGAGGATGCGGACGGTGTATGTGCCCGGTGGAAGTCCGGAAATCTTGGAACTGTCGAAAAGGAGATTGCCCATCGACGCATCGATGGTGATGCCGCCATAGGACAGACCGCTGGGAAGCGTGATCGGCGGATTGAACTGCGGTCCGCTCAACGTGAATCGTCCCGCGGTCTTCTGGATGTTCTCGTTGGTGCTGCAACCCTGCCCGAGCTTCTGGCTGATGTAGAGATCGTAGGACGTGATACCGGGCCCGCGCACGGTGTCGGCGACTTTGAATCCAGACGGCGTCCGAAGGTTCATGGACGTCTCGATGCGCATGTTCGCGCCGACCGTCTGGCGCTCGCAGTAGAAGAAGTCGAAGTTGTAGGTGCTTCCTTCCGCGAGCCCGAGCGTGTCGAGGAGGACCGCTCCGACTTCAGGATTGTGCACGCCTCCCAGATCGACGACCAACTTGTTGTTGATGAAGAACCAGACGTCGTCATCGCCACGGAACGAGAACTTCTGCCCCTTCTTGTAGTCGAACTCTCCGTGACTTTCCAGGCAGTAGTGGTAGTTGTGCTTCTTGTTGTCGGTATAGTTCATGAAGGTCTGGTAATGGGGATTGGGCGTGCCATTGGCCAGGGTCGTGAAATCGTCGATCGGGAAGTAGGCGGAATCGTCGTACGCGTAGTTGCCCGTGTTGTCGTTGATGATCAGCGGGATATCGCGACACGTCGTGGCGTTGACGGCTGGCACATCACGGAACCATTGCGTGGTGAGCCCGGAGTCGACCACCCGTTTCGTGGAATCGTTCAATCGGCAATGGTTGGCCCCCTGGAGCGGCTTGCGGTCGGGACCGAGCGTATTCGCAACCATTCCCTTCACCAAGCCGCAGGAGATGGTCGAGCCTTCCTCGAAGTCGTGATGCGTGCTGTCGAAGTCGTGGACCGTGGCAGCCAACAGCGAAATCTCGCACAACCCCTTTTCGCCCGTGTACGCATTGCGAGCAACGGGCACGCCCGTTCCCGCCGCCGTGGTGATCCACACCGTGTCGCTGATGAGGAAGTTGGCGGACAGGTCGATGACGGCGGTGCTCCCGAAACCCGCCGCTCCGACCTTCTGTCCGGTCCGGGAATTGGAGAATGTGACCGACGGCGTGCGGTCGATGAATCGGAATCCGGCCCAGCCACAGTAGCCACCGTCGCCTCGCATCGCCATGTCGCCGGAGCCGAAGTTGATCAGTGGTCGCTGGAAGGGAAGCAATCCATCCCATGGATTCAAAAGCATGATCATGCGCATCTTCGGAAGCTTGGCCGATGCCTGTGGCTGTCCCGAGGGCTCGGGAGAAGCCCATACCCACAGCGTGTCGTTGCGGGAGACGAGCGAATCGAAGCTCGCCGAAGCCGGAAGTCCCACTCCAGCGGCCCCGAAGTACTTGGTCGAATCCGCATTGCGGAAGGTCAAGGCGAGGTTCGTGAATCCAAGCGTGTAGGAACTGTACCAGCCAGCGGCATTCCGAACTGTATCCATCGCCTTCCACGAATCGGCCTCGACACGCATGGATGGCCTTTGGGCGCTCGCATCGTACTCGAACGGGTTCCAGAGCATCACGGTCATTTCGTGCGGAGCCGTGGTGAGCACCTTGCCCGCGCCATTCGGGAGAGGACTGGGAATGATCCAGACCGTATCGCTGGTCGTGAGGGCCGTTCCCAGGTCCATGTCGCCGCCACCGATGCCATTGGTACCGAAACTCTGATTGTAGGGTGCGGTATTCCCAGGATTGCAGTTGACCGTGAAATTCACGGCACCTGCAGGCAAGACTCCATCCGGGATGACCAGCTCGAGCCAGGGACCATTGGACTTCTGGAAGACGTTGTCCGTCCCGCTCGGAGAGTAGCCTGTCAAGGGGTAGTAGTTGATCAGGCGAATCGTACCGTCGACGACCGATCCGTAGGAAAGCCACGGATTGTACAGCCGCACGACTTTCGCCGCCGAAGCAACCGACGAAAACGACAGCAGAATGGATGCGAAGAGCGAAAAGGCCGATCGAAACATGAAATCACCTCGGATGAGACTCCGGGATCGCCACAGCATGACCTGCGAGTACTTCCGGGATCCTGAACGTATTTCACAGTATGGTGCCTGTCAGTGTCCGACACCTGCTTTTCCGTGAAAAGCCGCAAAAGCGGTTACTGGAGAGGAACAATGGACACGGACATCCACTTGGAAGTGCTTGCACGCTTCCCGCGAGCGAACACTCCCCCCTTTGCGCTCGCGATGTACTTGGTTATATTTCTCCCCCTCCAGTGCCACTTTAGCTCAGTTGGTAGAGCAACGCATTCGTAATGCGTGGGTCGGCGGTTCAAGTCCGCCAAGTGGCTCTTGAAAATGGTCCACCAGGGACCACCAAAGGCCGGAATCTTCGATGGTTCCGGCCTTTTTTACGTCATTCTTATGATCTCGGCCTCTCACTACCTGTCAAGCCCAATGTAGCCCTCAGTGCACCCCTCCGCCACTTTCGCAAGCCTGCGGAGCAAGTAGCAAAGCGGCGATTCGACAGGTTTCGACAAGCGATGTCCTGAACTTGCCGAAGAACTCAACCAGCAAGCCCATAGCAAGGCGACAGCATCTCTCGGCACAAGGGGCTTCCGATGGGGAAGCCCTCGACCCGTTCAAGCGAAAAGCCCCGCCGCATCACTGCGGCAGGGCTTCAGGAAGGATCGCGTCAGATGCCCGCCCTACTCTGTGGCCGGGGCCGAGGAATTGAGGGCGGAGAGAACTGGATTCACAGTGAATGCAGCCAACGAGCTGGCATCGTCCAGATTCGCGTACTTGTCCACGATGATCTTGTAGGTGGTCGGAGAATCCGTGTTCCACCAGTTGTCCTTGGCATCGACATTGGTCTCCCCAAGCACATTGTCCGTGCGCAGGACGCGGTCCGTTGAATTCGCCAGGAAGTTGTTTCCCGTGATCGCGGGAAATCCATCGATTTGCATCACGATGGAATTCGTCGCGATCGTCTTCCCCCCGACCCGAGCCGCGGAATTCCCGTAGAACGTGTTGTTCGAGATCGTTCCGGCGGCGTTCTCCGTCCATTGCACGGCTGCGACAAGCGTCTGCGAAGAATTCGACTGGAAGAGATTGCCGACAAGATTCGTCGCACGGCAGAATATCGCGGCGCCACGTCCATTGCCGGAATTCCCCTTGAACACGTTGTTCAAGACCTCCGCGGTTCCCGAGATGCGAGTCACATCCAGAGCACCCGTGCCCGAGGTCGAGTTGGGAACGGAATTGCCCTCGAACCGGGAGCCGACAATCCGAAGCGACAGGTTATCGTTGCTGACCCATACGGCTCCAGAGTAGCCGTCGGTCCCGGTACTCCTATTGTTCCGGTACACGTTGGCGGAGTCGTAGTAGGAGGATCCCCCGGAGGCCCACTCGTTCAGCAAGGACACGGCTCCGATCCTCGTCGCGTAGTTCTCCTCGAACAGGTTTTCCGTCAAGCGCAGGCTCAATTCCGTCTGGAGGTAGTAGCGGACCATCATCGCTCCACCTTCACCGCCAGCATGATTGCTCTTGAACGTATTTCCTTCAAGAAGCAATGAATTGCCGAGGCAGGAATAGTTCGGCTCATAATAGAGCGCCCCAGCACGATCCGTAGAGACATTGCCCTCGAAGCGATTGCCTCGCAGAACCGTCTTGAGATTGCTCTTATTGTCCCCCAGCCCGATGTACAAGCCTCCAGCATGGCCGGAAACCGAGTTGTTCAAGAAGGCCGAGGTATCGATCACAAGCCATTCCTCCGGGAAAGTGAAGGCGGCGGTCGGAGTGACAACCATACCGCGCCCGTTGCCGGACAAGGTCGAATGCCGCAGAAAGAACTTGTTGACGGTCATGTTGACGCCATTGCTCGCGCTACCGACCACTTGCAGGCCATTCCAACGCGCCTCACCGATTCCAGTCCCGTAGATGCCTTGGCTCGAACTGTACTGGATCGTCGTGGAGTCGATGTGCGGGAACCCCTTCTTGAGATACAGGTTCGCAGCATTCGCGACATTGCTGGCGTTGCCTCCGTACTCGAAGACACAATGCTTGATAATCGATCCCGACGCATAGGTACCATCGGCATTGTAGCTTGCCGATACTGCCATCGTGTCGAAATCGAGGATGCCCCACTTCGAAGACTCCGCACGGGTGAATACGATCGGCTGCGTTGCCGTACCTTCAGCGATCAAGGTTCCCTGGACACTCATACCGATTCCCGTCTTGAACTTGAGACGGACACCAGGCTTGATCGTGAGCGTGACTCCGGAATTCACGACCAACGCAGCTTCCACGACGTAGGGGCTTCCGGCCAGTTCAAGAGTCGTATTGGCCAAAATCTGCCCTCCAATCGTGTCGGCATCGCGCTCGCGCACGATGTTCAGCGTGTACGTGCGTTTCACGGACGTATCCTGTGCCGTGACGAGCACTGTAGCTGTCGTCGTCGTCCCGGCCACGCCAAGGGGAATCGTCCGCATGGAAGCATCCCCGTTCACAAGGAAGCTCGCATGAGTTTCTTGCACCGTGGGCGCGAGCGTCACTGTCGAGACGGCGCTGACGACATTGAGGCGATAGGAGACATCGGCACTGTTCACCATCGGAGAAAGCGTTCCCGCGTTCTCGCCGAACCCGACCAACAGCGCGTTGGTGCTCTTCGGAGTGCGAGAGATCTTCAGCGTGTAGGTCCTGGTCGCCGTCGTATCCTGCGCGCGAACGAGTACGGAGATGTTCGTATCGCCCACGGGCAAGTGGATGCTCGAACTTGCCGTTCCCGAAGCGACCTCCGCGCCATTCACTAGGATGCGGCGCGCAACCGCGTCGTTCCACGTGGGCTTGATCGTCACGCTGGAATCGAGGTACAGCGTCGATGCCGTGTACACCGTGTCGGATCCCGAGAAGGATGGAGACAGGGACAGATTTCCCGCCATCGACGTCGCCACGAGGCTTGAAAGCGACGCATCGGTGTGGGCAGCTTGACGGAGGATCCGCACCACATACGTGCGGATCGCTGTCGTATCCTGCGCCGTCACCTTGATGACGATGCGATTCACATTCGCAACATTGGTCAATACGACGGAGTCGCTCCATGTATTGGCCACTGTGATGGATTCGTCGACCGTGATCCGCCGGGCATACGCATCGCTGCTGGCAGGCGCGAAGGTCACGAGGCTGTCTTCGTAGGGCAACGAAAGATCGAAGGAGTCGGGAGGATTCCCCCACCAGATGTTACCCGCCAGACGCGACCTGACGGTCAGGTACGCAAGACTCGAATCCCTGCTCGGTGCCGAACGGAATATCTTGATCATGTAAGTGCGGGATTTCGTACTATCCTGCGCCGTCACGACCACGGGAATGCGCGTGGTGTCGTTGACTTTCGCGATGATCGTGTCGCGATCGTAGATGCTGTTGGCAAGGGTATCGATACTATCCGTCACAAGCCGAAGCTTCCAGGACGGTTCCCACGAGGCCGCGACCAAGATGAGGCTGTCGTTGTATGGCACGCTTGCAGCAATCACCGTATCAAGCTGATCGGAAAATCCGTCCGTCTGATTGAAAGACCATCCCTCGTACGCAGCCTTCGTGCTGGAAAGCCACAGGCTGGCCAGCTGATGCGTGGTATCCGGCAGCATGCGGACGAACTGGACATCGTAGACACGCTTGGCCGTGGTGTCTTCCGCCAGGATCTGGATGCGGCAGGTCGTGGAATCCTTCACGGCCAGGATACGCGTACTGGACCACTCTCCGGAAGCCAGCGCCACCACATCGGTGTCGTTGGCATGCATGCGGATCAGCCTCATCCCGCCGATGTTTCCGGCCGACGCCGTGGCACGTACGCCCACGGAGTCCTGCTCGTAGGGAAGCTCCACGCGATAGCTCTGGTATTCGCGATTGAAGGATATGCTACCCTGGCGCAGCTCGAGATTCGACAGGTAGTTGTCGGTGGAAGGCTGACGATAGAACAGCAGAGTGTAGGTGCGCGTGGTGACACCATCGGCCGCCGAGACCTTGATGGTGTGGGTGTTCATGCCCGGAAGCAACGTGAATACGTGATTCACTTCGCTCGTGGCGGCGACACCATCGATCGTCATGGTCTGTCCACCGCGAAGATAGGGACGAACCCAGGTCGAGGCGGTCCCCTCGCCCAGATTCCGCAGGAAGCTCGCCGAGTCGATGGAGAACCACTCCGCATCCGCCCAGAGAAGCTGGCTCAGCCGCGTTTCGCGCGACGGCAGGATCTTCACCTTGATGCGATAGTAGTTGTCGCTTGCTCCCGTGCGAGAGACGGTCAGCAGGACACCAGCCGTATCCTCGGCCGAGCCGCGGACGACGGCTTCATTGTCCCAATAGTTGGCTCCATTGTTGTGCTTGATCACCACTGCCGCCAAGCTGTTGGCCGTCGAGTTGATCGGAGCCGTCTCACCTGCGGGAATGGATGCTGTATAGGTGGTCGTGTCGGGGTGGAATGCTGGCGAAAGACTGTAGCCAGCGCCAAGCGAAAGCCCCTCGAGCTTCACGTAGGACTGGGTCACTCGGGTCACATTGATCCAATAGGTGCGGAACAATCCGCCGCCGCCCGCGTAGACCTTGACGGGAATGGCCATGGGAACCGTGACGACTCCCACATTGACCTTGGCTGATCCGGCTCCCTGCTGACCGCCGATCTCGATGACTTCCTGAGGCAAGGTCCCCGACCCCTGGACGTAGACGGAAGTGGTGCCCTCCGGAAGCTGCACATTGTAGAGCGTGTCGTCCGCTCGAAACGCGCTGTCCATCGTATATGGCGTGTTCAGGTCATAGTCGGCGGCGATCACGAGCCCAGCCAGCGTCGTACGCTTGTCTGCATCCTCCGGAGTCACGAAGGAACCTTCGTCGCTCAGAGCGGAATCTTCGCCCTCGCGCGAAAGGAGCCGGACATACCAGGTCTTGTCCCAGATCGGGACGCGAACCGACAGGCTCGTGGACTGCACGGTGTCGCGAATCAGGACATTCTGACTGGAAGACGCGATGGGCAAAGTGTCGAGCAGGACGATGAATGAGTCGTTGAATAGGCCTGCCGTCCAGACAAGATCGACCGTGTCCGTCGCGAGGAGCTCGTGGCTGCCAGGCGACGTGATGGCCACCGACTTGGAGATGAAGTGGATATACAGAGTCTGCGTGGCCGACGACAAACTGTCTTTGTCGTACGCCTTCACGTCGACTTGGATCTGCTTGGCCACCGAGTCGCGGATCTTCACCGTGTCGCCGGCATGGCAACGCCCAGAACGACCATCGGACGTGCTCCAGACGAAGTCGAGTTCATTCCCATCGGAATCGGAAGGCGCATCGCTAGCCATCCAGACGAACTTGGCCGTATCACCAATCGCGAAAAGTACGGGCGTCGTGGAGAACGCTTGTAGCACGGGAGCATGCGCATTAACCTTGATGCTCACTTCCACGCGCGCGGACATGTTAGAATCGTTGTCGATGACCCAACCGGCGACGGTCATCGTTCCCGCGGCAGCCGGAGCACCGAAGCTCTTCGTCGAATCGTCCGTCGTATCGATCACGCCCGCATACGACCACGCGTACTTCTTGATCGTGCCGGGAGCGCGATCGGCTCCAGTGATCGTGAATTTGACATTCTGGTTGATCTCGACGGAATCCGGCCCCTTGATGGCTGCGGTCGGAGCATATCTCGCAACAACAACCTGGATCGCCTTGGCAGGCGAAGCGTTGCCGTCGTCGTCAATCGCAAGAGCGGCGATGGCGATGGAGCCCGTCGTCTGAGGCGTCCACTCTTTGGTGACCGAATCGGCGATCTTGCTGACGGTATCGGGAGCGCTTCCGCCATAGGTGAACACCCATTTGACAATCTTGCCCGGGGAGTGATCAATCGCCTTCACCGTGATCTTGAGCAGTCTGTTCACTTCCGTCGTGTCGACAGCCTTCAAGGATGTGATGGCGGGAATGTACGAGGCCACGAGAATCGTATCGTAGACCGCGTTCGACACATTGCCATCATCGTCGATCGCATAACCCCCGATGACGAACGTGCCCCCAACCATTGGCGTTACTGCGATGGATGCGGAGGTAGCAGCGATCTTGGCAAGATCGGCCTTGACCGTATCGTTCTTGCCGCCATAGGAGAACACCCACTTGGCGATCTTGCCGGGAGAGCGATCCGAGCCACGCAACGTGAAGTTTATCGCCTTGCCCACTTCGCCCGTATCGCTGGCAGCCCTGATGGAATCGACCTTGGGTGCGTAGCGCACGACCTTGATCGTGTCGCGGATCATCACCGATGCGTTGCCGTCGTTGTCGATCACGACGCCACCGACGACGTAATTTCCTGTTTGGTCCGGCTTCAGCGACATCGTGTCGCCTACTGCAGCGGTATCGTATTCGCCATCGTGGAAGAAGACATATTTCGCGATCTTGCCCGGCGAACGGTCTGAGCCGTACAACCGGAACTGGATTGTCTTGCCAGGCTCCGTGGTGTCACTCGAAGCCCTCAACGAATCGACCTTCGGAACGAAGGTGGTCACAAAGACGGTATCGTAGATCAGGGCGGAAACATTGCCATCCTCGTCCAGCGCAGAGGCAGCCACGTAGCAGTTGCCGCTCAGAGTGGGCTTGATGGCGATCATCGTGTCGGTCAGACTCACTGTAGACTCGTTGAGGACAAGCGAGTCGATCTTGTTGTTGTACGCGACGAACCATTTGACAATCCTGCCGGGGGAACGATCGGAACCCTTCAGGCGGAATGCGGCCGGCTTGTTCAGCTCCACCGTATCGCTCTGCGCTTTCATCGAAACCGCCTTCGGAGCATAGCTGGTGACGACTATGGTATCGAGCAGCCAAGCCGCCGCGTAACCATCGTCGTCGACGACGAAGCCGGCGAGGATCAAGGAACCCTCGAGCATCGGCGCCGCGATCTCGATCGTCGAATCCGTGGAGGACGTGTCGTATTTACCCTCGTGATAGACGCCCCATTTGGCGATCCTACCAGGCTTCCGATCGTAACCTCGAATCGTGACCTTGACCTTCTTGTTCTTCTCGACGGTATCGAGCGAAGCCTTCACCAATGTCGTCGTCGGCGGGTAGTAGGTAACGAAGACTGTGTCCATGATCGACGACGAGACGTGGCCGTCCTCGTCAACCGCGTATGCGGAGACGACGCAAGGGCCTCGCATGGTCGGAACCACATTGATCGATGTGTCGACAAGACTCTTCGAAGTGGCGCCGAAAAGCTTCAAACTGCTGTCGATCTTGGTTTCATACGAAACCACCCACTTGACGATGCGTCCTGGCGAACGGTCCGAACCCTTCAGTGCGAACTTGACCGCCTTGTTCTCTTCCACGGTATCGCTCGACGCATTCAGAAGCGTCACCATTGGCGCATAGATGGTCACAGGAATCGCGAACGTCTCGGCGAGAGAGGGATAGCCGTCGTCATCCAACACCAAGCCTTGGATTTCGTATTTTCCCACGCTAGCGGGCCTGAGGGTGATCGATGAATCATTGGTCGTATCCTTCGTGCCATCGTGGATCCAGACGTATCTGACCACTTTTCCAGGCGCGCGATCAGCGCCATGCATGGTGAACGTCACGTCCTTGTTCGCTTCGGCGGTATCCACGTTCGCTTTCAGCGAAACAACCCAAGGGTTCAGCGTGCGGACCACTGTGCTCGCCTCGGCCTGCTCCGAAAGATTGCCGTCGTCGTCCACGACATAGCCGGTCACGAGATCCGTCCCCACCGATCCCGCGACGAAGGACGCGATGGAATCGCGTGTGGTGTCGACGCGTCCGTTGTGCCGCCAGACGAATCGGACCACTTTGCCCGCCGTGTCGGACCACGCCATGGCGTACTTCAAGGAATCTCCCGGCTCGACGGAATCCGACATCGCCGTCATGATGGCGGCAGGCGGATACCTGTGAACCTCCACGATCGCGGTGTCCGGACGCACGGACCAAACGCCTCTGCTGTCGTGGACCATGACCGCGACACGGTACGTCCGGCCTGGTTCCGCGAATGCGATCCGACCCCCGATCGTATCGACCGACACGACCTTGCCATCGACAGTATCGGTCGGAACGGCCATCGAATCCTCGAAGAAGCCGAACACGGAGGCGCGCATCATCATGACGCGGTCCTGTGAATCGGGATCGGAGACCACCGCCCTCAGGGTCGTGGTATCGCCCATGCCCACGTCGATGTCCTTGGTCAGGACCGTGATCGTCGGAGGCGACCAGTTCGCTCCACTGGCATCGAACGGATTATTGAAGATGCGTTCCTTCTGCTCGTCGCAGGACACGAGCCCCAGGAAGAGGAGAAGCGTCGCGGCAACAAGACTACGGCTGATTCTGATCCGCATGGCCCTGTCCTCTCAGAAAAAGAAGGTGAACGTGATGGAGGAAAGAGCAGCAAGGCCGAGCCCATAGGATATGTTCCTCAGGTTGCGATTCCTGTCTGCGCTGGTTTCATTGCTCTCGATCTCGCTCTTCGCGACATCCATCGTCGCCTGGTCCCGCGTCGCGAGATAGCGTTCATACGCCTTGTCCGACGCGGTCTTATTCTCGTTGGCAAGGGTCTGGAAGTAGTAGCCGCTGCCCATGCTCAACGCGGAGATGGCAGAAAGGCCGATGCGCCACATCAGCCGCTTCTGCTGGTGCGCAGCCTCCTGCTGCCGCTTGATCTCGGCCTGCTTCGCCAGTTCCGCCTGGCGAGCGCGTTCCTCGGCCGCCTTCTGGGCCGCGGTCCATTCGTCGCTTCGTTCCATGGTCAGATTAATGGCCAGTTCCTTGTCCGTTTCCACCTGGACGACGCGATCGATCCGCTTCCAATCGGGAGCGATCAGGGAGAAGCTGTAAGCTCCAGGATCGAGCAAGGACGATTTGAACGGCGTAGAGCCCACCTTGCGCTGGTCCAGGAAGACAGAAGCACCTGCAGGCTGACTGGTGACCTGCATGGTTCCCGCAAAGCTCTTGCGCATCTCGTAGTCGAGGCTCGAAGCGACCTTGTCCGGAGTTGTTTTCAGGAGTTCCTCAATGGTGCATTCACAGGTTTCCGTCATCGATCTGAGCACTTCGCCCGTCCCGATATCGACCAACTTCACGTTGATCATGAAGATGTGTCCGACCTGTCCAACCGATCCGACCACGAGATTCTGCACCCCCAGAATGCGACCGACGGAAACCATGCACTCGGAATTATCGCAGCCGCCCGACTGCTGGAAACCCTGTTCTTTCATGATCTGGTCCATCATGGAACGTTCCATAACCTTGAAAGTTCCCGTACCAAGCAAGCTCGCTCGCACCTGTTCGGTGATGAGATCCGCTTCCGGCTGGGTCACACCCTTGCCCAGCAGATCGGACACAGCGATGTTCACGACCTTCTTCGTGCGTGGTTTGGGTACATCAGTCGGCGTCTTGGCCGAGTCGACTCCGTTGATGGCGGATTGGCGGGAAGAAGTGGACACGGAGGAATCGAGGGGAGAACTCACGACAGCAGTCGAAGACGAATCGGGCTTCACGGAAACGGGCGGTGCGAAGGAATCGACACGCCCGGAAGTCACCAATGAAGTCGACGTCTTGACAGTATCGATGAGCGCAGGGACGGATGCGATGACAGACGCTGCAACTGCAGGTGCGGCGGATGACGCAGGGAGCGCAATGGAATTCGGTGTCGTCGAGGCGACAGGAACAGCACCATCCTTGGGCTCGGATTTCGAGAAAGCGAGGCAAGCAACGACCATGACAGCAAAGAAAACACGCCGCGAAATGGGCATGCGGGTGTTCATGGATACGGAAACCACGGAGAACCTCCGAAGGGTCGACGCTGAAATAGGGAGTGGAATGCAACAGGAATTGGGGGACAACACGAGCAACTTGGCGCAATACTAGCTGTTGAATCGCCACTCTTCAACTGAACCTGCTGGGATATGCCGCACGTCAAAGACGCCGAGCGCGAGAACACATCCTACAGATGTCAATAAAGCCGATTTGAAAATCAGCCGTAACAAATCCAGGCGAGTGTCGTTTTCCGAAAGCTTCGGCCTTTGTGACCATGATCGACCGGTGTGCTAGATTGGGGTCGGCATGTCCAGGATACACCCCAATTCACGAGTGGTCGGATACCTTACGGTCCTCGTCGTTGTCGCCGTCGTCGGCATATTCGCTTGGCATCTTTGGAATTTGACCAAAAAGGGGCACGAATACGTCCTGATCCGCTTCGACGGATCAGGAGAGCTTATCGCGGCCCTTCAACCTGACGATCCAGTCCTCGTCAACGGCGTCGACGTAGGGACGGTCCAGAGCTTCACCCAGGTTCCCGGTGGGGTGCGCGTCCTCGTGCGTTTCTGGGGACGCCAGGCCCTCTTCCAGGACGCGTTCGCGGTCAACACGTCCTACAGCCTGATGGGTCAGCGCATCATCGCCCTGGCGCCAGGCAGGGATTCACTCCACCCGCTGCCCGCAGGCCATTCCATCCCCGGGATCTTCGATCCAGGCATCGCCGAGGTGATGAGCCAAATTTACAAGGTGCTCGACGCCGTCATCCTCCTGCGCAAATCCACGGTGCGAATGGTCCATGGCGACGATTCCACTCGCGCCCTGCACCTCAAGCTCATGGGTGTGCTCGACGGTCTCGACAAGACCATCACCAGCTTGGACGCCATTTCCAAGGGCACGAACAAGGTCGGATACACCCTCGACCGGACGGGCACCAGGACGCGAGAGATCACCAACGCCCTTCCTTCCCTGCAACGGAACCTGACGAAGGCTCTGGCCGGCATCGACTCCACGCTCCAGACGGCCCAGAATGCACTCCAGACGATCACCCCGATGGTGGATACCACGCACAAGATCGTCGCGATGGTCGCCGACTCCACCGGCCCGATGCGCCATATTCTGTACGACGATTCCCTCATCGTCACCGCCCACAAGCTCGAAGCGAGCCTGAATACGCTGATGACTCTCCTCGAAGGCGAACTTCCCATGAAGTTCAAGTTCCACGTCCTCGGATCGAACCCCTCCAAGAAGGGCCAGTAGCGAAAGCTGGTTGTGACTGGCCGGAGAGTCCGTTCGTTTCGATCTTTGAAGACCATGAACCAGCTCGACAATCGCCTCGGTAGCGTCCGCCGCCCCACCCACGAAGTCCGCATCGGAAACGCGACGATCGGGGGACGCAACCCGGTCCTCGTGCAATCCATGACCACCACGCTCACGCGCGACATCGACGCGACCGTGGCCCAGACCTTGGCCCTGGCCGATGCCGGCTGCGAACTCGTGCGCATCACCACGCCCACCCAGACCGACGCCGCCTGCCTGGAGCACATCGTCGCGAAGATCCGGGCAACGGGATGCGGCGTTCCCCTCTGCGCCGACATCCACTTCCAGCCTGCGGCCGCGTTCGAAGCCATCAAGTGGGTCGAGAAGGTGCGCGTGAATCCAGGCAACTTCGCCGACGCCAAGACCGCCTACGGATTCCAGAAGGAGTTCGACGACGCCACCTACGAGCGCGGTATCCAGAAGATTTCTGACAAGTTCCGTCCTCTCGTGCGCGAGGCGCGCGAACGCGGAGCCGTGTTGCGCATCGGTACCAACCACGGCTCCCTCGCCGACCGCATCCTCGCCCGCTACGGCGACACGCCCGAAGGCATGGTCGTCTCGGCCCTGGAATACCTCTCCGTCTGCGAAGACGAGAACTTCGACCAGGTCGTCTTCTCGATGAAGGCGTCCAATCCCAAGGTCGTCGTGCAGTGCTACCGCATCCTGGTCGACCGGCTCGAACGCGAGGGCCGCAAGAGCTACCCCATCCATCTGGGCGTCACCGAGGCCGGCGAGGGACGCGACGGACGACTCAAGAGCGCCGTCGGAATCGGCTCACTCCTCCTCGACGGCGTCGGCGACACGATCCGCGTGAGCCTGACGGAAGACCCGATCCACGAAATCCCCGTGGCACGCGAACTCGTGGCCGCCTGCACGCGCCCCTTCGCCGACGAAGGCCCCGCGCGCGATTTCGTTGGGCAATTGCTGTCTACCCCGTCCGACGCGCCACGCGAAACCCTCGATCCTTTCTCGTTCGCGCGACGCGAAACCCGCCCCATCCAGGTCAGCGGCATCGTCGCCGGCCTCTCCCATCCCATCCGCGTGGGCGGATCCGACACGGCGTCGGGATCGTCGTCCGACCGCCCCGTCGAATGGCGCGATACGCCGGTCGAACAGGCCGAAGGGGACTTTTCCGGCATCCGCCTCGCCGTCGGAGCGGACTTCGATCCCGAACAGCCTCGCGAATTCCTCGAGCACGGCTCGCCCGTCGAGCTCACCTTCCAGACCCTCGAGGGAATCGACGAAACCATCCGCCGCCTCCCCGCGTCCAACCTGTATGTCGCCTCCTGCGAACTCGAGCGCACGGGACCATGGGGAGCCCGACGGATCCTGTCAGCAATGGACGCGGCCGGCCTCCGCGCACCCTTCGCCCTGCGCTGGAGACTCGACGGCTCCTCGCGCGACGAGCTTCGCATGGCCGCGACGCTCGGCAGCCTCCTGGTGGACGGGTACGGCGACCTGGTTCGCCTCTCCGGCCCCGACGAATCGCATCTCGTCGATCTTTCCTACGACGTCCTCCAGGCGTCCGGCGCGCGTCGCTCGAAGGCGGAATTCATCTCCTGCCCGTCCTGCGGCCGGACGCTGTTCGATCTCGTCAGCACATCGGCGCGCATCCGCACCGTGACGGGCCACCTCAAGGACGTCTCCATCGCGATCATGGGGTGCATCGTCAACGGCCCAGGCGAAATGGCCGACGCCGACTTCGGCTACGTGGGCGGGACACCGGGCACCGTGAACCTCTACGTCAAGCGCGATTGCGTGAGACGCTCGGTACCGGAAGCGGAAGCGCCGCAGGCGCTCGTCGATCTGATCAAGGAACACGGCCGCTGGGTCGAGCCGATCTGATCCTTTGCCATACCGGCCGACGCGCGACCCACGATGCCATGGCGGGGAATCGCCCTATCGAGGACGACTCCCCGAGAACAGCTAGATTTCCGTTTCTCACTTCCGATTATTGGAGAGCGCCCAGATGTACCGCGAACAAATCAAGGTCCTCGACTGCACCATCCGCGACGGCGGGCTCGTCAACAAGCACGCCTTCAGCCTCGAATTCGTGCGCAAAACCTACCAGAGCGTTTCCGCCGCAGGCATCGACTACTTCGAGATCGGATACAAGAACAGCAGGGCGCTATTCCCCGATCCGTCCTTCGGACCCTGGAAATTCTGCTCCGACGACGACATCCGAGCCGTCACGCAAGGCGTCGAGAACGGCGCCAAAGTCTCCGTGATGGCCGATGTAGGCCGCGTCGACATGGCCGGCGTCAAGCCGGCGCACGAGAGTCCATTCCACATGGTCCGCGTCGCGAGCTACGTGCAGGGCGTCGACAAGGCCATAGCGATGGCCAACCGCTTCCACGACCTCGGCTACGAGACCTGCATCAACCTGATGGCCCTCTCCCGCGATCGCGGCCCCGAACTCGATGAAGCGATGGACCAATGCGAAAGAGAGGCCCATGCCCAGGTGATCTACTTGGTCGATTCCTTCGGATCGTTCTACCAGGAAGACATCGAGCGACTCGTCCATCGGGCACGCAAGTGGATCAAGACCAAGGAGCTTGGCTTCCACGGACACAACAACCAGCAGCTCGCGTTCTCGAACACGATCGAATCGATCATCCACAACGTCAACTACCTCGATGCCACGATCTTCGGAATGGGACGCGCCGCGGGCAACTGCCCCATGGAGCTTCTGCTCGGTTTCCTGAAGAATCCGAAATTCGACATCCGCCCCATCCTCGACATCATCTCCAGCGACTTCATCGAGCTCCAGAAGAAGCACGAGTGGGGCTACATCATCCCCCACGTGATCATGGGACAGCTCAATCTGCACCCGCAGGAAGCGATCGACATCCGCAAGACCGACGCACGCGAAGAGTACCGCGCCTTCTACGAGCGGATGGTCTCGTCGGGCATGGACTGACCCTCTTGCCCGCACACATGGAGTTCCTGGCCTCTCTGCGCGCGGAACGCCTTCTGGGCATTCTGCGCGACGCCCCGGCCGCATCGCTCCCCGATCTCGCCATGGTGGTGCGCGAAGTCGGCTTGCGCTTCCTCGAAGTCGCGATGAACACACCCGACGCCCTCGCCCAGATCTCGGCTCTCCGCGCCCATCTGGACGGAATCTGTCTGATCGGTGCAGGTACCGTCCTCGGCGCCTCGCAGGCGCGTGACGCCGTGGCCGCCGGCGCGACGTTCCTCGTCTCGCCATGCTTCTCGAAGCCCGTCCAGGACTTCGCCGACGAGCACGGCATCCCCACGCTCCCCGGCGCGCTGACTCCCTCGGAAGTATGGAACGCGCATCGCGACGGCGCGACCATCGTGAAGATCTTCCCTGCGAAGTCGGCGGGCGGCCCCAGCTACATCAAGGAGCTGCGCGGCCCCTTCAAGAGCGTCCCCCTTCTGGCGTGCGGCGGCGTGAACGCTGAAAACGCCTCCGAGTACATCCTCGCCGGGGCCGACGCGCTTGCTTTCGGAGGCTCCGTCTTCGCTCCATCCAGACTCGCACGCGGCGACTTCGACGCAATCCGCACCGACCTTGCCGCTCTCCGCAAGGCCTGCTGAGACGCTTATTCGCCCAGCATTTCCTTTTCGCGCTTCTTGTCCTGGATCGCGATCCGCAGATCCTGGGCGATCGTCTTGATGTCCTGGAGAAGCTTGCGGGAGCGGGTTCCGGCAACGGCATTGCCCTTGGCCTCGAACTTCTCGTACTCCGCGCGGAGCTGATCGATCAGGTTGCGCAATTCGTCGATCTTGGCCAAACTCATGAGATGAGCTCCCGGTGCTTGCATGCGGACAATAAGTTCATGGAGACAGACAAACCCAAAGGCACCGTCTCGAGAACACGTAACTGGCTGAGCAGGACTCGAACCTGCGACCGGGCGGTTAACAGCCGCCTGCTCTACCAACTGAGCTATCAGCCAAAGGAAGGTTCGAAAAGATAAGCGCGATCAATCAAATCTCAAGGGGGAAAATGCCCCGCCGCGCAAAGGAGTTCAGCCAAACAGAATGCGCAGATAGAACAACGGAGAGGCAAGCCGCTTCTTGGGGATCACGTTGGCCAGCATTCCGGAAATCTGTTCGCGCACATAGGCGGAACGAGCGGCCTTGCCCAGCACCAGATTCAAGAGCCACTTGTGGCGCCCGATCTTCTGGAGCTTGTGAGACAGCATGAGTTCGGGGCCGAGATACTCCCAGAAACGGTCGTCGTAGCGCTTGAGGAAGGCCTCCGATACATTGCCTGCATCGATGGCCTCCTTGGCCGCATGGGCCGCCATCTTGCCCGAATGCATGGCCCCGCCGACACCCTCGCCCGTGAACGGGTCGATGAGACCGGCCGCGTCTCCCGCAAGCATCCAGCCGTCGCCGTACATCTTGCGGCGTTTGGAGCCCAGCGGCAACTCCCACTGGACCGGCTTTTCGAGCGGCTTCGCATTGGCGAATCGCTCCTGGAACAGCGGGTTGGCGATGGCCTTGGCGAGAAGCTCGCGCAAATCGATATCGCGCGCCTTGATATCGTGGTCGAGCATCCCGAGACCGATATTCGCCTTGCCGTCTTCCAACGGGAAGATCCAGAAATAGCCGGGAATGATGTCCTCGACGAAGTGGATCTCGATCGCTTCGCTCATGCCCTCGACACCCTGCCAATACTGGCGCAGCGCCGAAACCCAGTGGTGCGGATCGCGCTCGAATGCTCCGACCTCGCGCGAGACGATCGAACGGTACCCGTCGCAACCGATCACGACCTTGGCGCGATAGATTTCCTCGGTCTCGCTACCGAATTGCGTTCCGCGCACACCCGTCACTTTCGAGCCATCTCGCTCGACGGCACCGACCTTGAACTGGAAGCGGACGTTCTCCTTGCCGATCGCCTCCTCGGCCTTGTGAAGCAACACCTCATCGAAGACCTTGCGCCGCACGATGTAGCCGTCCGTCTTCTGCTTCGCGCCAGGAGGATTGAAGGTGATGTCGACGACATCGCCGTTGGGCGAACTGAAGATCACGCCCGAGGAATAGCCGTGGGGACCCGTCGCGATGGTCTCGAGAAGGCCCAGCTCCTTGAGGATGGGAATGCACTTGCCCGCGACGGCGTCGCCGCAGATCTTGTCCTTGCCCGCGGTGCGCGCTTCCAGAAGCACGACCTTCAACCCCAGACGGCTCGCGTAGATCGCCGCGGTGCAGCCGGCGGGACCAGCACCCACAATCACCACATCATAGTCGTGCGCGACCATCGTATCCATCGGTTCATTCCCCATTCGTGAAGAATGTGCAACCTAGCAAACGGCTCGGACCGGAGAAGCGAAACCACGGCACGCTTCCAGTGCAATAAAAGGAGCGATAAACAGGTCGTGAGAGTATCACCCTTGCCCATTCTCGCAAGAACATGTATTCTTCCCCCCTCTAAACGTCTGTAGGAGCGAAACAATGAGCCACAAGTGCGAAGTCACCGGGAAAAGCCGCCTCGTCGGGAACATCGTCTCGCACGCCAACAACCACACCAAGATGGTCCAGCGTGCCAACGTCCAGAAGAAGCGCATCTTCGTGCCTGAACTGGGCAAGTGGATTGTCGCACGCGTCTCGGCCAACGGCCTGCGCACCATCGCGAAGATCGGCGCCTTCAAGGCGTTGGGTCTGGTCAAGTAAGACCTTTCGCGACATCGATTCCAACGCCTCCGGCATTCCTGCCGAGGGGCGTTTTTGTTTTTCCCGCACTCCCATCGTATAGCGTTACCGCATCTGCCCCAAGCGATGCTTCATCGCGCGGTCGCAGGTAACAGAAGTCGCTCCGTGCTTCCAGGGAAGCGCACCACGAGGATGCCGATCTTCCCCGATGCGAGATCGCGCCATGAGAGAATCGTCTCCCCCGTCGGCACGTGTCCACCACCCAGACGCCGCCCTCCCGCATCGAACAAATCCCAATCGGCCGCCGATGGCACGCGGACACGGACACCCTGGCGGACAAGACTCAGACGAACCGAAGGAGCCGATGTCGCACGGACGGCGGCGACATCCTGGCGCAGGAAATCGGCGATTCCCAGAACAAGGGCGCGAGCCGTGCTGTCGAATTTCCCTGCCGTCGAACTGTTGTCGTCCTCGTAGGTGAGGGCAAGGACGTTTTCCTTGTAGTTCGTCCACCAGAAGCCCTCCGGATAGCGCGTAGCCGCCCCCGAAGCCCAACTGGCCAGGAAGTCCCAATTCTGGATTCCTCCGGGGAAATGGCTTTGCACTCCCGCGATGAATGTCTTCTCCTGCTCCGTGTAGACCCACGACGTTCCGGCCTCCACGTGGTAGACGAAAAACCGTTTCCCGTTGTACTGGTCGGAGTGCAGGTTCAAGGCGACGTCCACGGGGATCGGGCCGACCATGAACGACTGGAACAAGCCTTTCAGAGCAAGTACTTCCGGTTGCGGCGAGGCGTTGTCCCAGTTGCTTTCCAGATCCACGCCGTTGGCGTTCGTCCTCTCCAGCTCCATCTCGACGCCGTCTGGATTGTATTGCGGAACGAAATGGAAGATGTGGTCGCGCCGCAAGGAACGCGAGACCTCGGTGGAGTCGAGCAGAAAGCGCAGCATCTCGCGTCCCACGTGGAATGCCTGCACTTCCCAAGGATGCGTGCGAGCATGGACCATCACACGCCGCTTCGGCCCGTTCCGCCCCTCCACACCGCCCAGACTGTCGGTGCTGTCGGAAACCGTCACCATCCACAACGCGCGTCCTCGCGCGGAAGCGCCGAACGAATCGACACGCGCATTCGCGTTGCCGGCCCAGAGAGCGAGATCGGCGCGCAAGGAATCGTAACCGTATCCCCATCCGGCAGCATGGCCCAGCGAGATCGCCAGCAAGAGCAAGATGGCCACTCGTGCGAAGAAGCTACACGGCATTTCCCAAAGATCGCTCCCATGTCCGCCGGTTGCCAGCCCTCGCCGCTCTTTCGACGCGATCACTTCCGGACAGCAAGCTCGGCGTGGATGCTCTCGGCCAGCTCCTGGATCGAGAACGGTTTCTGGACGAGTCGCATGCCATCCTCCAGCTTGACGGTCTCGGCGCAGTGCCCAGACATGAAGATCGTCCGCATTCCGGGTCGAGCCGCGACAAGGCGGTCCGCGAGATCCTTGCCGTTCATTCCCGGCATGATCACGTCGGAAAGCAGGAGATGGATCATCCCCCGATGCGTTTCGACAAGTTGGATGGCCTCGCTGGGAGTTCCCGCGATCAGCGCATGGTAACCCAGATCGAGCAGGATCTTGCGCGCAAGCTCCAGGATCGAGCCATCGTCCTCGACCACGAGGATGGTTTCGCCGCGTCCCTTGGGAAAACCCGCAGGTGTGGAAAGCGCATCGCCTGAAACCAAGGTCTCCTCGCAGCGCGGGATGTAGACGGAGAAGACGGATCCCTTTCCCGGCTCGCTCGCCACCCGGACGAACCCATTGTTCTGCTTGACGATGCCGTAGACCGTCGCGAGCCCCAGACCGGTCCCGATCCCGACCGCCTTGGTGGTGTAGAACGGTTCGAAGATCCGATCGAGCACATCGCGCTCCATCCCGCAGCCGTCGTCGCGAATCTCGAGGAGGACGAACGCCCCCGAAACGACCTTTCCCGGCTCCAGGGACGCGTCGTCTTCCAGGATGACATTTCCCGTCCGAATCGACACCCGTCCCACGTCGGCGATGGCGTCTCTCGCGTTGACGCAAAGGTTTGTCAGAATCTGGTCGATCTGGGAAGGATCCATCTTCACGAGCCACGACCCGACCCCTGGCGTCCACTCGACATCCACGTTTTCCCCGATCAACCGCCTCAGCATCGCGAGCATCCCCTCGATGACCATGTTGAAGTCGAGGATCCTGGGCAGGATCGACTGCTTCCTGGCAAAGCCGAGCAGCCGTTTGGTGATGTCCCTCGAACGCTTGGCCGCGGCGAGGATCTCCCCGAGATCCTGTTGCAGCGGACTCGAAGCCCCCGCCTTGAGCATCGCGATCTCGCAGTAGCCGAAGATCGCGCTCAACGTGTTGTTGATGTCGTGCGCCACTCCACCGGCGAGCATTCCGACGGCCTCCATCTTCCTCGCCTGCGCCAGATCGTCCTCGAGCCGTCGGTGCTCCGTCACGTCGCGAACGAGCGCGAGCATCCCCAACGCCGGCCCGCCGTTGCTCCGGATCGTGCCGCCAACGGTCTCTCCGATGAAGGTGCCGCCGTCGCGTTTGCGATACACCACCTCGTAGGGTTCGATGGAGGGATCGGCCCTGTCGGAGGAGCGCATGCGCCCTTGCTCCGCGAAGACCTGCGGAGAGTCGTAGAGGAAATCGGTCCGTCGTCCGACCACATCCTCCGATTCATAGCCGAAAATGCGCACGAAGGCCGGGTTGACCTTCTGGATGTTGCGCCGCATATCCGTGAAGAGAAGCGCCTCCGGCATCGCGGAGAAGACCAGCTCGAGTTCCTTGTAGAGGCTGCGGAACCTTTCCTCGCTCTCCCGCAACGACGCGTTGGCGACCTCCAGATGACGCGTCCTCGTCGCGACCCGCCGCCGCAGCACGAGAATCGCGAAGAAGGCAAGAGCGAGGAACAATGCGACGGAGATCAAGGACCATACGAGAAGACGCGGCACCACCTGGACTGGCGCATTCTGCACCCAATGCGCAAGCGCCTTGTAGTAGTAGGAGTCGGGCGTGCGGCGCCCTTCATCCAGCCGGCGATCGATGGCATCCAGAAGATCGGCATGCCGCCCCTGGGCCGTGGCGAAGAAGAGCGACACGGGGCTGAAGACGATATCCGTCCTCGCCAAGCCGTATTTGCCGAGCAGATATTCGCCCGCCGAATGGTTCGCGATCGCCACGTCCGCCGAGCCGTCCCGCACCTTCTGGAACGCTTCGTCCAGAGTGCCGACGGGGACGAGCCGCACATGGTAGCCGAACCCCTCCATCGTGCGCTGGAATTCCACCTCCTGCACGCTTTTGCGAAGCACGGCGACGCGCCTTCCCTGAAGCGTCGCAAGCCCCGAAAACCGGTCGGACTTGCGGCCATAGATCTGCGACCAGCTTTCGATGACGGGAGTGCCGTGGAAGTCGTAGAGAAGATCGCGCTCGTGCGAATAGGCGACGTCGGGCATCAGGTCGATCCGCCCTTCCCGCAACGCCGCCAGGCACTGATCCCATTCCCCGGGGACGTAGACGATCTTCCACTTCTCCCTTTTGGCGATCTCCCCGAGAATCTCGACGAAGATCCCCGCCGGACGGCCCGATTCGTCGAGGAATATCTTGGGCGGATTCCGGTAGATCCCGACGCGCACACTCCGCACCACCGGCACACCGGTCTCGAGCGGAACACGAAGATCCTCGCGTCCGTTCCCCGCTCGTCCAGATGTCCCCGAGCCGACGCCATGCGCCATCGCCACGACCAGAAAAAGAAGGAGCAATGCTCGAACGGCCGAGGATGTCGCGACGGCAAACGCGCATCCGCCCCCCTTTTTTTCGAAGAATTCCGCCATCGTCATCGTTTCTGCGATTCCGTTTCTCCACGACCGCGCGGGATCCTGCTCGAAGAGTGCCGTCCGGCCGCGCGGTTGCGCCCGACGACGGGGGATCATCTGTCGCCATCATACCATGGCCGCACCCCCCACGTCCTGACTAACTTGGCACGGAATGCCCACGATCAGACAATCCTCCAGGAAAACAGCCTCCGATGCGGCGCTCCGGCACCGTCTCCAGGAACTCTCCCGCGTCTTCGTCACGGGTCTTGCCGGCCCTTTGGCGCGCGACGTGTACACGACGCGGCGTGCGCTGCACCTCGATGCCGCCGAATTCCCCTGGGTCTTCCATGGACTGGAGCGGGAGCCCGGCGCGGAGCACGACTGGATCTTCCCGGGAGTCCGGCTCTTCCAGGAACCGAGCATCCAGTATCTGACCGGCCTGAACCAGACTGGCGTCAGCCTCGTACTTGTTCCCGGCAAGCGCAAGACCGCGGGGAAAGCGACGCTTTTCCTGCCCATGAAGGACCCCTCGCGGGAATTCTGGGACGGCATCCGGCTGGGCCTGATCGAAGGCGATTCCGCCGAGGCGCGACGGAATCTGTCTGAGCTGCGGGATCTCCTGGGCATCCAGGACATCCGCCCCGCGTCGAGCCTTCCGGAATTCCTCGACGAACTGGCATCGAAGCACAAGCGCATCGGCGTGTTCCATCATCGATACCGCGACGAGAAGGGCGTCGAGAAGGCGCTGCGTACCGACGCGTCCTGGGCCTTCGCGCGTCTCGTCGCGGGAATGGCGCGCCGCCATGGATCGGAAGTCGTCTCCATCGCCGCGGAGCATCTGCGTCTGCGCATGCCACTCGACGGCTGGCAGTTCCGGGAAGCGGAGCGCGCCCAGGAGTGGACGCGCAAGGCGTTCGTCGAACTGCTTCCGCAAATCCCCCGCATGGGCCACGAGCACCAGATCGCGGGAATGCTCGACGGCCTGATGCTGTTCCAGAGTTCGTGGGGCCTCGCGTTCCCGACCATCTGCGCCTCGGGATCGAACGCGACCACCCTCCACTACATGAAGAACGACGAGCCCCTCCCCAAGAGCGGACTCGTGCTCCTCGATTTCGGATGCCGCTCCGCGACCATGCACGCGGACATTTCCCGCACGCTTCCCGTGGATGGCCGCTTCGATCCGCTGCAACGCCTCCTCTACGGCATCGTACTCGATGTGCAGCGCTTTTCGCAAAGCGTCCTCCGCCCCGGAATCACGATCCGCGAATTGAACCGCCTGTCGTGGGCGCGGATGGAAGAGCTCCTCGAGGAGCGATTCCTGTCGCGCGGAGGCATCGTCGACCGCCCCTACGCGGAGGGGGACCTCTCGCCTCTTCCGGGGAAGACGAAAGCGCACCCGAACCAGCCCCACGGCATCAGCCACCTGATCGGAGAACAGGAGCACGACGGCGACCCCTTCCGCCTCTACCAGGACCAACCCGTCGAGCCTGGCTGGATGCTTTCCAACGAACCGGGCATCTACGGGCGTTTCCGCATCAAACTCGGCCGCAAGACCTACGACCAGCACCTCGGCATCCGCATCGAGGACGATCTCGTCGCCACGCCCGACGGCTGCATCAATCTCTCCCAGGACATTCCCAAGGATCCCGACTCCCTCGAGATCCTTCTGTCGGGCGCCAAGCCATGAGCGCCACGGCCATCCTCCTGTGTTCCTGCCCCGACGCCCGCGGCGTCGTCGCGCGCGTGACGGGATTCCTCAACTCCTATGGCGCGAACCTCGTCCACGCCGACCATCACGCGGACCTTTCGGAGAAGACATCCTTCCTCCGCCTGGAATGGGAGCTCGACGGATTCACGCTCGACGAGACGTCGTTCGCGGCGGCCTTCGGGCCGATCGCCGCCGCCATGGGAATGTCGTGGAGTCTGCACCGATCGACGGATCGCCCCAAGGTCGCGATCCTCGTCTCGCGCCAGGACCACTGCCTCGTCGACCTCCTCCATCGATTCTCGATCGGAGAACTTCCGGGCGAAGTCGCCTTCGTGGCGGGAAACCACACCGACGCGCGCGCCATGGTCGAGCATTACGGGATCCCCTGGTTCGATCTTCCGATCAAGACCGGCGACGAACACGCCAAGAACCTGTCCGAACGCCTCGTTCTCGAGGAATGCAAGGCACGCGGCGTCGAACTCGTGGTTCTCGCGCGCTACATGCAGGTCCTCTCAGGGCAGTTTTTGTCTTCCGCGCCGTTTCCGGTGATCAACATCCACCACTCCTTCCTGCCCGCCTTCAAGGGCGGCAAGCCCTACCACCAGGCCTTCGAGCGCGGCGTCAAGATCGTGGGCGCGACCAGCCACTACGTGACGGAGAACCTCGACGAAGGTCCGATCATCGAGCAGGGCGTGGAACGCGTGAGCCACCGCGACACCGTGGACGACCTCGTCCGCAAGGGCCGAGATCTGGAAAAACTCGTCCTCGCGCGCGCCGTGCGCCTGCACCTGTCGCGCCGCGTGCTGCGCCACAGGAACAGGACCGTCGTCTTCGACTGATTCCGTCTAGTCTAGAACAACAGCCCGCCCCCCACGAACATCGTGGGGGAGAAGACCAGCGAAAGACCGCCTCGTCCACCGAACGGTTGCGAGAGGAATCCGAACTCGCAGAAGGGCACCACACCCAGGTCCTTGTCGACGGAAAGCCGAACGTCGAAGTCCAGGGCGAACCCTTGCACCCGTCCGAGCGTGTCGTACGACTCCTGGAGCATGCGCCACCCCGTCTCGGCGGCGGGAACGATGGCGACCTCGTTGGAAACCTCGAACGGGAACCGCAAGGCCGCCGTCGCCTGCACCACGGCAGGTCGGAATCCGTCTCGAGGGATGCCGACGAGAAGCGCGGCCCCGAGAGCGAAATGTTCGAAGAGGCCGAGATCGACCGCCCCCTTCAGAAGGAGGTCGGGATTCACGGATGGGCGGATTGTCGGAGCATCGTCCCGCATCGCCTTGAATTCGCCGCCATTCCAGTACAATGCGCTCGCCGCGAAGGTCAAGGGCAGGGGTTCCGGATCCTCCGCGTGCACGGCACCAGCGAGGGCCCAGAGCGCGAGCAGGAACGCCGCGACGCGCGACATCGTCCTTTGACGGCCTTGGCCCACAGGTCGCGGAACCTGCTCGTCCGACCGAACCAGGCCGTCGATGGATCGTACGCGGTCTTGTCGTGGATTTGCCAAAATTCGTCCTCCGGAAAGCTACGATGGTAGAAATCGTGGGATCCCCCGCCGCACCGCGCGGAATGGATCTCGGCCCCCCGGATGACGGACTCCCGCTGCGCGATGGGATTCCATCGCATCGGACAGCGACGACTCCGGCTTCAGCGAACCGTCGTCCAGCCGCCGGGAACACCTCCCTTGGAGAGGACGAGCTGCCACAACTGGTTCTTGCGCGAACGGAAGGTTCCCGCGCACATGAGCAGATAGTAGCGCCACATGCGTCGGAAGGGCTCGCCATACGCCGACTCGAACGTCGGCCAGGCCGCTTCGAACCTCTCGAACCAGGCCATCAACGTCTTGTCGTAGTCGGACCCGAAATTGTGCCAGTCCTCGAGGACGAACAGTCCATCGAAGGCCTTCGCGAGTCCCGTGGGGGACGGAAGCACCGCGCCCGGGAAGATATGCGCATCGATCCAGGCGTCGTTGTTCGGAACATCCCGATTGCCTCCGATGGTATGGAGAAGGAACATGCCACCCGGCTTCAGGCATCGATGGACCGTCTCCATGAGATTGCGGTAGTTCTTGGGGCCCACATGCTCGCACATGCCGATCGAGACGACCTTGTCGTACTCTCCAACGGCGTCGCGATAGTCGGACAGACGGATTTCGACAGGAAGTCCGGCGGTCTTCCTGCGAGCCCACTCCACCTGTTCCGTCGAGATGTTGTACGCGACGACTTCCGCGCCGTGCCGACTCGCGGCCCAGCGAGCGAAACCGCCCCAACCGCAACCGAGCTCGAGGATCCTGTCGCCGGGCCGGATGTCGAGCTTGCGGCAGACGAGCTCGAGCTTGGCCTCCTGCGCTTCCTCGAGCGTCTTCGCGCCGCCCTCCCAATAGGCGCACGTGTACTGCATCCAGGGATCGAGCATCGCCTCGTAGAATTCGTTGCCGAGATTGTAGTGGATCTCGGCGACCTTCAGCGAACGCGATCGGCTCTGCATGTTGAGGAGCTTCGCCTTGGCGATCCGCGTGAGCAGCTGGAAATTCGGTTTGATACGCGTTTCGAGGCGGGCTTCCAGGACACGCTGGAAAAGCTGGTCGAGGGCGTCGCACTCCCACAAGCCGTCGACATAGGCGTCGCCGAATCCGAGAGTGCCTTGGCCGAGTAGACGGTCGGCGATGGATGGATCGAACATGCGAATGTCCCAGGGACGATCACCTCCCAGGCGCACATCCGCCTCGTCGAGCAGCTCGCGCAACCAATCCATGGAGCCATGCGCATGGTCGCCCAATGAGCCATCCGGAACATCGACATCGCCTGCTGTTTCCGCCACGATCCTGCTCCGTTCCGTGATCGCGCGTCCACTTCGTTCATTCCCGATTCCCAGCATGATTGCCTCCCTCGCAGAATTCGAATCCCAGCCATGTTCGAGCCGATCATCGCTCCGCGGAAGGCCTCCGACGAGGTCTCGACCGGATGCGCGGCCCGGTTCTAGAAGATACCGCTTTCCACATCCCAGGACCACACCTGATCCTGTCGGCATCGCCAACCTGCGGGACGCCAGGATGCAAGAGGCGATCCGAGGCCCTGTTTGACACTTCCTCCTTGGAGAAATTACGCTGAAGGGAAACCTGCACAAGTTGATGATCGCATCGCATCAGTCCGTGCATCGCATTTTCCCTGCACTCGTTTTCAGGATGGATCCATGAAGAAGACTCTCACTCTCGTGCTCGCCGCGTCGTGCTTGGCTACCGCGCAAATCCGCCCCGTGATCGACCTGCAAGGCGGCTTCGCGTTCCCCAAAATCACGGGCTCGAGCGCCGACGAACAGGCTGGTTGGGCTTTCCGCGTCGGTGCTGGCGCCGCGATTCCCGTAAATCCGCAGTTCGACATTCTTCTCACCGGCGGATTCGGCATGGCCAACGCGGGTAGCGAAGATAGCGAGGACGGAAACACGACCACCATCACGCTGACGCCACGATTCATCGACATCGATGGCACGGCGCTGTGGAAGGCATCGCCTCAATTCGGACTCATGGGAGGACTCGTGATGACGATCCCCATTGGCGGCACCTACGAGTACGAGTTCACAAGCGAGGATTACCCGCAGTACAACGAATCCGAGGACGGCGACATCGACGACCTTGCCGACCTTGCCGACGCCGACATCAACAACTTCATGAGTCTCAAGATCGGCGGCCAGTACATGCTGGGCGAGAAGAATGCGCTCACGCTCTCCTATCTGCTTCCGATGGGCAAGTACTTCGACGGAGACGGATTCAGCTGCGAAATCGCCCGTCTGATGGCCGGCGTCCAGTTCGCTCTCTGACCCCATTTCCCGCCCTCGCGGGGAACATCGTCGTTCCATCCAGCGAAGGCCCCTCCACCGAGGGGCCTTTCCGTTTTCAGCCCGCGAGATCGCCCACGCGCACGAGGCGCAGCACCGGCTCCCCCGCCGTGCGCGACGCGGCCAGATCGACCTCGAACAGGGCGGACCAGTCGTTCCGCGCGTCGTCGCCCTCGTCCCCGGCGGAGCGGGCGGAGGTCTCCTGGATCATCTGCTCCACGCGCCACAGGCCGCGTTCGGGCTGCACCTCCACATGGGTGTGCCGGGCGTTGCGCCCCTCGACATCGAGACGGATTCCGTCATGTTCTTCGAGATAGGCCCTCAGGAGCCCCTCGAGCCTCTCCTCGGTCCAGCGTTCTCCGTCGGAATCCGTCGGCACTTGCTCGACGGATTCGCCGGACAGGGCGACGAGAGCCTCCGCGTGCCACCCCTTGGCGAACACGGCGAGGAAGGAGAGGATGCGATTGCGCACCAGGGCCGTGAACGCCTTCGTATCGCGGGTGATGTCGCGCGCGGCCTCCTCGGCTCCCGGTGGCCGCTGCTCCTCGACCTCCTCGGGACGGAAATCCGGATTGCGCAGTTTCTCCCACTCGTCCAGAAGCGACGAATCGACCTGACGGATGAGCGCTCCCAGGAATGTCTCCATGTCGCGAACCTCGTCGGTCTTGGCGACTTCCGGAACGGTCTGGGCGAGCACCTTGTAGGTCGAATTCAGGTGGCGCAGGAGAAGCCCCTCGCTACGCTGGAGATCGTATTCCTTCACATAGTCGCTGAAGGTGCGGAACTCCTCGAACATCTCGCGTGCGATGGACTTGGGCCGGATGTTCTCCTGCCCCACCCAGGGATGCTTGAGCGAGAACGCGTTGAAGGTGTCGTAGACGAACTCGCGCAGGGGCTTCGGGTACTCGACCTTGTCGAGCTCGTCCATGCGCTTCTCGTATTCCACGCCCTCCATCTTCAGTTCGGCAAGTCTGCGCGAACGCGCCTTGTTCAACTGCGCGCGCAGGATGAGTTCGGGGTTTTCGAGGATGGACTCCACGAGGGTGAGCAGATCGAGGGCGTACGATGGGCTCTCGCGATCCAGAAGCTGCCAGGTGTCGAGAACGTAGAGCGACAGCGTCTGGTCCATCGAGAAGTCGGACTGCAGATCGGCATTGACGCGCAGCTTCGCCATTCCAGGGGCGCTGGGTTGGATGAACTCCACGATGCCGCGCTCCACGAGCGGCCGGAAGAGCTGCCAGGCTCTCTTCGTGTGATTCTTCTTGTCGCGCTCCCCTTCGTGGCTTTCGCGGATCAGGTTGCGCAAAGCCCCGCACCCGTCGGTGGGCCGCGAGAGCACGTTGAGGAGCATACCGTGGGTCACCTGGAAGCGCGACATCAGCCTCTCGGGTTGCGCATCGATCAGGCGTCGGAACGTCTGCTCGTCCCAGGGCACGTAGCCCTTCTCGGGAGGCTGACGTTTCACGAACTTCTTGCCACTGGCCTTGGCGGACAGGCGCAGGTTTTCGATCACGTGCTCAGGCGCCTGGGCCACCACCCAACCCAGATCGTCGAATCCCTTGCGGCCCGCACGCCCCGCGATCTGGTGGAAGTCGCGCGCGGCCAGGATCGCGACCTTGTCGCCACCATACTTGCACAACTGCGTGAAGAGCACCGTGCGAATCGGCACGTTCACGCCCACGCCCAACGTGTCCGTGCCGCAGATGACCTTGAGCAAACCCTTCTGTGCGAGCTTTTCCACCAGGATGCGGTACTTCGGAAGAAGCCCGGCATGATGCAGGCCGATCCCCGCGCGCAGCCAGCGCTTGAGATCGGGGCCGTAGGGACTCGAGAATCGGAAGCCTTCGAGCGCCTCGGCGATCAGCGCCTTCTGCTCCTTGGTGCAGAGGGTCAGCGAGGTGAACGCCTGGGCGTTGGCCGCGGCGTCGGCCTGCGTGAAGTGCACCACGTACACGGGCGCCTTCGCCTCGTCCACGAGCATCTGCAGAGCATTGGGCAGCGGATGATCCGACCAGTGGAACGAAAGCGGGACGGGGCGATGCACGCTCTTCACCACCGCGACGGGAATGCCGGTGCGCTTGGACAATTCCTGTTCAAAGAACGTCGTGTCGCCGAGCGTGGCCGACATGAGCAGGAACCGCGCGTTGGGCATGGCCAGAAGAGGCACCTGCCAAGCCACTCCGCGTTCGCGGTCGGAGTAGTAGTGGAACTCGTCCATCACCACGTCGCGGATGGTCGCGTCCGGGCCTTCGCAGAGAGCGATGTTGGCGAGGATCTCGGCGGTGCAGCACAGGATGGGCGCATCGCGGTTCACGCTCGCGTCGCCGGTGGAGAGCCCCACGTTCTCGGGGCCGAATTCGCGGCACAGCGCCATCCACTTCTCGTTCACCAGCGCCTTCACGGGGCAAGTGTACACGGACTTGCGGCCGCGCGCGATCGAATGGAAGAGCATGGCCGAAGCGACAAGCGATTTGCCCGATCCCGTGGGCGTGTTCAGAATGACGTTCTTCCCCGAAAACAGTTCGAGGATGGCCTCTTCCTGCGCCGGATAGAGTACGACTCCACGGAGTTCCTGAACCTCCAGGAAACGCATCATGAGCCCGTCGTCGTCGATTTCCTCGCCCCGCGGGAGGGCATTTTCCAAGCTCGCTTGCATAGGCGGGGAAAGGTAGGTCGCCAGTATCCGCGCAAGGCGAACGTCGCAGGAATGTACGGGGGAACGCCTTCCCCCGCACCCTCCGCCCTGCGGGCTCGGGCTCCCCCTTCTCCTGGGGGCCATCGCCCCCAAAGCCCCCGACCGCATTTCCTCGCCCCCGCCGACATGATCGCTTCTCGCGATTCCGTTCGCATCGCCCCGATCTTCGCCGAACATTCTGCCATGGGCTTTCCAGAGGCGCGATGTTCGCAAGTACCTGTCGCATCGCCGCACAATCGCCATTCCGAAACACCCGCACTCCTATACATTCTTCTCGACATGCCCGGATAGCAACAAGCCCTTTCCATGAAGGACCAACGATGCGCAAGAACTCCCTGCCTCTGATCGCTTCGGCCGCCATCATCGTCTGTTTCGCCCTCTTCCAGGTCGCCCATGCGACAGCCATCACCGTCGATGCCATCTCGGGTGCCAGCGGTGGCAGGAGCATGGTGACCATCTCGGCGATCGACGTCACCACGAACACGGCCTCCATCACCTATTCCGAAGGCTATAACAACGGTTCGTTCCGTTTCTACTACTCCACCACGGCATTCGCGAACGCTTCCGACACGACGCGCGCGACCGTGACCAAGATGAGCGTCACGACACGACGCTCCGGAACGCTCAAACTCTCGGGGCTCGCCGTCGGCACGAAGTACTACTACCGCTTCCAGGGCTACTACACGAAGGGGACAGCCAACTACTGGGCCACCGGCACGCTCGCGACTCTGGCGAACACGGCCGTTCTCCCCAGAGGGAACGCGTCTTCGGTCACCGTTTCCGCTTCGCACGACATCCTCGGTCGCCCCCGGGGCAATGCCGCGGGAATCGCCGTCGACGAAGTACAGCCGAAGATCCGAATCAGCGAATAACGGTAGAATGGCATTCCATCGCCAGGCACCGCCGAATCTTCCAACTCCGGAAACGCAAGCATGATGTCCTTCCAGAAATCCATCCGCCTCGTCGCGCTCACGGCAGGAATTGTCAACGCCCAGGAGGCTGTGGACCTCGATGCGGTCGAGTCTTCGCCACCCCCATCGCGGCGTGCTGGTGACGGCATCCGCATGGGGGACCTGAAGTTCAACATCCACTTCGACGGTGGCTTGCTCTGGAGCAAGGAGGCCAACTCGGGCAGCAAGGACGACCTGCGATTCATGCAGGAGCACACGAATCTCATGGCTCGCGCATCCACCTCGGAAGGAATCGAGGTCAACGCCGACATCGTCAATCCCGGTCAGGTCTTCGAAGCGACGATTCCCCTGAAGTTCTTTTCGTCGTCTCTCGAGGGAATCCCGGTCCTGGGAGAAGCTGCCATCAAGGGCGGCAGGATGATCGTTCCCTTCGGCGACTTCGACGAACACCCCATCTACGGTGGCTCGGTGTCGAATTCGATGTTGCTGCGCAATGTCATCTGGAGCGACTACGGCATGGGTCTGATGTTCCCCATCGGATTTTCCAAGACGGAGCTCTACGTCGTCAACGGCATCCTCGCCTACGATTCGGTGGTGGAATTCACGTCCAGCGACGAGCGGAACGAACTCAAAGGTTTTGGCTGTCGCGTTCGCCTGGATCCGGTACCCTGGTTCTTCGCCACGGGATCGCTGTACGAAGACTACATCGTCATGGGCCCCGACGACTTGTACCCCACCGACACTCTAGGGTACGCCCCCGATGGAACGCCGATCTTCGATACCATCAAGGTCCGGCACGACACCCCGCAGGATCGCGTCACGTTCGCAGGCATCGACATCGGCCTCCGCACCGGCGCATTCTCCTGGCGCGCTGGTGGTGCGAACGCCTGGATCACGGCCCGCTACGCGCCCGACGGCACGGAATTCTCCGACTACACGAAATGGGGATGGTACGCCGAATCCAAGTGGCGCATCAACGACCTTTGGGCTCTTCGACTCCGAGGTGGCCAGGTCGACCCCGACTCCCGTTCCGCCGACGACATGGATCAGACGAACGTGAACCTCGCGATCATCTGGTCCAAGGGGCCTGTGGACGCCCGCCTCACCTATTTCCGCAATCTCGAAACGCACTGGATCAACGATGCGGCGCGCCCCATGAACAAGCACCGCGTCCTGCTCGAAACATTCATCTCCATCTGAGGACCCACTCATGCGCATTCGCACCCTGCTCGTCATTCCGATGATGGCCGCCGCACTGCACGCGGCCACCTACTCCACCCTGTCCGCCTCGCTCAAGCAGCTCCTTCCCGCAGGCCAGAAGGCATTCAAGACGAAATTCGTCGCAACCGATGCGCAAGCGAAGGCGCTCAACGCTTTCGGCGACGGCGACTTCCTCGGCGGGGACGAGTTCGACGTGTACTACACCAAGGACGCGCAAGGCAAGGTCTCCGGGACCGCCATCCAACTCGTCGAGATGCAGCCCAAGTGGAAATCATCCCACACATGGGTGATCGGCATCGGCTCCGATGGCAAGCTCACCGGCGTATCGATCATCGAACTCACCGACAAATACACGTTCCCGTTGGCCCAACCCGTATTCCTCAAGCAGTTCCCGGGCAAGCCTGCCGCACAGATCGGCCTCGGCAAGGGCATGGACGCCGTCGCGGGTGCTTCGGAATCCTCGGCACTCCTCGCGGCCTCGATCAAGCGGGCCGCCTACATCGCCAGCCAAGCCAAGCTGCCATGACAAGGATCGGTTCCTTGGTTCGCAAGATCTTCCATGTCGGCCCCTGGGTACGCAAGAACTTCTACGTCGTCACATGGAGCATCGACTTCGCGATGCTCCCCATCTTTCTCGTCTGCGCCGTGACAGGCATCCTCATGTTCCCGGGCTTCCTCGACATGATGCATGTGCGGGCGCGGAACTTCCCGTTCGAGACCGTGAAATTCCTGCACGATTGGTCAGGCCTTTCGCTGGCTGCGGGTGTCCTCCTGCACCTCGGACTGCACTGGCGGCCAACGTTGCAGTTCCTTCGCAACAAGGTCCTGCATATTCCGCCGAAGCATCGCAAGCCCCAGCATTCCATCGAAGAGGATCGCGAAGGGGTGTTGCTCTAGGCGTAGGGAGGGATGTTCCCCTCCTGCGCCTCTCACGGCTGCGAGAAGCAGCCCTTCCGTCGTTCCTGGGATGCCGGATCTGACGATCCGGCTCCTTCACGTTTCGCGACCGATCAGCCTTCCTGGGCCTTCTCCGCTTCCATCAGCAAATAGGCGTTGATGAAGTCGTCGATGTCTCCGTCGAGGACGCTTTCCGTGTCGCTGGTCTCGACACCCGTACGCAGATCCTTCACACGGCGGTCATCGAGCACATACGAGCGGATCTGGCTACCCCACTCGATCTTGAGCTTCTTGGCCTTCTTGTCCTCGCGCTTCTTGGCCTCTTCGTCGCGGTAGTGCTGGTAGAGTTTCGCGCGCAGCATCTTCAAGCAGCTCTCGCGATTCTGGATCTGGGATCGCTCGGTCTGGCAGGACACGATGATGTTCGTGGGAATGTGCGTCATGCGTACGGCAGATTCCGTCTTGTTGACGTGCTGGCCACCCGCACCCTGGGCGCGATAGGTGTCGACACGCACGTCATCCATGCGCAGCCCGGGAATCTCCACGTCCTCCACGACTGGATAGGCGTACACGGATGCGAAACTCGTGTGCCGTCGCGCATTGGCGTCGAACGGACTGATGCGCACGAGGCGATGGACGCCGATCTCGGGGCGCAGAAATCCATAGGCGTATTCGCCCTTGACTTCGAAGGTGACGCCCTTGATGCCGGCTTCGTCGCCATCCTGGAGGTCGAGCATGCTGAATTGGAAGCCGCGGCGTTCCATCCAACGGCTGTACTGGCGCATGAGCATCAGTGCCCAGTCCTGGGCCTCGGTCCCACCCGCTCCGGGAGTGATCATGAGGATCGCATCGCGGCCATCGTCCTCGCCGTCAAGCATCTTCTTGAGCTCGAACTTGCGCAGATCGGTCTCGAGTTCGTCGCCATCCTTGGCCAGTTGCGCGACGAGAACCTCGTCGTTTTCAAGGAGAGCCATCTCCCCCAGCTCGGCGAGATCCTTCTGGCGGCTGGAGAGCGCCTCCCACGCGTCGAGCCAGCTCTTGAGCATGCTCATCTTCTTGAGCGTGGCTTGGGCGGCTTCCGCCTTGTCCCAGAACCCCGGCTGGGAGGACGTCACTTCCAATTCTTCACGCTCGCGCGCCTTGGCGTCGAGGTCGAGGTAACCGTGGAGGGCGTCGAGTCGGCTGCGGATGTCGAGAAGGTCGGCCATGAGAGCTACGAAAGATAAATCCCCGCGAAGGCGGCGATTGCCTCAGTCCGGTTTGCTCTCGTCGTCCCTCTTGCGGAACATCTGTGCCATGGCTCCCAGGTCAGGCTGGGCCGTGCGGAGCGCCTTGCGATTCTCCTCCTGGATGCGCGTATAGACTTCCGAACGGTAGACGGGCACGGAGGACGGCGCCTGGATTCCGATGCGACAGCTCTTCGAATCGACTTCGATGAGCGTGATGACGATGCCATCGCCGATGTGGATCGATTCGCCGACCTTGCGGGTAAGGACAAGCATCAGCCAAGGATCCTGACCGCGGTGCCCCAACGTGGATCCTCGATCGGGATCTGCCGCCCTTGCCTCGTGCGGATGTTCACGAACAGCGGTCCAGCGAGATTGGCGGTGGACTCGCGCATGTCTTCGGCGACGGTCACGATCGTGTACAGGAGCAGTTCGGACGGATTCTGTACGTCAAGGTCCTTGAGCTCGTGCGAAGGAATCACGGGATCGTAGTCCGTGCGGAACAGAAGGGGGTTGATCAGGACGAACTGAAGATCCGGCTTCTGGATGCAGGCCATCCAGTGGAACGGCTCGTGCTCGGGAAGCGAGTAGATGACGAATTCCCGAGCCCCCTCGAATCCGATGATACCGAGAGGAAAAGTGATGACATCGTCTTTTGTCCAGCTCAGAGCAGACTCCATGGCAAAACTGTACCAACGTTCTGCCCTTCCCGCCAGTGGGAAATCGCAGTATCGACGATGGCCAGAAGCGTGACCGCTCGCAGCGCGCCTTCGCCGTTGGCTCTGCTCACATCGAGAAGCGCCTCGTCGAGAAACGCGGACAATTCGCGTCCCGCATCCGATTCGGAGCGGACGGCCTGCCGCGCCAGCGAGACGAGTTTTCGCGCCGTTTCCCGGGGAGTCCCGTCCTTGCTGCTCGCGTAGACCTCCGCCGCCCCCAGAGCGCCGTGGACAGCCATCCGGAAGGCCTCCGGTGCGGTCTGGACGAGCATGGACTGTTTCTGGTATGTGGCCATCGCCGTCCGGACAGCCCCAATCCGCTCGCCGGGCAGAAGAAGTCCCGTCAGCATGGACCTGTCCATGCTGCGGAAGACTTCCGCAGCATGGGCGTACGGAAGTGCCGCAAGCGCCTTCAGAAGACGCTCCTGAGCCTCGTGCGGATCGCCCAATTCGCTCCACGGGGATTCGCCATGAACCGAATCCTCGTTGTCGTCGTCGGCCTCGTCTTTGCCATGCCGCGGACGATTTTCCTGCTGTTCCTGCTCGTATCGACCGTTCCCATTCAGCGCGTCGCCGGCGGAATACGGCGCGTCGTCTTCCTGGCGCTGGACGTAGAGATCGCCTTCGTCGGTCTGGTTCCGATCCGCAAGCAAACGCTCTCCCAGGTGCGCCAAAGGACGAACCACCGAATCCGTGGGTGGAACCGGCCGAAGGGATTGGGCAGCCGCATCCGCCTGGACAACCACCTGGCGGACATTGGCACCCTGTAGATTTGCGCCGTCTACAGGCATGCATCAAATGTCGCACCGAATGGCCGCAAGCGCAAGTCGACGGTGCGAGAATCGGTGAAATTGGAATTCGAGGCCGATGTTCAAGGCAATGGCGAACCAAGGAAAGATCATTCGCCATCGACGGTCAAACGCGCCGGCGCCCCCCGGTTGCGCATCTTTTCGGAATGCAGCCGACAAGCCGACAAGCCGCGAGGACCATTGGACGGATTCTGACACGACTCTATCCGGATCCAGCCATTCCGCTGCGCCACCACGACGCGTTCACGCTCCTCGTCTCCGTGCTTCTCTCGGCCCAATGCACGGACGAGCGCGTGAATTCGGTGACCCCGATCCTGTGGAGCACGCTCGGCGCCACGCCCGACCGCTTGGCGATCGCCGACGTGGACGCGATCCGCGCGATCATCCGCCCCTGCGGGCTCTCCCCCGCCAAATCCAAGGCGATCCAGGGGCTTTCACGCATCATCCTGGACGAGCACGGAGGCGTCGTCCCCAGCTCGTTCGAAGCCCTGGAGCGCCTTCCTGGTGTGGGACACAAAACGGCATCGGTCGTGATGAGCCAGGCGTTCGGCTTCCCGGCGCTGCCCGTCGACACCCATATCCACCGTTGCGCACGACGATGGGGGCTTTCCGATGGCCATTCCGTCGAGCGAACCGAGCAGGATCTGAAAGTCCTTTTTCCTCGCTCCCGTTGGAACCTCCTCCATCTGCAGATCATCCATTTCGCCCGCACCTGGTGCCCCGCCCGCGGACACGATGCGGATGAATGCCCCATCTGCAGCGCGCTGCTCGCGAAAGGCCTCCCCGTAGAGCCATGAGGTCCTCGGCACGAAGGCCGCCCCGTTCTCGTATAAAAGCAAAGAACCCCATCGCATCGCGGTGAGGTTCTTCTGTTCGAGATCTGATCGGGCGATCAGTCCTTCTCGGCTTTCACTCCGATCTTGCGGAGGTAGTTGGTCGCCTGGATGCCGGTGGCACCCGTAGCTCGCTCCTCGGGGGTCGGACTGCGGAACGCGATGATGCGAACCACATAGATGCCGGTACCAACGAGACCGCCTGACTCGGCACGTCCTTTCCACAGGAATCCGACATCCACCATATTGATCGTGCTGGCACGCCCATCGGCTCCTTCGCTCGCCTCGGCATTCATGCGATCGATATCATCCTGGGTGATGTTGACTTGCTGCGAGCCCACATAGGTCCCGACCAGATCATAGATGTAGAGACTCAGCGAAGTCGGGACATTCGTCTCGATGTGGAGAATCGTCCCCGCCGATCCCGGCCCATAGGATCCGGAAGGAGCGCCTCCTCCCGTGTAATTGTGCCAATCGTTCGCATCGGAGGAGGTGGTTCCCGGCATCGGCTTGCGCCAGACGATATCGAAGCCACTTCCCCCTTGGTTCACGACGCTGGGGTCGAGCTTGATCATGGAGTTGGTGAGTCCGAGCTTGGGAGGGAAGATGCGACGCGTTCCCGTCACAACGGTCCACTTCGCGATCGGCTGAGGCGTGTTCCCCTCCAGATCCTTCACGGAGCCATTGTCGAGAATGCGCACCAGATCCCCCTTCTCGGGGCGGCTGTTGCTGTCTGCACCCGTCGGCATCGGATCAAGGAAGAGCGTCAACGTATGCGTCACGCTATCCCAGACCATGGATTCCGGCTTGATGAGCGAGGAGTCGCCATTTCCTTTCGCGCGATTCCATACAAGCTGGAGTTGCGCCGGATCCAGTCGCACATTCTCCGAGAATCTGATGCGGAGAGTGTCGACGGACGTCGTGTCGCTCGTATACCCCAAATAAGCATCCGCGATCACCGGCTCGACCGCATCGCGCACATTGAAGTGCGTGGTGTCGGCAGCGCTTGCGCCCGGCAGATAGAGGCGTCCGAGATCGGGTGTCACAAGGGACGTGACATCCTGCGCCCACGGCGCGATGGCGAACTCGAAGTGGGTCCTGGCCGAGTCGGCAGCGGTCACGGTATCCTCGCGGTAGCCGTTCGATCCGGCAGGGTCGAGAACACGCAGGATGGTCCCGATAGCAGGCGGCGTCGTGAAATCGGCCGTCCATGTATCGATGCGCCCATCGCCGTTCTTGTCGTAGTAGGCGGCATCATAGGGCGGGCGGGCCGGCCCGGCAAGGACGCGCCAAGCATGCAGAACGCTCGGGATCGAACCGATGCGAGTCGTATCGTGAACGGATCCTGTCACGGAGAGACGGACGGAATCGCCGGCAGACGGCCTCCAGGCGCTTTGCGGATCGACGACGATCCGCCAGAAATTGTCATCAAGCCGCTGGACCGACTGCACGAGGACGGAATCGCTCGGGATCTGATGGACTCCGTGACGGAAGGCGACCAGCAACTTGCCCGTGGGATCGAGAAGCGCCTCGGAAGCCTGAACAAGAATCGTATCCGCTGGATTGCGGCCTGTTCCCGGAGTCAACCTGGCACCCGGCAGAAGAACGGCGCCGACGCTGTCGTAGACGGGGAAGACATAGGTCGTTTGCGAAATTTGAGTCCCCAAAGGACGCGTGGACGAAGCCGGATAGCCAGTCACACCGTACTCGAAGGAACTTGCGAGACTGACCTTCCAGAGACGTTTGCCAGCATCCAGGGCAACCCAGGATGCCGCATTGATGGTGCGGCCACCCCATTCGAAGCTGAAGGCTGGAAGAGTCGTATCCGTGGAGACATGAGCGTACTCGACAACGACAGCCTCGACGCTACCATTGCCGTCGGCGTCGATGAACCAGCCATGCGATGGAGGACGGCGATCCGCGCGAACAAAGATCCATGCGGCGGAATCACCAACCGCATTCGCACGGAGATCCCACGTATTGTCGGTGAGAAGTCCATTGTTCGTCTTCGGCAAGCCGCGCAGGCTGTCACCACCGACAATCGCATTCGTTCCGGTGGAAGGAACAGCAATCAGCATGACGGCCCCTTCGACACTGATGATGGTCGAGCCAGCTGGGAACTTGAGCCCAGCCGTCGAAGGACTCTTCAGATCAATGCAGGTCGAGGGCGAAGCCCCAGCCGGGCATCCGGCAATGGCCTCGGAGAATGTAAGGCGAAGCGTGTCGACAGTCAGATCGGCGAGAACCCGCTTGTCGTAGAAAAGCCGTGCATGGATGAGTACGGGTGCGATGCCGTCGCGAACTCGCACCGTCACTGCACCGGAATAGAAGGCTGCCGTATCGGCCGGACCAATGGTTCGAGGCGCGCGTACGGCATCCCCATCGACCACGATGCTCTGACCCGACCAACCCGTGAAGGCGACCGTGAATACGGAATCGGAAGACTTCACGCCCTGCGCGACAAGCTGGGCGGAAGTCACCGTGAGCGTTTCGGCTGGCGATCCCCAGCGAACGGTGAATCGTTCGGGCAGAGTCCCGATGGAATCGTGGTAGGCGACACGCAGGTGATCGCCATTGCCGTCACCGTTCTGGTCGAGAACGAGGACATCGTAGGGGACTGCGCCCGTCACGATCATGGTCGGGAACGGTTTGTTGGCGCACAGATCGCCTGTCGTATTGCCCGCCAGATCATGAATCATGGAGCCCGAGACGATGAGGCTGTCACCGGGCTGGATCAGATTGACGCGTCCCTGGACATTCCAGGCATACGAGCCCGCGCCGAGAACGGTGACGGCAGCAGCAGTCGGAATCGAATCGAGACGAACGATCACTCCTCCGCGCTTCACATTGAATGGCAGGAGCGCTCCGGCAGGATGGAAGAGCGTATCGATCTCCTCGGAGAACTGGACCTGGATCGTGCTCACATAGGCCGCACCGACCCACTTTTGCTGAACGCTACCGCTCTTTGCAATGGGTGGCGCCTTGTCGAGAAGAATTGCCGGAACCAGAACAAGCCGCGACCCACCCAGCGGGTTGGCGAGAACGATCCTGTTGGCAAGAATCGACGCAGCCGCCATGCTCGCCGGATTCCACGCAAGCGAAATGACCGTGTCGGAGATCTTGCTGGTGCGAGGGGTCGTACCCAACGCGGATGGAGTGAGAACCTCGCCCGGGAAAAGCAGATCGATGCTGTCGGCTAGCGACGTGGCGGCTGCCGAACGGAAACGAACCGGGTCAAGGAAGCGCAGGACGAGGCTATCGACCAATCCATCGCAGTTTGCATCATGGAACGAAGCTTGGCGCAAACGCGGGAATGAGAAGACGTTGTTCGCGACCGAGGAGGAAACGCCATCGCTACCGATGGTCGCCGCAGCGCCAAAGGTTGCGGAAGCCGTCGCATCGATGGCCCTGACCCAGATGATGGGCGAGACCGAATCGTTCGTGATCGCAATCGCGGTGATTGGCGTCGTGCCATTGGGATCCGAGAAATACTGCAACGACGGATCGGAGGTCAGGCTCACCGCTGCGGTGCCTGTAAGGCCATTGCCGTGCGAGGTGATCTTGATTCGCACCGGCACAAGATCGCCGACCAACCCGGTGACAGCCGACTGCGGCTTGCCAAGAGTGTCGGTGATCTGGAGAGCGAACGCCGATGGTGCCGCCTGGATCCAGGAGGTATCAGGAATGCCAGGACGTGCCGTTCCTGCGCCGATCTCCGGGTATCCGGCTGCGGGCTGATCGAGAACGACCATCGAACGGATGGGGAAGATCACGCCAGCGCGGAGAACCGTGCCGACCAAAATCGAGTCGAAGACGACGCGACCCGTCGAATCGAATCCGCGAATCCCTGTTCCGGGAATCGTGATGGTGCCGACTTCGCCGACCTGCGCACCCAACCCATTGGTGAAACGCGTCGCATTCGATGATGTCTGGAGCTTGACGAGCAATCCTGCAGCGGCCGAATCGTTGACAGCGTTGCCGAACGCATCGCGCACCTGAAGGACGATCCGGATGTATCCCGTTCCACCCTCGCCGTAATGCGAAATATTCAGGGACGAATCGAGCCTGGTGCCGACCATCGCCTTGAGAAGGGTGTCTCGCAACCCAGCTCCGCCTGCGGCCAGATCGAAGGAACGCTTGATCGTGGGTTTGGGAGCCACGATGAGCTTGCCACCGATGTAGACGGAATCGATGGTCGCTTGATAAATCGAAGAAGCGATCACGCGCACACGCTTGGAAATACCCTGCAGAAAGCGCTGATCCTGGACATCGAAAAGCGCGCGCAAGGTAAGGGATCCGACAAGGCCAGCTTCCGTGAAGCGAATGGTGTCGTTGGTCGTCTCGGTCCGTCCCAGAGTCGTCTGGATGATCTGGTTCGGACGAATCTTCTGCCAAGCATCGGCGGCGAGAGAATCGCGCTCCAGGGAAGAATTGGCCGTATCGGCACCCATCAGGGATGTCTGGCCCATCTGGAGATCCTTGAACGCCACGGTCGAACTGATGGCCTTGGCGTCGAACTTCGGAGTGACGTGCATGAGGACCTTCTGGCCAGCAAGCACCTGCCGCGAATAGCCGTCGGCATCCATGGGAAGAGCGTTTCCGTTCTCGTCGGTGAGGACGACATCCAGCTGGAACCGGGGACGCGAGTACATGAACACGCCGGGATTCGAATAGACGACGCGCCCGTCCTTCAGCGTGGCCTGAAGGACGACTTCAGCACGCGCATAGTAGACGGAATCTGGCAAGGCCCCCTTGGACAACTTCCCGATGAAGAAGTGCGCAGGACGCAACTTGCCCGCCGTGAGAGTGTCGTCGAGATGCCACAGGTTGTAGTCGATCGCGGAGTCGGCGATCGGCCACGGCTTGGAAGAGAGGATGGAATTGATGCGCGTGGTATCGTTGCCCGAAGCGCACTTGTTGTCCGTGGTGTAGGACTTGCACCCGCCGGCATTGAAGGTCGTGTCGGCAACGGGCACGTCGTAATAGAACTTCGCCTTCGCGACCTTCATCGAGACGATGTCGTCCGAGGTGAACCCGGTCGCCGAAACATCCATGCGGAATCCGATGGTGTCGCCCTGCATCATTTCGATGAGCGTATCCTGCAATACGAGCCGCGCATTCGGGACAGCCCATCCCGATCCCGCGGTGGCAAGAGCTCCGATATCGAGCCGAGCCGCATCCTGCCCGTCATAGATCGGCCATCCCTTGCCCGTGATCGTCGCGGCTGTCGCAGCGTTCGTGGACAACGGGCGAAGGAACGACGTCGAGGCTGCAACCGTGGAGCCCCAGTTGATCGCGTTGGTCCAGCGGATGTTGTACCCGAGAACATTGCGGAAAACCGTCGGCTTCGCAAGATTGCCCCGAATGTTCAGGGGCATGTAGGGAAGACCGTAAGCGCCCGTCTCCGGATCCTTGTCGTAAGGATCCGGATAGGTGGCCGCATACATGTTGTGGCGGATGTATTGGACGAGACCTCCCGTGTCGGAGGTCGCAGCGATGGTCGCGGTGGTGACTTGGGGAACCCAAGTCATGGCCAGGGAGTCCTGATCGCTGTTGTCGTTGCTCCAGCCTTTTTCGTTACCTCTCCAGTTGCTCGTCGTGGGAGGAACGGTCAGAGCACCCGTCGATTGATTCCACGAGCGATTCATCTTCATGCGGAAAAGGCGGAAATTGGGGGTTTGCTCCCAAATGCTCAATGCCGCAGCGCTGGTTGTAGGGGCGCCATCCTGAGGCACCACGAGATTCGAACGCTGGTGCTCCGAGTAGAACTGGAGCATTTCCGTGGCGCGCTCGGTCTGGGTATAGGTGCTTGTTCCATCTCCGGAAGTCGCCGCGTTGTAGTACTTGGCAGGCTTGCCAACCAGATTGTTGTAGAAAAGGTGCTGGGTGCCGGCCATGTAGTAGGCACCGACCGTCACGCCATTGTTGAAGAACGTGTTGTTGTGGATGCGATAGGGCGTCAGCGCCACGCCGTTCATGAAGAACGCGCCGCCAGCCACGTTCCATTTCAATGCCTGGGTCTGGCCAAGCGTGTTCTTCTTGGCGTCGGCAGCCGCCAACCCATTCACATAGTCGGGGTACGCGGAGTAGCTCCGCAGGAAGTTGTTGTAGTAGAGATTGTTGCGGACGATGGAGCCAAGGTCCCAGTCGTACTCGAACAACGTCCCCCATGTATTCTCGTGGAAACGCGACTGTTCGATGATATGACGACCGTAGAGCCCCGAGCGCGAGGTGGGAAGGGTCGCATTGATCTGGGAGATCGGGTCGAGAGGCGTGGGGTACGAGAACGCACCGCCAAGGTTGCGCCCTTGGATGGCGACACCATACCATGCATTCAGAATGGACCCGCCACGATACGTCACACCGTACGAGTTGCGGATATTCAGGCCGATGTTGCCTTTGATGTCGACGCAGGCACTCGTGCTGTAGCTCGCGCAGAAGGCGAAGATCTTGTTGGTCGTCGCCGAGGAATCGAGACCGGCACCGTTGACGCCAACGCCCCGGATCAGGATGTTGCGAGATTCGTTGACCAGGAACGCGCCGTTGTACTCCCAGTAGTCCGCCTTGTTCCCAAGATGCGTGGTATCGGAGTTGATGTGGGTTCGATCCTGGTACACGATGAAGGGGAGAGCACCCTCGGTTGGCATGGCGACGGTGTCGCCGAGCACATGGATGTTCTTCTTGCCATCGATGACGATCTGGGTACCGGCAAATTTCTGCCCGCGAGCCAAGTTGATGACAAGAGTGTCTTCGAGGGGAGATGCGACAGGCGTTCCATACGTTGCGATGCACGTATTGAGAGCCGCGGGCGTCGTGGGCTGCGCATCGCAGGTGCGAACCAGCGCGTACGAGCTCGAGGCCATGCCCATCAGTAGAGCCGTGGTTCCCACAACTCTACGAATGGCCCTATCGTGCGGGATGGATTTGGCAAGGAACATGGATATGGTCTCCGCAATCACCTGGCGAGAGGAGTTCTCACAATTCTCGCCAAAGATATTTCCCTCGGCAGATGGCCGCATGCCATTTCCCCGTCCCCCCCATGAATAAGTGGTCACATTAGGAGAACAGGCACCGGGATCAGAAAACTTTCCGCCTCGATCTCTCCTGTTCAGGAAAACATACCCTTGTCAAGAAGACAACGAAAAATGAAATCCTGACCAGCGATTACTCGTGATTAGGCGGCGCCAAGTTCCTTGGAACGCATCGTGGCGGCTAGGACAGCATCCATTACCGCCGCATAAAACGCACGATCTTCCATCGCTTTTAAGCCGTAAATCGTTGTGCCTCCTGGAGATGTAACCTGCCCACGCAGCACATCGGGTTCAAGTCCGGAGCTTCGAAGCAGAGCAATCGTTCCTTCCAGGGTGGCCAACGTGAGTTCCCTGGAAACCGGGCGCGCAAGACCTGCCATAACCCCTCCATCTTCCAGGGCCTGAAGGAATCGCAAGACGTATGCTGGTCCCGATCCGGAAAGTCCCGTGACCGCATCGAGCTGAGCCTCTCCGACTTCCACAAGCCGTCCAGCCGATCGCAAGAGGGTTCGGCAAGCATCCAGATCCACCGCATCAAGGGCATCGACAGCCAATGCAGTGGCCCCCATCCCGACCATCAAAGGAAGATTCGGCATCGTCCTGGCGACCCGAGATACCCCAAGCTCCGCTTTCAGACGAGTCAAACCGACACCCGCGAGGATGCTGACCACGAGAGTCTGGCTTTCGAGATGCCCCTTGAGCCCCTGCGCAACGGCATGGAGCATCTGCGGCTTCACCGCGAGCACGACAAGACGAGCCCCGCGCAAACCGTCCGGCAACGATGAAGCGACGCCCGTTCCAGATTCCACCAATTCCGCGACTTTCGCCGCATCCGGGTCCACCAGGCGAATCTCTCCTTCCGGAAAGACCTTCCGGACGCCACGCACCAACGCGGCCCCCATGTTTCCACATCCGACAAGAGCCAAGGGGAAGATCGACATCGCACAGTCCTCCATCGAGCAGGCGAAGGCTCGAAAGCGCAAAAGGTAGCCTACCCTGTGACAGGCCTGATCCTTGTGGTCCCGTTGCTCTTCAAGAGGAACGTGGTGCGTGGCGCTCCTCTCGATGATACCTTTGCTCCTGTATCCATCGGAGAATGACGACCATGCTCGAACTTGCCTGCAACGAAGAAGGAGCGCGAATCACGATCGCGCTGACTGGCGTGGCCAATCTCCGCTCCACAAGCGAGCTGAAGCGGATGTTGCAAGAAGCCAGCGAGAACCCCCGCATCCGACAAGTCGTCCTCGATATGAGCGGCGTCGAAATGCTCGACAGCGCCGTCTTGGGCATCCTGCTCGCCCATCACCAGAAGCTCCAGCGACGCGCGGGGGAACTCATTCTTCTTTCTCCCTCCGAAGAGATGAGCGATCTGTTGGCCATGACCGACCTCGAACAGCTCATTCCCGTGGTGTTCCGCTCCGAGCAATTGCCTGATCTCGTGCATGTCTGACGCTTCCGGCGCAAGGCACGTCTTTTTATCGGTTGTATACCAGACTTAGGCGTCCCAACGCTCGGAAAACGCTTCGAAGCTTTTACGCCAAGCGTCCATGTCTCCGGAAACGGCACCTTCGGACGAGGCCACGACGGCTTCGCGACGCCACAAGGAGTCGGGGTTCCGCATCGCAGCCCCACCCGCGAGGAGGATACGCCCTCCGGGTGCAAGGATCGTTGCAAGATCGTCACCATCGACGGCAGCGAGCGCGAGGACAAGATCGGCTGGCTCTTCGAGAGCGGCCAAGACCGCATCCTTGGATGACACCTCCGCATGGAAGCCGATGGCAGAACGACCGCTCCACAGAACACGCCGAGCGTCAGGCCAACGCGCCTCGAGGAACGCGCCTAGAAACGGGATGCATCCACCCTCCCCGAAGACGAGGATCCGCAACGGGTTGGCCATGGCATGGAGCCGCAAGGCGCGCAGAAGCCACGCATACTCCCCCAACACGGCTGCGGCGCCATTCGAAAGCGCCTGAGGCAGACGAACGCGGCCACGACGGGCTATCCAGGCTGGAACCACCAGGAATTCGGCATCGAACGAAGGGATGAGAATCCGGGCCGCGTCCGGACACAGCGATGCGTGATCGCGACGGCATGTCTCGCAATGCCCGCAGGATGCCCGATCGAACACGGCCAACCGATCGCCCACGACGAGTTCATCGGTCTCCTGCACGGCGACGATCTCGACGATCGCCCCCTCGGGCGAAAGCCCTGTCCCCTTCCATTTGCGCAAAACGCGGACGACAAGCTCGCCATCCCGCGGAGCGCGGAGCGCTTCAACGGATTCCGTCCCATCGTCGCGGACCACCCGCGAAGTCTCGGGGATCGGCTCGATGTGGATCCATTCGCGACTCATGGGCGCCTCCGGGAAAGCTGGACCCCGTTCCACAGGTTGTGCCACAGCACATAGCTCGCGGGCCCGAGAGCGGCGACGGGCCCGGCTGCGGTCAAACCCAACCAAAGCGTCAGCATCGTGTTCTTCTGGCCGAGGGACTGCCCGGCTTCCAGCTCGAGGCCGGGGTGTCCGACAAGACGCCCGAGCAGGAAATTCGCGGCGCACAGAATTCCCGCACCGAGGAAAATCACGAGAATCTGGAAACGAGGCGTTTCAGGATGGTCGAGCAGGAACTGGCTCGTGCGTGCGACGGCCAGCACGAGAACGGCGAGCCACAACGGAAAGCTCGCGAAGCGCAGATGGCGGACGAGAGCATGCAAGCGCGGCGACAGAAAACGGATGCCAAGCGCCAGAGCGAGCGGCGCGGCGACGAGAATCAACGTATCCAGAATGGCCCCGCCCTCGGAAGCGAGGGTATGCGAACCCGGCAAGAAAGAGAGAGCCGCAGGCAAAGCGAAGGCAGCCAGAAGATTGGATCCAAGAAGGGAAACCGTCACGAATCCTACCGACCCTCCCAGCAGTCCCGTGATGACGGGTGCCGCGGTAGCCGTGGGAGTGCCGCCCACGAGAAACCCGGCCAGCGCGGCCTGTTCGCCGAATGGCCGCAGAAGAAGCCAGCCCGCGACCGCCAGCAATGGCCAGACGAGGAGAAGCTTCAAATGGGCCGGTACGGGCCTCGCTGTCCGGGGATCGACTTCGAGGAAGGCGAGGAAGAGCATCAATGCGAGGAACCAGCGAAGGAGCCACGACCATGCGGAAAGCCCTGGCAACAAGGCTCCCGCGACCATGGCCGCGAACATCGAGAAGAAACGGATCACGGATCGAAAGCTAGCGAAACACCGCCGCGACCACGCTTTTCGGAACCGATCAGGCCTTTGTCTTCGCGTATTCCGGGAGACGATCGAAATTCATGTAGCGGTAGATGCTTTCCGCCTGGCTCGCCACGACGCCCATCTCCGCGCGATACTCTTCCAACGTGGGCAGACGCCCAAGTTTGGAGGCGACAGCGGAAAGCTCGGCCGACGCGAGATACACGTTCGAATTCTTGCCCAGCCGGTTCGGGAAGTTGCGCGTGCTGGTGGAAACCACCGTCGCACCTTCCTTGACTTGAGCCTGGTTGCCCATGCAGAGCGAACAGCCTGGCATCTCCATGCGGGCTCCCGCGCCACCCAGGGTCGCGTAATGCCCTTCCTTGCGGAGTTCCGACTCGTCCATCCTGGTGGGAGGCGCGACCCACAAGCGCGTGGCGATGTCCTTCTTGCCTTCGAGAAGCTTCGCAGCCGCGCGGAAATGGCCGATGTTGGTCATGCAGGAGCCGATGAAAACCTCGTCGATGGGCGTTCCCGCGACCTCGGAGAGAGGCTTCGCGTCGTCGGGATCGTTGGGGCAGCAGAGGATGGGCTCGACGATCCCGTCGAGATCGATCTCGATCACCGCGGCGTATTCGGCGGCGACATCCGGTTCGAGAAGCGTCGGGTGCGCCACCCAGGCCTTCATGGCGTCGATGCGGCGGCGCAATGTGCGCGCATCCCGATAACCGCCCTCGATCATCGTCTCCAGAAGCACGATGTTCGAGTTCATGTATTCGAGAACAGGAGCCTTGTCCAAGCGCACGGTGCATCCAGCCGCGGATCGCTCCGCCGAAGCGTCGGAGAGTTCGAACGCCTGTTCCACCTTCAAGTCGGGCAGGCCTTCGATTTCCAGAAGCCGTCCGCTGAAGACGTTCTTCTTGCCGGCCTTGGCCACCGTGAGAAGTCCCGCCTTGATGGCGTGGAGCGGAATCGCATGCACAAGGTCGCGCAGCGTGATGCCGCGCTTGCCCGCATTCTCCCACGACCCCGTGAATCGCACGAGGACGGATTCCGGCATATCCAGAGGCATGACGCCGGTGGCCGCGGCGAAGGCCACGAGCCCCGACCCGGCGGGGAAGCTCAGCCCGATGGGGAACCGCGTGTGCGAATCGCCTCCGGTGCCGACCGTGTCGGGGAGAAGCATGCGGTTGAGCCAGGAGTGGATGACGCCGTCGCCGGGGCGCAACGCCACGCCGCCGCGATCGCTGATGAACGCGGGCAGCTCGCGATGGGTCTTCACATCGACCGTCTTGGGATAGGCGGCCGTGTGGCAGAAGGACTGCATCACGAGATCGGCCGAGAAGCCGAGGCAGGCGAGATCCTTGAGCTCGTCGCGCGTCATGGGGCCGGTCGTGTCCTGCGACCCCACCGACGTCATCTTCGGTTCACAGTAGGCTCCAGGCAGGACGCCTTGGCCTTCGGGGAGCCCCACGGCGCGGCCGACGATCTTCTGCGCGAGCGTGAACCCCTTCGCCGTCTTCTGCGGCGCCATGGGCAACCGGAAGAGCGTACTCGCGGGAAGTCCGAAGAATTCGCGGGCCCTTGTGGTGAGGGCGCGACCGATGATCAGGTTGATGCGTCCTCCGGCGCGCACTTCGTCGAGAAGGACCATCGTCTTCAGGATGGAATGGGAAACCACCGCCCCACCCTTGCGGATCTCGATGTTCCCGTTCCCGTGGTCGACCGAGAGTTCGATCTCGTCGCCCATCTCCAAGGCGGTGACGTCGATCTCGACGGCGAGGGCGCCCGCGTCTTCCTGCGTATTGAAGAAGATCGGCGCGATCTTGCCGCCCAGACAGACACCGCCGAACTTCTTGTTGGGAACGAAGGGAATCTCCTCGCCCGTCCACCACAGGACGGAATTCGTCGCCGACTTGCGGGAGCTTCCCGTGCCGACCACGTCTCCGACGTAGGCGACAGGATTCCCGCGCGAGGCGAGTTCGCGAACAAGGGCGATCGGTCCACGCTTTCCGTCCTCCTCGGGGACGATGCCGGGACGCGCGTTCTTGAGCATCGCGAGCGCATGCAAGGGGATGTCGGGACGACTCCACGCATCCGGCGCGGGCGAGAGATCGTCGGTATTGGTCTCGCCGGTCACCTTGAAGACAGTCAACTTCATGCTGCGGGGCACTTCGGGACGCGAGGTGAACCACTCGGCTTCTGCCCAGCTGCGCAACACGGCTTGGGCGGCTGCATTCCCCGCCTCGGCCCTGGACGCGACATCGGAGAAGTAGTCGAAGATCAGAAGCGTCTTCTTGAGCGCCTCGGCAGCGGCCTCGGCAAGCGTCGGAACATCGAGCAGGCCGACGAGCGCTTCGACATTGTAGCCTCCGACCATCGTTCCCAGAAGCTCGACAGCCTTGAGTGGATCGACGAGGGGGCTCTTCGCATCTCCATGAGCGATCGCGGCGAGGAACGCGGCCTTGATCTTCGCGGCATCGTCGACGCCCGGCGGAACGCGATGCGCGAGAAGCTCGATCAGGAAGGATGGATCATCTCCGCCTGGAGCCTTGAGGAGTTCGACAAGAGCCGCCGTCTGCTCCGCATCCAAGGGCAGAGCGGGAATCCCGAGCGCGGCGCGCTCGGCTGCGTGTTGACGGTAGGCTGCAAGCATGGTGGTTCTCTCCGACGCTATGAAGGTCCGGGTATCAGAAGTCCACCAATTTGCAAATTTCTCGCAGAGCGCGTTCCATTCCCGAAATCGGGATCCCGACGGAATACGTCAGCGCGGCTCGGATGCGACGGCGGCGGAACGTCGCGCCGGCAACTCGCGCAATGCCGCGGTGAAAGCCTCCCAGGCGGATCGCGCCCAAGCCCCCTCGGCGGAAAGCGCGGCCGAACGCGATCCGGAAACGCGGAAATCGCGGCTGTACCAGAGGCCGCCCGTGCGCATATCGAACACGCCGAACCACACGGCGTCGTCGACCGCATTCGAACTGTCCCCGACAGCGGATTCCACCACTCCGGCGGCCGCTGCTGCGCGAGCCTTTGCCAAATCCGCATCGCTTTTCCTTGCGGCAGGCACCTTTACGTCTTTCGCGGGAACGACATCCCCAGGGCGCAGAGCGATGAGCACCTGGACCCCCAGCGCCGTCCCCACCTTGCGCAAAGTCGCACGCGTTGCCTCGGAAAGCCCGGCCTTGCGCAGGACGATTTGCTCCCCGTAGTTGGCATAAGGAAGCTTCCAGACCATCGAATCGGCCAGCAGCTGGAGGGAAAGGGAATCGAGATCCCATCCGCGAAGACTTCCAAGTGCAGGATGACTGGAATCGACAGGGGTCCAACGCAATCCTGGCACGAGGGGCCGGAGGACTTCATCCGTGGATGCAAGCGCTTCGAATCCAGCACGGCTGTAGACACCGGGGCGCGACACCAGAAGCACGCCGATGTTCATCGTGGAATCGAGGACACCGCTCCATGCCGGATCCATCTGTTCGGAATATCTCGCGGCAGAGCCGGATCCCGGGCCTCCTGCGCAGGCAACGAGCAACGGAAGAGCGAGCAGTAGATGGACGCGGTGCATGCCAAGGAATCTACCACTCAGCCCGCACGAAAACGTGCCGATCGCGCCCAAATGCACGGTGAAGGGCCCAAAAGCGAAATTCAATGCTTGCCACAACTGCCCGTCCTTGCGGCGCACCCTTGCTCCCTTCCCGACAGGGCTCTGGAGGGAATAGGAAACCAGGGTTGCCGCGGCGCCCACCTTGCGACACACCGTTGCTCCCTTCCGGGCCTGGCGGGGTTCAGCCGTTTGGTGCCGCGCGGGCCCTGGCCCTCGTGGCCCCCGCTTCAGCAACCGAAGTTGCACGAAGGGAGACATTCAACGGAGAGGGAGGGATTCGAACCCCCGGAGGGTTTCCCCTCAATAGATTTCGAGTCTACCGCAATCGACCACTCTGCCACCTCTCCAGGTGCGAAGCGGAAAAGGATAATCACGATCAGATCCCGCGTCTAGTGGAAGCAGGCCTGCGAGCGAGGCGGCGAGCCAGAAAATGCTCTACGCCGCCCACGCGTCCCTCTTTCAGGGCTTCTTCGCCGCCGGTGCCGTTGGCGCGGATGGTCCACCGAAGAGGATCTTGAAACTCAAGCCCTCGACGATGGAGACGCCCTGACCAGCAGTGCGGAACTTGGCGGTGGGCACGAGAGGGATGTCCAAGCCGAATCGCGTAGCAACTTCCAGATGATCGAAGATCACGGCGCGCGGAGTGAATCCGACGAAGACATTGAACGTGTTGTCACCATCCTTCGTATTCTTGGTCGCGAAGACCGCGCCGCCCGTGAAATCCAAGGAAAGTCTTTCGTAGCTCTTCCAGGGCACGAGCAGGAACCCGGAGAGAGACATCTGGAATTCGGGATCGACATCCTTGTCTTCCTGGAATCCCGCGCCCAGATCGAGCTTGTAGCCGCCCACGGGGAGGCGGACTGTCGCCTGCTTGAGAAGGCCATCGTAACCGACGCCCTCGACAGCGGCATGGGCACCGGCGACAAAAAATGCCGCCACCAAAACGAGCTTGCGGATCATTGATCTACTCCTGGAATGATGGATGTGGAAACGGGTCTTCAAGGGAAAAGCGAAGGGGCGCCGTACGTCTCGCCTGCAGGAGAGGATGGCGCCGAATAGGTATCCCCAGCCGGCGAACCGGGAGCGGAATAGGTCGATCCACTTTCGGGGGCGCCATAGGTCGAATAGACAAGGGCGGCGGAGGTGCCGAAGATGGAGCCGCCCGAGTATCCGCACATGCATTGATCGAAGGCGCGTAGATCGTCCAGAGCAAAGGGGTTCGCCTCCGTTTCGGAGGACGACATCGCATCGATTTTTCCGATCATGGGCTCGAGACACGCGAGTACAGACGAAAATGTCGATTTGAATCGCGCGCTCCACGCCATGGCATCGGCTTCCGTCCACCCCGAAGTATTCTCCTTCGAGAGATCCTCCAGAAGGTCGATGAGATCCCCCACGAAGCGAATCCAGCCTTCACATGCCCCGGAGGCTCTCAAAGCGGCGACGGCTTGGGTCTTCATTTCGGCGAAATCGATATCCGCCGCCGCATACTCGATGGGCGTGGCCTGGGCCCGACCAGCAACAGGCACCGCTTCGAGTCCATTGGCATAAGCCTGGAGCTTGCGGATGCTCTTGATCAGAGCCTGATTGTTGGCGCGAAGAATCGTTGCCTCCGCCGTGGCAGGCTGGTCAACGGAGCTTGTGGCATCCCCGTCACCGCAACCGTCCAAAAGCAACGAACAGACAACAAGGACGAGAAGGAAAGGTTTGCTCATTGGGAATGACCTCGCGTCACAGGTTCGAACCCCGATCCTGCCGCGGGACGTCGCGGCAAGAATCATCGCTATAACGACGCGGGGCAGGTGAGACGAAATGGAGCGGGGTTTTGAGACAAAACAGCCACAAACCGGAAGTTCGAGGGGCAAAGAAAAGGGGCTTGGAACGCTGTTCCGAGCCCCTTTAACACGTATTTCGAAGGCGCCCCTACTGAAATCAGGTCGTATGCTCAATGACGAGTACGTGAGCTCCATCCCATATGATTTCAGCGAGCTTCGCAGACGTCATGTGCTCCGCGGAGGAATGGCTTTCGAAGCCTCCTACGGGTGAGACGGAATAGACGGGACGATCAACGCCCCATGTATAACCCTGGACGTTGGAAACAATGAATCGGCACGGAGGCGCATTGTCTTGAGAGAGGTAGCCGGTCAAGAAAATGACGTATCCCACGAGTCGGAGCAGTGGGGCCGTATCTGCGCGGAGAGCAAATCCCGGGATCGATCCAGAATCTGGGCCGCCCATTTCGGCGACCCCGAGCTGAATCACTTTGGCGAAATGGTTGCTGCCTTGGAAAAGATTGCCGGATCCCAGTTTGGCACAGTTGGAGACAGATTGCTCAAGATCCGCTTCAGCTATTTCTGCCCGATTTATCTCCGCAGTCAATCCGATCCCAGCGGGATCAGGATATGGAATCTGACCGTCCTGGCTTGGGTTATCCGAATATACCGGATTATTGATTGCATTCAGGAATTCAGGCGTGACGGCGGTTCCGTGCGCGAAATTAGTTTTAGTCATTTTAGGGCTCCTGCCAGATGATGAGGGAATAGTTCGGCTTGAGGGCTTCGAATCGCTCTCGCAAAAGGATGGAATCTGAATTCATTCCGAGGTCGGTAACATGTACCGTCCAGGTCCAGAAATCAGAAGGATATGGGGCCGTCGCAGAAATCAGCGTTTGACCTTGAGATGGATCGTAGGGATTCGTCACGACTTGAGCCTGATTGCGAATATCATTCACATCACTTGGCGTTGGCGAAGAAAGACGGTTCACGGATTTCACCAGATCATCCGCTTTGGAAATTCCTGCGCGAAATGGATATACCCCGCGAGTAATCGTGACCGCGTACCCAAGTTGGGTCGCAAGGCTTTGGAAGAATCCGAGGGAATATCCATTGCGCGACGTGCGCGCATCTCGAATTCGCGACCATCTCTGCGCGTCGGTCAAGGCGGGGTTTGCGGGCAGCCCTAGAAAGGCCTCCCAGGCGCTCAAATCGCCGACTTCCTCAAGGGAGAATGTTGAAATACGGATATCTGCGAGCCGTGCTCCAATGCCGTCGAAATAGGCTGCATCGATGCGGCGAATTTGGCAAAACACGCAGGTACACGGAGCCCCCACGGGAACCTTGAGGTCGCCAATGATTTGCTCGCATAAATCGAGTGGGTACAGAGCGCGCAGCGCGTCTTCGTGAGATTCGGTCAGAGCCATGTGATCGCTCCCGAAAGAGTGATGCGTTCGAAGGGACCGGGAATCTGTTGCGTGGACGGGGAAATGGTCGCACTCGACGCGCCCGCTTGTAGGCAGAATCCCTGCAGAATCAGCGGATACAGAATCTGTCCCGGCTGGAGCGTCGCGATGTAGGCTGTGATGAGCGAAGACGCCTGTGCTTGCGATCCACCAGCCATTGCGATGGAGAGTGAAATTGACCTTGAAGTGGGCTTGAGAACGTACACCTCAGCAGGCACAACCGGGCCGTTTGCCAGAACCACGCTGCGGATCTGGTCCAGCAATGCCTGCGATGGATCGCTGGAGGATTTCGAGACGAGCAGAACGGTGGTTCCAGGGCCGAATTTGGCGGGATAGCAGATCACGCTGTCGGCGGATTCGTCCACGCCCTGGACCGAAACTTTGGCCTCCATCGCCCAGCGCTCCACATCCGTTTTATTTCCGCCTCCGGAGGTATTTCGGTAAGCAGCAAGAACCCGGTTGAGGAGCTGCTCCCATGATTCGCCGTCACGCTTGTCCATACCCAATTCTTGGGCATAGCGGAGCAACGTGTCGGGGTCGGCGGAGGTTGGGAACATCTGCGCCACCGTCCAGGTGACGAGTCGGTACAGGCCCCACAGAACGGAAGCCAGGCCGGCGGCTCGGATGTACAACTCAGACCCCACCGTAATATCCGCATTCGGATCCGCGTTATGGTAGCTGGTAAGAATCTCGTTGAAGAGGGCGTCGTAGCTCTTATAGGGGTTCATGAGGGGATGACTCCGACCGGGACGAAAGTGGAAAGCTCGACGAGAGTGCCGTTGGCCGCTTGGGCGCTGACGTTGATGCGTAGCTTGGTGGGCGTTTCCGCCACAACCGAAATCTGGAGCGAGTCAGCTTGGATGCGACCTTGATTGACCAGAATGGAAAGCGCACGGCGCACCATGGCCGATGCACGCGACAGGGTACCAGGGGACAAGACCGTCTGCCGCAAGAGGTGCAGATCGGAGCCGATGTCTGGGCGCTGGAAGAACGCTCCACGCCGTAGGTTGAGCAGGATCCAGATCACATCCTTGATGGACGCTGGCTGGGATGGATCGAAGACGCTCATGGGGTGGCCTCGGGGTGAAATTTGAGGGCGACATCCATCTCGCGAGCCAGACCATCTGCCTCGGTATTTTCGCCAGTCTCGTAGGCCATCAAGGCTTCCGCGACCAAGGGCTGAGCGCGGCGCAACAAGCCCACCAGGTGAGCGATCTCCACCTGGTCGTCGGACTGCTTGCTTGCAACGGAGTAGCAGCGCGTGGCGAGATCGGAGAGGCCGGGGTGATGTACCGCGGGATCTGTCGGGGCAAAGCCCTTCGACGCGAGCAACACCCGGAAGCCTGGTGCATCGCGGTCGGACAGGAATGCCGCTTGGATTCTTTCCTTGTGGCAGGCGAGAACCAGCAGCACTAGGCGGTCCCATTGGCCGCAGGTTGACCAGATCTCCCCGGCATCCGGTGACCACGTTGCCGTGGTGTCGGTATACCGAGGGATTGGGAGGCGATCAAGCGGATAAACAGCCTTCAAAAGGCGCTCGACACGCGGTCGAAAGGGGGGCTCGATCACCTTGCTCATGCACCGAACCCCAAGGTGAATCCAAGGAGCCCGCCGACGGCCGCGATGCCAAGAAGCATCAGCATTCGCGAGACGATACCCGATGAGGTTGACGTTGCGCGAAGGTGCTCGACGCAGGAGGACTCGCAGGTTGCGCGGACCTCCGAAATACGCGTCGTGCATGCTGCTGCGGCGACGCGTTCTTGAGTATGGATCGAATCGATGCGGAATCGTTGCAGCGAGTCCGAAGCCTGCCAAGCAGCAGCCTCGGAGCACGTTAGCGTGACCTCGCACGGAGGCCTACCGGATCCGGTATCCGGCCCCTCCGGCATGAAGGCCACGCCCATGCGTGCTTCGACATCGCGGCGAGCACGGCGCGCCGCCGCGCGTGCGGCCTCCTGGAGATCCTGCTGGTGCATGGCGACCAGGTCGCGCACATGGAGGTTCCATGCGGCGTCCTGCTCGGAGATCGCCTGTTGCGCCGAGTCGCGCACGCGGACCTCGCGGGACTTGGCGGAGTCGCGATCGACGCGCGCTTGGCGCAACTGTGCGGCCAGCGCCTGGGACGCGTCGGGACGCGAGCAACTGCGAGCCAGGGCGAATCCTGCGATAGCTACGAGGCAGACGACCATGATGACGCAGATCGATTCGATGGTCTCTCTGATCTTCATGCGGCCCTCCGCAGTTCTTCGCGGGCGATCTGTTGCACCGTGATCGTGAGACGGTCCACGCGGGCCATCCATCCATTGCCGTAGCGCGAGAAGGACGACAGTCCCCTGTAAAACCGTTGGCGATTGATGATGAGGAGGTCGCAGGCGCGGGGAGTCTTGAGCACTCGACTCAATGTGCCCGGTCCGAACACGCCGTCGACTGGCGCATCGCACGATGCCTGGAGCAGCTTGGTGGCGCGCGTGTATCCGCAGTTGACCGCAGTGTCGAGCATGGCGAGCGCCAAGCCGGTGGGAAGTGCGTCGCCGCGGATCTCGAACCAGTACTCGTCGTAGTAGATCTTGATGGCCTGGTCGACAGTCAAGAGCTTCGCGTCGTCCGCGTCGATGTCTCCATCATGGTCAAGATCGCCGATGTCGGAGCGGTGGGACCGGATCGAGATGCCGTACTTGGTTGCGCCACCAGGGTCGTGCGGGTCGTTGACGAAACCACCCTCCTCGTGGATCACGAAGCCGATGCAACGCAAGAATTTGTCGCTGTACATCAGAGGGCCTCCTGCTGGGCCTTGCGAGCTGTGAAGGCCGACGAGGTCACATTGGCTCCGTACCCGAAACCTGCGGCCGTCAGGATGCCCAGGAGTACGGTTTGCGCGCCAGGAGGGATGTCGTTACCGGTCAAGGTGGCGATTGTCACCAAGGCCGCGGCCAGCGCCCAGGAGAGCCAGCCCTGAACGCGTACCCACGAACCGTGGCCCGTGTCTTCGGAAAGAATGGATTGCAGCCACGCCCACAGCGTCTGCGGAGCGGGTGTGGGCTGGCTAGTCAGTTGGACCATGGGAACCTCGGGAGTGGATAGGTAATGGCCGCATTCAGAATTGCGGCGGCGACCATGTAGACCGTGCGCGTGGAGTCGCCCTTCCACGCGTAGACCGCTGCTGCGGACAGATTCAGGAGGATCATCGCGGTCGGGATGATCTTGTCGGCGCTCATACGCGCGAGACCTCGGCGAATGGGCTCCCCATGCGAGTGGCACGCTCTTCCGCTTCGGACCGGGATCCGATAAAGAGGTGACCTCCAGCGCGCCCCCACCCCTCGCGGGGAGGAGACACCTTCCAGAAGTCGACACCAGGAGATACACCGAAGACGGCTTTTGTCTTCAGTGCGCGTGCCTGCGGCTTCGTGCCGTGCATGGGATGAGAGGACATGATCAGTCCTCTCGTTCCGTACTCTCGTCGTATTGGATCTCGGAGCTGACGAATGCGAGGATGACCTGGCGCATCTCACCCGAGGACGACCGCACGTAGAACGTCGTCGACTGGCGACTGGTCAGGATCGTCATCGCCTCCCGGATGAGGCCCATGGCCTTTTTCCACTTCGTATCCTTGATGTCGTAGCGCAGGAGCTTGAGGATCTGGCTCTTGTTGACACGCCCCTTCTGGTCGACGTTGAATGCACTCATGACGGCCGTTCGAAGATCCTGATCCCCATCCTCCAGCTTCTCGTTGAACCACTCGTCCAACACGGTCTTGGCCATCTGGAGTCCCTCGTTGAACGAGAGCACCTCGGTCACGCGCCGATCAATACGCATGGAGCCGTCGTAGCTATCGAGCTGGACGTTTCCTTTCCAGTTCTCGCGCCGCACCTTCTTCAGGTTCTTCAGCCAGTCGAGATAGGCGTCCACTCGGCGCTGCATCGAGATTCGCTTGGTCGCGATGAGCTCTTCGAGTTCGATGGCCTCGACGAGCAGCTCCTTGACCATCTCGTCACGGCGCAGATCCTGTTCGGACACCGTATCGATGGGGACAAGGCGTCCTCTGGCGTCCTGGAGGTATCCATCGGGGATCTTCTTCGTAGTGGGGCTCATGATCATGCTCCTTTGAGGTTGGTTTGAATGGATGTGGACGGGCGTTTGCGGCGCCGTGGTGGAGCATCGCGATCGATGCCTTGGGTGGCGCGGAGGATCTTGCCGACCTGGTCGCGCGGGATCCACTCGATGCGGTCGAGCGAGAAGCGATTGCGCAGCCATGCGCGGAAGGCTGCCTGCTTCTCCGGGAGCGTCTCTGCACGGGAGCGTTGCACGAACGACGCCTCCAGCATGCGCAGCTGGGCGGGCGTCGCCATGTCGTCGCGATCTCCGAGATGTTCGAAACGCTGGCGGGCTCCGGCGGCGATCTGAGGGCGTGGATGCTGGGCGCGTTCATCGGCAGGGAGCAGTTGGTGGAGCGATGCCACAAGCTCCTGGGACTGGCGAGCATCCAGATCCTTCGACGAGTTGGCGTGGAACCGGTCCCACAGCATGGCGCGGTAGTCGCCGTCGTCCATGCCGATGCGGGCCACGAGGGCGTGGATGGTGCGGGATGCGCTCATGATGGCAGCCTTGCCTGCGGACACACGAGACACCAGCCGAATCGCCACCATGAGCAACGTGTACATGGATCAATCGGAGGAGATCTCATGCTGCACCTGCCTTGAGCATCTCGTGCCCGTTGACGATGTACCAGCGCAATCCGTAGACGCGCGCCACACCCATCTCGCACAGGTAGGAGATGACCTTGTCGATCTCGGCCGAGTGGACCTCCGTCGTTTCCTTCTCGTTTCCCCAACAGCCCAAGCACGCGACGATCTGGGAGCGATTGAGACCGCGGGTCCCTGCTTCCCGCAGCGCTTCCAGGACAATTCCCGCCCCGGTCCGCGCGACGGCACGGGCACCCATCTCCATGGGTTCAGCAGTCACGCGTACCAAATCGGTGCGATCCCAGGTCATCGCGTTGGCACCTCGAACTGGGCCGCATCCGCGAACGACACGCGGAACCCCGCCGCATTGCGGTGCCCGCCTCCACCGTAGAGCTTCGCGATCTCGGAGACGTCGGGACCTCCATCGGTGGAGCGCAGCGAGAAGGTGCGTCCGTTCGGGCCGTCGCTATAGCACGCGCCGAAGAGGCTGCCCTGGTCGACGAGCATGTGCCCTGCATCGCTGCTCATGGTGTAGGGCAGGTTGGCTGCGAGCACTTGGTGCCCACCGATGATCATGGGCCGCGCAGAGGCCGCGACCAGTTCCGCGATGTCCTTGTGGTGCTTGCGCTCGATGGCGCGGCCATCATCAGCGAGGAGCGTCACCATCGCGGCTCCGCCGTCCATGAACCCATCCCAGACGGCGAAGTCGTAGGGATGAGAGAACAGTCCCGCTGCCACCTCGCGAGACCTGGGAAGCTGGAAGCGCCAGATGTCGCGATCTCCGATGTAGTCCAAGAGGGCAGGAACCGGCTGACCAGGGAAGAAGTGCATCCAGGTGAGGACGGCCCCGGAATGATCCATGTCGAAGATCACCCATGAAGGAGCTGTTCCCTGAAGATTTGCGAGGTCGGCCATGGCGGTCTTGTGGTGGTCGATGATCAGGACGCTTTTCGCCTGCTCGATCAACTGCTCCATGATGGGGCGCTTGAAGGAGAAGTCGACCATGATCACGTCGCGCCCAGTCACATCGGGAGGAGCCTCCTGGTAGGTGGCGGGATGGAGGTCGACGCCATCCTGCCCGTAGAACTTGCGGACGACCCATGCCGCGCCGAATCCGTCGGCACAGTTCTTGTGATAGATGCAGAGGGGCTTCATGCGGACACTCCCGCAACTTGAACCTCTTCAGCATGTTCCAGCAAGCGCACCCACGCGGGGCTGGTCGTGATGTCCATCACGCAACCCCCATCCGCGTGGCAGTCTCGTTCTTGGCCCGAGCCAGTTCGGACCCGGCGCGATCACACTGCGACCACAAACTCTCGACGCCCTCTTGCATGCGTTCCAGCTCCCGCGTCGTGATCCCGCGCGTGTGGAGCGCCTGGTCGAGGCGGCGCTGTGCACGACGCGCCTGCTCCCGGGTGCAGTTGAATTGCGCGAGCTTACGCAGAAACCCCGCGCCTTTGGGGAGAGTCGCGACGCTCATGCGACCGACACCAGTTCGGCCGCCTTGGCGACGATGAGTGCGTCCAGATCGCACTTGTTGACCTTGCACAACTCCGCGCACCACTTCATCAGCTTGATGAGCACCCGCGCGTTATGGCGGCATTCCTTCCGAAGCAGATCGAGTACATCCGTGGGGACATCACCCAGCCGCGTCCGCACGAATGCGTCCTCGTCCTGCGGAGCCAGCAAGTCGACGTTGCGATGGAAGCCGACGCGGCTCCAGAGCTGGGCGTAGTGGTTGTGGTCTCCCTGCAGATTTTTCTTGAGGCGCGGCATGCCGACCAGGGCGACTGGCACGCAGGCCTTGTCGTGGACACGTCGTATCAGCTCCAGGGCGCGGTACGGCAGTTGCTCTGCCTCGTCGATGATGATGAGGCGTCCCGAGTTGGAGAGCTTCTCGACAACGCGCTGCAGCAGGTCGTGAAGCGATCCTTTTGCGGGGATGCCGAGACGGTCGCACAGCTCCGCGAACAGGGCCATGGAGGTGTACCCAGGATCCGCCTCGATCAGGATCACTGCGGCGTGTTGCTGGGCGTAGAGCTTCAGCGTGGTGGTCTTGCCTGCGCCGCTCGGCCCTGTCACTACGATCATGTCTTGGTCGCGTGAGGCGACGTTCAACGCCTGGGTGATATGGATCAGCGCCTGCGTCTCGATGATCGAGCCGCTGGAAATGATGCGATCCTTCCGAGACTCCTCCAGTTCCAGATACTGCCGGATCTTGTCTTCCGTTCCGGCCATGTCGCCCTTGTATGTGCCAGCGAGGTAGGTACTCACGACAGAGCCGGATAGTCCGATCGATTTCGCGACAGACGTTTGACTCCTTCCTGACTCTGTGAGATGGCTACGGAGGCGAATCGCAACGTCTGATTTGTTCTGCAGCTCGTTGATGCGCATGATGACTCCTTGAGTTATCCGGCAGCGGTCTGGCCTTCGAACCAGACCAACTCGCGGGAGGGGGGTTGAGGGATATCGAATGGGCTGAGAGAGTGTGAGTCAATCCCAGGATTCAAGAAACCTGGGATTGCTGGATTGCGACCAAGCGTTCATGGAATCCAGTTCGCGTCCGAAGCAGCGTCCCGCCCGCTTGATCCCGATCGTCCGCACG